>Ga0209347_1000325_pt1 | contig 129643 bp, 120 predicted proteins | sample AutmiccommuBRH23_FD_187382 | JGI IMG/M metagenome (GOLD analysis project Ga0209347, IMG submission 187382) | Deep subsurface microbial communities from Mt. Terri, Switzerland - Autotrophic microbial communities BRH/23 (SPAdes) (version 2) | ecosystem: Environmental > Aquatic > Deep subsurface... | reverse complement strand
CCGTGCAGACTTCAAGCTCCGGAAGGGTGGGCGTGGTGGAGACGCGTACCGGGGGCGTGAGGGCTCCGGTGGGGCACATGTGGGCGCAGAGTCCGCACTGCTTGCAGCGGCGGATATCGAAGGTGGGAGCGCGGAGAGGTCGGGCGACGCGCGCGCCGGTGTCGCTCTGCGCCAGGGACACTGCACGACTCATCGAGCCGCCTCCACGAGATTCTCCACCAAGCCGTCTCGTACGATACTCGGCATGGTGACGTAGCCTCGATCGTGGTTCGCCTCGTTCCAGGCGGCCACCGTCTCCATGGCCGGAGTATTGCGCGCCCAGCTTCTGCGGGCCAAGCCGCCGAGGACATCCCACTCGAGGGCATTACGGATGATGCCGTCCACCCGTTCGCTGCCGTCCAGAACCAGACCGAAGCCGCCGTTGACCGCCTTGCCCACACCCGTGCCGCCGCCATTGGAGAGCACCGCGAGCGTCATGCCGCGCACGGCGTCGCCCACCCAGGAATGGTGGGCCATCTCCGCCATCACCCGAGAACCATCGTAGATGTTGGCCGTCTCGCGGTAGGGCGAGTCGGTTCCGGAGACATCGTGATGGTCGCGTCCGATCATGATGGGTCCAATAGTACCTTCCCGCACCAGTTGGTTGAAGCGGAGAGCGATGCGCACCCGACCTTCCGCGTCGGAGTAGAGGATACGCGCCTGGCTACCCACGACCAACCGGTTCTTCTCCGCGTCGCGGATCCAAATGTAGTTGTCGCGATCCTGCCCGCGGCGCTCGGGGTCGATGCACCCCATCGCCGCGGCGTCGGTCTTCCGTAGATCTTCGGGGTCTCCGCTGGTGCACACCCAGCGAAAAGGCCCGTAGCCCAGATCGAAGCAGAGGGGCCCCATGATGTGCTCGACATAGGAGGGGAACACGAACCCGTCGCGGGTATCGACGCCGTTGGCGGCCACGCCGGTGGCCCCGGCGTCGAACACAGCCTTCAGGAAGGCGTTGCCGTAGTCATAGAAACGGGTACCCCGGTCCGCCATGATGCTGATCAGTTCGAACTGGCGCCGCAACGAGGCGTCCACGCGCACGGCGAACTCCCCGGGATCGCGGGCCAGGAGCTCGCGCGATTCTTCGAAACTCATGCCCTGGGGCACGTAGCCGCCGTCGTAGGGAGCGTGGCAGGAGGTCTGGTCGCTGGCCAGTTCCACCGCGACGCCCTTGTCCACCGCGTACTCCCACAAGTCCACGATGTTGCCGTGGTAGGCGATCGAGAGGGGAGTACGGCCGGCCCGAGCCTCGTCGACCCAGGAGAAGACCTCGTCCAGGTTGGCCGAGGAGCGCTGCACCCAGCCCTGGTCCAGGCGGGTCTGGATGCGAGATGAGTCCACCTCGGCGATCACGCTCACCGCCCCGGCAATGTCGGCGGCCTTGGGCTGCGCGCCGCTCATCCCGCCAAGACCGGAGCTTACAAAGAGACGTCCAGCCAGGTCGCCGTCCTCGGGGATCCCCAGGTACAGACGGCCCGCATTGAGGAGGGTGAGGTACGTGCCGTGGACGATTCCCTGAGGCCCGATGTACATCCAGCCGCCGGCCGTCATCTGGCCGTAGTTGGCCACGCCCATCTGGGTGGCGTGGTGGAAGTCGCGCGGGTTGTCGAACTCGCCCACCATCAGACCGTTGGTATTGATGACCCGCGGGGCGTTGCGATGGGTGGGGAACAGGCCCACGGGGTGACCGGAGGCGATCACCAGAGTCTGCTCCTCGGTCATGATCTCGAGGTAACGCATCACCAAACGGTACTGCAGCCAGTTCTGGAACACCTGGCCCGTCTCCCCGTAGGTGACGAGCTCGTAGGGATAAAGAGCTACGGCGAAGTCGAGGTTGTTGTCGATGTTCAGCTGTAAAGCGCGGGCTTCGAGGATGCCCTCGTAATCGCCGATCGGCTTGGCGGCGATGTTGCCTTCAGGACGATAGCGGTAGGCGTAGATGCGTCCGTACGTGCGCAATTCGTCCAAGAACTCCGGCGCGAGGGCCTCGTGCAGCTTCTCGGGCACGTAGCGGAGGCCGTTCTTGACAGCGGTGATCGTTTCGCTCGGCGAGAGCGTGTAGCCGCGGGTAGGGGCCCGGCGGATGCCGGAAGAGAACTCCTTCACCGGGGGGAGCTCGGCTGGTAGTACAACGGTGACAGGGCTGCTCGTTAAGGTGGCCATCACGTCCTCTTGTCCTCGCTCAGCGGGCCGAATACTCCCCATCGAAGGCGGAGCGGGCCGGTCCCGGAAGCACCTCCGCGCGGGCGCGGCCGCATCTATCCATACCAGTCTCCTCCAGTCCGGAGACCGCAGTCAATGGTGTGCACGGCCGGTCCCGAATACGGGACGCAATGATGCCTACAGGAGTATTCTCTGGTAGTTTGTGCTAACAGGTAGAGACGATTCATGGTCTGCAATCCAAAATACGGGACACATGGATGACGGCGGCAGGAGGAGACATGCGCGGCGACGACACCAAGAACACCACTTCCGCGGAGAGGACCATGCAGGTGCTCGAGTTCCTGGCGCGACGCACCTACCCTACGCCCACCATGGTCGTTGCTCAGGAGTGCGACATCCCCAAGTCGAGCCTGCACAACTTGCTGAACCTCATGCGTCGGCGGCGCTTCGTGACCTACCATCAGGAGCACCGAGCCTGGAGTCTCGGGCCGCGGCTCTTCGAGATCAGCGGCGACGCACCCCTGCTGGCACACGCTCTCGCCGTCCTACGAGCGTTCGGTCAGGGCACCGCACCGCTCGAGATCCACGAGGTGGTGCGCCACAGCGAGCTCCCGCCCTCCATGGTGGCGCGGATCCTGCCCCAGCTCGAAGATGCGGGTCTCGTGTCGCAGGCACCTGACGGCCGCTATCGCCCCGGGCTTCAACTCGTGGCCCTCGCCTCTCGCGTGGGCACCCTCGATCGTCTCCGGCTCATCGCCCGCCCCATACTCACACGCCTCCGGGACGCCACCGGGGAGACCGCGAACCTGGTGGTCCTCGAGAACGAGCATGCCCTCTACGTGGACCAGGTGGAGAGCAGGCACGCCCTCCGCCACGCCGGGTGGGTGGGCCGCCAGATCCCACTCGACGCCACCGCGGCCGGCGCGGCGCTGCACGGGGCCCAGGGAGCCCAGGTGGCGCGTGACTCGGTAGAGAGGGGCGTCACCGCCATCGCCGCCGTCATCCCCGGTGCCACCGACCCCCCGGCCGTGGTGAGCGTCACCGGACCGAACTTCCGGCTCGAGGGCACCGACGAAGTGCGCGCGTGCTCGGCCGTCGGCGGCGCGGCTCAGGCCATAGCGGCGGCACTCGGAGCCTAGACCTTCTCCACCCGCACTTCCACCGACTTCATCAGCGGAAAGCCGCTGATCGGATCGAAGCGGTCGTCGTGGGTGAGCAGGTTGACGTTGGCCTCGCTCCACCCGTGGGTGATCTGGAGCTCGCCCGGCCGGATCTCCGCCGGGGCCATGATCCGCACCGGTATCACGAGGCTGCCGATCCTCGACGTGACCGTGACCGCGTCGCCCTCCCCCACGCCCAGATCGCGCGCGTCGTCGGGGTGCATCTCGACCTCGGGCCCCGGTTCAGCGGTCCGGAAGCGCGCGATGTTGCGGAAGCGGCTGTGCATGTAGAGAAGCTTCCGCGCGCCGGTCACCAGGACGAAGGGGTACTCCGGGTCGGGAGCGCCGCGGTACGCCGGCGTCTTGTATACGGGGAGTACGTCATAGCCGAGGTCCTTCAGGTAGCGGGACGTGAACTCGACCTTGCCCGAAGGCGTGGCGAAGGGTCCGGGTGTCCGCGACTCCGGCTTCAAAGGGCTGTACGTTATCCCTTCCGGGTGGGCCTCCAACTCCTCCAGCGTCAGACCGGCGGGCTCGAGGAGCCAACGGTTGAGCGCGGTCTCGTCCTCCCAAGGGAAGTAGGCCCCTATGCCGAGACGGTGGCCGAGATCGTGCCAGAACCGGTACTCGCCCTGCACGTCGGGGAAGTCGTGGATCTGACGGGTGAGCGAGAGCACGTGGTGCTTCGCGTGCGCGTGCAGCTCCGTCCGCTCCAGGAAGGAGGCCGCCGGGAGGACGTAGTCGGCAAGGGCGGCCGTCTCCGTCATGAAGAGATCCCGCACCACGAGCAGGTCGAGCGATTCGAAGGCCGCCCGCACCCGCTCCGTGTTGGGGTTCGTGAGGAGGGGATTGGCCCCGGTCAGGATCATGGCCCGCAGCGGGTAGGGATCACCGTCGAGCATGGCCCCCATGGCCGTCATGGTGTGGCACTCCTGGCGCAGGTCGTACAGCACCGGGAAGCGGTCGGCGCCGAGGGGGCCGAGTTCGCGTAGGGGCAACTCGTCGTAGAGGGTCAGCTCGCGGAGCGCCACCGGCGGGACGAAGCGGCAGCCGCCCTCGCGGTCCACGGCGCCGAGGAGGGCGTCGATCGACACGATGGCCCGGATGCTGTTGACGCCGTTCTCGTGGTGTTCAAGTCCGTTGCCCACATACGCGGCCACCCGCGGCGCGGCCGTCCCCATCAGCGCGGCGACCTCCCGCACCATCGCGGCCGGCACTCCGGTCTCGTGTTCCACCCACTCGGGCGTGCACGCGTGGGCGTAGGCAGCCAGGTCCGGGAAGCCCACCGTGTTCCGCTCCACGAACTCCTTGTCATACACGCCCGTGCGGATCAGTTCGTGCATGAGTCCCCAGGCGATGGCGCCGTCGGTGCCGGGGTGGGGCTGCACGTGGTAGTCGGCCCGGCGGGCGATGGCCGAGAGACGCGGATCCACCACCACCAGCTTGGCCCCCTTCCGACGGGCCGCGGTGATGTACTGGGTCATATTCGGGTGCGCGTGCGGGGGGTTCGCCCCCCACATCACCACGACGCGGGAGTTCTCGAGATCGGCGATCGGCCACCCGCCGTCCACCAGCTTGTAGCCGAAGTACCGGGCCGCGTAGCACATCGAGTCGTTGGACAGATAGTTCGGACTGCCGAAGGCGTGGATGAAGCGCCGGGCGATGGTCTCCTGCTGGCCGAAACCGATGGCTTCGCCCTTCCACACGCTGACGCTGCGGGCGCCGTGTTCTTCCCGGATCTCCAGCAGGCGGGCGGCGATCTCGTCGAGCGCCCGGGCGAGCGGGATCTCCTCCCACCCGTCGACGGTCCGCTTGAGAGGCCTCAGCAGGCGGTCGGCGTGGTAGGCCATATCCACAGCCGCGCGGGCTTTGACACACAGCCTGCCCTTGTTCCACAGATGAGCTTTGTTGCCCCGGATGTCGACGATGCGGCCGTCTTCCATATGCACGTCGATGCCGCACCGGTCGTCGCACATGCGGCAGAGTGTCTGCTTGATCTCTCGTTCGGATGACATCTACAGCCTTCCCTTGTCGAGCCGGAGGACGTGGCGGAGCCGCGCGTCGAGCGCCTGTCGCCGGAAGGCGAAGGCGTCTTCCACTTCGACGTACTCCAGGGCACCCGAGATACAGGAGCCGACACACCGAGGGTCGCCCCCACAGAGGTCGCACTTGCCGCTCACTCCGTGGGCCTCATCGAAGCCGATGTTCCCAAACGGGCAGGCAAGCAGGCACATCTTGCACCCGGCGCAGCGGGCGGCGTCGATCTCGACCGCCCCCGTCTCCTCGCTCCGGGCGATGGCCCCCGCGGGACACACCTCCATGCACCAGGCCTCGGCGCACTGCATGCAGGTGAAGGGCACGCAGGCCCGCTCCGCAGGGTAGTAGGCGACGCGGATGTGCGCGCGCGCCCGGTCGAAATCCCCGGCCTGCTGGAACGCGCAGGCGTACTCGCAGTTGCGACAGGCAACGCACGAGTCTGGGTCTACGGCAACTATGCGCACGTGATCCTCTCTCTCGTCATGAGCCGGGACTCCCCGGCAGACCTCGACCGAGCGCGCGACCGCCGGCGAAGCTTCCAAGCACCGCCCGGCCGCGCGTACGGCCGGGGGTGATCCCTCCCGCCACGTGCTCCCCGGTGACGACGGCTTCGACATCGGCCACCGGCACCTGCCGGCGCACAAAAGGACGCAGGTAACCGAGCGCAGCCGCCGCACGCGCGCCGCCCAACGCAACGGCTCCCGCAGGCACCCCGTCCCGCACCACGACCTGGAGGTACCGCAGACCCGGCAGAGCGCCGAGCCGCACCACGGAGTCGCCCTCCTCGGCCGCGAAGCGGCCCAGAGAAGCCACGGTCACCCCGAACATACTGGTGACGTTCATGCTCAGACTACCCGGGTAGACGGCCCGCGCCCCCGCCAGATTCGCTCCGGCGATCTTGCCCTGCTCCACGGCTGTGGGCCACAGGGCATGGACGGTACGCGGCCCGCCCCCCACCACAGGCCCCCTGGCCACGTCGCCGGCGGCGTACACGCCTTCCACCGCGGTCTGCATCGTGTCGTCCACGGTGATCCCCCGCTGTCCGGGTGCCACGCACTCGGCGAGCAGATGGTCGTTGGGGCGCACACCGGTGCCCACGATCACGACATCGGCCGCGAGTGGCGGAAGACCCTCGACGGACACCCGCAGAGATCCCCGTTCGTCACGCACCACGCCCTCTGTGTGCGCACCTGTGTGGAGGCCCACACCCGAATCCAGGACGCACTCCCGCAGGATGTGGGCGCCCGGTTCGTCGAGCACTGTGGGAAGTATCCGCTCGGCCAACTCGACCACGGTCACCTCGAGCCCTCTCTGTCGGGCCGCCCAGGCGGCCTGCAGGGACACGAACCCGGCGCCGATCACCACCGCACGGGCCCCCTCACGGAACAGGCGATCGAGGCGGCCGGCCTCGTCGAGTCGCCACAGATGCTGGATCTCCGGCCCCTCCAACCCGGGGATCGGCGGCCGCACCGGACTGGAGCCCGGCGCGAGCAGGAGTCGATCGAAGGAGAGGGTGCGTCCGTCGGCGAGTTCCAAGCTACGGGCCCCCACGTCCACGCGTTCCACCGCCGACCCGAGGAGCAGGTCGGCTCCCGAGTTCCGGTAGAAGGCGGCGTCGCGGATGAACAGATGGGCATATGGCACCGTGCGGCGCAGGAAGTACGGGAGCAGCACGCGGGAGTACGCGGTGCAGGGCTCGCCCGAGACGATCGTGACCCTCGAGTGTCGGTCGTGCAGCCGGAAGGTCTCGAGCGCGCTGATCGCCGCCGCACCGTTGCCCACGATGGCCACGTGTCGCCGCATCACTCGTCAGATGCGGCAGTCGGCGGGGATGGTGGGCGTGTCGCAGAGCAGCAGCCTGGTGTACTCGGCCTGAGGATCGTCGAGGACGGCGTCGACCACCCCGTGCTCCACGATGCGTCCGTCCTGCATGACGGCCACTTCCTGGGCGATACTCCGGACGAGCGCCAGGTTGTGGGTCACGAAGAGCATGCTCACCCCGGTCTCGCTCTGAAGATGCACGAGGAGTTCGATGATGGCCGCCTGCACGGACACGTCCAGCCAGGAGGTCACCTCGTCGCATATGAGCACCGAGGGCTCGGCCACCAAGGCGCGCGCGATAGCCACTCTCTGCCGCTCGCCACCCGAGAGTTGCTCCGGATACCGGTTGAGAAGGGACGGATCGAGGGCAACGTGCTCGAGTACTCGCACCATGCGCTCTTCGGTGCCGTCGCGATCGAGATCGAAGAAGATATCGATGGGCTGAGACAGCAGTTGGCGGATCGTCTTGCGGGGGTTCAGGGAACTGTAGGGACTCTGAAAGATGTACTGGATGGCCTGACGCTCGGCGCTCGTGCGTCCACGCGTCTCGGCGGCCAGCTCGGCGCCGTTGAACTCGATGGCACCGTGCATCTTGAATTGATGAAGGCCGGCGATGCAACGCGCCAAGGTGGTCTTGCCGCTGCCCGATTCGCCCACCAGCGCCAGACACCGATGCTCGCACAGCGTGGCGCTCACGTCGTGCAGCACTTCCTTCCGCTGATAGAAGGCGGTCACGTGGCGCACGTCCACGACCGTGCTGTCCGCGGTACGGCAGGGCTCCTCCACCCGGGCTGTCGATACGAGTTCCTCCCCCACGATCACCGGGAGGCCTCGCCCCACCTCCTCCCAGCGCCAACAACACACTTGATGGTCGGCGTGCGGCCCCGTGTAGGGCGGGAACTCCGTTGCGCACCTGTCGATGCGACAGTCACAGCGGGGCGTGAAGGCGCAGCCGGCCACCCGATTGCCGGGCCGCGGGGCGCTGCCCGGGATGCCGCGCGGGGGCTGGGTGGCGTGGATGTCGGGTATCGCGGCCAGCAGCCGGCGTGTGTAGGGGTGGTGGGCGCCGGTGAACAGAGCGGCTCTGGGGCCGATCTCCACCAGTCTGCCGGCGTACATGATGGCGATGCGATCGACCAGGCACGCGACCACAGCCAGATCGTGGGTGACGTATAGCGCCGAGACCCCATACGAACTGGTGAGATGACGCACCGTCTCGAGCACGTGCGCCTGGGTGGTCACGTCGAGCGCCGTCGTGGGCTCGTCCAGCACGATGATCTTCGGGCGGTTCGCCATGGCCATCGCGATAGCCACGCGTTGTTGCTGACCGCCCGACAATTGGTGCGGATATCGGCGCAGGAAGGCTCTGTCGTTCGGCAGGAGAACCTCGTCCATCATCTCCACCAGACGCGCCTGGCGCTCGGCCTTCGAGGAGCCGAACGAGTGCTCTTTGAGGATCTCCATGAGCTGGTCGCCGATTCGCAACGCCGGGTTGAGCGAAGCCGACGCATCCTGGGGAACGTAGGAGATGAGACCGCCGCGCACCCCGCGCAGTTCGGCACGCGAGAGCGTGAGGACGTCGGTGCCCATGATGTCTACCCGGCCCCCGGCCACCTTGGCGCCTCGGCGTTGGTACGCGAGCAGCGAGGTGGCCGCCGTGGTCTTGCCCGAAGCCGACTCCCCCACGAGGCCGAGCACTTCACCCTCGTGGATGACGAAGGAGACGCCGTCATCGATCTCGATCCCCGAGGGGTCGAGGACCACCCGCAGATCCTCGACGGTGAGGACGATGTCCGAGCGCGCGTCGCTCACGCCTGAGCCGTATCCCGATCGATGCCGACCATGGCCCGCGAGAGGCCGTCGGCCATGAGATTCGCGCTGATGGTGAGTGCCCCTATCATCAAGACCGGCGCCAGGACCACCCACGGCTGGGTGATGATGGCGATGCGGTTCTCGTTGATCATGAGCCCCCAGTCGGCGGCCGGCGGCTGCATCCCAAACCCGATGAACGACAGCGCCGCGATCATGATGATCGAATAGGTGAGACGCAGGCCGAACTCCACCAGCAGGGGACTGCTGATATTCGGCAACACTTCGTAGAGGAGGATCCGCCGCCGGGGCACACCCACAGCCGCGGCCGCGCGGACGAAGTCGCGGGCCACCACCTCCACCGTCGCGGCGCGCGTCACCCGCGCGATGCGGGGCATGTGCGAGACGCCCACCATGAGTACGATCAGCCACAGACGCGGGCCGAGGATGGAGACGAACAACATGGCCAGCACCACCGACGGGAACGCCAACACCACGTCGAGCACTCTCATGATGCCCTCGTCCACTACACGCCGGGCATAGCCCGCCACCAGACCGAGCGACACTCCGAACACGGTCCCGATGACGGTCGCGCTGATGCCCAGTGCGAACACGCTGAGCCCGCCGTGTAGCACGCGCGTGAGCACGTCGCGACCGAGGAAGTCGGTACCCAACCAGTACGCGGACGACGGATCTGAGAACGGAGGGCCGACGAATTCGGTGGGCGTGTACGGGGCCACGAAGCGTCCGAAGAGAGCGATCAGCAACAGAAAGGCGAACATGACCGAGCCGACCTTCGTACGTCGCAGACCCCAGGCTTCCGCGAGAGTCTGCACCCACTCGCGCCGGCGCGGAGCGCCCGCCGTGCGAACCGCACCCTGGGTCGAAGCCGCCTCGGGCTCTATGCTCATCGGAGACCCGTCCTCAGACGAGGGCTTATGAGGATGGTGATGATGTCGGCCGCCAGGTTCAGAAGCACATAAATGGCGGCCATCAGCAACACCAGGGCCTGCACCACCGGCATGTCTCGGTTGGCCACCGCATCCACGAGACCGGCACCGACCCCCGGGAAGGTGAAGAGGTACTCCACCGTCACGATGCCTCCGGCCAGCCAGGCGATGTTGATGGCGATCACCTGGATGGTGGGAACGATTGCGTTGGGCAACGCGTGATGCCACAGCACGTGCCGCTCCGAGAGACCCTTCAGCCGAGCCATCATGACGTACTCACTCTCGAGCACCTCCACGGTCGACGCACGGAGCATGCGACTCACGTAGGGGATGACCGCCAAGGCCAAGGTGATCACGGGGAGCACGAAGAGTCTCATCTGACCGGCGAGCGGCAACAGGGAATTCACGTTGGACACCGACGGCAGCCACTTGAAGACGGCCGTCGCAAACACCAATACCATGATGATGCCGATCACGAACTCCGGCAGGGAGGCCAGGGTGAGGTTGGCGATGTTCACCACGTTGTCGAACTTGGAGTCGCGCCGGATGGCAGTGAGCGCCCCGAGTAGGATGGAGATGGGGATACTCACCAGGGCCGCGAAGAGTACCAAGATGGCCGAGTTGACCACCCGCGTACCGATGAGATCGGTGACGTTCGCGCCCGCACCCACGAGCGACTTCCCCAGATCGCCGCGGACGACGCCTCCCAGCCAACCCGCGTACTGCTCCACGAGCGGGCGGTCGAGCTGGAGTTCCTTGCGGAGCGCCTCGTAGCGGTCGGTGTCCGCGGAATCCTTCCCCAGTATGGCCTTGGCGGCGTCGCCGGGGAGCGCCTGGGTGGCGGCGAACACGACCACCGACACCAGCAGCAAGGTCAACGCACCGAGCCCCAGGCGCATGAACAGTATCTTCAGCAGTGGCGGCATGGGACCGAGTTCAGAACGGTCGGCCGGCGCGATGCCGGCCGACCGTTTTCGCTACTGTGTGGAATCGATCACGCAAGTGAGACGAGACGGTACCGGGAGCCCCCGGCGGCCGACGCGAGACCCGAGAAGTCGGGCATAGCGCCCTGCACGTTCTCGGCGTGGGCGTCGACCTGCATGTCGAACCCGTACACGATGTAGCCGCCCTCTTCGTGCTCGAGAGTCGCGGCTTCCTTGATCAACTCGTTCCGCTTGGCATCGTCGACCGTGCCGAACGCCTCTTCGACGAGCGACACGTAACTCGGGCTGGTCTCCCCAAAATGCGTCTCGTTGTAGACCGCACCGGGCAAGGAGCCGAAACCGGCCTGGGCCAGGTAGCCGCGCGTGCCCCAGTTGTCCATGGCGAACGGGTATTTGAGGTACTCGTCGCCCCAGAAGACGTCGCCGTTGACTTCGTCCACCTCGACAGTCACGCCTGCACCTTTGGCCTGCTGGGCGAACACCGTGGCCGCCGCGGGCGCGCCGCTGCTGACCGAAGTCGACGTGGTGAGCTTGATGGTGAGATCCTCTTGCCCGGCCTCTTTGAGGAGCGCCTTGGCCTTCTCCAGATCCTGCTCGCGCTGCGGGAGGTCGCCGGGATAGCCCGGGTCGAACGGCGCGTACATGTCGTTGCCCACCCACTGGAGGCCGTCGGCCGCCTGGGCGATCATCTCGGGGCGGTTGACGATGAGCCGGAAGGCTTGACGTACCCGCACGTCGTCGAACGGCTTCGCGGTGCAGTTCATCGTGAAGGGGATCCACGAGCCCGTCTTGGCCTCGAGGAGGGTGAAGCCGGCGCCCGTCGCGATCTCTCGCTGCGCCCCGGCGATCATCTGGCAGTAGTCAGCGGCGCCGCCGAGGAGGGCGTTCAGCTGGGCGGTGGTGTCGGCGAACTCGATGATCGAGAGTTGGTCGACGTAGGGGCCGCCGTCCTGACGCCAGTAGTTGGGGTTCTTGGCGAACACGGCCTGGATGCCGGGCTGGAAGTCGCCGGGCTTCGCCAGCATGAAGGGGCCGGTGCCGATGGCGCCGTCGCCCGCTTTGGGATCGTAACCCACCGGGACGATGCCGGCGCTGTAGGCGGAGAGCGCCTCGGGGAAGATCGCGTTGGCGACCTCGAGCTCGAAACGCACCGTGAGGTCATCCACCTTCACGATGCCGTTGGGTGTGAGCCCGCGCAGCTGCTTAGCCGCCAACCCGGGGTTGTCCGGGTCGAGGATCCGGTTGAAGGAGTACACCACGGCGTCGGCGTTGACCGCGGAGCCATCGTGGAACACCAGGTCGGACTTGAGCCGCACGGTGAACTGCGTGCCGTCGGCGTTGGGCTCCAGCATCTCGGCCAGAGCCATGCCGAGCACGCCCGCGTGGTCGAACTCCAGCAGGGAGTCGTACATGTTGAAGCGCATGGCCATCGACGGCGGGGTCAGAGCCGGGCCGTGGATGTTCAGGTCTTCCTTCGCCGAGCCCGCGCCCGCGGCGACCCGCAGGTGACCGCCCGTCTTGGCGGGGCCACCGCCGGCAGCCGTCGTCGTGGTGGTGGTCTCGCTGCTGCTACACCCCGCCAACGCCGGACCGAACGTCGCTCCGACGACCACGGCGGCCGCGCCCTTCAACATGTCGCGCCGGGTTATGTGCCGGCTCAGATACCCTGATTGCGGGCCGCTCTCTTTGTTGCTCATGCGCTCTCCCCAGTCTGGAACGTGTTGAACATGACAAGCCCTCTGGCCACGTGCGCCCCATCCTCCAGGATGAGGTGGGTGAAAGCAAGCGCAGGGAAGTGACGTCTTGCATTTCGGACGCTTACGCGGCGGGCCCGCGCGGAATGTCCACCCGGCGGGCCGCCTTCTCCCCCAGACGCAGGGAACCGGCCTTCACCCGCTGTCGTGGCTGGACTGTTTCGAAGAGACCAGGATACCAGTCTTACTCGCAGTGGGCCATGGGGATGGCCGAGCGCGGGCGCTCTACCTCACATGTTCATCTCGATGATCTGGGCGACGGAGAAGTCATGCACCTGGAGATACTGCTTCACCACTTCTTCGAGTGCCCGGATCGGCACGGGACCCACCAGTTCGGCTCCAACAACAGCCACGCCGTGGCGGGCTGCCTCGGAACGGATCGTCTCGAGAACGCGTGGGATCGGGGTGCCCTCGTAGTTGGTGAGGTTCATGGACACCTGCACCATGCCGGTGCCCTGGAGGGCCAGACCCATGGCCCTCACGTGCCGGTAGCCGCCGTCTTTGTGCCGCACCGCCCGGGCGATGCGCGTGGCGATCTCGAGGTCGTCGGTGCGCAGGTTCACGTTGAAGGCCACGAGCGGGAAGCGCGCCGCCACCTGCACGCTGCCCGTGGCTGCATTGAAGACCGCGGGGCCCTCGTCAGGCGCCCACGCCGGGTCCTCGAGTTTGGCCGCCAATCCCTCGTACTCGCCCATGCGCACGTCCACGAGGCTGGCGCGCTGCGGTGAGGTGGCCGCGTCCTCGTAGTAGTAGACGGGGATGCCCTTCTCCCCCACGAACTTCCCGAAGCGGCGGGCGATCTCCACCGCCTCCTCCGTCGTGGTCGACCCCACCGGGATGAACGGCACCACGTCCACGGCCCCCATGCGGGGATGGCTGCCCGTGTGCGTGCTCATGTCCACGAGTTCGAACGCGAGTCCGGCCAGCCGCTTGGTCGCCTCCAACACCGACTCGGGGTCGCCCAGGTACGAATAGACCGAGCGATTGTGGTCTGTGTCGGACGAAAGATCCACAAGCTTCACGTCCGGGTCTTCCCGTATCGAGTCCGCGAGCCGCCGCACCGTCTCCGCGTTCCTACCCTCACTTACGTTGGGCACGCACATGAGCTTCTTCACAGTTCCTCCTCCATCGACGAGGGCCGGGCGCGGTCGGGGAGAGCGCCGCGGACGGCCGCCGCCTCCCGCCGCAACTCCGCCGCCGCCTCAACGTCCTTGATGAGCGGGAGATTGATCTCCACGTTGTACACACAACCGATCACAGCGGCCTCGGAGAGGAGAAGGGCCACGGCCAGGTCGGAGGAGGCATTGGGGTTCGACGCACCTTCCAGCTCCACGCACACGTCCCAGACACGGCGCGCGGCACGAGCGTTGTCCCGGGGCGCGGTGGCGGCGCCGACCATCGCCCGCTGGACGGCGGCCTCACGCGCACGCTGGCTCTCGGGATCGTCGTGAGGTAGGCGGTACGCTTCCACCACCGCCCGGTAGGCGTCGGCGTCGGCGACGGCCCCGTGCTGCAGTCGGGCCGCGAGCTCATCGGCTTCGTCCGCGAGTACCCGGCAGCGCTCGGAGTCCAGGCCGAACTCGCCGCTCTCCGAGAGTCGGGCCACCAGGCCCGCGAGTCCGGCGGCCATGCCGCCGGCGAGCGCGGCCGCCGAGCCGCCGCCCACCGTGCGATCGTGGGAATCGACGATGCGCTCCAGGATCGCGCGCTCGGTCATGACGTTACCTCCCCGCTCGTGGCCGTGCGCTCGATGACGACCCGCCCTCTCTTGAGCACTCGATCCACCACGTTCCCGCCCAAACGGTAGATCACGTGTTCGTAGCTGGGCACGTCCCAGATCTGGATGTCGGCAAGACGCCCGGGGGCCAGAGCCCCCCGATCGATCAGGCCGAGGGCGAGCGCCCCTCCCCGCGTGGCCGCCCACGTCGCCTCCGCCGGGCTCATGGCGTAGCTGCGACACGCCAGCGCCATGACGAACTGCTGCGATTCGACCCAGCACCCGGGACAGATGTCGGTGGCCAGGGCGAGAGTCATGCCCTCCTCGATCATCGCGCGGGCGTCGAACGGCCGGGGATGTTTCACGGCGAAGTCGAGGGCCGGCATGATCACGCCCACCACGGCCGCCTCGGCGAGGGCGCGCATCACCGGGCGCGGCGTGTAGTTGAGGTGGTCGACCGAGACGGCCTTCAGGTCGGCGGCCAGGTCGGAGCCACCGATGTACGAGTAGGCGTCCGCGTGGATCTTCGGCTCCATCCCGGCTTCGCGGGCCGCGGTGAGGATGCGGCGCGATTCTTCGGCCGTGTAGTAGCCGTCGTCGCACCACACGTCCGCGAACTCGGCCAGGCCCGCGGCCGCCACCCGGGGGATCATGTCGTCGATCAGGAGCTCGAGGTAGGCGGCGCGGCCGAGATCATCGGGGAAGCCGTGCGCCCCGAGCCAGGTGGAGAACACGTCGACGGGACTGTTCGCAGCGAGGGCCCTGTTGGTTTCGAGGAGCACCAGTTCCGAGGCGGTGGACAGGCCGTAGCCGCTCTTGCTCTCCACGGTGGTGGTGCCGCTCGCAAGCATCCCGGCCAGACGCGCGGCCGCCGACTCGAGGAGTTCGGCCGCCGAACACGCGCGGGTGCGTTCCACGGTGGCCATGGGGCCGGTGCGCAGCCCCTTCTCCCTCAGCAGCGCGCGCACGGCGGCGGGATCGGTCGCGGTCATCTTGGCCGCGTACTCCTCCACGCGCGACCCGCCGAACACCAGGTGCGTGTGGCAGTCCACGAACCCCGGCGCCACCACGCAGCCGCGGGCGTCGATCACCTCGGCGCCCGCGCAGTCGACGGCGACTTCCACGACCTCTCGGCTGCCTACGGCGGCGATCGTCTCCCCGTGGATAGCGACCCACGCATTCTCAAGGAGCCCCACATCGTAGGGTGCGCCGGCGCAGGTGAGCACCTGCGCCGCGTCGCGGATGACGAGGTCCGCCCGCGGGCGGACGGACTCACCGGAGGAGCCGAGTTCGCTCACTCCAGGTCCTTGGGCCCGAAGGTGGCTTTCGGCGTCCACCACAACGGCACGTTGATGCTCTCAGAGGTCAGGGCGCCCTTGCCGTCCGCCACCTTCCGGGCGGTCTCGTAGCCGGCCTGCGCGTGGCGCACGATCCCGATGCCGGAATCGACGGTGAGACACACGGAGAGCCGGAAGTCGGCCTCCTCGGTGCCGTCGGCGATCATGGTGACGCCGGTGTGAACCGCCTCGCCCATCGAGTAGTTGGCCTGCTGGGCGATGAGGTCGCACATGCCCACCGCGTTCAACAGCCCGTTCAGCATCGGCCAGTCGGAGATGAGGTCGCCTCCGTCCAACATGTTCTCCGACTCGAATGTGGGGTTGACGATGCTGCCCGAGTCCAGGTTATCGCGCGAGAAGGCGACCGGACCCTTGACCTCACCCTTCTTGATGAGTTCGTTCACGGCCAAGCCGAACGCCTTGCGCTGGCCGAAGCCCAGATAGCAGATACGGGCGGGGAGCGCCTCGATGGGGATGTGCTCCCGCGCCAGGCTGATCCAACGGGTGACCAGCAGGTCGTCCTTGAACAACTCCATCGCCAGGTCGTCGAGCCGCGCCAGGTCGCTCGCCTCGCCCGAGACGCAGGTCCAGCGGAAGGGGCCGCGCCCCTCGCAGAAGAGCGGGCGGATGTACTCAGCCACGAAGCCGGGGATGGTCATGGCCTCGGTGGTGGGCATGCCCGCGTCGCGGCACTCCTTACGGATGCTCGTGCCGTACTCGAACGTGGAGACGCCCAGCGCGAAGAACTCGTTCATCGCGCGGAGTTGGCGGATCATGCTCGCCCGGGCCAACTCGAGATAGCGGGTCCGGTCGGCGGCGCGCAAGGCGTCGGCTTCGTCCGGCGAGTAGCCCGCGGGGATGTAGGAGATCGGATCGTGGCACGGGCACATCTCGGTGACGATATCCGGGCGGAAGCCGGAGGCCAGAGCTTCCTCGAACAGGTCGGCGGCGTTGCCCACCACCGCGATCCCCAGAGGTTTACGGGCGGCCGCGTATTCTTGGGCCAGAGTGATCGCCTCGGCCAGCGACCCCACCATGACATCGGTGAACTTCTTCTCGATACGCCTCTTGATGACCCGCTCGTCGGCATCCACGACGATGCCAACGCCACCGTGCATGGTCATGGCTCGAGTCTGGTTGCCGCCCATGCCGCCGGCGCCGGCCGTCAGGAGGATGCGGCCCACGAGCGAGTCGTCGAAGCACTTCCGGGCGATGGCGGAGAGGGTCTCGAAAGTGCCCTGGATCACGCCCTGCGTGCCGATGTACTCCCACGGTCCGGCCGTGTACTGGGCGAACATGGTGAGGTTCTTGTCCTGGAGGTCGTAGAAGGTGGGCCAGTCCGCCTTCATGATGTTGGTGTTGGCCATGACCACCCGCGGAGCGAGCTTGTGCGTCTGGAAGACCGCGACCGGCATTCCTGACTGGACGACGAGAGTCTCGTCGTCTTCCAGTGCGAGGAGCGACTCAACGATGGCGTGGTACGACTCCCAGTTCCGCGCGCACTTCCCAATACCGCCGTAGATGACCAGTTCTTCGGGCTTCTCGGCAAGTTCCATGTTGTTTTCCAGCATCCTGAGGATGGTCTCCTGCTTCCACCCTTTGCAGCGGAGCTCAGGGCCCCGTTGCGCGCGCACCGAATAGAGTATTTCCGGCTTGGCCATCGACTGTTCGCCTCCTGCTGACGCGTTTCCCACCGACTTCGAGGGGGCCGATACCCACCCCGGGCAGCTTCCTACGGATAGACTGAACCCGTGCGTGTCCCGGGTCAACAGCGCGGAGTACGGGGTCCAGAATACGGGAAAGCCCTTTGACACCCTGTGACCCGCCGCACGCCGCCGCTATGCTGGCGTAAGCAGCCGCTATGCTGGCGTAGCCAGCCGCTATGCAGGCGGAGACAGCCGATTCCCTTCCGGGATGAAGGAGTCATTGGTGAAGAACGAGACCGGACCCGACAGTGCGGTCACGGCAAAGGCGGTGGGCCGAGCGCTCGACATCTTCGAGTTCCTGAGCCAACGCACCCACGCCACGCCGGTGAGCACACTTGCCGAGTGCTGCAACGTGCCCAAGTCCAGCCTGTACAACCTGCTCAAAGTCTTGGGCGACCGGCGCTACCTCACGTACGACCGCGGCAAGAGAGCGTGGAGCATGGGGCCCCGGCTGTTCGAACTCGGCTCCGAGGAGCCCCTGTTCGCCCACGCGCTCTCCGTGCTCAAGGCTTTCGACACGCCCTCCCTCGCGCTGGCCGCCGGAGCCATCGCCGAGCGATCGGGGCTCCCCGCCGCCGTCGTGGCGCGCATTCTCCCGCTGATGGAGCAGTACGATCTGCTGAAACCCGAAGCCGACGGCACCTACACGCTCGGCCTCGAGCTGGTGAGTCTGGCGTCAAGGGTCGGAGTCGTCGATCGGCTGCGCATCATAGCCAGACCCCATCTCCTTCAGCTCCGTGACGCGGTGATGGAGACCACCAACCTCGTGGTCCTCGACGGGGATCACGGCATGTACGTGGACCAGGTGGAGAGTCGCTACCCGCTGCGCTTCAGCGAGTGGGTGGGGAGGCGCATCCCGCTGGAGGGCTCGGCGACCGGGCAGGCCTTCGCCGCTCCATCGAGCCCGCACTGCATCTCGGATGTGATCATGAGCGGCGTCACGGCCGTCGCCGCGGCGGTGGAGGGCGCGAACCCTCCCGCGGTGATCAACGTGATCGGGCCCACGGGCCGCATGGAGGAGTTCGGGTTGGCGCGCACGATGACCATGACGGCGAACGTGGCCGCCGAGATCTCCCGGCGGCTGAGATCCGCCTGATGGCGGCGATCGGGCCGGTCGCGGCGGACGCCTACTCCGGCAGAACCTCCAGGAAACGCCCCGCACGGATCAGCGCGGCGATCGCCTCGATGTCCACATCCATCTCCCGGTCCGCCTCCAGCCTGGGCACCTTCTCCCGAATCAGCGCGCACGCGCGCTGTGCTGGCCGAGCGGGGCGCCGCGACCGGAACTCGATGCCCTGACACGCGCACATGAGCTCGATCGCCACCACATGCTCCACGTTGCCGAGGACCTCGCGAGCCTGGCGGGCGGAGATGGTTCCCATGCTCACGTGGTCTTCCTGGTTGGCCGAGGTGGGGATCGAGTCCACGCAGGCGGGGTGCGCCAGCACCTTGTTCTCGCTCACGAGGGCGGCGGCCGTGTACTGGGCCACCATGTAACCGTCGTTGATGCCGCCCTCCTCGATGAGGAACGCCGGCAGCCCGCCGCTGAGCGCCGGGTTCATCAGGCGCTCCGTGCGGCGCTCGGAGATGTTCGCCAACTCCGAAAGGGCGATCGTGAGGAAGTCCATGGCCAGAGCGACCGGCTGCCCGTGGAAGTTCCCACCGGAGAGCACCTCGTGCTCGTCGGGGAATACCAAGGGGTTGTCGGTGGCGGAGTTGATCTCGGTCTCGATCACCCCTCGCACGTAGGCGATAGCGTCCCGCGAAGCTCCGTGCACCTGGGGCATGCAGCGGAGGGCGTACGCGTCCTGGATGCGTCCGTGGGTGGCCCCGTCGATGATCTCGCTCCCGTGGAGCAGCGCCCGCAGGTTCCGTGCCGTGGCGATCTGGCCCGAGTGAGGCCGACTCTGGTGGATGCGGTCATCGAAGGCGAAGGTGACGGCCTCCAGCGCCTCAGCCGAGAGGGCCCCCGCGATGTCGGCGGTGTCGGCGAGCCTCTCCGCGTCGTACACGGCGAGGGCGCCCACAGCCGTCATGGCCTGCGTGCCGTTGGAGAGCGAAAGACCTTCCTTCGCCTTGAGGCGGAGAGGCTCGATACCGGCCCGCTCCAACGCGACCGCGCCGGGCAGCAACTCGCCCTCGTAGACGGCTCTCCCGCCGCCGAGAAGCACCACCGCCAGGTGGGACAAGGGCGCCAGATCGCCGCTCGAACCCACCGAGCCCTTCTGGGGCACCACGGGATGAACGCGTTTGTTCAGCATCTCGACGAGCCCCTCCACCACCACCGGCCTCACGCCCGAGTTGCCGATAGCCAGGGAGTTGGCCCGCAACAACAGCATGGCCCGCACCACCTCGACGGCGAACGGTTCGCCGACGCCCGTGCAGCAGCTGACGATGAGGTTCTTCGAGAGCAGGTCGAGCTGGTCTTCGGGGATGACCACGTCGGCGAACCTGCCGAAGCCGGTGTTGACGCCGTAGACCACCGCGCCGCCGTCGAGCACCTCTTCGATAACGGCACGCGCCCGCTCCATCCTCGCGCGCGCCTCCGGGGCAACCTCCACGAGTTCACCATCGCGGGCCACGCGGATCACGTCGTCGATCGTCATGGTCCCTTGGTCGATACGCACTGTCATCGCGCCCTCCTCCTCACCCTGGCCTCCTCACCCCATGAGCTCCCGCACCAGGGCGACGGCACCCGGTGCGTCGGAGGCGTAGCCGTCGGCACCCGCTCGGTCCGCGTACGTCTGGCTGACGGGAGCCCCGCCCAGAATGAACTTCACGTCGAGACCGGCCGCCCGTACCAGTTTGATGTTGACTTCCATCATGGGCATGGTGGTGACCATCAAGGTGGACATGGCGACGATGTCGGCGTCGTGCTCGCGCGCGGTCTCCAAGAAGGTCTCGGACGGCACGTCCACGCCGAGGTCGATCACCTCGAAGCCCGCGCCTTCGAGCATCCAGGCCACGAGCGTCTTGCCGATGTCGTGGAAGTCACCCTTCACTCCTCCGATGACCACCGTGCCCTTCATCCCCTGGGCGTCGTCGAGCAGAAGCGGCTTGATGATGTCGAGGCCGGCCTTCATCGCATCGGCGGCGAAAAGGATCTCGGGGATGAACATCTCGCCCGTGCTCAACCGGCGCCCGGCTTCATCCATGGCGGCCGTCAAGGCGTCGCTCAGGATGGTGGACGCATCGGCACCCGCCTCTAACTCCGCCCGCACGAGCCCCGGCGTCGCATCGACGTCCCCCTCCAGTATCGACTGCTTGATCTCTTCGAACGCCACTGGTTCTCCTCTCACGGAACGAGGTGTTCGTCGGCCCGCTTGACTATGCTGTCCATCTCGCGCTTCACGTCTTCCGGGAGCGACAGGGGGGCGAGATCTCGCCGCGCCTCCTCGTACGCGTCCACAGCGCGCGCGTACAGGTCCTTGCTCCCCTTCTCTTGCCAGGTGTCGAGCGGGTCCGCCACGAATAGGTCGGGGCGCACGGCATCGCGACAATGATCGCGCGTGTGCCGCTGCCTGAGGTAGTGACCGCCAGAGCCCGCCGTGAGTATCGTATCGAGGGCCAACGTGTCCTCGTTCACCTCCACGCCCGCGATCACCCGCTTCACGTTGGCGACCATGCGGTCGTCGATCAGGAGTTGCACCGGGCTGGCGAGGTTGGACCCGCCCAGCCTGCCGGCGCCGTAGTTGATGTCGGTGCCCGCCATGGCGCACATCGCGCTTTGCAGGTTCTTGCCCGCCACCATCTGGCCGTCCGACACGTAGGAGTCGCCGCCCATGGACGAGACCCACACCGGCAGGGCGAAGGCCTCCTTCAAGAACTGCGCACCGGTCGCCTGAGCCAAGAGATTCTCGGGGGAAGTCATGAGCGCGTTGCCCGTCGACATGTCCAGACCGTAGTTGTACACGCAGGGGAGGGCCGGAAGGCCGGGGCACATCAGCTGGGCCATCACGATCATGGCCACTATCTCCGCCGCGACGAGCACGGCCGTGCCCGGGATGGTGATGGGGCCGGTGCCTCCCGACATGACGAGACTGGCCGGAGCGATCGGTACCGCGTATCTGCAGGCAAGAATGATCGTCTCCAGGTCCATCTCCTTGAAAACGAGCGGCGAGAGCGCGGTGGGGTGGATCGCGGCCAGGGGCCTGTCTTTGAGAGCCTCAGCCGAGCCCGCCCGCGCCAGCAGCAACTCGAACAGGTAGGGCACGCTCTCGAGGCAGTAGGCCAGGATGGCCAGTGGCTTCGAGGTGTTCTGAAGCTGGATGTTCAGCGCGTGCACGTCGGCGGTCTCGGCCGGCACGTCCATGGGCGTCTGTATCGCGCAGATGTCGATGTTGGGTAGGTTCTCGATGAGACGGCACCACTCGGTGTACGACTCGTGGGTGACGTCGGCGAAGGCGTTGGCGGCTGGATCGTGGTAGAGCATCGACTGGATGCAGGTGGAGGTGTGGAAGGAACGATCGGGGTGCGGCAGGAGGAGGTCGTGTTTCGCGTCGCCGCCCTTGTACACAACCTCTTTCGGCACCTCGGCCAACGCCCACTCGATCGTCTCTCGGGAGAAACGCACCATGTGCGTGTCGCGATCCACCAGCGCGCCCGCGGTCCCCAGGATCTCCAGGGCCTTCTCGTGATCCACCTTCACGCCGTGGTCCGTGAGGATCTGGACGCATTTCTCATACATGGTACTTATCTCGCTCGGCGTGAGCGGCTCTATTCGCAGACTCCCGGCCATGTGGAAGCTCCTTGTGGGTGGGTCGGCGGCCCGGGAAAGCGCCTCTCGAGCGGCAACACCGGAACGCTTCTCTGTTCGAGCCTACACTATGCCCCGCGTGTTCGGCGGACAAGGCTGGGACTCTGGTTGTCCAGGTTTCTGGGCTTTTTGCCGGGGTGTGGATTCGTCGAGCGCCCATCTCCTCCCACGAGGCCGCAGCGCGGATGCTCCATCGTGCAGTGGGCAACCCGAAGGCATATTCTTGCGCTGAACGAGCGACAACGACGCCCGCGCTTGGTGCAGGGCGACAAGCCTGTCATAAAAGAGCCGCCACGCGGTGTGTACCCACCAGAACCACGGGTGTGCACGGTGGGGACCTCCGGAGAGGAGCGCAGGCTGACCGAGATCGAATCTGCGGGGGTCAAAGGCGGCGAGCCGCGCGCGAGGCTTGGCTATTCGTCGCCGGAAGCCCTCTTCCGCGCCCACTATTCGCAGTTGGTTCGCGTACTCACGGCCGTGTCCGCCGACGGCGAGGCGGCCGCCGACGCGGTGCAGGAGGCCTTCGTGCAACTCTGGCTGAACTGGGACAAGGTGGCCGAGTACGACGCTCCCGTCGCCTGGGTGCACCGGGTGGCCCTGAACCGCCTGCGGAACCAGCACCGCGCGCTCGGCCGGCTGACCCGGGCGCTGGCTCGCCTCGGTCGAGAACGAGCCCCAGCGGATCCACCTCCATCGTCGCCCCTACTGGCCGCCCTCAGCACCCTGCCGTACAAGCAGCGCGTGGCCGTGAGCCTGCACTTCATTTCCGGCTTCACCATCGCCGAGACGGCTGAGGCCATGGGGATCTCACCGTGGAGCGTGAATCAACATCTCTCCCGCGGACGAGCCAAGCTGCAGGATCTCCTGAAGGAGGCCTAGGTGGACGAACGACAACTACAAAAGATCTTCAACCGGGTGCCGGCTCCAGGCAATGACGGGGCGGCCCTCGAGGGAATACTCGAACGGGTCGGGCGCGCGCGCCGGCGGCGCCTCGTCGTCCGGGCGGCCACCGCCCTGGTGGTGATAATCGCGGTCGGCTTTGGATCCTTCCAGCTCTTCGAAGCCCTGCGCCCACCGGGGCAACTCGTCATCACCGATGATGACGTGACGGACGCCGACGGGCCCGGCGGCTCGGGCACCGCCAACCAGCAGTTGCCAGCCGAGATCCGCGCCCTCCGCGACGACTGGCAGGCTGGCCGGATCGAGATCGACTGGCCGCCTGCGCCCTATGACGAGCCCATGGCCTCCCTCGCATGGATGAGCCTGGATGAGTTGTTCGGGTGGATGGAAGACATGGCGCTCTCTCCCGAGGTGACCGCGTATCTCAGGGACGACGCCGATTCTGAGCCTCTGCTCACGGCGATCCGGAGTTGGCCGGAGGTCACCGCCGCGCGCTTCGTGAGCAGGGACGAGGCGCTCGCGCGGCTGCTCGAGGACGTAGAGAACCCAGAAATACTCTCGAATCTGCCTACCAACCCTCTGCCCAACTCGATCGAGATCGCCGTCGGAACGCAGGACGCCGCAAGCGTGGTGGGCGAACGTCTCCAGGCGAGGCCGGAGGTGGACGAAGCCCGCTGGAGTGCCGATACTTCCCGCGCCGCAGAGGGAGCGCTGGTGTGGCTCAGAACCCATGCCCACCCGGCGGGAGAAGGCACTGGTTCGGAGGACCCAGCCACAGGAGACTACCTTCGAATCACCGGTCAGTCGCTGGGTGAAGCAGATGTCGAAACGGCCGGCCTGATGCTCCAGAACCAGTTCTTTCCAGCACTACTGCAGGGAGACCTGGAGCGGCTGAGATCCATGCTGGTCGCGGAGCGAAGAGGGGAAGCAAGCGCCCTCCTCAAGGATGCGCAGGCGCACGTGGAGAGCGCCGGTCCCGAAGCTGTTTCGGGGGGATCGTTCCGGCCTTTGGTGTGGACGGGAGAGAAGTATGCCTGGGATCCACCACTGCCTGTGCCCAGCGGTCTTGACACGTGGATCAAGGAACACCCGGAGAGCAGACTTGGATTTCAAGTGATCACGGGTGACAACGTCCTCTGGTGGTTCGGGATGGAGCGGTTCGTAGACGTTCCGTGGCTGGTGTGGCCCGGCCCCCGCGATGAAGAGTACCGAAACACGCACACCCTGGCCGAACTCCAGTCGCTTGTGCTGGAGGCGACCCCTCGCCCAGGAGTGCATGTGCAGTTCAGGCTGCGCCAGATTCCCGACTCAGCCTCTGTCAGCGCGGATCTTGTCATTGAGAACAAGAGCGATTCGGCCTTCGTTCTTCGCGCCTCCGACCTTGGCCTGGTCATCGACGGCGCCACCCCCCGATTCCTGAGCATGCCTCACTCTCCCGGCGTGCTGGAGGTAGGCCCCGGGGAGACGATAGGCGCCGGCAACGGATGGATGTGGGGACTTGATGGACCCACCTCGACAAGCACTCGCCTTTCGTACACGCCGAGCGACCCAGAGAGCGAGAAACGCACCTGGGTGGTGCAAACACCCGAACCCCATTGACTATGAACAGAGCCCCGGAGTGGAGTTCCGAAGCCGCCCCACAGCTGCCGAAGCACATCGAGACTGCGTGGCTGAACGTCGCACGGTGTCATGTGGGGGTTCTCGTGGCGTCGTTCGAAGCGACTCGACCACGGCCCGGGCTATGAGTCGGGCCGAGATGGACGGCCTCCTCTCGGACCTCCCGGACTTCGGCCCCGGTTGGGACCCGTAGGCCTTGGCCACCAGGGGCGAGGCTGCCAACCTGCTCCGCAGCCTGCTGTGGGATCAGACCAACTGATGGGAGACCCATGAAGACACATCGCCCGATCCGTTTTGCCGTACTGCTGGCGATTCTCACCCTCGTGGTGGCGGGCTGTGGGGGTGCGGCCGGAGTCGCCTCCCCCGTTCAGGCTGAGAGTTCCTCCACTTCCGCTCCAGAGCCCTTTGTCGCCCCCGAGACTCCCCCGGGGCCCGACCCGAGCGTGGACGAGATTCTTGTCTGGGCACAGACGGCGCGGGCAAGGTGGACCTCCATCCACGTCACCGGCCGCGTGGGTGCCCCCGGGAACATGGTGCCGTTTGTCCTGGATGTCGCTCCCGAGACCGCGCTCTCGGCAACCAGCCCGGCACCTTCACCTGGCCTCGAGGAGCGGATGGCTGAATACAGCAAGTCCAATCCCACGCTCATGCGGCCCGGGGAGGAGTCGGTAGTGGATGACCCACTCGACTACGTGATCAATCCGTCGTACTGGTTGCGGAAGGAACTCGGTCTCACGGCCCAAGAGGTACTGTTCGTGGGGATGACGAGTGTGAGCGGACGGGCCGCGTTCCATCTCCAGGCGACCTTTCCAGCCGACCTGGCCAAAGAGGCATTCTGGGATGTATTTGTGGATCGCGACACCGGCATCATCGCCCGATTCAGGGTGAATCCGCTTCCCGGCGAAGAGGGCTACGAGCAGATTGTCGAGACGGTCTCGGTGAGTCACTGATTACGACCGATCCTGCACCCGTCCACGGGCAGTCGCTGCCCCGTGCGGTTGGTTGCCCGAGGATTCGGGGATTCGGAGCCCGGGGGGGTAGAATGGGGTCACAGTCCCCGCGTCGGGAGGTCTCCGTGCAGGCGCGCAGGCGATATCTGCAGCGGCGGACGAGTCCTCAGCGTGATCGCACTGGTCATGCTCGCTCTGATCGTGATCTGGATCGTCCTCACTCAGGGCGGGCGGTGGATTCACGATCTCCACACTGTGACGATCTTCACGCAGGGCATGGGTGAGGTGGGTCCCTCCACTCCGACCGTGGAGCCTGAGGACTTCCTGCCCCTGGTCGGGATCATCCTGAGCTTGGGTTTGGGTCTGGCGGGGGTGCGGGCGACGTGGCGTTCCCGGCCCCCGGCGGTACTGGCCGTGAGCCTCGTCTTGGCCGCTATCGGATTCGTTTCCGCCTGGAGCATCGGTCTCCTCTTCGTCCCCCCGGCGTTGCTGCTGCTGGTGGCCGCGGGGGTGCTGGCTTTGTCGTGGAAGAGCGCTACAATCGGTTGAGATCCGTCGAAGGAGGCTCCGTGAGACGCACCCCCGCAATCCTCCTCCTGATAGTCGCGGTCGGCTTCCTCATCCTCGCCCGCACCGGATGGGGTCTCGCCGAACGAAAGGACCAGGTGTCGGTTCAACTGACCGCGCCCGGTCGGATCGAAGACCTCGATCTGACCGAACTGTGGGGGCAGGTGAGCCAAGCAGCCGGCGTGGAGCCGGGCGGAGCCAGCCTGGAAGATTTCGACGTGACCTGGCGAGAAGACGGAAGCTTCTGGCGTCTCAGCTTTCAGGTCCTCACGGCCGACAACTACTTCCTCCAAGTGGGGGGCACGTCGCCAGGGGTCTCCGGACTTGCGCTGTCGGCCTACGGTGGCAGGGTGGAAGCGGGCTTCCAGCGAAGCTCCTGGAGTACCTCGCTCGACCAGACATTTCGCGTGCTCGATGCGCTGGGACCCCGATCAATCGAACGTTTCCAGCAACCACTCCTGCAACCTGAGCCCGGAGGTCTCTTCGGTCTCACGCTGGGGATGCGGGGACAAGGCGGCATCGGCAACGTGGGCTGGGGCCCTCGAGCGTTCCTGTTCGAGGAAGGCCACTTCGTGCGACTGCACCCGAACGACGAGCGCCGAGCCTTCGCCCCGGGGACGGTGGTGCTCCTGAGCAGTGTCCTCGATCCACGCCCCGGCAACTCGACGCCGACGACGGGCGGCAGCGCTTCGCTGGAAGGCAACATCACCGCGACCACCGAGATGTACGGCACGAGCAGCGCGGACGCGGGCACCTGCTATCTGATCCCCCCCGACGCCTGGCCGCTCGATCTCGGCGACCCGGCAGTGGTGGCGCTGGTCCAGTCATCCGAATGAGACTGGGCGTCGCTCAGGGTCGAGAGAGCCTGCGTGTGAGACGCGGAGCGCCAAGGGCGGGCTTGTGGCAGAACCTCGCCGCCCTCCCGCCTCACGGACTCACGAACCGCTTCATCGCTTCGGCCACCTGAAGCCCCAGCTCGATATCGCCCGATTTCACCCGAACGGTGAGAACGTAGGGATCCACCGACTCGGCGGCCGGGATATCGACGCCCAAGATCACGTCGCCTCCCGGAGTCATGCCTTGCTGCCACTCATGCCCCTCGAAGTTGATGCCGGTGGGCGTGAGTCGGCCTGCGGCCCTCAGGTCCACGTACGCGGCGGCCAGTTCCTGGTGATCGACCCCCAGGGTCACCCAGCGATCTGCACGCACTTCGACTTCGTAGTTGATTCTGTAGCCGGCGCGCGCACTCGGGGAACCGGCGGGGAACGATGGTTGCTCCTGAGGAGACAGATCTGTCTCGGGCAGGAAGATGTCGCCGCTCGCCCTCAGGGGCCGGATGAATCCGAGAAGGGCATCCCGTATCTGCGCGGCGTTCGCCGAGGTCGGCTCCACGTGCGTCGTGCCGGTCGACGGCCCGCCGGTCGGCGGGGTGGCAGGAGAACTCCCATCCAGCAAGATTCCCAGAACCGGGCCGGGAAGCGCTGAACCCCGCAGAGCGGGCTGGGCTTCAGAGGAGACCGCCTGGCCGTCCGACCGCGCGGGGAGTCTGACGAGATACTGACCCGGTGGCTGAGTCTCTGTGCCGGTCCCTTCGGGAATGCGGTATCCGAACCACCAGGCCGAGCCCGCTGGATCCCACCCGAGCACGCGACCGCCTATACCCCACTCGTCGCTGCCACCGCCCATGTAGGAGGCGACGGGGGCCCACTCACCGGCGGTGTGGGCATGAACAACGAAGGTAACGCCGTGATTCTGACGTAGGTAGGCCACCGCCACCATCGAGGCATCGGGGGAGAAGTGAGCCTGGACGGGGACCGCCTGGTCGGGAAGGCGCGCATCCACCGGGCCCTCCCCAGTCCTCACCAGCGGCTCCCTAGTCCCGTCGGAGTCGATGACTGACCATACGCCGGGCGTACCGTTGTAGTAGCTGTACAGCTGGGGCATTCCTTGATACAGCTCGACCTCGGCGCGCGCCAACCCGGCGATGATGCCGTCCGGTCCGGCCGCTAGCACGCGCGCCAGATCGGGCAGACGCTCACCCGCGCCGGTCGCCAGGTCGAGTCGGTAGACCCGGTCGGCGTCGGCGCCGCCGGTGTGGGCGGCCGTGAGGTAGATGGACTGCTCATCGGTCGCCCAGACAACGCCGTCCAGCCCGTAGCTGCCTTCGAGCACCCAGGGAAGCTCACGTCGGCTCCCGCTGCCGGTGTCGATCAGGGAGAGGTGCCTGGTCATGGCGTCGATCCCCTGGTTTTCGGGCGGCGCAGCGCCCATGAGGATCAGCCTGCGGCCGGAGGGAGACAGGGAAAATCCGGTCAGGAGCAGATCACCGGACAGCTCGAACTCGCGCTCCTCTCCCGGTGGGGCGTCGAGACCGGTCCAGACGATTACCGGCCCTCCGGCCCGCGAATCCGATGGCCCGTACGCGATGATCCGTGCGTCTGAACTCGCCTCGGCCCGATAGGTTCCTCCCCAGCCACGGAGGGTCGGTCCGTAGTTCTCGAATGTCCCAGCCGATGTCATGGCCCACACATGATCGCCGACCGTACCTACCGCTCGCTCGACACCCGCAGGGAGTTCCCCTCCTTGCACCTGCCTGACGTCCGGCTGGGCGGAGTTGCCAGGCGGGGGCTCTGTGTCTCCGGGAAGAGTCTCATCCGTGATGACCAGCGTGGGGGTCGGAAGAAACGCTCGGTAGAGCTCGATCCCTACCCCGACCGCAACCACGAGAATGACAGCGGCCGCGACCAGCTGCCAGGCGGAACGGCGGCGGCGACGCCGTCGCGCCTCCTCGGCGATACGGCCCCACGACAGGCGGGCGACCCCTCCCGCGGCGGCGCTCTTGAGAAGAGCGACCAGAGCCTCGTCTCGCAAAGGCAGCTCTTTGGCGATATCCGGCGGATACGCCCCACGGTCGAACGTCATTGCCGAACCTCCGATCCAACTCGCAGACTTTCCCGAGCCCGGAAGAGGTGCTGCTTGACCGAGCCCTCGCTGATTCCCATGGCGGCGGCCACCTGGGCTACAGACAGGTCGGCCACGCAGTGCAGAGCCATGGCCGCTCTCTGCCGTTCCGGCAGCCGGCGCAGAACCCGGAGCGCCTCACAATCCGCCAACTGGGCTCCGGGGGTGACGGCCATCCCGGCTGCGGCACGCTCCCGTGCGTGGCTTCCCAGGCGCAGAAGCGCGTCCCGCCACCGCCGTCGTGAACGCTGCTGATTGCGGAGGCGGTTGAGCGCCACGCGACGTACCCAGGCAGCCGGATCTTCATAGCGCGAGATCCGCGGCCAGTCGAGGCACAGGCGGACAAACGCTTCCTGCACCGCATCGCGGGCGTCCTCAAGATCGCCGCCGGCCGCGAGCGCGAGCGCTCGAACAAGAGACTCATGTTCGGAGCGGAAGAGAACCTCGGGAGATGCGTAGGCAAGGGTCGACCCCGATTCAGCGATCCGGCGCGGCCGGGAGGGCACCTTGTCTTCTCTCGCCACGTTCTCCGCCGCGTTCAGCACATCCACTCCCTTTCGACCGCTCGGGGGTCTGGCCTCGTGCCCATCATGTCACTACACACCGCACGGGGCCCCAGCGGTTGACATGGACGTCCGAGCTCCGCTATCGCTGGAGAGGTGCTCACTTCGCAGGTATGCTAGCGGAAGGAGTTCTCCAGCGTCGGTCACCGCGTGCGCCGGGAGAAAGAGAGTCCGAACCCAGTCGTACAGGTCCGCGAAGGGAGCGAACATGTGGGTGTTGGGTGTGGTGGTCGGCGTCGCGGCCTTCGTCGTGGGTGCGGTCATCAGCACCCTTGCCTTCCTGAACGCCTCCGGCTTGGAAGCGATGCTGCCCGGCGTCGTACTTGCCGCCCTTGGTAGCTTCATGGGCTGCGGCTTCCTCGTGTGGGGACTTGTCGTCAGGCGGCGGACTTCTGATGAGGTGAGATAGCGATGGCCGGCGTCCGGGCATGGGAACTCCTCCGCTGCAAGTAATATCCGGCACGCTCGAAGAAGGAGACCAGATGAAGGTGCGGCTCGACGTCATCCAGGAACAGCTGCGCACCGCCGCCGCCAAGCTCGTTTCGGCGGACGAGGCGGCCTACTTCGCCGAACTCATGCTCGAAGCGCATCTGAAGAAGGCACCGAGGATGAACCCGCTCGAGGATGCCGTGGCCGATCTGGAGGTCTGGGCGACGCGCGAGGACCGCAGGTTCACAGTGGATGTCGATAAGGAGAGCGTGCTCCTCCTCGATTTCGAGGGCCTGGCCCCCTCCCTCAAGATCAAGTACGTGCACGACGAACTCGAGCGGCGGGCGCGCAAGAACGGGATGGCCGCGGTGGGCTTCCGCAACTCGGCGGGCGTGATCACGCTCGGTCCCTGGTCGGACGGACTGGCCGAACGGGACCTGATCGGCGTCGCCATGTTCGACGGCGGCACGGAGTGCACCGTGCCCTTCGGCGGCACCCGCGGAGTGTTCGGGACGCTGCCGCTGGCCTACGCGGTGCCCACCGCCGGCGAGCCCATCACGCTGGACATGGCCATGACCGAGATCCCCTACTTCCAGATCGCGAACGCCAAGGAGGCGGGAGAGCCCCTTCCGCCCGGCACGGCAGTGGACCAGCGCGGTCTCCCCACCACGGACGCGGCCGCCGCCCTCGACGCCGACGGCGTGGCCAACCTGCTCCCCATCGGCGGAGGCTTCAAGGGCTACGGCCTGGCCATACTGCTCGAGATCATGACGGGTTCGCTGGTCCGCAGCCTATTGAGCACCAGTCAGACGTCCGGGTGGCATCCCCCGGAATACGGCGGTCTGGTACTGGCGTTCGACATCGCCGGCTTCACCGATCCCGATCGCTTCAAGCGCGAGGTCTCAGAGATGTGCACGCAGATCCGCAGCCAACCCGGCGCGGGAGGCGGACCGGGACCCGCCATCCCCGGCGATCGGGCTCGTGAAACGGCCGCCGCCGCCCGGAACGCGGGAGAGATCGAAGTTGCCGAGACGTTGGCCGAGAAGTTGGAGGCGCTGGCCGGGAGCTAGGACTACGCAGTCACACCCTCAACTCCCCGCGATAGTCTTCGCCGCCTTGCGAAGACCCCGCAGCAGGAGCCACGCGACAAACCCGCCCGCGAGCACCACCGGAACAAGCGCAGCCGGATCTACGATGCGCCGGAAGCGCGACTGGCCTTCGGCGATCTCGATGTAGCCCAGCGGCGACACGGTGACGCCCCCTCCCCCGCCACTGCCGCCGCCGGCACCGTGGGTGGCACCGTCCCCGGCACTGGTTCCGTCGCCGCCACCGAAACCCCAGCGCACCTTGGCCACCGGGATCACCGTGATTCCGTCCCGCTCCACTGGAGCGCCGTAGACCGCTTCCGCCCGTGCGTTGGAGCCCACGCGCTCGGCCATGCGGTCGAGCAAAGTCTTGTGTGGGATCGAGGGATCGAGGGCCGGATCTGGTGCGTTCTCGTTCACGATCTGCCTCCTTCATAGACGCGCCGGCGGCCCGCGCGAGCCGCATCCCCGATTGTGCCCGCGTGCGAGGATGGGAAACTCGCGGCCGCCTAGCGCGGGGCCCACATGATGATGCCTACCCCCGCGAGGCAGACGGAGGCCCCCACCCAATCCCACACGTCGGGTAGTTTGCCGTCCACCCACCACCCCCAGAAGGTGGACATGATGACAAAGATCCCCCCATACGCAGCATACACGCGGCCGAAACTCCCTTCAGGCTGGAAGGTGGGGATGACCCCGTAGGCCATGAGGATCAAGGCGCCGAGAGCGCCGACAGGGAAGGCCCACCCTTCGCGCAGCCACAGCCAGACCAGGTAGCCGCCACCGATCTCGGCGAGGCCGGCCAGGACGAACAGTGCGATAGACCAGAGGATCGTCACCGCACACCTCCGCCGGCTAACGCACCCCCGAAGGCGACGGCGATGGCGTCACGCACGTCTCTCACCCGATCCTCCTCACAGTCGCACGCTGTCCGTCTTGAGGCGCCGGCGGGTCGGTGCACGTGGTTCCACGCCCGGAGCTGTCTTCCCGGCCCCGGCTACGCCCCGCGCCGGAAGGCGTCGGCCAACGCATGTGGCAGCCCGACGGCCAGTACGTCGCGGGCCGTCTCCTCCACGTCGTAGGCTACTCGGTGCACCTCCACCGCGGGTGGCCGCCCTTCCTCGAGCCGTAGCGCCGTGTACATGGCACGCACATCCCCGTCTTTGGGCCGGCCCGCGGAACCCACGTTCACGAACAGAACGTCCTCGTACACCCGGTGCCAGGGCACGTGTGTGTGGCCGAAGAGCAGCACGTCGGCATCGGCCTGGGCGGCCAGCCGGTGATAGGTGCGCTCGTCCCGGTCGGCCAGGAGGTATTCGTTGATACGTCGCGTGCTGCCGTGGACCAGGCGGAGGCGGAGACCGCCGGCCTCGATCCGCAGTTCGCGCGGGCAACCGCGGAGCCAAGCCTTATGCTCCGGAGTCACGGTGGCGGCGGTGAAGGTGTAGGAGGCGTCGCCGATGCGGCGGGCCTCGTCGTCGGGGTAGAAGCAGCCGCACTCTCCCCGGTCGAAGGCGATGCCGTCGTCATAATTACCGAGGATGGTCGGGATCGCGGCCGCGCGGATCGCGTCGATAACGCCGTTGGGGTCGGGGCCGTAGCCCACCATGTCACCGAGGCAATAAGTATCAGAGATCCCCCGGGAGGCCAGATCGGCCAGCACTGCCCGCAGGGCGGCCACATTCCCGTGTACGTCCGAGAAAAAGGCGAGTTCCATCACGCCTCCCGAGCTTTCGCGGCTTTCGCAGCTTCCGAGACTTCCGAGACTTCCGCGGCTTCCGAGGCTTCCGCGGCGACCCCGCGGACCTGGGCCGTGCATCAGCCACCGCCCGGATTGAGAACCTCACAGGCACACATGCCCGCCCTCACCTCCGCGGCGATGGCCGCGGGGATCGCGTGGCGACCGCTCACCGCGTCCGCGGCGATATCGCCGGCGGTGTGGCCGAAGCAGTAGCAGACCAGACGGTCCGCCCCCCGGGCGTGGGGCCGGGCGCGCTCTTTGATGTCCGCGGCGCGGTACATCGCGGGTCCGGCCACGCCCGCGGACCGAGGATCCACCGCCTCTCGAACGTAGTACACGTCGCAGCCAGGATCGGCGCAATACAGCCACCCCTCCTCGGCCACGGCCCGCGATAGCGGGTAGTCGAGCAGGTGCTTGACCGTCTTCAGTGCCACGGGACGCACGGGGCCGCGGCACTCGGGACACACCCAGCCGGATGTCCGCGTTGCGGCCGACTCGCGCATCCACGTCCCCTTCCAGTCGTACCAACCGTCTACACGGCTATAACGATAGCACCCCGCCGGTACGCACGCGTGAGGGGACCGCATACGACCGAACGGGTACGACGCCGCCCAGCACGCCGTACCGCCGGGAGATCAGATCAGCCGCCGAGGTCCGCCTTGCGCTGGAGGAACTCTTCCCGCTCGATATCTCCGCGCGCGTACCGTTCCTCGAGAATACGGAGAGCCTCCGACCCGCCGGTGGTAGCGGCGGCCGGCGGCGTGCCCGGTTGTGACGCAATGGGCATCTGCTGCGGGTACGGAGGGGATGGCGCCGCACCCGTCCCCTGGCGTGGACCGGTCAGCGCCCGGACCACCAGAACGATGCCGACCACCACGAGGATCCAGAAGCCCGCCATGAAGATGAGGGAGAGGATCCCCCCCAGTCCGAACCCACCCCAACCATTCCAGCCCATCATCTGGGCACCTCCTTGGAGAGCACCGCGGCGGTCGTACCGCCCGGAGCACTATGAAGACACACGTGACGACGGTCCACGACCGTGACGCCGAGATGAGTATCCCCTCTTCAGGTAAAGGATATGTGAAGAAGCCCGGTCCAAGGCCGTGTCATGCATTCGCCCCTCTCCGGTGTGTGGAGAACGGTATGCAAAGGGCGGCATGGTGACGCTACCATGGTGGGCGGGTGAGATGCTCCTGAACAGGTCGGGTGAGATCACGGCTGAGCCGAACTTCGTGTCACCAAAGGGAAAGCGGTCCGCGGACGCTTCCTCGCGGCATGGGGAGGCGACCGTTCGCTTCGTCAGCCCGGAAGCCCTCTTTCGCGGTCACTACGTCCGGCTCGTCCGTTCGCTGACGGTGGTCACCGTGGGAGACAGCGAGGCCGCCGCCGACGCGGTCCAGGACGCCTTCGTCCAACTATGCCTCCACTGGGACCGCGTGAGCAACTACGACGACCCGCCCGCCTGGGTACGTCGCGTGGCCGTGAACCGTCTGCTCAACCGGCGACGCTCGCTCGCCCGCCGCGCCGCCGCGCTGATCCGGCTCGAACGACCCTTGGAGCACCCGGTGGCCCGCCCGCCCGAGTGCTCCGCTGAACTGGCGACCGCTCTGCGCCGTCTGCCTGATCGCCAACGCGTGGCGGTCGCGCTGCACTACGTCGACGGCCTCAGCACGAGCGAGGTGGCGCGCTCCATGGGCATCTCGAAAGGCGCCGTCGACCGACACCTACACCGAGCGCGCGCAGCGCTGCGCCCGATCCTGGAGGCGTCGCGATGAACCCCAGAGAGCGGTCCCGTGATCTCAACGCGAACCCTGCCCACCCGACCGAGGAAACGGCTGCGGACACGGCTCGTGAGGCGCGGCTCGCCGAGGCCCTTCAAGGCATTCCTTCTGCGTTGAACGACGCCGGCGTGTGGGAGTCACTTCAACCCCGGGTGGCCCGCGCCCGCCGGCGCCGCACAGCCGTGCGGCTCGCGACGGCGGCGGTGGTCCTGGCCGGGCTGCTGGCGGGTTGGCAGGCGGTGCGGGGCTACGAGTGGGACCGAACCGCCGGCGTGACCCCCGTCACGCATCCGGTCGCCCCCGACGTCCCCACGACCGCGACGACGCCCGCCCGCTCCAACGCCGGGGTCTCGATCCTCCCCCCGGATTCGAGCGACCCCCGGGTCGACATCGTGCGGCGCTGGACGACTGCCCTGGATACGGGCGCTATGGACGAGGCTTGGACGCTGCTCGATCCACAGACGCACGCGGCTATCGGCGATGCCGCCACCCTCGCGGCCCTGTCCGTCGACCTGGGTCACAACTGGACGCGCGGCCACGTGGACGGTTACCAGGTGATCGACGGCCGCACAATCGCTGATCGGGACGTGGCGGTGGTGACCATCTTTGGCAGACTTGCGCTCGGAGGTGACCCGCGGCCGGCATCGATGTCGTTCGTGGTGGTAGACGGCGGCGGGGAACTGAAGCTCCGGCTCCCCGGGCTGATTGAACCCTGGCTCAGCGACACAGAGATGATCTCCTATGAGTCGCCCCGCCTGCTCTCGCCGGACCGCGATGGTGCGGTCCTCGCCGCGGACCAGAGCATCACGTTCGTGGTGCCGACGCAGTACCGTGCCGAAGGCGACGACCGGTCTTCGACGGCCGCTCGACGAGCCGAGAAGGTGCCTGGTCCCTTGGTACTGGCCGTAGACGCCGGGCTGGTCCTCCCCGGAGACTGGACCGAACCGGCCGGCGGGGCGTCTTTAGGCATGTGGCCGCTCGCGGGCATCAGCGACCCCGGACCGCTCTCCTCCCAAGGGGACCATGTGGTCACGGTCGTGCAGTTCCGCGACGGGGGCGAAGGTGACGGCATCGTGAGCGTAGCGTCGGCGGCTTTCACGGTGGCGAGCGTCTTCACCGACCCCGACGTCCTCCCCCGAAGCGTCGACGTCGGGACACCGTACGATGCCCAATTCGCTGACAGCACGATGCGCGAGGACGCGATCGCGGCGTACCTTCTGGCGGTGACCGCCGACGATCTGCGGGCATTCGCCGCCGCGCTCTCGCCGTTCGACCAGGACGCAGCCTCCGAGCTGTTCGCAGACGAACGCGCCCACTACGCTCAGGTGGGGGCCAACGGCTACGCGGTCTCCGAGATCCGCTTCAACTGGTGGCAGAACGGTGGCTGGTTCGGCGACTGGGGACCCGACCCCCCACCCGCCTCCGCTCTCAAGCCCTGGGCCGAATGGCTGCAGACTCATGGGCCCGGACGGATGGTAGCGATCGTCACCACCAAGGACGGTAACGAGCGCGTGCTCGCCCTGGAGGTAGGGGACGGGATACAGGTGCGCGCGCCGGGGTCCGGCGGCCTCAAAGGAACGGACATCCTCGGCCGCTCACCGGCCGGGGTGATGGACATGTACCTGGCGGCCAAACAGGCCGCCGACGAGCGGACGGCCTTCGCGCTGCTCGGCAACCCACCCATCACGCTCGACGAGTACCTCCAAGAGACGGCCGCCGCCGGCGAACAGCTCCTCAGCTACACGGTGGGCACGTGGCGCCTCACTGACCCAGGCGCCGTCGTGGAGGTCAGCTTCCAGATCCGGTTCGCAGCGGACGGACACCTTGCCGAAGGCGTAGCCGAGCAGTGGCGCATGGAGCGGGTGGACGGCCTCTGGAAGGTGGGCTGGCTGCCACGGCAGTAGATGACGGGGCGGCTCCCGCCCCGCGGCCGCGCCTGCCGCGGGCCGCATGTGCAGGGGGCCGCGGCCGGCAGAGGCGCCACCCGCCCCCGTGCGTCTCACGCGGCCCGTCGAGACCCGCCCGCCTCCCCTCAGCGCAGGGCCTGCTCCAGGTCCTCCAGCAGATCGTCCGGATCCTCGATCCCCACCGAAAGACGCATGGTGCCCGGCGAGATCCCGGCCGCCTGTCGCGCCTCCTCCGCCATGCCCGCGTGGCTCATCGTCCACGGCTGCTCGACGAGCGACTCCACGCCACCAAGCGACTCCGCCAGCGCGAAGTAGCGCAGCCGCGCGAAGAACGTATCCACGTCGAGGGCATCCACGTCGAGGTCGAAGCTCACCATCCCGCCGAAGCCCGTCTGCTGCCGCCGAGCCAGTTCGTGGTCGGGATGGTCGGGCAGTCCGGGGTAGTACGTACGCAGGGCTTTCGGATGGCCGTCAAGGAAACGGGCGACGGCGAAGGCACCGGCCTCGTGGGCCCGCATGCGCGGCCCGAGCGTCTTGACCCCGCGCAGCACCAACCACGCGTCGAACGGCGAGTTCGCGAGCCCCATGGCGTTCACGATGAAGCCGAGTCGCTCCGCCAGATCGTCCCGGCTGGTGATCACCACGCCCCCAACCACGTCGCTGTGGCCGTTCAGATACTTGGTCGTGGAGTGCAGTACCAGGTCCACCCCCAGGTCGAGCGGACGCTGGAAGTAGGGGCTGAGGAAGGTGTTGTCGGCAACGGTCACGAGACCGTGCTCCCGAGCGATCGCCACCATGAGCGCGATATCGACGGTGTTCAGGAGGGGGTTCGAAGGCGTTTCGATCCAGAGCATCCGTGTCTCCGCACGGATCGCCGCCCGCACCGCGGCCTCATCCCGCATGTTCACGAACGAGAAGGAGAGCCCCAGGCGAGGCAGGAGCGTCTCGAAGAGTCGGTAGGTGCCGCCGTAGATGTCGTGACCGGCCACCACGTGGTCACCCGCCGAGAGCAGCAAGGCGGTGGCGGAGATGGCCGCCATGCCGGTGCAGGTGGCCCGGGCGAAGCTGCCGCCCTCCAGCGCCGCCAGGTTCTCCTCCAAGGCCGTGCGCGTGGGATTACCGCTGCGCGTGTAGTCGTAGCCCCGGTTCTCCCCCACCCGGTCGAAAGCGAAGGTGGAAGAAGGATAGATGGGGGTGGTCACCGAGTTGAACGCCGAATCTTTGGCGACACCGGTATGCACGGCCGACGTGTCCCGTCTCATGATCACTCCTTCGAAGCGCGTGGGGCCCGGGCATGAGCGCCCCGTCATCCTGAGTTCCGGGATTATAGATAATCTTTGATGGGACGATCCCGGCCGATCCGCAGGGATGCTCTTGGTCACCGGCACGGTATCCTATAGAGAACATCGACAGCACGCAGGAAGTCCGCGCTGGAACGCGACAGAAAGGGGGGCCACAACCATGGTTGCTCGCTATCTCTTGGGCGCCGCCATGTTCGGCGTGGGCATCATCGCTGCTATGCAGCCGCCCGTCAATGCCGCGCTGGCCAAGCGCACGGGCAGCCTCGAGGCCACGGCCGTCAGCTTCGCCGTCGGCACGATCATCCTCATCGCGGCCGCCCTCCTCGTGGGCCAGGGCAGCCTCACGGCCGTCCGACACGCACCCGCGTGGCAGCTGAGCGGAGGTCTCATCGGCGCGCTCTTCGTGTGGGCTACCGTCCTCCTCGTGCCCAAACTGGGCGCGGCCGGGCTCCTCGCCGGCATCATCGGCGGACAACTTGCGGGTGGCGTGCTCATCGACCGGTTCGGCCTCTTCGGCCTCCCCCAGGTGGGACTCACGTGGCCGAAAGCTCTCGGGCTTCTACTCCTGGTGGTGGGGGGCATGCTGGTGGTGCGCCGCTGACGCGTCACGCAGGGTCGTCACAGCGAACGCAGCCCGAGGATCGTCCGGGCTTCGCTCACGCTCGCCACCGGCCGCTGCAGTTCCGTCGCCAGCCTCACCACGCGGGCCACCAGCTGGGCATTACTCTCCGCCAGCTCACCCCGCCGATAGTAGATGTTGTCCTCGAGTCCCGTGCGCACGTGACCGCCCATCACCAGGCCGAGAGCCGACATCGGCAGCTGACCCCGGCCGATGCCGGACACCGTCCACGTTGAGTTCGGCGGAAGAGAGTCGACCAGGTTCATCAGATGGCGCGGCGTCGCGGGGATGGCGCCGGGAACCCCCACCACCAGATTGAAGTGGAGGGGCTCGGACAGCAGGCCGGCACGGACCAATCGCACCGCACCCTCCACCATGCCCGCGTCGAACACCTCGATCTCCGGCTTCACGCCGCGTTCGGCCATGACACGGGCGAACATCTCCACGTCGGGCGTGGGATTGAGGAACACCTCGTTGCCGAAGTTGCAGCTGCCGGTGGTGAGAGAGGCCATCTCCGGCCGCGCCGCTCCTTCCAGCCCCGTGACCGGCTGCAACCGTTCTTCGGCGGTCATGCCCATGGCGCCCCCGGTGGAGACCTGCACGATCACGTCCACCCGCTCTCGGATAGCGAGGACGGCCGCCTCGAAACGGTCCGCGTCCTGAGTCGGGTTGCCGTCGGCGTCGCGTACGTGCAGGTGCACGATCGCCGCTCCCGCCGCCGCCGCTCCCGCGGCGGCCTCGGCTATCTGTGCCGACGTCACCGGCAGGTGGGGCAGTTGCTCGAGCGTCACCTCGGCACCCACCAGAGCGGCTGTGATGATGACCGGGTCCATGATCGTCAACCCTCCCCGAAACAGTAGAAATAGCCGTTGCGCGAACCTACGTAGATCCGGCCGCGCCACACGGCCGGAGTAGACTCCACCGCCCCTCCGCCCGGCACCTGTACCTGCCAGAGTTGAGGGGGATCGACGTCGGGATCGGACACATCGTACGCGTGGATCCAGCCGTCCGTGTCGCCCACGATCAGGATGTCGTCCACCACGGCCGCGGAACCCCAGGCGTGATACGTGAAAGGCTTCTCCCAGACGATGCGCCCGTCGCGCCTGTCGACGCCGAGGAGACGTCCCGTGTGAGTGGGCTCGTAGATCATGTCGCCGTACAGCGCGGGCGTGGCCCACATGCCGCCCTTTCCACCTTTGGCCGGATCCGCCACCGACCAGACCAAAGGGTCGCCGTCCCGATACGGATCGAGCTTGATGAGTTGGCCCACCTCCTTCGCCCGCGACAACATGCGCTCGAGCTCCACCGCCACGTAGAGCATGCCGTCTTCGTCGATCACCGGGGAGGCGTCCACGTCGTCGCCGGTCCAGTAGTCGAACACCACCGGGAATGCGGCGTCGTCGGGGAGAGGGGGCAGTTCCGGGCGGGCGGGCCGGAGCGGCCCGGCCCCAGGCACCCGCCCTCCCGCTTCCGCGATGACCACACCCGTCTCCCAGGTGCCGGGAGCCTGGCCCGCCGGGCCGTAGCCGGCGGCAGAGAGACCAAGAACGCTGATATCGAGACCCACCACGCGGCCGCCGCTGTTGGTGAAATACACACGGTCGCCCCGCACCGGGTCGAGGTGCAACGCGGGGGAACTCTCGATGCTCACGGTGCGGTCGCCGATGGCTGCGAACAGGGCGTCGTCGTAGCCGGGCATGGCAAGCACCACCCGGGGTTGCACGGTCACCTTCCCGTCTCCGCCGAACCCCCGATTGAGCTTGACGATGAAGAAGTAGCTGTTCTCGCCGCCCTCGAACAGGTAATCGCCCACGATGACCGCACTCGAATCCCAATCGTTGTTCCACACCGGCCTGGGCACCGAGGCGGCGTCGAGCTTCCACAGCACCTCGGGCTCCGCCCTATCGAGCGCCACCACCCGGAAGAAGTTGTCGCGCGAGCCGGAATAGAGGAGGGGGTAGCCGTCGGGGTCGGCCATCACCGACCCCTTGATCAGGTCGCCGGTGGGTAGGTCGGGAAGCAGGCGCTTCCCGGTGGCGGCGTCGAGCACGTGGAGTGCCCGGTCGTACGCCCCGAACATGACCTTGGTCACCCCACCCTGCTCCACCACCACCGGCTGGCCCGTCCACCCCGTCCCCGCCCACACGCGCGATTCGCCGCCCTCGGACGACGAGGAGCTCATGGGGCCGCCCTCGGGGAAGCGCCAGAGTACGCGCGGAGCCTCTGTCGGGAGCGGGCCCGTGCCGTAGAAGGAGCGGTGGCCGTTGCCCCGGAACATGGAGAGGCCCGCGTAACTCGTGTTGATGGGGGCACCGTCGGCCGGAAGTCCCGACCCCGTGGGCGCCTCGTCGCCGGCACCGGCTCCGTCTTCGGTATCGCCGGAGGGATCGCCCGCGCCGGATCCCGCGGGGGACGCCGTGGTGGACGTGACCCCGAGCTCCGCGACGGTGGTGCTCGACGAGACGCCGGACGTGCCTCCGGGTCCGTCGCCCCGGAACGCGCCGAGGGAGATGCCGAGACCCAGCCCGACCGCGAGGATCACCGCGATGCCCATCACCATGAGGCCCACGGGCCGCCGCCGGGGCCGCCGCCCGTCGCCCGCCTGGTATACCGTGTAGCGTCGGTCGTCGGGCGGATACCCCTGCCTGTGTCGGTCGAAGGACGTGGCGCCGCCTGTTAGGAGTCGCGCTCGTCGGGGCGGTGGGCGGCCCGCACGATCAGGCCCCGGCCCCGCGTGGAGACAAGATCGAGATACGCGACGAGATCCTTGGCAAAATTCCATTGGGTGAGGTTGATGGGCGTCTCACCGATCCGGCTGGCCAGGGCCTCGCGCAGGGCTCCCCAGTTCGTCCAACCGATCCGCCGGGCAAGATCCTCGGGCGCCGCGGTGGAGGAGGGGTCGGTCATCTTCGACTGGAGCAGAGCGGGGTCGTCCCAATACTTCTGCACGATGTCGGGTGCCTCGGCATCCGTGGTGAGGACGAGCAGTCGGCAGCGGTCACCAAGGGCCGTGATCCCGGCGTCGAGCGTGCGCACCACTTGATCGCGCTGCACGTCGTGGGCGGTCTGTCGGCTCAACTCGTGCCAGTAGCGGGCTATCACGAGGAAGGTGAAGTTCTCCGTCTCCAGCACACACGACACCTCGGTGTCGTTCTCCGGGATTGTCCTCGCCGGGGGCGGCGGGAAGCGGCGCCAGAAATCGAGGGTGTAGCCGCCCTCGATCTCGCTCTCATACCCGTGGCCGCGAAAGGCGATCTCCAACAACTCTACCAGCCACGTGATGGTCTCGAAGTTCCGCAGAGGCCCGAAGACGTTCGACACGAACTCATCCTCACGGCTCTCGCGGAGCATGCCTCCGTAGTACCGGTCTCGGCCGAACAGCTCAACGTACATCGCCATGCCGTGTGCCCCCTCTTAGGAGGATGCTGAAAAGCGAAGCCTTGGCCCCCAGAACGCACTGGGCGGCGCGATACGGCGTCCTCAGTCGCGCCCGTAGCGCTGCTACGAGCGCTCCCTGCGTCCTTGTCTCGCACTCGTCCATCGCGCTCTGAAGGCGCGGCGTCACTTTTCAGCAGCCTCTTAGGACTCGATGGAGCCTTTCGACCCCACCCTCTGTTCCTGCCGATGCTAGCGCCCTGGTGACGGGGTGTCAAAGCCGGAAGGCAAACGGCTCCAGAAAGACGTATAGCCGGTCCCAGGGGGTAGGACCGGCTATACTGCGGGGAAAACTGCCGAGTACTGATACGGGGCGGAATGGGGGGATTCCGGGAACCCGTATGTGTTCAGCGCTCGACAAGAAGTAGTGTACCGAGGGGTGGGCGATTAAACCAATATATTGTTTCTATACTTGGTATAATTCAATTCGATTGATGGATAGCACCCCATTGATGGATAGCACCCTTCCGTACGTCGACCAGCGAGCAGGCACGCGCCTCCCGGCGCCTGAGTCCCACGATAAGGATTCCGAGTGGAGCTGAATCAACTTCGCTACTTCACCGCCGTGGCCGAGACCAAGAACTTCACCGCGGCGGCGAGCCGGCTGCATGTCTCGCAGCCCGCCTTGAGCTACCAGATCAAACAGCTCGAGAACGAACTCGGCGCCCGCCTCTTCGACCGCACGAGCCGCAAGGTCTCCTTGACCGTGGACGGCCGCACATTCCTTCCCCTTGCTCAAGCCGTTCTCCTCAAGGCCGAAGAGGCCGTCCGCGTCATGGAGGAGCGTCTCGGCGTGGTGACGGGTAAGGTCCGGTTCGGATGCATCCCGAGTGCGGCCGCGTATATCGTCCCCCCCGTCCTTGCCTCGTTCAGCCGAAACTTCCCCGGTATCGAGGTCTCGCTCATGGAGGCGGGGGCCGGCAGGCTCGAACGGGCCGTACTTGACGGCTCGGCCGATTTCGCCATCGTCTCCGATCCGACCGCTCCGGATTCCCTGGAAGTGACCCCGCTGCTCGCCGAAGAGCTCTTCCTCGTGGCGCCCAGCCACCACCCGCTCGCTCAGCGTACGTCGGTCTCGCTCCGCGAGTTGGCCGATGAGCCCCTGGTCATGCTGGGCCCTTCCTTCACCCTGGGGCCACAGGTGATGGATTTCTGCAGGAAGGCCGGGTTCGAGCCGCGGGTCGCCTACGAGACGGGAGCCCTCGAATCGGTGAAGAGCTTCGTACGCAACGAATTGGGCTTGGCCATCCTGCCCAAGATGGCCTTCCCGAGTACCGATGCGGACACCCTCACCCTCGTGCCCTTCACCGAGCCACTCAGTCGCCAGCTGAACCTCGTGCGTAGCAAGGACCGCTATGTCACCGTGGCCGCGAGGGCGCTCATGGTCCACGTCCGCTCGACGATCCTGTCCACCTTCAGTTCAGTTGGTAAACCTTTGGCGGCCAGCTAGAATCCCCGTTGGCCGCGGCGCGCACTCGCCGCCGGCCGGTTGCCGCCGACGAACCTCAACAGGGAGTTCGACCGTGTATCTGAAGTACTTGTTCGTGGAGGGTTTCAAAAGCTTCCCCGAGCCGTCGGGGCTCGAGCTGGACCCAGGAGTGTGCGTGTTCGTGGGGGGAAACGGCACCGGCAAGAGCAACCTCACGGATGCCGTCGCGTGGGTACTCGGCGAGAGTGATCTCGCGGCCCTCCGATGCCGCACCGCCGACGATCTGGTGTTCGCCGGGAGCGACGAACTGCTCCCGATGGCAGCCGGCACTGTGGTCGCAGTCCTCGATCACAGACCCGCTCGTGTGAAGTTGGAAGGCCTGTCCATGGACGCGTGCAAGCACGGGCACGCGGCCACGCATACCCGCGATCTCCCGGAGGGCGCCCTCACGATCGCCCGCAGCATCGATGCGGCCGGCGCTGAGCGCTTCCACGTCGAAGGCGTAGAGACCACGGCCGAGGGGCTGAAGACCGCGCTCGCCGACCTGGGCCTCGGGTCTCCTCCCGTTTCGGTGATACGACAAGGAGAACTCGAGCGTCTCGTCCTGCTCGACCCACGCGCGCGTCGGCGGGTGATCGAGGAGGCTATCGGCATCCCCGAACTGGGTCGTCGGCACGACGAACTCACCGCAGAACTCGCCGCGCTCCGGCTGCATCGCGAGCATCTCCTCGGCGAAGGCGAAGAGGCGGTGCAACAATCGGCCGTTCTCGAGCGCGACGCCCTCTCGTTGGAGAGGGCCCACGCACTGCACAACCGACTCCAGTCTCTGCGCGCCCAAGCGGTTGTCATGGCTGTGGGCGACACGAACGGCGAAGCCCCCGAGGCGTCCGATCTCCTCGCGGCCCTCGGGCTGCCCGCCCACCGGGAGGGGCGGCCGGCCGACACCCCGGAGTGGGCTGAGCTCCGCGCCGCCATCTCGGCCTGCGACGCCCAACTCCAAGAGATCGGCCCCGTGAACACGCGTGCCCACCTGGATCTAGAGGCGGCCCGCACGCATCTGGCCGACCTCGAACAGCGGTCCGTCGCCGCAGAGGCCGCGAGCGACGCGCTCCACACGCGTGCCCGTGAGCTCGAGGTCCAGATGAACGACATATTCCAGGAGGCGCTCGCCCGCGTGGAGGACCGCTTCCGTTCCTACTACGAGCTCCTCGCTCCCGGCGGCGAGGCCTCGTTGCCACTCGTGAGCGGGGAGACCGGTGCGGGTGTGGACATCATGGTCCGCCCTCCGGGCAAGGTCCTCGACCGCGTGGACACCCTGTCGGGCGGCGAGCGATCCCTGGCTTCTCTCTCCCTCGCCCTTGCGGTATTCCAGGAGTTCGACTCACCCTTCTTCGTGCTGGATGAGGTCGAGCCCGCCCTGGACGACACCAATATCCGCCGTCTACAAGCGGTTCTGGACGCGGTCGCCGACGGCCGCCAACTCTTGGTGGTGTCGCATCAGCAGCGGGCCAAGGAGACGGGCGATGTGGTCTTCGGAGTGGAGCGCAACCTCGATGGCGCCAGCCAGGTAAAGTTCCGCTTCGAGCCGGGCACCCGCCGCCTCGACGTCTTCCGAAGGACGTGGACCACGGATTCCCTGCGCCGCGCCCCCGGGGAACGGAGCACCGCGGCGCCGGGCCTGGCAGCCGACGCCCCCGTCCGCAGCCGCGTCATGGCGGGCGGCGGCGGATCGCCCACCCAGTCTTCGCTGATCGAGATCCGAGGACCGCGCAGCGGCCCGACAGGATACCGGCAAAGAGAAGACGGACCGTGGGAGGGCATCTGGGAATCCATGGGCAACCCGGACAGCACCGGCCGAGCCCAAGACAGAGCCCACGCCCCCACCGCCGACGCGGACGATCCGCCGGGCAAGACCTGCTGCTAAGAGGCCGCGACCGTGGTCGCGCCTCGAGGGGCGGCCGCGGCGCGGCCGCCCCGACTCCTCGCGACTACAATTCCACCGCGCGCGCCTCTGTGAAGCCTTCCATACCCGAGATCTCGTCCAGGACGGCTTGAGGGATCGGATCGTCCAGCGCGACGCCCATCACGGCGGCTCCATCGGTCTTCTTTCGGCCCACGTTCATGAAGGCGATGTTGATGCCGTGGGCGCCGAGCACGGTGCCCACGCGCCCGATCATGCCCGGCACGTCGTCATAGCGGAAGAAGGCCATGTGGTTGGCCGGCTCGATGTCGATGTCGTGTCCGTAGATCTGGACGAGGCGGGGGCGGTTCTTCGGCCCGATGGTGGTACCGCCCGCCGAGAACTCGCCCTTCATGGTGCGCGCGGTGACCGTGACGAGGTTGGTGAAATCGCGGGAACGCCGCTCCTTGACCTCGGATACCTTCAGACCCCGCTCCTCGGCGATCGAGGGGGCGTTGACGTAGTTCACGACGTCTTCCACGCGACCTTCGAGCATGGCTTTGAGTACGGCCACGTTCAGGAGGCGGGTATCTTGGTCGGCGATGTGACCCTCATAGTGGATGCTGAATTCCTCCACCGGCCCATCTACAAGCGCGATCGTCAGCTTGCCCAGTATCTCCGCCAGGCGCAAGAACGGGCCCACGGCTTCCATGGCCTCGGCCGACACGGACGGGATATTCACCGCGTTCGAGACGAACCGCCCGAGCAGACCGGCGGTCACCTGTTCCGCGATCATGGTGCCGGCCTTGTCCTGGGCTTCTTCCGTGGAGGCCCCGAGGTGCGGGGTTGCCACCACATTGTCGAACGCCAGCAACGGGAAGTCGGCCGGCGGCGGTTCCTGCGAGAAGACGTCTATGGCCGCGGAAGCCACCTTGCCCGATTCGAGAGCCCGTACGAGGGAGCCCTCATCGACGATGCCCCCCCGAGCGGCGTTCACGATGCGCACGCCGTCCTTCATCTTCGAGAACGCCTCGTCGTTGACGATCCCCATGGTCTCCGGAGTCTTGGGCAGATGCACGGTGATGAAGTCGGCCTTCGCATACACCGCGTCGATGCTCTCCGCCTGCTCGAGTCCATTCTCGCGGAAACGCTCACCGGAGACGAAGGGGTCGTACGCGATGACCTCCATGCGCAGACCCTTGGCCCGCTGCGCCACGATCATGCCGATACGACCGAGGCCGATGAGTCCGAGCGTCTTGCCGGTGAGCTCCACCCCACCGAACTTGGAACGCTCCCACTTGCCGGCCTTCAGCGAAACGTGGGCCTGCGGGATCTGGCGGGCCTGAGCCATCATGAGCGCGATGGCATGTTCGGCGGCGGCCATCGCGTTGGACTCGGGGGCGTTCGCCACCACGATGCCCTTCTTGGTGGCGGCTTTTACGTCGATGTTGTCGACACCGGATCCGGCTCGGCCGATGATGCGCATCCGAGTGGATTCCTCGAGGATCTCGGCCGTGACCTTCGTCGCCGAGCGGACGATGAGCGCGTCGTAATCGTTGATGTGCTCTTTGAGCTCGGCGTCGGTCATGTCGGTGCGGACATCGACATCGAAGTGCTCGCGCAACAGCTCGATCCCCGCGGGGGAGATCTTCTCCTTCACAAGTACGCGGGCCTTTTCTTCAGCAGCCATCGTGGACCCTCCCAGTGTGTTTCGATCGACAGTCACCCTCAGGACCGCCATGACGATCGCCCCGAACCCCAAGCATACGACGGGGTTGGACCACTGTACAGTCCGACCACCGGACGATAGTCAGTGAGAGCCCTCGCCGTCGGCTCGGTCCGCTGAGAGCACGACAGGGCACTCTCGGCCCCGGCAGCGTCGCCGGACAGTCCGGCTGCCCCGCCGGGGCAGCCGGACTCGAACGAACCGCGACTCCTACTCCAGCGAGCCGCCGGTGGAGATCCAGCTCATCATGCCGCGCAGCTTCTTGCCCACCACTTCGATCTCGCTCTGGGCGGATTGCCGCGTTAGGGCGTTCAGGACGGGACGGCCCGCCTGGTTCTCGAGGATCCACTCGCGGGCGAACTCGCCCGACTGGATCTCGCCGAGGATGCGGCGCATCTCGTCGCGGGTGTCCTCGTTGATCACGCGCGGGCCGCGGGTCACGTCACCGTACTCCGCCGTGTCGGAGATGGAGTAGCGCATGCCGCTGATCCCGTGCTCGTACATGAGGTCGACGATCAGCTTGAGCTCGTGTAGGCACTCGAAGTAGGCGATCTCCGGCTGATAGCCCGCTTCCACCAAGGTCTCGAAGCCCGCCCGCACCAGCTCGGTCGCACCGCCGCACAAGACGGCCTGCTCGCCGAAGAGGTCGGTCTCGGTCTCCTCTTCGAAGGTGGTCTCGATCACGCCCGCCCGGGTGCAACCGATGCCGCGGGCGTAGGCCAAGGCGAAGTCCTTGGCCTTGCCGGTCGCGTCCTGGTGGACGGCCACGAGGCCGGGAACGCCGCCGCCTTCGACGTACATGCGGCGCACGAGATGCCCGGGGCCTTTCGGCGCCACCATGGTCACGTCCACACCGGCGGGTGGCACGATCTGACCGAAGTGGATGTTGAAGCCGTGGGCGAACATCAGCATGTCGCCGTCGGAGAGGTTGTCGCGCACGAAACGCTCGTAGATGATCTTCTGGTCTTGATCGGGCACCAGCATGATCACGATGCTGCCCTTCGCGGCGGCCTCGGCGGTGGGCAGCACCTCGAGACCGGCGTCCACCGCCCGCTTCCAGCCGGGCGAGCCTTCCTTCTCGGCCACCACCACGGACACTCCGCTGTCCTTGAGGTTCTGCGCGTGGGCGTGGCCCTGGCTCCCGAAGCCGATGACAGCCACGGTCTTCCCCTGCAGGAGTTCGAGGCTGGCGTCCTTGTCGTAGTACATCTGGTCCTCCCTGACGATCGTGTGAGTGATACTGCTGCCGCCTGTTTTCGTTCGGGCACCGCGCGCGGCGACCGCGCCGGCCCGTTGACACCTCATTTTTGACCCTACGTGAGTTCCGTCCCCCTGCTCATGGCGATGCGTCCCGTGCGCACCAACTCCACGATGCCGAAGGGCCGCAGGAGCTTCACGATAGCGGTCACCTTCTCCCGAGTGCCGGTGACCTCGATGACAAGCATGGTCTTCGAGACATCGATGATCTTGGCCCTGAATATCTCGACGATCTGCATGATCTCCGAGCGGTTCGAGGGGTCGGCCCGCACCTTCACCATCACCAGCTCGCGGTCCACCGAGGAGGCGGGGTCCAGATCGGTGATCTTGATGACGTTTATGAGCTTGTGAAGCTGCTTGGTCACCTGTTCCAGAGGTTGGTCGTGGCCGTCTACGGTTATGGTCATACGCGAGATCTTCGGGTCTTCCGTCTCCCCCACCGCCAGGCTCTCGATGTTGAAGCCACGGCGGGCGAAAAGACCGGCTATGCGGTTGAGAACCCCGGGCTTGTTCTCGACGAGGACGGAAAGCGTGTGCTTCATCGGTCCTCCTCCCCCATCATCTGGTCTATCGCTCCTCCGGCGGGCACCATGGGCCACACGTTGGCCTCCCGCTTGATGCGGAAGTCGATGATGGCGGGCTCGTCGGACGCCAGCGCGACGCGCAGGACTTCCTCCACTTCGGAGGCTCTGGTGGCGCGGAATCCTTGAGCTCCGTAGGCCTCGGCCAGCTTCACGAAATCGGGCTGGCAGGCGACACAGGTGGCGCTGTAGCGCTTGTCCCAGAACAGGTCCTGCCACTGACGCACCATGCCCAGGTACTGGTTGTTCAGGATGCACACCTTCACCGGGATGCGGTAGTTCATGGCCGTACCCAGCTCCTGGATGTTCATCTGGAAGGAGCCGTCACCGGCGATGTCGATGACCGTTCTGTCGGGGCGCGCCACCTTGGCTCCGATCGCGGCCGGGAAACCGAAACCCATGGTGCCCAGCCCACCCGAAGTGATGAAGTGACGCGGGTGTTTGATCTGCGAGTACTGGGCCGCCCACATCTGGTTCTGTCCCACCTCGGTGCAGATGATGGCCTCGCCCTTGGTGATCTCAGAGATCATGCGCACCACGTACTCGGGCATGATCTCGCCCTCGTGCTCCTGAGTCACCACCATCGGGTGAGCCCTCTTCCAGTCGGCCACCTGCCGCATCCAGGGCAGGTGTCGCTCGGGCGAGAGTTCGTGCTTCTTCAGCTGCGTGAGCAGCTCCGTCAACACTCGCTTGGCGTCTCCCACGATGGGGATGTCCACGGCCACGTTCTTTGAGATCTCCGCCGGGTCGATATCAACGTGCACCACGGTGGCATCCGGCGCGAAGGTGGAGATCTTGCCGGTCACCCGATCGTCGAAGCGCACGCCCACCCCAAAGATCAGGTCGCAGTTCGTGACCGCGTAATTAGCGTAGCGCGTGCCGTGCATACCGAGCATCCCCAAGGAGAGCGCTTCGTTGTCCTCCGGGAAGGAACCGATGCCGGTGAGGCTCGTGGTGACCGGGATGTGGGCATACAGAGCCAGCTCGCGCAGAGCTTCGGACGCATGTGCCGAGATGACCCCGCCGCCGGCGAAGATAACCGGCCGCTGCGCTTCGGCGATGGCCTGGGCGGCGGCCTTGATCTGCTTCGGATGACCTTTGACGTTGGGTTTGTAGCCGGGCAGATCGATCTTCTGGGCGCCATCCGGGTCGTAGTCTATGTCCGCGGTGGTCATGTCCACCGGGATGTCGATCAACACCGGCCCGGGCCGCCCCGTGCTGGCGATATAGAAGGCCTCGTGGATGATGGACGGAAGATCGGCGGCCTCTTTCACCAGGTAGCTGTGCTTGACGATCGGCAGGGTGATGCCGGTGACGTCGGCCTCTTGGAAGGCATCGGTGCCGAGCAGCGCGGAACGGACCTGACCTGTGATCGCCACGAGGGGCACACTGTCCAGATACGCGTTCGCGATGCCGGTGGTGAGGTTCGTAGCCCCGGGGCCGGAAGTGGCTATGCAGACGCCCACCTTGCCCGACGCCCGCGCGTAGCCGTCGGCGGCGTGGGCGGCGCCCTGCTCGTGACGGGTGAGGATATGGTCGATCTCGTGATCGAACAGTGCGTCGTACAGCGGGATGACCATCCCGCCGGGGTAGCCGAAGACCACTTCCACGCCTTCGCGCTTCAGTGATTCCAGTATCGCGGTTGCTCCATTCATCGTCAGCTATGCCTCGTAGTCTCGGGATCAGAAGGAACGGCTGGAGCTCCCAAGGGAGCGTCGGGGGACCGTCGGTGCCGAAGGCCGGATGGGACTGCGCCGAACGTCCGGCGCTCCTCCTAGCGGTCGGAGCCGATGGGACCGCCGGCGGTGAGGATCGCCCCACGGTCGGCCCCCGACACCTGGGCTACATAGCGGGCCAGCACACCCGTGAGCGCATGCTCGGGGCGTTGCCAGGCCGCTCTCCTCTTCGCCAGGTCGGAGTCCGAGACCTCCAACGCGATCCGGCGTGCAGGGATGTCGATACTGATCATGTCACCGTCCTCGACCAGGGCGATCACGCCCCCGTCGACGGCCTCGGGAGCCACATGCCCGATGCTGGCGCCGCGGCTGGCGCCGCTGAAGCGCCCGTCGGTGATGAGCGCCACCTGGTCGTCGAGCCCCGCGCCCGCCATGGCAGACGTCGGTGTGAGCATCTCCGGCATGCCGGGACCGCCCTTGGGACCGACGTAGCGGATCACGACCACGGAACCGGCGGCGATGTCGCCCGTCTCGATGGCGGTGACCACCGAGGGCTCGTCGTCGAAGACCCGAGCCGGGCCGCGGTGCTGGAGCATCGCCGGGAGCACCGCGGCTTCCTTCACCACCGCGCCGCCGGGCGCCAGGTTCCCGTAGAGGATGGCCAGGCCGCCGGTGGCGTGGTGCGGATCGGACAGGGGCCGGATCACCTGCTCGTCGCGGATGAGGGCGTCCTTGAACTGATCGGCCAGGGAGGCGGCGGAGACCGTGGGCACCGAGCCGTCGATGAGATCGCGCTCGGCAAGGCGCTTCGCCACCGCCATGATGCCGCCGGCGCGCTCCAAGTCCTCCATATGGTCCGGGCCCGAAGGTGAGAGCTTGACTATGTGAGGCGTGGTGCTCGAGACCTCGTTGAAGGACTCGATGGGGAGTTCGATACCGGCCTCATTGGCGATGGCCAGCAGGTGGAGTACGGTGTTGGTGGAGCAACCGAGGGCCGCGTCGATGGCGAGCGCGTTGCGCAGACTCGCCGGAGAGAGGAAGCGCCGCGCCCCCCAACCCTGTCGGGCCACTTCGACGGCCGCCGCGCCGGAACGCCGGGCGATCGCCAGACGCGCCGAGTACGGCGCCGGTATGGTGGCGTCGCCGGGTAGCGCCAAGCCGAGGATCTCGGTGAGGCAACTCATGGAGTTGGCGGTGAACAGACCCGCGCACGAGCCGCAGGTGGGGCAGGCGCACTCTTCGAGCTCGGTGAGATCGTCTTCGGTGATGGAGCCTCGGAAGTAGGCCCCCACCGCTTCGAAGACGTCCTTCAGATCCACCTTCTTGCCCCGATAGTCGCCGGCCAGCATCGGGCCGCCGGACACCACCACCACGGGGATGTCGAGACGCGCGGCGGCCATCACCATGCCCGGCACCACCTTGTCGCAGTTCGGGATGAGCACCAGGCCGTCCAGCGCGTGGCCCGCCACCATGATCTCGACCGCGTCGGCGATGTTCTCTCGGGAAACGAGCGAGAAGCTCATGCCCGTGTGGTTCATGGCGATACCGTCGCACACCCCTATGACGTTGAACTCGAGCGGCACACCGCCCCCCTGCCACACGCCGAACTTCACCTGCTCGGCCACGGAGCGCAGATGCATGTGGCCGGGGATGAGCTCATTGTACGAATTGGCTACGCCGATGAGCGGCCGGGACGAGTCGGAGGCATCGAGGCCGAGAGCGCGGAACAGGGAACGGTGCGGCGCCCGCGCGGGGCCCTGCGTCACTTGATCACTACGTTTGGACATGTGAGCCTCCATCAGCGGTGCTACGATCCGCCCGTGGGGACAGCGCATGCGCCGCCCCCCGACGCCCCTGAAGGGATGGGCATGCAGTTTACTAGATGGCGGGGCGGGCCAACAAGGCCGGAGTGCGTTCCACCAGACACTCCGCCCTGGAAACGGGCATGCAGGAGCGGATATACTTCGTGCCATGACCGGTGCCAATGGACAACCCGAGGCGGCCGCACAGCTACTCACGGGTCGCGTGCTGGTGGTCGATGACGACGCGGCCATCCGGAGACTCTACGGGCGCTGGCTGGCCGCGCTGGGCTTTCACATGGTGGAGGCCGAAGGCGGCACATTGGCGGTGGATCTGTACGCGACAGACGCCGAAGGATTCGATCTCGTGATCTTGGACATGATCATGCCGGATGTGAGCGGCTTCCACACCTTCGAACTGCTCCGCCAAGCCGATCCGGACGTCAAGGTGCTCCTCTGCTCGGGATACAAGGTCGACAGGCAGGCCGCCATCATCCTCGAAGCGGGCGCCGTCGGATTCCTCCAGAAACCCTTCACGCGGGATTCTCTGCTTCGGGCGCTGCAACGCGTCTTGAGGCCCCAGGCCGCTCAGCCCGACCCGAGCGGCGCCTGAAGCCCCCCGGCTTCGCTGTGTGAACGCATAATCCACCGGCCCAATCCGGTGTGTTCGGACAATCCCTTCGCTGAAGCTTCCTGCTACGGTGGCACCTAGGGGGCAGCTGTTCTCCGGAGAACCGGAAGGCCACGAACGAACGAACCGCACGCGGAGAAGGGGGAGACATGAATCATACGCCCTCAAGCGACGGGCCCACCGTGCTACCCGGTGCCGCGGGGTCCATGCCCTACGTGGGGATCGCGTCGTTCATGAAGCTGCCCATCGCCACCCCCGAAACCCTCTCCGATTTCGACTTCGTCGTCTTCGGGATACCCTTCGACGAGGGCACGTCGAACCGCCCGGGAGCCCGTTTCGGGCCACGAGGCATCCGCGCCGCTTCCGCCCTCTACTCGTACGAGGGCGGCGCGGAACTCTTCGACATCGAGCTGGGGCGCACGATCCTGGAAGGCGCCCGTGTGGGTGACTTCGGAGATGTCGCGATCGAACCGCTCGACGGCGACGCCAACCGCAGTGGGATGACGCGAGCGGCCGCGGCGGTGCTGGGAGCGGGGGCGATCCCGGTGTGCATGGGCGGAGACCACTCCATCACCGCGCCCGTTCTCCGGGCGTTCGCCGCCACGGACGCGGACTCCCTCCCGTATCTGGTGCACCTGGATACCCACATGGACTTCGATTCCTACGGCTCCCTGCATTATCACGGCACGCCGATCCGACGTTCGGTGGAGGATCGCCTCGTGGCGGGGGTTACACAGGTGGGCATCCGGGGGTTCAACAGCGGCAAGGCCGACTGGGAGGAAGCCCGCTCGCTCGGAGTGAACGTGATCACCGCCGGCGAGTTCAAGCGCGCAGGCGTGGAGTGGGTGCTCGAGACGGTGCCGGAGGGGGCACCTCTGTACATCTCGATAGACATCGATGCCTTCGATCCCTCCATCGCTCCCGGCACCGGTACGCCCGAGCCCGGAGGGCTCACCTACCTCGAGGGGAGAGAGTTGCTGCGTGCGCTCGCCGCGCACGGGAGGATCGTGGGCTTCGACCTGGTGGAGGTGAGCCCGCCCTACGATCACGCCGAATGTACGTCCATCCTGGCTTCTCGGTTGCTCCTGGACCTGATGGGGGCAACTTGGGACAACCGAATCGAGAGAGGATCGCTATGACCAACAAGGAGCTCAAGCAGGCCCGCGACGAACAGGTGCCCCGGGGACCGTTCAACGTCACCGACATCTTTGCCGCCAAGGCGAGCGGCGCGACCATCACCGACGTCGAGGGTCGCGACTACATCGACTTCGCCGCCGGGATCGGCGTCATGGGAGTCGGCCACTGCCACCCGAAGGTGGTCGCCGCCGCCCAAGACCAGTCCGCCCTCTTCTCGCACACCTGCTTCCACGTGGTGATGTACGAGGCCTACGTGGAGCTGGCTCGGAAGATGAACGAGTCGACGCCGGGCGATTTCGCCAAGAAGACCGTCCTTCTCAACTCGGGCGCCGAGGCCGTAGAGAACGCCGTCAAGATCGCCCGCTATGCCACCGGCCGCGACGCCGTCATCGCCTTCGAGGACGCGTTCCACGGGCGCACCTTGATGACCATGTCGCTCACCTCCAAGACCATGCCCTACAAGAAGGGCTTCGGCCCCTTCGCGCCCGAGATCTACCGCCTGCCCTACGCGTACTGCTACCGCTGCCCTCTGGCTCTCGAGTACCCGGGTTGCGGCGTGGCCTGCGCCGACCTTCTCACCGACGCCTTCAAGAACTACGTGGGCGCCGACGAGGTGGCCGCCGTGATCGCCGAGCCCGTGCTGGGTGAGGGCGGCTTCGTGGTGCCGCCGCCGGAGTACTTCCCCAAGGTGAAGAAGATCTGCGAGGACAACGGCATAGTGTTCATCGCCGACGAGGTGCAGTCCGGCTTCGGACGCACAGGCAAGCTGTTCGCCATCGAACACTGGGGCGTCTCCCCCGATCTCATCACCAGCGCGAAGTCGCTCGCCGCGGGCTATCCGCTCTCGGCGGTCACCGGCCGTGCCGAGCTCATGGACGCACCGCACTCGGGCGGTCTGGGCGGCACCTACGGCGGCAACCCGGTCTCTTGCCGAGCCGCCCTCGCGGTCTTCGAGATCATTGCCGAGGAGGGTCTGCTCGCGCGGGCTTCCGCAATCGGCGAACGCACCACCGCAGCCTTCCGAGCTCTTGCCGACGATCTCGAGGTGGTAGGAGACGTGCGCGGGTTGGGAGCGATGGTGGCTCTCGAACTGGTGACCGATCGCACGAGCAAGGCGCCGGCCGCCGATCTCACCAAAGCCTTGGTGGCGCGGGCCTGCGAGAAGGGCGTGATCATGATCTCTGCCGGCACGTACAGCAACGTGATTCGGCCGCTCATGCCGCTCACCATCGACGACGCCACGCTGGACCGCGGCCTCGACATCGTCGCCGCCTCCCTGCGGGAAGTGGCTGCCGAGGCGGGCCTGGCCTGAGTGCAGTTCCGCCTCTGCGCAGCACGGAGCAGCCGACCGTGACGCCCCCCGGCGTTACCGCTGGCGGCCACGAGAGCCCGCCCCCCGGCGTCGGCGCCGGGGGGCGTCCCTACGACGAGGATCGCCTCCTCGACGTGGTGCACCGCCAATTCGAGCGCGCCGCCGCATATCTGCAGATCGACGCGGGATTGCGGGAGCTCATGAAGGCGGGCCAGCGGGAGTTCGTCGTGCACTTCCCCGTGCGCATGGACGACGACAGCGTGCGCGTCTTCGAGGGCTTTCGCGTGCAACACTCCATCAGCCGAGGGCCCGCGAAGGGCGGCGTGCGCTTCCATCCCGAGGTGGAGATCGAAGGCATGCGCGCGCTGGCCGCCCTCATGACCTGGAAGTGCGCCCTCATGAACCTGCCCTTCGGGGGAGCCAAGGGCGGCGTGCGCTGCGATCCGACGACACTCTCCCCCGGCGAGCTCGAAAGGATCACCCGGCGCTTCACCTGGGAAGTGGCGCCCCTCATCGGACCCGAGCAGGACATTCTGGCCCCCGACGTCAACACCGACGAGCACACCATGGCTTGGATCATGGACACGTACTCCATCTTGAAAGGGTACACCGTGCCGGGGGTGGTGACCGGCAAGCCGCTGGAGATCGGCGGTAGTCTCGGCCGCACGGCAGCCACCGCCCAAGGGTGCGTGTTCGCCATCAGGGAGGCCGCGATCCACCTCGGCCTCGACCTGGAAGGCGCCACCGTCGCCGTTCAAGGGTTCGGTAAGGTGGGCGCCCGAGCGGCCCGCCTCATGTCGGAGCTCGGGGCACGGGTGATCGCCGTGAGCGACAGCCGAGGCGGCGTCATGCATGAGGCCGGGCTCGACGTGGAAGCGATTCAAGCCCACAAGGCGGAGCGCGGCTCCGTGACGGGAGCTCCAGGCACGGAGGCCGTCACCAACACGACGGTGCTGGAGCTCCCCGTAGACATCCTGATCCCGGCGGCGGTGGAACGCCAACTCACGAGCGCGAACGCGGCGGCGGTGCGTGCCCGGATCGTGGCTGAAGCCGCCAACGCTCCCACCACGCCGGAAGCCGACGACATCCTCGGATCCAACGGTGTGTTCTTGGTGCCGGACATCCTGGCGAATGGTGGCGGCGTGACCGTCTCGTACTTCGAGTGGGTCCAGAACACGCAGAAACTCTTCTGGAACGAGGAGGACATAAACAACAAGCTGGACAGTGTGATCACGAAAGCGTTCCACGAGGTGCTCTCGATCGCGCGCGCGACGGGTGTACAGATGCGTACGGCCGCGTATATGCTGGCATTGGAACGCGTGGCCACGGCCAAACAGGTGCGGGGCGTGTTCCCGTGACACGGACGCAAGAAGGAGAGGAATCAGCATGGAGCAGTACCAGATCCTACGGGTAGACCTGACCGCGGGTACGGCGCAGCGCGAGGACGTTCCCGCCGAACTCATCCAACAGTTCCTCGGCGGGAAGGGTCTCGGCGCCCACTACCTCTCGAAGGAACTCCCGGCAGGAGCCGATCCGCTCGGCCCCGAGAACCTACTGATCTTCATGACCGGGCCTGTCTCCGGCGTCTTCCCCGGCACCTGCCGCCACGCTGTGGTCACCAAGAGCCCGGCCACGGGCGGGTTCCTCGACTCCTACGCCGGCGGCTTCTTCGCGTGGGAGATGCGGAAGGCCGGTCTCCTCGGCATCATCGTCAAGGGCGCCGCGGAGAAGCTCTCCTACCTCGAGATCACGGCCGACGGCGCCGCCATCAAGGACGCCACGCACCTGGCCGGCAAGGGCATCGGAGCGGTGGACGACGACCCCGGGTTCAAGGACTTCCGCGTGGCCGCCGTAGGCGCGGCGGGCGAGAACACAGTGTTCATGGCCGCCATCGGCAACAACGTCGGCACGACGAAGAACGGACGTTCAGGTTTCAACGGCCGGGGCGGCGCGGGTGCGGTCATGGGCTCGAAGAACCTCAAAGCCATCGCCGTGAAGGGCGCGAAGGGCCCCGCCACCTCGGACGAGGCCAAGGCACTCCGCAAGGAGCTCTCCAAGAAGATCCAGGCCGAGGACTCCCCCTCCTCCTGGCTCGCCGACGCGGGCACTCCGGCCATCGTCGACTGGACCAACGGTGTGAACGTGCTCCCCACGCGCAATTGGCACTCGGGTTCGTTCGAAGACGCCGCGGCACTGGTGGGTCACGAGGCCGTGGTGGCCAACCTCGTCTCGCGTGAGGGGTGCTACAACTGCCCGGTGAACTGCGGTCCGCACGTGAAGGCCACAGAAGGCGCCTTCCCCGGTGCCGAAGCCGACAAGCTCGAATACGAGACCATCGGCCTCGCCGCCACCAACACCGGCAACGGCGACTTCTCGAGCATCGTGAAGTTCTCCGAGCAGTGCGATGCTCTCGGCCTCGACACTATCTCCTGTGGGGCCGCCGTGGCCTTTGCCATGGACGCGGCGGAGCAGGGCTTTCTCGACCACGACATCCGTTTCGGCGACTCGCAGGGACAGGCCCAACTGGTGGAGGATATCGCCTACCGCCGAGGCGTCGGGGCCGTCCTCGCTGACGGTATCCGCGCCGCTGCAAAAGCGTGGGGCGTCGACGATGCCAAGGTACCCGTGTTCGAGATCAAGGGCCTCGAGTTCCCGGCCTATGATCCGCGTGGCTCCGTGGGCATGGCCTTGGCCTACGCCACCTCCGACCGGGGCGCCTGCCACATGCGCAGCTGGCCCATCGCCAACGACGCTCTCTCCGACGACGAGAACGCCGATCCATTCGGACCGGAGGGCAAAGCCGAGTTCATCGTGGGCGAGCAGGACGAGAACTGCCGTGAGTGGAGCCTGGTGGGGTGCGACTTCATCGTCTATGGAGTCGACGACGCCCTGCCCATGCTGAAAGCGGTGGGCATCGACATGACCGCCGACGAGTACGAGAGGCTGGGCACCCGGGTGTGGAATCTCGTGCGTCTCTTCAACCTGCGCCAGGGGTGGACGGCCGAAGACGACTACCTGCCGCGTGCCATCCAGAACCCCCTCGAGGACTCGGGGAGGGCGCTCGCGCCGGAGACCTTCGAGGCCATGAAGACGGACTACTACTCACTGCGGAGCTGGGACGAGGCCGGTAGGCCCACGGCCCAGTTGGTCGCAGATCTGGGCCTGGAGGAGTACGTATGACGCGCACTCTGTTCATCGACTTGACGTCCGGCACCGCTCAAGCCGAGGACCTGGAGGTCCTCGGCTTGAGCGGCTTGGGTGGCAAAGCTTTGGCGATCGAGCTACTGGAGCGCTATTTGGATCCAACGGTGGACCCGCTGGCACCGGGCAACGTGGTGGTACTGACCCCCAGCCCGGTGGCCGCCTACGGCTTCTCCGGCTCGAACCGGTTCGGCGCGTTCACGAAAAGCCCCATGACCGGCGCCTTCCTGGAGTCGTACGCAGGCGGCACCATGGCGCGGACTCTCAGGGAGACCGGCTGGGCCGCGGTGGTGCTGAGAGGCTCTGCCGGTTCTCCCCGCCGGGTGCATATCGATCAGGACGGCGCCTCGGTACTGCCCGCGGACGACCTGTGGGGCAGGGATGTCTTCGACACAGAGGACGCCCTGCGCGCCACTCTGGCCAAACGATCCAGCACCATGATCATCGGACCGGCCGGCGAGACCCTCTCGACCCTGGCGTCGGTGATGCTGGAGAAGGACCACGCGCTCGGGCGCGGCGGCCTCGGGGCCGTCTTCGGCAGCAAGGGGATCAAGGCCGTCACGGTCACGTCCCCCGGCCCGTTGCGCCTGGAGGCAGGGGAGGCCTTCGAGACGGTGCGTCGGGCGGTGTCGAAGTTGGCCACCGACTCCCCGGCGGCCGGCGCCTACCGTTCCTTCGGAACCCCCATGATGGTCGCCGTGCTCAACGAGGCAGGGGCCTTCCCCACCGGCTACTGGGAATCCGGCCGAGCGGCCCACAGAGCCGACCTGGAAGCGGAGAACTACCCCACGTGGGCAAAAGTGGAGACGGGCACCTGTCCCCCCTGCCCGATCCGCTGCCGCCGACACCTCACCATCCTCGAGGGTCCGCACGCCGGGCGTGAGATGCACGGCCCCGAGTACGAGTCGCTGTACTCCTTCGGCGGCCTCTGCGGTGTGCAGCACGCCCAAGGCGTCCTTTTCCTCCACGAAGAGTGCAACCGGTTGGGTATGGACACGATGAGCGGCGGGAATCTCGTCTCTTTGGCCATGAAGGCCGCCGAGACCGGCCGCCTGTCCGAAGGGGAGGCTCCCGCACCCGGCGACGTGCCGGCGATCTCCGAGCTGCTGGCCCACATGGCTCACCGTGACTCCGAGCTCGGGGATACGCTCTCCCGCGGGATCCGCGGGGCCGCGGCCGCCCTCGGCATGTCCGACCAGGCCATCCACGTGAAAGGCATGGAGCCCGCCGGTTACGACCCCCGCTCACTGCGCGGCATGGCCCTCGCCTACGCCACCAGCCCCCGAGGCGCCTGCCACCTGCGGGCCACATTCTACAAACCGATCCTCGCCGGTATGGTGAAGGACAAGGACGCGCGCGGCACGGCCGAGGTGTTCGTGGATTTCGAGGACCGCATGTTCCTCTACGACTGCCTCATCATGTGCCGCTTCTACCGCGACTTCCTTTCGTGGGACGATCTAGCGGTGGTGGTCTCTGAACTCGCCGGCACGCCGGTCGATTCGGCCACCCTGCAGGCGCTTGCGGGCGACCTGCTCACGCGGGTGCGCCGCCTGAACTTCGCCATGGGTCTCACCGCCGCCGACGACACCCTGCCCAAGCGCTTCTTCACGGAAGGCCTCGACGACAAGCCTCCCATCGGAGAGCGCGAACTCGGCGACTGGCTCGACGCCTACTTCGAGCTGCGCGGCTGGCCCGCGGGAGCGCCGCCCTCGGCCTGATCCCGCGGGCGGTCCGGCACCACCCTGCCGTCGATGCGCCGCCCTCGCGTACGGGCCAGGATGCGCATCGCCTGGAGAGCCAGAGAGACGTCCACCAGCGAATCGGTGGAGTCAAGGGAGAGACCCAAGAGCTCCTCCACCTTGCGCAGGCGGTTCCGGAGCGTGTTCGGGTGAACGAACAGGAGTTCGGCGGAGCGCCCCACGCTGCGATCGGCGTCGAGATAGACCTGAAGCGTCTCCAGAAGACGCTCGCCCCTCTCCGCGTCGTAGGTCACCAACGGGCCGAGGGTGGACTGGACGAAGTATTCCAGGCGTTCGGGAGTCTGGTTCTCGAGAGACCGGATCCGCGGCCCGAGGTCGGAGAACAGTCGCACGCGCCCCGAGCCGCCGGAGGCGTGGCGGGCCACCTTTGCTTCACGGGCTTGGTCGAAAGAGCGCCGCACCTGGCCGGGCTCCGTGTAGCTCTCGCCGAAGCCGATGGTCACCGAGATCGCGGGAAGACTACGCTCGAGCTGACCCACGAGATCGTGGCCCAGAGCCCGGAGCGCGTCCGGATCGTCGAAGGGACCTTGGAACACCACGACCACCGCGTCGCTCTTCGAGAGCGACATGAAGGGCACGCGCAGGCTGGAGAAGAAGTAGTCCGTGGACTCCTTGAACTCGGTCTTCAGCCGCTGGATCGACTCCTCGCCGCGCAGACCCTCGTTCGCGGCCACGGCCCCGGCGAAGTCGTCGATGTCGATGAGCGCGAGGCAGAGCGGCCGCCCCGGCGCGAATCCGAAACGGACGAGCCGATCGGCGAGGTCCTCCTCACGACCGAGACCGGAGAGGATGTCGTCCAAGAGCCCGGCGCGCATGCGCTCTTGGAGCAGCACCTCGTCGCGGGTACGGTGCAACTCGAGCGTGAGGAGTTTCGCCACGTAGGCCGCGATCACCCGACCCATCTCCGAGACACCCTCGCCCTTGGGATAGAGGAAGCAGAGGACGTGCTCCACCCTCCCCCCCACCCTGACTTCGTCGAAAAACACCTCGTGCGCCTCCACCTGCAACCCGTGGATGCCGTTCTCGCAGCGGCACCCGTGGGTAAGGTAGGTCTGCCACGTCAACTCGCGCAGGTGTGGAGTCACCTTGGTGCGGGCGTAGGCCTGACTCACCACCTGTCCAACGGCGTCGAACACCACCATGGAAGTGGAGAGGAGCATCGCCACCGACGAAACGAGGTGGTCGATTCCTCGATCTTCCAACAGAAGGGAGAGCAACCGGTCCTGTACGGTAAGACTGCGGCGCAACTGGTAGAAATCGGCGCTGTGGAGACTGTGAAACACGAGGCCGGTGATGGCCTTGAAGGGGATCTCGAAGGGCACCTCGAACAGAGGCAGCTGCTGGGCGTCGGCCTCGGCCCGCATGACGGCCGAGGTCTCGTGCATGAAGATGTCCACTCCCACGCCCACGCCCGACATCCCCGCCGCCTTGAGGCGGCACACCAACTGTGCCTGCGAGGCTTCGTCCTCGGACACGGCCAGGCCCGTGGTCAAGAGCAAGTCTCCAGGGCTGAGCCACGGAGTGGGATCGGGGATCTCCGAGATGTGTACCCCGGTCACCCGCGAGCGCAGGCCGCGGGCTCCCCCCACGAGGCGCAGCCGGAGGCTCTCCTCGCGAAGCAGATCGGCAACCGTCAGCTTGCCGTCGAACGCCATGAGACGCGGGCTCCTCAGCCGTGGGGTGGGGCGGGGTGGCGGGCATACCGCCCCGGAGAGGCCCGCCCCGCGGGGAAGAGCCTCTCCGCGCCCATTCTACCGGAGCCGTCCGAGTCGCGTCCAGCAGGCCGCTAGTCCTTCGTGGGTGCGTCGATGGTGACGGTGGGGGGAGCACCCTGAAGCTTGTAGGATGCGGCGAGCATGAGGATGGAGATCAGCAGCATGAACACGGAGATGGCGTTGATCTCGGGCGTCACGCCGAACTTGACCATGGAGTACACCTTCAGAGGCAGGGTCGTATTCCCCACGCCCGAGTTGAAGAAGGTGATGACGAAGTCGTCGAACGAGAGCACGAAGGCGAGCAGGGCACCGGCCAGGATACCCGGAACCATGAAGGGCAGCGTGACGTACACAAAGGTCTGCACCTCGTTGGCCCCCAGATCCATGGCCGCCTCTTCCAGGGTCTTATCGAACCCGGCCATGCGGGCTTTCACCACCACGATCACAAACGACACCATGAAGGCTACGTGGGCGATGATCACGGTCCGTATCGTGAGATTGAAACCGGCTACGTTGAACCCACTGAGGAGAGCGACCGCGAAGACGATCTCGGGGATGACCAAGGGCACGTAGATCGCCCCGTTGTACACACTGGACCCACGGAACTTATAGCGGGTGAGCGCGTAGGCCGCCAGCGCTCCGATGAGGGTGGCAATGACAGTGGCGATCACAGCCACGCGCAACGTCAGCCAGAGTGAGTCGAGAACCGGTTGGTCGTTGAAGAGGGCCCTGTACCACTTGAGGGTGAAGCCTTGCCAGGTAGCGTTGCGCTTCGAGTCGTTGAAGGAGAAGAGCACCAGCACCACGATGGGCGCGAACAAGAAGGCGTAAACGAATGCTACGTATGCCCGCAGACCCTTCTCTTTGACGCGCTGATCGCGGGGCTTCCTCCGACCCAGGGCGGTCTTCGACGCCGCGCTCATGCCAGGTTCTCCGTCCCGGCTTTCCTCACGTAGAAGAAGATGCCGAGGAGCAGGATGGCCATCAGACTGAAGGAGAGGGCGGAGCCGTACGCCCAGTCACGCGCCGAGAGGAACTGCTGCTGGATCAGGTTCCCGATCATCATGGTGTTGGGCCCGCCAAGGAGATCGGGGGTCACGAAGTCCCCCACCGCCGGGATGAACGTGAGTAGCGTCCCGGCGATGACCCCCGGCATGGATAGGGGGATCGTGACCCTTAGGAGTGTCCATACTCGGTTCGCGCCCAGGTCCCAGGAAGCCTCGATAAGGCTCTTATCCAACTTCTCGAGGCTCGAGTAGAGCGGGAGCGTCATAAACGGCAGGAACCCGTAGGTGAGCCCCAAGACCACCGAGAAGGGGGTGTTCAGGAGATCGAGCGGGTTGTCGATGATGTGCATTGATTGCAGCACCGTGTTGATGACCCCCTGCGACCGCAGGATCACGATCCAGGAGTAGGTGCGGATCAGGTAACTGGTCCAGAACGGCAACATCACCATGATGAGATACATGTTCTTCCGGCGCCCGCCATACACGGCGATGAAGTAGGCCAGCGGATACCCCAACACCAGAGTGAACACGGTGGCCAGAGCCGCGAAGCCGAAGGACCGCAGGATGACCGGCAACCACGTGGGGTTGAACGCACGCAGGTAGTTGTCGAACGAGAAGCCCAGGATGACGTCGCCGTAGGTGCCCCGGCTCCCGAAGCTGTACACCAGGATCACTCCGAGCGGCAGCATCAGGAAGAGCACGAGCCACAGCATCGTAGGCGCCATCAACAGGTTGGCGACGGCGAAGGAGTGACCCCTGAGCCGCGCCATGGCGCGGCTCAGGGGATCGCCGTGCTTCTCGAAGATGGCGGAGGAGGTGCCGCCTTCGGCCCCGCGGTTCGCAGGCGTCTTGCTCAAGAGGCTCTCAGCTCCTGGTAGGCTTGGTTGTACAGCTCGGTGTCGGTACCGAGTTCCTCTAGGAAGCTCAACTTGTCCATCGTCTCCTGAGCCGGGTAGATCTGGGGATCCTCCAGGATCTCGGGCAGGATGAACTCCTCTGCCGCCTCGTTCGGGCTGGCGTAGAACACGTAGTTCGAGATGGCGGCCGCCACTTCGGGCCTGCACACGTAGTCCATGAAGACTTCGGCCGTGTATTTGTGCGGGGCGCCTTTCGGGATGCACATGCTGTCCACCCAGGTGAGGGAGCCTTCTTCCGGCACCGCGTACATGACGTCTTCGTTATCGAGTTGGGCCTGGAACACGTCTCCCGACCAGCCGTGACTGAGGTAGGAGTCCTCCGACGCAAGCTCGTCGATATAGGTGCTCGAGGAGTAATGCTTGAGCAGCGGCTTCTGCTCGATCAACATCTGCTTCGCTTCTTCGATCTGGGCGGCGTCGCGGGTGTTCGGGTCGTAGCCCAGCCGGAAGAGGGCGACCGCGAACACGTCACGGATCTCGGACATCATCGTGATCTTGCCCGAGTACTTCTCGTCCCAGAGCATGTCCCAGCTGGGCCTGAAGTCCGGCACCTTCACCGAGTTGTAGCCGATGCCGGTGGTGCCCCACTGCCAGGGGATGGAGTACTTGTTGCCCGGATCGAAGGGTGCTTCCCGGAACCGCGGGTACAGATTGGCCACGTTGGGGATGTTGTCCAGGTCGATCTCCTGGATCAGGTCGAGGCCCAGCATGGTGGTGATCATGTAGTCGGTGGGCACGATGATGTCGTAGCCGGAGGCGCCGCTTTGAAGCTTGGCCAGGAGGTCGTCGTTGCTCGAGTAGTTGTCGTACACGACCTTGGTTCCGTACTCGGTCTCGAAGTTCGGCAACGTCTCTTCATCGATGTAGTCCGACCAGTTGTAGAAGAAGAGCTCCTCGGATATCTCGCCGCCGCCGCCCGCGGCCGTGGTGCTGGAGGACTCACTCCCGCCGCACGCGGCGAGGAAGCCGGAAGCCCCGACCAGGAGACCGGCGGCCCCGGCCCGCTTGAGGAAGCCGCGACGGGTCATGGGCCCCCCCAGACCATCCAGCAGCAACACACGTACCTCGTTGTCCAGCCGTTTCATCCTCATCCTCCTCTTCTGTGACCTATGCCTCCGACTGCGGAAGCACCCGGTTATGGGAAGGGTGCCACGTCAGCTGCGTCGCCTCCCCAGGAACCCACTGCGTTTGCTCGGAAGCCACTTCCACGTTCTGCTCGAGAACGGTGAACTGTCGCCCGAGCGACGGGATCTCGATCTTGTACTGCGTGGTCATGCCCAGATACACCACATCCCGAACGGTGCCCTGCAGAAGACACTGCTCGGCGGCCACCTGCTCCCCGGCATCCCTCAAGCGGATCTTCTCGGGACGGACCGAAAGCTCCACGTGGTCGCTCAGACTCCCTTCGTCCGGCGGCTCCACGATGACCCGCTCGCCCGCGGAGGGCCTCAGCACTCCGCCTGCGCCGTCACGCTCCACGTGCCCCTCAATAAAGTTGGAGGTACCGATGAAGCCGGCCACGAACTTCGTCTTGGGAGATTCGTACAGCTCCTCCGGTTCGCCCACCTGTTCGACGGTGCCCATGTTCATGACCGCGATGCGGTCGGACATGGTGAGCGCCTCTTCTTGATCGTGCGTGACGTAGATGAACGTGATGCCCACGGTCTCATGGATGTGCTTGAGCTCCAGCTGCATCTGCCTCCGGAGCTTGAGGTCGAGCGCGCCGAGAGGCTCGTCGAGGAGCAGCACTGACGGCAGGTTGACCAGGGCCCGGGCCAGGGCGACCCGCTGCTGCATCCCCCCGGAGAGCTGGCTTGGCTTGTATGCAGCCCGATCCTCGAGTTCCACCATGCGCAAGGCGTCCCTCACCCGCGTCGCGATCTCGTCCTTGGGGAGCTTCTTCCGTTTCAAGCCGAACGCGACGTTCTTCTCCACCGAGAGGTGCGGGAACAGGGCGTAGTTCTGAAACACGGTGTTCACGTTGCGCCGGTAGGGAGGAAAGCGCGCTACGTCCACACCGTCCAGGAAGATGGCTCCCTCCGTAGGCTCCTCGAATCCCGCGATCATCCGCAGCGTGGTGGTCTTGCCGCATCCGCTCGGCCCGAGGAGAGAATAGAACTCCCCCCTCTTGATACACAGATCCATGGTCTCCACGGCGGTGAAGTCGCCGAAGCGCTTGGTGACACCTTCCAGCCGTATCGCGTAGTCGTCCATACTCTCCTCCGCCTCGCGGGCGAACTGTCGTGCTCGAGATCCGATCTCCTCGTGGGTAACCTTAAGTCAAACGAGGCATTCACTCAACCTCGTCATCGATCCCGTCCCCGTCGGCTCTCCAGTGGCGAGGGGCGCGACCAGCGTTCGCGCCCCGTGACGACGCCGTCCGGAAGTCGCCATCCGCCACCTCCAGGACATGTGGGAGGAGGCCCTGCGAGAGCAGATTCGTAGCCGTCAGCGCGGCCGCGGAGGCCAGAGTGGGCCCGCACAGATAGCGCCTCGACGCCCCCCAGCTTCGGTCAATCCTAGCCAAGAGCCGAAGAGGCTCCGAGTGGAGAAATCAACAAAAGTCACCTACCCGGCTGTCCCGCCGCACAAGTGACCGACGCGGCAGCGGCTATCCCAGGATACCCCGCACGGTCTTGGCCAGTGCTTCACCCATAGCGGCGGTGCCCGCGCTGCCACCCAGATCGTAGGTGACGTGCCGACCCTCGCCCACCACGATGCGGACGGCCTGGAACAGGGCTTCGGCGGCGGTGCGCTCGCCGAGGTGGCGCAGCATGAGGACGGCCGAAAGTACGAGGGCGGTGGGATTCACCTTGTCCTGGCCGGCGTACTTGGGCGCGGAGCCGTGGACCGGCTCGAAGAGAGCCACCTCGGTGCCGAAGTTGGCGCCCGGGGCCACGCCCAGCCCGCCTACCAGGCCGGCGCAGAGATCGCTCACGATGTCGCCGTACAGGTTCGGACAGAGCAAGACGTCATAGAGCTCGGGCTTCTGCACCAACTGCATGCACATGTTGTCGACGATGCGATCCTCGAACTCGATGTCGGGGTACTCGGCGGCGACCGTGCGGGCGGTCTCCAAGAACAAGCCGTCGGTGAGCTTCATAATGTTGGCCTTGTGCACGGCCGTCACTTTTGTGCGGCCTTCCTTGCGAGCGTACTCGAAGGCGAAACGGGCGATGCGCTCCGAACCGAAGCGGGTGATGATCTTGATGGATTCGGCGGCGTCCTTGCCCACCATGTGCTCGATGCCGGCGTAGAGATCCTCGGTGTTCTCACGCACCACCACCAGGTCGATGCCCTCGTAACGCGTGCGAACCCCGGGAATGGTTACGGCCGGGCGCAGGTTGGCAAAGAGATCGAGCTCCTTGCGCAGAGCCACGTTGACGCTCCGAAAACCGGACCCGATGGGGGTGGTGATGGGCCCTTTGATGCCCACCTTCGTCACCCGCAACGACTCCAACACGTGCTCGGGCAACGGAGTGCCGTACTTGTCCATGACGTCGGTACCGGCCTCTACGTCCACCCACCCGATGTCCACCCCGGTAGCCGCGACGGCCGTTTTCGTGGCCGCCATGATCTCGGGGCCGATGCCGTCCCCGGGGATGCACGTAACTGTATGAACCACCCTGCTCCTCCTCCGATAGTCCCTATGTGGGGCCGCGCCGCCGGCGCGACCCCACGTGTGCGGTGTGGCTCAGCCCGCGGGTCGGTTAACTAACGCCCCGTGTATGCGTCGGCCGGCGCGTTCGGCACCCGGTAGCGAGCCTCCGCCCAGGAGTGCGGTCCGAGCTCGGCCTCCGACCCGCGCCGGAACACCTGGAACTCGGCGGCGGGCACCACCTCGGCCAGCCGGCGCATGATCTCCTCAGCGAGGCCCAGGGCGCGGAAGCGTTCGTCCACCACCACGTCGAACATCACCTTCCGGTGCGGATCGAGGCGGAACGTCCGCCCGAAGCCCACGATCTCGCCCTCGAGCAGGCAGGAGATCCAATCGTCGGAGGCGGCCAAAGCCCATTCGAGCTTCGGCGCGGCCTCGCTCTCCTCCCAGCCCACGCTGACGAAAAACTCGGCGAGAGCGACCGTGTCCACATCCGGGTTATGCTCGAACTCCAGCATCAGGCGAAGCCGATGCCCTTCCTTCTGCCGAAGGTGAGGTACGCAATACAATGCACCGCCAGGTAGTGGCGCTCACCCAGCGAGTCCTCCACCACCAACCAGTCACCCTCTCCCGTCAGCGCATCGAACACTACCGAGGGTTCCACATCGGTCTCGACCGTGATCTCGGTGCCGCCGGACAGGTGCACGTTGAGCGAGCGCATCGATTACTCCTCGTCCATGACGCCGACCTTCTCGTCGGCCATCCGTTGCTCGTTGGTACGCGCGAAGTCTTGGTAGATATACATGAGCTCCTTCTCGAACAGGGACCGCTTGAGTTCCACAGACATGTCACGGGCCAGGGTGAGTATCTCGTTGGCCTCGTGGTCGGAGAGGTCGATCCCGAACTCTTTGAACTTGTGCTGGATCGTGCGGCTGCCCGAGTGCTTGCCCACCACGAGTTGCCGGGCCAGGCCCACCTCGTCGGGGCTGAAGACTTCGTACGTGAGCGGGTTCTTGATGACGCCGTCCGCGTGGATGCCCGATTCGTGCGCGAAGACGTTCGTGCCCACGATCGCCTTCCACACGGGGATGGCGCGGCTCGAGGCGCGCGCCACGTACTCGGAGATCTCGCGGAAGTGGGCTGTGGAGACGCCGATGTCGATGCCGTCCAAGTGCTTCAGAGCCATGACGACCTCTTCCAAAGCGGCGTTGCCCGTGCGCTCGCCCAGTCCCCCCACCGAGACGGTGACGAAGCGGGCTCCGGCCCGGATGCCGGCGAGGCTGTTGGCGGTGGCCATGCCGAAGTCGTTGTGGCAGTGCACTTCGACGGGGATGTCCAGCTCGCCGACCAGTGTCTGAATACGTTGGTACGATAGGAAGGGATCGAGAACCGAGAGCGAGTCGCAGAAACGGAAGCGTTCGGCGCCCAACGCCTGGGCCGCCGTGGCGTACGTGAGCAGAAAGTCCATGCCCGTGCGCGAGGCGTCCTCGGCCGAGATCACCAGCGATAAACCGGCCGCGCGCGCTTGTTCGGCCGCCTCTGCCGCACGGGCGAGCACCCAGGCGCGGTCGGCGCCGTACTTGGCGGCTATGTGCTTGTCGCTGGTGCTCGCCGAGAACACCACGCCGTCCACGCCGGTGGCTGCCGCCAATTCGATGTCCCCTGTGTTCCGGCAGAAGGCGCGTGTTCGAGCGCGCAGTCCGAGTGAGGCGATCTCCTTCATCGCCTCTCGCTCTTCCACGCACAGCCAGGGACTCCCCACTTCAAGCTCGTGCACGCCGATCTCGCTGAGCAATTTGGCGATGCGCACCTTCTCTTGGTTGGCGAACACCACCCCGGCGGTCTGCTCGCCGTCCCTCAGTGTGGTGTCGACCAAATACACGCCGTCTCCCAGCAACATCGGCCGGGCCACATGGCCCGCGCCCCGTACGAACTCAGGACTCATCGGCCACCTCGCTCAGGGCCGCGACGGCGTCGCGCGCGGCGGCTTCCACCGGGTCCTCTTCGGCCGGACCCGCCTCGGCCAGCTCGTCGCGCACAGCTGCTATCTCGGTCTCGTATGTATCGATCAACTCGTCGTCGAACAGCGCCCGCTTGAGAGCCACGCTCTTCGAGCGTACCCGGTAGGTGAGGGCGACGGCTTCGTCTTCACTGACGGCGAGGCCGTGTTCCTCCAGCTTGCGCTTCAACGTGTCCACGCCGGAGTACTTGCCGAGGACGTACCGACGAGTGAGGCCCACCGCCTCGGGAGGGAATACCTCGTACGTGGTGGGGTCGGCCATGGTGGCCGTGGCCCGGTTCTCGCACTCGTACACGAAGAGGTTGGCACCCACGATGGGCTTCCAGGCAGGGATAGGTCGGTTGGAGGCCGCCGCCACGTACTCGGAGAGTTCGCGGAACTTGTCGGTACGCAGACCGAGCGACATGCCCTCGATGTACTGAAGAGCCATCGCCAACTCCTCGAGGGCGGCGTTGCCCGCCCGCTCGCCCAGGCCGTTGACGGTGGTGTTCACGTAGCTGGCCCCCGCCTTTATGCCGGCGATGGCGTTCGCCGTGGCCATGCCGAAGTCGTTGTGGGTGTGCATCTCCACGTCGATGCCCACCACGTCGATGACCGTCTTGATCTTCATGAAGGTGTTGAAGGGGTCCAGGATCCCCAGCGTGTCGCAGAAGCGTATGCGATCGGCGCCGGCTTCGCGGGCGGTGCGGGCGAAGGCCAGGAGGAACTCCATGTCTGCTCGTGAGGCGTCCTCGGCGTTCACGGAGACGTACACGTTGTGGTCCTTGGCGAAGACCACGGCCCGTTTCACGCTGTCCAGCACCCACTCCCGGCTCTGCCGCAGCTTGTGCTCGATGTGGATGTCGGATGCCGACATGCTGATGGCCACGGCGTCGACGCCGCAGTCCAGGGAAGCCTGTACGTCGGACACCACCGCCCGGTTCCAGGCCAGGACGCTACAGTTGAGGTCCATCGCGGCGATAGCCGCCACGGCCTCCTTCTCGGCCCCGCCCATGGTGGGGATGCCGGCCTCGATCTGGTAGACGCCCACCTCGTCGAGGAGCTTCGCGATGCGCAGTTTCTCCTCGTTGGCAAACACAACCCCGGCCGTCTGCTCGCCGTCTCTCAGGGTGGTGTCGTCGATGTGGATCGGGCCCAGCACCGTGCCCGCCGGTCGCTCGAGAAGGAACCCCGCGAAGTTGTCCCGCATGTGGCCTCCAGTCCGCTCGGGAACGACGAAGTTTACCATACGGGTTTGGGGCTCCGGGCGGTGCTACATGCGCGGTATCATGTCGCCGGCAGCAGACCCAAGCGAAGCGACGGAGCTTGAGCGAGCATGACAAGGGGGGACCTGTGGGGACCATGGACGGGAAGGTGTGCGTAGTAACCGGCGGCGGGGGCAGCATCGGCTTGGCGGCCGCGCAGGCGCTGCTGGAAGAGGGGGCCCGGGTGCTACTCGTAGGGCGGACGCTTGAGACGTTGGCCGGGGCGGTCGCGACACTCAACGCCGGTGCGGACGTGCTCGACAGCATCGCCGCCGACGTCGCCGACGCCGCCGACACCCGGAAGTATCTGGACCGAGCGGTCGCGAACTGGGGCACCCTCGACGTCATCTTCAGCCACGCCGGTATTTCGGGGGTTATCGCGCCGGTCACCGAGTACCCCGAAGACGTCTTCGACGCCGTCATGGCCACGAACGTGCGGGGCTCGTTTCTCGCCTGCAAGTACGGTCTGCCTCTCATGAACGACGGGGGCAGCATCATCATCACGTCCAGCATCATGGGCACCCGGGCCGACCCGGGAGTCTGTGCGTACGCCACCTCCAAGCACGCGCTCATCGGCCTGGCCCGGGTCGTCGCCAAGGAAGCGGCTCCGCGCAACATCAGAGTGAACGTGTTCGCTCCCGGTCCCATCGAGAACGAGTTCCAAAGCAACATAGAGGAGCGGCTCACCGAGATCGTCGGCCGGGATGGGACGGAGTTCCTTAACGACGTCATCCCGCTGGGACGACACGGCCTTGCCGACGAAGTCGCTCAGATGGTGCTGTTTCTTGCCTCCGACCGGAGCAGCTTCTCCACGGGGAGCGTCTTCATGGCAGACGGCGGCATGAATATCTGAGGCTCACCCTCCAGGTTGAGAACGCGCCCCCGGGGGGATACTATGGTCAGCCACTGACCACTCGAGCGGAGGCGCGAACCCTGAGCCGCGAAGCAAGAACGCAAGATCACTCCTTCCGCCTCGCGGATGCGGTAGCCACCCTCCGGGGCAGGGGCCTGCGACTGACCCCGCTGAAACGCGCCGTGTTGGAGACCTTCGCCACCGGGGACTGCGCCCTCACGGCCGAGGAGATCGGCGTACGCGTCGGCGTGGGAGTCGACCTCTCCCCGCTCTACCGCTGCTTGGCCGCGCTGGAGGACGCAGGAATCCTCACGCACTTCTACGGCAGCGATGGAGCGCGTCGCTACGATCCCGCCGACGAGTTCGGCGCGCACCACCACCACCTGGTCTGCCTGAACTGCTCGGGCGTCACGCGGGTGGAGGGGTGCGGCCTCGGCCAGGAGATCGCGGCCGAGGCCGCCGCCTTGGGATACGACGTGCGCGACCATGAAGTGGTCCTCAAGGGTCTGTGCCCGGCGTGCAGGGACCGCGAGCCCGGTGTGCTTGGTGCATAGTCGGACTCACAACCACACCGCCGCAGCAAATGTCCGGCGGCGGCTCCGGCCGGACCCCGCCCGGGCGGGTTGCGGCCCGCGCTCCGGCCGGACCCCCCGCTCGGGGCGCGCCCGCCGGGGCGCCGTGTCCGCAGCCGCCGTCTTTACCGTGGTGCTCCTCGCTCTGCTCACCACCGGGTGCGGATCCGGCGACGCGGCCGCGGACACGCGGCCGCTCGTGGTGACCTCGGTGCCCATCATCTACTCCCTCACGGCCAACGTGGTCGGCGATGCGGTCCGCCTCGAGAACCTGCTGCCGCCTGGGTCCTCGCCCCACCAGGTGAGCTTCAAGCCCGGGCAGGCCCGTCTCCTCCACGACGCCGATATCCTGATAGTGAACGGTGCCGGGCTCGAGCCCTGGGTGGAAGACCTGGTGGCGGCCTCGGGCAACACAGGCATAGTGGTGGTGGTCGCCAGCAAGGGCCTGGAGTTCCTACGGCCCGACGAGCCCACCCCCATTCCGGGCTCCGCCTCCGACCACGCCGAAGAACCTGAGAACGTGGACCCCCATGTGTGGCTCGACCCGGCCAATGCACGGCGCATGGTGGACACCATAGCCGCCGCCCTCGCCGCGGCCGACCCCGCGGGAGCCTCGGGCTACCGAGAGCGCGCGACCGCGTACGACGCCCGCCTCGTGGCCCTCGAGGCCGACATCCGCGCCGCGCTCCAGGGCGTGCCGAACCGACGCTTCATCAGCTTCCACAGCGCCTTCCAATACTACGCACGCGCCTTCGGGTTGGAGCAGGCGGCGGTGATCGAGGAGTTCCCGGGTAAGGAGCCGTCACCCCAGTATCTGGCCGCTCTGGTTCGCTTGGTGAAGGAGAGCGGAGTGACCGCGGTCTTCTCCGAACCCCAGTTCTCCCCTCGCCCCGCGGAGGCGCTGGCCCGCGAGACCGGAGCGACCGTCTACGAAGTGGACCCCGAGGGCGCCGTCCTTGCCGCCTCGCTGTACGAAGATCTGATGCGGGCCGACACGGCCACGTTCGTCGTCGCCCTGGGAGGTGGATCGTGAGCGACGGACCGGACACGAACGCACTCCACCCGAACGCCGCGGTTCTCGTGGAAGATCTCTCCCTGGTGCTGGGCGGAACCACCCTCTTCGAGCACATCTCCTTTGCCGTGGACGAGGGGGAGATCGCCATGATCATCGGGCCGAACGGGGCCGGGAAGACCATGCTGATGCGCACCATGCTCAACCTGTTGCCCGCGCAATCGGGACGCGTCACCCTTTTCGGCCGCGACAGCAGGGCGCTCGGCGCTGTCCGCGACCGCATCGGCTACATGCCGCAACGTCTCGACTTCGACCGCACGTTCCCCATAACCGTGCACGAGATCATGCTCCTGCGCCTGAAGAAGAGCGGTTTCTGGCTCAACCGGAGCGGAAGACGGGCTGTGGTGCACACGGCCCTCGAGTCGGTGCACGCCGAGAAACTTATCGACCGCCGCATCGGGCGCCTGTCCGGAGGAGAGTTCCAGCGGGTGCTCCTTGCCTATGCCCTGCTCACCGACCCGGAGTTGCTGTTCCTGGACGAGCCCGCGGCCGGGGTGGACGTGGGCGGGGAGGACACCTTCTACGAACTCATCCACGATCTGAAGCGCGCGCGGACCCTCACCGTCGTCATGGTGTCCCACGATCTCGACGTGGTGGTGAAGTACGCCGATCAGGTGTTGTGCCTAAATCGCGAACTCCTCTGTCGCGGTGCTCCGGGCACCGTTCTGGTGCCGGATATGCTAGAGAAGACCTACGGCTCGATGGCCGCCCCCTACCGGCACCACCATAAATGAGCGGACTCGGTAACATCCTCCCCTTCCTGCAGTACCCCTTCATGCAGCGCGCCCTGGCTGCGGGGCTCGTCATCGGTTTGCTGTGCGCGGTGGTGGGCGTGTACGTGACCCTCCGCTCCATGTCGTTCTTCTCCGACGCCATCTCCCATTCGGCCCTCGCGGGGATCGCCCTCGGCGTGCTCCTGGGCGTCGACCCGGTGCTCGCAGCGGTGGTGTTCTGCGTGGTGGTGGCCACGGGCATCACCTTCCTCACTTTGCAGACGGAACTCACCTCAGACACGGTGATCGGCGTGTTCTTCTCGGGGTCGATGGCCCTCGGCGTGCTCCTCATCGGCATGCAGAAGGGCTACCAGACCGACCTGCTCACCTACCTCTTCGGCGATGTCCTCGCCGTGACCACCTTCGATGTGGTCTTGAGCTTCGGTCTGGCGGTGCTCGTGCTCGGCGTGGTCTTCTCCCGCTCCACGCTGCTGCTCAAGATCGCCTTCAACCGCGATCTGGCGGCGGTGGAAGGGGTGCGCGTGCGCACGTGGGACTACGTGTTCATGGCTCTGCTGGCCCTCACGGTGGCGGTGAGCGTGAAGATCGTGGGCATCGTCCTGGTGAGCGCCCTGATCATCGTGCCGGCGGCGGCGGCCCGCAACATCGCGCCCGACTTCCGCCGCTTGATGGGCCTCTCGGTGGTCTTCGGGGTTATCGGTGCGGTCCTCGGTCTTGTCGCGAGCTTCTACCTGGACACGGCGTCCGGCCCGACGATGGTCGTGGTGGTGGTGCTGATCTTCGTGGCCACTTTGCTCTTGGGCCGGAAGAACTGACGCCGGCCGCGGCGTACCCGCCGGCCGTCGACGCGCGGCCCGACCGTCAAAGAGGCTGCCGAAAGCGAAGCCTTGGCCCAGAACGCACTGGGCGGCGCGATCCTTCTATGCGGGGCGCTGAGAGGCGGCCGGCACCACACAGGTGCCTGTTGCCCGGCAGACCAGGACGGGCTCCGTGAGCAGGTCTGCGGCGGAGGCGGAGATATCCGGCCGGGGGGCGATCACCTTGACGGCGGTGAACTCCATGGCTCGTGAGGTGGTTCCCACCCGCGTGATGCGCCCCCGGGCCTCGATGTAGTCGCCGGCATAGACGGGTGCGCGGAACTCCACGGAGTCGTAGGCCACGAACAAGCCTTCGTCGCCGTCGAGGGCGATCAACAGCTCGGTGGCCACATCGCCGAAGAGCCCGAGCATCCGAGCACCGTCCACCAAGTCGCCGCCGTAGTGGGCGTCGTGGCTGCTCATGCGCAGCCTCACAATGGATTCATACTCGAGTGGGTCGACGCGCGGAGCGCGGCCGTTCTCCTCGTGCATTTCGCAGTCCTCCCACGGTGACATTTCCAGACAGCTGCGAGACTATCCCGAGGGACGAGCGCGGGCAAGCGGCAGTCGTGCGCGGAAGCGAACGACAGGAGGGGGTCAGTCGTCGTCGAGCAGGAAGTTGAAGTAGGTCATGATGCGGTCGACCGCGGTGCCGTAATCCTCCGTCTGATCCACATAGACCAACTCACCCGCATACGCGATGCTCGTGCGGTACCCGACGGTCGTGCTCTCGAGCCCGAAGTACGTACCCTCGACCGCCGCTCTGTCCCTATCGATCTCCTCCATCTTGCTGTTCCAGAACTTGACCATGACGCCACCATTCTCTGGGAGTTGCTCCCTGCCATTCGGCACGATCGCTGAGCGAACCACTACTCGGCACTTAGAGTATCGTCGTTCTTCCTCCCGGCGCTTCTGAGGTATGTGAGTCAAGCTGACTCGGGAACGCGTGCTTGCGTGACACCAGGGTGTTCGACCGCCCACCGGCCGGGAGGAGGTCGAAGGGCGACGTGCTCTCGACATACGGTTACCCTGGCAGCGAAGCGGGCACCTTCTGAAAAGCACACGACACCCTTCTTCGGAGGACGATCATGAGCCGCACTTCCCGGCGCGCACCAGAGCCCGGCCGCCCACCCGCCAGCAAAGCGCTCTCGCGCGCACTCCTCCTCGTCGCGCCGGCGCTGCTCGCGCTCGTCGTGTTCGGCTGCTCGAACGGGGACACTGTGACCACCACCACAGTGCCGGGCGACTCCGGTCCGGACTACACCAACATCACCCCTCACGAGCTGGCCACCATGCTCGAGAACAAAGACTTCGTCTTCGTGAATACCCACGTGCCCTACGAGGGGGAGATCGAGCAGACCGACCTCTTCATCGATTTCGAACGGGCCGCCGAGCTCGTCTCCGAGCTCCCCGCCGACAAGAACGCGAAGATCGTGGCCTACTGCCGTAGCGATCGGATGAGCGTGATAGCGGTGGAGGAGTGGGTGAAGGCCGGGTACACGAATCTGTACAACCTGGAGGGTGGTTTCGTTGCCTGGGAGGACGCCGGCTACGAGCTGCTCTTCAAGGACCGGTAGGCAGCGATCGCCGGCGGCCCGATAGACGCCGCAGCGGCGAGGCGGCCCACACGGCCAGGCCCAGCGACACCGCACTCACAACCGCGTGCCACAGCCCGCCCCAGACCACGAACGAGCCGAAGCGGGCAGCGTCGGCGATCTCCTCACGGGCGCCCGGGATCGCGAGTTCCCAGAGCCCGGCGAAGGGGTTGAGATAGAGGAAGAACAGAGAGGGCTGGTCGGCGCCCCCGCTCGATCTCAACGCCTGAAGCACCACTTCGAGGAAGCCGGTCATGAAGACCGATAGGAACACCAGAACGTAGGTAACCACCGCCGCCCAGATCGTGCGACCCACCAAGGAGGAGCAAGCGGTGGCGAGCGCCGTCACCCAGACGATGAGGAGCACGTCCCAGGCGTATACGGCGAACAGCGTGCCGGGGCCTACCCCTCCGTACACGTAGGCGAGCGCCATGAGCGGCAGCGAGGAGGTGGCCAGGAGGACCATGAAGACCACGGCCGCGGACACCTTGCCGAACACGATGCCGGCGGACGACATCCGGGTGGAGACAAGCGTGTCGAAGGTCTGACGCTCGCGTTCCCCGGCCAGCGCGCCCGCGGCGAAGACCGGGCCGAGCAGCAGGATCAGAGCGGTTTGGGTCATCGCCAGAATGATGAACAGGGTCTGCCCCGACGAGGCCGAGGCCCCATAGTCCGAGGCGGCCCCGCTGACGAGCAGAGAACCCAACAGCACGACCACCATCAGCGCCAGGTAGATGGTCAGCGTGGCCGGCGCCCGCCGGCTCCGCACCTGGCCCTTGAGTTCCCGGCCCAGTAGGGCACCGACGCCGCCGAACATCACGTCACCAATCCCTGGGTGGATTCGAAGTAGGCCTCCTCGAGGGCACGTGGAGCCTCGAGCGCCGCGAGCGGCACGCCCGCGCCCACCAAGGCAGCCACGAGAGACGTCTGGGCGGTCAAGTCGCCGGCGAAGCCGATCTCAACCGCACCCCCAGGAGCAGATTCCGCCCGCTCGACTCCCGGCTGCGCGGCGATGATCTCGAGCCACGGCGCCGGGTCGCCGGCAAGACGGGCCACGAGCGTCCTGATCCGGCGGGCGCCCCCGATCCCCTCCACGGGACCCGAGGCGATGACTCGGCCCTGTTCGATGATCGTCACCTCGGTACACACATCAGCCAACTCCGTCAGGATGTGCGACGAGATCAGCACCGCCACCCCGCGCGCGGCCAGATCTTTGAGTATGTCGCGCAGTTCCGCCCGTCCGCGCGGGTCGAGCCCGCTCGCCGGCTCGTCCAAGAGTAGGAGCGCAGGACGATGGACGAGCGCCCGCGCCAAACACAGACGTTGCTGCATTCCCCGGGACAGCGCCTGCACGTCGGAATCGGCTTTGCCCTCCAGATGGGTCAGCGCCAGGAGTTCCGGGATCCGCTCGCCTCGCGAACCGGCGTCGAGACCGTAGGCGGCGCCGAAGAAGTCGAGGTACTCCGCCACCGAGAGGTCCTCGTAGACGCCGAAGAAATCGGGCATGAACCCGAACAGCGCGCGGGCTTCCCGCGGCCGGGAGAGCACGTCCACACCGGCGAGACGGACGGTGCCCGCGTCGGCCCGGAGCACCGTCGCCAGGATACGGAGCAGCGTGGTCTTGCCGGCGCCGTTCGTGCCCACCAGCCCGTGGATGGAACCCTCACGGACGCGTAGATCGACACCGGTGAGGGCCGGGACGCGCCCATAGCGTTTCACCAGGCTGCTCACCTCGAGCAGCGCGGCAGCTCCGGTCGCCACGTCCGTTCCGGTCATCTGAGCACCACCTCGTACACCACCACACTCCTCGTCGTGGCGTCCCCCGCCAGGCCGCTCAGAACGGGAAGAGGACCCCGATCGTCCGCGAAGGCCACCATCCGCACGGGGATTTCGGTCGGCATCGGCTCCGACGCGCCGAAGCCCTTGCCCTCCGCGGTGCCGGGCGGAGGAACGACCATCGTGCCGGCTTCCCCGCTGTCACCCCACTGACCGTATTGGGCCCACTCGGCCCGCAGACGTGACTCCGCCTCCCACTCCAGATAATCGCGCGAATCGGGGCGGTCGGGTTCCTCCGTGAGAGCCGTGACCGACTCCCCGGAGACGGAGTCCGATCCCGCAGTGAACACCACAGACCCACCCGGGGCAAGATCCGGCAGGGTGTAGACACCGTCGGCCACGACGATGAGCCGTCGCAAGATGTCCCCGCTCACATTCGTGACGGTCCAGCGCACCACGTCGCCCTCGCCGGATCTCGACCACGTGAGAGGTGGAGTCATCGCTCCGGGGGGTGCGGATGCGCGGAGGCTCACCGAGCGGCCGGCGGCGGGCGCGACCTGCACGTCCTCCAGGGTCAACGGACCGCCGCGAGGCGTGGCGTCGCGGATGGTGTAGGGGCTCGCGAAGCCGGAGTCGTAGCCCTCCACAGTGCCCGGGGCAAGACCGCTGGGTAGGACGACCCCGAAGCGCGCTCCAAACGGTGCGTACGCCCCCACATTCAGGCTCTCGGTCGGCGCCAAATTCCCGGCGTCAAAGGAGACCGTCCGGCGGGTCAGCACCTCCTGCCGCGCCCCGCGGGCGATGAGGCCCGCCCCCAGCACGACCAGCGTGGTGGTGACCACCAGCGCCGGCACCACCCACCACACGGCGTCCCGACGACCCAGCCTGCGGAGGACCACGAACAACCCAACACCGACCACTCCCACATACAAGAAGGACGCCACGCCGGTCGCCACCAGAGAGGGCACCCTGCCGGTGACGAACAGATGGGGAGGGTCCGTCCACGGCGATCCCAGGTACGCCTCACCCTGGGGAACATTCAGAACCAGGTTCTCCCAGAAGAAACGGACCGCATCGCCCTCGTCCTTAACCGGACCAGACGTGGAAGGCGCCACGCCCACGAAGAGCACGACTCCCTGCCCCAGCCGCGCGCCCGCCAACACCAAAGTGCCGTCGTCGAGAGCGACCGTGTAGGTCGCCGCACCCGCCTCGACGGGAGTGACGGGAGCGACCGACGTGCCCGCCGGCAGGGGAATGGAGCCCCGTCCGATGCCGTCCGCGGTGACGACCGTGAGTTCCGTGGCCGCCCCCAAGACGCGACTCGAAGCAAAGTCCGCCTGCAGCACGTCTTCCGTGACCATCCCCGGAACCTCGGAGGGGCCCGCCACCACCAGCACCCCGCCCCGGCTCACCCACGAACGCACCTCCGTCCACAGGCCTCCCGATCCCTTCGCGGCGGCGGAAGAGGAAGCGGGGTCGTCCCCCGCGACCACGATGTACGTGTAGAGATCCAGCTCTGACGGCTCGGCGGGTGGTGCCGGGGCCTGATCGACTCCCAACCAGCCGGCCTGCGAGAGTTGCTCCGCGATCCCGGCGCGCCGCTCCCCCACCACCAGGGCGTGCGAGACGTAGTCGACCACGGCGGAAACGCGGGCCGACACCGGCTCTTCGTTCGCATCCAGGAGGCGGACGCGTACGTTGCCCCGGTTGTCCACGGGGTAGGCCGCAGCCGCGAGCCGCGACGTGCCGGCCGGCACGTCCACCGCCACGAGCACCCGGCGCTCGGTGCCCGACACCTCCAGCCAGCCCGCGAGGGGAGCGCCGTCATTGGTCACGGCGACGGTGACTGACAGGCGATCCGAGTACCCGCCGCGCACGGAGACCACCGAGAGATGGGTGGAGAAGGGGGCCGAGAGAGCCGGCGCGGCAGTGAGCGCCGCCCCGCCCGGGAGGAGGTCCACCAGGGGCGCGGAAGCCGCACCACAACCCAGGAGGAGGACGGCGACGAGGAAAGCGAAGGCCCACCGCCTGACGACAGGCCGAATCGCACCCCACCGCTGCTTCAGCACACCGCCGGCCACCCGCGTCTCCCGGTCCGACTTTACGCCGCGTGTGTCACGGCAGATGCATTGTACCGCCGCCGGTGGACAGCGCGAGACTCCACATACGGGAGGTCGCGAGAACCTTCTGGACAGGTCGCGCGGAACGCCAGGATTCGGCAGGGAATCAGCCGGGTAGGTCTGACTTCGGTGCAGGACCGCGACCCAGCCCAGGGGAGGACCGACGTGGCAAACAGGACTACCCGACGCCGTCCGTCGAGCCAAGAGGCGGCGCGCAGAGCCGGCCGCGGCCTGGAGCGACGCACGCGTTACCTCGTGGCCCTCCTCCGCGCGTTCATGGGTCTCATCTTCCTGGTCACCTGGTTCTCGAACCTGCGGAAAGGTCTCTACGGCGATGAGTTCACGCCCTTCATCCAAGGGTGGGCCGACGGCACGTCCGTCGGCTTCTACGGCGACTTCCTGAACAACGTGGTGATTCCGAACGCCGACCTGTTCCGCTACTTCCAGGCAATCACCGAGCTGGTGGTGATGGGGGTGTTCCTCTTCGTGGGGTTCCTGACGCCTGTGTCCGCACTCGTGGCCGCGGGGTTCTCATTGAATCTTCTCCTGGCCTCTTACGGAACCGGCGAGTGGCCGGGCACCTACCTCATCATGCTGGCGGTGCTGGGCGTGGTCGCTCTGGCGCAGGCCGGGCGCGTGCTGGGCGTGGACGCGACCCTCGTCAAGAAGAACCCGAAGCCGCGACTGCCCATCTACTGACGCACGATCCGGCCCGAACGCCGACGCCGGCCCATGCGAACGCCCCCGCGCAGGCGCAGGCGCAGAAGCGTGCCGAAGATCCCGCGGAACGCCCCCGCGGTGCCCCGCAGTGTGCCCGAGATCTTCGATCGGCCCGCCCGCGCGCGGTAGTGGGTGTCGACCCAACTCACCCGCGCCCCGCTCAGATGAGCCTTCACCACCATCTCCGTGGTCCAGGCGTACCCGCGCGGCTCCATGCCCAGCTCGTCCAAAAGATCGAGGCGGATAGCCCGGAAGGGACCGTTGTCGGGCAAGGATATGCCGAAGAGCACGCGCATCCCCGTCACCGCGGCCACGTTCCCCCAGCGCTGGTGAGGCGCCATGGGGGCACCGGCCCGCACCGCCCGTCGCCGAGAGCCCACCAAGAGATCGACGTCCCCGGCGAGCACGGGACCCACGAGACGGGGCAGTTCCTCAGGATCGTCCGTGCCGTCCGCCTCCATGAACGCGACGGCCCGCACGCCCGGCGGGCGCGGAGAGGTCGCCGGGTCGACGGTGGTCCGCCCGCCGCTCGTCAGCTTGAGACTCGCCGGTTCGAGACTCGCCGGTTCGAACGCCGCCGCCACGCCGGCCAAGCAGGCGACGCCGTAGCCGCGGCGGGACTCCCACACCACCCGTCCCCCGGCGGCCCGGATCAACGCGGCGCTCTCGTCCGTGGAGCCGTTGTCCACGAACACCGTCCGCTCCAGCAATCCGGGTATGGCGGCCATCTCCGCCAAGAGTGCGGGGAGCGCGGCCGCCTCGTCGAGCACCGGCACCACCACGCGCCACTCGCCATGGCTACGGTGGAAAGTGCCCCGATCGGCGGACGCGCTGAGGGCGCGCGCTGTGCGCGCCCTCAGCGCGTCGGGGAACGGCGGCACGGGGTCTCCCTCCCCGGGCCCCCGGCTGCTATGGTCTCGACGTGAAGTCTCCTCGCTCACGCGCCTACCTCGGGATCGCGCTCCTGCTGACGGCCATCGTCGGCATGGTCCTCGCCGGCGACCTGCGCGCCCACACCTATACCTACCTGCTGCTCTACGCCGGAGCCGGAGCCGGGTACCTACTCGCGGTGAGCGGTATCCGCTCGCTGCCGGTTGGCGTCATAGTGGGCGTGGGACTGGCCCTGCGCCTCCTGTTGTTCGCGAGCGAGCCCACCCTCTCCGACGACTACCACCGCTACCTGTGGGACGGCCTCGTCCAGGTGGAGGGTGTCAATCCGTACCTCCACGCGCCCGACGACCCAGCCCTCGACGCAGTCGACTACCCCGACCGCCGGCTCATCAACCATCCGAGCCAACGCACGCTCTACCCGCCGCTGTCCGAGCTCCTGTTCCACGCACTCGCCCGGTTCGGGGCCGCTTCCGTTGCGGGCCTCAAGATCGTATTCGGTCTCTTCGACCTCGCGACCGCCCTACTCATCGGCCTAGCCGCCGGCCGCCGCCGCCTGGAAGCCCTCGGTCTCTACCTCCTGCACCCGCTGGTGATCCAGGAGACCTGGGGCTCCGCCCACCTGGACGCGGCCCCCGTCCTACTCACCGTGGCGGCGGTCCTCCTCATCGCACGAGGGCGTGACCTCGGCGCCGGGCTCGCGCTCGGTCTGGCCGCCGCCTTCAAGTTCTACCCGGGCTTCCTGCTCGTGCCCGCCCTCCTGGGGAAGCGGGCCCGGCCCGTGCCGTTGCTGGCCGGCTTCGCCGCGGGCTTCGGCCTGCCCTACCTGCCGTACCTACTCACCAGCGCGGCCCTCGGCTCCATCACCGAGTCGGGAGCGACCCCCGAGTTCCACTCCTCGGTGTTCTACCTGCTGCGGCTGGTTCTCCCCTACGGCACGGCCCGGGCGCTTGTGATCGTCGCGTTCGTGGTCATCGCGGTCATGCTCGCTCTTCGTCTACCCGGACGACAACGCACCGGCCTCGTCTTCGCCTGGACGTCGACCGCTCTGGTGCTCTTCTTGCCGGTGGTGCACCCCTGGTACTGGCTCGGGCCCGTGGCCCTCGGAGCCCTGAGCGGCGTCCGGCTTCCCCTGTTGCTCGGACTGGCCTCACCCGCCTCGTACGTCACCTACGCCGACACCGTCTTCCGCCAACGGCTGTGGGCGCGTGTCCTCTCCTACTCACCGCTGGGGACACCCAACGCCGACTTGAAGGCGCTCGTCACCGAGGCCAAGAACACGTAGGAGAAGGCAGCGGCGTAAAGCGCGAGGAAGGGTACGGCTGAGTGGCGGCCGACCGCGAGGGCGGCGTCGAGGGTCCATACGGCGGTGACGGCGGCGGCCACCTCGAGCAGGGGCGCCACACCCACCAGGGCCCGGTAATCGGCGCGGCGGCGGCCGCTCCCCTCCTTGGGCGTGCGCACGAATCCCGATGGCACGCGGAGGAGGGCCTCGATCGCCGCCCGAGTGTTCACCACCGCGATCCCCATGCCGAGCGCCGTAAGGAAGGGGATCAACACCAGCCTCCGCACCCAGTGGCGGTGCAAAGACCACTGACCCACCGCCACCATGAAGGGCGGACTCAACCCCGCATAGGCGGTCAGCCCGAAGAACACCAGCACCATGGGGAAGTCACCGATGAGGAAGGCGGTGGAGACCAGCAAGACCAGGAGCAACGGATGCACCAGATACGCGAACAGGTGCACCAGAGCCTGCATCTTCACGCGGAGCGGCATCTGCGCCCGCACCACCGCGCCCGCAAGGAGCCGCCCCGTCTCCAGCGACCCCTTCGCCCAGCGGAACTGTTGGTTCTTGAGCGCGTTCAGGTCGCGAGGGATCTCACCGGGCACCACCACATCGCTCGCAAACACTCCGCGCCAGCCCCCCAGCTGGGCGCGGTAGCTGAGATCCAGATCTTCGGTCAGCGTGCGGGCCTGCCACCCCCCGGCCTCCTCGATGGCCGCCCGGCGCCAGACCCCCGCGGTGCCGTTGAAATTGAAGAAGAAGCCCGAGGCGAAACGCGCCTGCTGCTCCACGGCGAAATGGGCGTCCATCGCCAGCGCCTGGGCCCTGGTGAGCAGGGATCGCTCCCGGTTCAGGTGTCCCCACCGGGCCTGGACGAAGCCTACGTCCGGGTCGGCCAGATGAGGTACGGTGCGCCGGAGGAAGTCGACGGGCGGTACGAAATCGGCGTCGAAGATCGCATAGAGATCGGTGTGACTGACCCGCATACCGAAGGCCAGAGCCCCCGCCTTGTAGCCGGACCGATCGGCCCGAAGGATGTGCTGCACGCGCAGTCCGTCCTCACGCACCCACTCGTGCACGAGCGCCACGTCCGCCGCCCGGGAGCGGCTCCCATCCGCACCCGCGAACCACTCCCACGGCTCACCCACCCCGGAGAGCGCACCCCCCACCAACCCGGTGGTGCCGTCCGTGGAATCGTCGAGCACCTGCACGACGATACGATCGGCCGGGTAGTCCAATGCCAGCACGCTGCCCACGAGACGCTCCACCACGTTCATCTCGTTGTAGAGGGGCAGTTGCACGGTCACGGTAGGCAGCGGATGCCCGGGTGTCGACGGCGGTACGTGCCGCACCCCGCGCGTGCGCAAGAAGTGCACGGCAAGATAGAGACTGTTCAGCCCGTAGACCGCGAGACCCACGGCGCTGAAGGCGTACAGCACGACCCACAGCCCTCTCATACTCCACCCTCCCGAACCGGACGCCCCGTGCACCTCCGGCCCGCGTCTGACATGGCCGGCTCTCCAAGCCGCCTCAAGCATGACTCGATGCGAACGGGCCGTGCCTCTATACTTGTATAGTGCGTTGAAAAATCCACCCGCAAACCCCATCGCGCCCTCGATCACCGCCGCAGACGAGCCCGCGTCCGCGCGGCCGGCGCTGGCCGTCATGGTGCGGGCCGTTGTTCCGGGGCGCGTGAAGACCCGTCTGGCGGACAGGCTCGGCGACCTGGGAGCGGCCGACGTGTACCGCGCCCTCCGTGACGACACGATCGCTCGTGTCACCGAGGTGGGCACCCACCTCGCGCTCTACCTGGCCGTCGACCCGAGCGGCGCGCAAGCGCCGGAAGAGGGGCACGGCGAACCGACCGGTCCGCTCTGGACCCGCCTGGAGCAGCGTGGCACGGATCTGGGCTCCCGCCTTGCCGGCGTCTTCGCCGATCTGTTCGCGGCCGGAGACGACCCCGTCGTGATCGTGGGCTCCGACAGCCCCGCCCTGCCGCCCGAGTTCGTACGGAAGGCCTTCACTCTGCTCGGAGGGGGACAGCGAGACACTCTCGCCGCGCCGGCTGCGGAACCCCCTGTGCGCGCGGACCTGGTGCTGGGTCCCGCGTTCGATGGCGGGTACTACCTGATCGGTGTGTCCCGCGCGGCCTGGCATCGGAGCGGCACCGGCATCACCGCCCTTCTGCGGGACTCCCCCATGGGCACCCCCCAGGTGGCGGAGCATACCCGGACGGGCGCCCGCGCCATGGGACTCAGGGTGGCGGAGCTCCCCCTGTGGACAGACGTGGACGAGCACAGAGACCTGACGCAAGCCGCCGGACTGCTCCCGGGCCTGAACCTGACGGAGGACCGGGCGCCGGTCGACCGACCCACGCGCGGCGGCCCCACCGGCCGCCTGCGCGAAGTGTACCTCCACGTCACCCACCGCTGCGGCACCGGCTGCCCGCAATGCTACCTGCGCGACGCCCGCGACCCCAGCCACGATCGCTCGGGCGAGCTGGATACGGCGGCGTGGTTGGCGATCACAGACGAGGCCGTCGCACTCGGGGCCACCGGGTTCGTGATCATCGGCGGCGACCCCTTCCTGCGGCCGGACCTCCTGGTCCTCATCGATCACATCACGGGCGTCCACGGAGCCAAGGTGCGCCTCTTCTTCAACCGGCCGGTCTCTCCCGAGATGGCGGACGAACTCGCCCGCGTGGGCCGCGGCCGGCTCACCCCGCTTCTGAGCATCGACGGCACGGAGGCCGTCAACGACTCGCTGCGCGGCGCCGGCAACTCCGCGGACGCCCGCTCCTCGATCCGGGCCCTCCAAGGCGCCGGACTGCGGCCGGTGGTGAACACAGTGCTGCTTCGACCGGTTCTGCCCGCCCTCCCCCATTTCGTCCGCGAGTTGGCCCGCGACGGCGTCGCGACCATGCACCTGATCCTGCCCCATCAACGGGGCGGCCTCGCCGACCAGGCCCACCTGGTGCCCTCCGGTGACGAACTCCTCCCCGCCGTGCGGGCTCTCGAGGAGGCGGCCGCCGAGGTGGGCGTGGCCGTCGACAATCTGGCTGCCTGGAAGGGTCGCCTGCGCGCGCCGCGGGATTTCTGCGGCGCCGGCTGCGACCTTCTGGCGGTGGACCCCGAAGGCCTCGTGCACGCCTGCCCCATCACCTGCGGCGACGACGGCTTCGTGGCGGGCGACGTCCGCGGGGAGTCGCTGGCCGAGATCTGGCGCCGCTCGCCCTCCCTGGAGTTCCTCCGGGCCACGCACGCCCGCGACCGCGAGGAGTGCCGCGCGTGCCCGGTGGTTGATGCCTGCGGCGGTGAGTGCTGGGTGCAGGCCCACTACGCGGCCCGGGCGCGAGGCGAACGGGCGGGCTACCTGGCCCCCTACCCCTATTGCGAACTGGTGCGGCCCATCCTGCTGGGACTGGGGGCCGGGCGGGTGGAGACCCGGCCGAGCGACGGCGACGCCGGGGCCGACGGAGACCCATGGGCTTCCGACGTGGACCTCACCCCGTTCGACTGCATATGAGGATACTGACCGCCCGGGCGTGACCCGGGCACCGAGGCGGCCACCGGCCTCGCCGGCCCTTGATTGGGACGGCCACCGGCTGCGAGCTCGCCGGGGACGGCCCCTCGGCTACGAATGCCCCTGGGCCAACCTCTCCGCCGCCCGCCGCTGGACCCCGGCAGACACGTCGTTCTCGATGCCGAAGCGTAGAGCCTTCGTGGGACAGACGCGCACGCACGCCGGCTCGAAGCCGTACTCCACCCGCACCGCGCAGAGATCGCACTTCTCCATGCGGCCGTTGCGACCGAAGCGAGGCACCCCGAACGGACAGGCCATGGCGCAGGAGCGGCAGCCCATGCAACGCGACTGATCGACCACCACGGAGCCGATGGCCTCGTCGCGTCCCAGGGCGCCGGTTGGGCAGCTGGGCAGGCAGGGGGCGTCGCCGCAGTGCATGCAGGCCAGGGAGACGAAGGTGATCGCCGCTCCTTCCGCCGCTGCCTCCCCCGCTTTCTCCCCCGCTCCCTGAGGCCGGCCCCCCGACCGTCCGGTCGACCCGCCCGCCGATTCCAGGGCGATCACCGTGCGCCAGGCGTCCTCCTTGCGCTTCCCCTCCAGATCGTTCTGATCCATGCACGCCACCACGCAGGCCTCGCACCCCGAGCAGCGTTCCACCTCCAGGAAGAAGGTGTAGCGGCCGTCCGCCTGTCCCCCGCGCGCCCCACCCATCACGACACCACCTTGTCCACCCGACACAACAACCCCTTGAAACCGGGGAAGCCCGAGATCGGATCCAGGTAGTCGGCTTCGATCAAGCTGTTCACGTCGGCCTCGGGATAGGCGTGGTACATGTGCACCACTCCCGGTTGGGCGAGTTCGGTGACGTTGGCCAGCACGTCGATCGAGCTCTTGGGTGTCGAGAGACGGATGGGGTCATCCTGGGCGATGCCGAGGCGAGCGGCATCGGCGGGCGAGAGGTCCGCAGACGGCTGAGGACGGAGCGCGCGGGTCCAACCGACCCGGAAGGTACGGCTGTGCTGGAACATCGGCAGACGAGACCCCGTATTCAGGACGAGCGGGTAGTCGGCGGCGAGCTCGGGGGTGGCCTCCCGGCTGTACTTCGGCGGCTGATAGACGGGCAGCGCGTCGTAACCGTGCGATTCCCCGTAAGGAGCCAGGCGCCCCGAAACGAACTCCAGCTTCCCGGAGGGCGTGGCGAAACCCTTGGTTTCGTACGCCCGTTCCGGCGCCTTCACCGGGTTCGGGACGGGCATGCCTCCCGGGTGGGCGCGCAATCCATCCACGGTGAGCCCGCTCGGCTCGAGGATCCAGTCCAGACTCGCCTCGTAACCGGCGGCCAACAGCGGGTCGTCCAGACCCAGTCGTCCGGCCAATTCGTAGATGATGTCGGAATCCGAGCGCGACTCGTAGAGAGGCGCGATGGCGGGATCCGTGAGCACTGCCCAGCGCTCGGGGTAGCAGCGGAACTCGCTCCGCTCCACCGACGTGCAGGCCGGCAGAACGATGTCCGCGTAGCGGCAGCTGTCGGTGAAGAACAGGTCGACGTTGGCCACGAAGTCGAGCTTCCCGAGCGCCGCCACCATATGCGCCGGATCGGGCCACATGCGGTGGTTGATCCCGAAGGTGAGGGCCGCCTTGAGCGGATAGGGCTCGCCCGAATGCACCTGGTGCGGCCAGTGCATGGCCTGTCCTTCATCCACCAACTCACCCCACACGGGATAGCGGTCCTGGCCTATCGGTGCAGCCATGTCCGCAGCGGGGCGCGGATGGGTGAACTCGGCTTCCCTTGTCGCGAAGCCCGCCGAGACGTAGAGCCAACTCGGAAAGTCCACTTTGTTGCCGCCGCGCACGTCGTAGTTGCCGGTGAGGGCGACCAAAGAGAAGACCGCCCGGTAGTTCTGCACGCCGTTCGTGTGGTGCACCACCGGGGACGCGCTCGGCATGAGCGCCGCGGGCTTGCTGGTTGCGTAGAGACGGGCGGCCTCGCGGATGAGTCCGGCGGGCACGCCCGTCACCTCTTGAGCCCGTTCCGGCGGGAAGCCCGCGGCATAGGCCCGGAACTCGTCGAATCCCACCGTGTGCCTCTGCACGAACGCGCTGTCGTGGAGACCCTCCTCGATGATGACGTGAGCCATGGCCAGAGCCAGGGCTCCGTCGGTGCCCGGCCGCAGCCGGAGATGGAGGTCGGAGTGAGTGGCCATCGGCGAGAGGCGGGGATCCACGGTGATGATGGTGAGGCCCCGCTCCCGAGCGTCGAGGAGCTTCCTCGCCATGGTGGTGTTGGTGTAGAAGGGATTCGCGCTCCACACGAGCAGGCATTCGGCTCCCCCGGCCAGATCGGGCCCGGCGGGCACCCCGAACACGAGGTTCTGGGCCATGGCTGTGGCTCGGTAGCACGTGCTCGATTCAGAGAGGTAGTTCGGGGAACCGAACGACCCGGCGAGCCGGTGCAGGAAGGGGCGCATCCACTTGGTGTAGCCGGCGTAGAACACGACGGACTCCGGCCCGGCGGCGGCCTTTGCTCCGTTGAGTCCGGCGGCCACGGCGTCCAACGCATCGTCCCAGGAGGTGGGCTCGAACTCCAAGGTGCCCCGGGGGCCCACGCGTCGCAAGGGCGTCTTCAGCCGGTCGGCGTGATAGACATACTGCCGCGTGGCCGCTCCCTTGCTGCAGAGTGTACCCGCGTTGTGAGGGTTCTCCGCCGTGCCCTCCACCTTGACGATGCGACCGTCGCGCACGTACAGGTCCAGGCCGCACTGCGTCATGGGGTCGCAGATGGCGCACACCGACTTCCGGATCTCGATGCCCGTCTCCGGCCCCGGGATCTTGCCGCGCTCGAGTCGTGTCAGTGTGTCCGTCATCCTCCGCCCTTCCCAGAAGGCTCCACGATCGGCGCGCGGCCGTCGCCCTTCAAGTTCTCCGGCACCCGAGCGAGCACGGCCTTTGCCGTGTGAAGCTCGGCCCGGTCGATGCCGGCCACCGCCCGATTCACCGCCCGCAACGCGCGGGGGATGAGTTCCGGCATCAGAGCGTGCGCCTCCGTCGTGAGATGCAGGCGGAAACACCGACCGTCGTCGAGACAGGCAGTCCGGTGGACGAGACCTTTCGACTCCAGGCGGCGGACGATGCGCGCAACGTTCGCCTGGTCCTTGAACGTCCGGTCGGCCACCTGCCGCTGCGTCAACCCTTCCTCCTCCCACAGGCGCACGAGCACGGCCCATTGTTCCGGCGTCAGGTCGTGAGGCCCGAACTGCCGCGCCAGCTCTTGCTTCAGGAGGAGAGCGGCCCTGTACACAAGGAAGCCCAGTGACTCGTCGAGGGCGAAGTCCTCAGCCCCGGCGGCGCGTGCCGCGCTCCCTTCCCCTGCGCCCACGCCCGTGCTCACCGCGTTCGCCGGCGGCTCAGTCGTACCGGCCAAAGTGCTTCGCCGCCTTGAGCATGGTGAAGATGTTGTACGGGGGAGCGTCGACGGGCACTTCGCAACCGGCCATGAGCACGTAGCCCAAGGGCGCGTCCTTGCCCTTCAGCACCGCGGTCTTGGTCAGCTCCCACACCCGTTCCGCCGAACCCATCTGGATCTCCGCGGGCTCCACGTTCCCCATGATGATCACCTTGTCGCCCATAACCTCGATCGCGCGGGTGAGATCGACCTCGTGCCCAAAGCTCATCATGCCGGGAGGGCCGCCGGGCTGCCCGTACTCCATCTGCCGGTAGAGTTCCAGGTTGCCGTTCTGCTCGCCGCACGAGTGGGTGTGGAAGTGAGTGATGCCCATGGCGAGGGCCTTTTCGTGCACCTCCCGGGCATACGGGAGCGCGAATTCCTCGAACTGCTTGGGCGAGATGAGGGCGTTGGCCTCGGTGGGCCCACCGTCGAATCCCATGATCATCCGGCCGGGGAAGAGCTCCACCCACTTCTCCGCCAGTTTGAGGAAGAAGTCGCGCTGAAGACCTATCAGATGGTGGGCCAGGTCGGGCTTCCGTATCATCCACTTGAGGAGTGTGCTCGGTTCCACCGCGTTGCCGGCGCAGGTGAAGCAACTCCCCATCTGTACCGTGATAGGCATGCCGGCCGTGTCCTGCATCTTCGCGAACTCGTACATGATGGGCACGGCGCCCGCGCTCATGATGTCGTCAGGCACCCGGAGCTTGTCGACGTCGTCCTCCGTCTCCACCGGAAAGCGGGTGACGGTGGGCGCTTGGTCCCACTCACCCGTGGGGAACTTGATCTCGCCGCCGAATTCCCACGCCCCCGCGGACGCGTACCCGTAGAGCGCGCCGCCGTCGTATCCATACTGCTCCACGGCCCGCATCTGCGCCACGAAACTCTTCACCGGGTCGCGGTAGACGTCCGCCTTGTCCCAGCCGGTGTTCTTGGTGGTGAACCCGAAGATGAACGGCACGAACGGCACGCGGTCGGGCTTGACGCCCGGGGTGAGTAACGCCTGCATCCGTTCCGGCCCGGTCATTCGGTCCTGGGCCACCTCGTAGATCGTCGGTATGTCGGTCATGTCCCTCCCCCTCTCGTCGAGACCCCCCATCGCGCACCTCGGCGGCGCGGTGCGCCTCGGCGCCACGTCCCGGTCGGCGAATTGCATGCGGCCGGGCTGCCGAAGCCGAACCCACCGAATTACTTGTCACGACAATAATATTAGGCGCCATGGTTTGTCAATCCGCCGCCGGGGGCCGGGGCGTCGTCCACCGCAAACGCGAAGAGGTCGGGAAGGGCGACGAGCCCGGGGCCAACACGGTCCGCCCCTGATAGACTCCCCTCACCCGTTCACCACGTCCGCGAGGATCCGATCATGGGCACAGCCAGCACACACGGCACCACCGGCGACGCGACGAACCCCTCTGCCCTGGAAGACGTGGGCCGCTGCACGCGGGCGGCCGCACTCCAACTGTCCGCACTCCCCAGCTCAGCGAGGAACGAGGCGATCGAGGCGATCGCGGCCGCGCTGGAAGCAGCCGCGCCCGATATCCTGGCGGCCAACGTCGCCGATCGCGAAGCCGCCGAGGCCGACGGCATCTCCTCCAGCCTCTACTCGAGGTTGAAGCTCGACGACACCAAGCTGCGCGGCGAGATCGCCGGCGTGCGAGACGTGGGCCGCCTCCCCGATCCCGTCGGCGCCCGCCAGATCCACCGCGAACTCGACGAGGGTCTGGTGATGGAGCGGGTCGCGGTACCTGTGGGCGTGCTCGGAGTGATCTTCGAGGCGCGGCCCGACGCCGTCATCCAGATCTCGAGCCTGGCGGTGAAATCAGGCAACGCCGTTATTCTGAAGGGCGGCCGGGAGGCGGTGCGTTCGTGCCGGGCCATCGTGGCGGCCGTGCGGAACGGCCTTGAGGGGACGTTGGTGAGTCCGGAGGCGGTCCAACTCCTGACCACGCGCGAGGAGACCGTGGAGTTATTGAAGCTCGACCGCTGGGTGGACCTCATCATCCCGCGCGGGTCCAACTCCTTCGTACGCTTCGTGCAGGACAACACGCGCATCCCCGTGCTCGGGCACGCCGACGGTATCTGCCACCTCTACGTGGACGCGGCCGCCGACATCGCGGCCGCCGTGCCCATCGCCGTGGACTCCAAGGTGCAGTACCCGGCGGCCTGCAACGCCATCGAGACGCTCTTGGTGCACCGCGAAGCGGCCGCCGCCTTCCTCCCCGCGGCCGGCGCGGCCCTGCGCGCGGCCGGCGTCACCCTGCGGGCCGACGAACGGGCGTTCGCCGCGTTCGCTGCCGCCGGCCTCGACGGCATCGAATCCGCCACCGCCGACGACTGGACCACCGAGTACAGCGACCTCATCCTGGCGGTTCGCGTGGTCGATTCCCTCGACGCCGCCATCCAGCACATCAACACCTACGGGTCGCGTCACACCGATGCCATCGCCACCGAGGACGGGGCCGCCGCCGAAGAGTTCCTGGCGCGCGTGGACGCCGCCGGCGTGTTCCACAACTGCTCCACCCGGTTCAGCGACGGCTTCCGCTACGGCTTCGGCGCTGAGGTGGGCATAAGCACCCAGAAGCTACCGCCGCGGGGGCCCGTGGGCCTGGAAGGGCTCGTTACGTACAAGTACGTGATTCGAGGTTCAGGTCAGATCGTGGCCACCTACAGCGGAGACGGCGCCCGGGGGTTCACGCACCGGGAGTTGTAAGTCAGCGGCCGACGCCCGGCGCCCGCGCCGCCGCCACGGCGAGCTCGTCGGCTCGCTCGTTCTCAGGATGACCGTTGTGTCCACGCACCCAGACGAAGCGCACGCGGTGGGTGACGCAGAGATCTAGCAACTCCTGCCAGAGGTCGGAGTTCTTGGCGGGGTTCTTCTTATCGCGCATCCAGCCGTTCCGCCGCCACTTCTCGGCCCAGCCGTCCTCGATCCCCTGCACCACGTACTTTGAGTCGGAGGTGAGTTCCACGTGGCACGGACGCTTGAGGGCGCGCAGCGCTTCGATGCAGGCCCTCAACTCCATCCGGTTGTTCGTGGTGTGGCCCTCCGCACCCGAGAGTTCCTTCCGATGGCCGCGGCACACGAGTATTGCTCCGTAGCCACCCGGGCCGGGATTACCGAGACAGGCGCCGTCGGTGAAGGCCCGGACCGTCGGGTGGGCTACGGAAACGTCGTGTGCGGGGGCCTTTGCCATGTTGGGCAGGGTACCAGATTCCCTGCCCGCAGCCCCTCTCTGCTAGAGGAGCCACACCAGCAAAAGCACGATTATTACTACTGTAAGTATTCCACCGATTCCGTAACCCATGACGAACCTCCCTGGATCAGTGGGGCTTTCGCTAACCCTAAGGTTGGAAAGACCCATGTTTCATGAGTTTTGTATGTCCAAGAATCGTCCACCCTAAACGCCCGATATCTTTTCAATGTCCTTTCTTCAACTTGCAAATCTCCTCTCTTCGATCCTCATGCGCGTTCGATGAGGGTTTCGTCGAGAGGCGGGTTAGGTACATGTGCTAGGCATCCTTGCACGAGAAGAACCTGCATGGCGTGCGGATACTGAGGCCTGACCGATGGGCGTGACCGAGGACGACGCAAGGCCCGTCACAGTGCGGTCCCGGGGCCGAGGCTTCGTCTTCGACAGCCCACGAAAGAGAGGATGAGCAATGGCGAAGCGTGCACGACAGGTATACGAAGACACGACGGATACGGCCATGGCGAAGGCAGCCGACGCGAAAGGAGCCGTCAAACGTCTGGCCGAGGAGGCATCAGATTTCGGCAAAGAGGCCCACTCAACGGCCACCGACCACTTGAGCCGAGGAGTGCGCCAGGTCGGCTCTCGGGCCAAGGCGACAGGGGAGAGCGTCCATTCCGTCGAAGATACGCTGCGGCGGCACGGACAAGAACGAGCCGCCGACATCGCATCGCATGCGGTGGATCGACTGGAGAGCGTCGGCTCACGCCTCGAGAATGTGGGCCGCGGATCCAAATGGTCGCGATTCAAAGGCTTCATGAAGCCGTGGTTGTTGGTGGCCGGCGCCGTGCTTGCGGCCATCGCGGCATACCGCATACTCAAGAGTGTCCGCGGTCGCGATTCCCGACGCTGAAGAAAGACAACCCGGCGGAGGCAAGAGAATGTGCCGCAACATCAGGGTGCTGCGCAACGAGTCGCTGGCATGAGCGGGCGGAGCAGAGAGCCGGGCGAGAGCCCGGGCGAGGGACGGTTCGACCGTCTCCTCGACGATCTACTCGGCGTGCGCGGCGCGGGCGAAGCGAATCTCCTCGACACCGCCGTGACCGCCCGACTCGTGCCCGTGACCGCGATCGCCTTCGACGAGCGCACCATCCTGAAGTGCCGCTACTCGTGTCCGGCATGGGGCCGCCGTTGGACCTGCAACGACGACGCCTGGGGTCCGCGCGAGCTGATCCCCTTGCTGCAGAAGTACGAACGGGTCGCCATACTCACCGGCCTCGACGGCGACGAGCTCTTCCCCGCCGGCCTCGCCCTGGAGCGCGCCGCCTTCGCACGTGGCTATTACTGGGCCTTGGCGGTGGCCGTCACCCCCTGCTACACGTGCCCAGAGTGCACGTATCCGGATGGGGACTGCCGCCACAAGCCCGACCTGCGCCCGGAGTCGGCCATGGCCGGCATCGACGCGATGAAGACACTGGACTCCCTCGGCATCGACAGACGCCCGGGCGGCGGCTTCCTGCGAACGAGCTTCGTGTTCGTGGAGTAGACGCCGAAACCCTTCCACGCCGTCCCCTTCCCCAGCCGCCGGCCCGGTGCCCCCGACAGGCCTCTTCTTTCGGGAGAGAAGAGGTAGTACATTGGTGGCCGGGAGAGTTGGACTCGCGTGAACGACTGGGAGGGAAAGACCATGCGCAGAACGTTACTGCTCCTCGTCCTCATCACACTGCTCGCGGCGGCTTTGACGCTGCCGGTCGTGGCGATGGCGGCGCCCAACACGTACGGTGCCTACGGAAGCGCCTTGCGCGCCACCTACGGCGCTTCGCTGGGCCAGAACTCCGTCGGCGCGCCGAACAGCTACGGAGTCAGGTTGGGCCAGCAACGCGTACTCACTTCGCAGAGCTATGGGGTGAGACTCGGCCACGTCCGGGTTCTGACCACACAGACCTACGGCTCGCGGTTGGCCAACCCCACAGGCAACCGAGCGGTCGTGCCGTTCCTTCCTGCGACCGCGGACCCGTCCGTCTGGGCCTGGTAACCGACCCCGCCCATCTCACCTGGACGAGGCCCGGCCACCCGGGCCTCGTTTTCGTGATGGCCCATCAGGCTGCTGAAAAGTGACGCCGCGCCTTCAGAGTGCGATGGACGAGTGCGAGACAAGGACGCAGGAAGCGCTTGTAGCAGAAGCTACGGGCGCGACCGAGGACGCCGTATCGCGCCGCCCAGTGCGTTCTGGGGGCCAAGGCTTCGCTTTTCAGCAGCCTGCTAGTACGGCAGCGTCGGAGCCGTTGGATCGCGCACGCTTCACAATCCGCCAACCCGGGAACACTCACACAAGGCTGCTGAAAGCGACACGCAGCCGACAAAAGTAGCTTCCCCAACGTGAGGTCAGCCATGAGCAACGTACAGTCGCCCGAAGAGTCCCTCGACTGCATCGGCCTGATGTGCCCAGAGCCGTTGTTTCAGACACGCACGGCCATGGATGCATTGCAGATGGGAGAAGTCCTCGAAGTGCTCGCAGACGACCCGGCGGCGAAGGAGGACCTCACCCGGTTCGCGAAGCGAGCGGGGCACGAACTGGTGTCGGTGGAAGACCACGGAGACTACCAACGGTTCCTGATCCGCAAGGGACGCTAGGAGACGAGACCATGAAGGACGAGAACGCCATTCTGTACGTGCAAACCAGCAGCGACCCCACGCGCCAATACTCGCCGCTGGTGCTCGCGCAGGCGGCCAAGGCCATGGACCTCAATCCCACCGTGTACTACCTGGGCATGGGTCTGATGGTGCTTCGGCCGGGTGAAGCCGAGAAGATGCAGCTCGGCAGTTTCCCGAACGTCCGCGAGATGATCGACAAGACTCTGGGTATGGGCATCCCGATACTCGTGTGCGAGGCCTCGAAACAGATGCTCGGCTGGGAAACGGTGGAGCTCATCGACGGTGTGAAGATCGTAGGGGCGGCCACACTCAACGATCTCGCGCTCGACGCCGGCGCGACGATGTGGTTCTAGGCGAGTCCGATGATGGACGCCACAGTCACCGCTTCCGCGACCGGCGCCGGTGCCGGTGCCGGTCCCGTCGCCGCGCACGAGGTCTATCTGGACTATCAGTCGGCCAAGCCGGTGGATCCGCGGGTACTCGACGCGATGCTGCCCTTCTTCACCCAGCGGTTCGGCAACCCGGCTTCGCTGCACACCGTGGGGGATCGGGCGACAGCGGTCCTCGAGGAGAGTCGCGCGGCCGTCGCGGCCTTCGTCGGAGCGCAGCCGGAGGAGATCGTGTTCACCTCTGGCGCGACCGAGTCGAACAACCTCGCGCTCGTCGGCTACGCCAACCGCAACAAGCGCGCCGGCGACCACGTGATCATCTCCGAGGTGGAGCACATCTCCTTGCTCAACCTCGGGAAATACCTGGAGAAGGAGGGTTTTCGGGTAACCAGGGTGCCGCCGGACCAGTTCGGGCGCATCAACCCCCAGAAGCTCCGTTCTCGTATCACCGACGACACCATCCTCGTCTCCGTGGGGTGGGCCAGCAACGAGATCGGCACCGTGCAACCCATCCCGGAGATCGCCGAGATGCTCAAGGGGACCGGCGTGGCCCTGCACGTGGACGCAGTCGCGGCCGAGGGACTGCTGCCCCTCGACATGGCCACGGTCCCCGTCGATCTCCTGACGATCTCGAGCAACGACATCTACGGCCCGCCGGGCCTGGGAGCGCTTTACATCCGTAAGGGCACGCGCCTGGCGGCGGTAACTATGGGCGGAGGCCAAGAGCGGGGGCTGCGGTCGGGCACCGAGAACATGCCCGCCATCGTGGGCATGGCCGCGGCCGCCCGGATCGCCGGCGAAGAGCTCTCCGCGGACGCGGCGCGGCTGGCCGCCATGCGCGACCGCCTGATCGCGGCCGTCCTCTCGACGATCCCGGACTCGCACCTCAACGGGCATCCGGTCGACCGCCTGCCGAACAACGCGCATTTCCGCTTCGAGGGCATCGAAGGCGAGTCCCTGCTGCTCTCGATGAGAGATGAGGGTGTCTGGGTCTCGACCGGCTCCGCCTGCTCCTCCAAGACCCTCGAACCGTCGCACACGCTCATATCGTGCGGCCTGCTCCACGAAGAGGCCCACGGCTCGCTCGAATTCACGTTCGGACGCTTCAGTGAGGAAGCCGATGTCGACCGCGTCATGGAGGTACTGCCCGAGATCGTGGCCCGCCTGCGACGCATGTCTCCCCTCTATCAGAAGGTCTAGATCAAGGTCCAGGAGGCCCACATGAAGTCCACCCAATACTCCGAGAAAACGCTCGACCACTTTCGCAATCCCCGCAACGTGGGCGCCCTCGAAGGCGACGACGTGGCCGTGGGCCGGGTGGGCAACCCCGTGTGCGGCGACTTGATGGAGATGTACGTGCGTGTGAAGGACGACCGCATCGACGAGATCAAGTTCCTCACCTTCGGATGCGGCTCCGCGGTGGCGACCTCGAGCATGGTGACCGAGCTCGTCATCGGCAAGACGCTCGACGAGGCGCTCGACGTGACCCGAGGCGACGTGGCCGACGCGCTCGACGGACTCCCGCCGGTCAAGATGCACTGCTCGAACCTGGCCGCCGACGCCCTGCACGACGCCATCAAGAACTGGCGCTCGGGCACGCGGCTCAAGCCGCTGGGTGAGGACGAGATCGCGTCGGCCGGCCAGGGGTGCGGAGTGCGCGAGGTAACGGTGGTGGAAGGCGCCACGGAGTACGCCGGCATGGGTGTTTTCACGGCCGTGGAAGATGTCTCGGCGTTGGCCGACAAGCGGGCCCTCGTGCTCGACAAGGGAACCGCTTCGGCCCAGCTTGCCCTCGCGCTCACCGCCGTCACCCCCCGCGTGATCTTCCTCACGGAACTGAAGACGCTCGACCTCCCCGACGACGTCGCCACGCAGTTGAAGCGCTCCGACGTCAAGATGCTGTTCCAGTCGCGCCTGCTGGCCGTGCGCGGCGAGGGTGAGGTGGAACGGGTGCTCATCCGCGATCTGGACGAAGACGACGAGTACGAGCTGTTCGTGGACGCTGTGGTGCTGCTGGAGGCTTGACCGCAGCGGAGGCCGAGCCTGCGCCCATAGATCACTCGGGTGGCGCGCGGTGACGCGCGCAGGCCATTTACGGGGCGGCAGGCGTGACTCGTGAGAACTGAGCGTGGAGAGTCCTAGGCCGTTCGACGTTCACGAGTGTGTCGCGGTCTTCACCCGGATCCTCCGCACCGTAGCGGGTCATGATCCGGAGGATCTCTTCCAGACGGCGGAAGAGGGCTCCGACCACGCGTGGGTCGAAGTGCGCGCCCTTCTCGGAATCGATGAGGGCAAGGGCGGCATCCACCGCGAGGGCCGGCCTGTACACCCGCTTGCTGGTGAGGGCATCGAGGACGTCGGCCACAGCGGCGATGCGACCTTCGATCGGGATCTCCGTGCCCTGCAACCCGTGCGGGTAGCCAGATCCGTCAAACTTCTCGTGGTGCGTGAGGGCGATGGTCTCCGCCATCTGCATCACCGGTGACGTTGACTCGGCGAGGATATGGCTCCCGATCAGGGTGTGAGCCTTCATCGCCTCGAACTCCTCGGAGGTCAGCTTCCCCGGCTTCTGTAGGACGGCGTCGGCGATGCCGATCTTGCCGATGTCGTGCATTGGAGCCGCCAGGAGCAGCAGGCGGACGAACTCCTGGTCGAGTCTCATCTCCTCGGCGATGACGGCGGCGTAGCGCGCCATACGGATGATGTGGAGACCGGTCTCCTCGTCCCGATACTCGGCTGCGGCCGAAAGCCGGTAGATAGCCTCTCGCTGCGATTCTTCGAGGGCCCGAGTGGCCGCCGCGAGTCCCGCCGTCCGCTCGCGGACGAGTTCCTCCAGCCTCTCTCCGTGGGCCTGGTTCTCCACGCGGATCCTGCGGTTCTCAATGGCCCGGTCCACCGCGTGTGCGAGATCATCGACGCCCACCGGCTTGGTGAGATACTGGGCGGCGCCACCGTGCAGACACTCGAGAGCGGCCTGGAGGTCGGTATCCCCCGTCAACATGATGACCACGGTGTTCTTGCCTCCCGACAGGAGCCGCTCGAGAAGCCACCGTCCGTCACGCCCGGGCATGTGGAGGTCGACGAGGGCCACCGCGAAATCACCGCCCAGAGCGTCCACCAAGGCCTCCTCGGCGTCGGCATGCGCGCTCACCGAGTGGCCCCGTGCCTGCAGGGCCCGTGTCGCATACCGGAGAACGCCCGCGTCGTCGTCCACCACCATGACTCGCTCCGCCCCAAAGTCCACCTCGAGCGATGAGACCGCGGAACCTTCAAACATGTGCGTTATCATGACGATACCCCCACGGCTCGGGTAGACTCCCCGGCGACTCCCCCGGGCCGGCCATGGTGCGGACGTACACCGGCCCTGTGGTGCGCAACTCTTGTTTCATCGCCATTTCGATCGAAATACATGAGCGTCGCACATGGCTGAGGAGGCGACTGAGATGCAGGTGCTCCGCGTGGAGGGCATCACCTGACTGGATTGCGCGGCGAAGTTCGAGAGGAACGTCGCCGCCCTACCCGGTGTGACCGGGGCACAGTTGAACCCGACCACGGGGAAGCTCACGGTCGACGGGAATGTCGATCTGGGTGCGATCCGGCGCGAGGGACGCAAGGAGAACTACGCGATCAAGACCGCCGAAGAGGCCGCTGGGCCGGCGGAAGAGCGGCGGCTCGACTGGGAACTCGTGCGCACGGTGCTCGCCGGCATAGCCCTCGCGCTGGGATACGGCGTCGGACTGCTCCACCTCCCATCCGGCGTTTCGATCGGGATGTTCGCGGTCGCGATCGTCGTCGGTGGGTACGGCAACTTCCGCAAGGCGGCGCGGTCACTCCCGACCCTGGACTTCAACATGAGCGTCCTGATGTCGGTCGCGGTGATCGGCGCAGCACTGCTCGGCGCGTGGGGCGAGGGGGCCGTGGTGGCCTTCCTCTACTCGGCATCCGAGTTGCTCGAAGGCTGGACGATGGGACGGGCCCGTCGTTCGATCCGTGACCTCATGGACATCGCGCCGAAGACCGCCCGCGTGGAAACACCTGACGGACCACGCGAAGTGCCGGTGGAGGACATCCTCGTCGGTGATGTCATGGTCGTCCGTCCCGGCGAGAAGCTCGCGATGGACGGAAGAGTCTTGAGCGGCCTGTCGGCCATCGACGAGGCGTCCATCACCGGCGAGTCGGTGCCGGCTGAGAAGGGGCCGGGTGATGACGTGTACGCCGGCACGCTCAACACCGACGGTGCGCTGACGGTGGAGGTCACCAAGCTCGTCAAGGACACGACGATCGCCAAGATCGTGCACCTGGTAGAGGAAGCGCAGACGCACAAAGCTCCGTCGCAGGCGTTCGTGGAGCGTTTCGCCGCGGTCTACACGCCCGTGGTGCTGGCGCTTGCCGGAGCGATAGTCATCGTGCCCCCGCTGTTCTTGGGAGCCGCATGGCAACCGTGGATCTATCGGGGTCTCGCCCTGCTGGTCGTGTCGTGCCCGTGCGCACTCGTGGTCTCGACGCCGGTCGCCATCGTCAGCGCCATCAGTAACGCGGCCCGCCATGGTGTGCTCATCAAGGGCGGCATCCACCTCGAAGAGATGGGCTCCATCAACGCGATCGCGTTCGACAAGACGGGCACGCTGTCAATCGGTCGCCCCGTGGTCACCGACGTGCTTCCCACGGACACGCTCGACTCAGACGGGCTGCTCGTGCTCGCCGCGTCCCTGGAGGCGCATTCCGAGCATCCCTTGGCCAGGGCCATCACGGAGGCGGCAGTCGCACGCGGTCTCGTCACGCTGGAAGTGTCCGACTTCCGGGCGCTGACCGGCCTCGGTGCTTCCGCCGTCGTCGAAGGCGCGCCCGTCATGATCGGTAACCTGCGGCTGTTCGCGGACTCGCCGGTGCTGAGGGCGGTGAGCGACCAACTCGAGCGCCTGCAATCCCAAGGGAAGACCGCCATGATCGTTGCACGCGGGGAGCATCCGCTCGGCATCATCGCGGTCGCCGATCAGTTGCGTCGGGAAACCTCGGGGGCGGTGGCGGCCCTCAAGCGCATCGGGATCGCGCACACGATCATGATCACGGGCGACAACAAGACCACAGCCGCGGCCATAGCAGCCCAGGCCGGAGTCGATGAGTACTACGCCGAACTGCTTCCCGAGGACAAGGTCGATCGGGTGCAGCGTCTGCTGGATCGGTACGGTCGGGTGGCCATGGTCGGGGACGGCATCAACGATGCGCCGGCCCTAGCGACCGCGACGGTGGGCATCGCCATGGGGGGGGCGGGTTCGGACACCGCGCTCGAGACCGCCGACGTCGCGCTCATGGCCGACGATCTCACGAAGCTGCCGTTCACGATGGTCTTGAGCAAGAGGAGCCTCTTCATCATCAAGCAGAACATCGCCTTCGCGTTGGCGATCAAGCTCATCGCCGTACTGCTCGTCTTCCCCGGCTGGCTCACGTTGTGGTTGGCGATCCTCTCGGACATGGGGGCTTCGCTGCTCGTCACGCTCAACGGGATGCGGCTCTTGGCGACTCGACCGATCAGCGAATCGGCGGACGGCCCCACCATTCTTGGCGGAGACTGATGGGGGGTCCCGAGGCGGACCCCCCATCGGGAAATCCTACTTCGGGATGATCCCCCGAAGCGGGTAGGAGCCGAGTTCCACGATCTTTCCACCCTGGACCTGCTGCAGGCGGACCTCATCGACGCCCTCGGGATCGCCTGGGCCGTATGTCAGATTGGTGACGACGATTCCTCCGGTGCTGAAGTCCTTGATCTGCTGAAAACCCTTTTCGAGCACGTCGGCCGAGGTCAGTGCGGCGGGATCGACCTGGGTAGCGGCGAGGCGCAGGGCTTCCACCTGGGTCATGGCCTCCACGATGCCGTCCAGATACATGACGTGAGTCACTTTGTCGTTCGGCCGGTATGCATCCTGCATCTCGTTGGCGAAATCGACGCCCTCTGCGTCGGCTTCCCAGGCGGCGAAGTCGCCCGCGACGACGACACCATTGCCCTGCTCACCCATAGCGGGAGCAAAGACCTGAAGGTGGGCGGGGTATCCGAAACCGAAGGTGATCTTGTACTCCAGATCGGGACCCATACCCAGGCGGACGGCTTCCTTGATCGTGGGCTGACTACCGGGGTTGATCATGAGCCCCAGGGCCAGGTCCACCTTGTTCTCCTTCAGCCAAGCCAACTGCGTGGTCGGCGGGGCCGTGGGAACCATCGGAACGTACTGGGCGCCCACGAACTCATAGCCGATCTCTTCCAGATAGGCCTGCATCTCGGGGATGTCGAGGTTGCGGCCGAGTGTGCTGTCGGCGGTGAGGTATGCGACCTTCGGCTTGCGGGTGGTGTCGGTCCAACTCTCCAGATACCACTCGGCGATAGCAGCCATCTGGTCGGTATAGATGGGCGCGTTGGTGAAGATGTTGCCGGGTGGGTTGAGGTAGGCGGGCGAGCTGGACTGGCTGGTGGCGCCGATCTTGTCCTCGATCAGTTTGTCCTTGAGGGCCATGCCTTCCGGAGAACCGCTCACTCGCTCCACCAGCAGACCTTTGGACTTGAGGTCGTCATAGATGGTGAGAGTCTTGTCGGGCGCCAGGGCATCGTCGCCCCACAGCACCTCGAAGGTGAAGTTCTCGGGAATCGTCTTGTCCGCATACCAAGGGGCAATCATCTTGTTGTCGTTGACCCATTTGGCGTAGTCCTGGAACCCGGCCAGCACCGCGGCGCAGTCTTCGGCATAGGGCCCCGTGAGTGCAAAGGTGCCGCCGATGTACATGGTCACAGGCTCGCCCACTGTGGTGTCCGTCGTGGCGCTGCCCTCCGTGGTATCGGTCGAGGCCGGCGCCGCCGTCGTTGTGGTGGCGTCGTCGTCGCCACAGCCCGAGGCCACGACGACGAAGGCCAATGCGATCATCAGCAGGATTGCCCACACAGACTTCATTCTTCGCATATTCCGTTCCCCTTTTCGATTGCGTTGCACCCGAGCGTACCGCTGATTCTCTGTGCCAAAATCAGTACCTCCTTGAGAGGACTTCTGCCCCATCACACCGGCCCGTCAGAACGGCCAAGCCTGATAGTAGCCTCTGAAACGCCCCCAGATGTGTTCGATGCCGCGCGGGGCAAAAATCAGGAAGAGTATGATCGCCAGGCTGGGGAGGATCAGGCTCAAACCGACCGCGGCCTGGGGGTTCACCACCTCGGCCAGCGAGGGTCCGATCTTGGTTGCAAGCAGCTGAAGCAGCTTTATCGCCAGCACCCCGTATATGACGCCGGACGTGCTACCCATGCCCCCGACTATGAGCATGCCCAAGAACCAGACCGAATCGAAGAAGGGGAACTGCTCCACGTTGGCATACGAGTAGTACTGCACCGACAGGGCTCCGGCGACTCCGGCGAACACGCAGCCGATGAAGAAGGCCTGGAGTCTGTAGCCCCACAGATTGACGCCCATCACCTCGGCCGCGAGATCATTGTCGCGGATCGCCACGAATGCCCGTCCCGCCCGCGTGCGCAAGATATTCTTGGCCACGAGCGTTGCCAGCACCGCCAGCACCAAGACCAGATAGAAGTAGGTGACCTTGCCCTTGATCGCCAGCCCGAAAAGAGTCGCCGTGGGCACGGACAAGCCGTCGGTGCCGCCGGTCAGATCTCGAAACTGCAGGATCAGCCAGTGGATGATGAAGTAGGCCGATACGGTGGCCATGATCAGATAGAACCCCTTGATCCTCAGAGAGGGCAAACCGAAGAGCACGCCCACCATCCCGGCTATCAGCCCGGCTGCCGGCAGGGCCGCCCAGAAGGGCAGTCCCGCCTTCGCGGAGAGGATAGCCATCGCATAGCCGCCGACCATCATGAATCCGGAATGGCCCATCGAGACGAGGCCGCAGTTGCCGGTGAGGATGTTCAGACCATGGACACTGATGATGGTGATGCCGATTATGGTGGCGGTCGTGAGGTTCGAGTCTGAAGCCCAGAGGGGGATGGTGGCAAGAAAGACGAGGAGCAGGCCCATGAAGCCCCACTGCGCCTTCGTGCGCATGAGGCCCATGTCCTGGGCGTAGTCCTGAGCAAACGTGCCGCTTGGCAAGCCCATCCGCTATACCCTCTCGATCCGTTTGAGGCCGAAAAGGCCGTGAGGCTTGATCATCAGCACCAGGATCATGACGATGAATGGGAAGACGCCAGCCAATCCTCCGCCCGAGGGCATGAGCGGGTCCAGGTAGCCCGCCGCCAGGTTCTCCATGATCCCCAGCATAAGCCCGGCAAAGATGGCTCCGCCGATCGAGTCCAGGCCGCCGAGGATCACCACGGCCAGGGCCTTCAGACCTATCTCCGACATCGCTATCGAGACGCCCGAGACTCCTCCGAGCAGAACACCGCCCACCACGCCCACCACCGCGGCGATGACCCAGGCGAGCGCGTAGACCATCGTCGCCTGGATACCTGCACTGCGGGTCACCTGCTCGTCCTCCGCGGTGGCGCGCATCGCCAACCCTATCTTCGTATATCGGAACATGAGCACGAGAAGGGTCACCACGATGGTGGAGACGATCAGCCCGATCAGAGATTCCGGGGGCACCGAGATGGCGCCCAGCTTGAGAGTGATCGCCGGCAGCACGTCGTGGTACGTCTTGTACTCACCACCCCAGAAGAGGATGGCGAGCCCCTCGAGAACCCCCGCGAGGGCGATGGTCATCATGATCACGGCGAGCACGGGCTGCCCAACAAGGGGGCGCAGAGCGAGGCGCTCGATGACGGCGCCCATCACGACAGCCACGGCGATGACGGCGATGATGGCGAGCCAGACGGGTAGGTGCAACACCGCCAGGAACGTGTAGCCCAAGTAGCCACCCACCATGACGAAGTGTCCTTGGGCGATGTTGAACGCCTTCGAAGACTTGAAGATGATCACGAAACCGATTGCGATCAAGGCATACATCATCCCAAGCGCAAGTCCAGTGATGGTCAACTGGAAGAAAAAGGTCATGGCCCCTCCCGCCCAACGGTAGCTATCCTCAGTGTCGCTCGGATGTTGCCGGCCGGGCCGCCGCCGCGGCCGGTCGAACCTTCGACCTCGACACTCGTGTCGTCGCCTGCCAAGGTCAGTATCAGGGTTCCGTACTTCTCTATGAGGAAGGCCCGCCGGAGCTTGCGGTCACGGGTGAGCTCGAGCTCGTCGGGATCCAACTCCCTGTGCAGGTTCACGTACTTCTCGATGCGCTCGCTCCCCTCCAGGTCCCGGTTGACCGCGGCGATCTCGTCCTCGATCAACCCGTAGACCTCCGGAGTGCGCGCAAGGTCGGCAAAGGTGGTGTATCTGACCTTCCGCTGGTCGGCCCAGCGCCCGGCGGTAACGGCGTCGACGATGACGACGGCCGACAGAGCCTCGCAGTTCTCGCCCGCCAGCACCCACGCGTCTTTGATGTAGGGACTGGACCTCAGCCGGCTTTCGATGCCTTGCGGTGCCACGACGTCGCCGCACGGCAGAGTGATCAGATCGTCGAGCCGGTCGACGAACACCAACCCACCGTCGGCACCCGTCCTGACTTCGTCCCCGGTCCGGACCCAGCCGTCGTTCAACACCCGCGCGGTGCGATCGGGATCGTTATGGTAGCCGAGGAACGTGCCGGGGTGACGCACCACCAGCTCGCCCTGCTCGGCAACCGTGACCTCCACGCCCGGGTTGACCGAGCCCACCGTTCCGGCGGGCTGGATCCGGTCGGCCGCCCCCGTCACCGCGCCCGCTTCCGCCGTGCCGTAGATGTTCTTGATCGGCACTTTCAGCGCGCGAAGGAAGCGGATGGCGTCGGCGGAGAGGGTCGAGCCCGACGTGTAGCAGACCCGAGCCCGCGACAGACCAAGACTGTCGCGCACTGGCTTGAACACCACCCGATCGGCAATCGTGTCCAGCAGCCGCCATTGCAGCGCAGGCTTGCGCTGTTCCTGAGCCAGTTCGACCATCTGATGGCCGATCCGCATGGCCCAGCCGGTGGCCAGTTTCTTGACATGACTCGCTCCACGCATCCTGGCCTGCACCTGGCCCGCCTGACTCTCCCAGAGCCGAGAGTTATAGACGAGAAGGTGGGGCGCGATCTCCCGCGCGTCCCCCTCATGCGTGGCGGAGTTCTCGGCGAAATTGAGGATGCCGCCAGACAGGAGGTGACAGCCGAACGTCAGCCACTGTTCGGTTATCCACGCGGGAGGCAGATACGCGGCAAGGTCGTCCTTTGGACCCAGACCATCGAGTTCATGGTAGGCCCGAGAATTCGCCATAAGGGAGCTATAGCTGTGCAGGGTGCCCTTCGGGCCCTCGACGCCGGTTCCCGACGTATAGATGATGGAGCATACATCGTCGGCGTCGCCGCTCGCGACGCTCTCCTCGAATGCGCCGGGATGCTCCGTCTCGTAGTCTCGCCCCAAAGAGACGACATCGCGGAGTCCCACGAACACGGACCTATCGCGGTCGCCGAGGCCCTTGTACCTCCAGAAGACCACCATCTTCAGATGGGGCAGCCGGTCGCGTATCTCGGCGATCTTGTCCGCCTGCTCCTCGTCCTCGACCATGGCGAAGTCGGCCTCGCTATCGCGGGCGATCCGCTCGATCTCGGCGGCCGACAGGTCGGAGTAGAGCCCCACGCTGACGCCACCGTTGGCCTGCGCGGCGAGCTGAGCGAATAACCACTCGGGGGAGTTATCCCCGACGATGAGCAGCTTGCTCCCGGATCCAAAGCCGAGGGACTTGAGCCCGAGGGCCAGGTCTTTGACCTTCGAAAGATAGGCGTCCCAGCTGTAGGAGTGCCATATGCCGTAGTGCTTGTAGCGCATCGCCGTACCCTCGGCGCCGAATCGCGCGGCGTTGTGTTGCAGCACCTTGGGCCAGGTATCCGATTCGTTGCGGGCTACGAAAGCCATCTCTTCCTTCGCCGGTAGTGCTTGAGTTCACGGTAGTTCTTGCGCGAGCCGCCGGACGAGATGCCCATGTAGAATTCCTTGACGTCCTCGTTGTCCCGCAGCCGATCGGCCGGCTCGTCGAGGACGATCTTTCCGTTCTCCATGACGTAGCCGTGATCTGCGATGCCGAGGGCCGCCTTCACGTTCTGCTCCACCAAGAGCATCGACACCCCGCGCTCCTCGTTGATCCTCTTGATGATCTCGAAGATCTCCTGCACCATGATGGGCGCCAAGCCGAGGGAAGGCTCGTCGAGCAGCATCAAGCGCGGGTCCGCCATCAGGGCCCTGCCGATCACCAACATCTGTTGCTCCCCGCCGGACAGATAGCCGCTCACCCGCTTGCGGTAGTCCCGGATCCTCGGGAAATAGGTGTACACCTGCTCCAGGTCCGCTTTCACGCCGGCGCGGTCGCTGCGGCGGTAGGCGCCCACCCGCAGGTTCTCCTCCACGGTGAGGTGCTCGAGCACGTGCCGGCCTTCCATGACCTGGCTGATGCCCATCTTCGCAATCGCTTCCGGCGCGAGCCGGTCGATCCGCGTGTCGTCGAGCAGGATCTCGCCCCCGCGGATCTGTCCCTGCTCCGTGCTCAGCAACCCGGAGACGGCCTTCAGAGTCGTGGTCTTGCCTCCGCCGTTCGCCCCGATCAAGGCGACTATCTTCCCATCCCCGACCTCGAGCGAGATGCCGTGCAGCACGCGGATGACTCCCAGGTAGCCGGCTTCGATGTTGTCCACCCGCAGCACCTACACCCGCGCCCCTTCGCCCAGGTAGGCCTCGATGACTTCCGGGTTCGACTTGATCTCGTCAGGCGTGCCTTCGGCGATCTTCCGCCCGAAGTTCAGCACCGCGATGCGATCGGCGATATCCATGACCACACCCATGTCGTGCTCGACGAGGATGATGCTGCGGATGCCGTCCCTGAGCACTGGAGTGTCGGGGTAGGTATCCCCCTGGCCTTCGTAGAGGTCGAGGATGAAGCGGGCGATGTCTTCTTTCTCTTCCACGTTCATGCCCGCCATCGGCTCGTCCAGGAGAAGCACCTTCGGCTCCAGGGCCAGCGCCCGCCCGAGCTCCACTCTCTTGCGAAGGCCGTAGGGCAGCGCCGCGACCACCTGCTTCCGGATGTCCTGGATCTCCAGGAAGTCGATGATCTCCTCGACCGTCTGGCGATGCTTGATCTCTTCGCGTCGGGCCCAGCCGAAATACAACGCCCCGGTCACAAAGGTCTCGCGCATGAAGATGTGGCGGGCCGCCATGATGTTGTCCTGCGTGCTCAGGCCCGTATACAGCTCGATGTTCTGGAAGCTGCGGGCGATCCCCATCCTGGCCAACTTATCCGGTCGCTGGCGGGTGATCTTCTCGTCGCCGAGGTAGATCTCACCCTTCCGAGGCTTGTAGAAGCCGTTGATGCAGTTGAGAAGGGCGGTTTTCCCGGCGCCGTTGGGGCCGATGATAGCGAGGATCTCGTCGTTCCTGACGTCCAGACTCACATCGGTAAGCGCGTTGACGCCACCGAAGCTCAAGGAGACGTTGTCGATCCGGATGACGGGCCGGTCGGCCGGTGATGTGGCACTCCGCTCAGCGCTCGTCATCCTCATCCGATCCCATCCAGCAAGGGCCCCGCTTCCTGGGTCAACTCCTTGGCGGTGGCGGCTACCAACGCGCCGAGGGAGTCGGCCTCCTCCGCCGAGAACTCGCCCACCAAGGCGATACAGCCGATGGGCCGTACCACGTTGCGGCGGACGCCGAACACGGGAGCGCTCACGGCGTTCACGCCTTCCTGCACGCCCCCGATATCGGTGGCGTAGCCCTTCTTCTCAGCCTCGGCCAGCTCGGCCCGCAAGGCCGTCAGGTCGAGGGGTGTGATGCTCGAGTCCCCATAGAAGAAGTGGGGCGGACGAGCCAGCACGTCTTCCCGCTCGTCCGGGGCAAGGGAGGAGACGATGGCTTTGCCCGCGGCGCCCCACGTAAGCGGATACCAGCGATATCCCAGCAGGCGCAACGCCGTATCCGTCCCGGCCACTGAGTCTCGGCGGGCCACGACGGTCACCCGGTTCCCCCAGACAAGCCCCAGGAAGGCCGTGGTCCCTGGGCGCGCCACCAACCTGTCCAAGAACGGCTCGACCACCCGCGTGAAGTCGGCCTGCTCGAGCAGCGCCCGTGAGAGGACGAGAAGTGAAGCGCCGAGTGTGTACGTCTTGGTGCGATCGTCACGGGACACCAGGCCCGCCGCGCGCTGCGTGTTGAGCAGTGCAAGTCCCTTGCTCTTGTGGATACCGAGGCCGCGGCAGATCTCCGACAGAGTGGGCGCCTCGCCTTGGCGTTCCGCCAGGAAGAACAGAATCCGGTTCGCCTGATCGACGGCCGGCACCTTCTTCGTGTAGGCATCGTCAGCCGCGCCGCGCGTCGCATCGGCCGACCCCGTGAACGATTGCGTCATGAGCGACTCAGCTCTCGGCGCTCACGACCAGCACGGCCGGCGGCGCGAGGAGTGCGAGTGGAAATGCAAGAAGAGACTTCTTCATCGACCGGAATACCCCCTGGACATCCCGTGGACACACCTGGCTCGGTGAGCCGGCACCCCCCATCGGTGCCGGACGAGCGTCCGTCTCCCAGACTAGCACGTTCTGTCTACAGAACGTCGTTCTGCTTGCTAGACGCTGACGCCATTCTAGGGACTTCGGGGAGGTTGGTCAAGTCGACGATCCAGGGGCCGGCGTTCGCTCACGCCCTCGAGCCTTACGTCGGGACGGCGTTGACGATCACGGGCATCTTCCCCGCGGCCCGAACGCTCCCCTGAGGCTGATGACATGGCCGAGGCAGGAGACCACCGCGTCTCACCCGGCGACATGCCGGCCGCCCGGACGACGGCGCGGACGGTGACGCCTCGGCCCAGCAGTTGCTCCAGGACGCGCCCACCGGTGCGCCCGGTGGCGCCGAACAATAGGACCGAGTGTTCGTTGGGCATCACAGTCATCTCTCGACGTCACCAGCCACCGCCGGGATCCCTGTTGTATCCGGGCTACGCCACTTCCACGCGTGCCAGATGATCAGCAGAGCGCACCCCACCTCGATAGCTGCAATGAAGATGTAATGAAGATAGTCCAACGGTCCGCCGCCAATGACGTACGCGATGGTGATCACACCTGCCACGATGTTCGCCCACCGATTCGCTCGATACTTCAGTACTCGGGACAGCACGATCATTACAATCGGAATCTCGGTCACCACTGCTGCTCCCAACAGGAAGCCCGGAGTGATCTGTATATCGCCGGCGTAACCTGTCATCACTTCCTTCAGGAACCCGGGATACATGAACGAGAGGATATCCGCGTAGATCATGTTGAGCATGATGAAAATCCACAATGTTGAGAGTCTTGCCGGCATACTTGGCATTCCGGCGGTCTGCTGTTTCGTGTTCATTCTTCACCCCACCCCGCAGTAGTGCGCAGCATCACGATGCCCAGCCCCACGAACCACGCGATCTGCAGCAACCCGAAGCCATACCCGAAGTCCCTGAGGGCCGGCACGACTGAGAGGAGACCCGCGGTGCCGATCACCACGCCGAGCCAGTTCAACACCGTGGGCAGCCCCCCGCTGCGGAGCGCGGCCACGCTCACCAGCAGGACCCACAGACCGCCGAGAAGTTCGCCGCCGGACCCACCGAGGCCCTGAGCCACCGGCTCGATCGCCTGCCATGTCGAGACAGCCTGAGCAGGACTGATGCCCTGGAGTTCGACGACCGCCGCCACGCCGGCGTTGAAGATCATCCCGCTCGCCACGAGCACGAAGGCCCATATGAGTCCCACGGCGGTCGCCGCCTGGCTCAAGGTGGGGGCTCCGCCCTTCAGGCGGGGGTAGAGCGCCAGCGCCAAGACGGACAGGACGATGCCGAAGACAACGTACGTGATCAGATACATGACCCGCATGCTGCCCTGGTTGCCTGCGAGCAGGGCCACCTTCTCAACGGGATCCACGACCTCCGGATACTTCACGAACAGGAGGAAGTACGGCATCGCCGCTACGTAGGCCGCTGCCAAGTAGAGTGCCGCAAGGCCCCCGACCTTCTGCTGCCACACGCCGCCACCCGCGTACTGATTCTTCCGAGCCTCATCTCCCCTCACAGAACGCGCTTTTGACCTTTTCTTCGCCGCCACGGCGACAGTGCCGATGGCCTGTCCACGCTCCACGATCATCTCCTTGTGATTCGGGCGGTTTGCTCCCATCGCGCCCAGTATGTCAGGCCGCGCGCACCACCGATTCCGCCACCAGGAGGGACTTTCGGTTAGCCGAACGGGGGGCGTGTAGCCTGGCTGGGCAGCCAGGTAGAAGCGTGGGGGCAGGCGCGCGGCGCGGGGCACTACCGCGCGCGAATGGACCCATGTTAGACTAAGGTAGTTTGGTGTCCGATGTGGCACGCATACCACGGGGGTGGCTACGATGGCAGGACCCCGGCGGCTCCCGACGACCGTTCCTTTCTCTCTGGCAGCCCTTCTTCTCTTCTTGGTTCTGCTCTTCCTGAGCGCATGCGGTGACGACGGGACCGCCACCACTCAGGCCGCGAACGCTCAGGAGGGCCGGGTCGTCGACCAGGCCGCTGTGGCGGAGATGGGGTTGGACCAGTTCCGGGAGACGGTGAGGGAGGCCGCCGACCGCCTCGTCGCGCGCCACGGAGGCGATGAGGGCGGCTTCTACGCCGTGCTGCTGGCTCTTGACAGGGGCTACGACGGTTACCAACTTCTCACCGGCTCGGTAAACGATCGCCTGGACTCCGAGGGCCGCATCACGGGCTCCGACGGCTCCGAGCTCCTTCCGGCCCGAGAGCCGGAGGGAGCTCTCCTCACTACCGGCGACAGCGCAAGCGGCACCGGCACACCTCCCTCGACCGCGTTCGTCATGCTCGCCTCCCTCTCCGATCCCATGTTCGTGGCCGATTCGATGACAGCCAGAGAAAGACGGATCCTCTTCTGTGACGGCGTGGTCACACTGGGGAGGTTCTTCGGTGACGTCAGAACCAGGTATCTGGAGCTCGAAGCGCAAGAGAAGCTCGACGCGCAGATGTACGAGAAGCTGACCTTTCTCACCACCGTTCTTGGCGCCCGCGGCTACGGGGTGCAGCAGATCGTGGAGGGGATACTCCTCGATCAGGTACGGGTCTATCTGGATCCACAGGGTGAGGGAACCATCTGCTACTACATCGAGCACACCTCCGGCTCAGTGCTCCGGCCGGTCTACGCCCCCCTCGACCCCTTCGCCGAGATGACGTGCCCCGCTGCCGACAAGGACGCGCCGGCAGGCTTCGACCCGGAGGCGATTACGACGGTGGTGAAAGAACGGGGCTTGGACAAGACTGCGGATGCCGGTTCGGACCCCGAGGGCGGGGGCGCCGCGCCCGCCCCGGGTGACGGCGGCACAGGTACGGGTGGCGACGATACCGGCCCACCGAACGTGGACCTCAACGGCGAGTGGATCGGCTCCCTGACGATAACGAAGGCGATGGTCAACGGCACCGAGGTCTCGAACCTTCCGGCAGAAGGGTGCGACTACACCGCTATCTACCGGGTCACGCACACTGTGTCCGCCGACTTGGAGATAACACCGGATGGCAAAGGGAGCCTCGCGTGGGCCGGGGACACTGCAGCCCTGGATACGGGTCACACGCAGACGCTGGAGGGCGGCGGAGGACCGCTCGAATGGAGGTGGGAGGATAGCTGGCTGGAGCTCGTGGTCCAGCCGGAGGGCGGAGGACGGCTCGTGATCAGGTGTCAGCCTGAGGTCCTCACTGGCGGGACCGTCGCCCTCGAGGGGGTGTGGACCGCCAGCGACAGTCGACCCCTCTTCGATGGCGAGGAGGACGAAGTCGACCTAGAGGCGGAGGGCGTCTTCAGCACCGAGAAGCCGGCGGAGTAGGGGGCAGCCGGGTCTGTGCCCGATACCAGCGGATCTGCGCGCCTGTGCGCTGCTGCACGGTCACTCGACCGCCCTCGAGACCCTCGCCCGCGAGCGGCTCGCCTGGGTGGGCCGACGCAGTAGATTGGCACAGCCGTACCCTCTCTGTTGGTCTGAGTGGGGATGTCATCAGGGTGGAGGCCGTCGCGTGATCCATACTCGGTCCACACCACCGCTCTCATGAAGTCCTCTGGGAACCGCCGCCGCCCCTCGGCCCGTGAACGGTCGCGTCGATGGTCTCGGACGCGATCTCGATGCCGGCCTCATTGAGCCGCTGCGTGATACGGCGGTAAAGGCCGTCCTTGACAGACCTGGCCGTCCGCACCGGCACGATGAAGCGTGCGGCCAGCTCCATCCAGTTGTCCGTTGCCCGCACGAAGACATGCGGCTCCACCTCGACCCGCGGCACCGGGTATCGCTTGAGCATGAGTTCCATCGCCTCCTGGGCGCCCTTTGAACGAGAGACCGTCCGCGCCTCCTCCAGCATGATCTTCTCAGCCATGATCCAGTCGGAGTCATGAGAAATCGGAACGGTGAGTTCCTCCCATATGAACTCGAAGGTGGCGGAGAAGTTGAACACAGGGTCGGTGAATGTCTTCTTGTTGGACACCGTCACGATGCGCCCCGTGTACTGCCTTCCCCGCACCCAGGCGCCGCTGTCCATCGGAGAACCGATCTCCATCAGCTTCGTGCGCAACAGCGTGATGTCGATGACGTCACCTCGTACGCCGGCGACCTCGATGCGGTCGCCCACCCGGTACATCCCTCCGGAGACGATGTTCGCCCAACCCGATACGGCTCCGATCACCTCCTGCAGGGCGAACGCCATACCCGCCCCCAGTAATCCGACCACCAATCCGAATTGCCCCGCGAACGGACGCCAGACGAATCCCAGGGCGATGAGCGCCAGGATAACAATCGCATAGCGGGTGATCTTGCGGGAGTGGTATCTCACCGCCGGATCCTCGATACGCCGGCGAAGCATAATCCTCATCCCGACCGTGACGACGATAGCGACCACGACTGTGAGCATGGATATCACGAGCCTGCTGCTCAGAGTCTGGCCGTCGAGGAGGGACGCAGGAGTGATAAATGACATCCGAGAGCAGCCTTCCTGGGCCGATTCCAGCGGGATACATCGACAGATTGCCCGCTTCCCGCCCAGGGCAAACGGAAGAACGGCGCCAAAGGAGCGCCTCCAGATAGCCCCCACGGTTCCGAAACTTGAAGCAGTCGGCGATGGTCTTCGCTGTGCCGAAGACGCGAACCTGGATATCGGTCAGTGTCTGTTCTACGGTCACGCCACGGCCGTCTCGGATACGACCCGGTTCGCCGTCACGAACACTAAGGCGTTCATGCTCGTCTTGCGTCGGTGCGCTTCGTCCCACAGTGCTATGAGCCGAGGAAATGGGGGGTCTGATGGTTCCCGCCGGTCGCTCTCAGCCCCACCCCGGCGTCTGGATGAGGGCTAGGTCCCAGAGGATGTCCAAGCGGTTGCCATTGTCGGTGTCGCGCGTCTCCTCCGCCCCAGCAGACGGGTGAGCCCGAGACTGCCGAGGCCGCCCAGGAGAAAGATGCCCAAGGCCCCCAGCAGAAGCTTCCAGGGGAGGACGACGAAAGTCTGCGGTTCACTCACCGCCGACAACCTGCCGCTGCCGTAGGTGACCTGAACAGTGACCTTGTAGATGCCGATAGGGAGTTGGTCCAGCCTGATGGTCGACTCCCGGGCAGAGCTGGGGAGGACGTTCTCGGCCGGCACCGGTAGGCTACGTTCGTCGCCCCAGAGCACGGGAGCGACGGTGACCTCTCCCTCGGGTTTGACGTGCACGTTGCCCGTGTTCTCGGAGCGCACCCGCAGGTCGACCGGCCCCCCTTCCAGCAATCTGCCGGCGCTGAGCGAGACCGAGAGCGACTCCCTGACGGCGCCGCTCACCGTGAGAAGGATGAGCGTACCCACCTTGCCCACGACCTGGGTATCGTCGCCCCCCTGTGCTCGGCTACCGAAGAGAGCCGCCGCATAGTGCCCTCCGGGTTCGGCCTTCTCGGGCACCTCGATGACGAGGACGACCTTCTTCTCTTCGCCCGGTCGCAGGCTGAAGATCGCCGGCTTCAGCGTCACCCAGCCGCTCATCGCCCAGTCGCTCTTGGCGGCCGGGACGAAGGTGGGCTTGCCGGAGACGTCCGCGGCCACGAAGTCCTGGGTTTCGGTTGCCATGAGGACGACCGTACTGCCGGCGTTCTTCAGAGTGATCTCCCGTTGCGTGCGCTCCCCCGGGTCCAACGAGAGCTCTAGCCTTAGCGGCGAGACGTTGAGGACCAGGTCACCTGCCGACCGCCCCCCCGAGGTGGGCGCGGTCGCTGGAACCGGAGAGGGCGGCGTCCCACTGCGTGTCGGCGTCTCGGCTCGGGCGCCAGAGACAAACCCCAGGACAAGTGCCAAGACGAGAAGAACGACGGACCCCACGAGCACCGGCCGATGGAGGGGATAAGCTTCTGAAACGGTCATAACTTACGCGGCCCCGGAGCCAGCATACCTGCCACGCTCCGGGGCACATTCCTCTCTTCTTAGAAGTTCGCGGTCGCCACGTAGCTTATGGTGTTGGTGTAATTGCCGCTCGGCTGCGTCGATCCGATGTTCACCTTGTAGCCCACTTCGACTTCGCTCGCACTCACAGCACCCGTGTTGAGCATGATTGGCTGCGAGACTTCCCCAAAAGAAGCATAAGCGAACTGCCTGTAGCCGGTGGCGAAGGTAGCGTCCACGCCGCTCAGGGTGAAACCGAAGCCGTAGGTGGTGGCCAAGGACCAAGGCCCCTGCACCACTTCTGATAAGGAGCCGTCATCCCCCAAGACGTCGGGGATGAGGTTCGAGCCCGAGGTGAGAGGGCGGTCCTCGCCAGCTGTGACCAGGTACCCGCTCTCCGAGTTGGTGGTCACGCTGAGTACGTGGCTCCCGGTCTTGGCGATGTCGGGAACAAGCGTTCCAAAGTCGATGGCCATGGCGCTCACCGAGCCTCCGGCGGGCGCAACCCCGGGGCTGATGCTGAAGGTCAGCGAAGGGGGAGCGGCGGCGACGTTAGCGCTCACGCTCACGCTTCCCGACTCCGACAGAGCTCCCCCGCCGCCCCCGCCCCCGCCGGCGGGGGTCACCTGGTAGGTGAAGGTGTAGCGACCCGCGCTCCCCCCGGTGCCCCCGTTGTAGGCCAGGACCAGGTAGTAGGTCCCCGCACCGCCCGCCGGGACTTCGTAACTGAGCTGCTGGGTATTGAGGGTGACTATATCCAGGACGACCGGTACGGTGATGGTCGACTCAGGCGACTGGAGTCTCAGCAGGGGTGGTGAGGCAAGAGGGGTGAGTGAGTCGACCGGCGTCCATCCCACCAGCTGCAGAGCGATCTGGTCACCCTCGGCAAGCTCTATCCAGTACACATCGTTGTAATCCCCGCTGACGCCGATGTCCCCGGTGACAGGCGAGGCCGGGACTTGGATCCCGGGCATATAATTGGGAACATCGGGGGTCTCCGCGAGGGCAACCGAGCCCATCCCCAGCAGCAGCACGATCGTCGCCAACGCCAGCACCCAGGGACCGAGTCCCCTCACACGTTTTGAACTCCGGCTGGACATCGCATTCTCCTTACTCCTCCGAGTGGAGGTACTCCGTTTCTGTAGTATCTCGACACGCCACCTTCGCTTGCGGTGATCGGAGAGTTGGGCCGCCCGCCGCCTAGCCACACAGGCGGCGTCAGCTGGAACGTCAGCTCGTCGCTTCATGGCTCACTTGTGTCCGCCGGTCGTCGGCGGGCTCGGGTAGGTCGGTTCTGGTTGCTTGGGCTACCGCCATTCCCATCGCAAGCAGGGCAAATGCCGCCAGCACCGCCGGAACCAGGGTCACTGCGGGTGACACGGCCCATGTTGCGGTCGTGATGCTGAGCAACACTCCAACGAAGCCGATCGCCCAGCGTTGAAGCATGCCGACGTTCAGCCAGTGTCTTGCTGCTCGAGCAAGGCCGATGGCGGCGCCCAGAAGAAGCAACTCTCCCGGCAAGTAGGTGAGCCATCCGACCCATCCGCCCCAGAATTGCTCCGACTGCCGTCCCACGACGAGTGCACCCCAGAACGACACGGCGTTGCCGACCAGCATGAGCGCCGCACCGACGACCAGTACCGTGGCGGCGCGGCCGCCGGGAAGCCCGCCGGCGCGCACCGTGCGGTACACCACGAACATGGTAGCCAGCAGGAGCACCAGCGCCACGGTGTGGGCTCGGTTGGCCCGATCATAGGCGAGATCTCCCGCGAGACTGATGGACTTGGGGTTGGCGGCAACCAGCAGGACGGCAGCCATCCAGGCGAGTCCGGCGAGCACGGCGAGTACCGGCAAGTCCCGGCGTTGGCGATCCATAGGGGCTCCTTTCCGAGCGGTTACTCCCTGTGCTAACTTTACGGCCGGAAGATGGCGTCGTCGTCCGGCGTACGGGCGAACTTTCTCCTACACCCTGAGAGGTAGATGGATCCTGGGGCTCAGCCGCGAGATGGAGACAGCGCATGCGCCCCACGGCTGATGTGCTGAAGGCCACGGCCTACGCCCGCGCAGTGGATGCAGGAGCAGTGCGTATCATGCTGCCCACCGTCCGGCCCGCTGACTGGCTCATGGTGGCCAGCCTGCTGCTACTCGCTTGGTTCGAAATCTGGGTGGAACCAATCTTCCAGACGGGCATACCGGGCCCGCGCCTGCCGCTGACACTGTTTTCCGCGGTGGCGTTGACGCCGCTGATAGCACGCAGGACTTTCCCGTTGGGGGCCCTGATCGTGACGTGCCTGGGTATGCTGGCGGTCGGGGTCGTCGGGGACGCCGATCAGTCGACGTTCGTGTTGCTGCTCGGTCTGCTCGTAGCCACATACTCGGTAGCCGCCCACGGCAGCCCGCGAAACGCCCTCATTGGGGCCGCAGTCGTGGTCCTGGCTACCCTGGTGTTCGAGTCCCTCACCTTCGTGGACAAGACGCCGGCCGACGTCCTCGTGCCGGCGCTATTCCTCGGTGCCGCATGGTTCGGCGGCAAGGAGGTACACCACCAACGACAGCGGGCGGCTGAGGCGGCGGAACACACCGCTCTGCTCGCCCGGACCCACCGTCTAGAGTTACACGCCGCCGTTGCCGCCGAACGCACTCGCATAGCCCGAGAACTCCACGACGTCGTAGCCCACGCCGTCAGCACCATGGGGATCCAGGCAGGGGCTGCGCGCCGCACCCTGGCGCCCGGGCAGGACGCGCAACACCAGGCGCTGCTGGACGTCGAGCGCCTCGGTCGAGAAGCGCTCGACGAGATGCAACGAATGCTCGGGGTGCTACGCACAGACGAAGACGCTCAAGGAGTCGGTCCACTGCCCAACCTCACCCAGGTGCACGCATTGGCCGTCGACGCTCGGAACGCGGGTCTTGAGGTTGTCCTCGACATGGACGGGGAGCTGGACTGTCTGACACCGGGGGTCCAACTCACCGTCTACCGGGTCGTCCAAGAGGCGCTCACCAACGTCCGTAAACACGCCCAGGCGAGCACAGTGCATGTGACGATCGCCCGGTACGGAGACCGCCTCGAGATCACAGTCGCCGATGACGGCACTGGCGTGACCGGTGAACCGGAACCCGGCAACGGACTCATCGGGATGCGCGAGCGAGTGGCGATCCACGACGGTACGCTGTACGCCGGTCCCGGTGCCGAGCGAGGCTTCCGCCTACAAGCCCAGCTACCGGTCAGGGGCGACGAGTGACAATCCGGGTGCTCATCGCAGATGACGAAGCACTGGTCCGCCGAGGCTTCACCATGATCCTCGAGGCAGAGCCTGATATCGAAGTCGTCGGTGAAGCCGGCGATGGTCAGGCTGCCGTCGAGTTCGCCGCCACCGGCGTCGCCGACATCGTGCTGATGGACATCCGCATGCCCGGTCTCGACGGGATCGAGGCAACCCGCAGGATCGTCGCAGCCGACGGCCCTCAGGTAGTCGTGGTCACGACCTTCCGACTGGACGAGTATGTGTTCGAAGCCCTGCGCGCCGGCGCCAGTGGGTTCTTGTTGAAGAACACCCCACCCGAACAGCTCGCCGAAGCAGTACGAGTCGTCTACCGCGGCAACGCACTGATCGCACCCGAGGTCACCAGGACGCTCATCGAGGAGTTCGCCCGCACCCCCGTCCCCGCAGCACAACCGCCCGAGCAGCTCCGCGAGGCGCTCACCCCTCGCGAACTCGAGGTCTTGATTCAGCTGGCACAGGGACTGTCCAACGCTGAGATCGCCGAGGCACTCTTCATCAGTGAGGCCACCGCCAAGACCCACGTCGGCCATATCCTAACCAAGCTCGGCCTGCGCGACCGCAGCCAAGCGGTCGTCCTCGCCTACGAGTCCGGCCTGGTGGGACCTCCACGGGGTTCCCAGTGACGTCGCACGGCCCCCCGGCGTGCGCCCCTTTCCGGCGCTTACCCGGTAGACGCTTCAGGAATATACTGAATAAAGTGCTGCGATCCGGCTCAAGTCTTGAGCTTACGTGAGGGGGCGCGCTATGAGCGATGCATCGGCTCACGCAAGAGCCAAGGGCGGTTCGGGCATCACCCGAGAGAAGGCTCTCGGGAACCCGCCGCGGAGCCAGAGCCGGTCTTGCTCCATCACCGTCCCTCGGGCTTCGCACACGTCGAAAGGCTCGAGCTCCAGATAGCTCACCCGTCCGGCGAGAGTCTCTCCCGACTGCCTGAGGCAAGGCGACGCTCGATCATGTGTGCAATCATGGTTACCGCCGCTCCGACTCGCGGCCCCGATCGGTCACGCCACGGCCGTCTCGGATACGACCCGGTTCGCCGTCACGAACTTACCCATGACCAGCGCATAGACGAGCACGCCCAAGAACACACTCACGTAGTTGAGGGCCGAGAGAGCCGTGTACTGGTAGAAGAAGCCGTAAACGTATACTCCCAGAACCTGGGAGCCGACGAAGGCTCACACGAACCCCCACTGCGGCGGTGCAAACGGACTCTTCACGAAGTAGGTGGTGAAGTAGTCTCTGATGAGGTAGACGGCCCCCACGCCCCAGACCACCGCAAGCGCGTAGGAGGCGGTGATCAAGAGCGAAGGCGCGCCGGGCAGACTGGACCCCGCCTGCGGTTGGAGAAAGCCGGCGACCCGGTAGGCGCTCAGCCCGAAGAGGCAGGATATGGGGACGATCAGGAAGAAGGCCGGCAGGATCGGGTTGGCCGGAAGCTTGCCCGCCTTCACGTGGTTGTAGGTGAGGTAGCCCACCTTATAGAGCAGCACCACCAGTCCGGCGACCAGCGCGAAGACCGTGCCCACGGCGGCTATGTCGACGATGAGTTCGTTCTCGGCCATCGCCACGAGGCCTGAACCGGTGAGAGCGACCAGCCCCCAGGCGAAGGTATCGAGCAACCAGATGAAGTTGAACTTGGTCCGGTCGACGCCCTCGGAGAACCAGGTTCGACCGAACGTCACTTCCAGGAAGACGAGAGTCAAGAGGAGCAGGCCGAAGACCACCAGCGACGGCAGCATCATGGCCTGCATACTGGACGCCATCTGCGGAACGAAGAAGCCGAACGGCGCCCAGAAGACGTTCACCGTCATGGAGAGAGAGGCTACGATGGCGAAGATACCGGCATTCGCGTTTCCCTGCGCGTTGCTGCGGAAGGCGGTGTAGGCTCCCGGCTCCCTGAGCCACCCGGCCAGTCGATAGAGGAAGTACACCGTCAGGGCGAAGTTGAGCACGGTGAAGGCCAACATGACGGCTACCAGGGGCGCGTAGAACGCCACCTGCCCCGCGGTGAAGGAACTCCAGGAGATGTCGGACCAGATGATGGGGCCTTCCCCGTGGGAAATGGAGAACTGCAGGTAGTTGAAGGCCATGAGCGCGACGCCCCCCGCTGCCAGCGACGACTGGAACAGCAGCGGGTGGAACTTGATGGCAAGCTTCATGACCTCACCCTTCCTTGATACCGCTGTAGATCGACTTGCAGGTGGGGGAACTCTTGCCCGCCTTCGCCGCCTGGGTCGCCTCTGGGGTGGCGTGTTCGGTCCCCATGAGCTTCTTGGCATAGGCTTGGGCGTCCAGGAGACGGTCCTCCCACCCGGCCGCAGGCTGGATCTTCACGAGCCAGGTGTCGTACGGCTGGGTATTGACCGACTCGGCGGTCGCCTCGGCATTGGCCTCGACCACGCGTCCGGCCAAGGGGCTGAGGAAGTACTTCATGTTCTTCTTGGTGGTGGCAAACGCGATCTCCTGGTCCACCACCAACTCCTCCCCCGGTTCGGGGAAGACCTCAAGGTCGATGAGGGCGACGGTGAGAGCGACGCCGGGCTCGGACACGCCGATCACGGCAACGGCGCCCGCATCCGTGGGCTCGCTCTTCACCCAGTACTGACGCCCTCCGTCGTACAGCCGGTCCCCCGGCAGATCGAAGTCCTGTCCCAGAAAGCCTTGAAGCTCCGTCATGCTTGTCTCCTTGTTCTCTTGCACCCACCTCGCGGCGAGCCCGTCCCCCGTTCGTAATTGCTCCAGGAGAACCTCCCGCAGAAGATCACACGCCTGCACCATCTTCGGATAGGCCACCCGGTAGTAGACCTCGTTGCCGTCCCTGCGCGTGCGGACGAGCCCCAGGTGCCGCAGCACGGCGAGATGCTGAGAAACCAGGGGCTGTCTCGTGTGCACTGCCTGCGCCACGTCGTTCACCCTGCGCTCGCCGTCACTGAGCACCTTCATCAACTCCACACGCAGGGGATGGGCCAGGGTCTTGCAGACCTCCGCGTGCATCTCGAACACTCTCGGATCCATACGCACGTCCGGCACTCGTTTCACCACTCTCAGTAGACGATCACCTTGTCAGCCTCCATAGTCCACTCAGCGAGTAGGTCCAGCGACGCGCGCATCGTGCCCTCGACGAGGGGCAGGGACGCCAACCCACGGGCGTCCATACAGGTTCCTCATAATCCGATGGCCGCCTTCTTGGCGACGAGTCCTTTGAGCATCCGCTCGATGGAGTAGTAGCCCTCGGGGCACTTCTGCCCCGCGAGTGCCGAGGCCGTGGCGTCCGCGGTCAGGAAGAGCTTCACCTCGGCTCCGTCCTGTTTGGCCACTGCGAGCGCATGGCGTAGGGCGTTGTAGGTTCGCTCGGAGCCGTACGGTGCGTCGTTGAGGACGAAAAGCACTGATGACATGGATCCCCCCTAGCTCTTTCTACGTCAATAAGGCGACATAATATCGCACAATTGCGATGTTGCAACCCTCAGGTGGCATGGCGATACTGCACGGCGCCTCGATCATGGCAGTAGGTCCTCGGGCCGGGTGATGAGGCGCAGCCCCTCGATCTCGCGGAAGTGGCCATCGAAGGTGACCAAGGCCAGTCCGTGCTCGAGTGCCGTGGCCGTAATCCAAAGGTCGTTAGTGGGGATGGGACGTCCCTTGCGCTTGAGCAGCGCGAAGACGGTTGCGTAGAAGGGGGCGGTCTCCAGGGTAAGGTCCAGTACGTCCACCCGCGGAGAATCCAGGAACTCCGCCAGCTCTCTTCGGTTCACGGCCTCGCGCGAACCGGCCGAGAAGCCGGCCAGCAACTCTCCGACAACCACGGTATTCAAACGGATCTCGGCCGCCATACGGAGCACATCGATCGTATCTGGATCGCCGCCTTTGAAGGCTACGTAGGCGTTGGTATCAAGCAACACGCGCACGGACATGTCAGCGCCAGAGTGCGTCGTCGATCCGCTCAAAGTCGGTGGTGGCCTCGGTGAACTCCACAACTTCGGCGGCGCTCCAGGTTCCTGCGAGCGTATCGAGGTCGTGATTTCGGGACCGCCGCTCCGAAAGACCGAGGCCGAGGCGCACCCACTCCAAGACTAAGGCATTCATGCTCGTCTTGCGTCGGTGCGCTTCGTCGCGCAGTGCCGTGGCCAAGCGGTCATCCATGCCACGGAGGGTCAGGATAGGCATGCCGCGCCTCCTTAGTGATAGCGTGACCATGAACGCAAAGATAGCATATGGAAGCAGTCACACCAGGCGCAGGACGCCGGACCAGGCGAGCGGGCAGATGGTTTGGCGCTGAACACGAATCGGTAGATGTCCATGCGTCAACTTCTTCAACCTGCAGGACGAAAGGAGAATGGTCATGTGGCTCGTTATTCTGTTGCTCATTCTGGCAGTGGTCTTGGGTGGGGTCGGTCTGTTCGTGGAAGCGCTGCGGTGGGTCCTCATCATCGCCCTGGTACTTCTTCTTGCGAGCATTCTGACGGGTTTCATGGGACGGCGTCGATAATCGGGCGACCGCGATGATCGCCGCCGTACGCACACAGCGGGCGGATACGGGAGTGACGAAGTGTCGACGGTAACCGTCATCGCCAAACCAGGTGCGGGTTCCGAAGGAGTACTCGAGGAGTTACGTGCCTCCCTGGCGGATGAAGGAGTGACCGACCCGCGCTTCGAAGAAGTGTCCGATATCCGCAACGTGCCCGAAAGCGCGCGGCGCGCGGTGAATGAAGGCGCCGACCTGATCTTCGTCTACGGGGGCGACGGGACCGTGCAGCTCTGTATCCACGGGCTGGCCGGTCGGCAGGCTGCTCTGGCCATCCTCCCTGGCGGCACCGGCAATATCCTGGCCGGCAACCTCGGCATTCCGGAGGACATTGCCGGAGCGGTCCGAATCGGTCTTCATGGGAGGCGCCGCCCCCTCGACGCGGGTGCCGCGAACGGGGAGCGCTTCGCCGTGATGGCAGGCGCCGGATAGGACGCTCGCACGATGAAAGAAGCAGACCCGGCGGACGTTGGGCAGAGTGGTGATGGGAAGCCCTGAGGAGTCACCTTTCGTGGAGGTCACCCGCGGGCGGCGTTTTGAAATCAGGTTCGCCGAGCCGTTTCTCTATCAGGTGGACGGCAACCCGCGCAAGACCGTGAAGAGGTTGCGGATCACAGTGCACCCGGGTTCGATCACCATATGCGTTCCGACCGAGTGAGTGTGGTTGTATAGTGCAGAGGCAGTCTGGCCTCTTCCTGGGCCGTACCGCCTTCTGGAATCGCGCCGACGAAAGCCGCCCTCATGGCAAGGAGACCAAATGGGGTCAGAGGTCACTCGCGACACGCTCCAGGGTGCCAGACCATCCGCGGACGAAGCCCTCGCATTCGCGGAGAGCGTCATCAATACGGTGCGCGAACCACTGGTCTCATTGGATCATAACCTGAGGGTGGTCACGGTCAGCCGCTCCTTCTATGACTTCTTCAAGGTGAGGCCCGAAGAGACCGTGGGGCGCCTCATCTACGACCTGGGCAACAAGCAGTGGGATATTCCCCGATTGCGGGAACTGCTGGAGACCATCCTTCCCCAGAGGACCAGCTTCGACAACTACGAGGTCGAGCACGAGTTTGCCGATATAGGCAAGCGGACCATGCTTCTCAACGCCCGGCAGATCCAACAAGGGCAGGGCAAGGAACGGAGCATCCTCTTGGCGATCGAGGACATCACCGAGCGCAAGGAGATAGAGGCGGGCCTGGACGATACTCGAAAGGAGCTGGAGGCCTTCGCCTACTCGGTCTCACACGACCTGCGCGCGCCCCTGCGCGGCATTGACGGGTGGAGCCTCGCCCTCCTGGAGGACTACGGCGACAAACTCGACGAGAGAGGGCGCGGGTACATCGACCTCGTCCGTTCGGAAACGCAGATAATGGGCCGGCTGATCGACGACCTGCTCGCGTTCTCGCGGCAGGCCCGCGCCGACATGAACCAGGAGCGACTGGACATGACCGCCATTGCTGAAGTCATCGTTTCCAGGCTACGGCAACAAGGCCCCGACCTTCGAGCGGTCTTCATCATTCAACCCGGACTATCGGCCCGGGGAGATCCCGACCTGATCGAAATCGCTCTGACGAACCTGCTCGACAATGCGGCGAAGTTCAGCAACAGGAATCCGCACGCCACAATCGAGTTCGGCCAGGTTGAGGAGAACGGCAAGGCAGCCTTTTTCGTGCGCGATAACGGAGTGGGCTTCGACATGGCGTATGCAGACAAGTTGTTCGGCGTGTTTCAGCGCCTGCACAAGTCATCGGACTTCCCAGGCACGGGCATCGGCCTGGCAAGCGTGCAACGCATCATCAACCGGCATGGTGGCCGAATCTGGGCGGAGGCGCAGGTAGATCACGGAGCGACCTTCTACTTCACACTGAGGCGGGCATCATGAAGGACGGCATCATTCTTCTGGTCGAGGACAATCCCAGCGATATCGGGCTGACCAAGCGCGCGTTGGAGCAGAACCACATCGCCAACCCGTTGGTGATCGCCGAGGACGGAAGAGAAGCGCTGGACTACCTCTTCGGAGTGGGCACGCATGCAGGTAGAGACGTACGGGATCTTCCGGCCGTGATGCTGCTCGATCTGAAACTGCCCAAGGTGAGTGGACTCGAGGTGCTGAAGCAAGTGCGCGCCGACGAACGCACCAGCTTGCTTCCCATCGTGATCCTCACGTCGTCCAGCCAGGATACAGACATCGCCTCCAGCTATGGGTTGGGAGCCAACAGCTACGTGCGCAAACCGGTGGATTACACGGAGTTTGCCGAGTCCGTGCGCACTTTGGGGTTGTATTGGCTCTTGATGAACGAGGCACCGCCGCGGAAGTGAGGTGATCTGTGGATGCACCGCTCCGGGCGGACGTGCCGCTCCGGGTATTGATAATCGAGGATTCCCCGAGTGACGCGGCACTAGAGGTGCGGGCGTTGGAAAACGCAGGCTACCGGGTCACCCCCGTGGTGACGGAGACCGCCGAGGGGATGAAAGCCGCCCTGGCCGAGCAGGCCTTCGATGTCGTCCTCGCGGATAATAGTCTTCCGCATTTCGATACGATTGGGGCCTTGGCCGTCCTCAAGGAAACCGGTCTGGACATCCCCCTCATCGTCGTCTCGGGCACCATGGACGATGAAGCCGCTGTCGAGCTGGTGAAGGCGGGGGCGGATGACTACGTGCTCAAGGACAGGATGTTCCGCCTGGCCGTCGTCGTAGAACGTGCGCTGGCGGCGGCGGAGGAACGGCTCAGGCGCGGGCAGGCGGATGAAGAACGTCTCTCTCTGGAGCACCGCCTGGCACAAAGCCAGAAGCTGGAGAGCCTCGGCCAACTGGCCGGTGGCATCGCCCACGACTTCAATAATCTCCTCACCTCCATCCTTGGCTACAGCGAGCTGATCCTGGCAAGCGGGTCCTCGAGTGTCGATGAGGTCCGTCCTGATCTCGAGCAGATCAAGCTTGCCGGAGAGCGGGCCCGCGTCCTTACCCAGCAGATCCTCGCGTTCTCCCGCCGCCAAGCCCTGCGTCCCCAGGTGGTCTTTCTGGACCAGGTACTTCGCGGGATAGAGCCGCTTCTCAGGCGCAGCATCGGGGAGGACATCGACCTCCAGATCACCGAGTCCCCCGGACTGCCCCCGGTCGAGGTGGACCCCCACCAGTTCGAACAGGTGGTCATGAACCTGGTCGTCAACGCCCGCGACGCCATGCCCTCCGGGGGGAGGCTGACCCTGGAGACGGCCACCGAAGAAGTGGGTGAGGAGTTCTGCCGCACCCATGCCAGGGCCGCTCCAGGAAGCAGCGTGATGCTGCGGGTCTCCGACACCGGGGTGGGCATGGACGCAGCCACCCAGGAACGCATCTTCGAGCCCTTCTTCACCACCAAGGCCGTCGGAGCCGGCACCGGCCTGGGCCTGGCCACCGTCTACGGCATCGTCAGGCAGAGCAATGGGAGCATAGTTGTGACGAGCGAGCCGGGCCGGGGCAGCACGTTCGCCATATACCTACCTCCGGCTGCGCAGCCGGAGGTCCCGAAAGAACTACCCATCCCGCCGAAGGCTCCGGCCGGCGGACACGAGACGGTCATGGTGGTGGAAGACGAGGAGGCCCTGCGCGGCCTCATAGGGCGTATCTTGGGCGCGGCCGGCTACAGGACCCTCATCTTCGGCTCGGCCCAGGAGGCGCTCGCTGCCCTTGAACAGGGAGAGCCCGTGGTGGACCTGCTCCTCACCGATGTCATGCTGGCCGGTCCCATTCAGGGCAACGACCTGACCCGAACCATACGTGCCTCGCGCCCCCACCTACCTGTCCTCTACGTTTCTGGTTACTCCCGCGATGCCCTGGTCCATGCCGGCCGCTTGGACGAAGGCGTCAACCTGCTCGAAAAGCCGTTCACCCCCAAGGGTCTTGCGAACATGGTGCGTGAGGTCTTGGACCTGCCCCGGGGGTCGGGGTAGGGGGCTTCGTGTTGGCGGATCGCGATCAGGAAGCGTGGGAAGTGCCGAGTGCGAAGCACTCGCCGCCGGCCGGCTTTACACCCACTGCTGGATTCGTTAGGGTTGAGGTCCTAGAGACTGCAGGAAGTCGGGTGGGCCTCCTCTTGTTCGGTCGGCTCGGCACGAGACCGGGAGGTAGGCATGTCCGCCCCGAGATCGACCGCGCGGCATTCGTTGGGTCGGGTGTGGGCGGCCCTGCTCGTGGGAGTCGTGGCTGCCTTGGTCTTTGCAGGCCTGGCTTCTGCCGGGCAGGTGAACCCCGGCTGGACCACCACGGTCATCCACAAGACGGCGAACCAGCCGTCGTTCACCGCGCAGATGGAAGGCGATTACGTCGTCTATCTGGATGGGATCTCGACCGCCTCCGGTGCAGAAGCCAAGGAAGTCTACCTGTACCGGATCTCCACCGCCGTGAATACGCGGATCTTCGCGGGTGAGGACATCGCCGACTTGCATACGGACGGACGCTTCGTCGTATGGGTCGACAGACAGAAGGACGTGTGGCTCTACGATCTCGCGGCTGGAGGTTCGCCGAAGAAGATCTTCTCGGACACAGGTGGCTACGGGACCAGCGATGCCTCTGTGAGCTATGGTCGCGTCGTGTGGCTGGGGTCGAGTACGCATGGAGTCTGGTCTCACGACGTCTTCGTGTACGACATCGCACTACAGACCGCGACCCCGCTTCTCCTGGATGGGTACAATTGGCCGCTCGTCCTCGATGGCGACCTGCTCGCATGGATCGCCGGCGTCGGTGCGGACAGTGACGTGATGCTTCGCGATCTCAGCACGGGCTTCACGAAGAACCTGTCTGCGGGGCGTGGACCCGGTTTGGCCGACTCCAGTGCGCAAGTCGATGATGGTCGCGTAGTGTGGGTAGGCGACCAGGGTGGCGAGACGGAGGTGTTCCTCTACGATTCGCGATCGGGAATGGTGACCAAGATCACCGACGAGATCCTCCCCGGCTTCAGTTCCGACCTGCGTGATTGCGCGCGACCTCGGATCGAGGGCCGCTGGGTGACGTGGATCCAAGGGTCGGACTTCTTGCTGGCCGATGCTCAGGCGGCCGATCCCGCCGCGAGTTCTCGCGTCGTCAGTGGAGGCGGGGGCGTCGGGGCTTCGGATGTGGGCGGCGGCTGGCTCGCGTTCGAGTTCGCGGGCATGGTCCAGCGGTACGTGATCGCCACGGGGGCCACGGAGCCGGCGAGCGATTGGACCGCCAACGGAACCGCCTGGAACGTGCAGACGGACGGCGCCAAGATCCTCTTCTCAGGTTGGCAGGGCGTGTTCCTGCTCGAGCCGAGCACCACCACTACCACACAGCCCACAACCACCACCACCCAACCCTCCACGACCACCACCCTCCCGCCCACAACCACCACCACCGGGCCCCCCGGCACGAGCACCTTCTCCGACGTCCCCGCCTCCCACCCCTACCATGACGCCATCATCGGTATGGCCGATCAGGGCATCATCAACGGCTACACCGACGGCACATTTGGCCCCGACCGCCGGGTCTGGCGTCAGCACTTCGCCAAGATGATCGTGGGTACCTTGGGCTTCCCCTGCTCCGAAGCCGACCACTGCGCCTTCTCCGACGTGGACGTAGGCGGCCCCACCACCCTCTATCCGGACAACTACATCGCCGTGGCCGCCGCCTTCGGTATCACCAAAGGGATCGGGGGAGGGAAGTTCGCTCCCTACAACGACATCACCCGGGCCCAGGTGATCACCATGGTGGTGCGGGCCGCCCAGGAGTACACCAACGGCCTCAGCGCTCCCGACGCCGCCTACTACGGAGGCTGGGGTCTCTTCCGCACCTTC
>Ga0209347_1000323_pt1 | contig 130103 bp, 119 predicted proteins | sample AutmiccommuBRH23_FD_187382 | JGI IMG/M metagenome (GOLD analysis project Ga0209347, IMG submission 187382) | Deep subsurface microbial communities from Mt. Terri, Switzerland - Autotrophic microbial communities BRH/23 (SPAdes) (version 2) | ecosystem: Environmental > Aquatic > Deep subsurface... | reverse complement strand
CGGCGTCACGACGGCTCGCCGATGCGCCGCATCGCCTTCGCCGCCGCTCCTGGCCGGCGAGCTTAGAGACGTGACGCAGACCCCACCGGGATACATTCTCACGCTCTGAGGTGCCCTCCGCGCAGCGGAGGGCCACGAAGGGCCGGCCCGGGAACTTGCCGCGGTCAGCGCCGCGCCGCCGCGTACCGTCCCGGCGTCATCCCGTAGTGCCGGCGGAACAGCCGCGTCAGATGCGCCTGGTCGGCGAAGCCGAGCATGGCTGCAACCTCGGCCGGCAGCGTGCCTTGCGCCAGCAGCCGGCGCGCCGCCTCGACCCGGCGCTGCATCCGCCAGGCGTGCGGGGTGAGGCCGACGTCGCGGGCGAAGCGGCGGATCAGGGCGTAGCGGCTGACGCCGCTCTCGTCGGCGAGGTCGGTGATGGTCAGCGGCTCGGCCAGGTCCTCGGCCAGCCTTTCGCGGGCGCGGCGCACCACCGGGTCGATCCCGGCGGCGGCGTCGGTGGCGCGCCGGCCGGCATGGCGGGCGACCGCCGCATACAGCAGCGCCAGCCGCTGGTCGCGGTCGAGCGGGTCGACGCCGGGTGCGAGGCCGTCCAGCGCGTGCCGCACCACAGGAGCCGCACCCGCGTCCCACTCGATCGACGGCGCCAGCTCCACCGTCGCACTCCAGGATGGATCGCCCGAGGCGTCCGCCACCCCGGCCCGCAGCACCTCCGGGTCGAAGCAGCCCAGCAGGTAGCTGCGCCCCGCCTCGCCGAGGGGTGCTCCGTCATGCACCTCGCCGGCGTTCACCACCATCACCTGACCGGCCGCCACCACCCGGCGGCGGCTGCCGTACAGGCTGTCGTGGCCGCCCTGCAGCATCACGCCGAGCCCGATGTAGTCGTGGGTATGCCGCGTGAAGGCGTAGCGCCGCAGCCGGGACGCGACGCGGTCGATGCCGGGGACCGTGCTGCGCAGTGACGCCACGCTGTCGCCCGAGTGCCGGTCAAGCTCGATCACGCCGGTGCCGGGAGTCGTCAAAACAGGCTGCCCTGCGACGCCGCGGGCGGCGCCGGCGCGTCCAGCGGCTCGATCAGTGCCGCATCGTCGTTGCGCACGTTGCCGACCCTGGGGCCGACCCGGTAGGCCTCGATCGCCTCCGGGTCGCACGGCCCGAGCAGGGCGCCGGCCTCCTGCGGCGTGCCGTCGAGCCAGGTGGCGAACTGCTGCTCCTCGAACAGCATCACCGGCATGCGGTCGTGGATGTCGGCGATCACGGCAGTGGCCTCGGTGGTGACGATCGAGAAGGTCTCCAGCCAGCTGCCCTCGCCGGTGCCCTCCCAGACCTCCCACAGCCCGGCCATGGCAAAGGGCGCGCGGTCTCGGCGCACCACCCGCCAGGGCTGCTTGCGGCCGGCCTCGGCCTTCCACTCGTAGAAGCCGTCGGCCGGCACCAGGCAGCGCCGGTAGCGGAAGGCGCCGCGGAACGCCGGCTTCTCGTTCACCGTCTCGGCGCGGGCATTGATCAGCTTGGCGCCGATGCCGATGTCTTTGGCCCAGGACGGCACCAGGCCCCAGCGCATCACGTGCAGCTGCCGGCCGGCCGGTTCGCCGGCCTTGGGGTCGCCGTTGCGGACCACCGGAACCTCCTGGGTCGGCGCCACGTTCCAGCGCGGGATCAGGTTCAGGAACACGTCGATCCGGAACAGCCGCCGCAGCGCCTCGGGATCGGTGGTGATGCTGTATCGGCCGCACATGCGGACCTCCGACAACTCGAAGCCAGGGGCGCGGGATCGCGGCTTGGCGGGCTCCCGGCCGGCCGCTACCATCGCGCCGTCTCCACGCTAGCAGGCGAGGCTCCCATGGCGAAGTTCGGCATCGGTCAGGGCATGAAGCGCAAGGAGGACCAGCGCTTCCTAACCGGCGCCGGCCGGTACACCGACGACGTCGACGTCGCCGGCATGGTCCGGGCGGTGATCGTGCGGGCGCCGCTGGCGCATGCCCGCATCACCGGCATCGACATCGCCGCGGCCGCGGCGGCACCCGGCGTATTGGCGGTCCTGACCGGCGACGACCTCGTGGCCGACGGCATCGGCGACCTGCCCTGCGCGGCACTGGTCCCGGGTCGCGACGGCAAGCCGGCGGTCGGACCCGCCTACCCGCTGCTGGCCCGCGACCGGGTCCGGCATGTCGGCGACGCCGTTGCCCTGGTGGTGGCGGAGACGCCGGAGCAGGCGCGCGACGCGGCCGAGCTGGTGGAGGTTTCCTACGACGCGCTGCCCGCGGTGAACGGCATCGAGGCGGCATCCGCCGACGGCGCGCCCCTGGTCTGGGACGCCGCCCCCGGCAATCTGTGCGTCGACTGGGAGACCGGCGACGCCGCCGCGGTCGAGGCGGGGTTCGCCAAGGCCGCCAAGGTCGCCGAGCTGACGCTGGTCAACAACCGGGTGATCGTGAACTCGATCGAGCCGCGCGGCGTGGTCGCCGAATACGACGCCGGCGCCGGCACCTACACCCTGCACGTCTCGACCCAGGGGCCGCACGGCGTGCGCGACGCCTTGTGCGGCATCCTGGGCATCGAGCCGTCGGCGATGCGCGTGGTGTCGCCGGATGTCGGCGGCGGCTTCGGCATGAAGATCTTTCCATACCGCGAGCACGCGCTGGCGGCCTGGGCGGCCAGGCGCATCGGCCGGCCGGTCAAGTGGATCGGCGAGCGCACCGAGAGCTTCGTGTCCGACACCCAGGGCCGCGACCACCGCTCCACCGCCCGCCTCGCACTCGACGCCGACGGCCGGTTCCTGGCGCTGTCGGTCGACACGCAGGCCGACCTCGGCGCATACCTGTCGCTGTACGGCCCGGCGATCCCGACGGTCGCCGGCTCCGGCATGCTGGCCGGGCTGTACACCACGCCGGCGGTGCATGTGCGGGTGCGCTGCTACTTCAGCAACACCCTGCCGGTCGACGCCTACCGCGGCGCCGGCCGGCCGGAGGCGGCCTATCTGGTGGAGCGGCTGGTCGACAAGGCGGCCAAGGTCACCGGCATCGCCCGCGACGAGATCCGCCGCCGCAACTTCGCGCCGTCGGCATCCATGCCCTTCACCACGGCGCTGGGCGAGACCTACGACAGCGGCGACTTCGCCGCGCATCTCGACAAGGCGCTGGCGGAGGCCGGGTGGGGCGGCGCCGAAGCCCGCAAGGCCGACAGCCGCAAGCGCGGCCTGCTGCGCGGCATCGGACTGTCGACCTATGTCGAGGCCTGCGGCGGCGGCGGACCGGAATGGGCCGACCTGCGGGTGCGGCCCGACGGCACGGTGGTGGTGCCGATCGGCACCCGCTCCACCGGCCAAGGCCACGAGACCGCCTACTCGCAGCTGATCACCGAGGCGTTCGGCATCGACAACGAGTTGGTCACGGTGATCCAGGGCGACACCGCGGCGATCGAGAACGGTGCCGGCACCGATGGCTCGCGCTCGCTGCCGGCCGGCGGCTCGGCGCTGAAGGCGGCCATCGACGTGGTCATCGAGAAGGGCAAGCGCATCGCCGCGCATGCGCTGGAGGCCGCCGAGGCCGACATCGAGCTGGCCGACGGCGTGTTCGCGGTCGCCGGCACCGACCGGTCGATCTCGCTCGCCGAGGTCGCGCGCCGCGCCGAGGACCCGGCGCAGCTGCCCGAGGGCATGGCGCCGGGCCTCGCGGTCAGCGAATCCTACAGCCCCAAGGCTTCAACCTATCCGAACGGCACCCATGTCTGCGAGGTGGAGATCGATCCCGACACCGGCATCGTGCAGGTCGACCGCTACACCGTGGTCGACGACTTCGGCGAGGTGGTGAACCCGATGCTGCTGGCCGGCCAGGTGCATGGCGGCGTCGCCCAGGGCATCGGCCAGGCGCTGTACGAACGCTGCGTCTACGACGCCGACGCCCAGCTGGTCAGCGGCTCGCTGATGGACTACTGCCTGCCGCGGGCCGGCGACCTGCCGCTGGTCGGCTTCGCCATGAGCCCGACCCGCTGCGCCACCAACCCGCTCGGGGTGAAGGGCTGCGGCGAGGCCGGCGCGATCGGCGCGCCGCCGGCGGTGATCAACGCCGTGCTCGACGCCCTGGCGCCGCTCGGGGTGACCGACATCGACATGCCGGCGACGCCCGAGCGGGTGTGGTCGGCGATCCGCGCGGCCAGACCGGCCGCCGCAGCCTGAACCAGGGAGTGAACTCGTGCCCGACCTCGACCACATGGCAATCCTCGACCGCATCGTGGCGATCGCGCGCGAGGCCGGGCGCGAGATCCTGCCGCACTATCAGGCCGACGGGGTGATCGACAGCAAATACGACGGCAGCCCGGTCACCGCCGCCGACCGCGCCGCCGAGGTGATCATCGTCGCCGCCCTGCGCCAGCTGACCCCGGACATCCCGGTGGTGGCGGAGGAGGCGGTCGCCGCCGGCGAGGTCCCGGATGTCTCGGGCGGCCGGTTCTGGCTGGTCGATCCGCTCGACGGCACCAAAGAGTTCATCAACAAGCGTGGCGACTTCACCGTCAACATCGGGCTGATCGACGCCGGCGGCCCGGTGCTCGGCGTCGTCCACACCCCGGTCGACGGCCTGGTGTGGGCCGGCCGGGTCGGGGCCGGCGCCTGGGAGGAGGATGCCGACGGCAACCGCCGGCCGATCGCGGTGCGCAAGGCCGATCCGGCGGCGCTGACCGTCGTCGCCAGCAAGAGCCACCGCAACCCCGAACTCGAAGCCTACATCGCGACCCTGTCGGTCGCGCAGTCGGTGTCGCGCGGCTCGGCCCTGAAGTTCTGCCTGGTGGCGCGCGGCGAGGCCGACGTCTACCCGCGCACCGGCCCGACCATGGAGTGGGACACCGCCGCCGGCCACGCCGTGCTGCTGGCCGCCGGCGGCACGTTGACGACCTTCGACGGCGGGCCGTTCCTGTATTCGAAGCCGGAGTTCCGGAACGGGCATTTCATCGCCCGCGGCGGCTGAGACTTGGCCGCGGCGGCAGCATCGCCCGCCATGTACCGGCTGACCGCCCTGCGCCGGCTGAGCGTCGTCGCCGTAGCCGTCGCCCTGCTGGCCGGCTGCGGGTCGCCGCCCGCAACGGCGCCGGCGGTGCCCGCGGAACGGGCCGCACCGCGGCATCCGATCCAGCCCTATGCGGCGCCCTCGCGGCCGGAGCCGGCGTCGGCGACCGGCGACGAGCCGCGCCGCCTGACGCCGGGCCCGAACTCCCGCGTCACCCCGAGCCCCGACTTGGCGCCCCGCGTCGAGCGGGAGGCTCCCGCCGACGCCCCCTCCTCCCGCCGTGACCTGGACGACCTCGGCCGCCGGCTGCAGGAGCAGCGCGAGTGGAAGCCCGAGACGCCGGGACCGCCGATCGGCACGATCGACCGGCGTCCGGGCACCATCCGCACCAGCCCGGGCACCATCGAGATCCCGCACTGATCGTCTGAACGCCCGCTTCGGGGATAGCGGGGCGCCCCCCGGGCGTTCCTCATCCGGGAACGGCGGAGCCGGCTTCCGGAATCCGCCCGCGGCCTCGACCTTGCCGTCGGCGGGACGCTTCGACTTGCGCGCATCGGGCGAGTCGAGTTAAACAAGTTAACGCTTGTAATTCGGAGGCAGCAATGCGTGTGCTCGTGCTCGGAGGCAGCGGGACGGTCGGCCACGCCGTCGTGCGCAATCTCACGGCGGCCGGTCACGAGGTGGCCGGGCTCGCCCGCAGCCCGGAGGCCGCGGAACGGCTCCTGGAGGCCGGCGCCGAACCGGTCGCCGGCGACATCGGCGCTCCCCGCCTGTGGGTCGGCGCGGTGGTGGACGAGATCGACGCGGTGGTGCATGCCGCGTGCAGCTTCGACGACACCATGGGCGGGCTCGACGGCACCCTGCTCGACGCCCTGCTGCCGGCGCTCGCGGGCACCGGCCGGAAGCCGGCGCTGCTCTACACCGGCGGCTGCTGGCTGTGGGGACCGTCGCCGGCGCGCGCGATCGACGAGGCGACGCCGTTCGAGCCGCTGCCGGCCTTCGCCTGGATGGTCGCCGGCCTGCGCCGCGTGCTGGCGGCACCGGGCATCCGGCCCGCCGTCGTCCACCCGGCCATGGTGCATGCCGAAACCGCCGGCCCGATCGCCGCCATGGAGGCGCAGGCGCGCCGCGGGCCGGTGCGCGTCGTCGGCTCCGAGGACGTGCTGTGGCCGATGGTGCATGCCGACGACCTCGCCGACCTGTATCGCCGCGTCCTGGAGGACGACGGCTTCACCGGCCAGGTGATCGGTGTCGCCGACCCTGCCGTGCCGGTCGGCCTGCTCGCCCGCCGCGCCGCCGCCCGTTCCGTCGGCGAGCGGGCGCCGGAGATCGTCTCCGAGGACCAGATCGCCGCCGAGCGCGGCGAGTGGGCGCGCGGCTACGCCCGCAGCCAGCGCATGAGCGGCGATCTGGCCCGCCGCCGGCTCGGCTGGTCGCCGTCACGAACGCTGCTGGCGACGGTGGAGGCGGCTTGACTCAGCACCCGGACTAGACCACTTAGTGTGGACCAGTCTGGGAGAACCCATGACACATGGCAAGGGACGCGCCGAAGCCCAGGTCGGCGTCACCGAATTCAAGGCCAGGTGTCTGGCGCTCATCGACGCCGTCGCCAGCGGCAAGCTCGACCGTGTGGTCCTGACCAAGCACGACAAGCCGATCGCAAATGTGACGGCCGTGTCGGATGAGCTGCCCGAGCTCTGGGGTGCATTGGAGGCGACGGTACACATTCCGCCGGACGTGGATCTGACGGAGCCCACCGGTGAGGCGTGGGATGCCGAAGCCTGAAGCGGTCTTGCTGGATACCTGCGCGATCATCTGGCTGATGAACCGCCAGCCGATGTCGGAAGACAGCTTGGCTGCAATTCGCGCAGCCCAGACCGCTCGCGTCGGAGTGTTCGTGTCGGCCGTGACGGCGTGGGAGATCGGCACGCTCGTCGCGAAAGGGCGGATCCAGATTTCACAGTCGGTGGAGACATGGTTCGAGCGCGCGATCGCCCAACCGGGCGTGCGGCTGACACCACTCTCGCCGGCGATCCTGATCCGCTCCACCACGCTTCCGGGCTCGCCGCCGGCGGATCCCGCCGACCGCATGGTCCTCGCGACGGCTCGCGAGCTTGGCTGCCCGGTGGTAACCCGCGACGTCCGGATGCTCGCCTACGGCAGGGCCGGGCACGTAAGAGCGGTTTCCTGCTGAGCCGGGCTGGACTGGCTCGCTCGTAGTCCCCAAGTCTCCGTCACGACACGGGGTGCCCGGGCTTCCGGGCTGAGATCACACCCGCAGAACCTGATCCGGATCATGCCGGCGGAGGGAGTCGCCGATGGCGTCGCCGCCGAGCCGGCGCGCCGCGGCCGCCCTCCGGAGAGGAGGAGATGGCCGATGCCCGATATGACGACCACCGCAAATGCGGCGTGCGAAGCGACCCGCGAGCATGCCCGCGCCGCCTGGGCGACGCTGGAACGGGTGCGCACCGCGGCCCCCCTGGTGCACAGCATCACCAACCTGGTGGTCACCAACCTCACCGCCAACATGCTGCTGGCGCTCGGCGCCTCGCCGGCCATGGTCGAGAACATCGAGGAAGCCGGCGAGCTCGCGGCCATCGCCGGTGCCTTGGTGATCAACCTCGGCTCGATGTCGGCACCGCGCACCGAGGCGATGCACGCCGCCGCCGAGGCCGCCACGCTGGCCGGCCGGCCCTGGGTGCTCGACCCGGTGGCGGTCGGGGCGCTGTCCTACCGCAGCGAGGTGGCGCGGGCGCTGCTGCAGCACCGGCCGGCGGCGATCCGCGGCAACGCCTCGGAGATCATCAGCCTCGCCGGCGGCGACGGCGGTGCCAAGGGAGTCGACAGCACGCTCGACAGCGACGCCGCCCTCCACGCTGCCCGCCGCCTCGCCCGCGAGACCGGTGCCGTGGTCGCGGTCACCGGCAAGGTCGACCGGGTCACCGACGGCGAGCGCGTGCTGGAGGTGCACAACGGCCACGCGCTGCAGACCCGGGTCACCGGCATGGGCTGCTCGGCGACCGCCGTGGTGGCCGGCTGCCTGGCGGCGCGCGGCGCGGCGGATGCCGTGGCCGTCACCGCCCACGCCCTCGGCCTGTTCGGCTTCGCCGCCGAACGCGCCGCCCGCGGTGCCGCCGGCCCGGCGTCGTTCCAGGTCGGGGTGATCGACTCGCTGTACGGCCTGACCGAGCCGCAGGTGCTGGCCGGGGTGCGCATCCGATGACGCGCCGGGCCTTCGACCTCACCCTGTATCTCGTCACCGACCCGCTGCTGGTCGGCGACCGGCGGCTGGAGGACGTGGTGGCCGCCGCCGTCGACGGCGGCGCCACCCTGGTGCAGCTGCGCGACAAGGCCGCCGCGACCGGCGATCTGATCCGCACCGCCGGGCGGCTGCTCGAGGTGCTGCGCCCGCGTGGCGTGAAGCTGCTGGTCAACGACCGGGTCGACGTGGCGCTGGCCTCGGGTGCGGACGGCGTGCATCTCGGCCAGTCCGACATGCCGCCCGCCGGCTGCTGGGCGAGGACGCGGTGATCGGCTTGTCGCTCACCCACCCGGACGAACTGGCGACCGCCGATCCGGCGGTCGTCGACTATCTCGGCGTTGGGCCGGTGTTCGCGACATCGACCAAGGGCGACGCGTCGCCGCCGCTCGACGACGCGGCGATCCGCCGGATCGTCGCCGGCACCGGCCTGCCGACCGTCGGCATCGGCGGCATCACCGCGGCGAACGCCGCCCGGCCGCGGATGCTGGGCCTGGGCGGCGTGGCGGTGGTGTCGGCGATCTGCGCCGCACCGGACCCGGCGGCGGCGGCGCGGGCGCTGCGCGCGGCGATGAAATAGGCGGCGGCGGCAGATAGGGCACCCTCACGCTGCTGGAGGAGCTCGGCTACATCGGCGCCAGCGAGCCGGACCGCGGCAAGCGGCTGTTCACCGTCGCCGAGGCGGGCCTCGCCTTCCTCGCCGAGAACAAGGCCGCGGTCGACGGCGTGATGAGCCGGATGGAACTGGCGGCAAGGGCCATGTCCGGCCGCTCGGCGCCGGAGGCGATCCACGAGGCAATGCACACCCTGCGCGCCGCCATACGCTTCCACGCGAGCGACTGGAGCGAGGCGGAGACCGAGCGCGTCCGGGTCATCCTGGAACAGGCCGCGAAGGATATCGGCTCCTAAATGCCCGCCGACGGCCGCTGCCTTGTAGATCCTGCATCTTGAGTGCATCTTGAACAGAGGTATCGAAACGTCGGATCCATTGGAGTTTCGGATCGTTTTTCATGACAGGGCGGAACGAGAAGCATTTTTCAGGTCCCGTTACCGTTTTTCATGAACGACGCCTGCCGCGACGCGGCGTCCCTGTGGGATACGGAGCGCTGATCGATGCCTATCGGCTGCGGGTTCCGCTCCCCCGCAGGCTTTCCGCGATCGGCGAGCGGCACCGGATGGCGGTGGAAGGCGACTGGCGGTTCCTGACGCCCAGGCACGCTCCGGAAGCGACGCTCGAAGGCCACCTGACGTTTGCGCTGAAGTATGAGGGGCTCGACCTCGCCGTCCTGAAGCGGCTGTTCCTTGCCGCCGGCTCCGACGCGGTCGAGGCGCTCGTTCGGGCCACGCCGACCGGAGGCTACGCCCGGCGGCTGTGGTTTCTCTACGAGTGGCTCACCGGCGCCCGCCTCGACATCCCGGACGCCAATGCCGGCCGGTACGTCCCGGTGCTCGACCCGGTGCTGCAATGGGCGGCCGCCGGGAAGGCGTCGCCGCGTCACCGGGTCAGGAACAACCTGCCGGGGACGCCGGAGTTCTGTCCGCTCGTCTTTCGCACCGAAGCCCTGGACGAGTTCGTTGCACTGAACCTGTCGGCGCGCGCACGCGATGTCGTGGCCGAGGTTCCCCGCGACCTCCTGGCACGAACCGCCGCCTTCCTGCTCCTCGAGGATTCCCGGTCGAGCTACGCAATCGAAGGCGAGCGCCCGCCGCAGGACCGCGTGCAACGCTGGGGCCGCGCCATCGGCGAGGCCGGGCGTGTGGACTTCGACGCCGACGAGTTGCTGCGCCTGCAGCGGATCGTCATCGGCGATGCGCGATTCGTGAAGCTCGGTCTGCGGAGCGAGGGCGGATTCGTCGGCGCGCATGACCGCGAGACCCGCATGCCCTTGCCGGACCACATCAGCGCGCGACCTGAGGACCTGCCCTCGCTGATTCGTGGCATGACGGCCTTCGGCCATGGCCCCGAGCCGGGACTCGACCCGGTCATCACGGCCGCCGCCCTCGCCTTCGGCTTCGTCTATGCGCATCCGCTCGACGACGGCAACGGCCGTATCCACCGGTATCTGGTTCACCACGTGCTGGCGCAGCACGGCTTCAATCCCCAGGGCGTGGTCTTTCCGGTATCGGCGGCGATTCTGGCGCGGATCGACGACTACCGCCACGTCCTGGAATCCTATTCGCGCCGCCTGTTGCCACTGGTCGAATGGGAGCCCAACGAGACGTTCAATGTCCGAGTCCTGAACGACACGGGGGATTTCTATCGCTTCTTCGATGCGACCCCCCACGCGGAGTTCCTCTACGCCTGCGTTCGCCGGACGATCGAAGAGGACCTTCCCGCCGAGGCGGGGTTCCTGAGCCGCCACGACCGCCTCCGCAAGCGGATCGCCGCGCATCTCGACATGCCGGACCGCCTGTTCGACCTGCTGTTCCGCTTCCTGCACCAGAACGACGGCCGGCTGTCGCGACGAGCGCGCGAGCACGAGTTCAAAGCCCTCGGCGACCCCGAAGTTGAGCGCATCGAGCAGGCTTATCGGGACGTCTTCGGGTTGCCGCCCGACCCTACCGGATCCCCGCCCGCATGAAGCTCTGCACGAACTGGCGCTGGAACAGCAGGAAGGCGACCAGCAGCGGCCCGGAGGACATCAGGGTGGCGGCGGTGATGATCGACCAGTCGATGCCCTGGTCGGTCGAGGCGAACACCGACAGGCCGACCGTCACCGGCCGGGTCGTCACCGAATTGGTGATGATCAGCGGCCACAGGAAGTTGTTCCAGTGGTGGCTGACCGACACCAGGCCGAAGGCGAGATACACCGGCTTGGCCAGTGGCACGTAGACCTTCCACAGCACCTGCAGCAGGTTGCAGCCCTCGACCCGGGCCGCCTCGTCGAGCTCGCGCGGCACCGACTTGAAGGTCTGCCGCAGCAGGAAGATGCCGAACGCCGACGCCATGTAGGGCAGGCCGATGCCGAGGATCGTGTCGACCAGGCCGAGACCGCGCATGGTGCGGTAGTTCTCCACGATCAGCACGTCCGGCATGATCATCAGCTGGATCAGCACCAGCGCGAACAACGCATCACGGCCGAAGAACTCGAGCCGGGCGAAGGCGAAGGCGGCCAGCGTGGAGAGCACCAGCTGCACCGCCAGCACCGAGGTCACCAGCATGAAGCTGTTCAGGAAGTAACGCGCGAAGGGTGCGGCCTCCCAGGCCCGGGCGAAATTGTCCAGGGTCAGCGGCGCCAGCAGGTCGAAACGCGCGGCGTATTCCCCCGGATGGAAGGCGGTCCACACCGCGTACAGCAGCGGCAAGATCCAGATGAAGCCGAGCAGCCAGGCGGCGGCAGTCTCCAGCACCCGCCAGAACGGCCCGCTGTCGCCCAGCGGGTTGGCGCGCACCTGGTCCATCGGCTCGGCACTCATCGGTAATGCACCCGGCGGTCGAAATACAGGAACTGGCCGAGCGCCACCGCCGCCAGGATCGCCAGCAGCACCACGGTCAGCGTCGCGCCATAGGCGGTGTCCCAGAACTTGAAGGCCACCTCGTAGATGTAGAACAGCAGCAGGGCCGTGGCGTTGTCGGGCCCGCCGCGGGTCATCACCACCACATGGTCGACCATGCGGAAGGCGTTGATGACGGCGTTGACCAGCACGAACAGCGTGGTCGGCATCAGCAGCGGGAAGGTCACCCGCCGGAAGAAATACCAGCGGCTCGCCCCCTCGACCGCCGCAGCCTCGGCCAGCACCGGCGCGATCTGCTGCAGGGCGGCGAGGTAGAAGATCATGAAGAATCCCGCCTCCTTCCAGATCGTCACCACGATCAGGCAGCCCAGCGCGGTCGAGTGGCTGCCGAGCCAGTTGTGGGCGCCGAAGCCGAACAGCCCGAGGAACTGGTCCACCAGCCCGTAGTCGGGGGTGTAGAAGAACAGCCAGATGTTGGCGACCGCGATCATCGGCAGCACGGTCGGCGTGAAGAACGACAGCCGCAGCAGCCCGCGGCCGCGCACCGCACCGTTCACCCACAGCGCCATCAGCAGGGCCAGCGCGATCGACACCGGGATGGTGCCGAGCGCGAAGATCAGGTTGTTCTCCAGGCTCTGCCAGAACACCGGGTCCTGCAGCATTGCCTGGTAGTTCTCGATCCCGACGAAGCGCGCCGGCCGGCTGCCGCGCGGGGTTGAGAACAGGCTCTGGATGAAGGTGGCGACCGCCGGGTAATGCGTGAAGGCGCCGAGCAGCACGGCGGCCGGCAGCACCAGAAGCCAGCCGTGGATGTGCGGGGTGAGGGTGCGGGGTCGGGTCATGCGGCTCACTTTGAACATCCGTCGCTTGGTGGGTCCCGGAGCCGTCCGCTCACGCGGACTCTCCGGGATGACGATATTTATTCAACGCGTCATTCCGGAGAGGGCGCGCGAGCGCCCGGCTCCGGAACCCACCCGCCGCTTCGCGGCCGACGCTCGTTAGCGATACGACTTCAGGATGCGGTCGGCTTCGGCCTGGGCCGCCTTCATGGCGTCGGCCGGCGGCTTGGTGCCGGTCAATGCTGCCTGCAGGCCGTCGTTCAGCGCCTTGGTGACGCGCTGGTTCTCATGCGTCGACAACTCGGCCCAGGCGAAGGGAAGCTGGTCGCGGGCGACCGCGGCCGGCGGGAAGTCCTTCACATAGGCCTTCATCGCCTCGGTCTCGAAGGCGGCCGGCGACACCGCGACATAACCGGTGTCCATGCCCCACTTGGCGGCACGCTCGGGCGTGGTCATCCACTTCACGAAGGTGAAGGCGGCCGCCTGCTCTTCCGCGGTCGCCTTCTTGAAGATGTAGAAGTTGCCGCCGCCGGTCGGGCTGCCGCGGCGCTTGTTCTCCGGCAGCATGGCCACGCCGAACGGGAATTTCGCGTTGTTGCGGACGTTGGTCAGGTTGCCGGTGGTGGTCCACATGATCGCCGTCTTGCCCTCGAAGAAGTCCTTCGGCGTGGTGCCCCACTCGACGATCCCCGGCGGGTGGATCTTGTGCTTCTGGCTGAGGTCGACCCAGTACTGCAGGGCCTCGACCACCTTGGGGTCGTCGTAGAAGGTCTGCGTGCCCTCGGGATTCATCAGGCGCACGTCGTTCTGCGTCGTCAGCGCCTGGAACAGCCAGTACGGGAAGCCCGAGGACGGGATCTGCACGCCCCAGCGCGCCACGTTGCCCGACGCGTCGCGCTTGGTCAGCTTCTCGCCGAACGCCACGAACTCCTTCCAGTTCTGCGGCGGCACCTCGGGATCGAGGCCGACCTCCTTGAAGGCGTCCTTGTTCCAGTACATCACGACCGTGGAGCGCTGGAACGGGATGCCCCAGGTCTTGCCGCCGGTCTGGCTGTTCTCCATGAACGCCGGGTAGAAGCCGCCCAGCCAGGCGTTGTCGGCATCGGTCTTCGCCAGGCCGTCGAACGGGACGATGGCGTCCTCGTCGATCAGCGTGAACATGTCGGTCGACAGGATCACCGACACCTGCGGGACGTCACCGCCCTTGATGGCGGTGAGCACCTTGGTGATGGTGTCCTGGTAGGAGCCGGCGTAGATCGGCTTCACCTTGATGCCGGGATTGTCCTTCTCGAAGTCGGCGGCCATGCCGTCGATGATCTTGGTGATCGGCCCGCCGACCGCCACCGGGAAGTAGAACTGCAGGGTCGTCTCGGCCCGCGCCGACACGGCGCCGAAGGCCAGCCCGCCGGCGACCACCGCCCCGGCCAGCAGCTTGCTCAATCGATTGCTCACGCCCGTCTCCATCTCTCCAGGGTTGTCTTCCCCGCCTTACGCGAGGTTGCCGATCGACGTGACGCTGGCGACCGGCGCGGCCTCATCGACCCGCCGGCCCGTCGCCATGTCGAACAGATGCTCGGCCTCCGGCTCCCAGCCGAGGCCTACGGTCTCGCCGATGCGAACGCGGGCACGGCCGGGCACCCGCACCGCCACCGCGGCGTCGCCGACCCGGCAGCCGACGATCGAATCGGAACCGAGATATTCGATGGCCGCCACCTGCGCCGGCACGCCGGCGACCTCCTCCAGTGCTATCTCCTCCGGCCGCAGGCCGAGCGCCAGGCCCCGGCCGCTGCCGCCGAACAGCGCCGGGCCGTCGGAGCCGGCGATCACCGCACCGTCCGGCCCGTCCGCCAGCGGCAGCACGTTCATCGGCGGCGTGCCGATGAAGCGGGCGGCGAACAGCGTGGCCGGTCGCTCGTACAGCTCGGCCGGCGAGCCGTCCTGCTCGATCCGGCCCTGCCGCATGAGGATCACCCGATCGGCCATGCTCATGGCCTCGGCCTGGTCATGGGTGACGTAGACCATGGTCATGCCCAGCGACTGCTGCAGCCCGCGGATCTCGTTGCGCATTTCCTGCCGCAGCTGCGCGTCCAGGTTCGACAGCGGCTCGTCCATCAGGCAGACCGGCTGCTCGGCGATGATGGCGCGGCCGAGTGCCACCCGCTGCTGCTGGCCGCCGGACAGCTGGCTCGGCTTGCGCTGCAGCAGCGCCGACAGCCCGAGCAGCTCGGCGACCCGGGCCAGCCGCGCCGCCTGCTCGGCCTTCGGCACCCGCCGCACCGCCAGCCCGAACAGGATGTTCTCGGCGACCGTCAGGTGCGGGAACAATGCATAGGACTGGAACACCATGGCGATGCGGCGCTGCGACGGCGGCGCGGACGTCACGTCCTTGCCGTCGATGGTGACCCGCCCGGCGTCGAGACGCTCCAGGCCGGCGATCAGCCGCAACGTCGTCGACTTGCCGCAGCCCGACGGCCCCAGCAGCACCACCAGCGAGCCTGCCTCGACCTCGAAGCTGACGTCGTCGACGGCGCGCGCCGTTCCCCAATGCTTGCTCACCTTGTTGAGCGAAATCGCCTGCACCCGCCCGTCCCCGCAAAACCCCACACCGTCCCTGCCTGAGATGGCCGGGATCGCCGGAGGTTATCACGGGATCGGCATAACAGTGTCGCGTGTCAGTCGTGTGAACGCCGGATCCGGCTCCGCCGCGGCCTATCCCGCGGCCTTCAGCACCTCGGCGGCGAGTGCGCGGATCTCGTCGGAGGCCGCGCCGCCGCGCTGATACTCGGTGACGCCCTGCCCCTCCAGCAGGGCGGCCGCCAGCGCCACGCGGTTGCCGAGCTGCGCCTTCGCGACCTTGCCGCCGAGCTCGTTCAGCTTGGCGACCATGGTGCCGGTCAGCTTGGCCCGCGGCGGCACCCGGTTCAGCACCAGCAGGGCGGCGGTGCCCTCGCCGGCGGCGAGGTCGAGCGTCGCCTTGGTCGCCCAGAAATCCATCGGGCTCGGCTGCAGCGGCACCACCACGAGATGCGCCGCGCGCACCGCGATCTTCGCCTCGGTCTCGGCATGCGGCGGCGAATCGATGACCACGATGTCGTGGTCGCGGGCGAGCTTCTCGACCTCGTTGGCGGTCCGCCAGCCGGTGACCCGGTGCACCGACAGGCCACCCTTGCCCTTGGCGCCGGCGGGTGCCGGTATCCCCATCTCCTCGCGCATCGCCCACCAGGAGCTGAGCGAGGCCTGCGGATCGATGTCGACGATCGCCACCGATTTTCCAGACTCGGCCCAGGCGACGGCGAGGTGTGCTGCAACCGTGGTCTTGCCGGCGCCGCCCTTCTGTTGCGCGACGGTGACGATACGGGCGGTCATGGGCACTCCTCCGGAACGAGGGCGATTGCACAGTGTAGCGTTTCGTTGCTCATGCTGCACCTGCGAACACGAGGGGACTTGACGGCCCGCCGGCTTTGCGCGACGCAGCCCCGTCATGAACCCCACGTCCAACCCGCGGGCGACCGCTTCGATCCGCCCGGCCGACGATTCCGCCGCCCGCGCCGAGGCGGCACGCCTGCTGCGTGCCGGCGCACTGGTGGCGTTCGCGACCGAGACCGTCTACGGCCTCGGCGCCGACGCCACCGACGACAAGGCGGTCGCGCGCATCTTCGAGGCGAAGCAGCGGCCGCTGTTCAACCCGCTGATCAGCCATGTTCCGTCCGCCGAGGCGGCATTCGAGCAGGGCGCCGCCACGCCGGATGCCGAACGCATCGCCGCCGCCTTCTGGCCGGGGCCGCTGACCCTGGTGCTGCGGCGGCGGCCCGGCTGCGACATCGCCCTGCTGGCCAGCGCCGGGCTGGAGACCGTGGCGCTGCGCGTGCCCGGCAATGCCGACGCCCGCGCCCTGCTGGCCGAGGCCGGCATTCCGGTCGCCGCCCCCAGCGCCAACCGCTCGGGACGGGTCAGCCCGACCACCGCCCTGCACGTCGCCGAGGAGCTGGGCGACCGGGTGGCCCTGATCCTCGACGGGGGCCCCTGCCCGGTCGGGCTGGAGAGCACGGTGCTGGACCTGTCCGGGCCGGCACCGCGCCTGCTGCGGCCGGGTGCCGTCACCCGCGAACAGCTCGAGGCACTGCTCGGGCCGGTCGGACGCGTCGCCGAGGGCGACCCCGTCACCGCCCCCGGCATGCTGGCGAGCCACTACGCGCCGCAGGCCCCGGTGCGGCTGTGGGCGACCGACCGCCGACCCGGCGAGGCGTTCCTCGACTTCGGTGCCACGCGGCCGGAGGCCGACCTCGACCTCAGCCCGTCCGGCGACCTGGTCGAGGCCGCCGCCCGCCTGTTCGCGGCCCTGCGGGCGCTCGACGGTGCGGCGGTGGCGGCGATCGCGGTGGCGCCGATCCCGGAGACCGGGCTCGGCCTCGCCATCAACGACCGGTTGCGGCGGGCGGCGGCGCCGCGAGGGTGACGGAAGATTGATTGTCTCAAACGAGACATCATGTATCGTGAAGGACACTTATCCCAGGAGGCGACCATGGTCACCCCCGCTCCCGCCGATCCTTCGCTTGGCACCGGCCTGTCGGACGATGTACTGCGAGACCGCACGCAGCGACATGCCGTGGCCGGGCCGGCGTTCCGCCTGTTCATCCGGCTCGCCGATCGGTGGCGCCTTGACGTCCGGCAGAGGCTGACGCTGCTCGGCGACCTGGCGCGCCCGACCTATTACAACTGGGCGAGCGGGAAGTCCCGGTCGCTGACCCGTGATCAACTCGAACGGGTTTCGCTCCTGCTCGGCATCCATAAGGCGCTAAGGCTTCTGTTCGCCGACGAGGCGGCCGCGGATCGCTGGCTGCGGGCGCCGAACACCGACATCGAATTCGCTGGGCAATCGCCACTGCAGCGCATGCTCCAAGGGGGAATCGGCGACCTGCTCGCGGTCAGGCGCTACCTCGACGCTTGGCGCGGGGCGGCTTGACCATCGCCGATGGGCTGCGGACCAGTCCGGTCGTCGGCCGCACCCACCGGCTGATCGCCGCGCGGTACCCGACCGTCGGTGTGTTCGACGATCTCTCCGACGATCCGGAGGAGCGTCGGATCGCCTTCCTGCTCGAGGCGGCCACCGGCCCCGGCGTCCGGCAGGCCGCTGACCGCCTCGCCCGGCTGTCGCCAGACGAGATCCTCGGAGGCCCCAGCGCGTCGCTCGTCATGTCGGCGTTCCTCTACACCGACGAGCGCGGTGGCCGCTTCCACGATCACCGGCTCGGCGCCTGGTACGCCGCTCTCGAGGTCGATACGGCCATCGCCGAGACGGTCTTCCACCATGAGCGCCGATTGCGGTCGTCGGAGGCCGGGTTCCCGAACCGGATCCAAATACGCGAGTTGCGCGCCGACCTCGTTCGCGAACTGGTCGATCTTCGAGGGCTCCGGACGGACCGGGCGGACCTCTATGATCCGGACCCGGACCGCTACGCTGTTTCGCAGGCCTTCGCGGCCGCACTGCGTTGGCCAGCCGTAACCGCGCCGCGGACCGACGGATTGGTCTATGACAGCGTCCGTCGTGCCGGCGGACAGAACGTCTGCCTGTTCTGGCCGAGCGTGGTGCCGCGTCCGGTGACGGCAGGCGACCGCTACGATTATGCGTGGGACGCCGCCGGAACGCTGACGGTGACGCGTCAGTCCGACGTCCCGACCACCGCACCATAAGGCCAAGCGCCGCGCTGCGGATCGCGCATCGGCGGCGGCGGGTTGTGTGCGGTGGCGCGCGGCCTAATATCGCCGCCGAGTTGACCTATTCACCCGAGTTTACCGATCAGGAGAGTCCGGTGGCCGCACCCGCAGCCGTCGCCCGCAGGAACGACGACGCCCTCGACCGCATCAAGGCCATCGTCGGACCGAAGGGCTGGACCGACGATGCCGACGCCATGCGCCCGCATCTTGAGGACTGGCGCGGGCTGTACAAGGGCAAGGCGCGGCTGGTGGTGAAGCCCGCCAGCACCGAGGAGGTGGCAGGGGTGGTGGCGGCCTGCCACGACGCCGGGATCCCGATCGTGCCGCAGGGCGGCAATACCTCGCTGTGCGGCGCCTCCACGCCGGAGGACGACGGTGCTGCGATCGTGCTGTCGCTCGCGCGCATGAACAAGGTGCGCGACCTCGACGCCGCCAACCACACCATCACGGTGGAGGCCGGCTGCGTGCTCGCCGACGTGCAAAACCGCGCCGCCGACGCCGACCGCTACTTCCCGCTGTCACTGGCGGCCGAGGGCAGCTGCATGATCGGCGGCAACCTGTCGACCAACGCCGGCGGCACCAACGTGCTGAAATACGGCAACGCCCGGGAACTGGTGCTGGGACTGGAGGTGGTGCTGCCGGACGGGCGTATCTGGAACGGCCTGCGCGGACTGCGCAAGGACAACACCGGCTACGACCTCAAGCAGCTGTTCCTCGGCGCCGAAGGTACGCTCGGCGTGATCACCGCCGCGGTGCTGAAGCTGTTCCCGAAGCCGACCGACGTGCGCAGCGCGTTCTGCGCGGTGCCGGACATCGCCGCCGCAGTCACCCTGCTCGGCCGCGCCCGGGCCGAGAGCGGCGACGCCGTCGAGACCTTCGAGTTCATGCCGCGGCTGGTCATCGACCTGGTGCTGAAGCACTTCCCGGACGCCCAGGACCCGCTGCAGACCCGCTACGAGCAGTATGTCCTGCTGGAACTGGTCTCGACCGCCAGCGGCACCAGCGACCTGGCGGCCAAGCTTGAGTCGATCCTGGAGAAGGCGTTCGAGGACGGCCTGGTGCTGGATGCCGCGATCTCGCAGTCGGAGGCGCAGCGGCAGGAGTTCTGGAAGCTGCGCGAGAACGCCTCGGAGGCGCAGAAGCTCGAGGGTGCGTCGATCAAGCACGACGTGTCCGTGCCGGTGTCGCGCATCGCGGAATTCTACGATGCCGCCTGGACCCGGGTCCTTGCCGTCGACGACGGCGTCCGGCTGGTCGGCTTCGGCCATGTCGGCGATGGCAACCTGCACTACAACCTGCAGGCCCCCGAGGGCAGCGACGGCAAGGCATTCCTCGCGATGTGGGAGCGCTTCAACCGCGCGGTGCATGACACGGTCGTGGAAATGGGCGGCTCGATCAGCGCCGAGCACGGCATCGGCCGGCTGAAGCGCGAGGAACTGGCGCATTACAAGGACGCGGTGTCGCTCGACCTGATGCGCACCCTGAAGGCGGCTCTCGACCCCAAGGGCATCCTCAACCCGGGCAAGGTGATCTGAGAGCGTGAGAATGTATCCCGGCTGTCGCCGGCCCGCGCGGCCCGGATAGCATGGGCCGCCTCGGGCGTTGACCTGGGAGCCGTCGCCGAGGAGTTCAGCCGGATGAATGCCCCGCAGCACCAGCCCGCCCCGCGCGGCGGCAGAACGCTGGCGGATATCGCCGCCGACATCGAACAGCGCATAGCCGCCGCGCCGGTCCGTATCCGGCCATTCCCGCATCTGGTGGTCGACGACCTGCTGCCCGGCGAGGTTCTCAGCAACCTCGACGGCCTCTGGCCGGATCCGCAGCGGCTGCGGCACAGCAACTCGCTGCGCCGCACCGAGATGGTGGTCTCCAATCTCGCCGCCCATGCCGACGGGCGCGAGAAAGCGTTCTGGGAAGCCTTGCGCGGTCTCACCACGCGGCTCGCCAGGGTAGTCCGCACGCGGTTGCAGCCGCATTTGTCGGCCAAGTTCCGGCCGCTGATCGGCCCCGACTGGCGCCGTCGCCTGGGCACCCCCGGCTATCTCGACAGCGATGCGATGCTCGCCAACTACACCGGCGTCATCGAACTGCCGCCGCACATCGACCACGCCCGCCTCGTGGTCAACGGCTTCGTCTACCTGGGTGACAAGGGAAGCACGCCGCCCGAGCCGCTCCGCGGCACCATGCTGTACCGCTCCCTCGGCTTCGCCTGGCCGACCAACCGGACGCTGCCGCCGGGCGTCGTCCGGGACTTCCTGCGCGAGGCCGGAGAAGTCGAATGGCGGCACAATCGCCTGCTCGCCTATGTCAACGGCCCGACTTCGTTCCATGGCGTGCCACGGCACGACATCGGCAGCGAGAGGCGACGGCTGCTGATGTTCGGCTCGCTGCTGGATGCGCCGACCGCCAAGGCGCTGCTCGACCCGGCGCTTCTGTAACGGGACCCACCGTCGGCTGCGGGGCTCGCCAAGGTGCCGGATTCCGGAGAACCGGTTGGCGCCCCTCGCCGCGCGCCCGCGGTTGCGTGAGGGAAAACCACATCTACCGGTGACCGCTGCATCAGGCTTACCTGCGCCCTGCAACTTCGCGGGGCCCCGGCGGTCATGCAGGAAGACCGGGTTCACATCATCGAGGACGCCGACGGAGCCAGAGCCGTCCTGGGAAGACCGGCCTGGCTGCTGCTGATCGTCGATGACGACGACTCCGTGCATCAGGCGACCCGCTTCGCGCTGCAGGACTTCACCTTCGAGGGCCGCGGCCTGCGGATCCTGAGCGCCTATTCCGCGCGGCAGGCGCGCCAGGTGCTTGCCGCCGAGGACGACATCGCGGTGGTGCTGCTGGACGTGGTCATGGAGACCGCCCATGGCGGGCTCGACCTGGTGCGCTGGATCCGCGACGACTTTTCGAACGAGCACCTGCGGATCGTGTTGCGAACCGGGCAACCTGGCTTCGCTCCGGAAATGCAGGTGGTCCGCGACTACGACATCAACGACTACAAGGAAAAGGGCGAGATGACCGCCGCCAAGCTGGTGACGTCGGTCTATGCCGCCCTGCGGTCGTTTCGAGACATCGTCCGGCTCGAGATACAGGCGGAGCGCCTCCACCATGCGCTGGCCGCCGCCGAGGTGGCGAACCGAGCCAAGACCGACTTCATCACCCACATGAGCCACGAGTTCCGGACGCCGCTGAACGGCATCCTCGGCCTCTCCGAGATGATCGCCTCCGAGGTCTTCGGGCCGCTCGGGAACCCGAAATACAAGGAATACGCCTGGGACGTCGTTGCGTCGGGCAAGCGTCTCCAGGCGCTTCTGGAAAGCATTCTGGAACTGACGGAGAACGGCGACGGAAGGCCCCTCGACTTCACGCTGTTCGATCTGCGCGACCTGATCGCCGAGCTCCTGGCCAGCAGCGGCCGGGACGGTCAAACAATCGTGGAGACGACACTGCCTGCTCCAAGCAACGGCATTTCGGACCCACTGATGCTGCATGCCGACCGGACCGCAGTGCGCAAGATGCTGCGCAACCTGGTCTCGAATGCGCTGACGCATAATCCGCCGAATTGCAGGGTCCGCATCACGGCCCGGCAGTTTCGCGACGGACGGCTGGCGCTCTCGGTGGCCGACGACGGCATCGGCATCGACCCGGAGGTCCTCGCCCGGCTTGGGGACCCCTTCAACCTCGACGGCGACCCCTACGTCACCGGCCGTGGCGGCCTCGGCCTCGGCCTGGTCGCCACCAAGAAGCTGATCGAGAGACACGGCGGCAGCATGATCGTGGAGAGCGCTCCGGGCGAGGGAACCAGGGTGCGACTGACCTTCCCCAACGGCGGCACCGCGGAGGGACGTCCGGGCAGCGTTCGGCCGGCCGCGTGAGCCTAGGGAGAGAGAAACGATGAGCAGGACGATGCGCCGGCCTGGAGCAAGGCGAACGGGCCGTTTCGCATCGCGATGGCTCGCCCTGCCGATGCTGGCGATGCTCGCCGCCTGCGGTGATCCGGCGCCGATCCGGATCGGCTTCATCGGAGGACTGAGCGGGCGTTCCGCCGACACCGGCGAAGCGTCGCGCAACGCAGTCCAACTCGCCGTCGACGACGCCAACCGGTCGGGCGGCATCGCCGGCCGCCGGCTAGAGCTGCTGGTGCGCGACGACGCCGACGATCCCGCGACCGCCGCGCAAGCCGTGCGAGATCTGTCCGCCGCCGGCGTTGCGGCAATCATCGGGCCGAACAACAGCTCGATAGCAGCCGGCATGTTGCCGGTGCTCAACGAGCTGAAGGTCGTCACGATCTCGCCGACCGTGTCGTCGCTGGCGTTCGCCGGGTTGGACGATCATCTGTTTCGCATCAACTGGACCACCCGGGACAATGCCCGTGTCTATGCCCGCCACTACATCGACCGCGGGATCCGCCGCATCGCCGCGGCCACCGACGCCAACAACGCGGTGTTCTCGGAGAGCTGGCTGCAGGAATTCCGCGCAGCCTACGAGCCGGCGGGCGGCGGGATCGTGGCGCATGAGCGTTTCGACGCCAACGGCACGCGCGGCTATTCGCAAACCGTGGCGACGCTGCTGGACAGCGGTCCCGAGGCACTCCTGCTGGTCGCCAACAGCGTGGACGCCGCCCAACTCGCCCATCAGATCCGCAAATCGAACCGTGACGTCCTGCTGATCGCGGCCGAGTGGGCCGCCTCGGAACGCCTGCTGATCCTCGGCGGCCAGGCGATCGAGGGACTGGAGCTCGTGCAATCCTACGACCGCACCGATGGCTCCGAGGGCTACCGGCGGTTCCGCGAGGCGTATACCGCCAACTTCCAGCAGGAGCCGGGGTTCTCGAGCGTGGCGGCGCACGACGCCGCCACCGTGCTGTTCCGTGCACTGGCGCTCAAGGGCGCCCAGGGATCGTTGAAGGCAACGCTGCTTGGCCTCGACGCGACGCCCGGGCTGCAGCAGGCCATCCTGTTCGACCGTCATGGCGACGCCCAGCGGCAGGCATTCTTCGTGACGGTGCGCTCGGGCCGCTTCGAAGCTCCATGAAGCTCTCCCCGAGCCTCAAGCTCCGGACCTCGGTCATCCTGCTGCTCGTCAGCACGATCCTGGTTACTCTGGCGATCGTCGGTTCGGGCATCCTCGCGGTGTCGATCGGCCGCATCCACGACGAGAGCCGCAGCCGGGTCGCCGACGCCGCGGCCGACGTCGCCTCCCGGGTGGAATCGTTCCTGGCCAACGTCCAGGCGCGGGTCGAGCTCACCGGAACCGCCTACCGCACCGCGCCCCCGGCGGCGCTGCGCGAGATCCTCGACAGCGCCCGCCGGCCGCCGCTGACCGCCATCTACGTCATCGCGGGCGACGGCAAGCTGCTGGCCGCCAGCATCGCCGGAGCCAGCGAGGAGCGGACCCGTGAGCTCGCCGGCATCGATCTCGCCGGCTACCCGTTTTTCCGTGCCGCGATAGACCGCGGCGAGACGCTGTGGAGCGACAAGCACCTTTCGGCGGTCACCGGCGCGGTCACCGTCGGGCTTGCCGCGCCGATCGGCAATGGCGACGGTGTCGTCATCGCCGAGCTGCCGCTGGAGTCCGTGCTCGACATCAGCCGGATCGCCGATGAAAGCGACCGCCTCGACCACTGGGTGATCGACCGCCAGGGCGAGATCGTCGCCGACACCGGACCGGTCAGCGCCGGGCGCCGCAACCTGTACAGTCACCCGCTGGTCGCCGCCGCACGAACCGGGTCGATCGCTCCAAGTTCCGCAAGCTTCGGCGATACCACCTATCACGTCGCGGCCGCGGTCTCGCGGCCCCTCGGCTGGCTGTTCGTCAGCCGCATCCCGGCGGGGCTGAGCAACCCCGAGGTCCGCGAAGTCGTCACCATCGTCCTGCTCGGCTTCCTCAGCTCAGCGCTCGTCGGCCTGCTGCTGGCACCGCTGTGGGCGCAGGGGATCGTGCGCCCGCTGCAGGCGGTGGCGAAACGCGCCAACCAGATCGCGCGCGGCGAACGCCCGGCTGTCTGGCCGACGGGAAGCATCGTGGAGCTGAACCGGCTGTCGTCGGACCTCGGCACCATGGCCGACGCCATCGCCGCCCGCGAGGAGGACCTGCGCCGGCTCAACGACGAACTCGAAGACCGCGTCGCCCGGCGGACCGACGAGCTGAACCGCAGCAACGAGGACCTCTCGACCGCCCTCGCGATCGTCCGGCAGGCCAAGGACGAGCTCATCCAGTCGGAACGGCTCGCCGCCCTCGGACGCCTGGTGTCGGGCATCGCGCACGAACTGAACACGCCGCTCGGCAACGGCCGGATGGCGATCACCACGCTCGGCGAGCGCCTGATCCGCTTCGAGGCCGCCCTCGGCGACGGGCTGCGCCGCACCGAACTCGACGATTTTGTCAGGTCAGTGCGGACCAGCACCCTGATCGCCGACAGCAACCTGAAGCGCGCCAGCGAACTGATCGGCAGCTTCAAGCGTGTCGCGGCGGACCGGGCCGGATCGCGGCGGCGGCGCTTCCGGCTGCGCGAGGTCGTCGACGAGGTGCTGCTGACGCTGAGCCCCACCCTCGCAGGCCAGCCGATCGATGTCCGGGTCGAGGTGCCCGACGACCTGCTGATGGAGAGCTACCCGGGCGAGCTCGGGCAGGCCTTCACCAACATCCTGGAGAACGCCGTCCTGCACGCCTTCGCTGGCCGCGAGCGCGGCACCGTGGTGATCGCAGCGGTAGCCGAGTCGCCGGCCCGCCTGCGCATCCGCCTGAGCGACGACGGCGTCGGACTGTCCCCCGAGGTGGCGAGGCGCGCCTTCGATCCGTTCTTCACGACCACGATGGGGCGCGGCGGGACAGGGCTCGGCCTGTTCATCGCGCACAACGCGGTCACCAACGTCCTCGGCGGCACGCTCGGGCTGAGCACCGAGGTGGGTGTGGGTGCTACCTTCGAGCTGCTGGTCCCAGCGGTCGCGTCGAGTCCGGCGGCAGCCGATTCCTGAGCCCACCTCCCTCCACCGGCGGCTGTCGATGTCCGGGAGCCTCAATGGCGCCCCCTCCGATTGCCGGCTCCCCGCCCGCGCGCTAGAACGCGTTGATCGCCGCCGGCGCCGTGCGAGACGCCACCCGCCAGGGAGAGCCCGATGACCGCATACACCGCCCCGCTGCGCGACATGCGCTTCGTCATCGAGGACGTGGTCGGGCTCGGCCAGATCGCCGCGCTGCCGGGCCTGGAGGCGACCGATGGCGCTCTCGTCGAGCAGATCCTGGCGGAGGCCGGAAAGCTGGCCGGCGGCGTGCTGGCGCCGCTGAACGAGGTCGGCGACCGCCAGGGTGCGCGGCTGGAGAACGGCGTGGTGCGAACCCCCGCGGGCTTCGCCGACGCCTACCGGCAGTTCGTCGAGGGCGGCTGGAACGGGGCACCCTTCGAGGCGGAATGGGGCGGCATGGGGCTGCCCTGGCTGGTGTCGACCGCGCTGCAGGAGATGTGGCAGGGGGCCAACCTCGCCTTCGGGCTGTGCCCGCTGCTCACCCAGGCCGCCATCGACGCCCTGCGCGAGGTCGGCACCGAGGAGCAGAAGCGGCTGTATCTCGGCAAGCTGGTCAGCGGCGAGTGGACCGGCACCATGAACCTGACCGAGCCGCAGGCCGGTACCGACCTCGGCGCCATCCGCACCCGCGCCGAGAAGCTGGCCGACGGCAGCTACCGGCTGCGCGGCCAGAAGATTTACATCACCTATGGCGACCACGACTACACCGACAACATCATCCACCTGGTGCTGGCGCGCTCGCCCGACGGCATCGCCGGCACCAAGGGACTGTCGCTGTACATCGTGCCGAAGTTCCTGGTGAACCCGGACGGCTCGCTGGGTGCCCGGAACGACGCCAAGCCGATCAGCCTGGAGCACAAGCTCGGCATCCACGCCAGCCCGACCTGCGTGATGGCCTATGGCGAGAGCGAGGGTGCCGTCGCCTATCTGGTCGGCGAGGAGAATCGCGGCATCGAGTACATGTTCATCATGATGAACAACGCCCGCCTGGCGGTCGGCCTGCAGGGGCTGGCGATCGCCGAGCGCGCCTACCAGCAGGCCGTCGAATTCGCCCGCGGCCGGGTGCAAGGGCGTGCCGTCCAGGGATCGTCGGGGCCGGTGGCGATCATCAACCACCCCGACGTGCGCCGCATGCTGATGACCATGAAGGCGCAGGTAGAGGCGATGCGCGGCCTGATCTACGAGGTCGCCGCCGGCATCGACGTCGCCGACCGGCACCCGGACGGCGCCGCGCGCGCCGCCGCCCAGGCCCGGGTCGACCTGCTGATCCCGGTGGTCAAGGCCTGGTGCACCGACGCCGCCGTCGAGATCTGCTCGACCAACATCCAGGTGCATGGCGGCATGGGCTTCATCGAGGAGACCGGTGCCGCGCAGCATTACCGCGACGCCCGCATCACGCCGATCTACGAGGGTGCGAACGGCGTGCAGGCGCTGGACCTGGTCGGCCGCAAGGTGGCGCGCGACGGCGGCGAGGCGATACGGGCGTTCCTGGCCGATGTCGACGCGACCCTGGCGAGCCTCGACGCCTCGGATGCCGCCACGTCTGTGTTGCGCGAGCGCCTGGCCGCCGGCCGCGACGCGCTGGCCCGGGCCGCCGACTGGGTCGTGGCCACCATGCCGTCCGACGCCGCCGCCGCAGCCTCGCCCTCGGCGCTGTTCCTGAAGCTGCTCGGCCTGGTCGCCGGCGGCTGGCTGATGGCGCGCTCGGCGCTCGCCGCGCGCGCGGCGCTGGCCGCCGGTGCCGACGGCGACAGCCGCTGGCTCGACGCCAAGCTGGTGACCGCCCGCCATTACGCCGACCACCTGCTGGCGCAGGCGCCGGGCCTGCTGAGCGCGATCCAGGCCGGCGGCAGCACCGTGATGGCGCTCGACGAGGACCTGTTCTGAGGCCCGGCCGGGGACGGCAGAGGAGAGCCGCCGCCGGCTTGACGGTGGAGCGCTTCACCGCGTCGCCGGCCGACTGCGTCCGCCACGCTCTGACCCGCGGCGGGAACGTCTTCGCCGCCCACCGGCCGAAGTAGCGGCGACCCTACTGGCGGTAGAAATATCGCACGGACGGCATTCTCATGTGGTGCCGCTGTCGCTATCCTGGCGCCGGATGGATGGGGACGCCCGCGGGCCGGCCCGCAGGGTGTCATGTGGGGGAGATCAGATCGATGACCGACGGGACCGGACGCGCCGGCATGTTCAAGCGGCGTGATTTCCTGGCGGGCGCCTCGGCGCTCGCGGCGGCATTTCCCTTGCTGCCGAAATCGGCGGTCGCGGCACCGCTGCGCCCGCCGGCGCCGGCCGGCGCCAAGGTCGCCCGGCTCGGCATCTACCCGGCGATCGGCATCTGCCGCGTCGGCGGCAGTGCGAAATGGTTCCTCGCCCCCGAGGTCCCCGGCCTGGCGCCGACGCCCGAAGGCGGCTTCAAGGACGGCGAGCAGGCGATCAAGAAGCAGGTGCAGCGGTTCCGGATCTACGCCTTCGACGACCAGGGCCGGGTGATCCGCGAGGTCACGGCGTCCGAGGCACGGATCGAGTGGCGGGTGCATGTCGCCAACACCAAGGCCGCCTGGTACGGCTTCAACAACCCGCTCGACAACGGCGAGCTGGCGCCCGGCCTGCCGGGGCGCCGCCGCAATCAGTATTTCGTCTCCGACGCGGAGCGGCTGAAGATGCTGGTGATCGACGGCGGCGAGACCACGATCACCGGCGCCGGCACCAATTCCGACGGCGGCGACCCGCGCTACGCCATGGGCGGGCGGTTCTGGGACCAGATCGAGGTCGGCCTCGGCCACCTGCGCACCGACGACGCCGGCCGGCTGCTGGTGTTCCCGCCCGACGGCAAGTCGTCGAGCCCGACCAACGCGCCGATCACCAGCTTCGCCGACAACGACGGCTGGCACGATGACTGGTGCGACGGCCCGGTGCAGGCGACGGTCACCTTGTCCGGCGGCGCCGCCATGGTAGCGGACCATGCCTGGGTCGCCTCGGTCGGGCCGAACTTCGCGCCGGAGATCCCGCCGATCACCACCCTGCACGACGTCATCGCCAACCTGAACGTCGAGCAGGGCTGGGCGCCGGCCCCGACGGCGCCGATCTCGTTCCGCCGCGACGTCTACCCGACCTTCCGGCGGGTGGCGCTGATGCAGTGGGTGGCCGCCAACGCCAACCTGCAGCAGGGCTGGCTCGATGTCGGCAACTTCGCCGATCCCGCCTACATCGCCCGGCTGCGCGACCCGAGCCCCGCCAACCGGGCGTTCCGCGAGCAGGTGCTGGCACAGTTCCGCAACCCCGACAACAACGCCGCCGACGCCTACAAGACCGAGGCGCTGAAGATCCCGTTCATGCTCGGCGACGGCGTCAACTACGACGGCAGCCCGCTGCAGTGGTTCCGCTTCCCGGCGCTGCAGTTCCGTCACCTGCGGATGTGGGCCGAGGGCAGCTTCGTCGACGACCTCGACGACGCCAGGGCGGACGCCGTCAGGTCGCTGGACGACCTCGATCTCGCACAGCGGCCGGACGCCCTGACCGAGGCGGCGCTGGAGCCCTGCTCCGGCGGCGCCTTCCACCCTGGCGTCGAGCTGACCTACTACCTGCGCCTCAAGGAGATGTACGCCCGCAACCGCGATCCGAAGTCCGAGCCGTTCCGCATCGCGCTCGGCAAGCGCCCGACGCTGATCCAGAACATCGGCTTCCTGCTGACCGCGGAGACCGCCTTCGAGGGCAACCCGCAGCTCGGCACGCCGCCGCCGATCGGGCCGCAAGGCCCGGGGGACCTCACGCGCTGGATGGGCCTGCCCTGGCAATGCGACGCTTTCAGCTGCCAGCAGGTGGTGATGCAGGCCGACTTCCCGACCGCGGTGTGGTGGCCGGCCCTGCTGCCGATCGACGTGCTGCCGGAGGTCTACTACAAGAACATGATGCGCGACGACTTGGCGGCGGACGAGCGCCTGAAGTTCTTCGAGAACCGGGTCGCCTGGTCGCGCGGCGTCGCCGGCATCGGCTACCACGCCAACGCCAGCTACTGGGACGGCATCACCAACATGATCGGCCTGTGGCAGCGCATGGGCTTCGTGGTCAGGCTGCCGGGGCCGGCCGGCGGCGACCCGAAGCTGGCGGCGATCCCGAAGGAGGTGTTCGTCGAGGTCGGCCGCGGCAACATGGAGGGCCGCTTCCAGTGGAAGCCGTCCATGGGTGACCTGCCGAATTGACGGCGACCGGGATTGCGGACGTCGCGGTGGCGGATGTCGCGGTGGTGGGCGGCGGCATCGCCGGTGCCGTCGCCTGCGTCGCCCTTGGACGCGCCGGGCTGGACGTGGCGTGGATCGCGTCGGAAGTTGACGCGGACGCCGACCGCGCCGGCGACAGCCTGGCACCCGCCGCCGGGCCGGTGCTGGCGTCGCTCGGTCTCTCCGCACTGCTGGATGGCCATCGCCCGGCCAATGCCAGCTTCTCGGCCTGGGGCAGCGACGCGCTCGCCGAGCGCAACGCCATCGTGCACCTGGAGGGCCCCGGCCGGGTGATCGACCGGCCCCGCTTCGAAGCGGCGCTGCGGGCGGCGGCGACACCCCTCGCCCGCCGCGAGACGGCGACGCTGGAGCATGCCGCAGTCGAGGACGGCGCCTGGCGGCTGGCGCTGGCCGACGGCCGCAGCGTCGCCGCCCGCTTCCTGGTCGACGCCACCGGCCGCGCCGCGGTCGCCACCCGGCGGCTGGCGACGCGGCGGCGCGACGACCGGCTGGTCGCGGCTTTCGCCTTCCTGCGCCACGCCGACCCGACGGTGGAGCCCACACCGGCGACCATCGTCGAGGCGGTGGCGGACGGCTGGTGGTACGCCGCCCTGCTCCCCGACGTCCGGCTGTCGCTGGCCTGGTTCAGCGACCCCGACCTGATGCCGCGCGGCCTGTCGCGCGACCTCGGCGCCTGGCGGGACCGCATCGCCGCCACCCGCCACGTCGCGCGCTGGATCGCCGACGCCGGCTTCGCCGTGGAGGCGCCGCCGCGGCTGGAGAGCGCCGGTACCACCTGGCTGGCGCCGGCGGCGGGCGCGGTGCGGGGCGCCGGCTGGGCCGCGATCGGCGACGCGGCGGCGGCCTTCGACCCGCTGTCGTCGCACGGCATGACGACGGCCCTGTGGGGGGCGGGGCGGATGGCGGAGGTGGTGCCGGCGTGGCTCGGCGGCAATGCTGCGGCGCTGGAGGGGTATGCACAGGCGGTCGCCGACGGCGTGGCCGCGTTCAGGGCGCAGCGCGCGGCGATCTACGGGCGGGAGCGGCGCTTCGCTGGGGAGGTGTTCTGGCGGCGAAGGGCAGAATGAACGGCCAGCACGTCACGGTTCGCAGTATCCAGAGTATTCACATTACCGCGCCGTCGACCGTTGGAGTTCCGCGCGCAAGGCGGATATGTCCTCGCGCAGCGCCGCGATCTCGCGGGCACCGCCGACATCCCCGTCCGGTGCTGCGGCCTCCTGCTCGATGAAAAAGGTGGCAAAGCTGGCCGTAATATAGCCAAAGACAGCGAGGCCGTAGATCGACAGAAGCAGCGCGAGCACCCGGCCCTCGGGAGTCAAAGGCCAGAAATCCGACCCCATGGTCGACACCAGCATCGCAGTCCACCAGAGCGCGTCAGCGTACCCGGCAAAGCCGCCATCGACCTCGTGTGCCGGTTCGAAAGCCAGCATTCCACCCGCGCCCAGCAGAATGACCAGCACCGTCGTGGTCAGCACATAGCCAAGCCCCCGGCGATCGAAGCTCTTTCGCAGCGCGCCGATGCCGCGATTGGCGGTGCCGACGATCCTGACGAGACGCAGCCCACGGCTCAGACGCAGCACCCGCAGGACGCGCAGAGCGCGCAGGAACCGGAATGCAGGCGCAGCGAGAGCGACGATCGTAATCGGATTGCGTCGCAGGAACCGGAGTTTGCGCGGAGCTAGGGCGAAGCGCAGCAGAAACTCGAGGATGAATATGATCCAGATGATCGTGCCGATCAGCTCGAACACGCCGGACGTCGTCCAGATCAGTTCGACAATGACCAGGCTGAGCCAGATGAACGAGAGGACCAGCATCGGTCGCTCCAGCCAGTCTTCCAGCTGTGTCAGCGCCCGCCAGCGCTCCTGTTCCTCTTCCGACGCATCACTCTGCGGATCAGGAGCCTCTGTCATGGATGGTTCCTCTTTTGTCGTGCGAAGACGCAATCGGGCCCGCCGCGCAGGCTCGTGTCACCTTCCCCCTCACGCCATCCCCAGCATCGCCCGCGTCTCCGCCGGCGTCGCCGGCTCGCGGCCGAACGCCTCCGCCATCCGCGCGACCCGCCGCACCAGATCCGCGTTGGTCGGCGTGCCGAGTTCCGGATACGGGTAGTCGCCGAGGCCGATGGCGACGTGGCCGCCGCGCTCCAGAGCCAGCGCCGCCGGGCCGAACAGGTTGCCGACCTTGTTGTTGACGGTCCATTCGCAGCGGACGCCCTGCGGCATGAACTCCAGATGCGCCATCAGGCCCCTGATGCTGCCGGGATGGCCGCCGAGATATCCGGAGTCCGACAGCGCGAACAGCAGGTAGGCCGGCTGGTCGATCAGGCCCATCTGCAGGAACGCCTCGAACAGCCGGGTGAACGGCACCGTCCACGAGACCACGGCCGGCTTGACCCCGAGTTCGCGCATGCGCCGGGCGAAATAGGCGCAGGTGGCGGGCGTGTTCACATAGGCCAGGGTGTCGGTCTTCATCGCCTTCGCGGCCGGGTCGTAGACGTCGACATTGGTCGAGCCGATGTCGATCGGCGCGAAGTCCGGCTTCAGCAGCGGATCCTGGCTCGCCCTGACGATGTGCTGCAGGCGGGCCTCGTCCGAGGTTTTCAGCGTCACCTGGCCGAGGGTGGGGTGGATCAGGATGTCGGTGGCAGCCCGGATCTTCCGGATGGTCTCCAGATAGACGTCGGGATCGTGGTTCGGCGAGCCGTCGGGATTGCGCGCGTGGTAGTGCAGGATCGAGGCGCCGGCCTCGCGGCAGGCCGCCGCCGCCTCGGCGATCTCGTCGGGGGTGAACGGCACGTTCGGGTTGACGTCGCGCGGCATGTACTCGTTGACCCGCGCCTCGATGATCAGCTTCTTGCCGAAGGCCGGAACGGTGGATCTGAAGCTCATGCGTCCGGCTCCCAATCGATCACGCCGGCTGCCGCCAGCTCGCGCAGCTGCACCTCCGACAGGCCGAGCATGCCGCGCAGGATCGCGTCGTTGTGCGAGCCGAGCGCCGGACCCAGGCTGTCGATGCGGCCGGGCGTGCGGGTCAGCCGCGGCACCACGTTCGGGATCGCCACCTCGCCGGCCCGCTCGTCGGTGACGAAGGCGATGTTCTCCCGTGCCTTGTAGTGCGGATCCTCGAAGATCTCGTCGATCGCGTAGACCGGGCCGCACGGCACCTGGAAGCGCTCGCACAGCGCCACCAGCTCGTCGCGGCCGAAACCGGCGGTCCAGGCACCGACATAGGCGTCGACCTCGGCGCGGTCGCGCTCGCGGTTGGCGAGCGGGCCCCAGCACTCCGGTGCTGCCAGGCCGGGCTCCTCCATCGCCTCGGCCAGGCGGGCGAAGATCTTGTCGTTGGTGCAGGCGATGGCGATCCAGCGTCCGTCCTTCGTCGGATAATGGCTGTGCGGCACGACGTTGACGGTGCCCGGCCCCATGCGCTGGCGGACGTAGCCGTTGTGATGGAAGGCCGGCGCCAGCTCGTCGAGGATGCGGAACACCGGCTCGTACAGCCCGATGTCGATGACCTGCCCGCGGCCCGACGCGTCGCGCTCGCGCAGCGCCAGCAGCGCGCCCATCGCCCCGTAGATCCCCGCCAGGTAGTCCGGGATGGTGGCGGAGCCCGGCGTCACCGGCGGGCGGTCGGGATAGCCCGCCAGGAAGGACAGCCCGCCGAAGGCGTTGCCGATCCGCCCGAAGCCGGGGCGCCCGCGGTTGGGGCCGGTCTGGCCGTAGCCGGAGATCCGCACCATGATCAGGCGCGGGTTGACCGCCTCCAGGATGTCCCAGCCGAGACCCCAGCCCTCCAGCGTCCCCGGCTGGAAGTTCTCCACCAGCATGTCGGCGCGGCTCACCAGGTCCTTCAGGATCGCCGCACCCCCGGGCTTGCGCAGGTCGACGGTCACCGACTTCTTGTTGCGCGATTCCGACAGCCAGGGCAGCGAGTCGCCGCACGCCGTCGGGGTGCCGAACCGGCGCAGCGCGTCGCCCACCACCGGCAGCTCGAGCTTGATGACCTCGGCACCGAACTCGGCCAGCTGGGTGGTGCAGAACGGCCCGGCAATGAAGCTGGACAGGTCGATAACGCGGACGCCATCGAGCGGGCGGGCGCCTATCGGCCGGACTCCATTCGGCCCACCCTCCGGGGCTTCGGTGCCGTCGGATTGCATGCGGTCCTCCCTGTCGGTCGCCGGCCGGTTGTCCCGGCCTATGCGTTGTGAGCGGCGATCTTGTCCATCGCGGCCAGCACGCGCTGCGCCTGGTAGACGATGGGATAGTCGACGAACTGGCCGTCGATCTGGAACGCGGCGGACCCCTGCTTCTCGGCCGCCTCGAAGGCGGCGACGACGCGCCGCGCCCGGTCGACCTCGGCCGCGGTCGGGGTGAAGGCGTCGTGGATCGGCGCGATCTGGCCGGGATGGATGCACAGCTTGCCCTGGAAGCCCAGGCCGCGCACCCGCCGCGCCGACATCGCACCGCCCTCGCCGTCGGCAAGGTCGACCCACACCGTGTCGATCGGCGCCTCCAGGCCGGCGGTGCGCGACGCCAGCACCACGGCACTGCGATACGGCAGCAGCTCGGTCTCCTCGCGGCTCCACACCAGGCCGAGGTCGAGGGTGAAGTCACCGGCACCGAACGCCATGCGGCGGACCCGGGTGCCGGCGGCGGCGATACCGGCGGCCGCGGCGATCCCCGCACCGCTCTCCAGGATCGGGATCAGGTCGACCGAGCGCCGGGGCAGCCCGCGCTCCCGCTCCAGCTGCGACATCAGCCACTCCGCACAGCGGATCTCGTCGACCGACTCCACCTTCGGAAGGACGATGCCATCGACGCCCGCGACGACGACCGCCAGCAGGTCCTGGTAGGCCCAGTCGGTGGTCAGCGCGTTGATGCGGACGTAGCCCGGGCACTCGCGCGGCCGCTGCAGCGCCGCGACCACGGCCGGGCGGCTGGCCGCCTTCTCCGGAACCGGGCAGGCATCCTCAAGGTCGAGGATCACGGCGTCGGCCCCCAGCGTGAAGGCCTTCTCCACGCGGCGGGGGTGGTTGCCGGGGGCGAACAGCATCGAACGAAACAGCGGCACGGGCGGATCTCCGAGACGGTGCCGCCGGAGGGCGGACAGGCGATGCCGGCCAGCTTAGTCCGCCCGGGCCGCGGGGACAGCCCATTGTTTCGAACAAATCCGGTTCCTCGCGGGCGCCACCCCGACCCGCGCGGAAACGGTCGAGGCCGTGCTCAGAGAATCCCGTCCAGCGGGTTCAGCCGGAAACGCGGGCTCGGCGCCAGCTCGAACGAGCCCATGCCACCGGAGTGGCCCTGGTCGCTCTGGTTCGGGAACATCGTCTGCATGCCCTGGCGCAGCATCTCCCGCAGCTTCGGATCGTCGGGACCCGTCAGCTTCGGACCGGAGACCTTGGCGCCGGCGATCGGCTCGCTGGTGTCGCAGAACGCCAGGAACAGGTTGGTGCGGTCGGCATACCGTGCCGCCACCACCGGGCCGTAGGCCGACTTGCAGACATCCATGGTGTCGGCGCCCTGCTCGGCGTCGAAGCGGGCGACGATGCGGTAGTTGTTCAGCCTGGCCGCCGCCGGGCTCGCCGTGTAGCTCACCTCCGAACGGCTGACCGAGCCCTTCGCCATCTCGGCGAGCCGGGCCGCGACCTCGGTCGCGGGCAGCTGGAACGGCGCGTTGACCGAGATCATCAGCACCGGCGAGTTGTTGCCGGCGAAGTTCAGGAACCGCAGGCGCGGCGCCGGATCGACGTTGGTGATGGTGTCCTGCGCCGTCACGCAGCCGGAGAGCAGGAGAAGGGCGAGGCAGGCGAGGCGGCGCATCGGGAGGGCTCCGTGGTGGCGTGCGGAACAGATGAGGCTTTCGCCGGCGTCCGGCAAGGCGGCCGGTTGCCGCTGCCCGACCGGCACTGCCCGATCGGCATTGCCCGGATGCCGCGCGGCGCTTGCGGCCGGCGATCCATCGTCTATCGTCGCCGACCGGGCAACCCGGCCGCTCCTGGAGTTCTGCGATGGCGACCCCCGACGACGTGCTCGGCTTCTGGTTCGGCGAATGCACGCCGGCCCAGTGGTTCGCGAAGGACGACGGCTTCGACGCAACGCTGCGCGCCCGCTTCGGCGGGCTGCATGAAGAAGCCGCGGCCGGCGGGCTCGGCAACTGGGAGGCGACGGCCGACGGCCGCCTGGCGCTACTCCTGCTGCTCGACCAGATGTCGCGCAACCTGTACCGCGGCGACCCGCGCGCCTTCGCCCAGGATGCCCGCGCCCGCGACGTGGCGCGCCGGGCCATCGCCGCAGGCGACCATGTGTTCGCGCCGCCGCAGCGCTGCACCTTCCTGTTCCTGCCGTTCGAGCACAGCGAGGACCTCGCCGACCAGCTGTGGAGCGAGGCGCTGTTCCGCGCCCTGGGCGACGCGAACCTGGACTTCTACGCCACCGGTCACCGGGTGATCGTCGAGCGCTTCGGGCGCTTCCCGCACCGCAATGCCGCCCTCGGCCGCGACAGCACGGCCGAGGAGCTCAGCTTTCTCGAGCAACCCAACTCGTCGTTCTGACTTCCGGAGGACCGCCCGTGAGCAACAAGCCCGTCATCGTCGTCCTGTCGCCCTGGTACACCGCCGCCATGGACGAGCTGGACCAGCATTTCACCGTCCACAAGCTCTGGGAGGCCGATGACAAGGCGGGGCTGCTCGCCTCGCTGCGCGACAGCTGCGTCGGCATCGCCGGCAGCAAGGTGTGCGATGCCGCCACGATGGATGCGCTGCCGAATGCCAAGGTGATCGCGCATCACGGTGTGGGCTATGACGGCGTCGACGTGGCGGCGGCCACCGCCCGCGGCATCAAGGTCTCCAACACCCCCGACGTGCTGAGCGACGAGGTCGCCGACTTCGCGATCGCCCTGACCCTGGCCACGTTGCGGCGCATCCCGCAGGCCGACCGCTACGTGCGCGAGGGCCGCTGGGAGCGCGAGGGCGACATGCCCTTCACCCACCGCATGTGGGGCCGCCGGGTCGGCATCCTCGGTCTCGGCCGCATCGGCATCGAGATCGCCCGGCGCTTCGAGGCATTCAAGATGACCATCGCCTACCACACCCGCGGCAAGAAGGACGTGCCCTACACCCACTACTCGTCGCTGCTCGGCATGGCGCACGACGTCGACATCCTGGTGGCGATCGTGCCGGGCGGCGCCGGGACGAAGCACCTGGTGAACCGCGAGGTGCTGGACGCGCTCGGGCCGCAGGGCGTGTTCATCAACGTCGCGCGCGGCAGCGTCGCCGACGAGGACGCGCTGATCGCCGCCCTCAAGGACGGCCGCCTGGGCGCCGCCGGCCTCGACGTGTTCGCCGACGAGCCGCGGGTGCCGCAGGCCCTGAAGGACATGACCGAGAACGTCGTGCTGCAGCCGCACCAGGCCAGCGCCACCCACGACACCCGGCTCGCCATGGGCCGGCTGGTCATGGACAACCTGCTCGCCGGCATCGCCGGCAAGCCGCTGATCACGCCGGTGAACTGAGCAACGCCGGGGCGGCGGCGACCGTTACTCCGCCGCCTCGACCGCCTTCGCCGGCGCCGGCCGGTCCCGTGCCGGCCCGGCGTAGTCGCGCACGCCGGCCGCCAGCGCCGAGCAGGCCAGGCGGATGTATTTCGGGATCTGCACGGTCTCGCCGTCGCGCTCGCCCTTTTCGTAGTACTGCACCACCCGCCGCTTGAGCCCGAGTGCCTCGGCGGCCTCCTTCTGCGACAGCTTCAGCGCCTTGCGCCAGCGCTTGAAGTCGCCGGGCTTCATGTCGAGGTCGAGTTCGGCGGTCTTCTTCACGCACAGCTCCGTGCAGCCGCCTCCGGTATAGGAGAGCCGGCGGCGCGCGCAAAGCAAAAGCGCACGTCGTGCGTTCCAGCGCCCCGGCGGGCGGCCGGCGAACGCTACGGCCGGTGCGAGGCGAGCAGCACCCGGATGTCCGCCGGGATCGGCACCGCCTTGCGGGCGACCGGATCGAAGCAGACGCCGATGGTGGTCGAGGTGACCCGGCACTCGCCCTCGACGAACACGCCCTGGCGGATCGTGCAGGAGGTGTTGCCGAGGCCGGCGACCCGGGTGCCGGTGCGCACGCTGCCGGGAAACCGGATCTCGCGTGCGAAGTCGATCTCCAGCCGCCGCACCACCCACCACACGCTGCCGTCGCCGCCGCCGTCGCCGCCCGAGGCGCGGAACAGGTGCACCCGGCCGTTCTCCAGGAAGACGCCGATGGCGTTGTTGTTGACGTGCGACAGCGGGTCGAGGTCGGCATAGCGCAGCCGCTCCTCGGTCCAGAAGGAGTAGCTGGCCGGATCGGCGGGATCGAAGTCGGCGACGGCGGGAGAGACGGCGGCGGTGGAGGCGACGGACATGCGGGATCCTGATCTGGCGAGGCCGGCCCCTGTGCGGCGCCCCTGAGCGATCTGATAAACTAAACCGTTCGGCGTCGCGACCCTCCCCGGTCAGTAGTCGACTTTCCAGTTCACCCCGACGCTGCTCTGCGAGTCGGCGCCGACGTCGGTCTCGACGGTGATGTTGTCGGTGATCTCGACCTCGACCACCGCCCGGCTGCCGGCGGCACCGAGCCCCTGCTGCAGCTTCAGGAACACGCCGGGAGCCACGTACTTGCCGACCGACAGCGACGCGCCGCGGGCACCCTCGCCACCGGCGTCGACGTCGAGGGTGTCGACGCCGAGCGTCTCGCGCACCCGGTCGGTGACGCCGCCGCCGGACCCCAGGCGGCCCGACAGCACCGCCGCCGACTGCGCCAGCTTGAGCGCCTGCAGCGGGCTCAGCTGGGCGCGCGGCGAGCCGAACAGGATGCGCGACAGGATCTCCTCCTCCGGCAGCCCCGGCTCGCTGGTCAGGGCGATCTTCGGATCCTGCGCCCGGCCGCTCACCACCACCTTGGCGGCGATGTCGGCCACCTCGGTCGCCAGGATCATGTCCAGCGTCGGATCGTCCGGCGGCCCACCCTCGAACACCACCCGGCCGCGCTCGAATCCGAAGCTGCGCCCGAGGATGTCGAAGCGGCCGCGGCGCACCTCGATGCGGCCGTCGACATTGGGATCGTCGGCCCGGCCGGTCACCGTCAGCCCGCCGCCCCATTCGCTGTCCAGGCCACGGCCGCGCACGAACACCTGACCCGGGATGTCGATCCGCAGGTCCAGAACGACCGGCGCGCCGCCATCCTCCCCGGCGTCGGCGGCGTCTTGCCCGGGCGACCGCACCACCACGCCGTCGCGGACCTCCGTGACCTCCAGCTCGACCACCGACGGCGGCAGCTGCTCGGGGATGCGGATCTCCGACGGCAGCACGGTGACGGAGCCGGCCAGGCGATACTCCGGCAGCCGGCCGGTGAAGGTCAGGTCGGCGTCGACGGCGATCTCCGCCTCGTCGGTGTCGACCGCCGTCAGCCGGCTGGCGGTCAGCCGCAGATCCGCCGGCATCCCCTCGCTCACGTCGAGCGAGATGCCGCCCTCGCCGCTCAGGCTGCCCCCCGACACCGCGGAGGCCGTCAGCCGCTCGATCACCAGCCGCTCGCCCCGGCCGCGCGCCGCCAGCTGGATGTCGCGCAGGTACAACCCGACGGTCGTCTGCTCCAGCACGCCGTCGGTCACCGCGGCGGTGCCGCCAACCTCCGGATCGGCCGGCGTTCCGGAGACGCTGACGTGCAGCGCCGCCTGGCCGGCCAGACGGCCACCATCGAGCGGCAGGAACGCCGACACCCGCTCCAGCGCCGCCTCCATGTCGACCTTGGCCTGCAGCGGCCCCGCCTCGTCGAGCGTCGGTGGCGAGCCCGCCGCCCCCGGTCGAAGACGGGCGGCGGCCCTGACTTCTGCGGTCAGGCCGTTTCCGACCGAGGCGTCGAGCGATGCCGTCAGCCGCCGGTCCTCGACCCGCACTTCGGCCGCAGCCTTCAGCGGCGGCAGGTCGGCCATCGCCGGATTCATCGTCCGGATCGCCGGCGCCGAGACCGTCAGCCGCGCCGCCGGATCGCCAAGCGGGCCCCGGACGGTCACGTCGGCGTCGACGCCGCCCGACAGCTTCAGGCCCGGATCAGCCAGCCGCGCCAACCCGGCCGGCAGCCCGCGAACCGCCAGCGTCGCGTCCAGGTCGGCGGGATCCAGGCGGCCGGCGCCGGTGATCCGGCCCCCGTCCACCCGCAGCGCCAGGTCGTCGAACCGTGGCCGCGGCCCAAGCGTGATCAGGGTCGGCCGGTCCAGCGCGATCACCGCATCGGCCACCTTGGCGTCCAGCTTGTCGAAGCTGATCCGCAGCGGCTCGCGGCGCAGATCGGCGGTGGCCGCGGCGGCGACGCGGTAGCGGACCCCGGCCTCGCCATCGAGCGTCAGCCCGACCCGGGCGGCCGAGCCGTCGGCGCCGACCGTCAGCAGCGCCTTTTCCAGCACCGCAGCACCGTCCTGGTGCACCGCCCCCACCTCCGCGCGCAGCGATCCCGACGGGCGCCGCAACAGGTCGCGGCCCTCCCCCGACAACGCGATGCTCGACACCTCGGTGGCGCCTCCCTCGATCGACAGGTTGCGCAGGTTGCCGGACAGCTTGGCCGCCTGGCCGCCGCGCGCCGTCAGCCCGATCGTCAGGTCGAGGGTGCCGCCGTCGAGCGGCGCGCCGGCGAAAGCGGCGAGACGGGAGAGGTCGGAGGATCGCAGGGACAGCTCGCCGTCGGCCAGCGGGCCGGCGAGATCGACCGCGAGCTTGCCGCGGCCGCGCAGGCCGGCCCCTTCGAGCGCCAGGCCGTCGACCCGCAGGCGGTCGCCGTCGAGCGCGTAGCCGGCACCCAGGGTGACGGTCTCGCGCCCGGCCACCGCCTTCATGTCGACACGGCCGGACGGCCGCGCCGGCAGCCCGGACGCCGTGGCGGTGCCGGACAGCTCCGTCAGCCGGGTCCCCTGCACCGACAGCGGCGCCAGGCGCCAGGAGGCCGAGGCCGTCGGCGCGTCGAGGGTGCCGCCGAGCGCCAGTGCCACCGTGCCGGCCCCCGCCAGGTCGACGCCGGCCGCCCGGCCGACCGCCGCCAGGTCGGGCGCCGACAGATCAATCCGGCCGTCGAGGCCACCGCCGGCCAGGTCGATCGCGGCGTCGCCGGTCGCCCTGGCCGCCGCCAGCTGCAGGGTGAGGCCGTGGATCGACAGCCGGTTCGCGGCGTCCAGGGTAACGGCGGCGGTCAACCCGGGCGTCGGCCCGACCAGGCCGGCGAGCGCGGGGTCGCCGAGATCGAGGCCGGTGGCACCCAGGTCGACGACCGCCGAGACGTCGAGCGGATCGAGCAACACGGTGCCGTCGAAGCCGAGCGTCGCGGCACCGGCCAGGTCGCGGCCCGCCAGGCCGCCGAAGCGCGCCAGCTCGGCGATGGCGACGGTGCCGGTCGCGGTGATGCGGCGGCCGTCCGACAGTGCCGCCATCGCCTCCAGCCGGCCGGCTTCGGTGACCACCAGCAGGTGGTCGGCACGGGCCTCGGATCCGTCGGTGGCGGCGGTCCCGGCGGCGCTCAGCGTCACCCGCCGGCCGAGCAGTGCCGGCAGGTCGGTGCCGGCGATGACGGGCACCCCGGCCGCCCCCTCCAGCCGCCATGCCAGCGTCGCCGGCAGTGCCGTCAGCGCCGTGTCGGCCGATGCGGTCGCCTCCATCGCCAGCTCGCCGGTCGCGATGCCGTCGGCCACCGGCGCCCCGGTGACGGTCAGGCTGGCACGCCGGCCACCGTCGAGCAGACGCAGATGCATCGCCAGGCCGCCGCCGAGCGGGGTCGCGGCCAGGTCGGAGAAGGGCTGCAGGTCGGGCAGGTCGAGCCGCAGGTCGGCGGCGAGAGGCAGCCCGTCGGCGTCGAGTGCGGCCGTGCCGCTGAGCGTCGCCGCCGCCGCGGTCGCCGACGCCCGCTCCACCGCCACCGAGCCGTCCGGCGCGACCCGGGCGGTGACGCCGAGGCCGATCGACGGGCCGGCCAGGGGGCGCAGGTCGTCCGGCAGCAGGCGCTGCAGCCCCGCCGATCCGTCGACGGTGACGGTGGTGCCCGCCTCGACGCTCGCCACCGCCAGGGCCAGGTCGACACCGGCACCGGCACCGAAGCCGCCGGCCAGCCGGCCCCGCCAGTCGGCGAGCGTCCCCTGGCCGGTCAGCGACAGGTCGAGGGCCGGGCGGTCCGGCAACTCCAGGAGCCCGGCGATCAGCCCGCCCTGCGGCTCGTGGGCGCGGATCTCGGCGCGCAGCGTGCCGTCGGCGGGATTCACCGCCACGTCGAGATCGACCCGCGCCGCGCCGTCCGCCGAGCGGGCTTCCAGCCAGCCGCGGGCGGTCGCCGCCGCCCCGTCGACCGCCGCCGACAGTTCGGCACTGACGGTCGCGGCTCGCCCGGCCAGCGCCTCGCCGAGGCGCAGGTCGGCGATGCGCAGACGGTTCAGGCGCAGCGCCACCGGCGGCGCCGGGAACCGCAGCGACGGCGGACCGTCGGGAGCGTCGGCCGTCGGATCCTCGGGCAGGACCGGCGCCCGCTCGATCGAGCCGCCCGTGACCTCGACAACCTCGATCTCGACCGTGCCGGCCAGCAGCGACAAGGGCGACCACGCCAGCTCGACGCGCTGGAAGGCCGCGAATTCGCCACCGGCATCGGTCAGCCGCAGGTCGACGAGGCCCAGCCGCGCCGGCAGAGGCCCGGTGATACGCCCGACCCGGACCTCGACCGGGCCGCCCTCGGTGACGGCCTCGATCTGCCCGGCGAGCCGCTCACGGCCCCAGTCGGTGTTGATGATCACGAGCGTCAAGGCGACGGCCGCGGCCGGCAGGCCGATCAGGACGATCGCCGCCGCCAGGAGAACCCTGCGCCACATGGCTCAGAAAGCCTGGCCGAGGCTGAAATACACCTGGAAGATGTCGTCGGAACCGCGCGGGTTGAGCGGGAAGGCGATGTCGGCGCGGATCGGCCCGATCGGCGTGAAATAGCGGAATCCCAGGCCGGCCGCCCATTGCAGCTCGCCGCTCAGGTCCGGGGTCTCGTCGTCATAGACCTGGCCCGCGTCGATGAACGGCACGATCCCGAAATCGCCATACACCCGCCAGCGCAGCTCGGCACCGAACTCGAGCAGCGAGCCGCCGCCCAGCGGATCGTCGGAGGCGTCGAGCGGGCCGATCTTCTGCAGGCCGTAGCCGCGTACCGAGCCGCTGCCCCCGGAATACAGCCGCTTGTCGGCCGGGATGTTTCCCGTGGAGGCGCCGATGTTCGCTCCGAATGCCGCGCGCCCGGCCAATACGAAATCGTGGGCGTCGTCCAACGCCAGATAATGCGAGTGCCGCGCCGTCATGGAGTAGAAGCTGAGCGTCGATCCCAGGGATTCAAGGTAAGGCGTGAGCCGCAACTGGGTGCGGCCGCCGCGGGTCGGGTTCAGCAGGTCGTCGGAGGTGTCGAGGGTGGCACCGACCGGCAGGCCGACCAGGGTGTAGTTGCTGGTGCCCGTGTCCTCCTCGATACGGCTGCGTTCCAGCACCACGCCGTAGTCGACGGTCAGGATCTCGCTGACCCGCCGCTCGAAGCGGCCGCCGAAGGTGCCTTTCTCCGAGTCGTAGCCGTCGGTGGTCTCCTGGAACAGCCCGCTGCTGAACACCAGATCCTGGTCGTTCACGATCACGTCGGGCAGACGCAGTTCGCCGGTCAGGCTGGACTCGACGGTGCCCAGCTTGCCCTTCAGGTCGAGCCGCTCGGCGCCGCCGAACAGGTTGCGATGGGTCCAGAACGCGGTGAGGGCCGCACCCTCGGCGGTGGAAGCGCTGACGCCGGCACCGATGGTGCGCGGCGCCCGCTCGCGCAGCGTCACCTCGACCGGAATGAGACCCTCCGGCCCGACCGCGTCGCCGAACCGCACGCCGGCACTGTCGAACACGCCGGTGGCGGACAACGAGCGGCGGCCCTCCTCGATCTTGCGGATGTCGGCGGTCTCGCCGAACGTCCACGGCAGCCGCCGCAGCACGAAGGTCGGGTCGACCGTCTCGGCGCCGGCGACCTGCACCGGGCCGAAGCGTGCCGCCAGCCCGGGGTCGTAGCGCAGCGTGACCGCCATGGTCTTGGCGTCGCGGTCGACCAGCACGGTCCGGTCGCCGGTCTTCGCCAGCGGGTGCCCGCGCTCCTGCAGCAGCCGCAGCACCGAGGCCTCGGCCTTCACCACCTCGGCGGACCTGGCCGGGTCGCCGGGCGCCAGGCCGATCCGCTGCGGCGGCAGGTCGACGCCGATGGTCGAGGACGGCTCATCCACCGCCCGGATCTCGACCGCCGCGATCCGGTACACCGCCCCCGGCGATGCGGCGACCACCACCTCGAGGCCGGCATCCGGCCCGCCGGGTCGGATCTCGGCCGTGAAGCCGGCGTCGTAATAGCCGAGCGAATGCGCCGCCGCGGCGAAACGGTCCAGGTCCCCGTCGGCCCGCCGCTGCAGTCCGGCTCGTGACGGCGGCGGGTCCTCAGCCCGCGACACCAGCGCCGAGCTCTCGCGGACGAGGTCCGCCAGTTCGCCGGCGCCCTCCAATCCCTCGAAACGCACGGTGTAATGCAGTCCAGACGCACCGCCGCCCTGGGCCTGGGCGGCCTGCGTGGCGGCGAGGACGCCGACCGCGATCAGGAGGAGTATGGCTAAACGCATCGGCCCGACGGTTGGATCTCGCGCGAGCCGCCGACTATAGAGCGGCCGTCGCGACCGAGTCACGGCAACTGCTCTGCCGGCGATGCCGGCGGTCGAAGACAAGTCATATGACGACAACCCGGATGCAGTCTGGACCGATCCATCCCGGGCGTTAATAATTCGCGTTTGTCGCAAACCAATCGGGCCGGCGAACGAACGCCGGTTCACCCCACGGAGGAAGCATGATGTCGAAGACCATGGCGGGCGCGATCGCCGCAGGACTGATGTCCATCGGAATGGGTGTGTCGGCGCAGGCGGCGGACCTGAAACTGATGACCGGGCCGCAGGGCGGCTCCTGGTACCCGCTCGGCGGCGCCATCAAGAACATCGTCGAAAAGAACATGCCCGGCACCGGCGTGCAGATCCTGCCCGGGGCGGGCATCGCCAACGTGCTGGCTATCGAGTCCGGCAAGGCCGACCTCGGCTTCGCCAATTCGGTGTCGACGGTCGACGCGATCAACGGCAAGGAGCCGTTCGAAGCCAAGGCGAAGAACGTCTGCAACGTCGCCACCCTGTACCCGCAGTACTTCCAGGTGGTGGCCAACGCCTCGGCCGGCATCAAGTCGCCCGGCGACGTCAAGGGCAAGGCGCTGACCACCCAGAAGAAGGGCAACACCGGCGAGGCGATCACCGCGCATCTGCTGGAGGCTTATGGCCTGTCCTACAAGGACCTGCCGCGGGTCAGCTACGGCTCCTACACCGACAGCGTCAACCAGCTGAAGGACGGCAACGCCGACTGGTTCACCCTCGGCACCACCGTGCCGGCAGGCGCCATCATGGACCTCGCCTCGGCACGGGCGATCACCATCGTACCGGTCCCCGACGACGGGCTGGCGAAGATGCAGAAGATCAATCCGGGCTACCAGCGCCTGATGGTGCCGGCCGGCAGCTACCCCGGCCAGACCGCCGCGGTGCCGACCATCGGCTACTCGACCCACATCATCGCGCGCTGCGACCTGGAAGAGGACGTGGTGTACGGGTTGGTGAAGAACATGCTGGCCGGCATCCCCGACCTGACCTCGATCGCCAACGCCATGAAGGGCGTCGACGCCAAGGCCATGGCGATGGAGACCGGCGTGCCGCTGCACAAGGGTGCGGCGAAGTTCTTCAAGGAACAGGGCGCCATCTGACGCCGGCAACCGCGCATGACGGGGGCGGCGCCCGCCGCCCCCGTCGGCGCTTCACGAACACCCGATCCGGAGACCAGGAATGCCCGGCTGGACGCGCACGGCGCGGGGTCTGATCATGGCCGTGGGCCTGACGATGACCCTCTACCACCTCTACACCGCCTGGTTCGGTGCGCCGGACGCGCTGAGCTTCCGGGCCATCCACGTCGCGTTCGCCATGGTCCTGGCCTTCCTGATCGTCCCGGCCAGGGGCGGCGAGACCGACGATCCCGACCTCCTGCAGGTGGTGCTGGCCGGCCTGTCGGTGGTGGCCTGCGGCTACCTGCTGTGGGCGCAGGATTACGTCGACAACCGGATGATCTACGTCGATGACCTGGTCACCGAGGACTGGATTCTCGGCGGCCTGCTGATCGTGCTGCTGCTGGAGGCGACCCGCCGCATGGTCGGCCTCGCCCTGCCGATCACCGCCGCGGCCTTCCTGGTCTACGCGGTGTTCGGCGCCGGCTCCGATCCGGCGCAGCTGATGGAGCAGATGTATCTCGGCACCGAGGGCATCTTCGGGATCCCGGTCAGCGTGTCGGCGACCTACGTGATGTTGTTCATCCTGTTCGGCGCAATGGTCGAGCGCACCGGCACCGGCAAGCTGTTCATGGATTTCGCCATGGCGCTGACCGGCCACACCGCCGGCGGGCCGGCCAAGGTCGCCTGCATCACCAGCGGCCTGTTCGGCACCGTGTCTGGCAGCGCCGTCGCCAACGTCATGACCACCGGCGCCTTCACGATCCCGCTGATGAAGAAGCTCGGCTACCGCCCGGCCTTCGCCGGCGCCGTCGAGGCGGTCGCCTCCACCGGCGGCCAGATCATGCCGCCGATCATGGGTGCCGCGGCCTTCGTCATGGCCGAGTTCCTCGGCGTCCCTTATCTCGAGGTCGCGTTGTACGCGCTGATCCCGGCGGTGCTGTACTTCCTGTCGGTGTTCCTGGCGGTCCACTTCGAGGCCAAGCGCACCGGCATGCGCGGCCTGCCGCGCGCCGACCTGCCGCGGATCGGCACCGTGCTGAAGGAGCAGGGCCACCTGTTCCTGCCGCTGGTGGTGATCGTCGGCGTGCTGGTCGCCGGCTACAGCGCGCCGTTCTCGGCGCTCTGCGGCATCGCCTCGGTGCTGGTGGCCGCCGGCCTGCGCAAGTCGACCCGGCACTACCTGACGCCGCGCAACCTCATCGACGGCCTGGTCTCGGGTGCCCGCAACACCGTCTCGGTGGCGCTGGCCTGCGGCTGCGCCGGCATCGTCATCGGCGTGATCTCGCTGACCGGCCTCGGCATCGACTTCACCGGCCTGGTGCTCGACGCCTCCGCCAACCACCTGATCCTGGCGCTGGTGCTGACCATGGTCGCCGGCATCATCCTCGGCATGGGCATGCCGACCACGCCCGCCTACATCGTGCAGGTCGCCCTGCTGGTGCCGGCGCTGGTCAAGCTCGGCATCGTGCTGCAGGCGGCGCACATGTTCGTCTTCTACTTCGCGATCCTGTCGGCGATCACCCCGCCGGTGGCGCTGGCGGTCTACGCCGCCAACGGCCTGTCGAACGCAGGCCTGTGGGAGACTGGCCTCGCCGCCCTGAAGCTCGGCGCCACCGGCTACATCGTGCCGTTCATGTTCGTGTTCGGCCCGTCGCTGCTGATGATCGGCGAGCCGCTGTGGATCGCCACCACCGCGGTCACCGCGATCCTCGGCGTCGTCTGCCTGTCGGCCGGGCTGGCCGGCTACCTGATGGCGCCGCTGCACATCGTCCAGCGGCTGATGCTGGTCGGTGCCGCGATCGTGCTGATCAAGCCGGGCCTGACGACCGACGCCATCGGCATCGGCCTGCTGGCGGTGGTGGTCGGGCTGAACTACGCCCGGCGCAATCGGGAGGCGGCGGCGGAGACGGCGTAGGGCGGCGGGGGAGCAGCCCCGGCCGTCGACCGGATTCGGAGCGGCGTCTGGGTCCCGGCTCTCCGCCCGGATCAAGTCCGGGCTCCGGCCGGGATGAGGAGTATGGGGTGAGCCCTTAAAATTCCTCATCCCGGCCGGAGCGGCAAAGCCGCGCAGAGCCGGGACCCAGACGCCGCTCCGACCGTTCACCCGATGGTCCCGGAGCCCGCCCCGAAGCCCGCTTCCCTTCCGACGATCTCCGCATCATGCTGGCCGGGCGGCAACCGGCCGGCCGAGGCCGGCGCCATTGGGGGACGGGGCCCCGACAGCGATGACCGGCCTGATCGAGACGCTGTGGGAATTGCTGATCGAGAACAGCCTGATGCGCTGGTTCTTCATCGGCCTGCTGATCGGCCTCGGCGTGGTCGGCTACATGATCTCGCAGGACAGCGACATCTCCGCCGGCGACGCCATCATGGGCATCGTCGCGTCGGGCTTCCTGGTCCTGGGGCTGCGCCTGGTCGTGTGGTTCGTCCGCGCGTAGCGGCTTCGCGCAACGGCACCGGCAGGTGCTTGCGGCCCCACCATCCTCGGCTACTCTCTCCGAGTGACGGCGAGCAAGGATCCCCTCCTCCAGCCCTACCGGCTGCGGCATCTGGTGCTGCGGAACCGGATCCTGTCGACCGCGCATGAGCCGGCCTATGCCGAGGACGGCATGCCGGGCGTGCGCTACCGCCTGTATCACGAGGAGAAGGCCAAGGGCGGCATCGGCCTGACCATGATCGGCGGCTCGGCGATCGTCGACCGCGACAGCCCGCCGGCCTTCGGCAACCTGCACCTCTGGGACGACCGCATCGTGCCGCATCTGCGCGCCCTCGCCGACGCGGTGCACGCGGATGGTGCGGCGGTGATGTGCCAGATCACCCATCTCGGCCGGCGCACCAGCTCGACCACCGGCGACTGGCTGCCGGTGGTCGCCGCCTCGCCGATCCGCGAGCCGGCGCACCGCGCCTTCCCGAAGGAGGCCGAGGATTTCGACCTGGAGCGCATCGCCGCCGCCTATGGCGCTGCCGCCCGGCGCTGCCGCGACGGCGGGCTCGACGGTGTGGAGATCGAGGCCTATGGGCATTTCCTCGACGGCTTCTGGTCGCCGCTGACCAACCAGCGGACCGACGGCTACGGCGGCAGCCTGGACAACCGCCTGCGCTTCGCCCTGGAGGCCATCGCCGCGATCCGCGCCGCCGTCGGTCCCGACTTCATCGTCGGTGTCCGCATGGTCGCCGACGAGGACGTCGCGGCCGGCCTGACCGAGGCCGAGGGCACCGAGATCGCGCGCCGGCTGGCGGCCTCGGGCGACATCGACTTCATCAACGTCATCAAGGGCCACATCGACACCGACGAGGGGCTGAGCCACGTCATCCCGGCGATGGGCACGCCGGCAGCACCGCATCTCGACCTGGCGGGCCGGATCCGCGCCGAGACCGGCGTGGCGGTGTTCCACGCCGCCCGCATCGCCGACGTCGCCACCGCCCGGCACGCCATCGCCGCGGGCAAGCTCGACCTGGTCGGCATGACCCGCGCCCACATCGCCGACCCGCACATCGTCGCCAAGATCGCGGCCGGCGAGGAGCACCGCATCCGGCCCTGCGTCGGGGCGGCCTACTGCATCGACCGGATCTACACCGGCGGCGAGGCGCTGTGCCTGCACAACCCGGCGACCGGACGTGAGGCGACGATCCCGCAAGTCGTGCCGCGCGGCGACGGGCCGCCTCTGCGCGTGGTGGTGGTGGGTGCCGGCCCGGCCGGGCTGGAGGCGGCCCGCGTCGCCGCCGAGCGCGGTCACGGCGTGACGGTGTTCGAGGCCGCAGCACAGCCGGGCGGGCAGATCCGCCTGGCGGCGGCGCTGGCGCGGCGGCGCGAGCTGATCGGCATCGTCGACTGGCGGGTGGCGGAGCTGCAGCGGCTCGGCGTCGAGCTGCGCTGCAACGTCTACGCCGAGGAAGCCGAGGTGCAGGCGGCGGCACCCGACGTGGTGATCGTGGCGACCGGCGGCCTGCCGAACACCGGCTTCCTGGCCGAGGGCGAGGAGCTGGTGACGACCGGCTGGGACATCCTCTCGGGGGCGGCGAAGCCCGGCGAGCGGGTGCTGCTGTTCGACGACAACGGCTCGCATCCGGGCATGACCGCGGCCGAGGTGATCGCGGCCGCGGGTGCGGCGCTGGAGATCGCCACGCCGGAGCGGGTGCTGGCGCCCGACGTCGGCGGCATCAACTACCCGGCCTACTTCAAGGCGTTCGCCAGGCACGACGTCCGGATCACCCTGAACAAGCGCCTGCGCCGGGTGCGGCGCGACGGCAACGAACTGGTGGCGGAGCTGTGGGACGAGTACGGCCGCCTCGCGGTCGAGCGCCGGGTCGACCAGGTCGTAGTCGAGCATGGTACCCTGCCGCTCGACGAGTTGTACCGGGCGCTGAAGCCGGACTCGGTCAACGGCGGCGCCGTCGACATCGAGGCGCTGGTGGCGGTGCGGCCGCAGGCGCTGCTCCGCAATCCCGAGGGCCGGTTCCGGCTGTACCGCATCGGCGACGCCGTCGCGTCGCGCAACATCCACGCCGCGATCTACGACGCGGCGCGGCTGTGCCTGGCGCTGTAGCGCCCGTCGCTTCGTGGATCCCGGAGCCGTCCGCTCGCGCGGACTCTCCAGGATGACGAGAGTGGAGAGGGGCACTTCCCCTTCCTTCGTCATCCCGGAGGGGCTGCGAGAGCAGCCGGCTCCGGGATCCACCAAGCGACGTGCCCTGCGCCCCTTAGTGATACCCCTCGACGTCCTCGATCCGCACCTTCCCGCGGAACACATGGTAGTTGTACAGCGTGTAGCCGAGGATGATCGGGATCATCACCACGACGCCGACCAGGGCGAAGGACAGCGAGGCCGGGCCGGCCGCAGCCTCCCAGATGTCGTAGCGCCCCGGCACCAGGTACGGGAACAGGCTGACCGCGAGGCCGGCGTAGCCGGTCAGGAACAGCGCGAAGCTGCAGTAGAACGGCACGTCCTCCCCACCACTTCGCAACCCGATGAAGATCGCCACGCACAAGGCGCCCGCCATCAACGGCACCGGCGCCAGCCAGGCGATGTTCGGCCAGGCGAACCAGCGCTCGGCGACCTCGGGGGCCGTCAGCGGCATCCACACGCTGACGATCACCATGGCCAGCGCCACCACGACGACCAGGCGCTGCGCCACCTCACGCGCCCAGGCCTGCAGCTCGCCCTCGGTCTTCTTGACGATCCAGGTGGCGCCGAGCAGGCCGTAGCCGGCCAGCAGGGCGACACCGACGAACAGCGAGAACGGCGTCAGCCAGGACCAGATGCCGGCTCCTTCCAGCGTAGCCCGGCCCTCGGCGAAGGCGCCGAGCACGATGCCCTGGCTCACGGTGGCGATCACCGAGCCGCCGTGGAACGCCACCGACCAGAACGGCTTGTGCGCCTCGGTCTTGAAGCGGAACTCGAAGGCGACGCCGCGCAGGATCAGCGCCAGCAGCATCACCGTGATCGGCAGGTAGTAGGCCGGCAGCAGCGTGGCGTAGGCCAGCGGGAACAGCGCCAGCAGGCCGCCGCCGCCCATCACCAGCCAGGTCTCGTTGCCGTCCCACACCGGTGCCACCGACACCATCATGGCGTCACGCCACTCCGACTTCGCGGCTCCGGGGAACAGGATGCCGACGCCGAGGTCGAAGCCGTCCATCAGCACATACATGGCGACCGAGAAGCCGATCGCGGCGGCGGCGGCGAGCGGCAGCCAGAACGCCAGGCCGGTTGCGTCGGTGAAGCCCTGGAACAGGGCGAAGGTCTCGGGCATGGCGATCACCCTCCCGTGTTCGGCGCGTCGGCATCGACACCGCGATCGAGCGCCGAGAGCGGCCGCATCGGCTGTGCCAGTTGGCCCGGGCCGCCCTCGGGCTGGTCCCCGGCCGGCACGATGCCGCGGCGCAGCAGCTGCGCAACGTAGTACAGGCCGGCTCCGAAGATCACGGTGTAGACCACCGCGAAGCCGACCAGCGAGGTCACCACCTGGTGTTCCTCCAGCCGGCTGGCGCCGTCGGCGGTCCGGAAGATCCCGTAGACCAGCCAGGGCTGGCGGCCGATCTCGGTGGTGAACCAGCCGGCCAGCAATGCCAGGAAGCCCGACGGGATCATCCAGGGCAGCAGCCGCAGCAGCAGCCCGTCCTCGTACAGCCGGCCGCGCCAGTGCCGCCACATCCCCCACCACGCCACCAGCACCATGAGGAAGCCGATGCCGACCATCACCCGGAAGGTCCAGAACACCACCGCCACCGGCGGCCGCTCGTCGGCCGGGAAGTCGGTCAGTGCCGGGAAGGTGCCGGTCCAGCTGTGGGTGATGATCAGGCTGCCGAGATGCGGGATGGCGATCTCGGCATGGTTCTCCTCCGCGGCCTGGTCCGGCCAGGCGAACAGCAGCAGCGGCACGCCCTCGCCGGCCTCACCGTTGCGCCAGTGCCCCTCCATCGCCGCCAGCTTGGCCGGCTGGTGCTCGGCGGTGTTGAGGCCGTGCAGGTCACCGATGAAGATCTGCAGCGGCGCCAGCACCGCGGCGAGGCCGAGCGCCATCGCCAGGCTGCGCCGGGCACCGGCATCCTCGGGGCGGCGGCGCAGCGCGAACGCCGCCATGCCGGCGACCGCAAAGCCGGTCGACAGGAAGGTCGCCGCCACCATGTGGGCGAAGCGGTAGGGGAAGGACGGGTTGAACACCACGGCCCACCAGTCGGTCGGGATCGCGCGGCCGTCGACGATTTCGTAGCCGGTCGGCGTGTGCATCCAGGAGTTCGCCGCCAGGATCCAGAACGCCGAGATCAGCGTGCCGACCGCGACCAGGATCGTGGAGACGAAATGCATGCGGTCGCCGACCCGGTCCCAGCCGAACAGCATGACCCCGAGGAACGACGCCTCCAGGAAGAAGGCGGTCAGCACCTCGTAGCCCATCAGCGGGCCGATCACCTCGCCGGCGAACACCGAGAACGGCCCCCAGTTGGTGCCGAACTGGTAGCTCATCACCACGCCGGAGACGACGCCGAGGCCGAACGAGACCGCGAACACCTTCAGCCAGAACTTGTACAGCCGCTTCCACGCCTCGTCGCGGGTCCGCAGCCAGCGCGCCTCCAGCACCACCAGCCAGCTGGCCAGCCCGATGGTGAAGGCCGGAAAGATGATGTGGAACGTTATGACCGCGGCGAACTGGATCCGCGACAGCAGCAGCGCGTCGAGCTCCATCGGCACCCCCGGGGGTTGCAGGCGTCGGCTGCAGGGTTACCCGGTCGGGCGGCGATAGCCAACTTTTTCCGGGACGTCATCGCGACGCGGGGTTGCCGGTCGCCGTGAGCGAAGCACATAATATGCACTGCTTATTATCCCGTCTCCTTACTGTGAGCAGGCGAACGATGCAGGATCCCGAGCAGAGCGTCGGGTTTCTCATGAGCGACGTGTCGCGGATGATGCGCCGCAACTTCAACCTGCGCGCCCAGGCCCTCGGCCTGTCGCTGGCGCAGTGGCAGGCGCTCGCCTATCTCGCCCGCGAGGAAGGCGTGAACCAGGTGACCCTGGCGGAGCGGTTGGAGATCCAGCCGATCACCCTCGCCCGGCTGATCGACCGGTTGCAGGAGGCCGGGCTGGTCGACCGGCGGACCGATCCCGACGACCGCCGGGCCTTCCGGCTGTACCTCACCGAGGCCGCGCAGCCGCTGATCACGCGGATGCGCGGCTACGGCGCGGAGACCCGTGCCGAGGCGCTCGCCGGGCTGACCCGGGACGAGCGCGACGTGCTCGTCCGCGCCCTCCTGCATATGAAGCAGAACCTGCTGGAGGCCGAGCGCCGTGCCTCCGGGCCCGCCCAGGATCCCGAGGAATCCGTCGAGAATGCCGCAAGACTCGCCTGACTCCGCCGCTCCGCAGCCGACGACCGGGACTCCGCCCGACGCTCCGCGCCGCCCCGCTCGCCGCCGCTGGCTGCGTCGGCTGCTGCTGCTGGCCGGGCCGCTCGTGGTCGCCGCGGTGGCGGTCGGCGTCTACCTCGCCGGCGGCCGTTACGTCGCCACCGAGAACGCCTATGTGAAGGCCGACATGGTCATGGTCGCGGCCGAGGTCTCCGGCCCGATCGTCGAGGTCGGGGTGCGCGAGAACCAGCAGGTCGGGCGCGGCGACGTGCTGTTCCGCATCGACGACCGGCCCTACCGCATCGCGTTGCGCGAGGCCGAGGCCGAGCTGGCCGGCGTGGTCAACGACCTCGCGAGTCTCAAAGCCGAGCATGCCCAGAAGCTCGAGGAGCGTGCGCTGGCACAGGCCGACCTCGACTACGCGACGCGCGAACTCGGCCGGCAGTCGAAACTGCTCGCCACCAGCACGACCTCGCACAGCAAATACGACGCCGCCCGCCACGAGGTCGCGGTGATCCGCCAGCGCCTGAAGGTGATCGCCCAGGAGACCGCGCAGATCCTGGCCCGGCTCGGCGGCGAGCCCGAACTCGAGGTGGGGCGGCATCCGCGCTACCTGCAGGCGGTCGCCGCGATCGAGCGCGCCCGGCTCGACCTGGAGCGCACCGTGGTGCGCGCCCCCTTCGCCGGCATCGCCAGCAACACCCCGAATCCCGGGCAGCAGGTGGTGGCCAGCACCACCAGCAGTGCCCCGGTGATGAGCGTGGTGGCCGACCGCGACGCCTGGATCGAGGCCAATTTCAAGGAGACCGAGCTGACCCATGTCCGCCCGGGCCAGGCGGTGACCATCCATGTCGACGGCTATCCTGACCGCGACTGGCACGGCAGCGTGGAGAGCATCAGCCAGGCCACCGGGGCGGAGTTCTCGGTGATCCCGCCGCAGAACGCCACCGGCAACTGGGTGAAGGTGGTGCAGCGCATCCCGGTTCGCATCGCCATCGCCGCCGAGGCCGGCGCGCCGGCCCTGCGCTCGGGCATGAGCACCTGGGTGGAGATCGACACCGGCCGGCAGCGGCCGCTGCCGGACTTTGTGCGGCACGCCCTCGACTGGGTGCGCCGACCGGCGACCGCCCTCGCGGCGTCGCCGACACGATGAGCGTCGCCACGACCGGCGGCCCGGCAGCCGGTGCGGCGGCGCTCGGCGCTACCGCCGGCGGGCGCGGGCTGATCGTCGTCTCGGTGATGCTGGCGACGATCATGCATGCGCTCGACATGACGATCGCCAACGTGGCGCTGCCGAGCATGCAGGGCACGATGTCGGCGACCCAGGACCAGATTTCCTGGGTGCTCACCTCCTACATCGTCGCCGCCGCCATCATGACGCCGCCGACCGGCGTTCTCGCCGCGCGGCTCGGCCGCAAGCGGGTCTTCGTCGGCGCGGTCGTCGGCTTCACCGTCACATCGATGCTGTGCGGCGCCGCCACCAGCCTGGAGCAGATGGTGGCGTTCCGCCTGCTGCAGGGCGCCTTCGGGGCCGGCCTGGTGCCGCTGTCACAGGCCGTCCTGCTCGACCTCTACCCGCCGGAGAAGCGCGGTGCGGCGATGGCGATGTGGGGTGTGGGGGTGATGGTCGGGCCGATCCTGGGGCCGACCCTCGGCGGCATCCTGACCGAGTATTACAGCTGGCGCTGGGTGTTCTACATCAACCTGCCGTTCGGCATCCTGGCGCTGGCCGGCATCCTGGCGTTCCTGCCGGAGAGCGAGCCGGATCGCGGCCGGCGCTTCGACGTGTTCGGCTTCGCCCTGCTCAGCCTCGCCATCGGCTCGCTGCAGCTGATGCTCGACCGCGGCGAGCTGCTGGACTGGTTCGCGTCCACCGAGATCGTGGTGGAGGGCGTGCTGGCCGGGCTGTTCCTCTACCTGTTCCTGGTCCACATGTTCACCGCCGACCGGCCGTTCCTGGAACCCGGCCTGTTCGCCGACCGCAACTTCGCCGTCGGCCTGCTGATGATCTTCATGATCGGCGTCATCCTGCTGGCGACCCTGGCGCTGCTGCCGCCGTTCCTGCAGAACCTGATGGGACTGCCGGTGCTGACCACCGGCTACATCCTGGCCCCCCGCGGCATCGGCACGATGCTGGCGATGATGGTCGTGGGCCGGCTGATCGGCCGGATCGACAGCCGGCTGCTGATCCTCCTGGGGATCTCCCTGACCGCCCTGTCCCTGCACCGGATGGCGGGGTTCACCACAGACGTGCCGCTGTCGACGATCGCGTGGACCGGCATCCTCCAGGGCCTCGGCCTCGGCTTCGTCTTCGTGCCGCTCAGCACCCTGACCTTCGCGACCCTGGCGCCGCGCTACCGCAACGAGGGTACGGCGATGTTCAGCCTGATGCGCAACATCGGCGCCAGCATCGGTATCTCGGCGGTGATCACCCTGCTCGCCCACAACACCCAGGTGAACCGCGCCGACATGGCCGCCAGCGCCACGCCGTTCCGCGCCGGCATGCAGCCGCCATTTCTGCCGCACGCCTGGGACTGGAACACCGAGGCGGGCGTCATGGCGTTCAGCGGCGAGGTCAACCGGCAGGCCGCCACCATCGCCTACCTGAACGACTTCACCTTCATGATGTGGACGACACTGGCAGTGGCGCCGCTGCTGCTGCTGCTCCGGACACGGAAGGCGTAGCGGCGCGCTATGGGTGTTCACATATCTCGGAGCGGTGGGTGGGTTCCGGAGCCGCGCGCTCACGCGCGCCCTCCGGAATGACGAAGATTGGGGGGCGAAACGGCTGAATTCCTTAGCTTCCACCCTCCTTCTTTCGTCATCCCGGAGAGTCCGCGCGAGCGGACGGCTCCGGGACCCACCAGCCGCTCCGACGTTGACCGCCCTCTCGTCGTCGCGGCCGCTCACACCGAGCGCGTGATGCCTCCGTCGACCCGCAGGTTCTGCCCGGTGATGTAGCTCGACCTGTCCGACGCCAGGAACGCCGCCGCCTCGGCGATCTCCTCGACATGGCCATAGCGGCCCATCGGGATGCGCGCCTTGAACGCCTCCTTCTCCGGCAGGCTGTCGATGAAGCCGGGCAGGATGTTGTTGATGCGGATTCCGGCGGCCGCGTACTTGTCCGCCACCAGCTTGGTGAAGGCGGCGAGGCCGCTGCGGAACACGCCGGAGGTCGGGAACGCCGACTCCGGCTCGAAGGTGGCGTAGGTCGAGATGTTGACGATGCTGCCGCCGCGCCCGTCCTTCGCGAACTGCTTCTCCATGACCGGCACCACCAGCCGGGTCATGCGGATGACGTTCATCAGGTAGACCTCGAGGCCGCGGTGCCAGTCCTCATCCGTCAGCTCCAGCACCGCGCCCTTCGGGCCGTGGCCGGCCGAGTTCACCACCGCGTCGATCCGGCCCCAGCGCCCGACGGCGCCGTCGACCAGCGCCTTCAGCGCCTCGGGGTCGAGGTTGGAGCCGGTGACGCCGAGGCCGCCGAGCTCCTTGGCCAGCGCCTCGCCCTTGCCGGAGGACGACAGGATGGCGACCTGCCAGCCGTCGGCCGCCAGCTTGCGGGCGATGCCGGCACCCATGCCGGAGCCGGCGGCGGTGAGGACGGCGATACGGGTGTCGGCCATCAGTGGATCTCCGGTTCCGGCGTCGGCTTGGTGCCCATCAGCACGTCGAAGTCGCAGCCCTTGTCGGCCTGGGTGATGTGGTCGGCGTAGATGGCGCCGAAGCCGCGCTCGAACTTGCGGGCCGGCGGCACCCAGGCGGCGCGGCGGGCGTCGAGCTCGGCGTCGGGCACGTCCAGGTGCAGGCGCCGCGCGTCGACGTCGAGCTCGATGATGTCGCCGTCCTGCACCAGCGCCAGCGGCCCGCCGACCCAGCTCTCGGGGGCGACGTGCAGCACGCAGGTGCCGTAGCTGGTGCCGCTCATGCGGGCGTCGGAGATGCGGACCATGTCGCGCACCCCCAGCTGCAGGATCTTCTTCGGGATCGGCAGCATGCCCCATTCCGGCATGCCGGGGCCGCCCTGCGGGCCGGCGTTCTTCAGCACGATCACCGAATCCGGCGTCACCTCCAGCTCGGGGTCGTCGATGCGCGCCGCCATGTCGTTGTAGTCGGCGAACACCACCGCCGGGCCGCGGTGCTTCAGCAGCTTGGGATCACAGGCGCTCTGCTTGATCACGGCACCGTCGGGGGCGAGGTTGCCGCGCAGCACCGCCAGCCCGCCCTCCTTGTTCAGCGGGTTGGCGCGCCGGCGGATGACCTCCTCGTTGTAGACGTCGGCTCGGGCGATGTCCTCGCCCAGGGTCTTGCCGCTGACGGTGACGACGTCGAGGTGCAGCAGGTCGCGCAGCTCGCCGAGCAGCGCCGGCAGGCCGCCGGCGTAGTAGAAGTCCTCCATGAGGAATCGGCCGGACGGCCTGACATCGGCCAGCCACGGCGTGCGGCGCGACAGCGCGTCGAACCGCTCCAGGTCGATCGGCACGCCGAGCCGCCCGGCCATCGCCAGCAGGTGGATGGCGGCGTTGGTCGAGCCGCCGATCGCCATCACCGTCATGATGGCGTTCTCGAACGCCTTCTCGGTCATCACGTCGGACGGCTTCTGGTCGTCCCACACCATCTCGACGATGCGGCGGCCGGACTGGCTGGCCATGCGCGCGTGGTTGGAATCGGCGGCGGGGATCGCGCTGGAGGCCGGCAGCGACATGCCGAGCGCCTCGACGGCACTCATCATCGTCGCCGCGGTACCCATGGTCATGCAGGTGCCGGGGGTGCGGGCGATGCCGTCCTCGATCTCCTCCCAGTCCTTGCGGGTGATGTTGCCGACCTTCAGCTCGGCCCAGTACTTCCAGGTGTCGGAGCCGCTGCCCAGGCTCTTGCCGCGCCAGTTGCCGCGCAGCATCGGCCCGGCCGGCACGAAGATGGCCGGCAGGTTCATGCTGGCCGCCCCCATGAGCAGCGCCGGCGTGGTCTTGTCGCAGCCGCCCATCAGCACGGCACCGTCGGCCGGGTAGGAGCGCAGCAGCTCCTCGACCTCGAGCGCCAGCAGGTTGCGGTACATCATGGTGGTCGGCTTCTGGAACGGCTCGCTCAGCGAGATCGCCGGCAGCTCGACCGGGAAGCCGCCGGCCTGCCAGATGCCGCGCTTCACCTCCTCCGCCCGCTCCTTGAAGTGGGTGTGGCAGGGGTTGATCTCGGACCAGGTGTTGATCACCGCGATCACCGGCTTGCCGGTCCAGTCGGCGCGGTCGTAGCCCATCTGCAGCGTGCGCGAGCGATGGCCGAACGACCTGAGGTCGTCGGCGCCGTACCAGCGATAGCTGCGCAGATCCTCGTAACGCTTGCGCGCCATCTCGTGCCTCCCGGGAAGTCTTATGTCGCTGGGCCGCGAACGCAGCCGATTCGAGTCCAGCATTCGTCCGGCCGGGGGTCAAGCGGGGCGCGCGGAACCTGCGATTCACAGCTTCTTCACACTCGTCGATGGAGTATCCGGCGGCCCGAAAGGGTCGGATGCGGAACGTCCCACCGAAGCGAGCGTCGGCCATGGTGTCGCAAGACGGACTGCCATATATACACCGCGACATGACCGAGACCTCCCCCCCGCCGCCGGCGGAACGCGACCGGCGGGCCGTGTTTTTTGTGCGCCTGCGATACGTCGTGGAGGCGGCGATCGGGCTGGCCTTGCTGTCCGGTGCGGCCTACGTGCTGCACCGCGAATTCTCCGAGGTCCGGCTGGCCGACGTGATCGCCGAGTTCGAGCGTCTGACGACGACGGGCATCGTGCTGTCCGTGCTGCTGACCGTCGCCAGCTACATCGCGCTGCTGGTCTACGAGCGGCTCGGCATCGCCTACGTCCATGCCCGGGTCTCGCTGCTGCTGTCGTCGATCGCCGGGTTCTGCGCCTTCGTGTTCAGCCACAACCTCGGATTCGCGCTGCTCACCGGCGGCTCGGCGCGGCTGAAGCTGTACAGCCCGGCCGGGCTGTCGGTCGGGCAGATCGTGCTGGTCAGCACCTTCACCGCCTGGACCTTCTGCCTGGGTGCGGCCCTGGTGATGGGCCTCACCATGTTCGGCGAGGCCGAGCGCATCGGCCTGCTGCTCGGCGGGGCGCCGATCCTCGCGCATGCGCTCGGCGCCGGGCTGCTGCTCATGCTGGCCGCCTACCTGGTGCTCGGCATGAGGCACCGGCAGGTGGAGTGGCGCGGCCGCCGGCTGACCACCCCGGGGCCGATCCTCACGCCGCTGCAGATCATCGTGCCGGCGATCGACATCGTGCTCGCCGGGCTGGCGCTCTACGTGCTGCTGCCGGAGATGCCGGTCGGTCCGATCGGCTTCGTCGGGGTCTATGTGGTGGCCACCTCGATCGGCCTCGCCAGCCACGTGCCCGGCGGGCTCGGCGTGTTCGAGGGGGCCATGGTGCTGATGCTGCCGGAGCTGCCGCGGGACGCGCTCCTCGCGGCCATGCTGGCATACCGGCTGATCTACTACCTGGGACCGCTCTGCCTCGCCACGGTGCTGTTCGCAGTGACCTCGGTGCGCCGTCCGACCCGCTGAGCGGCGTCGCGCGAAAGCGTCAGCAGACATCAACTATAGACTTGACGACTAATCATGGACGCGTCCCGCGATTCGAATGCACGTTGACTTGCGCGAGCTTCCCAGCGCTATGATTGAGCCAAGAAAGTCGGATGTGCGGTCAACGCCCCGGCTCAAAGAAAAAGCTCTGGGAGGATCCGTCATGCTTCGTGTAACGCGTCGGACTCTATTGAAGATTTCCGGTACCGGAGCGGTCGCCGCCGGCACCGGCGGCCTCGCCGGCATCCTCGCGACCGGCATCGCACCGGCCTACGCCCAGCAGAAGACCGTTCACTGGCTGCGCTGGAACGATTTCGTGCCGGCGTCCGACCAGATGCTCCGGCAGTCCCTGCTGCCGGAGGCCGAGAAGGCGCTCGGCATCAAGGTCAACTTCGAGACCGTGAACGGCAACGACCTGCAGCCGCGCATCACCGCCGGCATCCAGTCGGGCGCCGGCCCCGACCTGATCATGCTGTTCAACAACCACCCGCATCTCTACAAGGCGAGCCTCGCCGACCTCAGCGACGTGGCCGACGCGGTCGGCAAGGCGCAGGAGGGCTTCTACGACATCTCCAAGGGCAACTGCTCGGCCGACGGCAAATGGATGGCGATGCCGTTCGGCATTATCGGCGCGATGCTGGCCTACCGGAAGTCGTGGTTCGCCGAGGTCGGCTTCAACGACTTCCCGAAGACCTGGGACGAGTACCGCGAGGCCGGCAAGAAGCTGAAGGCGATGGGCCGGCCGATCGGCCAGACCATGGGCCACTCGTTCGGCGACCCGCCGACCTTCTCCTATCCCTACCTCTGGTCGTATGGCGGTGCCGAGGTCGACGACAGCGGCAAGAAGGTGGTGATCAACAGCAAGGCGGCCATCGAGTCGGTCAAGTTCATGACCGGATTCTGGAAGGACGCGCATGACGAGGGCGGCCTGGCCTGGGACGACTCCAGCAACAACCGCGCGTTCCTGTCCGGCACCATCTGCTCCACCCTGAACGGCGCCTCGATCTACATCGAGTCGACGCGCAAGCCGGCGCAGTACCAGACCGAGAAGGGCACGCCGCTGAAGGACGACATCCTGCACGCGCCGCTGCCCGCCGGCCCGGCCGGTCAGTTCGGCTTCCACACCTTCCAATCGCATGTGGTGCCGTCCTATTCGAAGAACCAGGACGCCACCAAGGCCTTCCTGACCTGGCTGCACACCGCGGCGAACTACGAGAAGTGGTTCACCTCGCAGCGGGGCTTCTCGACCGCGATCACGGCGAGTTGGGAGAAGCACAAGATGTGGGGCGAGGACCCGGTGATGAAGCCGTTCGCGGTCGCCGGCCGCCTCGGACGGATTCCCGGCTATCCCGGGCCGACCGGGCCGAAGGCCGCCGAGGTGCTGTCGAAGTACATCATCACCGACATGTACGCCAAGGCGATCCAGGGCATGTCGGCCGAGGATGCCGTCAAGTGGTGCGAGAACGAGCTGGTCAAGGTGTACCAGGCCTGATCGCAGCAGCATCGACAACGAAAGGGCGGGCGCCCGCGCCCGCCCTCTTCTTCGGCTGACCCGCCCCTTCTTCGGCTGAACTGAGCGACCATGGCAGTCATGCAAGCCGGATCCGGCGCCCCCCGACCCAGGACCCGACTGCTCGAGGACGAGCGCTGGCTGGCGCTGTTCCTGCTGATGCCGACGCTGATCCTGCTGGCGCTGTTCATCGCCTACCCGTTCGCCAAGGGCATCCTGCTGTCCGTCACCAACACCCGCGTCGGCGTGCCCGGCGAATACGTCGGCCTGGCGATCTTCGAGAAGGTCTGGAACGACGGAATCTTCCGCGAGGCGGCCTGGAACACCATCCTCTACACGGCGATCACGACGGTGTTCAAACTGGCGCTCGGCCTGTGGCTGGCGCTACTGCTGAACCGGCATTTCCGCGGCAAGGCGTTCATCCGCGCCTTCATCCTGCTGCCGTTCATCATCCCGACGGTGCTGTCGACCTTCGCCTGGAAGTGGATGTTCGACCCGACCTTCAGCGTGCTGAACTGGCTGCTGCGCGAGGTCGGCCTGATCGACCAGCGCATCAACTGGCTGGGCGATCCCGACCTCGCCATGGGCTGCATCATCGCCGTCAACGTGTGGCGCGGCGTGCCGTTCTTCGCGATCACCCTGCTGGCCGGGCTGCAGACCATCAGCCCGGAGCTGCACGAGGCCGCCGCCATCGACGGCGCCAACGCCCGGCAGCGCTTCATCCACGTCACCTGGCCGCTGCTGCTGCCGGTGACCATGGTGGTGGTGCTGTTCTCGGTCATCCAGACCTTCGCCGACTTCCAGCTGGTCTACGTGCTGACCGAGGGCGGCCCGGCCAACGCCACCCACCTGTTCGCCACCTACGCCTACCAGATCGGCGTGCGCACCGGCTTGCTCAGCGAGGGTGCGGCGATCTCGCTGGCGATGTTCCCGGTGCTGTTCCTGGTGGTGATCTTCCAGCTGCTCTACATCCGCCGCGTGGAGACCCGATAGCCATGATCGAAGGCGCGAAGTGGCGACGGTGGGTCTATTTCTACATCCCGCTGGCCGGGTTCCTGATCTGGCTGCTGTTCCCGTTCTACTGGATGATGATCACCACGGTGCGGCCGGACGGCGAGCTTTACCGGCCCTGGAACGCGCCGAACTACACGCCGTTCTGGACCAACAACCCGACCTTCGAGCACATCAGCTACCTGTTCACCGAGACGCTGTTCGCGACCTGGCTGTGGAACACCATGGTGATCGCGCTGGCGGCGACGGCGATCTCGCTGGTCTGCGGCGTGTTCGCCGGCTACGCGCTGTCGCGGCTGAAGTTCCCGTTCGCCGGCAGCCTCGGGACCATGATCTTCGTGACCTACCTGGTGCCGCAGACCCTGCTGTTCATCCCGCTCGCCGACATCATCCGCAACTTCCGGATCGGCGACTCGCCCTGGGCGCTGATCCTCACCTACCCGACCTTCCTGATCCCGTTCTGCACCTGGCTGATGATGGGATACTTCAAGGCGATCCCGAAGGAGCTGGAGGAGTGCGCCCGCATCGACGGCGCCTCGCGCTGGCAGGCGATGGTCTACATCATCCTGCCGGTGGCGGTGCCGGGCATCCTGTCGGCCGGCATCTTCGCCTTCACGCTGTCGTGGAACGAGTTCATCTACGCGCTGGTGTTCCTGTCGTCGCCGCAGGAGAAGACCGTGCCGGTCGGCGTGGTCTCCGAGCTGATCCGCGGCGACGTGTTCTTCTGGGGTCCGCTGATGGCCGGCGCGCTGCTCGGCTCGATCCCGGTGGCGATCGCCTATTCGTTCTTCGTCGAGCACTACGTGTCCGGGCTGACGGGCTCGGTCAAGGGCTGACCTGAAGGCAGGGGTACAGATGGCACGCGTTCTGCTCAGAGACCTGAACAAGCACTACGAGACCTTCCACGCCGTGAAGGACGTCAACCTGGAGATCCAGGACCGCGAGTTCGTGGTGCTGGTCGGCCCGTCGGGGTGTGGCAAGACCACGACGCTGCGGATGATCGCCGGCTTGGAAGCCATCACCTCGGGACAGGTGCTGATCGGCGACACGGTGGTGAACGAGCTGCCGCCGATGGACCGCGACATCGCCATGGTGTTCCAGAACTACGCGCTCTACCCGCATATGAGCGTGCGCGACAACATGGCCTTCGGCCTGAAGATGCGGAAGTTCGAGCGTGCCGAGATCGACCGCCGGGTGAAGGTCGCCGCCGACATCCTGGGCATCGAATCGCTGCTGCACCGCAAGCCCCGGCAGCTGTCCGGCGGCCAGCGCCAGCGCGTCGCACTGGGCCGCGCCATCGTGCGCAACCCGCAGGTGTTCCTGTTCGACGAGCCGCTCTCCAACCTCGACGCCAAGCTCAGGGTGCAGATGCGGGTCGAGCTGAAGAAGCTGCACGAGCGGCTCGGCACCACCGCCGTCTACGTCACCCACGACCAGGTCGAGGCGATGACGCTGGGCGACCGGGTGGTGGTCATGAAGGACGGCTGGGTGCAGCAGGTCGGCGACCCGCTCGAGCTGTACAACCACCCGGCCAACAAATTCGTCGCCGGCTTCATCGGCTCACCCGGCATGAACTTCGCGGCGATGACCATCGAGCGCGACGGCGACGCGCTGTGGGCCGGCAATCCCGGTATGCGGGTCCGCGTCCCCGACGCCATCGTCGCCCGTCTCGGCCCCCATGCCGGCCGCGCGGCCACGCTCGGCATCCGACCCGAGGACCTGCATATCGCCGGCCCGGCCGACGACGCCGGGTATTGCTTCGACGCGCATGTCGAGGTGGTGGAGCGGCTCGGCTCGGAAATCCTGCTGGATGTCTCGGTCGGCCCGTCCTCGATGGTCGCCTCGGTGCCGCCGACGGTGCGCACCAAGATGCACGAGACCATCCGCCTGGCGCTCGACCCGGAGCGCCTGCACTTCTTCGACGCGGAGAACGAGGCGGCGATCTGAGGCGGCGGGGCGGCTGGTGGGTCCCGGGTCTCGCTACGCTCGCCCGGGATGACGACAGTTGAGGGGTGGCCCCTTTATTTGACGTCATCCCGGGCGGGCGCAGCCCGACCCGGGACCCACCCGCCGCCTCGTCCTTACGCCGGCGCCGCCATCACCCGGCAGTCACCGGCCAGCCGCAGCTTCGGCTCGGTCACCGCCTGCAGCGCCTCCAGGTCCAGCCCCTCGACCATCGCCCGCACCAACAGCCCGTCGGCGGTGACGTCGATCTCGGCGAGGTCGGTGAACACCTTGCGGACGACGCCGGGGGCGGTCAGCGGGTACTTGCAGCGGTTCACGATCTTCGGCTCGCCCTTCTTGGTGGTGTGCTCGGTCAGCACCCACACCGCCTTGGCGCCGACCGCCAGGTCCATGGCGCCGCCGACCCCGGGCGGGAACCGCCGGTCGCCGGTGGTCCAGTTCGCCAGGTCGCCGCCACCGGAGACCTCGAAGGCGCCGAGCAGCGCCAGGTCGACATGGCCGCCGCGGATCATCACGAAGGCGTCGGAGTGCACGAAATACGCGCCCCCCGGCTTCATGGTGATGAACTCCTTGGAGGCGTTGATCAGGTCGCGGTCCTCCTGCCCCGGCGCCGGCGCCGGGCCGAAGCCGAGCACGCCGTTCTCGCTGTGCAGGATGATCTCGCGGTCGGCCGGCATGACGTTGGCGCACAGCGTCGGCACGCCGATACCGAGGTTGACGTAGGAGCCGTCCGGGATCGCCTGGGCGGCCCACCAGGCCAGTTGGCGGCGGCTGAGCCGGGTGACGGCGTCGGCGGTCATGGTCATCGTCATATGTCCCACTGCCGGTCGTTGTTCACATGCACGACCCGGTCGACGAAGATCGACGGGGTCACGATGGTTTCGGGGTCCATCGCCTCCAGCGGCACGATGTGCCGCGCCTGCACGACCGTCAGGTTGGCCGCCATCGCCATCACCGGCGCGAAGTTGCGGGCCGACTTGGAGTAGGTCAGGTTGCCCCACCGGTCGGCCTTCTCGGCCTGGATCAGCGCGATGTCGGCGCGCAGCGGCAGCTCCAGCACGTAGTCGCGGCCGCCGATGTTGCGCACCTCCTTGCCGGCCGCCAGCTCGGTCCCGACGCCGGTCGGGCAGTAGAACGCGCCGATGCCCGCACCGGCCGCCCGCATGCGTTCCGACAGCGTACCCTGCGGCACCAGCTCCAGCTCGATCTCGCCGGCGGCATAGCGGGAATCGAAGTGGTCGGAGCCCTTGGAGCGCGGGTAGCTGCAGATGATGCGCTTGACCCGGCCGCTGCCGACCAGGGCCGCCAGCCCCTCGGTGCCGGTGCCGGCGTTGTTGGAGATCACCGTCAGGCCGGTGGCGCCGGTGTGCAGCACCGCCTCGATCAGGTCGTTCGGCACGCCGGCGAAGCCGAAGCCCGAGATCATGATGGTCATGCCGTCGGCCACGCCGGCGACCGCCGCTTCCAGGGTGGGGACGATCTTGTCGATGGCCATTCCGCCGCTCCGCCGCTGCCCGAACCGCCGGCCTCCCTAGGCCGGCCCGCCAACATAGCGTGGCCGGCGGCAGCGTCCAGTCCGCCGGGTCACCGGAAGCCGCCGCCTGCCAGGCGGTCGACCACCGCCTTGACCGGGGCGGCTTCGCCGTCCTCGCCGGGCAGCAGGAACTCCGGCAGATCGTAAGCCCGCAGGGACTCCCAATGGCTTCCGACATCCTCCAGGAACAGGTCGCGGACGATGCCGGCGACCAGCCGTGGCGCCGCGAACTTCATGGCGTTGATCGACGCACCCGACGGCCCGAAGCTGACCGTGGTGGCGTAGGTGAACAGCCGGATGTGCCGCAGCCAGGGCGCCGTCCCCGGCGTTTTCTCCAGCAGTTCGTAGCCGCGGCCAAGATACGGGTAGCGCGCCAGCCGGGCGTTCTCGTCGCCGGCTGGCGGCGCGTATCGGTCGCCCCACAGCGCCACGTGGCCGGCGACGCCGGCCAGCTCCGGGCGGGCGCCGAGGTCGACGTCGAAACCGGTGCCGACGATCAGGAAGTCGGCCGCGAACTCCCCCCTCGGCGTCAGCAGCCGCACCGCGTCGCCGGCGGCCTCGCAGCGCTGCCACTCGGCCCCGGTCTCCAGGCGGAAGTTCGGGTGCCGGGCGGCGCGCTCCCAGGTCTCGCGCGGGAATGCCTCGCGCAGGGTCAGGAGGTGGTTCATGAAGCGCCAGCGCCAGGCGTCGTCGAGCTCGGCGAAATGCCCGAGGAAGCCGGGGAAGGACAGCCACTTGAACGGCTGCACCCGCTGCAGGTCGGGCCGCCGGCAGTATACCGCGACCTCGGCTGCACCCGCCTCGAGCGCCGTCGCCGCGTTGTCGAAGGCCGACGCGCCGGCGCCGAGCACCGCCACCCGCCGGCCGGCGAGTGCCGCGAAGTCGATCGCGTCGCATGTGTGCGCCCACAGGCGGCGATCGAGTGCGGCGACCGCCGGCGGCGTCCACCAGCGACCCGACGCCTCGATGCCGGTCGCCAGCACCAGCTTGCGGGCCAGAACACTCTCCTCCGCCCTATCGGCGACCCGCATAAGCGTCGCCCGCAGCAGATCGCCCTCCGGCTCGATCCGGAGCAGTTCGACGCCATTCTCGACGTCGATGCCGAGCACCCGGCGCAGCCACAGCAGGTAGGCCGCCCAGTCCTCCTTGGCGATCTTGTTCAGAGCCGCCCAGGCCGCCGTCCCGTGCTGCGCCTCGAACCAGGACTGGAAGGTCAGCGAGGGAATGTCGAGGTCGGGGCCGTTGACCTCCTTCGGCGAGCGCAGCGTCGCCATGCGGGCGTAGGTGAGCCAAGGCCCCTCCCGGCCGCACGCCGCACGGTCGATGATCCGGAAGTTGCCGACCCGGCTGCGCAGCAGCCCGTGCGCGATCGCCAGCCCGCCCTGCCCGCCGCCGACGACCAGGGCGTCGAGCACCCGGCGGCCATCGGCGCCGGTGCGCGGCGGCACCCAGTCGCTGCGGGGGTAGGCGATCCGCGCCAGATCCTCGGCGACCCGCCGCTCCAGGGCCCGCAGGCCATCCTCCGTCATCGCCGTCCCCGTCCGTGCGGTCACCGCCGGCCAGAGTATCGGTACCGGCAACCCCGGTCACGTGCCGGCAGCCGGTCCTTCGATCGCCGCGCGGATGCGATCCGCCCGCATCGCCACCACCCCCAGCATGACCAGCGCCAGCACCGCGCCGATGCCGACCGGCAGGCGCAGCCCGACCAGGTCGCCGGCCGTCCCCATGACCAGCGCGCCGATCGCCGGGCCGCCGCGGAAGATCAGCCCGTGCAGGCTCAGCACCCGGCCGCGCATCTCCGGCGCCACCGCCAGTTGCACGACGGTCTGCAGCCCGACCCCGGACGCCACCATCACGGCCCCCAGCACGCCGGCAGCCGGGATGCCGACCCAGATATTGTCGGTGGCCACGAAGGCCAGCACGCCCAGCGATACGCCGGCCGAGCTGGTCAGCACCAGGGTGACGAGGCCCCTGGTCCCGGAGCGGCGGGCCAGCAGCCAGCCGGCGATCACCGCGCCGATGCCGACCGTCGAGGTCAGCGTCGCCAGGGTATCGGCGCCGCCGTTGAAGACATGATCGGCGAAGCCGGGCAGCAGCTCGAGGATCGGCCGGACCATGATCGAGGCCACCAGGTGCAGGGCCAGCAACGGGCCGATGCCCGGATGGCGCGCCGCGTAGGCGAGGCCGGCACCGATGTCGGCGACCAGGCCGCGGCGGCCGGACGCGGCGACACCGGCATCGCGGCCGGCGCCGGGATTGCGGCGGCGAATCACCGCCAGCGCGATCAGCAGGCCGAGGTAGCTGGCGGCGTTCGCCAGGAACGCCCAGGCGACGTCGCTGGTCACGATCACCAGCCCGGCGACCGCCGGGCCGATGAAGCGCGCCATGTTGAACACGATCGAGTTGATGGCGACCGCCGTCGTCAGGCTGTCGCGCGGCACCAGGCTCGACACCAGCGCCAGCCGCGACGGCTGGTTGAAGCCGATCACGATGCCGCCGAGGAAGGTCAGCGCGAACAGCAACTCGACGGTCATCGCCCCGGCGAGCGTCAAGGCGCCGAGCACCGCGGCCAGGACCATCGCGGCACCCTGGCACACCATGATCACCCGCACCCGGTCCAGGCGGTCGGCCGCAACCCCGCCGATCAGGCCGATGAACACCGACGGAAACAGGTCGGCGAACGCGACCAGGCCGAGCCAGGTGCCGGAGTGGGTCAGCTCCCAGGTCAGCCAGCCCACCGACACGCGCTGCATCCACATCCCGACGAGCGAGACGCTGTTGCCGAGCGTGTAGAGGCCATAGTCGGGATGACCGAGGGTCCGCAGGATGGCGCGGGTGCCGGGGGCGGAGGGCATGGGGAGACTCTGCAGGTAGACGCCGACGGTAGCCCCGCCCGGGCGGAATGTCAGCCGTCGGCGTTAGGGTCGCGCGCCATGGCTCGACTCTTAAGCATGTTCCGCCGCCACCTTCCGATTGAAAACCGAAATGATGCGATGTATATGTGAATGGAAGGATGATCATGGCTCAATGGCCGTGTTCGGGAGGCAGCCAGGGATGACGACGCGGACGATGACGGCGGCGGGACCCAGGATCCGGAGCAGCAAGCAGGAGGGGCCGGCCGCCGCGGCCGTCTTGACCCCCGGCCAGATCATCGACGTTCCCTACGCCCTCTGGCTTGCCACCCTGGCCGGCGCCCTGATGGCGACGATCGCGCTGACGGTGGTGGTGGGGATCTATCTGCTCGACACCGCGATGTCGCTGTCCGGCAGCGTGCCGGCATTCGGCCCGGAAACCTACTTCCGTGTCTTCGAACTGGTCGCCCTGTTCGGTGCGGTGGCGGTGGTCACGCATTTCCTGCGCCTGCGGCTGGAGGCGATCCGCCGGGCCTCGATCATGGTGCCGCTGCCGAGCCGGGTGGTCGCCAGCCCGCCTGGAGGCGACACCTTCTCGAAGTTCGAATGCTCCTGCCAGGTGACGCTGGCGCTCGACCACGAGCGTCCGCTGGCCGAGCTGAAGCTCAAGTCCGACATGCTGCAGACCTACCTGGAGAACGCCTTCGCGGTGGCAATCACCGACCCGGTGATCCGCTATTCGAAGCTGAAGATGGAGCAGACCTTGAAGATCGCCGCGCTGCATGTCCTCGGCGAGGGCGTGTCGGGCGTGATCATCTCCGAGGTCCGTCAGCGCCGCGTGCCGAATCGGCCGATGCCGCAGCCGGCGAATTCCGAGGTCGTGCAGGCCGCTGCCGTCTGACGGCGCTACCGCCGGCCGACCAGCCGGTCGAGTGCCACGAACAGCCGCTCCACATCCTGGACGTCGTTGAACAGGTAGGGACTGACCCGCACCCTGCCGTTGCGCAGGCTGACGTGGACATTCTCCGCCGCCAGCCGCTCCGCCAGGTCCGGTTCGGGCGGCCGCCGCAGGTCGATGCCGATGAAATGCGGCGAGCGGTGCCGCTTCGGCGGCACCAACCAGCCGCGCGCCTCGGCTTCCCCGGCGATCCGGTCGACCAGCGGCTCGATCGACCCGGCGATCGCGTCCACGCCCCAGGCGGCGATCTGCTCCATGGCGGCGACCGCCATCGGCACATGGATCATCGAGTCCGCCGTACCCTGGTCGAACCGCGATGCGCCCTCGCGGAAGCGCTCGCCATAGCCCGGCGACAGCGTCATCGGCGCCTCGCCGATCCGGGTCGCGTGGTTGTGCTCCACCGGCTCGCCGTGCTGGTGGCGCGGTGCCACGTACAGGTAGCCGCTGTGGTCCGGCGACAGCAGCCATTTGTAGGCCGAACAGGCGACGAAGTCCGGGTCGATGCGGCGAACGTCGAAGGGTTGGGCGCCGATCGACTGGGTGGCGTCGATCACCAGCGCAGCACCGTCGGCATGCACGGCGGTGGAGATCGGCAGCAGGTCGAGCGACCCGCCGTCGACCCAGTGCGCGTTCGGCAGCGCCACCAGGCCGGTATCGGGACCCAGCCGGTCGAGCACGGCGCTGGTCCAGTCGCCGTCGGACGGCCGCGGCACGATCACCACGCGGGCGCCGTCACGCGCCGCCACCCGCTGCCAGACGTAGTAGTTGGACGGGAACTGCGCCTCCAGCATCACCACGGTGCGGCCCGGCTCGACCCTGAGGTTGGCCGCGGCGACGGCCATCGCGTAGCTGGTGGCGCCGGTGAGCGCGATGTCGTCGGCGGCGGCACCGACGAAGCCGGCGAACAATTCGCGCGCCCGCAGCATCTCGGCGCCCAAAGCCTGGCGCTCCGGCTCCCACGGCCGGGCCTTGCGGTCGACTGCCCGCCGGCCGGCGTCGCGCGCCGCCATCGGCGCCGGCCCCTGCGCCGCGCAGTTCATGTAGACCACCCCCTCGGGAAAATCGAAGAGGTGCTTCTGGCTGCCGAGTGTCATCTGCCGGCTCCCGTCCATCGTCGACGCTGGACTGTAGAGGCCGTCCGCCGCCGCGTTAAGCCGTTCAGTGAGGCGGGTCCGGCTCCGCCTGGCCGGCGGGCGGCTCGGCCTGGCTGGTGTCGTCCAAGCTGACACCGTGCAGGATCGCTCCGGTCAGGTCGGCACCGCCCAGCCTGGTCCGCTGCCTGCGGCCGGTATCCTCGCCGGCGTGGCTGAGGATCGGGGCCGGCGTCATGATCGCGTCGGTCAGATCGGCGCGCGCCAGGTTGGCGCCGGCCAGGTTGGCGCCCGACAGGTTGCAGCGCGTCAGCGAGGCCAGCGTGAGATCGGCGCCCGCCAGGTCGGCCAGCACCAGCAGGGCGTCGGTCAGGACGGCCCGCCGCAGCACCGCCCCGCGCAGGTCGGCGCCCGACAGATTCAGGTTGCGCAGGTCGGCGTCGGTGAGGTCGACGCCGTCGAGCGAGGCCCGCGCTCCGCGCCGGCCACTGCTGCGCACCCAGCGGTCGTGATCGATCAGCGTGCGCTGGATCTCGGTGGTCACCGCGTCGGACGGCGGCGTCAGCCTCGCCCGCGAGGTGTCGACCACGCTCAGGTCGACGTTGCGCAGCCGCGCGCCCACAAGGTTGGCGCGCTCGAAGATCGCGCCGTCGAGCTGGGCGCCGGACAGGTCGGCGCCGGTCACCAGGGTGTCCGTCAGATCGGCGTGGCTGAGATCCGCATCGATCAGGATCGCGTTGCGCAGCACAGCACCCGACAGCGACGCCCGCCGCAGCGACGCGCGTTCCAGATTGGCGCCGGTCAGGTCGGTGTGGGCCATGACCGCGTGCTCCAGCCGGGCGCCCGCGAGGTTGGCACGATGCATCCGGGCGCCGGCGAATGTCACGGGCTCGGCGCGCGACGCGTCGGTGTTGGCGGTCTCGGTCGGAAACCCGGTGGCGCCGCGCAACGAGACCGACCGAAGGTCGGCACCCTCGAAGACCGCCCCGAACAGCCGGGCACCGCTCAGATCAGCCTCGAGCAGGGTGGCGTTGGCGAAGCTGACGCCCGAGAGGTCCGCACCCACCAGGATCACCCGCGTCATGTCGGCGCCCACAAAGCGGGCCCCCTGCAGCAATGCGCCCGCGAAGTCGACTTCGCGCAGATCGGCACCGGTGAAGTCGAAGCCGAACAGATTGGCGTTGGCGAAAGACGCGGGCCGCCCATCGGCCGCCCCGTCCAGCCACCGTCGATGCGCCGCGAGCTTTCGATAGACGACGTCGCGGGTGGTAAAAGTCCCTCTATTCATTGACTAACGGTACCAGAGCAGGGCTTAATGAGCTGTTAACATCCTAGCACCGCATGCGTGTCAACTTCTTCGAAAAACTAGCAAAAATGCGAAATGGTCACGCCGGTCACAGCCGGCGGACCGTCTCCGCGACCGCCGCCTCGATGCCGTCGGCGATCAGGTCGATCTCTTCGGACGTCGCGATCAGCGGCGGCGCCACCATCACCCAGTCGCCGTCGCGGCCGGCGTTGGTCCGGCGCTGATACAGGATCAACCCCTGCTCCAGCGCCACCCGTGCCAGCGTCGCGCCGGCCATCGCCGCGGCGGGGAACGGGGTCTGGCGCTGCTTGTCGGCGACCAGTTCGAGCGCCATCAGCAGGCCCTTGCCGCGCACGTCGCCGACGATTGGCGAGCTTTCGACCAGGGCGTCCAGCCGCGCCCGCAGCCGCGCCCCCTGCGTCGCGGCGTTGGCGATGAGCCCGCCGTCGAGGGTCTCGTCGAGGACCGCCAGCCCGACGGCGCAGGCCAGCGGATTGCCGAACGCGGTGTGACCGTGCATGAAGCCACCGGCGCCGGCCACCTCGGCAACCCGGTCGCGCGGCGCCAGCACCACTCCCAGCGGGAAATAGCCGGCTCCGGCGCCCTTCGCCATCACCACCAGGTCGGGCCGGCAGTCCGGCCAGATCTGGTGCGACAGGAAGACGCCGGTACGGCCGCCGCCGCTCATCACCTCGTCGTGGATCAGCAGCACGCCGTGGCGGTCGCAGATCTCGCGGACCCTGCGCATGTAGGTGTCGTGCGGCACCAGCGCTCCGGTGGCGAGGCCGCCCACCGGCTCCTGGATGAAGGCCAGCACGGTCTGCGGCCCCTCTTCGACGATGGTGCGCTCCAGCACCTCGGCGCAGTGCTCGGCCCAGCCCTCCTGGTCGAAGCCGGCGGGGATCCGGTAGGTCACCGGTGCCGGCACCTTCGGCATGGTGCGCATCATCGGCCCGAACAGGTCCTCCGCCGCCGGATCCCCGGTCACCGACAGCGCCCCGAGGGTGCCGCCGTGGTAGGATGGCTGCCGCGAAATCACCTTCCAGCGCGACGCCTCGCCGCGGGCAACCGCCATCTGCCGCGCCAGCTTCATCGCCGCCTCGTTGGCCTCGGAGCCACCGGACACCACGAACACCCGCTCGTAGCCGGGGCCGGCCGCCTCGGCGATGCGCTCGGCGAAGCCCCGGTTGGCGGCGCTTTCGAAGGTCGAGGGATTGGCGAAGGCGGCCGCCTCGGCCTGGCGCTGCAGGGTGTCAAGCACCCGGCGGTTGCCGTAGCCGATGTTGCACGCGACCGGGCCGGAGCCGGCGTCGATGTAGCGCCGACCGGTGGTGTCCCACATGTAGATGCCCTCGGCCCGCGCGATGCGCGGCCGCGCCGGCGTCCCCGGCGGCACCGCGAACACCTGCACCGGCTCGCCGCGCGGCAACGTGCCCAGCGCCGGCGCCGGCTCCTCGAGACCATGGTCCAGGGAATTGCGCAGCATTTCGGTCATCTCCACCCTCTTCGGTCGCTTGGCGGGAGTGTGGCGCCGGGGCGGCGTGGGCGCCACGGCATTTATCGGGCGCGGCCCAATTACCCAGTCGGAGATAAATATTGTAGTGACGGAGAAGTTATCATACAAGATATCGGATATTGAATTGCCTTTGCCGGCCCGTAAGGCGTCAGAGCTTCCGCCCCGGACGGCCCCGGTTCCGCCGCTGCCCGTGCGACGGAAACCGGGAGCGGCGGTGTTCCTCGCCGTCGCTCCCTCCACCCTGTGAAGCTCCTGGGGCGGCCCTCCGTCGCCCAACCTCTCGGGTGCGCCGCTCCCTCCGTGGCGCACCCGGTTTTTTGGCCGCTCCGTCTCGCTTGTGATCGGTTCGCCGCTGGCGTCGAGCCCCCCGGGGCGGTTAGGCTCCGGCCACGACAACGATCCACCGAACCAGGAGTGAGCCATGGCCGGCACCGTCGACGGACGCCTGAAGGAACTCGGCATCGAGATCCCGACCCCTGCCGCCCCCGCCGCCAACTACATCCCCTTCGTGAAGTCCGGAAACCTGGTCTTCGTGTCCGGCCAGATCCCGCTGGTCGCGGGCAAGATCGAGGGCGTGGGCAAGGTCGGCAAGGACCTGACCACCGAGCAGGCCAAGGCGATCGCCAGAATCTGCGCCATCAACCTGATCGCCCAGGCCAAGGCTGCCTGCGACGGCGACCTCGACCGGATGGTCCGGGTGGTGAAGGTCGGCGGCTTCGTGAACTGCATCGACGGCTACACCGAGCAGCCCGAGGTCATCAACGGTGCATCCGACCTGATGGTGGCGGCATTCGGCGACAACGGCCGGCACTCCCGCTTCGCGGTCGGCACCAATGCCCTGCCGCGCGGCGTCGCGGTCGAGGTGGAGGCGGTGTTCGAGATCGCCTGACCGGGCCGGCATCGGACGAGGCCCGCCATGCCGGACGGCGACGACGGCAGGATCGAGGCGGCGGTGAAGGTGCTGTCCGGCATCGGCGAGGTCGCGGCCGCGGCTTGGGATGCCTGTGCCGGCAGCGGCAATCCGTTCCTCAGCCACGCCTTTCTGTCGGCGCTGGAGGACAGCGGCGCGGTGGCCGCCGACACCGGCTGGCTGCCGCGGCATATGGTGGTCGAGGATGCCGGCGGCCGGGTCGTCGGCGCGATGCCCCTGTATCTGAAGGGGCATTCCTACGGCGAGTATGTGTTCGACTGGGCCTGGGCGGATGCCTATGAGCGCGCCGGCGGACGCTATTTCCCCAAGCTGCTGTCGGCGGTCCCGTTCACTCCGGTGCCTGGCTCCCGGATGCTGGTGCGAGACGACGCCGACCGCGCCGCCGTCGAGGAGATCCTGGCAGGCGGCCTCGTCGGTCTCGTGAAGCGGCTCGGCGTTTCCTCCGCGCATGTCAACTTCCTGCCGCGCGAGCAGTGGGAGCGTCTCGGCGAATTCGGGCTGCTGCAGCGCACCGGCCTGCAGTACCACTGGTCGAACGACGGCTACGCCGACTTCGATGGCTTCCTGGCGGCGCTGTCGTCGCGCAAGCGCAAGGCGATCCGCAAGGAACGCCGCGAGGTCGCCGAGAGCGGCCTGACGATCCGCCGGCTGACCGGAGCCGCCATCGAGGACCGGCACTGGGACGCGTTCTTCCGATTCTACACCGACACCTCCGACCGCAAGTGGGGCTCGCCCTACCTGAACCGCCGGTTCTTCTCGCTGCTCGGCGAGCGCCTGTCCGAACGCATCCTCCTGGTCGTCGCCGAGCGCGACGGCGAGCCGGTTGCCGGCGCCCTGAACCTGATCGGCGACGACACCCTCTACGGACGCAACTGGGGCTGCGTCGAAGACCACCCGTTCCTGCACTTCGAGGCGTGCTACTATCAGGCCATCGAATTCGCCATCGAGCGCGGCCTGGCCAAGGTCGAGGCCGGTGCCCAGGGCCCGCACAAGCTGCAGCGCGGCTACCTGCCGGTGGAGACCTACAGCGCCCACCTGATCGCCGACCCGCGGCTGCGTGAAGCGGTCGCCGACTTCCTGGTGCGCGAGCGCCGGCAAGTGACGCGTGAATGCGCGGCGATGGCGGCCGAGTCACCGTTTCGCAAGGACGAGTGAGGGCACTACAGCTGTTGCTGCAGTGCAACAGAGAGCGAAATCCCGCAGCCAAACTGTCACACCTGCTTGCGGGCCGGCGCAAGAACTCCAATATGCAGGACAGCGGCGGATTGCAGCGACTGCATCCGCGCGTGACATAAAGGCAACGACGACGATGAAGGGAGGTCGCATCATGCGCGACACTCATGTACTGACGCCGCTCGAAGCGGCCGAGCAGACCGGCCTCGGGATCGAGACCGTTCTGAAGCTTGCTGCCGACCACTCCGGCGTCTCGACGGTGGTGGCCGAGGCTGTGCGTATCGACCCGTGGGCCCTGGCGGCCGCGCTGTCGAGCGAAGGCTTCAAGAAGGCGGCCTGACTTACGCAGGCGACCGCCGCTCCCATGGCGCGTCAGGTCTGCTCCTCAAGCCCCGCTTCGGCGGGGCTTTGGTGTTTGTGGCCCATGCTTCGCTCTCGCGCTTGCCCGGCACAACGCGAACGGGCGGCCACGATGGGCCGCCCGTCCAGCAGTCTTCCCGATACGTGAAGCGGCGCTACTGCACCAGTTCCGGCACCTTGGCCGGGCCATCGCTGCCGGGGCCGTCGCTGCCCGGGCCGCCATCACGTGTTGGCGGCCGCCGGCCCGGCTTGGGCTCCTCGCCCATATCGAAGACCAATCCGTCGTCGACCATGTCGACGCGCACCAGCCCGCCCTTCACCAGCTTGCCGAACAGCAGTTCCTCGGCGAGCGGCTTCTTGACGTGCTCCTGGATCACCCGGCTGAGCGGCCGGGCGCCGTACAGCCGGTCGTAGCCCTTCTCGCCGAGCCAGGCACGCGCCGCCGTGGTCAGCTCGATCGACACGCCGCGGTCGGCCAGCTGGGCCTCGAGCTGCATGATGAACTTGTCGACGACGCGGCCGATGGTCTCCGGCGACAGCGGCCGGAAGCCGACAATGGCATCCAGGCGGTTGCGGAACTCCGGGGTGAACATCCGGTTGATCGCCTCGGTGTCGTCGCCCTCACGCACCGACCGACCGAAGCCGATCGCCTCCTTGGCCAGGTCGGCGGCGCCGGCGTTGGTGGTCATGATCAGGATGACGTTGCGGAAGTCGACCGACTTGCCGTTGTGGTCGGTCAGCTTGCCGTGATCCATGACCTGAAGCAGCACGTTGAACAGGTCGGGATGTGCCTTCTCGATCTCGTCGAGCAGCAGCACGCTGTGCGGATGCTGGTCGATCTGGTCGGTCAGCATGCCCCCCTGATCGAAGCCGACATACCCCGGCGGGGCGCCGATCAGGCGGCTGACGCTGTGCCGCTCCATGTACTCCGACATGTCGAAGCGGATCAGGTCGACGCCGAGGACATGCGCCAGCTGGCGCGCCACCTCGGTCTTGCCGACGCCGGTCGGACCGGAGAACAGGTAGCTGCCGATCGGCTTCTCCGGCTCCCGCAGGCCGGCGCGCGCCAGCTTGATCGCGGTCGCCAGCGAGGCGATCGCCGCGTCCTGGCCGAACACCACGGTCTTCAGGTCGCGCTCCAGGTTTATGAGCACGGTCTTGTCGTCGGTGGAGACGCTCTTCGGAGGGATCCGGGCAATCTTCGCCACGACCTCCTCGACCTCCTTCACACCGATGGTCTTGCGGCGCTTGGAGGCCGGCAGCAGCATCTGCGCCGCCCCGACCTCGTCGATCACGTCGATCGCCTTGTCCGGAAGCTTGCGGTCGCCGATGTACTTGGCCGACAGCTCCACCGCCGACTTCAGCGCCTCCGCGGTGTAGCGGACATTGTGGTGCTTCTCGTAATAGGGCTTCAGGCCCTTGAGGATCTTGATGGAGTCTTCGATCGAGGGCTCGTTGACGTCGATCTTCTGGAAGCGGCGGACCAGCGCGCGGTCCTTCTCGAAATAGCCGCGGTATTCCTTGTAGGTGGTCGAGCCCATGCAGCGCAGGCCGCCCGACTGCAGCGCCGGCTTCAGCAGGTTTGAAGCGTCCATGGCGCCGCCGGATGTGGCGCCGGCACCGATGACGGTGTGGATCTCGTCGATGAACAGGACCGCCTGCGGGTTCTGTTCGAGCTCGTTGACGACCGCCTTCAGCCGTTCCTCGAAGTCGCCGCGGTAGCGGGTGCCGGCGAGCAGCGCCCCCATGTCGAGGGAGTAGATGACGGCATTGACCAGCACCTCCGGGACGTCGCCATCGACGATGCGCTTGGCGAGGCCTTCGGCGATCGCGGTCTTGCCGACCCCTGGGTCGCCGACGAACAGCGGATTGTTCTTGGTCCGGCGGCACAGGATCTGGATGGTCCGGTCGACCTCGGCCTCGCGGCCGATCAGCGGATCGATCTTGCCGGACGCGGCCTTCTTGTTCAGGTCGACGCAATAGGCATCGAGCGCCTCGTGGCCCTGCTTGTTGACCTGGTCGGCCTTGGCCTGTTCCTCGGCACCGTCGACCTTGCGCTGCTCGGTCGAGGCGGTCTGGCCGTGAACCTTGGCGATCCCGTGGCTGATGTAGCTGACCGCGTCGAACCGCGTCATCTCCTGCTCCTGCAGGAAATACACGGCATGACTCTCGCGTTCGGACAGCAGCGCCACCATCACATTGGCGCCGGTCACTTCCTCGCGGCCCGACGACTGCACATGGATAACCGCGCGCTGCACCACCCGCTGGAAGCCGGCGGTCGGCTTGGCGTCCTCCATGGACGCCCCGACCAGGCCGTTCAGCTCGGTGTCGATGTAGGTCATCAGGTCGTGGCGAAGCTTGTCGACGTCGACTCCGCAGGCCTTCAGGACGGCCAGCGCGTCCTGGTCCTCGGTCAGCGCGTAAAGCAGGTGCTCGAGCGTCGCATACTCGTGATGCTTCTCGTTGGCGATGCCAAGAGCGCGGTGCAGGCTCTGTTCCAGGTTCTTGGAGAGCATGGTGTCAATCTTTCTCCAGGGTGCACTGAAGCGGATGCTGGTGCTGGCGCGCGAAATCCATCACCTGGGTGACCTTCGTCTCGGCCACCTCGTATGTGAAGACACCGCAAACGCCGACGCCCCGCTGGTGCACGTGCAGCATGATCCGGGTCGCCTCCTCCCGACTCTTCCCGAAAAACCTTTCGATGACGTGAACGACGAACTCCATGGGCGTGTAGTCGTCGTTCAGCATGATCACCTTGTACATCGAAGGCTTTTTGGTCTTCGGACGCGTCTTCACCACCACGCCGGTGGTGGGGCGCCCGCCGGTCCCGCGATCGTCGCCGCTCATGGCAATCGTCCGGCTAATGGTTTGGTTCCTGTAGGAATAGCCTTCCTCCGCTTCGGCTGGAGATCAGCATAGGGGATTTGCCGGGGCTCCGGGAAGGGGGCGCCCCGGCGGCCGCCCCTGCCCCCGACCGACGGCGGCCGCTATCCGCGGCCACCGGAGATATATGGCGTTCGCGGACGCAACAGAAAAGGCCCGACCGAAGAATCGGCCGGGCCTTTCATGCCGCCGCAAAGGCGGCGGGCTCGGTTCTGCGCAGTCCGCCGGCAATCGGCCAGGCGGCCGGGGCTGGCCCCGGCGCCGCGAGCCGGTCCGGTCAGGCGGCGAGCGGGCGGCTCAGGGTGCCGACAGCCTCGTCGACCCGCGCCTTGATCGGCTCGATCGCCTCGCTGGCGGTCTTCACCGACATCTCGGAGATCTTGGTGCTCTCCGCGACGAACGTGTCGAAAGCCGACTTGGTGAAGGTATTCTGCAGGTCGACGAGCTCGTTCAGCGACTTGACGCCGAGAACCTGCTTGCCGAAGCTCATCGTGGTGTCGACCGACACCTTCGTGTAGTCAGCCCACGCCTTGGAGACATCCTCAAGGCCCTTGGAGATGATGCCGAACGACTTCGTCACCGCCTCGTAGTTGCCCTGGGCGAGGGAGTTGACCTGGTCGTAACCCTTGAACATGCTCTGCGACGCCTTCTCGACATTGTCCTTCGCCATGGTGATCGCCTGCTCCAGATTCTGCTGGGCGGTCTCCTGGCCGATCCGGGTCATCTGCTCGAGGGTCTCCTGGCTCGCGGAAACCGCGGCATCGACCGGCGTTGCCGACGCGGTGGCAGTGCTCTTCTTGGTGGTCATGGCTCGCTCCGTCTTCGTGAATTCCTTGGCCACGATTGTTGCATCGCAGCATGTCCACCAAGATAGTTAACCGCGGGCCAGGGTCAAGGGAAAAATGGTGCACTGCACAAAAGTCGCCGACCCAGGCTGTGCAAAGGGTGCCGGCGACTGCCGCGGCATTCGATCTCGCGCTTGCGTCAGCATCCGGCGGGCCTCCGACATCGCCATTTTCCAAGCCTCAGTATGAGCATCGAATCAATTGCTTATGGACAAATGCTCAGACGGCATCTAGGATTTTGGAATTCGTCGGGGCGTTTGGGCGGGTTCCCGGTGCCGACGGTGGGTTTCGACGGCGGCACAGGGGTGACGGTCATGACGCAGCGCGGCGTCCGGATCCTGGCGACAATTGCGCTCGGAATTCTGTGGTTGGCGACTCCGGCCCCGGCCGCGGCGTCGAGCAAGTATGCGGCCCTCGTGATGGACGCCGAAACCGGCACGGTCCTGTTCGAGCGGCACGCCGGCGAGCGGCGGCACCCGGCGTCGCTGACCAAGATCATGACCCTCTACATGCTGTTCGAGGCGCTCGATGACGGCCGGATCAGCCTGAACGACCGGTTCAAGGCGTCGGCCCACGCCTCCGCGCAGCCGCCATCGAAGATCGGCCTGCGGCCGGGCGACACCATCCGGGTCGCCGACGCGATCGGGGCGCTGGTCACCAAGTCCGCGAACGATGTCGCCGTCACCGTCGCCGAGGCGCTCGGCGGCTCCGAGCCGGCATTCGCGCGGCAGATGACGGATCGGGCACGCCGTCTCGGCCTGCGCAACACCAGCTTCCGCAATGCCTCCGGCCTGCATCACCCGGGACAGGTCACCACCGCCTACGACATGGCGGTGCTGGCGCTGGCGGTCCGACGGGACTACCCGAAGGAGTATCGCTACTTCTCGACCCAGAGCTTCTCCTGGAAGGGTTCCGACTTCCACAATCACAACAAGCTACTTGGGCATTATGAAGGCACCGACGGCATCAAGACCGGCTATATCGGGCCGTCGGGCTTCAACCTCGTCGCCTCGGTGCAGCGCGGCGGCCGGCGGCTGATCGGCGTGGTGTTCGGCGGCAAGAGCGGACCGCTGCGCGACCGCCACATGCGCCAGTTGCTCGATTCCGGCTTCGAGAAGGCGACCGACATCCGCGTGGCGGAGCTGCCCACCCCGCCGCTGCCGCAGGCCCGGCCGGAGCGCGCCGCCATCCAGATGGCCGCCACCGACGCGGCGACCGTCACGGCCGATGCGGCCACGCTGGTGCCGTCGCTGGCGGCGGCAGCCAGCGAGATGGAATCCGGTTCGCGGGACGAGGGTGGCGAATGGGGCATCCAGGTCGGCGCCTACTCCACCCAGTTGCGGGCACAGCGCTCCATCGCACTGGCACGCGGCCACCTCTCCGACATGCTGACCGCAGCCGAGGCGCAGGTCGACGCGCTCGAGCGGCGAACCGGGATGATCTACCGCGCCCGCCTGCTCGGCCTCAGCGAGCAGGAGGCCCGCTCCGCCTGCCTCAGCCTGAAGCAGCGCCAACTGCCTTGCGTCCCGGTGCCGGGCCGGCCGGAGACCGAGATGGCCTCCGGCTCACGCGGCTGAGGCTCGACCGTCGTGGCCGCCCCCGCGACGGTATCAGCCGCCGCTCACGCGGCCTGTGACCACGGCTCCAGCACCGACAGGCATGCGCCGGCCACCTCCGCGCCCTTGACCGCCATGTGCGTGGCGAAGAAGGCACGATGCTCGCCGTGCTCGTGAAAATGGTGCGGTGTCAGCACCGCTGACAGCACGGGTACCCGGCTCTCCAGCTGCACGGTCATCAGGCCGTTGATGACGGCGGCGGCCACGAACTCGTGGCGATAGATCCCGCCGTCGACCACCAGGGCGCTGGCGACGACGGCCCGGTAGCGGCCGCTTTCGGCGAGCACGCGGCAGCGCAGCGGAAGCTCGAACGCTCCCGGCACCCTGTGCAACTCGATGGCATCGGGCGACCAGCCGCCCCCGGCCATGGTGTTCCGGAACGCCCGCCAGGCGTGCTCCAGCAGATCCTCGTGCCAGCCGGCGCGCACGAATGCGATCCGCCCGGATGGGGCCGTGGCTTCCGTCCGTTCGCTGGTGGTGGTCTCGTTCAGGCTCTGATTCATCGCGATCTCCATCGTCGCATCGAGAATCAGGGCGCACGGGCAATGCCGCCGGACGCGCAACCACGCCCGGCGTCGAACCCGTTCTCTTCCATCCGGACTGTGACCGTCGGCTTCGGGATCGCACCGAATCTGCTGACCCCGCCGCCGGGATCGGAACCCCTGGCCGCGGGCGCTCGCGGGCTAGGCACGCCGTGCCATCACCGCCGGTGGGGACTTCCACCCCGCCCCGAGAACGTCGCCGGCCCGACCATCGGACCGGCTCCGCAGTTTAGCACGGGGCGTCGGCGACGCCAGAAAGCCGGAGTCAGAAATCCGCCGGTGCGCTGATGCCGACGCCCGCCAGCGCGGTGCGCAGCTGCTCCTTCAGCCGCCCGAGCCCGGCTTCGGTCTTCGACTCGCAGCGTGCCACCAGCACGTCCTGGGTGTTGGACGCCCGCAGCAGCCACCAACCGTCCGCGGACGAGACCCGCACGCCGTCGACGTCGTTCACCTGGATGCCGCTCTGGCCGACGAGCGCCGCCTTGACCTCGGCGACCGCGCCGAACTTGCGCTCGTCCGAGCACGGGAAGCGCACCTCCGGCGTGTTCAGTACGTCCGGCAGGTCGTCGCGCATCGCCGACACCGGCCGGTCGGCCCGCGCCAGCAGCGACAGCAGCCGGAGTGCGGCGTACAGGGCGTCGTCGAAGCCGTAGTAGCGATCCTTGAAGAACAGGTGGCCGCTCATCTCGCCGGCCAGCGGCGCGCCGGTCTCCGCCATCTTGGTCTTGATCAGCGAGTGTCCGGTCCGCCACATCAGCGGCTTGCCGCCGAGTTCGGCGATGCGGTCGAACAGCACCTGGCTGGCCTTGACGTCGGCGATGATGGTGGCGCCGGGATGCTCGGCCAGGATCTCGGTGGCGTAGATCGCGACCAGCTGGTCGCCCCACAGCACCCGGCCCTTCTCGTCGATCACGCCGATGCGGTCGCCGTCGCCGTCGAAGGCGATGCCGAGATCGGCCTTCGCCTCGGCGACCGCCTCGCGCAGGATCTCCAGCGTCTCCGGCACGGTCGGGTCGGGATGATGGTTCGGGAAGGTGCCGTCGACTTCCGGGAACAGGACCTTATGGGTGCCCGGCAGCCGCTTCACCAGGGCCTCGACCACCGGCCCGGTGGCGCCGTTGCCGCAGTCCCACACCACGGTCAGCGGCCGGCCCGGGCGGTAGTCCTTCAGGATCCGTTCGACATAGGTGCCGAGCAGGTCGACGTCCTCGACCGACCCCTCGCCCTCGGCATAGGCGCCCTCGGCGGCGATCGGGCCGAGCGACTGGATGTCCTTGCCGAAGAACGGCCGGGTCCCGATCATCATCTTGAAGCCGTTGTAGTCCGGCGGGTTGTGCGAGCCGGTGATCATGATGCCGCCGTCGGCCTTCAGCTCATACACCGCGAAGTACAGCGCCGGGGTCGGGCAGCCGCCGACCCGCAGCACGTCGATGCCGGCAGCGCGCAGCCCGGCGACCACGCCGGCCTCCATGTCGGGCGACGACAGCCTGCCGTCGCGGCCGACCGCCACGCGCTTGCCGCCCTCGGCGGCGACCCGGGTGCCAAAGGCGCGGCCGAGCGCCTCAGCGTCGGTCGGCGACAGGGTCTTGCCGATCACGCCGCGGACGTCGTATTCGCGCAGGATGGTCGGGTCGAAACGATGGGCACCGATCATTGGGCAGCCTCCGAAGCGGCGCGGGCGGGGCGGGTGGTGCCGCGTCCGACGCAGCTGTACTCGAACCCGGCGGCGCGCATGTCCTTGGGATCATAGACGTTGCGCAGGTCGACGATGACCGGCGCCTTGAGCAGTCTCTTCATGCGGGCGAGATCGAGGGCGCGGAATTCGTTCCACTCGGTGACGATCGCCACCGCGTCGGCCCCCTCCATGGCCTCGTAGGCGCTCTGGCCGAACTTGATGCCGTCCATCATCTTGGCGGCCTCGGCCATGCCCTCGGGATCATACGCCCGGACATTCGCCCCCGCCGCCTGCAGCGCCGGAACGATGTCGAGGGCCGGGCTGTCGCGCATGTCGTCGGTGTTGGGCTTGAAGGTCAGGCCGAGCACCGCGACCGTTTTGCCGGCGACCGAGCCGCCGCAGGCGGCGACGATCCGCTCCGCCATCGCCCGCTTGCGCTCGTCGTTCACCGCAACCACCGTCTCGATGATGCGCAGCGGCGCGCCGTAGTCCTGGGCGGTCTTGACCAGCGCCAGCGTGTCCTTCGGGAAGCACGATCCGCCGTAGCCGGGGCCGGGGTGCAGGAACTTGCGGCCGATGCGGCCGTCGAGGCCGATGCCGCGGGCGACGTCGTGGACGTCGGCGCCGACCTTCTCGCAGAGGCTGGCGATCTCGTTGATGAAGGTGATCTTGGTGGCGAGGAAGGTGTTGGCGGCGTATTTGATCATCTCGCTGGTCTCCAGCGAGGTGAACACGATCGGCGTCTCGATCAGGTATAGCGGCCGGTACAGGGCGCGCATCACCTCGCGGGCCCGCTCCGACTCGCAGCCGATGACCACCCGGTCGGGCCGCATGAAGTCGTTGATCGCAGCCCCTTCGCGCAGGAACTCAGGGTTCGAGCAGACGTCGAACTCGGCGTCCGGCCGCCGCTCGCGGATGATCGCCTCGACCTCGCGGCCGGTGCCGACCGGGACCGTCGACTTGGTGACCACCGCCGTGTAGCCGCGCATGTTGTCGGCGATCTCGCGGGCGGCGGCATAGACGTAGGACAGGTCGGCGTGGCCGTCGCCGCGGCGGCTCGGCGTGCCGACCGCGATGAACACCGCGTCGGCCCCGGCCATGCCCTCCTGCAGGTCGGTCGTGAAGGACAGCCGGCCGGCCTTGACGTTGCCCTCCACCAGCTGCTCCAAGCCCGGCTCGAAGATCGGGATCTCGCCGGCCTTCAGACGCCGGATCTTGTCGGCGTCCTTGTCGACGCAGCAGACATCGACGCCGAACTCCGAGAAACAGGCGCCGGTGACCAGGCCGACATACCCGGTGCCGATCATGGCGATGCGCATTGGGCGGTCTCCTTGGTCCCGGTCGCCGTGGTCAGACGTAGTTCTTGAGGAATTTCATGATGTCGTCGCGCATGTCCGGGCGATCCATGGCGAACGCCAGGTTCGCCTCCAGGAAGCCGACCTTGTTGCCGCAGTCGAAACGCTTGCCCTCGAACAGGTAGCCGTTGAACGGCTGCAGGCCGAGCTGGCGGGCCAGCGCGTCGGTCAGCTGGATCTCGCCGCCGGCGCCCTTCTCCATCCGCGCCAGGTCCTCGAACACCTTCGGCTGCAGGATGTAGCGGCCGATCACCGCGAGGTTCGACGGCGCGTCCTCGGCCTTCGGCTTCTCGACCAGGCCGCGCACCTCGACCAGCCGGTCGGTGATGTCGCCCGGCTTGACCACGCCATAGGAGGAGGTCTGCTCGCGCGGGACCTCCATCAGCGCCACCATATTGCCGCCGACCTTGTTGTAGGCCTCGATCATCTGCTTGAGGCAGCCCTTTTCCGACAGGATCAGGTCGTCGGCGAGCAGCACCGCCACAGGCTCGGAGCCGACGAAGTTGCGGCCGCACCACACCGCATGGCCGAGGCCGAGCGGCTCCTGCTGGCGGGTGAAGGCGAGCTGGCCGGGCAGCGGGATGGTCTCCTTGACCAGCCGCAGCGCCTCGTGCTTGCCGCGCGCCGCCAGCATGTCCTGCAGCTCGTAGGCGTGGTCGAAATGATCCTCGATCGGGGTCTTGCCGCGGCCGGTGATGAAGATCAGCTCCTCGATCCCGGCATCACGGGCCTCATCGACGGCATACTGGATCAGCGGTTTGTCGACGACCGTCAGCATCTCCTTCGGCATCGACTTCGTGGCCGGCAGGAAGCGGGTCCCGAGGCCACCGACGGGGAAGATCGCCTTACGCACGGGTACGGGCATGGAGTCCTCTCGCGACGACCGCCGGATCGGCGGAATGCGCCGGGTTATCGCTTGAACGCCGGGCCGCGCGCAACCTCGCTCGCGTCACCGCCGTCCCAGTAGCACGTCCTTGGCTTGGTTGATCTGCGCCGCGAGCCAGGACGACCCGCCGCGATCGGGATGATTGGCCATCATCAGTCGCCGGTGCGCCTCGCGGATCTCCTCCTCCGTCGCATTCTCCGACACTCCGAGGATCTCCAACGCCCGTGCCCGGGTGACGGTTCCGTCGTCGAATGCTGCAGTGCCAGAAGCTCCCGCGGCCCGCTCGCGAGCGCCGGCGCCTCCCGCATCCGACGCGCCGCCGGACCGCTCCAGCCATGCTTCGAGAACCTGGAGCGATGCCGGGTCGCCGGCCACCTCCGCGAGCAGGCCACGGCATTCCTCGGCGTCCAGCGACGACAGCAGCCGTCCGGCGAGGCGGCCCTCGAGGATCTCGCCATCGAGCGCGCCGGTGTCGTGGTCGAGGCGCATCGCCAGGTAGCGGGTGCGAACGTCGGAGGACTGGCCGGGGGTCGGGCCGCGCGCCGCCTTGGCGGCGTTGCGGATGGCCCGGGCCACCGCCCCCCAGCGGATCAGGAACGGCAGCATCACCGTGCCGGCATAGAGCACCCAGTCGAGCCGGCCGCGCATCAGCACGAACAACCCGAGTGCCGCCAGCAGCCCAAGTCCGACCCAGCGCGCCACCCGCAGGATCACTTTGGGGTCGGATACGAGCAGCCAGCGCCCCATCAACGCCAGCCCGACGACCACCGAAACGCCGAGCAGCAGATACGCCATGCCTCAGGCTCTCAGCTGGCTCGTCAGCAGCCTGACCGCCTCGCCGCGCCGCGCCCCGTAGTCGGCGAGCGCCTTGCGGCCACCGGCAGCGTAGACCGCCACCGCCGCCAGCAGGTCCTTCAGGCGGTCGGCGCTGCCGGCATCGAACGGGCAGTAGGCGCCATGGGTCAGTCGTGCGATCTGCCGGAACGCGTCGGCGGCGATCGGATGCCCGCCCTCGTGGAACAGGAAGACCGGCACGCCCAGAACGCCGAGTTCGCCGGCCGCATGGCAGACCGCGTCGATGTCTTCCTCGAAAGCATCACCGACGAAGATCACGGCATGGACGCGCTGCTTGCCGGTCTCGGCGCGGGCGTGGTTGAGCACCTTGCCGATCTGCGTCTGTCCGCCCAGGCAGGCGACCCCGGTCATCACCCGGCCCAGCGCCGACGGGTCGGAATGCCACTTCGAACTCTTGCACTCCCGGAAGCCCCGGTAGAACACCAGCTGAACATCCAGCCCGCCGAGGGCGGCGGTCTCATGGAACATCTCTGCCTGTATGTGGCAGGCGCGGTCCCAGGTGGGCTTGCGGCTGGCGGTGGCGTCGAGCGCGAAGATCAGCCGTCCACGCCGTCCCTCGCCGTCCGGTGCGGGCATGGCGCGCACCCGGGCAAGGAACGCGTCGACCTCCGAGCGGCTCGACACGTCCTGTGCTGGGAGTTGGCCGGGGCGCTCGGCCGGCATCCGATCTCGTCGTGTCGTCATGGCATTCCGTCATGGCGGCAGATACGAATATAGAATTGGTGGCATGATGCGGCGTTCCAACCGGTCGGGTCCAGTCGCATGACCGTCATCGTCCGCCCGATCACCCCGGAGGACGCCCCGGACCTGGCGCGGATGGCGGCGGCGCTGTCGGCGCATGAGCGGGCGCCGGTGCCGCCGTTCGACGCCGCGACAGTGCGGCGCTGGGGCTTCGGGGCGGACCGGCGGTTCGACGGCGTGGTCGCGGTCGCCGGCGGCCGCACCGTCGGCTACGCCCTGTTCCACGACGGATTCCATGTCGGCCAGGGCACGCCGGGCCTGGTGCTGATGGACCTCTACACCGAGCCGGCGATGCGGCGGCGCGGGGTCGGCCGCGCCCTGATGGCGGCGGTGGCCGACGCCGCCCGCCGCCGCGCCGGCACCTGGGTGGTGTGGCAGGCGCATCCCGACAATCCGGAGGGACTGGCGTTCTACCGGTCGATCGGCGCGCGGCGGTATCGTGCGGCGGACTTCGAGTTGAGGCTATGCATATGAAACACAACGAAGTTTCACCTCAACCAGTACCTCGAGCCAACTTGGCTCGCGCCAAGCGCGAACCCCCATCCGCCCGACACACCCACGATTGCAGTTCCAAACAATTTGTGCTGAGATCCAGAGAAGGGCGTCTCACGTGAAAAAAGTATGACGATCGAAGCACTGCCGCCTCTCCATGTCGCTCATTGACACCGCGCTGACAGGATAAGACCACCCTACAACCACCGCCGATAATGATACGGCCGCTCAATCAGTCACCAAACAACGCACGGAGAGGAAATGCGGTTGTATGTTGCCATCGGCGTCGGCACCCTTGCGGCACTGCCACTTGCCGCCGCCGCGGTATACTACGTTGCAGCACCAACCGAATTGCAGCGCTTCGACAGTGTAAGAGATCAATTACTTTCAGAGCTGCGGTCTAAGATAAAATTGGGATCCAACGAGCAACTCTCATGGTCCCCAATGTTCGGCGTTTCGACGTATCCTCTCGGCTCGGTATTCCTCCCGAATGAGAATTTTCTGCGCTATACTGTCAGTTGCGATGGCGCACCGATGGAACGCACCGCCACCAGCACGACGTTCGGATATTCACGCACGTTTGAAATAGCATTGGATACCGAAGTCGCAGCTAGCATTGACCATCTCATAAGGCCCGCAGAGATTAAATCGGAGTTCCATGCAGCTACGCACGCCACCTACACTCTTACACTCGGATCAGCAGAGGCAATACTCTCCAAGCTATCCTTAGTACAACACATGGTACAACGCCCTCAATGCCTAGCTGATATTGCGAATCGTCCGGTTGTTATACTATCCTCTCGAATAATCGGCCGCGAAAAATACGTAGGCGCTCAGTCGCTGTACTCTCGCATTTCGGTATTTTTCTCAAGTCTCGTCGACGCATCATCCGCAACAAGACATAGTGATGCGTACATCGCTCAGGATCATACAGATCGCGTGGTCGTATGGACGTTGAGCGAAATGACTCTGACAGACAAGCGATTCCCAAGCGAATTAAATAGTTCAGCCCGATTGGTCGTGGCATCGGACATTCTTGGTTCTGAGAGCGATTATACATCTACCGTAGAAGCGAGACTTACTTTTTCACCTTTTTACGGACACCAACAAATCAGAAACTCTCAATAACAAACGAGTCACCGGGGTCCAGTATGATGTTAAAGCCACAATTGAAATTATCGCACCTGCTGATGGGATCGCATTTTCTCCTTGGTATATCATTTTTTCCACTTCACTCAGTTGCCGGTGAGGTAAACACCACCCTTCCACTAATCCGTGCTCTTGAGCAAAAATCGTCGGCAGATCGATCCAGTGGTCCGATCATCGAACGGCGAGCGACGCTTGATCTCTTAACTCTTCCAAATACGAAAGAACGAGGAACCTATGGAAATTTGATTCTAAAACCTACACCTTCTACGTTTTTAAATGACGCGATTGCGACAATAAAAGTGCGGTTTGTCGGCCCCTCTGTTGATTTTGAATTGAACTCTTTTCTTGAAGATCTCGCTACTCGACGCCCTGACATTCTTCACCCAACCCCGATCGATATTGCCCTCGTCGACAGAATTTGCATCAACAATTTCTCGGCTATAGAAACAATAACAACTGATTTAAATAACACTGATCCGGATATTTTATTGAAGAGCCTTATTACACAAAACCACCAATACATTCCCCCCGAGAAAGGTGGCCCGTCAAAATATTTGGTCACACCGTCCACTCTCGCACACTACGACGCGTCGTTGAGAAATCGCCCGTCATCCACACACGCTCTCGATATAAAAACACTAACGGCCGAGGACGCATTCCGGATCATTGATTTTTCCACACAGACTCGATTCCGCTTAACCGGTATTAAAGATAGCCATCTTGCTAAAATGCTACGAAACACTTTTGTCGTAAACCCCAATCATCCCGCCATAATAAGTGCACTTCAAGAAATCGGCGGAACCACTCGCGATGGGATACTCGGCGCACGAACAATTAGTGCAATTAATGAGTCTACGCCGATTCAATTTTGGAGCAACTTCTATCGCTCGCTTAGAGATGCGCTTCATTGTCGAGACGCTGACAATATATTCCGCGTTTATGGACTCTCTTATCGCCAATCTGACTACAAAAAGGCTCGTCGCATAATAGAGTCACTGACGGAAGTTATCGGAACGCCAAGTGTGCCGCAACTTTCGATGGCCAACACATTTGCTGTTCGTGTCGAGTCAGTGAGACCTGATTGTACAGTATTTGCTCCTATCGGATACAACTCTAATTGCATAGTGGAAAAAATAACGGTCAACAATACTGAACGACACGTAGCAATAGCCGGCGGCGTCGATGTCACTTTCGCTATGTTTAAATTGGACGAAAAAATAGCAACCGACATCCAGAATGCTGCTAATGCGTCGGGCGGCGTAGATCGCAGACGTGTCTCCGTGTTTCTAGATTCCCCTGCACAGCCGCAATCTTGGCTATCTGACGGAGCCGACCAAAATTCAGTTCCATGCATCGAGAACTTCTCGAATGCCTTTGGAAATGAATCCAGACAGTTGCTGCAGACGCACATCTCTCGGTATCAGAAGCTGTTTTATCTGCAACCCTACGATGGCCCGAAGCTCTATCCCATAATACAACTGCTTGACAGATTTCCTACACCCACAGCAATCTCTGGATCTTTCAAAGAAGCTGGATTGCCTCTGCCAGTCCGCTATATCGGTCAGAATGTCATCAAACAATCCGGCCTATTTTTCGGGAATGACATACTCGGATCAATGGTCCAAAGGCTCACTGACACCTTTAAATACGACGATTATTTGCGAAAGTTGTGCGATGAACGCGACAGTTCACTTCGATTACTTCGTGAACACACTCACGGGCATTACGTTCGGGGCCTTTTGGTTGGAACAACAGCACCATTAAGCGGAATACAGCCGATTGGAATACTTACAATTAATGGAACGCAAGACGAAAACGTCATTGGAGAGAACGGTGACTCGCTGGTTGAAGGCGTTAATGTGGTTGACGGGATTAATTTATTAGAATCGCTTTCCAACTCGGTGAAGAGAATTAACTTTATTAAGAGCTATCCCGATCTGGCAATCAATCCTAACATTGTGATTAATGTCAGTCAGACTGTCCCGTCCTTTACACACGCTTTCAAGCGTGATCTGTACGAGACAATTCAAGGGTTGAGTTATTCCGGATTGGTTGTTGCTTCGTCCGGCGCAAAAGCGTCCATGCCCGATAACATCGACGTCGACGCGCTCGACGCATCGACTTCAATGGAACAAACCGGGCCGGAATGCGACGTTTACCCCGCATGTTTCGGATACCATCCAAATGTTATAACGGTGGGTGCTCTTGACAACTCGCGGAAGTTTTTGCAGGAACTACCACTGCTCGATGGAACCTTCGCTGGAACAGCGGTAAGCGTTGTGGCTCCGTCGGTCGGGATCTTGTCCAGCGATCTTCACTATCTGCAGGAGCCAAATGGACTCGGAAAGTTGCAATCTCACTCGGTGCGCGACGGAAGTTCTGCGGGCGCAGCGTTTGTATCTGCTTTAGCAGCCGAGATAATGTCAAGATTTTCGGGCATCAATGCGCGTGATACAAAGGCACGAATTCTTTCTACGGCAGGAAAGTACACAAATAGTCAAGGACAACCAGAGCTTCTAAAAGGCTCCGGAGGAGAAATATTTGCGGGCGCGATTGACGTGAAGGCCGCGCTTTTGGACCCTCGGCGTTTTTATGTTAAGAGCTCCTCCGGAAATATTGTTGAGTATGATTCTCTGCGTTTTGTAAAACATAAAGGTCAGCATCGGACAATTAATCTTTATCCAAATACCCTCGAATCAGCGACGCCGCACCTGGCATGCAATTGGGATGACCTGCTGAGGTTGCATGTATTTGACATTAATCACAGAGATTACTTGGAGCGGCCGATACTGCGAGCAGCATTGATGTGCCGCTCCCCGAGCGATCCCGGCCGGTTGCTAGCTGGCAATGGATATCTTGGCACGTCGAACAATAAGGAAGATCCGTGTATTGGCGAGGATCGATGCTTTCAAGGTCGAAATAGTGACAATGGAGCTGAAGATTGGATAAAACTACGAGACATCAAAGACATATACTTTGCGGTGAGAAATTAACGTGTGTTCTCGCATGTATGTTTATCGGAGTGACATTTTTTAGCTTACAGTCGAGCGCAAGCGAGCGGATATTTAGCGCCACTCCGTATTTGATGGAAGCGGTCGACCGTCCCGCTTCCACCTCGCTAATTATTAAACCACCAAATCATTCAGAAGGTAGAATTTGGAGGGCCTATATCCGCAGTTCGGCAAGTTTGAGTGATGATGCGGTGCTCGTATTCTCGGAGATGTTGGGCAATAGGGAAATTGCCAGGCAGCCAATCCGAAGGTACTTAAACGGCGCCTGGACACCCCGATTTCCTGCATCAGCTGTGGTTGTGCATAGCATTCCCCCTGTTCCGTTCGAGCCAAGGTGGATCGGCGTAACAATATCCTATACAGATCCGCAGACGATTGTTGGAGAAGACAACATTGAGCGCATTTCCCGATATAATACAGACGCCACTTTGTTAGGAACCTCCCGGGGGGTAGCACGACTTTCGGTGGGGGTCGACTTGAGCCGGGACCCCAATAAATCTGACGACGGCTATTCGACTTACTGCACCGCATTCCTCGTGAGGGAGGATCTAGTTCTGACAGCGGGGCATTGTGTAAATGACGAACTCGGAAACACTACCGTTGAGCTAGAATTCGGATATCTCGCAGAGCAACAAACGCCGGTGTTTGCTCCTTATGATATTTCGGTGTTCGCGCGATCCGACTCCCTTGACGCTGTACTTCTGAAATTTTGGCCGTCACACGATAGTCAGTATGTATTTAATTTCTCCAACACAGTGAACTTGGACATTGCCAATTTGTTGATTTTGCAACACTCCCATGGGGGGCCTCTATCGGTATCCCGGGATGACGACTGCCGGGCAGTTGCGAAATTTCTTACTGGCCCGCCACTTTTTGATCGAAACGGCAAAAGTATTGCTAATCCTACCGCAACTTTACAACACGGATGCGATACCACAAAAAGCAGCAGCGGAAGCCCCGTTCTCGATCGGGCGACGCAGAAGGTTGTTGGTATGCATCGGCGCGGCTATCTGGCGGGAGAGCCTAGAGTCAATCATGCGATTCATTCCAGCCATCTTGTACAGTGGCTTCAGAGCGTGTCTCCAGCTGCGAATCCGCAATTTGACTGATTGGTGTCACTTCGGTCGCGGCTCGCGCTCCGGCAGTTGCAGCGAGTTGATCAGCGCCCGCACCTCCTGGCGTGCGGCGACGTGCGACATCCGCGGCTTGCCGCCGCTGGCCGCCGCCGACTGGTCGAACACGTCGAGCATGGTCAGGCCCTGCAGGAACAGCTCGCGGAAGATCACGCGCTCGCTGAACCCGGGCGCCAGCCGGAAGCCGATGCGCTTCGCCAGCTTGTCCAGCACCTCACCCATCTCGCGCTTGTTGTTGGCCTCGAGGTTGGAGAGCCGGTTGCGCATGACGATCCAGTCGATCGAGCCGCCGTCGCGCTTGGCGCGGGTCTTGCGCTGGTCCCAGACCATCTCGGCATAGACGCTCGGCCGCAGGATGTCGCCGGTGCGGCCGTCGACATGAGCGACCACGTCGAGGTCGACGAAGCTGTCGTTCACCGGGGTGACCAGGGTGTCGGCGTAGGAGTGCGCGGTGCGGGCCAGGAAGCTGTCGGTGCCGGCGCAGTCGACGACCACATAGTCGGCCTCGCCGCGGAGGCGACCGAGGATCGCCTCGAAGCGGATCCGGTCCTCCTCCTGCGCCTCCTCGCGGTTCACCTTCTCGGACGGTGCGAGGAAGAAATGCCGCGGCATCGGCAGCGCCATGCGGTCGCGCTGCACGGTGGCCGCGCGGTTCGACAGGTAGCGCGTCAGGGTCCATTGCCGGGCGTCGAGGTCGATGGTGCCGACCTTGTAGCCCAGCCGCAGCAGGGCGACGATCAGATGCATCGAGGTCGTGGACTTGCCGGAACCGCCCTTCTCGCAGCCGACGACGATGACATGCGCCGCGGCCGGTGCGGCCGCTGGCGATGCGTTTGCGTAGTCCTGCGCTAGGTCGGCCAAAGGCAGCATTCCCGATCACAATTCCCCGTCACTCGATACCCGCAGCCCGGCGGCGGTTCAAGGGGCGGGGCTCAGCTCCCGGCAATCGGCCGACGCACTGCCAGTGTCCGGTCCTCGATGCGGATCCGCCATGCCAGCAGCGCCAGGTTGGCGAGGCCGAATCCGAGCGCCTCCCACGGCAGCCCGAGGGCCAGCGCCAGCACCGGGATCTCCAGTGCCACGACCAGATAGTTGGGATGCCGTACCCAGCGATACGGCCCGCGCCGGACCAGCGGCGCCTGCGGCAGGGTCACGATGCGGGTGGTCCAGTAGCGCCCGAGACTGGCCAGCACCCACACACGGGCGGCCTGCAGGACCAGGAACACCGCGAGCAGCGCCGGATCGACGCCGCCCGGCGCCCGCACCGCCAGCGCCAGCAGCCAGCCGGCGTGCAGCGCGACGATCAGCGGGTAATGCCGGCCGCCATGCTCGACCGCGCCCTCGGCCATCAGGCGGGCCGTGTTGCGCCGGGCCAGCACCAGTTCGGCCAGGCGTTGCGCGGCGACCAGCAGGATGACGAGGCGGGCGGCGTCGAGCTCCACGCTCAGAGATCCATCAGGTTCAGGCCGGCGGTGAATCCGGGGCCGAGCGCCAGCATCAGATGCCGGCCGCGGGCCCCGGCGGCCAGGGCGCGCTGCAGCACCATCAGCACGCCGGCCGCCGAGGCGTTGCCGAAGCGTGCCAGCACCTCGCGGCTGCCGTCGAAGGCGTCGGGGGCGAGGTCGAGCGCCACCGTCATGGCATCAAGGACCTTCGGGCCGCCGGGGTGGCCGACGACCCCGTCGAGGTCGGTAATCGCCACGCCGTGCTGCGCCAGGAAGGCATCGACCACCGGGCGCAGCCGGCCGGACAGGAACTCCGGCAGGTCGCGCCGCAACTCCAGTCCGAAGCCCGCATCGTCGACCCGCCAGCCCATGACGTCCAGCGAATCGGGCCAAGTATGCTCGGCCGAGTCCGTCACCGCCACGCCCTCCAGCCCGTCGGCCCGCAGCAGCGCCGCAGCGGCGCCGTCGCCGAACAGGGCACAGCCGATCACGTTGACCGGATCGGGGTCGCTGCGGAAGGCGAGGCTGCAGAGCTCGACCACCAGCAGCAGGACGGTCCGGCCCGGGGCCGCCCGCGCCAGGTCGGCGGCGCGCGCCAGCCCGAGTGCGCCACCGGCACACCCCCAGCCGAACACCGGGGTGCGGCCGACATCGGCGCGCAGCCCGAGCGGGCCGATCAGCCGCGCGTCGAGGCTTGGAGCGGCGAATCCGGTGGTCGACACGCAGATGACGTGGTCGACCGCACCCGGCGCGACCCCTGCGGCGGCCAGCGCACGCCCGGCAGCCTCGGCCAGCAGCGCCACCGCCACCGCCTCGAAGGCGGCGGCCCGGTCGGACCAGCCATGCCCCGCCTGGTACCAGTCCAGCGGCCGGGCGAGCCAGCGCTGCTCGACCGTGCTGGTCTCGAACACCCGGTCGAGCGCGCCATACCCGGCGAGGGTCTCGCCAAACACGCAGCGGGCAAGCGTGCGAGCGTCGTCGCGCCCGACGCGGTTTGGCGGAACCGCAGTCTCCAGGGCGAGCAATCTTACGGGGTGCATCCCCTGAAGGATGGGATGCATTCCCGGGGATTCAATGCTCGTCGCAACCCCGCTCAGAACGAGCGCGGCAGACCCAGCACATGCTCGGCGACGTAGGACAGGATCAGGTTCGTGGAGATCGGCGCGATCTGGTACAGCCGGGCCTCGCGGAACTTGCGCTCGACGTCGTATTCCTCGGCGAAGGCGAAGCCGCCATGCGCCTGCATGCAGATCTCGGCGGCATGCCACGCCGCCTCCGACGCCAGCATCTTCGCCATGTTGGCTTCCGGTGCGCAGGGCTTGCCTGCTTCGAACAGCCGCACCCCCTTCTCGGCCATCAAGGACGCCGCCTCGGTCTCGGCATAGGCGCGGGCGATCGGGAACTGCACCGCCTGGTTCTGGCCGATCGGCCGGCCGAACACCTCGCGCGACTTGGCGTAGTCGGTGGCGGTGCGGATGAACCAGCGGGCGTCGCCCAGGCTTTCGTGCGAGATCAGCAGCCGCTCGGCGTTCATGCCGTCGAGGATGTAGCGGAAGCCCTTGCCCTCCTCGCCGATCAGGTTCTCCGCCGGCACCACCAGGTCGTCGAAAAACACCTCGGTGGTGGAGTGGTTCACCATGGTGCGAATCGGCCGGATCGTCAGGCCGTTGCCGACCGCCTCGCGCATGTCGACGACGAACACCGACAGCCCGTCGGTGCGCTTCGCCACCTGGTCCTTCGGCGTGGTGCGGGCCAGCAGCAGCATCAGGTCGGAGTATTCGGCGCGCGAGGTCCAGATCTTCTGGCCGTTGACCACGTAGCGGTCGTTGCCGTCCTTGCGCGCGGTGGTGCGCAGCGACAGGGTGTCGGTGCCGCTGGTCGGCTCGGTCACGCCGAAGGCCTGCAGGCGCAGCGTGCCGGCCGCGATGCCGGGCAGCCACTTCTGCTTCTGCTCCTCGCTTCCGTGCCGCAGCAGCGTGCCCATGATGTACATCTGGGCGTGGCAGGCGGCACCATTGCAGCCGCTCTTGTGGATCTCCTCGAGGATCGCCGCGGCCGCGCGGATGCCGAGGCCGCTGCCGCCATACTCCTCGGGGATCAGCACCGCCAGGTAGCCGGCGTCGGTCAGCGCCTTCACGAACTCGGCCGGATACGCCCGCTCGCGGTCCTTCTCGCGCCAGTAGGAGCCGGGAAACCGCGCGCACAGGTCGCGCACGGCCGCCCGGATGTCGTCGATCACGTCGTCCGGGGTGGTGGCCGACGCCACGTCGGATGCCTGCGCCATTTGCTGCCTCGTTTCGCGGTCACGGTCGAACTGACATAGACTTAGCGGTACGGCAGGTCGAGGGTTGAAACGGATTTTCAGATGAAGACACTTTTTCCGTGTACAAAACGGTTAATGATTTTATCATGGGTAAATCGATGGCGCGTCCCCGCGCGCCCGACATCCTCCGTCCCATCGCGGACCAAACTCGGAGCCGAGGTTTGCCCCCCTCGGCTCCGCTTGTTTTTGGCGGTGGCATTGCTGGTCCCGGCGCTGCTGGTCCCGGCGCTGCCGCCCGCGCCTGCCGCGGCGGAGCCCTGGCGGCTGGTCGCCATGGGCGACTTCCCCTACGAGGAGCCGGGCGACTTCCCGCGTTTCGAGCAGCTGCTCGCCACGGTCAACCGGAATCCGCCGGCGCTGGTCCTGCATGTCGGCGACATCAAGAACGGCTCGAGCCCCTGCACCGACGCGGCGTTCCTGCGCATCCGGGACTACTTCGCCACGATCGACGCGCCGGTGCTGTTCACGCCCGGCGACAACGACTGGACCGACTGCCACCGGCCGGGCGCCGGGACGATGGATCCGCTCGACCGGCTGGCGGTGCTGCGTGAGATGTTCTTCGCGCCGGGGCGAAGCCTGGGGCGACGGCCGCTCGCACCGGTGCGCCAGAGCGACGCGGCAGCCGCCCTGCCCTTCCCGGAGAACGCCCGGGTGCTGCTCGGCGGCGTCATGGTCGTCACCGCCCATGTGGTCGGCTCGAACAACAACCTGCGGCGGAGCCACCCCGCGGCGTTGGCCGAGCACCTGGCGCGCGACGCCGCGACCGCGGGCTGGATCCGCGCCGGCTTCACGGCGGCTCGCGATGCCGGGGCGGCGGCGGTGATCCTGGCGATGCACGCCGACCCATTCGCCCAGGGCGACGGCCGGCCGGGCCCGTCCAACCGCAGCGGCTTGGCCGGCACGCTGGCGGCGCTCGCGGACGGCGCCGCCCGGTATGGCGGCCCGGTGCTGGTGATCCACGGCGACGGCCACTGGTACACGGTCGACCGGCCGTTCCTGGACCCCGCCGGCCGGCCGCTCGCCAACGTCACCCGGCTGGAGGTGTTCGGCTGGCCGACCGTCGCCGCCGTCGAGGTGACGGTCACGCCGGGCGCCGACCAGGCCTTCCGGTTCCGCAAGCTGGCGGCGCCGGAGCCGGATTCCGGCCACCCTTGAACTCGACTTTGGCCAATGTTGCGCTCACCGGTCGCCGCGCCGCCGCTCCCCTCCTTGTCGTCATTCCGGCCGGCGCGACGCAGTCGCGCAGAGCCGGAACCCACCCGACGCGCCGCGCTTGCAACTACCCGTGCCCGTCGCCCCGTCTTGGGTGTTCACAAATCTCCAAACCGTGAACAATTTCAATCGTCTATGGGCGCCCGTCGCTTGGTGGGTCCCGGAGCCGTCCGCTCGCGCGGACTCTCCGGGATGACGAAAGAAGGAGGGCGGAAGCTAAGGAATTCAGCCATTTCGCCCCCCAATCTTCGTCATTCCGGAGAGTCCCGGACTTGATCCGGGACGGCTCCGGAACCCACCCACCGCTCCGAGATGTGTGAACACCCAAGGTCGCCCCGTGGGTTCCGGCTCGGCCGCGCCGGGGTGGCGCGTCCGTCCGGAATGACGACGGGGTGGGGGCGACAAAGCGAATACTTTCGTGTCCCGGCGCAGTGAGCTGAGAGCGTGAGACTGAAGGCGCTATCCGGCCGGCTTCTCGAACACCGCCATCGTGAGCCCCACCCGGGCCTCCTTGACCGCACGGCGCAGATTGCGCTGCTTGTCCGACGCGGTGCGGCCCATCAGGATATCGCCGGCCTGCAGCGGTGCCGGCCGGCCGGCCGCCTTGCCGGCCGCCGCCTCCTGCTCCTGCCGGAGCATGTGCTCCCGCGACGCGTTGGTGAGGTCGCGGAACAGCAGGGTGCGGAAGCCGACCTCCTCGGCGATCCCGCGCATCGTCGTCGGCGACACCAGGAAGCTCTCGGTCGGGCGGGTCGCCCAGGGCATCGGGAACTCCGGATGGCCGGCGACGCCGCCGACGATGTCGTAGAAGCCGAACCGCCCGCCCGGCCGCAGCACCCGGAACGCCTCGCGATACATGCTGCGCTTGCGCTCGATGTTCATCGAGGCATGGATCGTCGTCACGCAGTCGAAGGCGGCGTCGTCGAACGGCAGCTCGGTGGCGTCGCCTTCGACGACGGTGATCCGGTCAGCCATCCCGACCAGCGCATTGAGCGCGCGATTGGCCTCGCACAGCGCCGGCGTCAGGTCCAGGGCCGTCACCCGTGCGCCGCAGCGCGCCGCGAAGCTGCGCGCCGGCCCGCCGATGCCGGCACCGAGGTCGAGAACCTCGGTCCCCGGCCCGATCGCCAAGGCATCGGCCAGTTCCAGGGTCGCCTCGTGGCCGCGCACATGCATCTGGTCGAGCGCATTCAGGTGATCGAGCGTCACCGCCTCGCGGGCGATGCCGTGTTCTGCCAGCCTAGCGATCAGTGCCTCGGCCAGCGAATCCCGGGCGTAGTGGGCGGCCACGTCGGCGGCGACCCGCCTCTGGTTCTGCTCCATGACGGTCAGCCCCACAGACCGGCATCGGCCGGGTACACGGTGCTGCCGTCGTAGCGCATGCCGGGCTCGCGGTCCTTGGCCAGCAGCAGCGGCGCGTCCAGGTCGACCAGATCGACGCCCTGGGCCACCAGCATGCCCGGCGCCATGCCGAGCGAGGTGCCGATCATGCAGCCGACCATGATGCCGAAGCCGCGCCGCTCCGCCTCGGCCCGCAGGCGCAGCGCCTCGGTCAGGCCGCCGGTCTTGTCGAGCTTGATGTTGACCTTGTCGTATTTGCCCGCGAGCGCGTCCAGGGTGGCGGTGTCGTGGCAGCTCTCGTCGGCGCACAGCGGCACCGGGCGCTCCAGGCCGAGCAGGCCGCTGTCGTCCTTGGCGGGCAGCGGCTGCTCGATCATCTCCACCGCGAGCCCGGCAAGCTTCGGCGCCAGGTCGCGGTAGGTGGCGACGTCCCAGGCCTCGTTGGCATCGACCACCAGGCGGGCGTTCGGCGCATTGGCGTGGATGCGCGCCACCCGCTCGAGGTCCTGGCCGTCGCCGGTCATCTTCAGCTTCAGCAGCGGCCGGAAGGCGTTCTCCGCCGCGGCCCGGCCCATGGCCTCGGGCGTATCGACCGACAGGGTGAAGACGGTGGTGACGGTGCCCGGTGCCGCCGCCAGTCCCGCCGCCTTCCAGGCCGGCACGCCCGACGACTTCGCCTCGAGGTCCCAGAGCGCGCAATCGACGGCGTTGCGCGCGGCACCGGCCGGCAGTGCGGCCAGCAGGCCCTCGCGGTCGAGGCCGCCGGCGATCTCGCCGGCGACGCCGCGGATCTGCTCGAGCACGCTCTCAACGCTCTCGCCGTAGCGGGCGTAGGGCACGCACTCGCCGCGCCCGACGGTGTCGCCGTCGCGAATGACGGCGACCACGACCTGGGCCTCGGTGCGGGCGCCGCGCGAGATCCGGAACACACCGCGGATCGGCCAGCTCTCCATGGCGACGGACAGGGTACGGGACATCGGGCTCCTCATTTTGACGGCGGTAACGCGGGAAATCGGATGTGTCTGTCGCTTCACTTCACGGTCATCTTGGCGACCTGCACGTTGATCAGACTCTCCGGGTCGATGAACTGTTGCAGGATCCGCCAGGAATTGTCGCGGACCCGCTGGATGCCGTCATAGCCGTTCAGCTCGGTCGGCGTCAGGCTGCTGAGATAGATGATCATGGCGTCGCGGATCCGCGGCTCCTGGGCCGCCATGGTCGGCCTCACGCCCTCGTCGCGCATCTCGACCGCCAGGCTGAGCAGCATGAACACCGGATAGGTCCGGTTGGTCCGCAAATTGACCACGAACTCCGGCAGCATGTAGCTGACGGCGCCCTCCGGGCTGCGTCGGCTCGGCGACGGCGCGCCCGTGTCCTTCTTCTCGGCCTCCGCGGTGACCGGGGCCGGGGTCAGGCCGGGGATCGATACCCCCGGCACCAGCCCCGCGACCAGGGCGCCGATCGCGGCGCCGATCAGCAGCAGCAGCGGCAGGAGGACGAAGAGAACGAGCTTCTTCATGGGGCGAGCTTCACCGCGGTCGGGTCGGACGATTGAGATCGCAGTCGATTCGCTCTAATTTTAGCGAATTGAGCCCCCTGCGGCCACGCCCTCGAAGACCGGAGCGCCCGACCATGGCCAGCGCCGCCGATGATCGTTGGAAGGACATGGTCCAGGCCCAGCCGGCCGTGACCGACGCCGACCGGGCGCCGCGAGCGGCTCCGCGGGCGGCATCCTTCACGATCGAGCTGACCGAGGACGGCCTGCTGCTGAAGATCCGGCGCGAGGACGGGGCGATCACCCTGGTCGAGCTGTCGCCGGACATGGCGCTGTATCTGCGCGAGTATCTCAGCAACGGCCTGGCCAGCATCGGGTACATCCGGCCGCGCCAATAGCGCCGGCCGGGTCAATCGATACCGCGCCGCACCGCCTCGGGGTCGGTCGCGTCGATCTCGCCGGCGAGATGCTGCGCCACCAGATCGGTGACGGTCGACGATATCCGCTGCCGCACGTCCGGCGGCAGGGCGTCGAATGACGACTGCGCCAGCATCAGGTCCACCACCTGCCCGCTCTGCACCGCCCTGACCATGTCGCGGTACGCCTCGGTGCGCGGGCCGACGATCGCCGCCACGCATCGGGCGAACAGCTCCATCGCCTCCTGCTCCGACAGTCCAGCCATGGTCCCTGCACCGCGCGACCCGGGATCGCGGCGGCGCTCCCTCGGTCCGGGTGGTCACCGACCGACCGCGTAGCCCTGCATTCCGCGCGGGTTGGCGGCCGCCTTCAGCATCTCGCCGTCCTTGGCGGCGGCGGTCAGCCGACCCTCCGACCACTCTTCGCCGACCTGCACGTCATGACCGCGCGCGGCGAGATCGTCGACCGTCGCCTTCGGGAACTGACCCTCGACGACCACCCGGCCGGGCTTGCGGCCGCGCGGCCAGAACGAACTGGGGAAATGCTCGCTGTGGAAGGCCGGGCAGTCGATCGCCTCCTGCAGGTTCATGCCGTGGTCTGCATGATGCAGGAACAGCAGCAGCGCCCACTGGTCCTGCTGGTCCCCGCCCGGGGTGCCGAACGCCATGTACGGCTCGCCGTCGCGCAGCGCGAAGCCCGGCGACAGCGTGGTGCGCGGCCGCTTGCGCGGCGCCAGGGCCGACGGCGAGCGCTCGTCCAGCCAGAACATCTGCGCCCGGTTGCCGAGGCAGAAGCCGAGGTCGGGAATGATGGGCGAGGACTGCAGCCAGCCGCCGCTCGGGGTGGCGCTGAACATGTTCCCGTCGCGGTCGATGATGTCCATGTGCACCGTGTCGCCCGACGACACCCCGCTCTTCGACACCGTCGGCTCGCCCACGCCCATGCTCTCCAGCGCCCGCGGATCCACCGAAACGTCGACGCCGAGTGCCGCGTCGAGCGAGCGTTCGAAGCCGGGCACGCTGCCGGCCCGCAGGTCGAGCGAGGCGCGGTCGCCGATCAGCTTGCGGCGCTCGGCGTTGTAGGCCGCCGACAGCAGCTGCTGCATTGGCACCTCGACGAAGTCGGGATCGCCGTAGAACGCCTCGCGGTCGGCGAAGGCGAGCTTGATCGCCTCGGTGACGGTGTGCACGAAGTCGGGACCGGTCGGGTCCATGTCCGCCACACCCATGCCGTCGAGGATCGCCAGCGCCTGCAGCAGCGCCGGCCCCTGGCTCCACGGCCCGCCCTTGCACACCGTGTAGCGGCCGTAGTCGTAGGTGGTCGGATCCTCATAGGTCGGCTGCCACTCGGCCATGTCCTGGGCGGTCAGCAGCCCGCGATGCCGCCGGCCGGAGACATCCATCAGCGGCTCGGCATGCACGAAGCGGTGGATCGCCGCAGCCACCCAGCCCTTCGCCCAGATCGCCCGCGCCCGGTCGATGACGGCCTCGCGCGAGCCACCGCCGGCCTCGGCCTCGTCGAGGATGCGGGCGTAGGTCTCGGCCATCGCCGGGTTGGCGAACAGCGTCCCCGGCTGCGGCGCCCGGCCGCCTTTGAGGTAGACCGCCGCCGACGTCGGCCACTCGGTCTGGAACAGCTCGCGCACGGTCTCGACGGTGGCGGTGATGCGCTCGACCACCGGGTAACCGTTGCGGGCGTAGCCGATCGCCGGCGACAGCACCTCGCGCAGGGTCTGCGTCCCGTAGTCCCGCAGCAGGCTCATCCAGCCGTCGAAGGCGCCGGGAACCACGGCCGCCAGGAATCCGCTGCCGGGTATCAGGTCGAGGCCGAGGCCGCGATAGGCACCGATGGTCGCCGCCGCCGGCGCCGGACCCTGCGCGCACAGCACCCGCACCCGGTCCTCGCGCCGGCTGTAGAACACCGCCGGCAGGTCGCCGCCGGGGCCGTTCAGGTGCGGCTCGACCACCTGCAGGGTGAAGCCGCAGGCCACTGCCGCGTCGAAGGCGTTGCCGCCGCGCTCCAGCGCCGCCATGCCGACGGCGGAGGCCACCCAGTGGGTGGACGTGACGACACCGAAGGTGCCGCGGATCTCGGGGCGCGTGGTGAACATCGGATATCTCGCTGGCGCGGTTTTCGCATGGAGGATGGCGGCCACTATAGGAGGGCGCCGGATCGCTGGGCAAGGATTGCCGGGAAGGCTCGCGGTGTCGCGCGAGTCGTCCCGATTGCCTCCGGCGCCGAATTCCGCTAACGTGTCAAGTGGCCGAGAAACGGCTGGGTCGGTCGTCGTTGACGGACTCTGCGGCAGAACCAGGAGTCTTTGCCGTGTTGAACGGGGAATTGGCACTGAGCTTGTTGGGAGGTGGCGGAAGCCTCCTGAGCGGATCGACCGGCGCGCCGACGATGTCGGCGCTGGCCGCCTTCAAGAGCTATCAGAAGGACGAGGTCTCCGCCCGCAAGACGTTCGCCGCCCGCGAGGACATCCAGCGCGACATCAGCGCGTTCAAGAAGTCCGCCGCCAAGCTGGAATCCGTCGACGATCTCCTGAAGGACCGCAAGACCCTCGGCTTCCTGCTGCAGTCGTTCGGGCTCGAGAGCGAGATCAACAACCCGGGCAAGCTGAAGGCGATCATAAACAGCGATCCGGACGACGTAAACTCGTTCGCCAACCGCCTCGCCGACAGCCGGTTCGGTGAGCTCGCCAAGTTCCTCGACACCACGGAATTCGGCGTCTCGAACCTCAAGGTCTCGGACAAGCAGACGAAGGTAATCGACAATTACCTGACGACCGCGTTCGAGAAGTCGCTGGCCGCGCAGAATCCGGCGGCGCGCGACGCGCTGTTCTTCCTGCGCCGCATCGGCACCGTCGAGAATACCTTCGAGATCCTCGGCGACCTGCCGCTGCGCACGATCGTGACCGAAGCTCTGAATCTGCCACGCGAAATCGCCCGGCAGTCGGTCGACAAACAGGCGTCGCTGATCGAGGCGAAGCTCAACCTCGAAGATTTCCGCACCACCACGACGGCGGTCGGCAGCAAGTCGCGCCTCGACATCCTCGGCGCAGACCTGACCACGATCGGCAACACCGCGAGCGTGATCGCGAAGAGCAAGACCACGCTGGACGGCATCGTCGGCAAGCTGGAAGACCTCCGCACCAAGTTGCAGGACTACGACGCCGTCGTCGATCCGGCCGGGGTGAACGCCGCAGAGATCCCGGTGCAGCTTCAGGCGATCCCCGACCTGCTGCAGCAGCGCGGCTTGGTATCCGCCGCCAACATCGCCGTCCAGGACACGCGCTCCGCCCTGACCGAGCTGGAGTCGCTGTTCAACAAGGCCCGCAGCGCCGATGATGCCGACGAGCTGGCGAACATCCAGAGCCAGTTCACCGCCCTGGCCGACAAGGTGCTGGGCGACGACGGCTACATCAACGGCGCCACCTATACCGACCAGAATGCAGGCGTCACCCAGAACCTCCTGCGCAACGGCACCGGCGGCGCCCTGCCGGCCGGCACCGACGCGTCGCCGGCGCAGTTCAGCACGACGGTGGCGACCGACGGCACCAAGGCGGTCACCAAGTCGACCGACCTCGCCGGCTTCCTGACCGACCTGCAGAGCTTCCGCGACGCCGTGGCCGGGGCCGACTTCGCCACGCTCCAGTCCGACCTCAATGCCGCCACCGCCAGTCTCGACACCGCCAAGACCGCGTTCAAGGCGGCGGAGTTCCAGACCCAGATCAACGTCTCCAGCATCAACAACGCGCTGAAGGCGGTCGACTTCGCCGCCGAGCTCGACACCCAGTCCCTGGGGCTTGGACTGGAGTCGATCCGTGACGCGAGCAAGCGCGCCGAGACGATCTCCGGCGTGCTCGACACCATCCGGCAGCTCGCCAAGGACGCACAGAAGCCGGATGCCGACCTGACCGCGATCAACGCCAACTACTCCGCCAGGGTCAGCCAGTTGCAGGACCTGATCCAGAACGCCGGCTCGGTGACCAACGGCACCACGACGGTAGCGCTGGACAACCTGCTGTCCGGCGGCGCCCAGAACTACACGGTCACCGGCGCCACCGTGCTGCAGGCGGAGGGCGGCGACCTCGCCAACGACATCCTGGCCGGGCTGCCGGCGTCGATCACGGTCGGCAACGCCGCCGGCCTCGAAGCCGACGTCAAGGACGTCTACAAGGTCGCGCTCGACGAGGTGGTCGACGGCCTGACGCGTGACCTCGGGGTGTTCGACTTCGCCACCGGCACGCTTGATCCCAAGGGCGCGCTCGACAGCGAGATCAGGCTGCTCCAGCAGGGCCTCGACAAGCAGATCGCCGACGCGGCGGTCGGCGGCAAGAACCTGCTGTCGCCCTTCGCCGGCGACCTCAGGCTGGCGCTCGACTCGCTGGGCTCGGTGCTGACGGTCGATGCGCAGAGCGGTTTCAAGGACGACTTCACGGCCAAGCTGGAGGGCTACGCCACCACCGTGCTCACCGGCGGCTCCATCGACGACCGCCTGAAGGCGTTGAACGATGCGCTGTTCACCGCCGGCCGCGCCCAATCGAAGCTGCAGGCCGAGGGCTACGCGCTCAACATGCAGCGGACCATCCTGACCGAGGAACAGAAGATCCTGGAGGGCGAAGGCGGCGGCGCCAGCAGCTTCCTGAAGCCGGTCGAATACACCTCGGCGGCCCTCAAGTTCATCGAACGCTATCTGGTGCAGAAGGACCTGGAGTCCCAGGGGTTCAGCACCGCCAGCGGCAGCTACAACGCGCAGGCGGCGATCGCCAGCCAGATCGGCTCGATCCTGCCGCAGGGCTCCGGCCTGAACTTCCTCGCGTGAGCTTCCGGGCCGGGCCCGTCACGTCCCGGCGACCAGCGGCGCCGTCAGCCGCCGCAGCGCGGCGATCACGCTCAACGCGGTGATCTTGCCGGTGCGGGGGTTCTCCTCGCTCGGAATGTTCTCGATCGTCATCGTGAAGCGTGCGCTGTCGGCCTCGACGGTGATGGTGTGCATGTTGCGGGTGACCGCCGGATCGGCCCAGATCTCCAGCCGCGTCGCGTCGGGACCGATGCCCGCCAGCGACAGTGCGGCGGCGACGTTCACGTTCGCCGGAAAGCCGGCGGCACCATCGCGGGCCGATCCTTCGAACACCCGGGTCGCCTCGGTGACCGCCTCGACATCGATGCCGTGCTCGACCAGATAGGGTGCCCCGACCAGGCCGCGCGGCGGCTTGCGGGTCACCAGCCGCACCTCCTGGATGTTTCCCTCGGCAGCGGCACGGACGGCGTCCAGCCCGATCAGCGCGCCGGTGGGCACGACGATGCGGGCGCCGGTGCGCCGCGCCACCTCCACCAGGTCCATGTGTCGCAGCATTGCGCCGACGCTGATCGGCATGAAGATCCGGCCACGCTCGACCGCCGGGCCGGCGACCTCGGCGAACGCCGCCGCCGGCACGCACTCGACCACGACGTCGGCGAGGTCGGCGAGGTCGCCGAGCGCGACCACCGGCACCTCGGTGCCGAATCCGGCCATGGAGCGCTTCGCCTTGGCGACGTCGCGGGCCGAGACCGCCGCCAGGCGGAGCCCCTCGATACGCCCGGCGTCGAGCGCCCGGGCCACCGCCAGGCCGATCGCCCCCAGACCGCCGATCGCCACCGTCAGCGCGGTCGCCGCAGGATGAGCCGACACTTTGTCCTCGCTGTTAACCTGTTGATGATCCACCATGCGTTCCTAACCGTAGCCTGCCGGCGTGTCCAGGCGAACAGGAGGAACACGGCCGACGATGCGATCCGCGAGGTTCCTGCCGGCCGCAGCACTGCTGGTCGCCCTGCTGCTGCCGTGCAGACCGGTGATCGCCGCCGATCCGCCCTGCCTGACGGCCCGGATCATCGTTCCCTGGGGGGCGGGAAGCGGCACCGACCTGCTGTTCCGTGCCCTTGCCGAGGCCGCCAACCGCGCCGGCGCCAAGCCGCGGCTGGAGGTCGTCAACCTCAGCGGTTCCGACGGCGTGCGCGGCTCGCAGGAAGCGCTGAAGGCGCGGCCCGACGGCTGCACGCTGCTGGCCGTGCACCAGAGCCTGATGACCAGCTACATCGCCGGCGAGGCGAGCTTCAACTGGTCCGACTTCGCGCCGGTCGCCCGCCTCACCCGGACCCCGGCGGTGATCGCGGCGCGGGTCGACGCCGGCTTCGCCACCCTGCCGGAGATGCTGCGGGCGGCGCGGGAACCGGCCGGAGTGACGGCCGGCGCCACCCGCGGCCTGGGCAGCCACTTCCTGTTCCTGATGCTCCAGGAGCGCACCGGCACCACCTTCAAGCCGGTCTTCCTCGACGGCACCCGCGAACGGCTGACGGCACTGCTGGCCGGCTCGGTCGACGTCGCCGAGCTGAACATCGCCTCGGTCCGCCGCCTGCTCGGCGAGCGCGCCATCAAGGCGCTTGCCGTCACCGGGGCGTCGCGCGCCGCTGCCCTGCCCGATGTCCCGACCCTGACCGAGCAGGGCGTCGACCTGGTGTTCACCATCGACCGCGGCGTGATGCTGCCGAAGAAGGCAGCGCCGGAGCTGGTGGACCGTTATGCCGCGCTGTTCGACAAGGCCCTGCGCGATCCGCGGGTGGCGGCACTGCTCGATGAGCACGGCACCGCCGCCGCCTTCCTGGCGCCGAAGCCCTATGCCGGCTACTGGCAGGACGGCTTCGCCCAGTGGCGGGGGCTGGCGAAGGCGGCGGGGATCTACCGGCAGGCCGACTGAGGGCGCAAGGGGCGCCGCCGCCGGGACTGCGTTCGCGGTGGTGCCTTCGCGGTGGTGCTGCGCCGCGCATCGGTCTATTTTCTCGCCGAAACGCGGTCGCGGCCGGCTCTGCCCGGCGCCGCACCGCTGCTCCATGTGCCGGCCGGGTCCCCGGCCGGCCCTTTCCGCTGCAAGGGGGTATCCGTGGCGACGATCGAGCATCCGTATCTTCTGTTCCTGGGCGACGCGGCCGACCAGCTCGCGGCGAAGACCGCGAACGGCGTGAAGGTCTGGCGTCCGGAGTGGTGCATCGGGCAGTTCCGGCTGCCGGGCTGCAAGGCGGATCTCGGGCTGCCCGACATGAGCATCGAGGAGGCGGCGGCGAAGGGTGCGAAGACCGTCATCCTCGGCGTCGCCAACCGCGGCGGCTTCATCCCGGAGACCTGGATCGTCGAGCTGGTCAAGGCTCTCGACCTGGGCATGGACATCGCGTCGGGCCTGCACACCAAGATCACCGCGATTCCGGCGCTGAAGGACAAGGCGGCCGCCAAGGGCCGGCACCTGTTCGACGTCCGCCACCCGAGCCGCGACTATCCGGTCGCCAGCGGCAAGCCGCGCAGCGGCAAGCGTCTGCTGACCGTCGGCACCGACGTGTCGGTCGGCAAGATGTTCACCACCCTGGCGATCGAGAAGGAGATGCGGGCGCGCGGCCTGAACGCCGATTTCGTGGCGACCGGCCAGACCGGCATCTTCATCGCCGGCAAGGGTGCCTCGATCGACGCGGTGATCGCCGACTTCATCTCGGGCAGCGTGGAGACCCTGGCGCCGGAGAACACCGAGGACCACTGGGACCTGATCGAGGGCCAGGGCTCGCTGTACAACGTCTCCTACTCCGGCGTGACGCTCGGCCTGATCCACGGCGCCCAGGCCGACGCCCTGGTGATGTGCCACGAGATCGGCCGCCCGCACATGCGCGGCCTGCCGGACTACCCGGTGCCGGCGATCCCGACCTGCATGGAGACCATCCTGCACATGGCGCGGATGGTGAACGCGGACGTGAAGTTCGTCGGCGTCAGCCTGAACACCTCCAACGTGTCGGCCGACGAGGCCGCCGCCTTCAAGAAGGCCACCGCCGAGCAGACCGGCCTGCCGGTGGTCGACCCGCTGAAGGACGGCGTCGCCCCGATCGTCGACCGGCTGCTGGCGGGCTGACGCGGCCGCTCCCGGGCGCATTTCCCCTTCTTGCCGTCATCCCGGACGCAGCGGCGCAGCCGCGGCGATCCGGGACCGGCCCGTCGCGATCTGGATCCCGGCTCTTCGCTGCGCTCTACGGCCGGGATGAGGAAAATGGAGAAGCCGTTAAAACTCCTCATCCCGGCCGGAGCGGCGTAGCCGCGTTGAGCCGGGATCCACCCGCTGCTCCGGAATCAGCCCAGGGTTTCGCGCGCCTCCGCCTCCAGCCGGGCGGTCGCGGCCTCCAGGGTCTCCTGCAGCCGCGCCATGAAGGCCCGGCGGTCGAGGCCGGGGGGGATCGCCGGCAGGAACTCCACGACGATCTTGCCGGGACGCTTCCAGAACGAGTTGCGCGACCAGTACAGCCCGGAGTTCAGCGCCACCGGGATCACCGGCAGGCCGAGGCCGGCATACAGCGCCGCCGTGCCCGGGTGATACGGCGCCTGCACGCCGGGCGCCACCCGCGTGCCCTGCGGGAAGATCAGGATCGGCCGGCCCTTCGCCGCCGCCTGCCGGGCCATCTCCACCATCCGGCGCAGCGCCGAGGCCCCGGCCTTGCGGTCGACCGGGATCATGTCCATCGCCCGCATGTACGGGCCGATGACCGGCGCCTTGACCAGTTCCTCCTTGAGCACCGCCGCCGGGCCGTCGAGCAGCTCGGTGAAGTACAGCGTCTCCCAGGCCGACTGATGCTTGGCGGCGACGATCGCCGCCCCCTGCGGCAGGTTCTCGACGCCGCGCAGGTCGACGTCGATGCCGGCGACGACGCGCGCCATCGCCACCAGCCCGCCCGACCAGAACCGCGACACCGCGACCACCGCCGACCGGCCGATCAGGAAGCACGGCAGGCCGATCACGCCCACCGCCAGGGTGAACGAGATCATCAGGACGTTGAAGAACACGCTGCGGACGACGATCATCCCCCGCCTATAGCGAGCCGCAACCGCGAGCGCCAGATGCCGTGAACGACGACCCCGCCCTGGCCGCCCGCCTGCGCCCGATCCTGGAGGACGCGGCGCGGCGTGGCGCCACCCTCACCTACCTGGAACTGGCGACCGCTGCCGGGCTCGGCCCGCCGCGCGCCATCCACCGCGTCACCGGCGCCCTGGAGGCGACGATGCGCGACGACCACGCCGCCGGCCGGCCGCTGCTGGCCGCCGTCGTGGTCTCGGCCAAGCGCGGCGGCGCCCCGGCTCCGGGATTCTTCCGCCTCGCCGGCGAGCTCGGCCTGTATTTCGGCCCCGAGAGCGGCCCGCAGGCAGCGCTGTTCCACGCGATGGAATTGCAGCGGGTGCAGACGGCGCATGAAGCGGCTTCGTGAGGGTTACCGCTCCATCTCGGCATCCAGATGCGCGTACTCCGACGGCACCTCGGCCGCGGCGATCGACTGCAGATCGGTCTCGCTCAACTGCTCGACCGCGAGCGCCTCACGATCGCGCCGCGTAAGGCGTCGGTATTCCTCCACCGACAGAAGCACGGTGCGCTCCCGGCCGTTCCGGGTCACGAACACCGGCTCCGTGAGCGCACGATCCTGATAGGTGCCGATGTTGCGCTGAAACTCGGAAGCCGGGACGATCATGGTGACCTCGATCATGCGAATCACATGGAATGCATAACATAGGGATTTCGTGCCCGGGCGTCTACCCACACCAGCGGCATGCCAGGGGCTTCCCCAGGGCGACTCCCTCCGCCTAGGATCGCGCCAGGAGGAACACGCTCATGACCGACGACAAGAACACGCCGCATGGCCTCGGCCGCGGGCTCACCAACTACGGCGACAACGAGTTCAGCCTGTACCTGCGGCGCTCGATGGCGTCGTCGATGGGCTACAGCCGCGACATGCTGTCGAAGCCGGTGGTCGGCATCTGCAGCTCGGGCAGCGGCTACAACAACTGCCACCGGCTGATGCCGGAGCTGGTCGAGGCCACCAAGCGCGGCGTGCTGGCGGCCGGCGGCCTGCCGGTCGATTTCCCGACCATCTCGCTCGGCGAGACCTTCCTGAACCCGACCTCGCTGATGTACCGCAACCTGATGAGCATGGACGTGGAGGAGATGATCCGCGCCCAGCCGATGGACGCGGTCGTGGTGATCGGCGGCTGCGACAAGACCCTGCCCGCCCAGCTGATGGGGGCCGCCAACGCCGATGTGCCGATGGTGTACCTGGCGGTCGGCCCGATGCTCACCTCGCCCTATGACGGCGAGCGGCTGGGGGCCTGCACCGACTGCCGGCGGTTCTGGGCGAAATTCCGCGCCGGCGAGGTCGACGAGCCCGGCATCCGCCGGGTCGAGGGCAGCCTCGCCACCACCGCCGGCACCTGCGCGGTGATGGGGACGGCCAGCACCATGGCCTGCATCGGCGAGGCGCTCGGCATCATGCTGCCCGGCACCGCGGCGATCCCGGCGGTGCACGCCGACCGGCTGCGCGCCGCCGAGGCCTCCGGGGCCCGCGCCATGCAGCTGGCGGTCGCCAAGGGCAAGGACCGGCTGCTGCCGCGCGACATCATCACGCCGAAGTCCGTGGAGAACGCACTGCGCGTGCTGCTGGCGATCGGCGGCTCGACCAACGCCATCGTGCACCTGACGGCGATCGCCGGGCGGCTCGGCATCCCGGTGCCGCTGGACCGCCTCAACGTCATGTCCGACGAGACCCCGGTGCTGGTCGACCTGAAGCCGACCGGCGCCCACTACATGGAGGACCTGTTCGCCGCCGGCGGCCTGGTCGGCGTGCTGAAGGAACTGCGCGGCCTGCTGCACCTCGACGCCATGACGATCACCGGCGAGACGCTGGGCGAGCGCCTGGATTCGCACAGCGGCTGGATCGACCACGAGATCGTCCGCACCTTCGACCAGCCGTTCCAGCCGATGGGCGGGCTGGTGGCCCTGTTCGGCAGCCTCGCACCCCGCGGCGCCATCCTGAAGCGCTCGGCGGCCGATCCCCGGCTGTTCGAGAAGGAGGCGCGCGCCGTGGTGTTCTCCTCGCTGGAGGACATGGCGGCCCGGGTCGACGATCCCGACCTCGACATCCAGGCCGACGACATCATGGTGCTGCAGAACGCCGGCCCGAAGAGTGCCGCCGCCATGCCGGAGGCCGGCTACCTGCCGATCCCCAAGAAGCTGGCGCGGCAGGGCCTGAAGGACATGGTCCGCATCTCCGACGCGCGGATGAGCGGCACCGCCTTCGGCACTATCATCCTGCACGTGACACCGGAGGCCGCCGACGGCGGTCCGCTCGGCCTGGTGCGCACCGGCGACCGCATCCGGCTGTCGGTCAAGGACCGCAGGCTCGACCTGCTGGTCGACGAGGCCGAGATGTCCCGCCGCCGGGCCGCCGCCGACCCGGCAGCGGTGCAGCCGGCCTTCGCCCGCGGCTACCGCAAGATCTACATGGACCATGTGCTGCAGGCCGACGGCGGCTGCGACTTCGACTTCCTGCGCGCCGTCGAGTGAGGGAGAACCGACCGATGTCAGAGATCAAGACCGAGTTCCTGATGGAGATGCGGCTGTCGGTGGCGATGCCGCTGACCGCCGTCGGCAACACGCAGTACGGCGACCGTCGCATCGCCCGGGTGACCGGCGGCACCTTCGAGGGGCCGCGGCTCTCCGGCACGGTGCACGACGGCGGCGGCGACTGGATCCTGAATCGCAGCGACGGGGTCACCCAGCTCGACGTGCGGCTGACCATGGAGACCGGCGACGGCGCGCTGATCTACATGACCTACAAGGGGCTGCGGCACGGGCCCGCAGACGTCATGGCCAAGCTGGCGGCCGGCGAGGCCGTCGACCCCAGCCTCCTGTACTTCCGCACCACGCCGTTCTTCGAGACCGCGGCCGACGGCAAATACGCCTGGATGAACAAGGCCTGCTTCGTGTCGAGCGGCCGGCGCGAGCCGACCGGGCCGATCTATCGGGTGTTCGAGGTGCTGTAGCCCTTCGTGGCGCCTCCGGCGTGACGCCGGAGGCGCACCTCAGGATGACAGGAACAGAACATTCGGCCGTTCATCCTGAGGTGCCCGGCGCGAAGCGGCGGGCCACGAAGGGCTACGCCGCCATCTGCACCTTCATCCGCTCGGTCGCCCGCACCAGGGCGCGGCGGATGCCCGGCTCCATCGCGGCGTGTCCAGCATCCGGCACCACCACCAGTTCGGCGCCGCGCCAGGCGCGCACCAGGGCGTCGGCCGATACCATGGGGCAAATCACGTCGTAGCGGCCCTGCACGATGATCGCCGGGTGCCGGGCCAGGCGATGCATGCCGGCCAGCAGGCCCTCCGGCGGCAGGAACAGCCGGTTGGCGAAGTAGTGCGCCTCGATGCGGGCGAGCGACAGCGAGTGGTGGTCGTTTTCCGCGTCGGCGAGTTGCCGCGGGTCGGGGACCAGCGCCGAGCAGGCCGCCTCGTAGCGCGCCCAGGCGCGCGCCGCCGGCAGGTGCACCTCCGGGCGGGGGTCGCGCAGCCGGGCGTGGTAGCCGCTCAGCAGGTCGCCACGCTCGCGCTCGGGCAGGAATTCGGCGAACCGGCGCCAGGCGTCGGGGTAGATCGTGCGCACGCCGTTCAGGAACCAGTCGAGCTCGCTCGGCCGACCGAGGAAGATGCCGCGCAGCATGAAGCCGAGGCAGCGCTGCGGATGCGCCTGGCCGTAGGCGAGCGCCAGGGTCGAGCCCCAGGAGCCGCCGAACACCATCCAGCGGTCGATCCGCAGGTGCTCGCGCAGCCGCTCGATGTCGGCGACCAGATGCGGCGTGGTGTTGGCGTCCAGCGAGGCGTGCGGGGTGCTGCGGCCGGCGCCGCGCTGGTCGAACAGCACGATGCGCCAGGCCGAGGGGTCGAAGAAGCGGCGCTGCGCCGGCGAAGTGCCGGAGCCGGGGCCGCCATGCAGGAACACCACCGGCAGGCCCACCGGGTTGCCGCTTTCCTCCCAATGCATGCGGTGGCCGTCGCCGACGTCCAGGAAACCACTGCGCCGGAACGGAATTTCAGGGAACAGATCGTCGCGCGCCACTGAAACCTCGCCAACCGCTGCCGCTGCCGTTATCGGGCCGCGCCCGGCCGTTGTCAAAGCCGGCCATCGTCAGGGACCGGGAGCCGCGAGGAGACGGGGATCGTCGGGGCCGGCGATCGCCATGGTGTGCGGCGGCCGGTGATCGCGCAGCGCCGCCGCCAGCAGCCGGACATCGTCGATGCGGTCGCGCGAGCGCCGGTAGGCGAGCGACACTGTGCGGCCGATGTGCTCGCCCGGCAGGGTCCGGTAGCGCACCAGCCCGCCGTGGTCGGTCTCGCCGGTGACCGCGCCGGCCGGCACCAGGCTGTAGCCGATACCGGCGGCCACCATGGCCTTCAGGGTCTCCAGGCTCATTGCCGTGTGGCGCGGGCGCAGGCCGCTCGCCGAGCACAGGGTCAGCGCCTGCTCGCGCAGGCAGTGCCCCTCCTCGAGCAGCACCGCCCCGCCGGGGTCGAGATCCGAGAGCGTCACCGTCGGCGCCGTCGCCAGCGGCGAGTGCTTCTCGACCGCCAGGCGGAACGGCTCGCGATACAGCGGGATCAGCGTCAGGCCGTGCTCGTCGATCGGCGGCGACAGCACCACGGCATCCAGCGCCCCCTCGCGCAGCCGGCCCACCAGATGCTCGGTCAGCCCCTCCTCGATGCTCAGGACGAGTTCCGGGTGCTCGGCGCGCAGCGGTGCCAGCACGCGCGGAAACAGATAGGGGCCGACGGTGGCAATGGCGCCGAGCGCGAAGCCGCCGGCCAGCGGTGCCTTGGCCTCGACCCCGGCGTCCATCATGCGGGCTGCCGCCGCCAGCACCACGCGGGCGCGGCGCACCACCTCCTCGCCGGCCTGCGTCGGCATGACGCGGCGGCTGGTGCGTTCGAACACCCGCACGCCGATCGCATCCTCTACTTTGCGAACCCCAGCCGACAACGAGGGTTGACTGACACGGCAGGCGTCGGCCGCGCGGCCGAAATGCCCGTGGTCGGCGACTGCCAGCAGGTACTCCAGATCCCGGAACGAGAGGCCACGGAACGTCATAGGTCTACCCTATCAGAGAAAGCGGACCAATCGATTGGATAACGGTAACCAAGCACCCATCTTCACCATAGTAGACGCCGGCCGGGTCCCGATCCCGGCGGTCCCGCCGTCAAACGAGAGGCAATGATGACCCGCAACACCGATCCCGTCGTGAAGGGCCTGGAACAGGCGCTCGCCGACACCTTCACGCTCGCCCTGAAGACCCAGAACTACCACTGGAACGTGGTCGGCTCGAACTTCTTCGGCCTGCACAACCTGTTCGAGGAGCAGTACACCGACGGCTTCACCGCCGCCGACGAGATCGCCGAGCGGATCCGCGCGCTGGGTGCTGCAGCGCCCGGCGGGCTGCGTTCATTCCAGGAGATCACCACCGTCGCCGACGCCAAGGACGGGATCGATGCCAAGGCGATGATCGACGACCTCGTCGAAAGCCATGAAGCCGTCGCGGCATCGCTGAAGACCGGCGTCGATGTCGCCGAGAAGGCCGGCGACGTGTCGACCGCCGATCTGCTGACCGGGCGGATCACCACCCACGACAAGGCCGCCTGGATGTTGCGCAGCCTTCGCGGCTGACCGTCCCGGCGGACGGGTCCGGGCGGCGCTGCCTCCCCGCCGCCCGGACCTCCCGCGAGATCCCTGGAAGGCCCCGGCAGCACGACCGCCCGATTGCCAACAGGCGGACGGATGCTGCTACCGTGGCGACGTGAGCGCATCAGGATCGACTTCGGCGGCTGCCCCGGCCCGCGTCACCCGACGCGGATTCGTCGCGGGCGCCGTGTGCCTGGGCAGTGCGATCCCGGCCGCCGCGTTCGCCCGGCCGGGACCGGCGCCGCCGCCGGCCCTGATCGAGGGCCTGAGCGGTCGCGTCGCGGCGGTGCTCGCCGGCGATACCGTTGATCTTGAGGATGGCACCAGGGTCCGCCTGGCCGGCATCCAGGCGCCGGAGCCGGCGCGCGACGGCAGCCCGGCCTGGCCGCTCGCCACCGAAGCCGCCGCCGCCGTCGGGCTCGCTTTGCTCGGCCGCCACGTGCGCCTGCTGCATCCCGAAGACCGCCGCGACCGCTGGGGCCGCAGCCTTGCCCATGTGGTGCGCGACGACGGCCTGTGGATGCAGGGCGCCCTGCTGATGGATGGCCTGGCGCGGGTGTACACCCAGCCTCGCACCGCCGACGGAGCGGCGCTGATGCTCGACCTGGAGCGTACCGCCCGGGCAGCCCGCCGCGGCATCTGGCGCGACCGCTTCTACCGGATCCGCAATCCCGACGAGACATGGGGCGACCTCGACAGCGTGCAGCTGGTCGAGGGCCGTGTGGTCGACGCCGCCGTGGTCCGCGGAACCACCTACCTGAACTTCGGCACCGACTGGCGGCGCGACTTCACGTTCCGGATCGGCCCCGATGCCGCCCGGGCGTTTCGCGGCGCCGGAATCGACATCCTCGACCTCACTGCCCGCCGGGTCCGCGGTCGCGGCTGGGTGTTCCCGCTGAACGGGCCGATGATCGAGCTCACGCATCCGGCGGCCCTGGAGGTGCTGGAGGAATGAGCGCCGGTCGCGCTTCGCTCCGCCGTGGCCTCGCCACCTGCCTGCTGGCGACGGCCGTCGCACTCGGCGGTGCCGGCTGCTCGACGACGCTGCTGTCGCCGGAGGATGAGAGCCGGATCGGCCGCGAGCAGCATCCCAGGATCATCGAGGAATTCGGCGGGGCCTATCCCGACCGGTCGCTGCAGGCCTATGTCGCCGGCATCGGAGCGGTGCTGGCGGCCGGAAGCGGCTGGTCCGGCGGCCCGCTGACCTTCACCGTGCTCAATTCGCCGACGGTCAACGCCTTCGCGCTTCCCGGCGGCTATGTCTACGTGACCCGGGGCCTCCTGGCGCTGGCCGACAGCGAGGCGGAACTGGCCGGCGTGATCGGCCACGAGATCGGCCACGTCGTCGCCCGGCACGGCGCGCAGCAGCATGGCCGCAGCGTGATCGTCGGCCTCGGCTCGGCGATCCTGGGCGCCGCCATCGGCGACCGCGCCGCCGAAGGGTTGATGACCCTCGGCGTCCCGATCCTGCGCCGTTACAGCCGCGAGCAGGAGTTCGAGGCCGATCAGCTCGGCCTCGGCTACATGACGCGCGCCGGCTACCACCCCGAAGCCATGGCGACATTCCTGGGTCGGCTGCGCGACAAGTCGCTGCTGGAAGCCGAACTCATGGGCACGGCAGCCGACCCGGATGAGAACAGCCTGGCCGCAACGCACCCGCGGACCGTCGACCGGGTGCACGAGGCGCGTGCGACCGCGCTCGGCGGCGGTCCGGCCCGCGGCCGGATCGAGCGCGACGCCTATCTCCGTCGGCTCGACGGCATGCTCTACGGCGACAGCCCCGAGCAGGGGCTGGTGCGCGGACAGCGCTTCGTGCACCCGGCCCTGGGATTCGAGTTCACGGTGCCGCCCGGCTTCGTGCTCGCGAACAGCCAGGGAGCCGTCATCGCCCGGGCACCGGCCGGCGCGCTGATCCTGTTCGACACGACGCCGGCCGGCACATGGGCATCGATGCTGGACTATGTCCGCGGCCAATGGGGTGCAGCGCTGCCGCTGGCCGACCTGACCAGCTTGGTGATCGGCGGCATGGAGGCGGCGACCGGTGCCGCGCGGATCGCGACCGCGCGCGAGCCGTTCGACCTGCGGCTGCTGGCGCTGCGCGGCGACGGCGGCCGGATCCACCGCTTCCTGTTCGCCACCCCGGCGCAGGACACCGCGATGCTGACCGAGAGCCTGCAGCGCACCGGCTTCAGCTTCCGCCGCCTGTCCGCCTCCGAAGCGGCCGCGGAGCGTCCTTATCGGCTGCGGATCAGCGAGGCGCGGCCGGGCGACACGGTCGCGGCGCTGGCGCAGCGGATGCCCGAGGGTCCGCGGCGCGAGGCCCGGTTCCGGGTGCTGAACGGCTTGGCGCCGGGCCAGGAGCCGGCGCCGGGCCGGTTGCTGAAGCACATCGGGTTCTGAGTCCGTCAGGCGTCGGCGTACAGGTCGGCCGGACGCTCCAGGCGGTGCTCGATATGCTCGCGCAGCTTGCTCATGGCGCGGCTCTCCAGCTGCCGCACCCGCTCCTTGGAGATCCCGAGGTCGCGCCCCACCGCCTCGAGGGTGTCGCCCTCCTCGCGCAGCCGGCGGCGGTCGATGATCAGGCGCTCGCGCGGGCTGAGGTCGGCTAGGGCTTGGGCGAGCCAAGCCGACCGGGCGCGGGCGTCCCGCATACCGGTCACCACCTCCTCCGGGCCGGGGCGATCGTCCGCCAGGATGTCCTGCCAGTCATCCTCCCCGCCCTCGGAGATCGTCGCGTTCAGCGACTGGTCGCTGGCCGCGATCCGCATCTCCATCGCCTCGACGTCGCGGAGCGACACACCGAGCTCGGTGGCGATCGCCATTCGCGACTCGTGGGTCATTGCGCCGCCGGCCGCTCCCTGCAACTTGGCCCGCAGTCGCCGCAGGTTGAAGAACAGCGACTTCTGCGAACTCGAGGTGCCGATCCGCACGATCGACCAGTGCCGCAGCACATAGTCCTGCATGGAGGACCGGACCCACCAGGTGGCATAGGTCGAGAACCGCACCTCGCGGCCGGGATCGAAGCGTTGCGCCGCCTGCATCAGGCCAACATTGCCTTCCTGCACCAGATCGCCGAGCGGCAGGCCGTAGCTGCGGAAGCGGCTGGCGACGCCGATCACCAGGCGGGCATAGGCCCGCACCAGTTCGTGCAGAGCCCGCTCGTCGCCGAGGTCGCGCCAGCGCCGCGCGAGGTCGAGCTCGTGATCGCGATCGAGCATCGGCTGCCGCATTGTCGCCCGGACATAGGCGGCGTCCGCCTTCTGGCCCTGCTGGTCGTCGAAACGCGCCATGACCCGACCCCCGATCGCTGCCGCGACGCCCGTGCCAGCGTCCGGTCTCATGGGATCTACGGGAACCGGCGCGCTGCGGATCACATGCCGTCGTTGCAGGTTGGCCGCGCTATGCCTCGAGCCGGTCGAGCAGCGTGCCGTCCGGTGCGAGGCAGGCGGCGACCAGCGGGCCCCCACGGCCGCAGCCGCCGTCGATGGTCAGCGCGATGCCATCCTCGGACCAGCCGCCGCCGGCCGGATCGAAGCCGCGGACCACCCGCGAGAAGCCGCCATACCCGGGGGCTGCCCGCGCGAAGCTGCCGCTCTCCCACCAGAACGCGTCACGCTGGTCGGCGAGCGGACGCGCCGGATCCAGCCCGGCATGAACGAACAGCACGCCCCCGTCACCGGTGTGGGCATAGCGCCGCAAGCTGGCGAACCAGGCCTGGTGCCCGGGGACCGCCTGCATCGCCGACTTCAGCCGGCCGGTCCAGCGGGTCAGCGCCAGCATGCCCTCGTCGGCGGCGGCGAAGCCCTGGGCCGGATCGCCGCCATAGGCGCGCAGGCTGGCGTCGACGCCGCGGTCGAGCATCCAGCGCAGCAGCTCCCGCGGCTTCGGCGCGAAGTGCATCTGCAGCAGCTTGTGCCACATCTCTTCCTGGCGGCCGCGCAGATGGACGATATCCTGCGGCATGTAGAGCGGCGGCTGCGCCAGCACCGAGCGCCGGAACCGCAGGGCCTCGGCTATCGCGGCACGGACATCGCCGCCGCCCATCAGGTCGCCGAGATAGACCAGCCGGTCACCGCTCTCGAAGCGCTCGCCGATGGCGTCGTGCAGGGCCGCCAGTTGCTCGGCCTGACCATGCACCGCCGCCACCGCCCACACCCTACGGGCGCGCGTCAGCTCGACGAAGCGCTCGGGGGCTGGTTGGGTCTGGCTGACGGTCGGCATCCGTTGTCGCAGGTATCCAGGTCTCAGTTGTCCGGCGCGATGCGTCCAGTTGCGGTGATAGCAGGACGCCCGGGAGCGGGAAAGGGCAGCCGGAACGATTGCCCGGCGATGGAAACACACCAAATCGGAAGCGGCATCAATGCCGGGTGGGCGTCAGGCCAATTCCCCGACCGCAGCATTGTTCCGGCAGCATCGCCAAACGAAACAGGCGGCGCCGAAGCACCGCCCGCGTCTCGTCATCCGACACACCCGGGACCGTCGCCGGTCAGGCCGCGTCCATGAGCTTCTCGAGCCGGTCGACCGCCGCGGTCTCGTCGATCTGCTCGATCTTCGCGAACTCGCGCGCCAACCGATCCAGGGCCGCCTGGTACATCTGCCGCTCGCTGTAGGACTGGTCTGCCTGGTTGCTGGAGCGCCGGAGATCGCGCACCACCTCGGCGATCGACACCGGATCGCCGGAATTGATCTTCGCCTCGTATTCCTGGGCGCGGCGGGACCACATGGTGCGGCGCACCTTGGCGCGGCCCTTCAGCTTCTGCAGGGCGACATCCATCTGCTTGCGGCTGCTGAGCCGCCGCAGGCCGCTGGTCCGAGCCTTGCCCAGCGGAATCCGCAGCGTCATACGGTCCTGCTCGAAGTCGATCACCAGCAGATCGAGCTCGGTCCCCGCCACGACCTGCGTTTCCGTCCCCTTGATAAGTCCGACGCCGTGCGTCGGGTACACCACGAAATCGCCGGTCTTGAATTCGCTGATCTTCTTTGTCATCGGGCTCTCTGTTTAACGTCCATGCCGAAGATCCCGCGCAGCACCAGCACACGCCACCCACCCCGGCGTGCCGCCGCGGAGCCCGGATGGGCACCGAACGACGGTCCGAAACCCGACGGTTTCGTCACTGGTCCCACGGTTTGCGGGGACGGGGCCGGGCATGACTCTCCGTCCCGACTCCGAACGGACGCAACACTACCACAAAAGGAGGCGCAATGGTAGCGCATGGCCGCAGGCACAGGCCGGCAGCAGGCGACTCAAGGACGCCTCCGCGTTAAATCAGATGGTTGTTACGAGAGTCTTAACGTCGGGTGACAATGCCCCGTCGGAAGCTCTGATCGGGCGCGCTCCGGGTCAGGTTCCCTCGCCGGGCTTCGGGGAGAAGAAGCGGTCGAACTTGCCCTTCTCGGCCTGCATGGCGTCGGCGTCGGGCATCGCCTCGAGCTTACGCGTGATATTCGGCCATTGCTCGGAATACTCGCGGTTGAGCTCGAGCCACTTCTCGGCCTCCGACTCGGTGTCGGGGAGGATCGCTTCGGGCGGGCACTCGGGCTCGCAGACGCCGCAATCGATGCATTCGTCCGGATGGATCACCAGCATGTTGGCGCCTTCGTAGAAGCAATCCACGGGGCACACTTCCACACAGTCGGTGTACTTGCACTTGATGCAGGCTTCCGTGACGACGTACGTCATCGACGTTTCCTCCGGGGCTCGGTCCGCCGGTCTTTAATCGCTCGCACCCCCGGCATCAAGGCCGAGTTTCGCAAGCGCGCGCTTGCGTGCCACACCGCTGTCGCGATCGCCCACGAACAGCAGGCCCGCGAGCCGGCGCATGAGCTGCGCTTCGTAGTCGTGAAGGGTGCCGTCGGCGTAGACCACCTCCCACATCGCCTCCATCAACGTCAGCCGGCCCTCATGGTCCAGCCGGTCCTTCAGGACCCGGGTGAAGCCGTAGAGGTCGACCGACTCCTCCGCGGTGTGTGCCGCCTGCGCCATCACCTGCTCGACCTCGGCCCGCGGGACCCCGAAACGCTCCACCAGCCGGTCGGCGGCAACCGCGCGCTCGCGCTGGTCGACGCCGCCGTCGAGGGCGGCCGCCTTGACCAGCAGCACGGCGGCCGCGGTCGCCAGTTCGTCGCGCGGCGCGGCTGCCGAACCGCCGCCGGATTCCAGGCGGGCGAGAAAGCGTTGCAGTCGGGCCAGCATCGGTGTCTCCGGGCGCATTGCGGTAACGGGGGCTCGCCGACTACATAGGCGGTCATGAACCAGCCGTCAGCCCCCGCGGGCATTCCGGACCTCGCCATCCCCGGCCTCTCCGCCGACGCCCTGGCCGCCGAGCCGCCGCCGCCGCCGCTCGATCGGCCGCCGCCGCCGCCGGCCGGCGACGCGCCGGCCGCTCGCCGCAACGCCGGACCGTTGCTGGCCGTTCTGCGCCGGGTGCTTCCCGCGGACGGCACGGTGCTGGAGATCGGTGCCGGGACGGCGCAGCACGCGGTCGCCTTCGCGGCGGCCCTGGCGCCGCTGCGCTGGCTGCCGACCGACCCGCGGGCGAGCGTCGCGGAAAACCTGGCGCTGTGGTCCGCCCTGTGGCCGGAGGCTCCGGCGCGACCGCTGCCGGCGCGCGTGCTCGACGCCGCGGCACCGGTGATCGACTGGCCGGTGGGGCCAGCCGACGGCATTCGCGGCGTGCTCGCCACCAACGTCATCCACATTGCGCCCTGGGTGGTCGCCGAGGGCTTGCTGGCCGGCGCCGCCGCCCTGCTGGCGCCGGGCGACCCGCTGGTGCTCTACGGTCCCTTCCGGCGCGACGGCGTCCACACAGGCGACGGCAACCTGCGCTTCGACGCCAGCCTGCGCGGCGAGGATCCCTCCTGGGGCATCCGCGATCTGGAAGGCGAGGTGGTTCCAGCGGCACGGGAGGCCGGCTTCGCGCTGGACAAGGTCCAGCCGATGCCGGCCAACAACCTCGTGGTGGTGTTCCGGCGCCGGCAGCAGGGAAGCCCGCCGTAACGGCGGCCCGCTGCCGGCGCCGGCCGATCACATGATCGAGCGTGTGCGCACGTCGTAGTAGTCGTCGACCTTCCGGCCGTACTCACCGGACTCCCAGTCCGGAGCCGCGTCGCGCTTGTAGGACGGCGCCGCCTTCAGTCGATCCTTGTCGAGATCGACGACATAGCCGCTCTGCCGCTCGTCGTAATCGAGCACCTGCCAGGGCAACGGGTGGTAGCTCTCGCCCATGCCGAGGAAACCGCCGAACGACATGATGGCGTAGCTGACCTGGCCGGAGCGCTTGTCGATCATCACGTCGTCGATCGAGCCGAGCGAGTCCCCTTTCCGGTTGTACACGTTGGTTCCCTTGACCTTGGTCGCCGCGATCAGGGTCGCGGTCTCGTCGGTCGCAATGCCGCGACCGCTGTCGGTGGCGTGCGTCTCGGTCTTCATGGCGATCCTCGTTTCCGTGAGATCGCGGTTCATCGCCTGGCCGGCGCCACATGGCCGAGTCGCCAGGTGAACCGCATGCCGACAGAACCCGGCGGGGCGGCAGTATGTTCCGTCCGTCCTACGCTCTCAGCCGGCGGTCGGCCTTGGCGAACTGGTCGATCAGCCGGTGGCAGTCGCTCAAGGCGTCGAGCAGCCCGTCAAGGCGCTCGACCGAGAGGCGCCGATCAGCTCCCAGGCGCAGGAGGGCCGCCTTGGTCGCCTGATACTCCGCCTCCAGTTCGCTCACCGCCCCTCCGGCGGCGTCGGGGTCGGCCTCGCCCCCGGACGACGCGGCAAAGCCGCGCCGCAAGCCGGCCAGGAACGCCTCCAGGATCGGCTGGGCGGCAGAATTCTGCGGTTCTTCGAGGGCGGCGCGGACGGCATTCACCGCCGGGGTGAGCCTCGAAGCCGCGCTCAGATATCGGGCCACCCGCAAAAGCTCGGGCAGGGATTCGGCGTCATCGCGCGACAGAGCCGCCATGCGGGCGGTGGTAGCGAATTCGGTGATCGCGGCACCGAGACCGGCGATGGCCTCGGCCCGGCGGCCGACCCGGGCGGCCCGGGCCTCCGTCGGTGCGAGCGCCGCCGCCACGTTGGTGAGCACGAGCCGGCGCATGCGCCACAGCTCCTGGCGCAGTGCCGCAAGCGCCAGGGCCGGCGTCGAGGCAACCGTGCGGTCGAGATGGCGCGGACGCCCCATGTCCTCCTCGGCCGTCCGGAACAGGCGCTCGAGAATCCGCGCGACGCGGTCAGCCAGCGGCAGCATCAAGGCGATGCCGAGCAGGTTGAAGACGGTGTGGAACAACGCCAGCAAGGGCTCCGGCCGGCTGTCCGCCCCCAGCCAGACGCCGGCCCGGCTGACGACCCATAGCAGGACCGGCAGCAGCGCCAGCGCGACGACGCCGGTCACCAGGTTGAACAGGATATGGCCGGCCGCCACCCGCTTGGCGTTCGGCGTCGCCTTCAGGACGGCGAATACCGCGGTCGAGGTCGTTCCGATATTGGCGCCGATGATCGCCGCCGCCGCGGCGTCGAGGCCGATGATCTGCTGGCCGGCCGCCGTCAGGATCAGTGCGATCGACGCGCTCGACGACTGCGTCAGCACGGTCGCCGCGAATCCGATTCCCAGATAGACGAGAACCCCCGAGAGACCGTGGGCGGTTGGCAGATGCCCCGCCAGATCCTGAGATACTCCCGCGAACGCGCCCTGGAGGAGCGAAAGCCCGAGAAAGAACAGGCCGAAGCCCGCCAGCGCTTCGCCGAGCCCCTGTACGCGCCGGCCCGGGGCGGTCAGCTTGAGCGCTACGCCGACCGTCAGGATCGGCAACGCCAGCGGCTCGATCTTGAAGCCGAAGCCGACCAAGCTGACCAGCCAGCCGGTTACCGTGGTCCCGAGGTTGGCGCCGAACACGACGCCCACCGCGTGCGGCAGGCCCAGCACGCCGGCGTTCACGAAGCCGATCGTGGCGACGGTGACCGCCGAGGACGACTGCACCAGTGCGGTCACCAGCGCGCCGACCGCGGCCCCCTGCAGTCGCGTGGCGGTCGATCTCTCGAGAAGCGATCTGAGCCCCATCCCCCCGAACAGCCGCAGGCCGTCGGTCATCATGGCCATCGCCAGCAGGAAGAGCGCGAGGCCGCCGGCGGCCTCGAACAGGGTTGCCGCCGTCACTTCGCCGGCGCCTCCCCGATGGCCGCAAACCCGAACAGTGCCGCCGCATTGTCGACCAGGATGCGACGGCGCAGGCCCTCGTCCTCGGTCCACTCGCCCAGCAGATCCAGTTGCCAGGCGTCGTCCGGAGCCGGATCCTCAGCCGCCGGATGCGGCCAGTTCGAGCCCCAGACCAGCCGCTCCGGGGCGAACCGGATCAGCTGCCGGGCGATCCGTTCGACGTCCCGGTAGCGCGGCTTCTCGCCGCGCTGCGGCCGGTCGTTCGAACTCTCCTCCGGACCGGACAGCTTGACCCAGACCTTGTCGGCGTCGAGCAGCCGCAGCAGCGCCCGCAGCCCCGGCTCGTGGTCGCCGACCGGCCCGAGAAAGCAGCCGACATGATCGATCACCACCCGCCCGGGCCAGCTCCGCAGCCGGAGCTCGACCTCCTGCAGGAACAGGCCGTCCATCTGCAGCTCGACATCCCAACCGACGGTGTCGTGGACGCGCGCCGCCAGCCGGTCGGTCTCGGTCCAGTCGATCAGTCGCCAGGGATCGCGCATCTGGAAGCGGGTGGCGACGCAGCCGGCGGCGGCGAGGTCGCGCAGCTCGCCCTCCGACACCGCGGGCGCCACCCCGGCAACGCCGCGCGCGTGCCCGGCCTTGCCGTCGGCCCCGGCATCGAGCCGTTCCAGCGCGTCGAGCAGGCAGGCGTGATCAAAGCCGTAGGCGCTGGACTGCACGATCACCGTGCGGTCGAGGCCGAGTCGGCGGCGCAGCCCCATATAGGCCTCGGCCGGTGCCGGCTCCGGCCGATAGTCGCCGCCGTCGCGATAGGCGAAGCGCTGCGGGTCGCCGAAGACATGAATGTGGGCATCGCAGGCGCCCGGCAACAGCGCCCGATCCGGGACCGCCTGCTGCTCGTCCTCGCCGCGTCGCGCGCGCTCCTCAGCGGCGGCGCCGGCGGCGTCCTCCAGCATCGCCTCGAAGCCGCGCCGCGGCTCGGAGCCCGGCGGCGGCGGCAGCTCATAGAACGACGGATCGCTCGGCAGGATCAGCGGAAACTTCGCCACGGCGGGAACCTCTTCGGCATTCGTCTTGCATCACCATCGCATATGGTGATGTCGATCAACACCAACCCGGAGGCCCTGACCGCGCTTCGCAACCTGGAGGCGGCGAACCGGCGTGCCGCGGTGGTCGGCCAGGAAGTCTCGACCGGCCAGAAAGTGCGGGGCGCGGTCGACGACGCCTCCAACTTCGCGATCGCCCAGGGCCTGCGCGGCGACATCAGGGCGGCCGGCGCGGTGATCCAGGGCCTGAACAACGCCAAGGGCATCGCCAAGGTCGCATTGGCCGGCGCCACCGCGGTCTCCGACCTGATGGCCGACATCCGCAAGAAGATCACCGAGGGCGCCAACGAGGGCAACACCGACCAGCAGCAGGCGATCCTGCAGGAGGACTACGTCCAGCTGGTCGAGCAGATGCGGCAGATCCTGGAGAACGCCGAATACAACGACATCAACATCCTCATCGAGACCGCCGTGCCCTTCAACACCGTGGTCGGCACGGTGCGCGACGTCGACGTGCTGGCCAACCTCGAGGGCGACACGGTGCGGCTGCGCGGCCAGCGCCTCGACCTGTCCTACGCGCTGCTGGCGCAGGAGAGTATCGCCACCCCGGCCGACGCCATGAACACGCTGACCGTATTCGAGCAGCAGCAGGAGTTCGTGAACGACGCCCTCGGCCAGCTGGGCAGCGACCTGCGGCAGCTGGAGCTGCAGACCGACCAGCTGCAGGGCGTGATGGACGCCATCGAGGAGGGCCTCGGCAACGTCGTCGACGCCGACATGGCACGCGCCTCGGCCGAGCAGAGCGCGATCCAGGTCCGCCAGCAGCTGGCGACGCAGACCCTGGGCATCGCCAACGAGGCACCGCAGATCCTGCTCGGGCTGTTCCAATAGCCGCGCCGCCTCGGCTAGACTTGCCGCAACAAGAGGCTCCGGGAGGGACGCATGCTGCTCGACGACATCAGTTTCGTGACCGACGAGGCCAGCCTGCGGGCGCTGCACCTCGCACCGATGAGCCGCGCCACCGACAAGGTGCTGACCCGCCTCGACGCCCATTGCCGCTCCATCCTGGCGCTGTCGCCATTCTGCGTGATCTCCACCCAGGGTCCGGACGGCGCCGACGTGTCGCCGCGCGGCGACCCGCCGGGCTTCGTCGCGGTGCTCGACGACAACCACCTGCTGCTGCCCGACCGGGTCGGCAACAACCGGCTCGACAATCTGGTCAACCTGCTGGGCAACCCGGCGATCGGCATGCTGTTCCTGGTGCCGGGCATGGGCGAGACGCTGCGCATCAACGGTATCGGCCGGATCACCGACGACCCGCGCCTGCTCGAGCCGCTGACCATGCAGCGCCGGGCGCCCAAGGTCGGCGTCCTGGTCGAGGTGAAGGAGGCCTTCCTGCACTGCTCCAAGGCGCTGGTGCGCTCCGAGCTGTGGAACGCCGAGAGGCAGATCGACCGCTCGGTGCTGCCGTCCTACACGCAGATGCTGACCGACCACGTCGCCGGCATCACATTGGAGGAGTCCGAGCGTCAGGCCCGCATCATGGCGGAGCGCGGACTGTACTGAGCGGCACGTCGCTTCGTGGGTCCCGGACCCGTCCGCTCGCGCGGACTCTCCGGGATGACGACCATATTTCCGTCATTCCGGAGGGGGCGCGTCAGCGCCCGGCTCCGGAACCCACCCGCCGCTCCGTCGCCTGATACGCCATCAGATCAGCTGGAATACCCCGCCGCTCGCCTTGTAGCGCTGCAGCGCGCCCAGGCTGCGCGGAACCGCGGTCGTGCTGTCGTCGGGCAGGGCGTCCTGCGGAAACCAGCGCACGTCCAGGCTCTCATGGCCGTCGGGGCGCGGCTGGCCGCTCCACTCGGTGCAGTGGAAGATCATCGCGAAGGCGTGCAGCACGTCGCCGTGCGGATACACGATGCGGTCGTCCACCGGATGGCTGGAGAAGCCGACCGGCACCAGGCGGTGCGCCGTCAGCCCGGTCTCCTCCAGCAGCTCCTGGCGGGCGGTGTCCTCCATCGACTGGCCGATCTCGCAGGAGCCGGCGGGCCAGCCCCACAGCTTCATGTCGCCGCGCATGATCAGCAGCACACGCCCCTCCCCGTCCTCCGCGATCACGCGCGCGCCGGAGACCAGCAACGGGCGCTGGCCGACGATGGCCCGCAGCTGGCCGAGATAGCTGTCGGCGAAGGATCCACTCATGCCAACGTCACATCACCGCGCCGATCTGCCAGGGGATGAACTCGTTGTCGCCCATGCCGTGCTCCTCGGACTTGGTCTTGGAGCCGGAGGCGACCTCCAGCAGGCGGTCGAAGATCTGCTGACCCATCGCCTCGATCGATACCCCCTGGTCGACGATGCTGCCGCAGTTGATGTCCATGTCGTCGGACATGCGGTTGAACATCGTCGTGTTGGTGGCGAGCTTCAGCGAGGGTGCCGGCTTGCAGCCGTAGACCGAGCCGCGGCCGGTGGTGAAGGTCACCAGGTTGCAGCCGCTCGCCACCTGGCCGGTGATCGATGCCGGGTCGTAGCCGGGACTGTCCATGAAGGTGAAGCCCTTGGCGGTGACCGGCTCGCCGTATTTGTACACCCCGGTCAGGTTGGTGGTGCCGCCCTTGGCGGCCGCGCCCAGCGACTTCTCCAGGATCGTGGTCAGGCCGCCGCGCTTGTTGCCGGGCGACGGGTTGTTGTTCATCTCGCCGCCGTTGCGGGACGTGTAGTCCTCCCACCACTTGATGCGCTCGATCAGCTTCTCGCCGACCTCGCGGCTGACCGCGCGGCGGGTCAGCAGGTGCTCCGCACCGTAGATCTCCGGCGTCTCGGCCAGCACCGCGGTACCGCCGTGGCGGACCAGCAGGTTGGCGGCCTCGCCCAGCGCCGGGTTGGCGGTGATGCCGGAATAGGCGTCCGAGCCGCCGCACTGCAGCGCCAGCACCAGCTCGCTCGCCGGGCAGGCCGAGCGCTCGGACTTGTCGGCCTCCGGCAGCATCTCCCGGATCATCCCGGAGCCCCACTCGACGGTCTTCCGCAGGCCGCCGGCGTCCTGGATGTTCATGGTCTGGAAGCCTTCGCCCCGCTTGATGCCATAGGCCTCGAGCAGGAAGTCGATCTGGTTGACCTCGCAGCCCAGCCCGACCATCAGCACGCCGGCGAAGTTCGGATGCCGCGCCATGCCCCACAGCACGCGCTGCAGGTTGGCGTAGCCCTCGCCGTCGCCGGCCATGCCGCAGCCGGTGGAGTGGGTGAGCGCCACCACGCCGTCGACGTTGGGGTAGCGTTCCAGGATCTCCGGCCCGATGGCGGCGGCGATGTATTTCGCGGCGGTCGCCGAGCAGTTCACGCTGGTCAGCACGCCGATGTAGTTGCGGGTGCCGATGCGGCCGCTGGCGCGGCGGAAGCCCTGGAAGGTGGCCAGCTCGGAGTCGTTGAAGTAGGCGGTCGGCTTGGCGTCGACCCCGAAGGCGTAGTCGCGCTCGAAGTCGTGCATCTCGACGTTGTGCACGTGGACGTGCTCGCCGACCGCGATGTCCTCGGACGCGAAGCCGATGATCTGGTCGTATTTGCGCACCGGCTCGCCCTTGGCGATCGGCCGGGTGGCGACCTTGTGGCCGGACGGGATCGGCTGCGCGACGGTAACCCCCTCGCCCGCCAGCACCGCCCCCGGCAGCAGTTCGGCGCGCGCGGTCACCACATTGTCGGCGGCGTGCAGGCGGATGATCAGCCGCACGGGATCGGCGTCGGCCATGGCGGTCACTCCCAGGGTGAATTCCTGCGGCGGATCATAGCGCCGCGACCCGGCGCCGCAATCGGCATCGGCACCCTGGCATCTGAGAGCGTGAGAATGTATCCCAGTGGGGTCTGCGTCGTGTCTGTAAGCCCGCCGGCCAGGATCGGCGGCGAAGGCGATGCGGCGCATCGGCGAGCCGTCGCGACGCCGCCGGC
>Ga0209347_1000322_pt1 | contig 130261 bp, 122 predicted proteins | sample AutmiccommuBRH23_FD_187382 | JGI IMG/M metagenome (GOLD analysis project Ga0209347, IMG submission 187382) | Deep subsurface microbial communities from Mt. Terri, Switzerland - Autotrophic microbial communities BRH/23 (SPAdes) (version 2) | ecosystem: Environmental > Aquatic > Deep subsurface... | reverse complement strand
GGATTGCGCCCCGCTGGGTGGTGGGCTTTCGGGGTGTTCCCCGGTTGCTCACGCGTCGCCGCCGGTGATGGCGGCGATGGGTTCATTATCGCGGGCGGGGAGCAGTAGCGCCATGGATCCTTCGGAGAGGTAGCGGCGTTCGTCGGTGATCCATTCGTCGTTGGTGTCAGCGAGGATCATCCCCACCAGGCGGATCACGGAGGCCTCGTTGGGAAAGATCCCCACCACGCGGGCGCGGCGTTTGATCTCCTTGTTCAACCTTTCCAGGGGGTTGGTCGACCAGATCTTGCTCCAATGCGCCCGCGGGAACCCGGCGAAGGCCAAGACCTCGGTCTTGGCCGTATCCATCAGGGGTCCGATCTTGACGATCCGGTCGGCGAGCTGGTCGCGGACCGAGTCCCAGGTGCTGCTCACGGTGTCGGGGTCGGGTTGAGCAAAGATCGTGCGGAACACGGCTGCGACCATGTCCATCTGGGATTTCGGGACCAGGGCGAGGAGGTTGCGGGCGAAGTGGACCCGGCAGCGTTGATGGGCCGCGCCCTGGAAACAGCGCACGATCGCCGCGGTCAGGCCAGCGTGCTGATCAGAGATGACCAGCCGGACCCCGTGCAGGCCGCGGCCCTTCAACGAGGTGAGGAACCCGCGCCAGAACACTTCGTCCTCACTGTCCCCGACGTCAAGGCCGAGGATCTCCCGGCGCCCATCGCCGGCGACAGCGGTCGCGACCACGACCGCTTTGGAGGTGACCAGATGGTTGCTGCGGACGTGGAGGTACGTCGCGTCGAGAAACACGTAGGGGTACTCGATGGCGTCGAGTCGTCGGGTGCGGAAACGGCCGACCTCCTCGTCGAGTTGCCCGCAGATCCTCGATACCTCCGACTTCGAGATCCCCGATCCGCCCAGCGCTTCGACCAGCGCGTCGACGTTGCGGGTCGACACCCCACCGACCCAGGCTTCCATCACCACGGCATACAGGGCCTGATCGATCCGGCGCCGAGGCTCGAGCACGGAGGGGAAGAACGATCCCTTCCGCAGCTTCGGAATCGACACCTCCACGTCGCCGCCTTTGGTCAGCAGGGTCCGCGGTCGGGAACCGTTGCGTTCGGTGACACGGTCGGGGGACCGTTCGTAGCGGGCGGCGCCGATCACCTCTGCGGCTTCGGCTTCGATCAGTTCCTGGAGCACGAGCCGCACGGACTCGCGCACCAGATCGACGCCGTCGCCGGCGCGGAACGCCTCGAGCAGTTCGGACACGGCAGACTGGGACAGGGCCATCGGTGTGAACTCCTTCACGGTGGTAGTTGGCGCTACAACCGAGGATCACGCCGATGGCCCCCTCCATCAGCTCAGGACACGCCCTCCCTGAAACCCCACCACTCCACGGGACTCACACCGCGCGGGGGCAGGCTGGGATATCTGTAACGGTTTGGGCCCGTCACGCGGTGGGCTTGTGCACCTCGACGGCAACCTTGTCCCCGGCCTCGTCCCGGTGGACGACGATGACCTCGCCGACGACCATCGGCCGGGCCGGCAGCTCGAGGCCGCGGAACATCGCGGGGAGGACCGGGCGGTGGCCGCACACGGCCGTGGGGCCCTCGATCTCCCGGAAGAGCCCCGCCGTGTAGGCCGTCACGTCGTCGGGGTGGACGGTGCCCTCCTCCTCCGTCAGCAGGTCGGCGGTCTCGACGGCGATGCCGCGGGCCTCCCCGTACGGCTTGAGCGTGTGGACGCATCGGGTGGAGGCGGAGGAGACGAGGCGTTGGACGCCGTAGGCCCCCAGCAGGGGCACGAGGCCGCGGGCCTGCCGTCGGCCCCGCCCGGACAGCCGTCGCTCCTGGTCCGGGCCGGACCAGTCCTTGCGCAGCATCGCCTTGGCGTGGCGGACGAGCAGCAACGGCGTGGTGCGGGGCGTGAGCAGCGCCGCCGAAAGGATGCGCCGCTCGTCGGCGTAGGTGAGGCGGGTCATGGCCTTGGCGACCGGGAACCAACGCACCTTGTCGACCTCGTCGTCGGGCTCCCGCGGGTGCTGGTCGACCACCTCGGCCCGCCAGTAGGCCACCGTCTTGGGCCCCTTGGCGAGCTGGTACTTGATCGACGGCAGCCGCAGCCCCAGGCGCACCACGGCGCCCGTCTCCTCGAGCACCTCCCGCACCGCCGTCTGAGGGGCGAGCTCGTCCGGGTGCCCCTTGCCCTTCGGCAGGGTCCAGTCGCCGTAGGAGGGGCGGTGGATCATGAGGACTTCGAGGTCGTCGTCGCCGCCGCGCAGCACGACGGCCCCGGCGGCCCGGATCTTGGGTCGGCTGCTCATCGGGACGCGCGTCGGGCCGCGGTGCGCTGGATCAGAGTCTCCTGCAGGTCCGTGAGGGGCTCGCCGTCAGGGTTGGTGGTGTGCGCCGTCCACCGGGAATCGATCAACTCCCAATGCACGGTGTCGGGCGCGAACGCCATGTCGAAGAGCTCCTCGACCTGCGCCACGTGGGCGGGGTTGCTGATGCCGACGATGGCCTCGACCCTGCGGTCCAGGTTGCGGTGCATCATGTCCGCCGACCCGATGCCGACGATGGGCCGACCGCCGCCGGCGAACCAGAACACGCGGGAGTGCTCGAGGAACCGGCCGAGGATGGAGCGGACCCGGATGTTGTCGCTGAGCCCGGGCACGCCGGGCCGGATGGTGCAGATGCCGCGCACCCAGATGTCCACCGGCACCCCGGCTTGCGAGGCCCGGTAGAGCGCGTCGGTGAGGGCCTCGTCGACCAGGGAGTTCACCTTGATCCGCACCCCGGCGGGCCGGCCGGCGCGCTGGTTGGCGATCTCCTCGTGGATGTACTCGATGAGCCCGGTGCGGATGCCGTGCGGCGCGACGAGCAGCCGCCGGTAGTTGGTCTCCTGCGTCATGCCCGAAAGGTGGTTGAACAGGCGGGCCACGTCGTCGGTGATCACCGGGTTCGACGTCAGCAGGCCCATGTCCTCGTACTGCCGGGCGGTCTTCGGGTTGTAGTTGCCGGTGCCGATGTGGCAGTAGCGCCGCAGGCCGTCGGCCTCCTCACGCACGACGAGCGCGAGCTTGCAGTGGGTCTTGAGGCCGAGCATGCCGTAGACGACGTGCACGCCGGCCTTCTCGAGCTTGCGGGCCCACGCGATGTTGTTCTGCTCGTCGAAGCGCGCCTTGATCTCCACGACGGCCAGCACCTGCTTGCCGGCCTGGGCCGCCTCGATGAGCGCGTCGACGATCGGCGAATCGCCGGAGGTCCGGTAGAGCGTCTGCTTGATGGCCAGGACCGCCGGATCGGCCGCGGCCTGCTCGATGAACCGCTGCACCGAGGTGGCGAAGGAGTCGTAGGGGTGCTGGACCAGCACGTCGCGCAGCTTGAGCGCCTTGAACATGTCCGCCGGGCTCGCGCTCTCCACCTCGGCCAGGTCCGGATGGGTGATGGGCAGGAAGTTGGGGAACTTGAGGTCCTCCCGCTGGGAGTCGGCCAGGGAGAAGAGCCCGGTGAGGTCCAGCGGGGCGGCCAGCCGGAAGACCTCGCTCTCGCTGACGTCCAGCTCGGACATCAGCATGTGGAGCATGTGCTCGTCGATGTCCTCCTCGACCTCCAGCCGCACGGGCGGGCGGCCGACCTTGCGCCGGAGCAGCTCCTTCTCGAGGGCGAACAGCAGGTTCTCGGCGTCGTCCTCTTCGACCTCGATGTCCTCGTTGCGGGTCACCCGGAAGGTGGTGTGGCTCAGCACCTGCATGCCGGTGAACAGCTGTCCCAGGTGCCGGGAGATGATCTCCTCCAGCGGCAGGAACCTGCCCTCGGCCAGCTTCACGAGCCGCGAGAGCACAGGGGGCACCTTGACCCGGGCGAACTGGCGGGCGCCGGTCTGGGGGTTCTTCAGCAGCACGGCCAGGTTGATCGAGAGCCCCGAGATGTAGGGGAACGGGTGTGACGGGTCGACCGCCAGCGGCGTGAGGACGGGGAAGATGCGCTCCGCGAACAGGGCACGCATCCGGTCCTTCTCGGCCGCGGTCAGCTGGTCCCAGCGCAGGATCTCGATGCCCTCGGCGGCCAGCTCGGGACGGATCTCCTCCTGGAAGACGCGCGACTGCTCGGACACGAGACGCGCGACCTCCTGCAGCAGTTCCGCGTGCAGCTCGCCGGGCATCTTGCCCGTCACCGTCGGCACCGCCACGCCGGCGGCGATACGCCGCTTCAGGCCGGCGATGCGCACCATGAAGAACTCGTCGAGGTTGGACGAGAAGATGGCCAGGAACTTGGCCCGCTCGATGAGCGGCACCCGGGCGCGGTCGCGGGCGAGATCGAGCACGCGGTCGTTGAACTCGAGCCAGGAGATCTCCCGGTCCAGGTAGCGATCCACGGGCAGTGGGGTCTCACTCACTTCGGCTCACCTCTCGACGCGGTAACTGGTGTCTGTCTGGACGACCGTGAACCCCGCATTCTGGTACATCGCGACGACCCTGTCCTGGTCGCCCTCCACGTAGAGCTGCACCCGGTCATCGCCCCGCTGCACGAGGTGGTGCAGACCCTGCGCCAGGAGCCACCGGCCCAGGCCCCGCCCCTCGTGCTCCGGCGCGACCGCCAGCACGTAGACCTCGCCCAGCCGGCCGCCATGCCGCTTCGTCCAGTGGAAGCCGACGACGTCGTCGCCCCGGACCGCGACGAAGAGCCCCGCCGGGTCGAACCAGGGGAGCCGGGTCAGGTCGTGGAACTCGTCGAGGGTGAGGCGGCCCTGCTCGGGGTGGCCGGCGAACGCGGCGGCGTTCACGGCGACGATCGCCTCCGCCAGGTCCGGCGTGTAGGTGACGATCCGGACGTCGTCGGCGCCCTGGGGGCGCTGCGTCTCCGGGTCCGGGACGTCGACGAGCGGCTTCTCCATGCGCAGCAGGCGCCGCACCGGGTACAGGCCGACCCGCTCCGCGAGTGAGGCCGCGCCGGGCAGGGTCCCGAAGGCCCAGACCGCCGAGTCCGGGTGGGAGCGGACCGCCTCTTCGAGCAGCCGGGTGCCGACGCCCTCGTGGCGGTGGTTCGGGTGCACCCCCAGCAGCAGAGTCCCGTCGCGCTCGTCGCACACGACGAAGCCGTAGGGATCCGACCGGCGGCCCATGAAGAAGAAGTCGGCCTCCCGGAGGCCCGCGATGCCCAGCGACGCGGACTCGTTGATGGGGGACACGCCGTCGTGCTCCGTGATCTCGGCCACCAGGCGGCGCAACGCCTCCTGCATCGTCGGCGTCAACGTCGTCAGACTAACCAGCACGGTGGGCCTCCCTGGCACTCGCGAACCGGTAACCCACGTTACGCACCGTGCCGATGTAGTAGTCGTACTGGCCCAACTTCGCCCTCAGCCGGCGGACGTGGACATCGACGGTGCGGGTGCCGCCGTAGTAGTCGTAGCCCCACACCTGGCTGACGAGGGTCTCGCGCGACAGGACCCTGCCCGGATGCTGCATCAGGTAGCGCAGGAGCTCGAACTCCGTGTAGGTGAGGTCGAGGGGGGTGCCGTCGACGCTCGCGGAGTAGGCGGCGCCGTCGACGCGGATCGGGCCGGCGACCAGCACGTCCGGGTCCGAGCCGGCCTTGACGAGGATCCGCAGGCGGGCGTCCAGCTCGGCGGCCTCGCAGCCGGCCGCGACGAAGTCGGTGAACCCCCAGTCCGGCGCGAGGACGGCGAGCCCGGTCGGCGCGACGAGCAGCAGCACCGGGGTGCCGCCGTTCTTGGCCAGGGTCTGGCACGAGGCGCGGGCGCCCGCCAGGTCCGTCCGTCCGTCCACCATGACCACGTCGACGCCGTCGGCGTCTACCAGTGCCTGCGCCACCGAGGTCGTCCGTGCCACGTGGTGGCTGAGGAGCCCGAGTTCCGCGGGGGGCTCCGACTCCGAGACGAACAGGACGTTGCTCACGCGGGGGACCCTCCCTTCCAGACCGGTCGGCCGTGCCCATGGTATCGCCGCAAGCCCGTCCGGTGATATCCGCGACGACTTGTAGCATGACGGCATGGAGCAGCGCGTTCCGGATGAATACTTCCGGCCGGCTGCTGAGTCCGACGATGTGCGCCGCGACGCGGCGGTGCCATCACTCCCGGGCACGGCGGCCGTGAAGGCTGTCGCGCCCGGCGAGGTGCGCGACGGTCTCGCGCCGCGTGCCGTGGCGACCATCGCGATCGTGGCCGTCGGCCTCGGGTTCGCGCTGGGGCGGTTCTGGCTCTTCGCGCCCGACGCGCTGCCGCAGTCGCCCGGTCTCGCCCCGGCCTCGCCGAGCGCCTCCGCGACCGCGACGCCCTCGCCAGACGCCCTGGCCCCCTACGACGGGCCCGTCGCGGCGGTCCGGGCGGTCGCCGCCGAGGGGCGGTGCGTCGAGGGCGGAATCGACGCGGACGCCCAGGCGCTCATCGACGGCGACGACGAGACCATCTGGCGCTGCCGCGGCCGGGGCGTCGACGAGGCGGCCACGTTCACGTTCCCCGGGCCGCGCCCACTGGTCGGGCTCCGGCTGGTCAACGGCAACACGGTGTGGACCGACCGCTACCTGGCGGAGCGGCGCATCGTCGGGATCCGGTGGACGTTCGCCGACGGCTCCTACTTCGACCAGGGGCTGGTCGCCAACGACCGCAACCCGCAGGAGGTGCGCTTCCCGGAGGTGACGACGGACCAGGTGACGTTCCAGATCCTCGAGGCGACCGTGCCGGGGTCCGGAGCGCCGTCGGCCGACGCGGTCTCCATCAGTTCCCTGGAGTTCCTGGGCCCGGCCCGATAGTCAGTCCCAGTCCTTGGTGTCGATGAGGATCGTCACCGGCCCGTCGTTGACCGACGCCACGCGCATGTGTGCGCCGAAGCGCCCCCGCTCGACGTGCGCGCCCAGCGCCTCGAGGTCGCGGCAGAGCTGCTCGACCAGTGGCTCGCCCACATGCCCGGGCGCGGCCCTGCTCCACGACGGGCGACGCCCCTTCCTCGTCGACGCGTACAGCGTGAACTGGCTGACGACCAGCAGCGGAGCCCCGACGTCCGAGGCCGAGAGCTCGCCGTCGAGGATCCGCAGGCCCCAGATCTTGCGGGCCAGCGCGGCGGCGTCGTCGGCCGTGTCGTCGTGTCCTACGCCGGCCAACACGAGCAGCCCGGGCCGCCCGAGCCGGCCGACCACCTCGCCGTCGACCTCCACCGACGCCTCCGCCACCCTGGTCACCACCACGCGCATGGGCCCATTGTGGCCGGTTCGTATACTGGCCCGCATGGCCGCGGTCCTGGTGTGGGTGCTGATCGTCGCCTCCGCGGCAGTGTGCGTGGGGGCGCTGGTGGCGCTGTGGTCCACCTTGGCGGGCCTGTGGCGACAGCTTCGAGGAGACACGCGTGAACATTGACATCGAGGTGCCTGAGGGCCTGAACCCTGCGCTGACCGCGCTCGGCTGGCTGGTCGGCCGGTGGGAGGGCACCGGCAACGGGACGGACCACGAGGGCAACGCCTTCGAGTTCGAGCAGCGCATCGAGTTCAGCCACAACGGTGGCGACTACCTCTACTACGCCTCGCAGACCTTCCTGCTGGAGACCGACGGCGCCGGACAAGTGCCGCTCAGCATGGAGACGGGCTTCTGGCGGCCCAAGCCGGACGCGTCGCTCGAGGTCGTGCTGACCAGCGCCGAGGGCTGGACCGAGGTGCTGATCGGCAAGATCCAGGTGACCCGGATCGACCTGCTGAGCGACGCCGTCGTCCGGACGGAGACCGCCGCGGTCGGGCACTCGGCCGGGCAGCGCCTCTACGGCAAGGTCGAGGGCGACCTCATGTACGCCCTGGACCGCGCCACCACCGAGCACGAGCTCCGGCCCCACATGTGGGCCCGCCTCAAGCGGATCTGACGTGGCGGTCGCGGTGGAGTCCGGTGTGGATGCCGGCCTCACCTGGCACTTCGGCAATCCGGTGACCGAGGCACGCGCCCTGGCGGCGGGCGACGGGGTGGTAGCGCTCGGCAACCGTGAGGTCGTCGAGGTCACGGGCCCGGAGCGCCTCACGTGGCTGCACGCGCTGACGACGCAGCACCTCTCCGGCCTGCGGCCGGGGGAGTCCACCACGGCGCTCATCCTGTCCCCGACCGGCCACATCGAGCATGTGTTGCACGGCGTCGACGACGGCACGTCCTTCCTCGCCTGGACCGAGCAGGGGCGGGCCGCGGAGCTGGTCGACTTCCTGGGGCGGATGCGGTTCGCGACGCGGGTCGACGTGCAGATCCGCACCGACCTGACGATGGCCTGGGCCGGCCACCGGGTGGAACTGGACCCGGCCTGGCGCGTGCGGGACTCCGAGCTGGGCGGGCTCGACGTGTTCCTGCCCGCGCAGGCGAAGCTGGCCGACACCGTCGGGACGTGGGCGTTCGAGGCGATGCGCATCGCCGCGGGCGTGCCGCGGATCTTCGTCGACACCGACCACAGGACCATCCCGAACGAGATCGGCCTCGTGGGGACACACCTCGACAAGGGCTGCTACCGCGGACAGGAGACGGTCGCCCGGGTGCACACGCTCGGCCGCCCGCCGCGCCGTCTGGTGCAGCTGCATCTCGACGGCTCGATGTCGGCGCTGCCGGCGCCTGGCGACGCGCTCGAGCTCGACGGCCGGACCGTCGGATTCGTCGGGTCGGCGGCCCGGCACCATGAACTCGGCCCCATCGCGCTGGGCCTGGTGAAGAGGTCGGTCCCCGTGACCGCGCAGCTGCTGGCCGGCGGCATCCCGGCCACCCAGGAGGCCCTCGTGGATCCGGACGTCGGCCTGCACGTGCGCCCGCTGCTCGGCTGACCCGGCCCCCGGGTGGCATCATCTCCCACGTGCACATCGAGGAGGGGCGCAACCACACGGTCGACGTGGTGCGCGTGCTGTCGGTCGCGGTGGTGGTGGTCTTCCACGGCTTCATCTACCAGGCGTCGCTGACGCCCGAGGGATCGCTCCGCGCCGAGATGTGGGCGCCGCCGATCTGGGTGTGGGGGCTGTCCTGGCTGCTGATGTCCATGCCGGCGTTCTTCGCCTGCGGCGGGTTCGCCAACGCGCTCATCGTCGACAAGATGGTCTCGCGCGGTACCGGCTTCTCGCACTACCTCGCCAATCGCGGCCGCCGGTTGACCGGGGGGTTGACGCTCTTCGTCACGTTCTTCGCGGCCATCGCCACCGTCATCGCATGGGTAGGGTTTCCGGACGTCGCCGCGGAGGTCAGCCGCACGCTGATGTTCCTGCTGTGGTTCATCTCCGTCTACCTGGTGATCGTCCTGGTGGCCCCCTTCATGGTGCGGCTGCACGACCGCTTCGGGGCGTGGGTCGTGGTCGCGATGCTGCTCGCCATCGTCGTCGTCGACCGGTTCCACCTCGGGTTCGGCCGGCACGACATCGGCCAGCTGAACATGTTCCTCGTGTGGCCGCTGTGCCATCAGGTCGGCATCGGCTACCAGCGCGGCTGGTTCCGGCGGGGCCGGGTCTGGGGCGCGTGGACGGTCCTCTTCGGCTCGGCGGCCGCGATCGGCGCGCTCATCGCGTGGTTCGGCTACCCGGCGTCCGCCGTCGGATTCGCCAACGCGCCGTCGGCCAACCACCTGCCGCCGACGCTGGCCATGGCGCTGCTGGGAGTCGCGCAGGTGGCGGCGATGGGCCTCGTGGAACGCTCCCGGATCTTCGCCCGGCCGGGCGAACGCGCCCAGGCGGTGCTGTCGCGGATCAGCGCGCTCATGATGACGGTGTACCTGTGGCACGTCCCCTGCCTTCTCGTGGGGGGCGGTGGGTTGCTGCTGCTGGCGCGGATGGTGCCGGACGCGGCCCCGGTGCTGCTGTCGCAGCCGGTGGTGCTCCTGGTGGGCATCGTCCTCATCGTCACGCTGGTGCCGCTGATCGGGCTGCTCGAGTACCGGCTCATCCCGCCGCTGGGAACCACTCAGGACCGGTATCTGGCGCTGCTGTCGTTCATGCTCATGATCGCCGGCTCCATGCTGGTGTGGCACCACGGCACCGCGCTGCACTGGCGCTACCCGTTGTCGACGGTGGGCGTCGTCGCGATCTGGGCCGGAGCGTCGACCATGGTCAGGGCGTCCCGGCCCGCCGGCGTCGAGCGGGTGGCGGCCGATCCCCTCAAGCAGGGACGATCCCCGAAGGCGTCGGCCTCCGGGGATCGTGGGGTCGGTCGGGTCAGCTGAGGGCCGCGAGCGCCGCGTCGTAGTCCGGCTCCTCGGACGACTCAGCGACCTGCTCGGTGTAGACCACGCGGCCCTCGGCGTCCACGACGACCACGGCGCGCGACAGGAGCCCGCGGATGGGGCCATCGGTGTAGGTGACGCCGTAGCGCTGCCCGAAGTCCGAGCGGAAGTCCGAGGCGACGTCGACGTTGTCGATGCCCTCGGCGCCGCAGAACCGCTTCTGCGCGAACGGCAGGTCCTTGGACACGTTGAGCACCGTGACTCCGTCGAGGCCCGCCGCCTTCTGGTTGAAGGCCCGCACGCTGTTGGCGCAGGTCCCGGTGTCCAGGGAGTGGAAGATGTTGAGCACGAGCGTGCGTCCGGCGTAGTCCGCCAGGGTCACGGGGGAGAGGTCCGGGCCCGTGAGCTCGAAGTCCGGGGCGGGCGAGCCCACGGAGGGCAGCTCGCCGACGGTGTGGATGGGGTTGCCTTTGAAGGTGATCTCAGCCATGGAACCGATCTTTGCCGATGGACCCAAATCCCGCCAGGGTCCCGTCGTCCCGTTCGCCGTGGGCGCACCCGCGTTGAGCCTGACACGCGGCGTGCGGGGGTCGGTTGAGCCTGACTCGCGGCTCGTCGGGGTTCGACGAGCCTGCGGCTGGTCTCGACCCCGGAATCCAGCCTGCCAGCGTTGCCATCGGCGTCGAGCCTTGGCGCAGGCTCATTCGGCGGGCCGGTTCGGGCGCGTTCAACTCCCGTTCACCGCGACGTGGTGAACTTGGCCCATGAGTCAGAACCTCCGCGAGTACATCGACCATTTGCGCGCCGAGGGATACGCAGTGGCCGACGTGCACGGCGAGGATCCGTACCTCATCGACCCGATGGGCAACGCCGTCGAGACCTGGCGCGACCGCTACCCGTACGAAGAACTCCTCGACCGCACCGAATACGAGGTGGAGAAACGGCAGCTGCAGATCGAGCTGCTGAAGTTCCAGTACTCGGCCCAGGACCACGGCACCAAGCACGTCATCCTGTTCGAGGGCCGCGACGCCGCCGGCAAGGGCGGCGCCATCAAGCGATTCACCGAGCACCTCAACCCGCGCACCGCCCGCGTGGTGGCGCTCGCCGCGCCGACCGAGCGCGAGCGCGGCCAGTGGTACTTCCAGCGCTACGTCCAGCACCTGCCGACGGCGGGGGAGATCGTGCTGTTCGACCGCTCCTGGTACAACCGCGCCGGAGTCGAGCGCGTCATGGGCTTCTGCACCGACGAGGAGTACGAGACGTTCGTGCGTCAGGCGCCGGTGTTCGAGGAGATGCTCATCGAGTCCGGCATCACCGTGACCAAGCTGTGGTTCTCCGTGACGCAGCGCGAGCAGCGGACCCGCTTCGCGATCCGGCAGATCGACCCGGTGCGGCGGTGGAAACTCTCGCCGATGGACCTGGAGTCGCTGGGCCGGTGGGAGGACTACACCGCTGCGAAGACCGCGATGCTCAAGCACACCGACACCGGCAGCGCGCCCTGGTACCGCATCAAGTCCAACGACAAGAAGCGGGCCCGGCTCAACGCCATGCGGCTCTTTCTGGACCTGCACGACTACGACGGCAAGGATCCGGCGGTCATCAAGCCGACGGACCCGCTCATCGTGCAGCGTGGCCGCAAGAAGTGGGCCCGGGCCGACGAAGTGACCGACCGGGCCGCGAACGCGGCGCTGGAGCTCGACGACGAGGGAGACGACGAATGACCGACACCGACCGCAGGCCCAGCGTCCTGTTCGTCTGCGTCAAGAACGGCGGCAAGAGCCAGATGGCAGCGGCGCTGGCCAAGCTGCACTCGCAGGGCGCCGTCGATGTCTACTCCGCCGGAACAAAGCCCGGGTCGGCGCTGAACGAGGAGTCGCGGGCGAGCGTCGAGGAGGTCGGTGCCACGTTCGACGGCGAGTACCCCAAGCCGCTCGACGAGGATCTGCTGCGCTCCGCGGACCGCGTGGTGCTGGTTGGCGGGGAGGCCGAGGTGGCGCCCGTGGAGGGCATGCGCGGCACGATCGAGACGTGGATCACCGACGAGCCGTCGCTGCGCGGCATCGACGGCGGGGAGCGCATGCGACTGGTCCGCGACGACATCGACCGCCGCGTCCGCGCCCTGGTGGCGGAGCTCGTCGGCGCCTGATCAGGGCAGCTCGCCCAGCGCCCTCATGGTGTCGACGAGCGGGCGCAGCTGGTTCGTGCGGATCCGCTGCGAGTTCGCCGAGGGGCTGATGCCCTCGCGCTCCGCCGCCGCGGCGTTGTCGAGGCCCTCCCACAGCCCCCGCAGCGTGCCGACCACGGCGGGCCGCAACCGGGCGATGTGGGCGTCGACCAGCCGCGCCGTCGGATCGGCCAGGGGGTCGGCCGCAGGCCGCTCGTCGCGGATGGCGGTGCGGACCGCCTCGTACCCGGGCCGGGTGGACCGTTCCGCGACCCAGTCGATCGCCTCTCTCGCGAGCCACCACGCCGAGCCGTCCTGGATCCGGCGCGCCGCGTCGACGACGATCACCTCGCCTCCGCCCAGCCCGCAGCGCACGTCCCAGCCGGGGGCGAGGGTGAGCCGCAGTGTGAACGCCGCGCTCAGCGCGTCGCCCAGGGAGCGGTAGACGCCCTGGAGCTCGTCGCCGACGGTGGGGTACAGGGGATCGACGGCGGGGACGGCCGCGTTCGCCGCGTCGGCGGCGGCCAGGATCGCGGCATGGAGGGCCGAGCGGTCGGCGGCCCGGGAAGCGACGACGTCGATCAACAGCGCGATGCGAAGGGGGGCATCCATGTGTCGACACTACCTGAATCTTGACAGAATGTAGATTAAACCTGAACGGGGGATGTCCGGGCTCCCGTGTAGCGTGCTCGGCATGGACTGGATGCTGATCGGCCGGGGCGCGACGGTCGTCGTCGCGGGGATCCTGGCGACGTTCGGCAATCCCGTGGTCCGAGGCCTGCTGCGGCGCATGGATCGCCCGCCGCGCGTGGACGACGCCGACGTCGCTGTCGCCCGGGCCAACCTGGGGCTGGCGGCGGCGCAGCGGGAGCTCCCGGGGGGCCGGTGGATCGGCATGCTTGAGCGGCTCGCGGTCTACGCCTGCATCGTGACGGGATTCCCGGCGGGCATCGCCATGGTGCTGGCCGTCAAGGGCCTCGGCCGCTACGCGGACCTCGCCACCTCCGACACGCCCCGGACGGGCGAGCTCTTCATCGTGGGCACGTTCGCGAGCCTGCTGTGGGCGGCGCTGTGGTCCGGCGTCGGCTGGCTCGCGGTCTGGTGGTTCTGACGGGCCGGCGCACCGGCCCGTCACCACTCAGTTGCGCTTGGCGCGGTTGCGTTCCTTAGCTCGGTCGTTGCCGTTGAGCGTGACCTTGCGGATGCGGACGGCAGACGGGGTCACCTCGAGGCACTCGTCGCCGGCGCAGAACTCCAACGCCTGCTCCATGGACATCTGCTTGGCGGGGATCAGCCGCTCGAGCTCGTCGCCCGTGGAGGAGCGCACGTTGGTGAGCTTCTTCTCCTTGGCCGGGTTGACGTCCATGTCCTCGGCGCGCGGGTTCTCGCCGACGATCATGCCCTCGTACACCTCCATGCCGGGCGAGACGAACATCGTGCCGCGCTCCTGCAGGTTGAACAGGGCGTAGGCGGTGACGACGCCCTGCCGGTCCGCGACCAGCGAGCCCGTGGGCCGCGTCCGGAAGTCGCCGGCCCACGGCTCGTAGCCCTCGCCGACGTGGTGCATGATGCCGGTGCCGCGGGTCTCGGTGAGGAACTCGGTGCGGAACCCGATGAGTCCGCGGGCGGGGATGATGAACTCCATGCGCACCCAGCCGGTGCCGTGGTTGACCATCATCTCCATGCGCCCGCGGCGCAGCCCCATCAGCTGGGTCACCACGCCCACGAACTCCTCGGGGATGTCGATGGTGAGGCGCTCGATGGGCTCGTGGACCTTGCCGTCGACGAGCTTGGTCACGACCTGCGGCTTGCCGACCGTCAGCTCGAAGCTCTCGCGCCGCATCATCTCCACCAGGATGGCCAGCTGCAGCTCGCCGCGACCCTGCACCTCCCAGGTGTCGGGCCGCTCCGTGGGGTTGACCCGGATGGACACGTTGCCGACCAGCTCCTGGTCGAGGCGGGCCTTGACCAGCCGGGCCGTGAGGTTCTTCCCGGACTGGCCCGCCAGCGGCGAGGTGTTGATGCCGATCGTCATCGAGATCGACGGCTCGTCGACGTGGATGAGCGGCAGCGGCTTCGGGTTCTCCGGGTCCGACAGCGTCTCGCCGATCATGATCTCGGGGATGCCGGCGATGGCGACGATGTCGCCCGGCCCTGCCTTCTCGGCCGGCACCCGGTCCAGGGCCTCGGTCATGAGGAGCTCGGTGAGCTTGACGTTCTGGATGCTGCCGTCGCCCTTGCACCACGCCACCTGCTGCCCACGGCGGAGCTCGCCGGAGACGATGCGGCAGAGCGCCAGACGCCCGAGGTACGGGGAGGCGTCGAGGTTGGTCACGTGCGCCTGCAGGACCTCGCCCTCCTCGTAGACCGGGGCGGGGATGTGCTCCATGAGCGCGTCGAACAGCGGTTCGAGGTTGGGGCTGTCGGGCATGCCGCCGTCGTCGGGCTGCGTCATCGAGGCGCGGCCGGCCTTCGCCGAGGCGTAGACGATGGGGAAGTCGAGGACGTGCGCTGCGTCGTCGTCGATGAGGTCCATGAACAGGTCGTAGGTCTCCTCGACGACCGCGGAGATCCGCGCGTCCGGCCGGTCCACCTTGTTGACCACCACGATGATGGGGAGGTTCTTGGCCAGCGCCTTGCGCAGCACGAACCGGGTCTGGGGGAGGGGGCCTTCGGACGCGTCGATCAGCAGGACCACGCCGTCGACCATCTCGAGGCCGCGTTCGACCTCGCCGCCGAAGTCGGCGTGGCCGGGGGTGTCGATGATGTTGATCGTTACGCCGGTGCCGTCGGGGCGGATGTGCCGGACGCCGGTGTTCTTCGCGAGGATCGTGATGCCCTTCTCGCGCTCGAGGTCCATCGAGTCCATGACACGGTTGTTGACGTCGGACCCCTCGCGGAAGGCGCCGGACTGCCACAGCATGGCGTCGACGAGCGTCGTCTTTCCATGGTCGACGTGGGCGACGATGGCGACGTTTCGCAGGTCTTGGCGTGTGGGCATGGGTGATCTCCCGGGGGATCGACGGTGGAGGGCCGCGGACGAGTCTACGGCCAGCGGGGCGCCTGCCACGATTCCTGGCCAGCTGCAACGAGACTGGAGCGCATCGCGTTGAGGGAGGGTGTGAGCGTGTCCACGTCGTTCGACGCCTGGGTGGTGTCGTCGCAGCCGAAGCTCCTGGCCTACGCGTATCTGCTGTGCGCGGACCGGGAGGAGGCCCGCGACGTCGTCCAGGACGTCTACAGCCGCCTGGTTCGGCGGTACGACCGCCTAGCTGACGACGGCGGGATCGACGCCTACGCGCGGCGGTCCGTCACGAACGAGGTTGCCTCGCGGCGTCGCCGACGCCGTCCGGTGACGGTCCCACTGATCAGCGAGCCCGCTGTCGCGGCGGTGGCCGACCGGGTCCCCGATCGGATGCTGGCCTGGCGTCTGTGTCAGGAGCTGCCCACGGCCCAGCGGGCTGCTGTCGTGCTGCGGTTCTTCGACGACGCCAGCTACGCCGAGATCGGCAGGATCCTCGGCATGCCAGAGGCCACCGCGCGCTCACACGTCCACCGCGCCCTCGCCGCGTTGCGGGAGCGCCTGACCGAGGAGGATTCCCGATGAGTGACCGCGCCGAACAGGCCTTCCGCGACGCCTTCGCCGAGCAGGCGCGGGTGCCGCTGGGCAGGGTGGCGCCCAAGCCGCCGCACCGGCCGCACCGCGCGTGGGCCGTCGCTGCGGCGGTCGCGGCCGTGGCCCTCGCAATCCCCCTGGCGGTCGTGCTCGGCACCCGTCCCGTCCAGGTCGCGACTCCCGCGGTTCCCGCGACCGTCAGCGGGCTGCCTGCGCCGGAGGAGGGCTGGCGGTGGGTGTCGCGGGGCGACGTCGCCGTCCAGGTCCCGGACGAGTGGGGGTGGAGCGACTACGCGTGGACACCGTGGTGCCTGGGCGAGACTCCGGAGCCTCAGCCCCCCGCTACTCCGTTCGTCTCCACGCCCGTCGGCCCCGTCGCCGCGATCGCCTGCCCCGAGTGGCAGCCCGAGTGGGTCCAGACCTACCTGGACTTCGCCGATCCTGCCGCCGAGCCTCCGAGCCTCACGCCGGTGCTCAGCCGAACCGTCGGAACCACCGACGTGCGGGTGGTGCTGCGAGCGGACGCGACCGCCGCCGACGAGGCGGTGGCCCAAGGGATCCTGGACTCCGCGACGGTGTTCGAGCGGGACGCCGCGGGGTGCGCCCCGGTCGCGCCCTTCGCCGACCTCGAGGCGCGCCCGGAGGCGTGGGACGTGACCGGCGCAGAGGGCGTCGTGGAGGTGGGGCTGTGCCGGTATCTGGACTACGCGCTCGAGGCCGACCGCCCCAATCTGACGGCGTCGCGGGTCCTCGGTGGTGAGGAGGCCGGGGCGCTCATCGCCGCGGTCGCCGCCGCACCCGAGGGCGTCAGCGGGAACCCCGCCGACTGCCTGTCTGACTACGACCAGCGCTCCGGGCTTGTCCTGAGGGTGCTTGACGCCACGGGGGTCCACGACGTCTACCTCCGCGTCGACGGGTGCCGCAACCTCGGCTTCGACGACGGCACCACCCGCAGGGAACTCACCCGTGACGGGTGCACCCCCGTCTTCGCGGCACCGCCCCTCAGATTCGACGGGGGGCAGCCGGAGGCGGTGTCGGCCTGTTTCGCGGGCGAGTGAGCCTCAGCCGATCCGGAGTTCGCCCATCTCGTCCCAGCCGGCGCCGTCGATGGTGCGGGAGATGATCTTCGGCGTGGCCACCAGGTGGGGGCGCATCGCCTCAAGGCCCTGCGGGAAGTGGGCGGAGTTGACGTGGGCCGCGCCGGCGTCGCCGTCGCGGAACGCCTCCACCAGCACATACTCGTTCGGGTCCTCGACGCTGCGCGACCACTCGAACCAGAGGTTGCCCTCCTCAGCGCGGGTGGCCTGCGTGAACGGCGCGACGATGTCCATCCACCGCTCGGCGGACTCGGGCTTGACCTGGTACTTGACGACGATGAAGATCATGGGCCAAGCCTAGCCAGCGGGCTGGGCGAGCACCTGGTACGCGGTCTCCGACGAGTCCCGCAGGAATTGGGCGCAGCGCTCCTGCTCCTCGGCCTCCCCGATCCGGCCCGCCGCGACGCTGAGCGCCCACAGCGCGCGCAGGAAGCCGCGGTTCGGCTCGTGTTCCCACGGGATCTGGCCCGACCCCTTCCAGCCGTTGCGGCGCAGCGTGTCCAGGCCGCGGTGGTAGCCGGTCCGGGCGTACGCGTAGGCAGCGACCGCGCTGCCGAGGTCGTCCTCGGTGAGGCAGGTCTCGGCCAGCAGCGCCCAGCACAGCGACGACGCCGGGTGGTGAGCGACCACGTCCAGGAACCGCTCCTTGCCGTGTTCGGCGATGGCGGCCAACGCCGGGTCCTCCGGCAGGCGCACGACGACGTCGGAGGCCATGAGGTTGGGATGCGTGTCGCTCATGGCGCTCAGCCTAGCGACGCTGGTTCAGAGCTCGCCGAAACCCGCCGAGATGAGCGCCACGAGGGTGTCGACGGCCTCGCGGGCCTGCGGGCCCGTCGCGGTCAGCCGGAGGGTGTCGCCCTTGCGGGCGTTGAGCGTGGCGAGCCCGATGCTGCTGGTGGCCTTCACGGGGCCGGCGTCCCCGTTGCGCAGCTGGATGTCCGCGTCGAAGCGACGGGCCTCCGCCACGAACAGCGCCGCGGGACGCGCGTGCAGCCCCGTCTCGTTGACGAGCACGGCCTCGCCCGACACATCCCCGTCGCCGCTGGGCGGGGGTTCGGCGGGGGCGTCGCCGCCGGTGGTCATGCCGAGGGCGGCGAGTTTCGGCGACAACGCAGCCTCGGCCTCCTCCGCGACCTCGGCGAGCGTGGCCCCGCCCACGGCGCGGACCACGGCCGCCGTCAGCCCCTCGACGAAGGGCGCGGCCAGGATCCGCACGGTGCCCTCTGCGCGGCCCGCGAATTCGACGCCCATCTCGGCGCTCATCAGCGCCGATCCCATGTCGACCAGCACCGCGACACCGGCGCCCCGGTCCACCTCGGTGATGGCCGCGGCGACCGCCGCGGCGTCCGTGCCGAGCCCGCCGTCGGGCATACCGGCCGCGACCGCCACCGGCGGCGGGTCCTCGTGCACCATCTGCATGGCTAGATCGACGGCGGCATCGGCCAGCGCGCGACTGTGCGACACGACGACGATCCCGACGGCCATCAGGCGCCGATCACATCGGCCAGGGCATCGAACAGGTACGTCGACGACGTGGCCCCCGGATCCTGGTGGCCGGCGGATCGCTCGCCCAGGTAGCTGGCGCGCCCCTTCTTCGCGACCATCGGCGTGGTGGCGTCGCGACCGGCGGCTGCCGCCTGCGCGGCCGCCGCGACGGCGTCGTGCAGGTCCGATCCGTCGGTCAGAGCCGCGTCGTACGCGTCCAGCGCCGGCGCGAGCGCGTCCACCATCGTCTTGTCCCCGAGCTCGGTCTTGCCGCGCGCGACGAGCCCCTCCAGCCCGGCACGCAGCGCCTTGCCGAAGTCCTCCGCGCTGAGCTCGACGACGCTGCCGGTGGCCATGCCCATCTTCATGAGCAGGGTCCCGTACAGCGGCCCCGAGGTGCCGCCGACGGTGCTCACCAGCGTCATGCCCGCCTTCTTCAGCAGGGCGTCGATCGTGGTGGCGTCGTCGACGTGCGTGAGGACCGCCGCGGTGCCGCGGGCCATGTTGGCGCCATGGTCCGCGTCACCGATGGCCGAGTCGAGTTCGGTGAGATAGGTCTTGTGCTCGTCGACGATGGCGGCATACCGGCGCAGCCAGTCGGCGAGCAGGTCCAGAGTCAGTAGTTGTTCGCTCACAGACCCCACCGTAGACCTGCGGTCTTGACCGGGGCGTCCCAGAGGCGAATCATCTCCTCGTCCGCCTTGACCAGGGTGAGTGAGCAACCGGCCATGTCCAGGCTGGTGATGTAGTTGCCCACCAGGTTGCGGCTGATCTCGACGCCCGCCTCCTTGAGCAGCGCCACGACCTCGCCGTACATGAGGTACAGCTCGATGAGCGGCGTGCCGCCCATGCCGTTGAGCATGGCGATCACCGGCGAGCCGGTGAAGTCGAGGTCCTGCAGGATCGGGTCGACGAGTTGCTTGGCGATCGACTTCGCGTCGCCGATCGGCTCGCGGTGCCGGCCGGGCTCGCCGTGGATGCCGATGCCGATCTCCATCTGGTCCTCGGGCAGGTCGAACGTGGGCTTCCCGGCCGACGGGACGGTGCACGAGGTGAGCGCCATGCCCATGGAGCGGCCGTTGTCGGCCACCTTCTGCGCGAGTACCTTCACCGCGCCGAGGTCCTGGCCCTCCTCCGCGGCCGCGCCGACGATCTTCTCCAGCAGCACCGTGGTGCCGACGCCGCGGCGGCCGGCCGTGTAGAGGGAGTCCTGCACCGCGACGTCGTCCGCGACGACGACCGTCTCGACGGGGATGCCCGCGTCGGCGGCCATCTCGGCGGCCATCTCGAAGTTCATGATGTCGCCGGTGTAGTTCTTGACGATGTGGAGGACGCCGGCGCCGGTGTCGACGGTGGTGGTGGCCTCGAGCATCTGGTCCGGCGTGGGGGAGGTGAACACCTGCCCGGCGCACGCGGCGTCGAGCATGCCGACCCCGACGAAGCCGCCGTGCATCGGCTCATGTCCCGAACCACCACCGGAGATGATGGCGACCTTGCCCGCCTCCTTGGGCGTGGCGCGGTAGATGACCCGGTTCGCGTGGTCCACGCGGACGTTGCCGTCCGACGCCTCGACGCCCTTGAGTGCGTCGGCGATCACGTCGTCGGGGGAATTGATGAGCTTCTTCACGGTCCCTGACCTCCTGCGTCGTTGCGGGGATGCATCGATCCTGATTCCCCACAGTGATGCTAGGCAAGAGGACTGACCTTTCGTGCAGATTCCCGCCAGGCCATGCCACCGATGTGCGCGCGGGCGCGCCCCTCGCGTGCCGCCGCGGGCCAGAATGGGGGCATGAGCATCGTCAGCTGCGTCTCGTGTGGTGCCAAGAACCGGGTCCCCGCCGCCGCCTCCGGGCTGCCCCGGTGTGCGAAGTGCAAGGCGGACCTGCCCTGGCTGGTCGAGGGCACCGACCGCGACTTCGACGCCGTCGCGGCGACCAAGGTCCCCGTCGTCGTGGACCTCTGGGCACCGTGGTGCGGGCCCTGCCACATGGTGGCGCCGGTCCTGGAGAAGCTGTCGCGGGAGCGCGCCGGGCGGCTCAAGGTCGTCAAGGTCAACGTCGACGACAACCGCGAGGTCCAGGCCCGGTTCGGTGCCATGAGCATCCCCACGCTCGTGCTGCTGCGTGACGGGCGGGAGGTGTCGCGGCAGGTGGGCGCCCTCCCGGCGCGGGAGCTGGAACGCTGGGTGGACCAGCACAGCGCCTGAGCGTCCGGCAGCGCCCCGCGGCCCCGCCGGCGACACGAGGGTCCGTTAGACTGCCCCGGTCAGGCCCCCGCGGAGAGCAGGGGCTTCATCCATGTGTGTGGAGGTGGCGAGATGCCGAGCGTTGTCGTGGTCGGTGCTCAATGGGGAGACGAAGGCAAGGGCAAGGCGACGGACCAGCTGGGGGACCGCGTCGACGTCTGCGTGCGCTACTCGGGCGGTAACAACGCCGGTCACACGCTGGTGGTCGGCGGCGAGAAGTTCATCCTCCACCTGCTGCCGTCGGGCATCCTCAACCCCGGCACCACGACGGTGATCGGCAACGGTGTGGTGGTGGACCTCGACGTCCTGGCCGAGGAGCTGCATGTGCTCGCGTCGCGCGGCGTCGACGTGCCGCATCCGCTGATCTCCGCCAACGCCCACATCATCACCGAGTACCACAAGGTCCTCGACAAGGTCACCGAGCGCTTCCTCGGGAAGCGGCGCATCGGTACCACCGGCCGCGGCGTCGGGCCCTGCTACTCGGACAAGGTCAACCGGCTCGGCATCCGGGTCCAGGACATCCTCGACGAGTCGATCCTCCGGCAGAAGGTCGAGGCCGCGCTGGATCAGAAGAACCAACTGCTGGTGAAGGTGTACAACCGGCGCGAGATCATCGCCGAGGAGGTCGTGCAGGCACTGCTCAAGCACGCCGACACCATCCGGCCCCACATCGTCGACTCCGGCCGCTACGTCAACGACGCGCTCGACGCCGGAAAGGTCGTCCTGTTCGAGGGGGCGCAGGCGCACCACCTCGACGTCGACCAGGGCACCTACCCGTACGTGACGTCGTCGAACCCGACGGCGGCTGGCGCGACCACCGGCGGCGGCGTCGGCCCCACGCGCATCGACCGCACCATCGGCATCGCCAAGGCCTACACCACACGCGTCGGCGAGGGCCCGTTCCCCACCGAGCTGTTCGACGAGGACGGCGAGAAGCTGCGCACCATCGGCGCCGAGTTCGGCGCCACCACGGGCCGCCCCCGCCGCTGCGGATGGTTCGACGCCGTGCTGGTCGAGCAGGCCGTGAAGATCAACGGCTTCACCGACATCTTCCTCACCAAGCTCGACATCCTCAGCGGCTGGGACAAGATCCCCGTGTGCGTGGCCTACGACGTCGACGGCGTCCGGCACGACGTCATGCCCATGACGCAGTCGGAGTTCCACCACGCCAAGCCCGTCTACGAATACCTCGACGGCTGGACCGAGGACATCAGCGGCTGCCGCAGCTTCGACGAGCTGCCCCCGACCTGCCAGGCGTACGTGCGCCGCCTCGAGGAGCTCATCGGGTGCCGGATCAGCGGCATCGGGGTGGGCCCCGGCCGCGAGCAGTCGGTCGCCATCCACGACCTCATCTAGGAGACGCCCGTGAAGATCCTCCTGCTCGGCTCGGGCGGACGCGAGCACGCGCTCGCCCGCTCCCTGGCCGCCGACCCGTCCGTGACCGAGCTGCACGCCGCCCCCGGCAACCCGGGCATCGGGCGCCTCGCGACCCTGCACGCCGTCGACCCGGCGTCGCCCGAGGCCGTCGTCGACGCCGCCCGCGCGCTGGGCGTCGACCTCGTCGTCATCGGGCCCGAGGCACCGCTCGTGGCCGGGGTCGCGGACGCGCTGCGCGCCGCGGGGATCGACACGTTCGGACCGGACCGCGCCGCCGCCGAGCTCGAGGGATCGAAGGCATTCGCCAAGGACGTCATGCTCGCCGCGGGAGTCCCGACGGCGGACGCCCGCGTCTGCACGACGCCGGAGGAGGCCGCGGCCGCGCTCGACGAGTTCGGCGCGCCCTACGTGGTCAAGAACGACGGGCTGGCTGCAGGCAAGGGCGTCGTCGTCACCGAGGACCGCGAGGCGGCCCTCGCGCACGCCGCGGCGTGCGGGCGCGTCGTCATCGAGGACTACCTCGACGGACCCGAGGTGTCGCTGTTCGCGATCTGCGACGGCGAGCGCGCGCTTCCGCTGCTGCCCGCGCAGGACTACAAGCGCGTCGGCGACGGCGACGCCGGGCCCAATACGGGCGGGATGGGCGCGTACAGCCCGCTGGCCTGGGCGGATCCCGGGCTCACCGGGCAGATCATGCGCGAGGTCGTCGAGCCGACGCTGGCCGAGATGAACCGGCGCGGCACGCCCTTCGTCGGGCTGCTCTACGCGGGGCTGGCGCTGACGTCGCGCGGGCTGCGGGTGGTCGAGTTCAACGTCCGCTTCGGTGACCCGGAGACCCAGGCCGTGCTCGCGCTGCTCGAGACCCCGCTGGCGGGCGTGCTCCGCGCGGCGGCGCGCGGCGAGTTGGACACGGTCGGCGCTCTCGCCTGGCGCGACGGGGCGGCGGTCGTCGTCGTGTCCGCCGCCGCCGGATACCCCGGGACGCCGGCCACAGGCGGCCGCATCACCTTGCCGGACGACGAGGACGACGCCTACATCCTGCACGCCGGGACCCGCCTCAACGGGGACACGCTCGTCGCGGCGGGCGGCCGCGTGCTCGGCACCGTCGGGCGGGGCGCCGACGTCGAGGAGGCCCGGACCCGCGCCTACGCGCTGGCGGCCCGGATCGACTTCCCCGACGGGTTCCACCGCACCGACATCGGCGTCGCCCACTGACCCCGGTCAGGGCAGCAGCGGCGGCACCGCCTCGCGGGGGTGCTTGAGCCACTCCTCGGGGACGCCCAGGCCCTCGGCCAGTTCGCGGGCCTTGGGTCGCAGCTCGCCGCACAGGTCGTCGACGGTGGCCGTGATCGACTTGCTCCGCTTGGCGTCGAACACCTCGTGCTCGAGGAACCAGGCGCGGTTCGCCTCGACGGTGCTGAGCGCGTAGAGGTCGCACACCTTGACCAGGATGGCCTTGATGTAGTCGTCCTCGCACTCCTCGATGCCCTCGATGAACGCCTCGAGCACCACGCGGTCCACGTGAGCCTTCGCGGCCTCGAGCATGTGCGGCTGACAGGCCATGATGGCCGCCTGCTGCTCGGCGCCCTGCAACTTCCCGGCCGCGCGCATGCGCTTGGCCAGGCCCTCGACCGTGTGCTTCTCGCGGAACTCGAACAGCTGCACGTGCCAGCCGCGCGCCCGGATCCGCTCGGACTCGGGCTTGCGGTCCGCCACCGCCACCAGTCGCTCGATGACGGAGCGCGCCGTCGTGCGCTCCAGGACCGTCTGGCCCAGCATCGCGGCGGTCTTCTGGGCGGTGCCTCGGAGATCCATGTCGCCCCACGTCGACTTGTACTCCAGCAGCAGCGCCTTCGCCACCAGCTGCAGCAACACGGTGTTGTCGCCCTCGAACGTGGCGAAGATGTCGGCGTCCTGCCGGGCCATCGTGATGCCGTTGTCCGACATGTATCCCGCGCCGCCGCACGCCTCGCGGGCCTCCTGCATGGAGTCCAGCGCCCAGCGGGTCAGGAGGGCCTTCATGCCGGCGGCCCGGGTCTCGAGCTCGCGGGAGTCGCGGACGTCGCCGTCGCCGTCGGACACCCGCTGCAGCTGCAGCGCCAGCTCGTTCTGCGCGAAGCCGTACGCATAGGCCCGCGCCACGTGGGGGAGGAGGCGGCGCTGGTGCGTGAGGTAGTCGAGCAGGAGGATCTCCTCGCCCAGGCCGGGGCTGCGGAACTGGCGCCGCCGGTCGCCGTAGCGCACCGCGATACTCAGCGCCTTCCGGGCCGCCGAGGCGGCGCCGCCGCCGACGCAGATCCGGCCCCGGACCAGCGTGCCCAGCATGGTGAAGAACCGCGCGTTCTTGCTCTCGATCGGCGAGTGGTACCGGCCCTCCTCGTCGACGCCGCCGTAGCGGTCGAGCAGCATCTCCCGCGGGACGCGGACGTGGTCGAACCGGATCGTGCCGTTGTCGATGCCGAGCAGGCCACCCTTGTGGCCGTGGTCGCCCGTGGTGACGCCGGGCAGGTCAGCGCCCGCCTCGTCGCGGATCGGCACCAGCACCACGTGCACGCCCTGGTGCTCGCCGTCGACGATGAGCTGGCCGAACACGGCGGCCATCCGGCCGTCGCGGGCGGCGTTGCCGATGTAGGCCTTGGTGGCCGATGGCGTCGGTGAGTGCACCTCGAACTCTCCGGTGTCGGGCAGCCAGGTGATGGTGGTCTCGAGCGACTGGACGTCTGAGCCGTGCCCCAACTCGGTCATCGCGAAGCAGCCGAGCAGCTCGGTGCTGATGGCGCCGGGAAGGAACGTGCGGTGGTGGTAGTCGGTGCCGAGGTTCGTGATGGCGCCGCCGAAGAGCCCGTGCTGGACGCCGGTCTTGATCGTGAGGGACAGGTCGCCCATCGCGACCATCTCGAAATTCGCCACGGACGCCGCGACGTTCCCGGTCCCGCCGACCTCCGCGGGGAAGCCCGCGGTGACGAGGTCTCGGTGGGCGAGCCGGACGACGCGGTCCAGGGTCCACTCGCGGGCCTCCTCGACGCTGAGGGCGGTGTCGCGGACGATGTCGTCGGCGGTCACCTCGTCGCGCCAGCGCTGCTTGAGGTCGTGGAACGGTCCGTCCAGGGCTCGGCGGAGGCCTTCACCGGTGGGGGAGAGGGTCATCAGGGTCAACTCCTTCGTTGTGCGTCGAACGCGGGCGTGAACAGTCGGTCGATGTAGTCGACGACCTCGGCGCGGGGTCGTCTGAGGTTGGTGAGGATCCAGCGGTCGGCCACCGCCCAGATGAAGCCGACGGCGCCGTGGCCCCACGTGTTGGCGGGCTCCTCGTCGAGGCCCTCGCGGTGCAGCCAGGCCCGGAACGCGGCCGACACCTCGTTGCCGATGCGGGTGGTGATGGTGAACACCGGGTCGTCGACGGGGGTCTCGCCGGCCGGCCGGGACGCGACGAACAGGTAGAGGTTGCGGTCCCGTTCGACGACGGCGAGGTAGGCGTCGGCGAGGTTGCGCACCAGCTCGCGCGGCTCGAACGACTCGGCGTCGGCAAGGGGCAGCTTGCGCAGGATGAAGTCGTGCACGGACTCGACGACGGCCTGGTACAGGCCGGCCTTGTCCCCGAAGTGCCGGTACAGCACGGTCTTGGATGTGCCGCTCTGGGCGGCGATCTCGTCCATCCCGATGGCCGGTCCGTGGGCGCGGATCGCGCGGACGGCCTCCTCGACGAGCGCGCGGCGGCGCTGGATGTTGTGTTCCTCCCAGCGGGCTGCGCGGCCGTCGGGCGTCGGGGCGACGCCGGTGTCGATCTTCATGACACCAAGAGTATCGGAAACTTTGCGTACCTGCTACTGTGGGTACCGAATAACCCGACTGGGAGGACTCAACGATGACGTCACGCACAGCTGTGGTGGTGGGCGGCAACCGCACACCCTTCGTCAAGGCCGGCGGCCGCTACGCGGACGCCTCCGCGCAGGACCTGCTCACCGCCGCACTCGACGGGCTCGTCGCCCGCTTCGGCCTGGCCGGACAGGAGGTCGGCGAGGTGGTCGCCGGCGCCGTGCTCAAGCACACGCGGGACTTCAACCTCACCCGCGAGGCGGTCCTCGGGTCGGCGCTGTCTCCGCACACGCCCGCGTGCGACCTGCAACAGGCCTGCGGCACCGGGCTCGAGGCCGTCGTCTACGCCAGCAACAAGATCCGCCTGGGGCAGATGGACGTGGCGATCGCCGGCGGGGTCGACTCGGCCTCCGACGCCCCGCTCGTCGTGACCGAACGGCTCCGCAAGGCCATGCTCGCGCTGTCGCGGGCCCGCAGCCTCCCGGACAAGTTGACGGCGCTGGCCCGGATCCGCCCGGCCGACCTGGCGCCGGTGCCCCCGGCCGTGGTCGAGCCCCGCACCGGGCTGAGCATGGGCGAGTCCCAGGCGCTGACCACCGCGAAGTGGGGCATCACGCGCGAGGAGCAGGACGATCTGGCGCTGGCGTCGCACCGCAACCTCGGAGCCGCGTGGGACGCGGGCTTCTTCGACGATCTCGTGACCCCCTACCTCAAGGTCGCCCGCGACTCCATCCTGCGCGCCGACACCTCGAAGGAGGCGCTCGCCAAGCTCCGCACCGTCTTCGGTAAGGGCGAGGCCGCCACCATGACGGCCGGGAACTCGACGGCGCTGACCGACGGCGCTGCGCTGGTGCTGGTGGCCGAGGAGGAGTACGCGCGCGGCCGGGGCTGGCCGGTGTGGGCGAAGGTCGTCGACGCCCAGGTCGCGGCCTCGGACTACGTGACGGGGCGCGAGGACCTGCTCCTGGCCCCGACGAGGGCGATCCCGGTCCTGCTGGAGCGCAACGGCCTGACGCTGGACGACTTCGACTTCTTCGAGTTCCACGAGGCGTTCGCCTCCACGGTGCTGGCCACGCTGAAGGCGCTGGAGCAGAACGGCGTGGGCACCGTGGACCGCTCGAAGCTCAACGTCAAGGGCTCGTCGCTCGCCGCGGGCCACCCGTTCGCCGCGACCGGCGGACGCATCGTCGCCTCCCTGGCGAAGATGCTGCATGAGCGCGGCCCCGGGTCGCGCGGACTGGTGTCGATCTGCGCTGCCGGCGGCCAGGGTGTCGTCGCGATCCTGGAGGCCTGACATGGACGTGTTGGAGAAGCTGTACGCCACCCCCGCGGGGAAGTTCGTCGCCCGGAAGGCCGGCCTCGCCGATCCGCCGCGGCTCCGGCGGGGGCGGGTCCTGCCCACCGGGCCCGTGGTGCTCGCCGAGCTCGACGGCGGCGGCCTGGGCCGGGCCACGCTCGCGCAACTCGGCATCGAGGCGGCTGAGCCGTTGCTGGACCTGCCCGAGTCGCGAACCAAGGACGAGAAGGGCCGCGACGTGCCGCCGCGGTACTCGACGCGCCCGGGCGCGATCGTCGTCGACGCCACCGGCGTGCGGGAGATCACGCAGCTCGAGGGGATCCGCCGGGCGCTGCGCCCGGTCATGCGCTCGCTGGAGGAGTCGGGGCGCGTGATCGTCCTGGCCACGGACGCGGCCGACGTGGAGGGCCTGGAGGCGAAGGCCGTGGCACAGGCCGTCGACGGCGTCAACCGCACCGTGGGCAAGGAGCTGCGCGGCGGCGCGACGGCGAACCTCGTGTTCGTGCGCCGGGGCACGGAGCCCGCCGACCTGGCGTCCACCATGTCGTTCCTCCTGGAGGGTCGCTCGGCGTTCGTCAGCGGGCAGGCCTGGCGCGTGGGGACCGCGGAGCGTCGGCACAGCGTCACGGCCCGGCCGTTCGACGGCCGTGTCGTGGTGGTGACCGGAGCCGCGCGCGGTATCGGTGCGGCGATCGCGCGCACCTTCGCCAGGGACGGGGCGACGGTGGTCGCCGTCGACATCCCCGCGTCGGGTGACGCGCTGGCGTCGGTCGCCAACGAGGTCGGGGGGTCGGCCCTGCAGCTCGACATCACGTCGGGCGACGCGGGCGCCCGCATGGCGGAGCATGTCGCGCGCGTGCACGGCGAGTCGTCGCGGATCTGGGCGGTGGTGCACAACGCCGGCATTACGCGCGACAAGCTGCTGGCCAACCTCGACGAGAAGCGCTGGGCGTCCGTGCTCGACGTCAACCTCGCGGCCGAGATGCGCATCAACGACTACCTCCTCACTCACGACGTCCCCGGCGGGCTCGCCGAGGAGGCGCGCATCGTCGGCATCGCCTCGACCTCCGGCGTCGCGGGCAACAAGGGCCAGACGAACTACGCAGCGTCCAAGGCCGGCGTCATGGGCCTGGTGTGGGCCATGCGGGAGGAACTCGCCGCCCGGCCGATCACCGTCAACGCGGTGGCTCCCGGATTCATCGAGACCGAGATGACCGCCGCCATCCCGTTCGTGCAGCGAGAGATCTTCCGCCGCTCCAACTCGTTGAACCAGGGCGGCCGCCCGGTGGACGTCGCGGAGACCCTCGCGTATCTGTGCGATCCCGCCTCCGGCGGCGTGAACGGGCAGGTCATCCGCGTGTGCGGCCAGAACCTGGTGGGTGCCTGATGGGCCGCGACGTGGTGGTGCTCCCCACCCTCCCGGAGCCGAAGGGCGTCCTCGCGAAGGCGCTGCGGGGACTGACGAAGAAGCCGGGCGACGTGGCCACGCTGCCGGCGCGCACCCACATGGTGATGGAGCACCGGGTGGCGGTGTCGCGGCTGGCGGCCTACTGTGCCGAGACGGGCTTCGCCCTGCGCGACGAGATGCCCGCCACCTGGCTGCACGTGCTGACCTTCCCGCTCCAGATGGAGGCGATGGCCGCGGACGACTTCCCGTTCCCGCTCGCCGGGCTCGTGCACGTCACCAACGACATGACGCTGCACCGTCCCGTCCGGGTGGACGAGGTCCTGCGCGTCTCGGTCCGGGCCGGGAACCTGCAGCCCCACGCGAAGGGCGCCACGTTCGACATGGTGGGCGAGGTGCACGTCGGCGACGAGCGGGTCTGGCACGGCACATCGGTGTATCTGGCGAGCGGGGCCCGCGTGGCCGGCGATGCGCCGCCTCCCGTGCGCCTGGCCGCGCCGTCGGTGGCGCCGTCGCAGGAGTGGCGGTTGCCCGGCGATCTGGGCCGCCGCTACGCGTCCGTGTCCGGGGACCACAACCCGATCCACCTCAACGCGCTGACGGCCCGGCTGTTCGGGTTCCCGCGGCCGATCATCCATGGGATGTGGACGCATGCGCGGGCGGTCGCGGCGTTGGGTGGTGAGCTGCCCGACGCGTACCGCGTGCGGGTCCAGTTCGCCAAGCCGATCCTGCTGCCCGCGAAGGTGGGCTACGGCGTGGTCCGCGAGGACGGGCAGTGGCGGTTCGCGGTCGTCAACCGGGAGGGCAAGCCGCATCTCGTCGGCGAGTTGAGCGTGGCCCGGCGCGGGGAGCCCTGAGACGAGGAGCCTACGGCCTCCCTGCCTCGCACAATGTGCCGCGCCACCGCAGTGAGGATCCGGGGAGATAGACGTCTATGGGAGCTATCTCCCCGGATTCTCACTGTTCCGGTAGAGGCGACGGCGGGGCGAGGTGCTTGCCCGTCCGCAGGATGCGCAGCACCTTGGCCTGTGTCTTGCTCCACGTTCTGTGGATCTGGCTGTAGCTCAGCCGCACCGTCGAGTAGCCGAGTTCGCGCGCAGCAAGGTCGCGGCGTCGGTCCTCCCGATGGTCCGTATGGTGGGCGGCGCTGTCGCATTCGATGATCAGCGATTTCCCCACGAGCAGATCCACCGCTCCAACTCCTGCGATCCTCTGCTGGGGGCGGACGTTGAAGCGATGCTGCTGCAGGAACAGCCTTACCCGTGTCTCCGAGCCGGACCCGGCCCTCCCGTCGAAGAACTGCAAGGTGCGCCGTTTGTGGACCGAGGCTTCGCGGATCAGGGCGTGCGCGTCGTCGTCGCTCAGTAGAGCCTTCTGGACCGCCGACTCCAGAACCATCAGCGCCTCCTCGGGAGTGTGATGCCGGATGACCTGGGTGAGGCACTCCTTCAGCGGAAAGAGTGCCGTCCTCGGTAGGCCCAGAGGCGACCGATGCCAGCTCGTCCTCAGGCAGGCGGATCCCCTGCCGATGATGACGTGCGGTTCTGCATGCTGGGGCGTCCAGAGGCCGTGCAGATGGCACCCGCTCAGGCAGCCGACTCGCCCGCCGACTGCGAGCGCCTCCAACTCCCACGCGTGTGTCTCCGGGCTCGCGTACCAGCCTCGCGAGACCTTCCGCAGTCTTCCGTCAGCCAAGGCGCCCCTGATTCTGTCCGGGGTGAAGCCGAGCGAGCTGAGATGGCTCGTGGACACTGCCCCCAGGCGCGGTGAGAGTGAGGATCCGGGGAGTTGGCCCTCTATGTGGGCTATCTCCCCGGATTCCAACTGGTTCGATGATGGATCTCGCGTCACCTCGGCATGGTTGGGCAAGGGCAGGTGGATTTTCCGGTATCCACAGGCTGAGTCCTAGGCTGTGGTGCCATGAGCGTCCCCAACGTGCTGGCCAACCGTTACGCATCGCAGCAGCTCCGCGACATCTGGGCCCCGGAGGCCAAGATCGTGTCCGAGCGCCGCCTCTGGCTGGCCGTGCTGCGGGCCCAGCGCGACCTGGGCGTGGACTTCGGCGGAGCGGACCCCGATGCGGTGATCAGCGCCTACGAGGACGTCATCGATCAGGTGGACCTCGATTCGATCAACGCCCGGGAGCGGGTCACCCGCCACGACGTGAAGGCCCGCATCGAGGAGTTCAACGCCCTGGCGGGTCACGAGCACATCCACAAGGGCATGACGTCGCGGGATCTGACCGAGAACATCGAGCAGTTGCAGGTGCTGGAGTCGCTGCGAGTGGTCCGGGTCCGCGTGGTCGCGACCCTGGCGCAGCTGGCACGGCTTGCCAGCGAGTACGCGGATCAGCCGCTGACGGGACGCTCGCACAATGTCGCGGCGCAGCTGACCACGCTCGGCAAGCGGTTCGCGACGGCGGCCGACGAACTGCTCGTGGGCCTCGGCCGGCTCGACGACCTCATCGCCCGCTACCCGGCTCGGGGCATCAAGGGACCGGTCGGCACCGCGCAGGACATGCTCGACCTCCTCGGTGGGGACGCCGACAAGCTCGCCGAACTCGAACGTCGCATCGCCGACGAACTCGGCTTCGCCGCTGTCCTGACATCCACCGGCCAGGTCTACCCGCGCTCCCTCGACTACGACGTCGTCACCGCCCTGGCCCAGATCTCGGCGGCGCCGTCCAACGTGGCCACCACCATCCGGCTCATGGCCGGCCTCGAGCTGGTCACGGAGGGGTTCAAGGAGGGGCAGGTCGGCTCGTCCGCGATGCCGCACAAGATGAACACGCGCTCGTGTGAGCGGGTCAACGGCCTGGCTGTCGTGCTGCGCGGCTACGTCTCCATGGTGGGGGAGCTGGCGGGCGACCAGTGGAACGAGGGCGACGTATCCTGCTCCGTGGTCCGCCGCGTGGCGCTGCCGGACGCGTTCTTCGCCCTCGATGGGCTGTTCGAGACGTTCCTGACCGTGCTCGCCGACTTCGGCGCATTCCCGGCCGCCATCGCGGCCGAGCTGGAGCGGTACTTCCCGTTCCTCACCACCACGAAGGTGCTGATGGCCGCGGTGCGCAAGGGCGTCGGTCGCGAGGTCGCGCACGAGGCGATCAAGGAGCATGCGGTGGCCGTCGCGCTCGACCTGCGCCGCGGGGCGCGGGCCAACGACCTGCTCGACCGGCTGGCCGCGGACGCGCGACTCCACCTCTCGCGCGACGAGCTCGACGCGCTGGTCGGCAGCCCGCTCGACCTCGCCGGAACCGCGCAGGCCCAAGTGGCTCGCGTGGCGGGCCGAGTGGCTGAGGTGGTCGCCGCCGACCCGGAGGCTGCGGCATACCGCCCCGGCGCCGTGCTCTGATCGCCTTCCGGAGGTAGTTGTCCACAGGTGGCCGATCGGGGGGTGATTGTGACCCCTCGGGTTGGTTGAATGGCGGCGAGTCGACCGATCGGAGTGCCGATGCGCCACCTGCTCGCCCCTGTTGTCCTTGCTGCATGCGTTGTTGGTGCGTGCACGCCTGCTGTGGAGGAACCGACGACGGCGCCTCCGCCCAGCCCGACTGTGTCGGTGTCTGCGTCGCCGAGCCGGACGCCGGAGCCTTCGCCCAGCCCGACGGTCGCGGAGTCGTTTCCTCCGGCGCCCGCGTCGGAGTCGCCGGAGCAGGCGGCGGTGAGGGCAGCCTGGATGGAGTACTGGCGGGTCTACGAGAAGTTCGCTGCGGACCCCACGCTCACTGATTTCACCGAGTTGCAGAACCTCACCGACGGTGAAGAGTCCCGAGCGGTCATGTCCTCTATCCAAGGGCTCCGACAGGCAGGCCGCGTGTCGAAAGGTGGGTGGCGCTTCCGAGACGTCGCGCTGCGACTGCAAGACAAGACCTCACCTCGCCAAGCCGAGGTCACTTACTGTCTCGATCGTACGGAGCTAATACTGGCGGACGTCGACACGGGGAGCCGTATTGACGGTCTCAGCCTGGCTAACCTGCAAGAGACAGCGACGATGGAGCAGGGCTCGGATGGCAGATGGAGGGTCATCCTGCGACGTAACCAAGAGTCGAAGTGTTAGCCAGGGGTCTGATGGCAATGGGAGCCGTCGTACTCTTCAACTGCGCTGCCGTCACAGCTGCAGGGGCCCCAAGCTGCGACCAGTGGGATGCCCTCCAGACGACTTGCACCGTTGCGGCCGACGTTCCCAGAGGAACTGAGGAGGGTTCGGGAAGCGCGTCGGGCCCTTCAAACGTCGCGAGCGTTGAACGCGTATGCCGTCACGCTGGACATGAGATCCCCTGCCATACCGTCTCCGGTTCTTGGAGCCCTCTCGTCAATGCGTGGTGCGAACTGCTGAGTCCGCAGCCACCCAAGGCCGATGTGGTCTGGAGGAACCAAGTCAACGGTGCGATATACCTTTGCACTGGGCCCAACGGTTCCCTGGTTCCCGACCCAGGAATGGCGTTCTTGCGGTGGTTGCCGGGGGCGCCGGACGCGGTGACGCGGGCGGATGCGGAGGCCGCGGCGCGGCGGGTGTTGGCGTCCTTGGGCCTCACCGCCATTGACCTGGGTATTCATCCGCGTGGGGACACCGTCGAGCGGATGGGCTACGTCGGCTGGCATATGTGGTTGTGGGCGGAGTCGCCGTCGGATCGGCAGTGGGGTCCGGTGGAGGCGCGGGCCTCGGATTCTGGTATCTCGGTGTCCTTGAGCGCGCGGGTGGCTGAGGTCACGTGGGATATGGGTAACGGCGACAGCGTGACCTGTCAGCGGGGGACGGCGTGGTCGGAGGCGCGGACGCAGGGTGGGCGCAATGTGGCGTCGCCGGATTGTGGTTACGTGTATGCGGAGGATGGGCGTTACACGGTGACCGCGACATCTGAATGGGCCGTCGACTGGTCGGCGGCCGGGTACACGGGCACGTTGCCGTTGACGCTCAGCCGGTCCGCCGACGTGATCGTGGGCGAGCTGCAATCCGTGGCGGTCGGCGGATGACCCGGCGCCGTGATCAGCGCGGGCTCGCGCTCTCGGTGTGGACGGCCGCCGCCATGCCGGGGCTGATCATCACCGTCGGGCTCGGCGTCGACTTCTCAGGCCACGCGGCGGCGGAGCAGGAGGCCCGCGCCGTCGCCGCCCAGGCCGCCCGCGCCGCGACCCATGAAGTCCGCGTCACCGCAGCCGGAGCCGCTCTCGACGCTCCCGCCGCACGGCGCGCCGCCGTCGCCTTCCTCCGCGACGCCGGCTACGACGGCTCCGCGACCGTCACGGCCGACAGCACCGTCGTCTCCGCCCACGGCTCCTACCGCACGCTGTTCCTTGGCCTCATCGGCATCGCAGCGATCCCCGTCGAGGTCACGGGGTCGGCGCGGGCGGTCGCGACTGTCGACGGATCCGAGGCCTGACTGTTCGCCCCTGGCGATCAGGGTCCCGATCGGGGAATGACGAGCCACGCCGGCCGGTTGCACGCGGTCAGTAAGGCCCCCGACGAAGGACCCACCGATGACCGAAGCCGCAGCCCGCCCCAAGCGCAACCAGGCCACCGGAGCGTGGGCCGACGGCGACACCACGCCGCTGAACCCGAACGAGGTGTTCAAGCAGGCCGACGACGGGCTGAACGTCCGCGCACGCATCGAGGAGATCTACTCCAAGGAGGGCTTCGCGAGCATCCCGGGCGACGACCTCCGCGGCCGCATGCGCTGGTGGGGCCTCTACACCCAGCGCAAGCCGGGGATCGACGGCGGCAAGACCGCGACCCTGCCCCCCGAGGCCCTCGATGACGAGTTCTTCATGCTCCGCGTCCGCTCCGACGGCGGCGCCCTCAGCAACGAGCAGTTGCGCGCTATCGCCGGCATCTCCACCGAGTTCGCCCGCGACACTGCCGACATCTCGGACCGGCAGAACATCCAGCTCCACTGGATCCGCGTCGAGGACGTCCCGGAGATCTGGCGTCGGCTGGAGTCTGTGGGCCTCATGACGACGGAGGCATGCGGCGACACCCCGCGAGTCATCCTCGGCTCGCCAGTCGCGGGGATCGCCGAGTCGGAGCTCATCGACGGCACCCCCGCCCTGGAGCACATCCGCGACACCTACATCGGCAGCCCCGAGTTCTCCAACCTGCCGCGCAAGTTCAAGACCGCAATCTCCGGCAGCCCCAGCCTCGACGTCGCGCACGAGGCCAACGACATCTCCTTCGTCGGCGTCGTCCACCCGGAGCACGGGCCGGGCTTCGACCTGTGGGTGGCCGGCGGCCTGTCGACCAACCCGATGTTCGCCCAGCGCCTGGGCGCCTGGGTGCCGCTGGCCGAGGTCCCGGAGGTGTGGAAGGGCGTCGTGTCGATCTTCCGCGACTACGGCTACCGCCGGCTGCGCAACCGCGCCCGCCTGAAGTTCCTCATGGCGGACTGGGGGCCGGAGAAGTTCCGAGAGGTCCTCGAGACGCGCTACCTGAAGCGCCGCCTCCTCGACGGCCCCGCGCCCGACGCGACGCACGTCCGCCGCGACCACGTCGGCATCCACCCGCAACGCGACGGCCTCTGCTGGGTCGGCGTCGCGCCCATCGCCGGCCGCGTCTCCGGCACGATCCTCGCCCGGGTCGCCGACCTCGCGGCAACGCACGGGTCCGGGCGCGTCCGCCTCACGCCGCACCAGAAGCTGCTCGTCCTCGACGTGCCTGAGGGCGCCGTCGAGGCCCTCGTCGGTGAACTCGACGCTCTAGGCCTCCAGGCCCGGCCGTCGGAGTTCCGACGCGGCGTGCTGGCCTGCACCGGCATCGAGTACTGCAAGCTGGCGCTCGTCGAGACCAAGGCCCGCGCCCGCACGATCGTCACCGAACTCGAGGCCCGCCTGCCGGACTTCGACGTCCCGTTCACCATCCACGTCAACGGCTGCCCGAACGCGTGCGCCCGCACGCAGGTCGCCGACGTGGGCCTCAAGGGCATGGTTCAGACCGACGCCGACGGCAAGCTCGTCGAGCTGTTCCAGGTCCACCTCGGCGGCAGCCTCGGTGCCACCAGCCAGCTCGCCCGCAAGACCCGCGCCCTCAAGGTCGCCGCCCCCGACCTGCCCGACTACATCGAGCGGCTCGCCCGCACGTTCCTCGCGCAGCGTGACGGCGACGAGTCCTTCGCGCAGTGGGCCCACCGCGCCGACGAGGACGACCTCCGATGAGCGCGGTCATCTTCCACTGCCCGTTCTGCGCGGAGGAGGACCTGCGTCCGGTCGAGGAGCCCCGCGGCGCCTGGCACTGCCTGGCCTGTGCCCGGGTGTTCTCCGTCACGCAGCATCGGGTCGCCGCGGAGTACATCCCGGCGCGCATCGAGGAGGAGCAACATGACTGAGCCGCAGCTGCGCCTGCTGGCGGACGAGGCCGCGGCCCGGTTCGCCGCGCTCGAGGCCGACCCCGCACACGCCGGCCACCTGGGCCGCGTCGAGCTCAGCCGCGAGGTCCTCCGCTGGGCCGAGGAGACGTTCGGGCAGGAGCTCACCGTGGCATCGTCGATGGGCGACGAGGTCCTGCTTGAGCTCATCGCCCAGTCGGCGCCGTCGCTCGATGTGTTCTTCCTCGACACCGGCTACCACTTCCCTGAAACACTCGCCACGCGCGACCACTACGCCGAACGCCTCCACCTGCGCACGGTCCTGCCGCTGTTGACGGTCGCGGAGCAGGACGCCGAGTTCGGCCCCCGGCTGCACGACCGCGACCCCGACCGCTGCTGCGCCATGCGCAAGGTGGACCCGCTCAACTTCGCCGTCCAGGGCCGCCGGGCCTGGGTCACGGGCATGCGTCGCGTCGACGCGCCGACCCGGACCGACATCACGCTGGTCGGCTGGGACGAGAAGCGCTCCATGGTCAAGATCAACCCGATCGCCGCGTGGGACGACGAGGACGTGGACCGGTTCGCCTTCGAGGAGGACGTCCACCTCAACCCACTGCGTGAGCAGGGCTATCCGTCGATCGGCTGCGCGCCCTGCACCCGTCCGGTCGCCCCGGGCGACGACCCCCGAGCCGGCCGCTGGGCCGGGAAGAACAAGACCGAATGCGGGCTCCACACATGACACGTGCCACCGACTACACGCTCGACCACCTCGACCACCTCGAGTCCGAGGCGATCCACATCTTCCGCGAGGTGGAGGGCGAATTCGAGCGTCCCGTCATCCTGTTCAGCGGAGGCAAGGACTCCGTCGTCATGCTGCACCTGGCGCTCAAGGCGTTCGCGCCCGCACCGCTCCCGTTCGCGCTGCTGCACGTCGACACCGGCCACAACTTCCCGGAGGTCCTCACCTACCGCGACGACACGGTGGCGCGCACCGGCGCCCGGCTGCACGTGGCCAAGGTGCAGGACTACATCGACGACGGCCGCCTGCGGGAACGCCCCGACGGCACCCGCAACCCGCTGCAGACCGTCCCGCTGCTCGACGCCATCGAGTCCGGCCGGTTCGACGCCGTGTTCGGCGGGGGGCGCCGCGACGAGGAGAAGGCCCGCGCGAAGGAGCGGGTGTTCTCGCTGCGCGACGCGTTCGGTGCCTGGGACCCGCGCCGCCAGCGCCCCGAGCTGTGGGACCTGTACAACGGCCGGCACGCGCCCGGCGAGCACGTCCGGGTCTTCCCGCTGTCGAACTGGACCGAGCTCGACGTCTGGCGCTACATCGAGCGCGAGCGGATCGAGTTGCCGGCCATCTACTACGCGCACCGCCGCGAGGTCTTCCTCCGCGACGGCATGTGGCTGACGGCGGGCGACTGGGGCGGCCCCCGGCAGGGCGAGACGGTGGAGGAGCGCACGGTGCGCTACCGCACCGTCGGCGACATGAGCTGCACGGGCGCCGTCGAGTCCGAGGCGGCCGACGTCGCCGACGTGATCCTCGAGGTCGCGGCCTCGCGCGTCACCGAACGCGGCGCCACCCGCGCCGACGACCGGCTCTCCGAGGCCGCCATGGAAGACCGCAAGAAGCAGGGGTATTTCTGATGACGCACGACCTCCTCCGCCTCGCCACGGCGGGCTCCGTCGACGACGGCAAGTCCACGCTCGTCGGCCGGCTGCTCTACGACACCAAGTCGGTGCTCGCCGACCAGCTCGACGCCGTCGAGCGGGTGTCGCGGGAACGCGGCCTCGACGGCGCCGACCTCGCCCTGCTGACCGACGGGCTGCGGGCCGAACGCGAGCAGGGCATCACCATTGACGTCGCCTACCGCTACTTCTCGACCGCCACACGCTCTTACGTGCTGGCCGACACCCCCGGCCACGTGCAGTACACGCGCAACATGGTCACCGGGGCGTCGACGGCCGAACTCGCGCTCATCCTCGTCGACGCCCGGCACGGTGTCGTCGAGCAGACCCGGCGGCACCTGGCCGTCACCGGACTGCTGGGTGTGCGGCACGTCGCCGTGGCCGTGAACAAGATGGACCTCGTGGACTGGGACCGGTCCCGCTACGACGACATCGTGGCCGACGCGCGCTCCCTGGCCGCCCGCTTCGACATCGAGGACGTCGTCGCGGTGCCGCTGTCGGCGCTGCTGGGCGACAACGTCGTCGCGCGCTCCGCGCACACCCCGTGGTACGACGGCCCGACGCTGCTCGAGCACCTCGAGGCCGTGCCCGTCGGCACCGACCCCGCGACGCAGCCGTTCCGGTTCCCCGTGCAGGTCGTGATCCGGCCGCAGGCGGGGGAGTACCGCGACTACCGCGGCTACGCCGGCCGCATCACCGCCGGGGTCGTCCGCGTCGGCGACGAGGTCGCCGTCCTGCCAGGTGGCCGCACGACCCGGGTGGTCGGCATCGACCTGGGGCGCGGCGACGGCACGGTCACGGAACTCTCCGAAGCCTTCGCGCCGCAGTCCGTGACGCTGCGGCTCGCCGACGACATCGACATCTCCCGCGGAGACCTCCTCGCCGATCCGGGTCGCCCGGGCCACGTCACCCGGTCGGTGGGCGGCACCGTCTGCGTGCTGTCCGAGCGCCCCGTCCGGCCCCGCGACCGGGTCCTGCTGCGGGCCGGCACCCGGACGGTCCGGGCGATGGTCGAGGAGATCATCGACCAGCTCGACATCGACACGGTCGACTACCGCCGCGCGCCGCAGGAACTACGGCTCAACGACATCGGCCGCGTCCGCGTCCGGCTCGCCGACGACCTGCCCATCGACGACTACCACGAGCTGCGCCGCTCGGGCGCGTTCCTGCTCATCGACGACGCCGACGGCGCCACGCTGGCCGCAGGCATGGCTGACGCCCCGGACCGCTACGCCGGCGCCGACATCTGACGATCGCCACCCTCGGCCCAGCTGTCCGCGGAGTCGCGGTGCGACGCCGATGACCCACGAGACAACTAGGTTGGCCCAATGCCCGACATCGTCCTGATCGCCCCCGGCTCGCCCGACCCGCGCTACCGCGACGGCGTGGAGCGGCTCGTCGACGCCGTCCGCGACCGGGTCCGTTCCGGGCGGGGCGTGGGGGCGTGTTACCTCGGGCATCACGGGCCCACCCCGTCGGAGCTGTCCGCGGAACTGGGGCGTGCGGCCGTCGCCATCCCGCTCCTGCTGGACCCCCGGGACCGCCACGCGAGCGCGCTGCCCGGCGCCGCCCGGGAACTGGCCGCGGCGGGTGCGGACGTCCAGCTGAGGCCCACGCTGGGGCCTGATCCGCGCCTGTTCGACGCCTGCGAGGAACTCCTGGCCGCAGCGGGCATCGTGCCGGATCCGGCCACGGCCGTCGTGCTCGTGGGCCCGGGCGGGGGGCGCGACCTCGCGAGCGTGGAGGAGCCCGCCACGGCACACCGCCTCGGCTGGGGGCCATGGGCCCTGGCCGCCGTCGACGGCGCCGAGCCGCTGGAGGCCGTCGTGGCCCACGTCCGCGGCCTCGCGGACCGGGTGGTCGGCGTCTCGTTCGTCGTGTCGGAGGACCGCGACCACGACCGCATGGCGGCCCGCTGCGACGCCCTCGACATCCCGATGGTGGCGGGCGGCCTGTCGCAGACCGGAGCGCTGGCTGATCTCGTCATCGCGCGCGCGGCGCAGGACGCTAGGCTCTCCGCGTGAGTCAGTTCGGCGCCCTGGTCAATCTCCCCCTCCGCCACGCGGGCAAGGTCCGCGAGCTGTACACCGTCGAGGACGAGGGGGCCGAGCGGATCCTCATGGTGGCCACCGACAACATCTCGGCGTTCGACCACGTGCTGGCGACGCCGATCCCCGACAAGGGAGCCATCCTCACGCAGCTCAGCCTCTGGTGGTTCGATCAGCTGGCCGACCTCGTCGACAACCACGTGGTCTCCACCGACGTGCCGGCCGCGGTCGCCGGGCGCGCGACGCTCGTCGAGGCACTCGACATGGTGGAGGTCGAGTGCGTGGCCCGCGGCTACCTCACCGGCTCCGGGTGGACCGAGTACCAGCAGTCGCGGACCGTGTGCGGCGTTCCGCTGCCGGGCGGACTCCGCGACGGCGACAAGCTTCCCGAACCCATCTTCACGCCGGCCATCAAGGCCCCGCTCGGTGAGCACGACGAGAACGTCGACTTCGCCACCATCGCCCGCCTCCACGGCGATCAGCTGGCGGCCGAGCTGCGCGACCTCACGCTGGCGATCTACCGACGCGCCGAGGCCATCGCCGCCGAGCGCGGCATCATCCTCGCCGACACCAAGTTCGAGTTCGGCCGCCGCGCCGACGGGACCCTAGTGCTCGCCGACGAGGTGCTCACCCCGGACTCCTCCCGCTTCTGGGACGCCGCCGCCTGGCGGCCGGGGGAGTCGCTGCCGAGCTTCGACAAGCAGTACGTCCGCGACTGGCTCGCGCACGAATCCGGCTGGGACAAGGCCTCCGACACCCCGCCCCCGCCGCTGCCCGCCGAGGTCGTGGCGGCCACGCGCGAGCGCTACCTCGAGGCGTTCCGCCGCCTCACCGGCCGCGACTTCCAGCCCGCGGTTCCCGCCTGAGGGCTAGTGTCGACGGCATGACCATCCGCATGCTCGCCCTCCTCGACGGCACGCTCGTCGACCCCACCACCCCCATCGTCCGCGCCGACGACCAGGGCGTCGTGCGGGGCGACGGCGTCTTCGACGCGCTGCTCGCGAGCTTCGGCCGCGCCCACCATCTCGACGAGCACCTCGACCGGCTCGCCGCCTCCGCCCGCATCCTGCAACTGCCCGAGCCCGACGACGCGGGCTACCGTCGCGCCGTCGACGCCATCGTCGGCGCGTGGGACTGGGACGCCGAGCCCGAGGCGGTGCTGCGGCTCATCATGACGCGCGGACCAGAGGGCCTGGATGAGCCGAACGGCTGGGTGATGGCCGCCCCGCTCGACGCCACCACCAAGCGTGAGCGGACCGACGGCGTGCGCGTCCTGGTCCTGGACCGCGGGTTCGAGGGCGCCGACGTCGCCCCGCTGCCCTGGCTGCTGCCGGGCGCGAAGTCGCTGTCCTACGGCATCAACATGGCGGCCAAGCGCTACGCGAAGGCCAACGGGGCCGACGACGTCATCTTCGTCACGCCGTCGGGCTCCCTGCTTGAGGGCCCCACCTCCAGCGTGGTCCTGGACCTGGACGGGGTGCTCGTCACCCCGCCGCTGGACGGCATCCTCCGCTCCATCACCATCGCGGAGCTGCTGGACAAGGCGCCCGCTGCGGGGCTCGACGTTCGGGTGGTCCCGCTGCACCGCGACGACCTCGCCCGCGCCCGAGGCGTGTGGCTGCTGTCGAGCGGGCGCATCGTCGCCCCCGTCACGCACATCGACGGCGCGGACATGCCCGTCTCTCCGCTGGGGGAGGCGCTGACCGACCTGCTCACCCCGCGCCCCGAGTGATGCTGGTCCATCCCGCGATCGGCTACCCCGACCTGCCGGACGACGCGGTCGCGCTGCTTCAGGCCGTCGCGGCGGAGGCGCGCGCGCTGCTCGACGGCACGCTGACCGTGGACCGGGACGGGGAGCGGGTGTCGCTGCGGATCACCGAGGTGGAGGCCTACGGCGGCGGATACGACCCCGCCTCGCACGCCTACCGCGGGCCCTCGGCGCGCAACGCCGCGATGTTCGGCCCGCCCCGCCACGCCTACGTGTACCGGCACATGGGCCTGCACACCTGCTTCAACGTCGTCGTCGCCGTCGACGGCACCCCCACCGGGGTCCTGGTCCGCGCGGGGGAGGTGGTCGAAGGGGTCGAGATCGCCAGGGCCCGGCGCGCGGCCAAGGGCGTCACCCGCCGCGACACCGACCTCGCGTCCGGGCCCGCGCGGCTCACGGTCGCGATGGGGATCACCCTCGCCGACGCCGGCGCCCCGTTGGACGGGTCCACCGGCATCACGGTGCGGCCGCGCAGCAGAGAGGAGCCGATGGTGGCGGTCGGCCCCCGCATCGGCGTCGGGAAGGCGGCGGACTTCCCGCTGCGGTTCTGGATCGACGGCGACCCCACCGTCAGCCGGTGACCCTCAGCGCTGGAACGCGACGATCCGCTCAACGGCCTCGGCGATCGCCGCGCTCCCGGCCGCGAAGCTGATCCGCACCGTGCGGTCGCCGAGGCGGGCGTCGAAGTCGCGCCCCGGGGTGACGGCGACGCCGGTGGCCTCCAGCAGCGCCGACGCGTAGGCGGCCGACGTCCCCCACCGGTCGAGCTGGGGGCCCAGATCGGCGTAGTAGTAGAACGCGCCGTCGGCCGGTGCGGCGACGCCCCAGCCCAGGCGTGCCTCGTTGGCGAGCAGCACGTCGCGGGCGGCCGCGAAGTCGGCCACGGCCGCGTCGCACTCGGCGTAGGAGGAGTCGTCGAACGCGCGCAGCGCGGCGTACTGCGCCGGCGCCGGCGGGCAGAGCGCGAGGTTTCCGGCCAGCGCGTCGACGGCGGGCGCCAGATCCTCGGGCAGCACGAGCCAGCCCAGCCGCCAGCCCGTCATGCCCCAGTACTTGCTGAACGAGGACACCACGACGGCACCGTCGCTCACTTCCAAGGCGGAGGCGCCGCGATCCGCGCCGGGCGGGTAGGTGACGCCGTGGTAGATCTCGTCGCTGACGAGCAGGACCCCCTGCCCGTCGCACCAGGCCACGAGGTCACGCAGCTCGTCGCGGCTGACCATGGTGCCGGTGGGGTTGGCGGGGGAGGCGAGCACGAGGCCCGACAGGGGGCGCTCGGCGTGCGCGGCGGCGAGCAGCTCGACGGTGGGCTGGAACCGCACCTCTGGGCCGCAGTCGATGTCGACGACGTCGCAGCCGAGCGAGGTGAGGATGTTGCGGTAGGCGGGGTAGCCGGGGCGGGCCAGCGCCACCCGGTCGCCCGGCTCGAAGGCCGCGAGGAACGCGAGCAGGAATGCGCCCGACGAGCCGGTCGTGACCGCCACCCGCTCCGGGTCGAGCTCGACGCCGTACCAGCGGCGGTAGTGCCCGGAAAGGGCCTCGCGCAGCGGACGGATCCCGAGCGCCGGCGTGTAGCCGAAGGGCCTGCCCTCCGCGTGCAGCCGCGCTGCCTCGGCGTTGACGGCCGACGGCGCCCCGCCCGCGGGTTCCCCGGCGCACAGTGAGATGACGTCGCGGCCGGCCGAGCGCAGCGTGGCCACGCGGTCGAGGACGGTCATGACCTCGAACGGGGGAACGGCGGAGCGCGACGACGGCATGCCGCTCAGGGTAGCCCGGGGCCTCCCCGCGTGTTGTATCAAGGTGTTGACACAAGGGTGAGCCGCGGGATAGCTTTGTGTCACCTACATGATACAAGGAGGGCGCCATGGCCGTCTCAGGACTCTTCTCGCTGGTACTGCTCCCGCTGACCGTCGTGATGGCGCTCGCCGCCGCACTGCTGCTGGGGCGACGGCGGGCCCGATCCCTCGCGTTCGACGAGTCGGTCTACCCCGGATTGAGGTCACTGCGTCGTGCGACGATCGGGTGGCGGGTGATCGGGATGGTAGCCGGCGCGGTGGTGGCGGTGGGCGCCGTGTCGTTCGGACACCTGCGGCCCTACGCCTTCGCTGCGCCCCTGCTCGCGGCGACCGCCGTCGTGGCCGCCATCGTCGTGGGCCAGCGCAGCGTCTACAAGGCGGCGCGTGTCCGGGGCAGCGCCGGGATCGAACACCGGCGCCTGAGGGACTATCTCCCTGCTGCCCTGACCAGGTGGGTGGCCTGCCTGCTGGCCCTGCTCCTCACCGCGGTCCTCTTCTCGACGCTGGCAGCCTCGCCAGACGACATGGGCCGTGCCGGGCGTGCCGTGGCGGCCTCGTGGACCCAGGGCGACGGCGCCGCCGAGAGTGTCTTCGGCTCGCTGCGCAGCCCGTACCCGGGCAGCTTCTACACCCTGTGGGTGGGCATCGCGCTGGTGCTGCTGCTGGTGGCGACGGGCATCGGGCTCGGCATGACGGCGCGGCGTCCGCGCAACGGCGCCGATCCGGAACTCGTGCGGGTCGACGACGCGCTGCGCCGGATCACCGCCGAGGGGATCGTCGCCGGGCTCGGCGTAGGCGTCGGCGGCGCGGCGTTCGCCGTGCTGCTCGTCGGGGGCATGGACCTGGTGCAGCTCGCGCCGGTCCCCCTCGTCACGGCAGCCGGGGTGGTGAGCCTCCTCGGCGCCGTCGTCGCGCTCGTGGGTCTGATCGGCGCCGGCGTGATCCTCCTGGTGCCGCGCGACGGCGGTGCCCGGTGACCGTCTCGCTGCGCGTGGACTCCGCCGATCCCACGCCACCGTATGAGCAGCTGCGGCGACAACTCGCCGGGCTCATCCGCACCGGCACCCTGGCCTCGGGGACGAGGCTGCCGACGGTCAGGCAGCTGGCCCAGGACCTCGGCTTGGCTCCAGGGACCGTGATGCGGACGTACCGGGAGCTCGAGGCAGATGGGCTCGTGGCGAGCCGACGGGTCCAGGGCACTGTGGTGACCGGGACGGTCGGGGCCGTGGACCAGAGGTTGGCGGTGCTTGCAGCGAACTTCGTCGAAGAGGCGGGGCGCCTCGGCGTCGGGCCCGCCGAGATCCGCGCCGCCGTCGACGTGGCGCTGTCGCGGCGCTGACGCTGTCCGGCGTCGTCGCGCGCGGACGTCCGCAAGGACGCCGTGGGCTAGAATCCGGGCCATGCCACGCGTCGTCGTCAACGTCATGCCGAAGCCCGAGATCCTCGACCCGCAGGGGAAGGCCGTCACCGGCGCCCTCAAGCGGCTCGGCTTCGACGGGCTCACCGTCCGTCAGGGCAAGCGGTTCGAGATCGAGGTCGACGGCGAGGTCACGCCCGAGGTGCTGGCGGAGATCGGGGATGCGGCCGAGAAGCTGCTCGCCAACACCGTCATCGAGTCCTTCGACGTGGTGGCCGACTGATGGCCCGCATCGGCGTCGTCACGTTCCCGGGGTCGCTCGACGACCATGACGCGTTGCGCGCCGTCCGGCTGACAGGCGCCGAGGCCGTGCCGCTGTGGCACGGGTCTGACTCCGTGCAGGGCGTCGACGCCATCATCCTGCCCGGCGGATTCTCGTACGGCGACTACCTGCGCTGCGGCGCGATCGCCCGGTTCAGCCCGGTCATGGACACCATCATCGACGCCGCCAACGCGGGCATGCCGGTGCTCGGGATCTGCAACGGCTTCCAGCTGCTGTGCGAGGCGCACCTGCTCGAGGGGGCGATGATCCGCAACGTCGGGCAGCACTTCATCTGCCGCGACGAGCGGCTGCGGGTCGAGACCATCGACACCACGTGGACGTGCGCCTTCGAGAAGGGCCAGGAGATCACCATCGCCCTGAAGAACGGCGAGGGCAACTACCAGGCCTCGCCTGAGACGCTGCGCAAGCTCGAGGACAACGACCAGGTGGTCTTCCGGTACCTGGACAACCCGAACGGTTCGGCCAACGACATCGCGGGGATCACCAATGAGCGCGGAAACGTCGTCGGCTTGATGCCGCACCCGGAGCACAACGTCGAGGAGTTGACGAGCCCGACGCTCGACGGCCGCCTGTTCTTCGAGTCGGTGCTGCAGTTCCTGTCCGCGCGCGTCTGACTGGCGCTAGCCGCCCACCGAGGCCGCCCCGCCCCGTTCGCTGAGGTCGCGCCTGCACCGTTCGCTGAGGTCGCGCCTGCACCGTTCGCTGAGGTCGCGCCCCGACGGCGGAGCCGTCCGGGCGAGTCTCGAAGCCGACGCCGTAGGCGTCGATCCCCCGACCACCCCGCTCGCTGAGGTCGCGCCCGGTGCGGAGCACTCGGGCGAGTCTCGAAGCCGACGCCGCAGGCGTCGATCACCCTCACCCGGCGTCCGTCGAGCGACGTCGCCGAGCCGACAGACCCGGCAGGTCGTCGAACCGACCCTCTACCAACGCACGCCGCTTCGCCCGACCCCAACCGCTGAGCTTCCGCTCCATCTGCCAGGCTTCGCCGATGTTGTCGAACTCCTGCGCCCAGACCAGCCGGACGGGCTGCCTCAGCGCGGTGTAGCGGCTGCCCCTCCCGATGCCGTGCTCCCAGGCGCGCTGATCCAGGTCCCGGGTCGAGCCGACGTAGTACGAGCCGTCGCCGCATTCCAACATGTATGTCCAAGCCATGTCGGCATGATGGTCGGCGGGGCCGGCGGTGTGCCGCTGAATGTGTCGCCTGTGGAGAATGGGGGGCTTGGGGGGATCGACGCCTGCGGCGTCGGCTTCGAGACTCGCCCGGACGGCTGCGCCGTCGGCTTCGAGACTCGCCCGGGTGCTGCGCACCGGGCGCGACCTCAGCGAGCGAAGAGGGTTGGGGGGATCGACGCCTGCGGCGTCGGCTTCGAGACTCGCCCGGACGGCTCCGCCGTCGGGCGCGACCTCAGCGAACGAGGTGGCGTCGGCTTCGAGACTCGCCCGGGTGCTGCGCACCGGGCGCGACCTCAGCGAACGGGGTCCGCGAGGGGGTGGGACGGTGGGGCGGCAATGCGCAGTGATGCCCAACCTGAGGGTCACCAAACTGGCGTCCCGCCTGGAGCTACCCGACCCAGGGCCGCCCCACCGGCACGCACTCGGACCTGCTCACGCCACCGCCGGAACGAGTGTGGGGAGACGGGAGCCGAGGGTCGGGCGGCCTCGATCTACCCGCCCCAACCCCTCGTCAGCTGAACGGGGCACCCGGCCACAAGGGCCGCCCGAGCGTCGGGTCATGGCTTCCCACACCATCAGCTGATGGGGTCAAGGGATCGACGCCTACGGCGTCGGCTTCGAGACTCGCCCGGGTGCTGCGCACCGGGCGCGACCTCAGCGAACGGGGTGGCGTCGGCTTCGAGACTCGCCCGGGTGCTCCGCACCGGGCGCGACCTCAGCGAACGAGAGGGGCGCGGCCTCAGCGAACGGGGTCAAGGGATCGACGCCTGCGGCGTCGGCTTCGAGACTCGCCCGGGTGCTCCGCACCGGGCGCGACCTCAGCGAACGAGGCGGGCGCGACCTCAGCGAACGGGGTGGCGTCGGCTTCGAGACTCGCCCGGGTGCTGCGCACCGGGCGCGACCTCAGCGAACGAGGCGGGCGCGACCTCAGCGAACGGGGAACGCTTGCCACAGGTGCCAGGATGGGGCCCATGTCGTCTGCCAACCTCAGTCACGCCGAAACTTCCGAGCGTGCCCGCCTCGTCACCGTCCACGCGTACCGCGTCGACGTCGACATCCGTGACGCGGCGAACCCCGACGTCGACACCTTCCCGGTCACGTCGTCGATCGACCTCACCTCGCTGGAGACGGAGACCTGGCTCGACTTCATCGGCGAGGTCGACGCGGTCGAGGTCGACGGCACGGCGCAACCCGTGGAGCACGACGGCGCCCGGATCGCGCTGAGCAGCCTCCCCACCGGCCGGCCCTGCACCGTCACGGTCCGCGCCCGCGGCCGGTACTCGCGCACCGGCGAGGGCCTCCACCGCTTCGTCGACCCGGCCGACGGCGAGACGTACCTCTACACGCAGTACGAACCCGCCGACGCCCGCCGCGTGTTTCCGAACCTGGAGCAGCCGGACATCCGGGCGCCGTTCACGTTCTCGCTCACGGGGCCGGCCGGCTGGTGGCTCGGGTCCAACCAGCCCGCGGCGTCGCGGGAGGAGGTGGCCGACGGCGTCGTGCGCGTCGGCTTCGAGCCCACCCGGCCGCTGTCGACCTACATCACCTGCCTGGTGGCAGGGTCGTACCACCGGGTCACCGACACCTGGCGCGACATGGAACTCGGCCTGATGTGCCGCCAGAGCCTGGCCCGCTACCTCGACGCCGATGAACTCTTCCGGCTCACCAAGGCGGGCCTGGACTGGCTGACCGCCAACTTCGGCGAGTACCCGTGGGGAGCGAAGTACGACCAGATCTTCGTGCCCGAGTACAACCTGGGCGCCATGGAGAACCCCGGGCTGGTCACGTTCACCGAGCACTACCTGTTCCGCTCGCCCGCGACACCCGCGCAGCTGCAGGGCCGCGCCAACACGCTGGTCCACGAGATGAGCCACATGTGGTTCGGCGACCTGGTGACCTGCCGCTGGTGGGGCGACCTGTGGCTCAAGGAGAGCTTCGCGGAGTTCATGGGCAGCCACGTCTCCGTCGAGGCGTGTGGGTTCGCCGACGGCTGGGTCAACTTCGCCACGTCGCGCAAGGTGGGGGCCTACCTTGCGGACGCCATGCCGACGACGCACCCGATCGTCGCCGACATCCCGGACCTTGAGGCCGCTAAGACCAACTTCGACCGGATCACCTACTCCAAGGGGTCCGCCGCGCTGACCCAGCTCGTGCACTACGTGGGCCTCGACGCGTTCCTCGCCGGGTGCCGCCGCTACTTCCGCACGCACGCCTTCGGCGCGGCCAGCCTCGCCGACTTCATCGCCGCGCTCGACCACGAGACCGACCGGGACCTCAGCGGCTGGATCGCGGCGTGGCTGGAGACATCGGGCCACGACCAGCTGAGCGCCTACGTCGACGCGCACTCGGGGCGCCTCGCCGGACTGCGGGTACACCGCGACACCCCGGCGGGTGACTCGGCCGACCGCCCGCACGCCACCACCGTCGGCCTCTATGCCCTGACGGACGGCAGCCTGACCCTGCTACGGCGGCTCGACGTCGTCATCGCGGGCCAGGAGACCGCGGTGGAGGTGCCGACCGGGCTCCCCGCACCGGACGTCGTGCTCGTCAACGACCAGGACCAGACCTTCGCGCGCGTCGAGCTGGACGACCGCAGCCGCGAGGTCCTGCTCTACCACGTCGCCGACCTGGAGCCGCTGGCCAGGGCCGTCGCCTGGACCGCGCTCTGGTCGGATGTCCGCGCCGGGCTGATCGCCCCGGCCGCGTTCGTCGCGGCGGTCCTCCGCGCCGGCGAGACGCAGTCCGGCGTACTGGCGACGCTGCTGGACCGCGCCTTCACCGCCCTGGACCGGTACAGCGACGACCCGCCCGTCGCGGCGCTCTGGCGTGAGGGGTGCCGCGGGGCCGCCCTCGACGCCGAACCGGGTTCGGCCGAGCAGCAGCTGTGGGCCAAGGCGTACCTGCGCGCCGCGGCCCTGGCCCCCGAGGGCGTCCGCTGGGTGCTGGACGGCGGGATCCCGGGGCTGGAGGTGTCGGTCGACCTCACCTGGTTGGCCTGGCAGTCGCTGGCGACGCAGGGCGCGGCGAGCGACGCCGAACTGGCCGCGGCTCTGGCCGCCGACGACACCGCGACGGGTCGTATGGCGCACCTGCGCGCGGTGATGTCCCGCCCAGACCCGACGCTCAAGGAGGACGCCTGGCGGCGGGCGCACACCGTCGGCGGCGAGACCAACGAGGCGGTCGACGCCCTCCTCGCCGGCTTCCGCGCCCCAGGTCAGGACGCGATGCGCGCCCCGTTCACGGACCGCTACCTCGCCGGGCTGCTGGCGGTGTGGCGGGAGCACCCCATCGAGATCGCCATGCGGCTGGTCCGCGGCGGGTTCCCCGCCGACGGCGCGGAGGCGGGACGGCGGTGGCTGAGCGAGCACCCGGACGCGCCGGCCACGCTGCGCCGCCTGGTCCGCGAGGAGGTCTTCGAGGCAGACGTCGCGGCGCGGGTGCGGTCCGCGAACGCCGTCGAGTTACCCGCAGCGGAGCGTGCGACGGTAGATTGACCCCGTGGCAGACACCGTTGAGCACGCAGCCCAGACGCCGGATGTCGAGCAGCCGTACGCGGCGCTGGGCGTGAAGGACGACGAGTACGCGCGGATCCGCGAGATCCTGGGCCGCCGGCCCACCAGCGCCGAACTCGCGATGTACTCGGTCATGTGGTCCGAGCACTGCTCGTACAAGTCGTCGAAGGTGCACCTGCGCAAGTTCGGTGAGCTCAGCCAGGACACCCCGCGCGGCCCGCTGCTGGCCGGCATCGGCGACAACGCCGGCGTCGTCGACATCGGCCAGGGCTACGCCGTGACCTTCAAGGCGGAGTCGCACAACCACCCGTCGTTCGTCGAGCCGTACCAGGGCGCCGCGACCGGCGTCGGCGGCATCGTCCGCGACATCCTCGCCATGGGCGCCCGCCCGATCGGCGTGATGGACTCGCTGCGCTTCGGGCCCCTCGACGAGTCCGACACCCGCCGCGTCCTGCCCGGCGTCGTCGCCGGCGTCGGGGGCTATGGCAACTGCCTCGGCCTGCCCAACATCGGAGGCGAGGTCCAGTTCCACGAGAGCTACCTCGGCAACCCCCTGGTCAACGCCCTGTGCGTCGGCGTGCTGCGCCACGAGGACCTGCACTTCGCCAAGGCGACCGGCGTCGGCAACCAGGTCATCATGTTCGGCGCGGCCACGGGCGGCGACGGCATCGGCGGCGCCTCGATCCTCGCCTCCGAGACGTTCGACGAGGACGGCCCGGCCAAGCGCCCGAGCGTGCAGGTCGGCGACCCGTTCATGGAGAAGCTCCTCATCGAGTGCACCCTGGAGCTGTTCCAGGCGGGCATCATCAACGGCATCCAGGACTTCGGCGCCGCCGGCATCTCCTGCGCGACCTCCGAGCTGGCCTCGGCGGGCGACGGCGGCATGTTCGTCAACCTGGACCTCGTGCCGCTCCGCGACCCCAACCTCGCCCCTGAGGAGATCCTCATGAGCGAGTCGCAGGAGCGGATGATGGCGGTGGTCGAACCCGCCAACGTCGACCGCTTCATGGAGATCTGCGCCAAGTGGGACGTCCAGGCCACGGTCGTCGGTGAGGTCATCGAGGGCGACCGGCTCATCATCCAGTGGCACGGCGAGACCATCGTCGACGTCGACCCCAAGACGGTCGCCCACGAGGGCCCCGTCTACGAGCGCCCGTACCACCGGCCGGCGTGGCTCGACGCCGTCAACGCCGACCGCGCCGAGGACCTGCCGCACGACAACTCGCCCGAGGCGCTCACGTCCGCGATCCTCACGATCCTGGGCCACGGCAACATCGCCGACAAGACGTGGGTGACGGAGCAGTACGACCGCTACGTGCGCGGCAACTCCGTCCTCGCGCAGCCCGAGGACTCGGGAATGCTGCGCATCGACGAGGAGACCGGCCTCGGCATCGCGCTGGCTCTCGACGCCAACTCGCGGTTTTCCTACCTCAACCCGTACCTCGGCGCCCAGCTGTCCCTGGCCGAGTCCTACCGCAACGTCGCCGTCACGGGCGCCGAGCCCGTGGCGATCACGGACTGCCTGAACTTCGGCTCCCCGGAGGACCCCGAGGTGATGTGGCAGTTCGCCGAGGCCGTGCTCGGGCTCGTCGACGGCTGTCGTGAGCTGGGTGTCCCCGTGACCGGCGGCAACGTGTCGCTGTACAACCAGACGGCGACCGCCCCGATCCTGCCGACCCCCACCGTCGGCGTGCTGGGCGTGATCGACAACGTGGCCACGCGGCTGCGGTCCGGCTTCGCGCACCCCGGCGACGCGATCCTCCTGCTGGGCGAGACCCGCGAGGAGCTGTCCGGCTCCATCTGGGCGTCGGCGCTGCACGACCACCTGGGCGGCATGCCCCCGGCCGTGTCGCTGGAGGCCGAGAAGGCGCTGGCCGCGGTCATGGGGGAGGCGTCGCGCCGCGGCCTGCTGTCGTCGGCACACGACGTCAGCGAAGGCGGCCTGGCCGTCGCGCTGGCGGAGTCGGCGTTCCGCGCCGGCCTGGGCTTCGCCGTCACTGTCCCGGAGGGCGACCCCACCGTCGCCCTGTTCTCCGAGTCGGCGGCCCGCGCCGTGGTGTCGCTGTCGGGTGCCGACGTCGAGGCGTTCGAGGCGCTGTGCGCCGAGAAGGGCGTCCCCGTGACACGGCTGGGCGAGGTGACCGGCGAGCCGGAGCTCGAGTTCGTGGGGCTGCTGACCCTCGGCCTGGAGGAGGCGCTGTCGGCCTGGAAGGCGCCGATCCCGGCCGCGATGGCCTGACGGCTCGGGCCCCGCGCCGGGGCATCGGGGAGTCTCGGTAGGGTGGGGAACATGAGCCTCACCGACCGCGTCACCGATGTCCTGCCCTCAGTCCTCACCGACCTCAAGCGACTCATCGCGATCCCCTCGGTGTCGTCCCTCCCGGACCACCACGATCACGTCCTGGCCGCCGCCGACGGCGTCGCGGACCTGCTGCGCGACCTCGGCTGCCCGGACGTGCGGCTCCTCGACGCCGGCGGCAAGCCGGCCGTCTACGGACACTTCCCGGCCCCCTACGGCGCCCCGACGGTCCTGCTCTACGCGCACTACGACGTCCAGCCGACGGGCGACGACGCTGCCTGGACCTCGGCGCCGTTCTCCGCGATGGAGCGCGACGGGCGCCTGTACGCCCGCGGCTCGGCCGACGACAAGGGCGGTATCGGGGTCCACCTCGCCGCGCTGCGGGCCTTCGACGGCCGGCCGCCCGTCGGAGTCAAGGTCTTCATCGAGGGCGAGGAGGAGATCGGCTCGCCCAGCATGTCCGGGCTGCTGGATCAGCACGCCGCCGACCTCGCCGCCGACGTGTTCGTCATCGCCGACGCCGTGAACTGGAACGTCGGCGAGCCCTCCTTCACCACGACCCTGCGCGGCATGGTCGACGCGACCGTCACCGTCTCCACGCTGCGGACGGGGCTGCACTCCGGCCAGTTCGGCGGCGTGGTGCCGGACGCGCTGACCGCGCTGTGCCGGCTGCTGGCCACGCTCCACGACGAGCGCGGCAACGTCGCCGTCGCCGGTCTCACCAGCGACCCGGACCCCGTCGTCGACTACGACGAGGACCGCCTGCGCGACGAGACCGGCCTCCTCGACGGCGTGCAGTGGATCGGCGACGGACCGGCCACCGCCCGCATGTGGACCCGGCCCGCCGCCTCGGTGCTGGCCATCGACGCCACCCCCGTTCAGGACGCGTCCAACACGCTCATCCCCACGGCGCGGGCGAAGGTGAGCCTCCGGCTCGCGCCCGGCCAGGACGCCGACGCCGCCGAAGCCGCCCTCCGCGACCACCTGCTGGCCAACGCCCCGTGGGGCGCGCGGGTGGAGGTCGAGGCCGGCCAGAACGGCGCGGGCAGCGTCATCTCCCTCGACGACGACCGTGCCCGCGCCGCCCTCGACGCGTTCGCCGAGGCGTTCGGCGTCGCGCCTGTGGAGATCGGCGTCGGCGGCTCCATCCCCATCGTCGCCGAGTTCGCCGACCGCAACCCCGGCGCCCTGGTGCTCGTCACGGCCGTGACGGACCCGACGTCGCACATGCACGGGATCGATGAGTCGCTGGACCTCGGCGACTTCGCCAAGGCGGCGCTCGCCGAGGCCCTGTTCCTCCAGCGCCTGGCGTGACCGCGCCGCGTGCCGATGAGGCCGCCCGCTCGGTGTTGACCCTGTTCGGCACTCGCGCGCTCGGCCTGCCCGGCACGCACCTGGCGCGCACCTCCCGCCCCGGCCGCCTGCACCGCGACTGGCATTACTGGTGGCAGGCGCACCTGCTCGACTGCATGGTCGACGCCCACGGCCGCGGGTCTCCCGTCGTCGCCGAGCGCCTCATCCGGCGGCACCTGCGCGGCATCCGGGTGCGGAACTGGGGCCGCCTCCGCAACGGTTTCTACGACGACATGGCCTGGTTGGCGTTGGCGGCGCACCGCGCCGGCCGCCCTGCTCGCGGACTCGAACGGGCGCTACGCGGTGCCATCACCGACGACTGGGGCGGTGGGGCCTTCTGGAGCACCGACCGTGACTTCAAGAACACCGCAGCCACCGCGCCGATCGCCCTGTACCTCGCCCGCACCGGCGACCGCCCCGCGGCGGCACGCCTCCTCGACTGGCTGCTGACCCACCTCGCGGACCCCGACACCGGGCTGCTGCGCGACGGGCTCCGCCGCATCGACGGCCGCCCCACCCTCGTGCCGCACGTGTTCACCTACAACCAGGGCCCGGTCCTGGCGGTGATGCTAGAACTCGGCCGGATCGACGACGCCGCCCGCCTGCTGGGCGCCGTCGCGATCCGCCTGACGCATCCCGGCACCGCGGTCCTACGCACCCACGGCGGCGGCGACGGGGGCCTCTTCACCGGCATCCTCGTCCGCTACCTGGCGCTCGCGGCCCGCGATCCGCGAATCCCCGCCGACGCCCGCGCCGCGGCCGCCGACCTCGTCGGCGCCACCGCCGAGGCCCTGTGGTCGGGCCGCGAGGTCCGCGGCTGGCGGCACCGGCCGGTCACCGTCTTCCCGCAGGACACCGCGCCCGCGGGGGCAGGACCCGTCGCGGACACCGTCGAACTCGCCGCACAGCTGCAGGCATGGCTGGCGCTGGAAGCCGCGGCGGTGCTCCGCCGGTCCGCCTAGCCGACGGTCTCCACCCAGAACCGGCCCTCGAGCCAGTGGGCGGCGATGGCCGCGGGCAGCCAGGGCAGGACGTCGGCCGGCAGGTCGCGCGGCTCGAACCAGCCGAGCTCCGACGTGGCCTCCCCGGGCGCGAGCCGGCCGTGCCAGACGTCGGTGTCGAAGAAGAAGTTGAACCCTTGCACCCGCCCGTCCGCGTACGGCACGTCGAAGCGCTGCACGCCCACGTGCCGCAGCGCCGTGGGGTCCAGGCGGGCGCCGACCTCCTCGGAGGCCTCGCGCGCCGCCGCCACCGCGATCGTCTCGCCGGGCTCGACGTGACCGCCGGGCAGATTCCACAGACCGTCGCCCCGCCCCGTCCCGTCGCGGCGCGCCAGCAGCACCCGGCCGGCCTGATCGCGCAGGGCGACCCAGGCGATCAGCTCGAATTCCATACCCTCATCTAACCGCGCCGGTAGCGTGTCGGAGGAACCGACGGGAAGGGACGGCCAGTGCGGATCGAGCGCGACTCGCTGGGGGAGATGGAGCTCCCGGACGACGCCTACTGGGGCATCAACACGGCCCGCGCCGTGAACAACTTCCGGATCAGCCGCCGCGAGATCAGCGTCTACCCGGACCTGATCATCGCCTATGCGCAGGTCAAGCAGGCCGCCGCCCGCGCCAACCGCGACATCGGCGCCCTCGACGGCGAGCGCGCCGAGCTCATCGACCGGGCCGCGCAGGACATCATCGACGGGCACCTGCACGACCAGTTCGTCGTCGGGGTCATCCAGGGCGGCGCCGGCACCTCGACCAACATGAACGTCAACGAGGTGATCGCGAACCGCGCGCTCGAGCTCGCCGGCCGCCCCTTCGGCGACTACGCGTTCCTCTCGCCCAACGACCACGTCAACCGGTCGCAGTCCACCAACGACACCTATCCCAGCGCGGTGAAGCTCAGCCTGATCATCGCCCTCACGAAGCTGGCCGACGAGATGAGGCTCCTGCGCCACTCGTTCGCGACCAAGGGCCGCGAGTTCCGTGAGGTCCTGAAGGTCGGCCGCACCCAGCTGCAGGACGCGGTGCCGATGACGCTCGGCCAGGAGTTCCGCGGTTTCTCCACCACGCTGGGCGAGGACATCGACCGCCTCGAGGACGTGCGTCCGCTGCTCATGGAGCTCAATCTCGGCGCGACTGCCATCGGGACCGGCATCACCGCCTCGCCCGAGTACGGCCCCGCCGTGATCCGGCATCTGCGGGAGATCACGGGGCTCGCGGACCTCATGCAGGCGGGCGACCTCATCGAGGCGACGAGCGACACCGGGGTGTTCATGTCGACGTCGTCGGTGATGAAGCGCGCGGCCATGAAGCTGTCGAAGATCTGCAACGATCTGCGGCTGCTCAGCTCGGGCCCGCAGGCGGGGTTCGCCGAGATCGTCCTGCCCCCGGTTCAGGCCGGCAGCTCGATCATGCCCGGCAAGGTGAACCCGGTCATCCCCGAGGCGGTCAACCAGGTCGCCTTCGTCATCGCCGGGGCCGACGTCACGGTCGCGATGGCGTCCGAGGCGGGCCAGCTGCAGCTCAACGCCTTCGAGCCCGTCATGGCGCACGTCCTGTTGCAGAACTCGACCTGGCTGCGACGGGCCGTGCGGACGCTGCGCATCAACTGCGTCGACGGGATCACGGCCAACGTCGACCGGACGCGGGCGCAGGTGAACCAATCTGTCGGCGTGGTCACCGCGCTGCTGCCGGTGCTCGGCTACGCGACGGCGACGCGGATCGCCAAGGAGGCGCTGCGCACCGGCCGCCCGGTCCGGGACCTCGTGCTCAAGGACGGCCGGATCAGCGCCGAGGTCCTCGACGAACTCCTCTCGCCCGTGGCGCTGTCGGGGCTGCAGGACACCGGTCCGCTGCCGCCCATGACGCCCGAGCTCATCCTGCGGATGGAGCGGGAGCTCGACGCGGCCGACCTGCGCGACGACTCCTGACCCCGGCTCAGTCCTCCGACGGGAACACGTGCCCGAACGACTCGGGCGCCGGCTGCGTGAACCGCGCCTCGTGCTTGCCCAGGAACGCGAGCGCGCCCTCGCGGCCGTCCCCGTGCGCGGCGTGGCGCAGGGCCAGCGACTCCGCCAGGTGCGCCCCGAGCACATCGTCGCTGGCCAGGTGCCGCCAGACGAGCTGCCGCGTGAGCGCGACGGCGTGCGCGGAGCGGCCGAGCGTCATCCGGTCCGCGACAGCGCGGGCGGCGGCGAGCAGATCGGCGGGGGAGTGGACCGAGTCGACCAGGCCGATCTCGAGGGCCCGCTCGGCCTGGATGATGTCGCCGCTGTAGAGCAGGTCCAGGGCCCGCGAGGGACCGACGATGCGCGGCAGGAACCACGTCGAGCAGGCCTCCGGCGTGATCCCCAGCCGCGCGAACACGAACCCCATGCGGGCGTCGGTGGAGGCCAGCCGGGCGTCCATCGGCAGCGTCATCGTCGAGCCGATGCCGACACCGGGCCCGTTGATGGCCGCGATGACGGGTTTGCGGCAGTCGAGGATCGCCAGGGTGAGCTTGCCGCCTGGCTCCCGGGCTCCCTCGGTGACCTCCGGCTCCGCCCAGCGCTCCCGGAGTTCCGCCGGGGTGAGGTCCATCCGCGGGTCGAAGCCGAAGACGTTGTCGCTGTCCGACAGCTCCATCCCGGCACAGAATGCCCGCCCGGACCCGGTGACGATGATGGCTCGCACCGCGTCGTCGGCGTCGGCGTCGCGCAGGGCAGCGACGAATTCGCGCCCCATGTCGAGGGTGAAGGCGTTGAGCCGGTCCGGGCGGTTGAGGGTGAGGGTCGCGACGCCGTCGTCGCGGGTCAGCAGCACGCTGCTCATGGCTCTCCTTGTAGTCGGGTGAGGGTGGCGCGGTACTCGGTGTCGAGCCGGTCGACCAGTTCGGCGACCGTGGGCACGTCGGTGATGCCGGCGACGCCGTGTCCGGCCGACCACACGTCGCGCCAGGCCTTGACGTCCTCGGTCCCCGCCGGCGGCCCGGCGGGGTCGATGCCCGCCACCTCCAGGCTGGCGGCCAGGAAGTTCGCCGGGATGCCGCTCACGGCCGGGGTGTACACGACGTCCCCGGCCCCGGCGGCCACGACCATGGCCCGGTAGGCGTCGGGGGCCAGGGACTCGCGGGTGGCGAGGAATCGGGTGCCGAGGTAGGCGAGGTCGGCGCCGAGGGCGCGGGCGGCCACGACGTCGGCCCCGCTGTTCATCGCGCCGGCGAGCAGAACCGTGCCGTCGAACCACGGCCGCACCGAGGCGACGAGCGCGAATGGATTGACGGTGCCCGCGTGCCCGCCCGCGCCCGCGGCCACGAGGACCAGGCCGTCCACCCCCGCCGCGGCGGCCTTGCGCGCGTGGCGCAGGGTGGTGATGTCGTGGAACACGACGCCCCCGTAGCCGTGGACGGCGGCCACCACCTCGGGGACCGCGCCCAGCGACGTGATGACGAGCGGGACCTCGTGCTCGACGACGACCGCCAGGTCCGACTCCAGCCGTGTGTTCGTCGCGTGCACGATGAGGTTGACGCCGTACGGGGCGTCGGTGGGGCCCAGCCCGGATTCGACGGCGGTCAACCACTCGTCCAGGTCCGCGCTGCTGCGCCGGTTGAGCGCGGGGAACGTGCCCACGACGCCGGCGCGGCAGCAGGCGACGACGAGGTCCGGCCCTGACACCAGGAACATGGGCGCGGCGACCACCGGCACCCGCAGCCGCTCTGACCATCCGGCCGGCAACACCATCGACGCCTCCTCGACCTCGGCTCGAGCCCAGTCTGGCAGAGCCCGCCGTCCAGTCTCGCGCTCCGGCCGGTTCTGCGGCACAATCTGTCGGGTGCGCGCACCGATGCTGACTCTGGCGATGGTCGCCGTCGTCACGGCCTGCGCGCCGGCCCAGGGCGGCGGGTCCGACGAGCCGGTGGAGTTCGCGGAGATGGCGGCGGCCGCCGAGTCGGGACCCGCAGTGGGGATGGGGGACCGCGTCTTCGCGCACCTCGGCCAGTTCCAGGCGATCGCGGACCTCAACGGCGGGACGCGGGCCAGCGGATCCCCGGGGCATGCCGCGGCGCTCGACTACGTCGAGTCGGTGCTTCGGGACGCCGGCTACGAGACCGTCCGGGTGACGCTCGACGCCGAGCATCCCTCAGCCGGCGCGGCGGACGTCACGGTGCTCAGCGGCCCCCCTTCCGATCCGGGTGAGGTCATCGCCATGGTCGGCTCCCCGGTGGCCGGTTCGCTGACCGCTCCGCTGCTGGCCACCACCGACCCCACCGGCTGCACCGCGTCCGACTACGCGCAGGCCGACAGCTCCATCGTCCTGGTGCAGCGGGGCCGCTGCTCGTTCGCGGACAAGGCTCATCTGGCCGAGCGGGCCGGGGCGCTGGCTGTGCTCGTGCAGAACGACGCGGGCGAAGGCCCCCTCCGGGGCGACCTCGCGGGCCGCGCCGACGTGGTGCCGGCGTTGGGTCTCACGCACGAGGCGGGCGACGCCCTCCGCGCCGAGCTGCGGGGCGGGGAGGTCGTGGTCCGGGTCACCGTCGATCCCGGGCACGAGACGGTGCCGGTCACCAATCTCCTGGCCCAGCGCCCTGACGGGGCGGCGGACCCGGTGCTGGTCGGGGCACATCTGGACTCGGTCGCCGAGAGCCCCGGCATCAACGACAACGCCTCCGGGGTGTCGGTGGCGTTGGCGGTGGCGGAGGAACTGGCCGCGCGCGGCGCGCCGGGAGCCCGGTTCGCGTTCTGGGACGGCACGGAGCAGGGAGTGCTCGGCTCGACCGCCTACGTGCAGGCGCTCGACCAGGCGGCGAAAGAGTCTCTCGCCGCCTACCTCAACCTCGACACAATCGCCTCACCCTTCGGTGACATCGGGATCCACGGCACAGGAGCCCCTGCCGAGGCACTCCTCGACGCCGTCGGGCCCTCCGCCCGGCTCATCGACGTCGCGGCTGAATCCGACGACGCCCCGTTCACCGCAGCCGGGATCCCGGCAGCAGGGGTGCACAGCGGGTCCATGCTTCCGCTCGGCCTGTCGGGGGAGATCTTCGACATGTCCGCGGCCGTCGCGCCGGACCCCTGCTACCACCGCGCCTGCGACACCTTGTCGGCCGTCGACACGGCCACGGTGCGGGCGAGGCTGGGGGCCATCGCCGACGCGACCGTGGCGGCCGTCGCTGACCTCAGCTCGCGCTAGGCGTCGAGGTCCTGCTCGATCATCGCGGCGATGCGCTCGACGGCGTCCGCGTTGTCCGACTCGACGGTGACCTGCGCGCCCTTCTCGGCGCCGAGCGTCATGATCAGCAGAGAGGAGGCCGCGTCGACCTCCGCGCCGTCCATCGAGATGGTGATGTCGTCGTCGTATTCGCCGGCGGCCGCCGCGATGAGGGCCGCGGGGCGGGCGTGGAGGCCCACCACCGATCCGACGGTCACAGTCCTGCTAGGCAACGTGACTCCTTTGCGTATCTCAGGTCCCGGCACCGTCGCCCACGGACTCGCGGCCAAGCATAGCCGGGGCGGAACCCCTTCCCAGCAGCGGGTCGGGGTCCCGGCGGGCGGGCGTCACCCGGCGGTGAGCCACACCGTCGCGTCGGTCGGCAGCACGCGCCCCGGCAGCGCGTGGCTGCTGAGCAGCACGCGGTAGCCCTCCGGCAGGTCGACGGGGGCGCCCAGGATGTTGGTGAGGACGCGGACCGGCCCGTTGTCGAAGGCGACGACCGAGGCGCCGGCGTCTATCCACTCCACCTCGCCGCGGCCGAGGCCGAGGCTGCGGCGCAGCGCCAGCGCGTCGCGGTACATCGACCAGGTGGACCCGGCGACGTCCACCTGCCGGTCGGCGGCCGCGTCACGGTACGAGTCCGGCTGCGGCAGCCAGGTGCGTCCAGTCGGGGAGAATCCGAGCCCGGGGGCGTCGGCCGTCCACGGCATCGGGACGCGGCAGCCGTCGCGGCCCGGCTTGGTGAAGTCGGAGCGGAACCAGGCGGGATCCTGGCGGACGTCGTCGGGGAGCGTCGTGTGGTCCGGCAGCCCCAGTTCCTCACCCTGGTACAGGTAGGCCGATCCCGGCAGCGCCAGCATCATGAGCGTCGCCGCGCGGGCACGGCGCAGGCCCACGACGTTGTCCGGCTGCTCGTCGGCGGCGCCGAGGCCCTCGTGGCTGGAGCCCGGCTCCCGGAGGCCGAGGCGGCTGACGTGCCGCAGCACGTCGTGGTTGCTCAGCACCCAGGTCGTCGGGGCCCCGACCGCCTCGTCGGCGGCCATCGTCGCGGTGATCACCTCGCGGTACGACGCGGCGTCCCACGGGGAGTCGAGGAACTGGAAGTTGAAGGCGGTGTGCATCTCGTCCGGACGCAGGTAGAGCGCGAGGCGCGCGGGGTCGGCCACCCAGGCCTCGGCCACGAGCGAGCGGTCGCCGTCGTAGGAGTCGAGGACGCGCCGCCAGCGACGGTAGACGTCGTGCACGCCGTCCTGGTCCCACATGGGCCCGGACTGGCCGTCGAGCAGGGACTGCTCATCGCCATCGTCCGGCAGGCCCTCGGCCTTGACGAGGCCGTGGGCGACGTCGACCCGGAAGCCGTCGACGCCTCGGTCCAGCCAGAACCGCAGGACCCCGTCGAACGCCGCGCGCACGCGCTCGGTCGACCAGTCGAGGTCCGGCTGCTTGACGTCGAACAGGTGGAGGTACCACTGCTCGGGCGTGCCGTCGGGCGCCGTCAGCCGGGTCCAACCCGGCCCGCCGAAGACCGATTTCCAGTTGTTCGGAGGCAACTCGCCGTGCGTGCCCCGCCCGTCGCGGAACAGGTACATCTCCCGCTCCGGCGAGCCGGGGCCGGCCGCCACCGCCTCCCGGAACCAGCGGTGCTCGTCGGAGGTGTGGTTGGGCACCAGATCCACCACGACCCGCAGCCCGGCCGCGTGCGCGGCCTCGATGAGCCGGTCGGCGTCAGTCAGGTTCCCGAAGAGCGGATCGATCTCCTCGTAGTCGGCGACGTCGTAGCCGGCGTCCGCCATGGGGGAGCGGTAGAAGGGGGACAGCCAGATCGCGTCGACACCCAGCGCGGCCAGGTAGTCGATCCGGGAGATGATGCCGGGTATGTCGCCGTAGCCGTCGCCGGTCGAATCGGCGAACGAACGGGGGTAGATCTGGTAGATGACGGCGTCTCGCCACCATTCAGCGGTCATGCACAGGGTCCTGTCGAGTGTCGGATGATCAGATCGGGGTGGAACAGCATCTCGGTCGGGTCGGTGGGGAGGCCGCGGATCGCGGTGAGGAGGGAGCCGACGGCGGCCTGCGTCATCACGGCGACCGGCTGCCGGACCGTCGTCAACGCCGGGTTGGTGAAAGCCATGAGGGCGGAGTCGTCATAGCCGACCACCGACACGTCGCAGGGGACGTCGAGGCCGCGGGAGCGGGCCTCCCGGATGGCGCCCAGCGCCATGACGTCGGAGCCGCAGACGAGCGCGGTGTGGCCGGCGTCCAGGAGGCGTGCCGCGGCGGCCTGACCGCCCTCGACGGTGAACAGCGTCGACACCACCGAGCGCTCGTCGAAGCCGAGGCCGAGGAACGCGGCGTGCTTGCGGCGGCTGGGCAGATAGCGCATCTGACCCACCGCCAGCCCGATCCGCTCGTGACCGTAGGAGCGCAGGTGGGCGACTGACATCGACACGGCCTCGGCGTCCGAGCAGGAGAAGAAGGCGCCGTCAACGGACGGGTTGTACCCGTTGATGAACACGGCGGGGACGCCGGCATCGATCAACCGCTGGTAATGCTCGGGGGAGGCCTCGGTGTCAGCTGGGGTGCCGGAGACGGAGATGATCCCGGCGATCTCGACCCCGAGGAGGGCGTCGAGATACTGCTCCTCGCTGGTGCCGCCGGGACCGGCGGTGCAGAGGATCATGTGCCGCCCGGCCGCCGTCAGGACCAGCGCGAGCTCGTTGGCGAACGAGGCGAAGGACGGGTTGGCCAGCTCCGGGACCATGACGGCGATGAGGCCGGCGCCCTCCGCGGGCTCGGGTTCCGTGCCATAGCCGAGCGTCTCGAGCGTCGCCAGGACGGACGCGCGTGTGGCGTCGGCGACGCCGGGCTTGCCGTTGAGGACTCTGGAGACCGTCGCCGTCGAGACGCCGGCGGCGGCGGCCAGGTCGGCCAGCCTCGCGCGGGTGGGAATCATGGTCTCCTCTTCCTTGAGAGCACCGTCTGCTGCAACGTGTCGAGGGATAGTTTGCAGGCGTTCGGCAAACTTTGCAACGGTCTTGCAGAATGAGATCGTTCACATTCGACGCCGTGCGGCTCGGCTTGCATTGCGGTTCACTCGAGCGGGGCCACACACTCCGCCAGTTGTTATCTTAGTGTGATGCAATGGACTTTGCAAGCGTTGCAAAAATCGTTACGATTCACATCAGAACGGGTTGCAGTGGAGCGGCCCGGATGACGAAGGAGTTACACACATGCGCAAGAGCTTCCTCGCCGCAGCCGCGGTCGGGCTCTCCCTGACGCTCGCCGCCTGCGGCGGCGGGTCGTCGACCAGCACCCCCACTGCCACCGGCGACGCCACCACCAGCGCCGCCGCCACCACGTCGTCGGCCCCCGCTGCCGCCGGCAGCCTGACCGTGTGGGCCGACGAGACCCGCATCGACGCGTTCAAGACGCTGGGCGAGACCTTCTCCGCCGAGACCGGCGTCACCCTGGACGTCGTCCAGAAGCCGTCGGCCGACATCAAGAACGACTTCATCGCGCAGGTCCCGACCGGTGAGGGCCCCGACCTCATCGTCACCGCGCACGACGCGACCGGTGACCTCGTCAAGAACGGCGTCGTGTCGCCCGTCGAGCTCGGCGACAAGGCCGACGCGTTCGGCGACGTCGCCCTGCGCGCCGTCAGCCTCGAGGGCCAGGTCTACGGCGTGCCCTACGCCGTCGAGAACATCGGCCTCGTGCGCAACAACGCGCTCGTCCAGGACACCCCCGCCACCTTCGACGAGCTGATCGCCCAGGGCAAGGGCGTCTCGGGCGCCGAGTTCCCGATCGTGATCCAGCAGGGCGAGAACGGCGACCCGTACCACCTGTACCCGCTGCAGACCTCGTTCGGCGCCCCGGTGTTCAAGTCCGATGCCAACGGCGACTACACTGCGGAGCTCGGCATGGCCGGACCCGAGGGTGAGGCGTTCGCGCAGTACCTGAAGAAGCTGGCCGACGAGGGCGTACTCTCGGCATCCATCGGCGCCGACCAGGCCAAGCAGGCCTTCCTCGACGGCAAGTCCCCGTACATCATCACCGGCCCCTGGTGGACCGGCGAGTTCGTGGACGCGGGCCTCGACATCTCCGTCCTCCCGGTCCCGTCGGCCGGTGGCCAGCCCGCCGCCCCGTTCGTGGGCGTCCAGGCCGTGTTCCTGTCGTCGAAGTCCGAGAACCAGCTGCTCGCGCAGCAGTTCCTCGACTTCATGGGCACCAAGGAGACCCAGGACACGCTGTTCGAGATGGGCGGCCGCATGCCGGCCCTAACCGAGTCCGCCGACGCGGTCACCGACGAGATCCTCGCCGGCTTCGGTGAGGCCGGTGCTGAGGGCCAGCCGATGCCTGCCATCCCCGAGATGGGTGCCGTGTGGCAGTACTGGGGCGGCGCCGAGGTCAGCATCCTCACCGGCAAGGCCGAGCCCGTCGCGGCGTGGCAGACGCTGGTGGCCAACCTCGAAGCGGCCTTCCAGGCCTGATCGACCCTCCGGGGGCTGCGTGGCCACGGCCGCGCAGCCCCCGGACTCCACTGACGCACCGACGCGAAGGTAACCACCTTGAGCAGCACCCCAACCCAGCCGCCACGGCGGCTCTCTCATGCGCGCGACATCTCGCGCCCGGGCTTCTACATCAAGCTCGTCCTCATGATGCTGGTCAACGCGCTTGGCCTCTACGGCATCCTCGCCGCCTACGGCCAGCGGGAGTGGGGCGTCCTCGCCTTCCTCGTCCTCGCCCTCATCATCGCGGACTACGTCTACTTCTCGAAGCGCGCGATCCCCGCCAAGTACCTGTACCCCGGCCTGCTGTTCCTGGCCGTGTTCCAGATCTACGTCATGGTCAACACGGCCTACGTGGCGTTCACCAACTACGGCGACGGCCACAACGACTCGAAGCCGTCGGCGATCACCCAGATCATGAAGACCTCGGACCGCCGCGTCGACGGCACGCCCACCTATCCGGTGACGGTGCTGGACCGCGACGGAGAGATTGCCTTCGCCATCGTCGACGACGACCGCGTCCTGGTCGGCGACGCGGAGGAGCCCTTGACCGAGGTCGGAGACGCCGTGGCCGCGGACGGCCGGGTCACCGAGGTTCCGGGCGCGACCGTGCTGCAGCTGGCGGAGATCCAGCAGCGGCAGGACGAGGTCCTGGGGCTTCGCGTCAGCATGACCGACGACCCCGACGACGGCTGGCTACGCACCGACAACGCGGTCATGGCCTACGTCGCGAAGTCTCTGCTGAAGTACGACGAGGCCACCGACACCTTCACCGACGCCGAGGGCACGGTCTACACCGCCGATCCGGCCCAGGGGCTGTTCGTCTCCGACTCCGGCGAGGCGCTCTACCCCGGCTGGAGGGTCCTGGTGGGATTCGACAACTTCACGCGCATGTTCACCGATTCGCGGCTGGAGGGCCCGTTCCTGTCCATCCTCAGCTGGACGTTCGCGTTCTCGATCCTCTCGGTGCTCACCACCTTCGCGCTCGGCCTCATCCTGGCCGTGGTGTTCAACGACCCGCGCGTCAAGGGCCGCACGATCTATCGGGCGCTGTTCATCCTCCCGTACGCCTTCCCGGGCTTCCTGGCAGCACTCGTGTGGCGCGGACTGCTCAACCAGGAGTTCGGCTTCATCAACGAGGTCCTCCTCGGTGGAGCCAGCATCCCGTGGTTCTCCTCGGGCATCCTCGCCCAGCTCAGCATCATCGGCGTCAACCTCTGGCTGGGCTTCCCGTACATGTTCCTGGTCGCCACGGGCGCCCTCGAGGCCATCCCGGGGGAGCTGACGGAGGCGGCCGTCATGGACGGCGCCGGGCCGTGGCGCCGCTTCTGGTCGATCACGCTGCCGCTGCTCCTGGTGAGCGTCGCACCGCTGCTGATCGCCAGCTTCGCGTTCAACTTCAACAACTTCTCACTCATCTACATGCTGACCGGTGGCGGCCCCAACTACCCCGGTGCTCCGCTGCCGATCGGTGAGACCGACATCCTCATCTCGATGGTCTACGCCATGGCCTTCGAGTCGGGGACCCGTCAGTACGGCCTGGCGAGCGCCATGAGCATCATCATCTTCGTCGTGGTGGGCGTCATCTCGTGGCTGGGCTTCCGTCAGACCCGCAAGCTCGAGGAGATCATGTGATGGCCAGGAAGATCCTCGCCAACGGCGACAACGACACCCGCCTGCGCGGCGCCAAGTGGTGGAGCCAGGTCGGCTGGAAGCACGTCTTCGCGATCCTCATGATCGTCTACTGCATCTTCCCGCTTCTCTACGTGCTGTCCGCCTCGCTCAACCCGGGTGGCACCCTCACCGGCAGCACCCGCCTGTTCACGACCGTCTCCGGGGTGAACTTCGCAGACCTCATGGAGACCGACTTCCCGCGGTGGATGATGAACTCGTTCATCGTCAGCACCGTCACCGCGGTGGGGACCGTCGTGATGGGGGCGGCCGCGGCCTACGCGTTCAGCCGGTTCCGGTTCGCCGGCCGCCGCGGCGGCCTGACTGCCCTGTTGATCATCCAGATGTTCCCGCAGATGCTCGCCTTCGTCGCGATCTTCCTGCTGGCGCTGACCCTGGGCGAGATCTTCCCGGGCCTCGGCATCGGGTCGAACCTGCAGCTCATCGCCATCTACCTCGGCGGCGCGCTCGGCTCCAACACCTTCCTCATGTACGGCTTCTTCAACACGGTCCCCGCCGACATCGACGAGGCCGCCAAGATCGACGGCGCCACGCACGCGCAGATCTTCTGGGGCATCATCATGCGCCTGGTCACCCCGATCCTCGCGGTCGTGGGGCTGCTGAGCTTCGTCGCCTCTTACGGCGAGTTCATCCTGGCCCGCATCGTGCTGGCCCGCCCGGAGAACTACACGCTGGCGGTCGGCATGTATGTGTGGGGCTCGGACGAGCGTAACGCGCCGTGGTCGCTGTTCGCGGCGGGTGCGGTGGTGGCCGCTGTGCCGATCATCCTGCTGTTCATGTACCTGCAGAAGTACATCGTCGGCGGGCTGCTGGCGGGCGGCGTCAAGGGCTGACGCCCCACTCTCACCACCGTCGCGGCGGGCCGGCCCCTGGGGTCAGCTCGCCGCGACGCGCATCTGCGCGCCGGCGTCATGCAGGTCGAGGTGGCACAGCCGGGGCCCCACCTGGATGCGATCGGCGCTGTGCGTTCCGCCGCAGGAGTCCAGGTAGCCGTCGATGAACCCCTGGTGGATGGCGCAGACGACGGGCAGCTCCGCCAGGCCGACCTCGGGGCGGAAGGGGCAGCGGGTGAAGGTGAGCGCGTCCTCGCCCCGGATGGTGCCGAAGCCGCGCTCGGCGAGCTGGGCGACCAGACCGTCCAGCACGTCGGTGGCCGGCTCCGTGTCGTCGCTGACCTCGCGCCCCCACGAGCGGCCGGCCTCCTCCGCCAGCCGCGACGCATCCGGCAGGCTCGACACGAAGCTGCGGATGAGGACCTGGGTCAGCTCCATGAGATGGGAGTTCGTGACGTTGGGGGAGTCGCTCGTCGCCGTGAACATCAGCGGTGGGCGGCCCAGGTGGCCGGTGGCGCCGGTGGTGCAGTCGACGTAGCCGGCCTCGCGCAGCCCCTCCAGGTGGAACCGCGCGGAGTTCTTGTGCAGCCCGAGCTGGTCGGCCACGTCGGCGACACTGAGTGGCGCGGCGGCCGACTGGAGCAGGGCCAGGACGCGGGCCCGCGTGGGCCCCAGGCCGTGGTGTTCGCTCGTCACCGACCCAGTTTCTCACGAGCATGGTGGACTAATTCGGGCGGGGTAGGCTGCACCCCATGCATGGGCCGGGTCTGTTGGACGGGTACGGGAGGGTCGCGCGCGATCTGCGCGTGTCGCTGACCGACCGCTGTAACCTGCGCTGCACGTACTGCATGCCCGCAGACGGCCTCGCCTGGCTGCCCACGGAACAGACGCTGACCGACGCCGAGGTGGTCCGCGTGATCGCCGTCGCCGTCGAGCGCCTCGGAGTGACCAGGATCCGCTTCACGGGCGGCGAGCCCCTCCTGCGCCCCGGCCTGGAGCGCATCGTCGCCGCCGCCGCGGACCTGCGCGGACCCGATGGTCGCCCCGAGCTCGCGTTGACGACCAACGGCCTGGGCCTCGACAAGCGCATCGAGAGCCTGGCCGCGGCCGGGCTGGACCGGGTCAACGTCTCGCTCGACTCGCTCGATCCTGTCCGCTACGCGCGCCTCGCCCGCCGCGACCGCCTCCACGACGTGCTGACCAGCATCGACGCCGTGGACAGGGTCGGGCTGCGCCCGTTGAAGGTCAACGCGGTCATCATGCGCGGCGAGAACGAGCCCGACATCGTCCCGCTGGCCGAGTTCTGCCTGGCTCGCGGCTACCAGCTCCGGTTCATCGAACAGATGCCGCTCGGCCCTCACGGCGAATGGGACCGCAGCCAGATGGTCACCGCAGCGGAGATCCTCGGCGCGCTGGGGGAGCGGTTCGCCCTCACGCCGTTGGACGAGCCGCGCGGGGCGGCGCCGGCCGAGCTCTGGGCCGTGGCTGCTGACGCCGCGCAACCGGGCGGGCGCATCGGCGTCATCGCCTCGGTCACCAACCCGTTCTGCGGCGCGTGCGACCGCACGCGGGTCACGGCAGACGGTCAGGTCCGCACGTGCCTGTTCTCGCGCACCGAGACGGACCTGCGCGGCATCCTGCGCTCCGGCGGATCGGACGACGACCTGGTCGCCGCTTGGACCGGCGCGCACGCGCGCAAGGCCAAGGCCCACGGCATCGACGAGCCGGGGTTCGTCCAGCCGCAGCGCACCATGAGCGCCATCGGCGGCTGAGGTCGTGCGCTGTGCGGTCGTGCTGGCGGGGGGACGCTCCTCGCGCATGGGCACGGACAAGCTGGCCCTGACTCTGGAGGGCGAGACGCTGCTGGGCCGGGCGGTCCGGGCTGCTGCGGCGTGGGCTGAGCGCGTGGTCGTCGCCTCTCCCGAGCGGTCGGACCCCGCGCTGGCCGGGGTCACCGTCGTGCTGGAGGATCCACCCCTCGGCGGCCCCGCGGCCGGGCTGGCCGCGGCCGTGACGGCGCTGCCGGAGGGCGCCGTCGAGACCCTGGTGCTGGCGGCCGACCTCGCCGACCCGTGGGCTGTCGTCGCCGCCCTCGCCGACGCACAGCGGGGCGACGACGGTGTCGTGCTGGTCGACGACGAGGGCTGGCCGCAGTACCTCGCTGGGCGGTACCTCGTCGCATCTCTGCGCAGGGTCGTCGAGGCCGCCCCGACCGTGCGGGACGTCGCGGTGCGGCGCCTGCTCGCCCCCCTCCAGCTGCGGCAGCTGCCGGCCGCGGCCCACGTCACCCGCGACATCGACACCCCGGAGCAGGCCCGCGCCGCACGTGTCGAATAGCGCATCTACGACACCATGTAATAGCCTTTTCCCGAGAAGTTCGAACGTATCCGTCCTCGGCATGGAAAGCTGACCGCTATGAGCACCGACACCGCGCGAGTCGACGGCCCCGCCTCCGATGCCCTGTTGAAGATCGGCCGGTTCTTCACCCACTGGGACCAGACCGACGACGGCCGGGCCGTGTTCCGTGAGGGCGGCCGGGCCGGCGACGTCTTCTACCGGGACCGCTGGAGCCACGACAAGGTCGTCCGCTCCACCCATGGCGTCAACTGCACGGGCTCCTGCTCGTGGAAGGTCTACGTCAAGGACGGGATCATCACCTGGGAGGCCCAGCAGACGGACTACCCGACGACGGGGCCGGACCGCCCCGAGTACGAGCCCCGCGGCTGCCCCCGTGGGGCGGCCTTTTCGTGGTACACCTACTCGCCGACGCGCGTGCGCTACCCCTACGGTCGCGGCGTGCTCATCGAGATGTACCGCGAGGCCAAGAAGCGTCTGGGGGACCCCGTCGAGGCGTTCCGGGAGATCTCCACCGATCCGGCCAAGCGACGCAGGTACCAGCAGGCCCGCGGCAAGGGCGGCCTGGTACGCATCTCGTGGGAAGAGGCCATCGAGATCGCGGCTGCCTCCTACGTCAACACCATCAAGCACTACGGCCCGGACCGGTGCGTGTCCTTCTCGCCCATCCCTGCCATGAGCATGGTCAGCCACGCGATCGGCACGCGGTTCACGCACCTCATCGGCGGCGCCATGACCAGCTTCTACGACTGGTACGCCGACCTGCCGGTGGCGAGTCCCCAGGTCTTCGGCGACCAGACCGACGTGCCCGAGTCCGGCGACTGGTGGGACGCCACGTACCTCATGATGTGGGGCTCCAACGTGCCGGTGACGCGCACGCCCGACGCCCACTGGATGGCCGAGGTCCGCTACCGCGGCACCAAGGTCGTCACGGTCAGCCCGGACTACGCCGACAACGTCAAGTTCGCCGACGAGTGGCTCCCCGCGCAGGCCGGCACCGACGCCGCCCTGGCCATGGCCATGGGCCACGTCATCCTCAAGGAAAACTTCGTCGACCGGAAGGTCGACTACTTCGACAGCTACGTCAAGCAGTACACCGACCTCGGGATGCTCATCACGCTGGTCGACCACCCGGACGGCCACGGCCTGGTGCCCGGCAAGTTCCTCACCGCCGCCGACCTGCCCGCGCACGCCGCCGTCAGCGACGCCGCGTTCAAGACGGTCGTCTGGGACGAGGCGACGGCGGGCCCGGCCGTCCCGAACGGCTCGATGGGTTACCGGTACGCCGAGGACGGCGCCGGCCAGTGGAACCTCGATCTCGGGGACATCCGCCCCGCGCTGAGCCTGATCGACCAGGCCGACGCCGACAAGGTCGAGGTCGCGCTGCCCTGCTTCGAGGACCCGAAGGGGGAGGGCAGCGTCATCCGCCGCGGCGTCCCCGCCCGCGTGGTCGAGGGTCGCCTCGTCACGACCGTGTTCGACCTCATGCTCGCCCAGTACGGCGTGGGCCGCGACGGGCTCCCGGGCGTCTGGCCCTCCGGCTACGACGACGCCACCGTGCCTTACACGCCCGCCTGGCAGGCCGAGATCACGTCGGTGCCCGCGGAGGCCTGCATCCGGACCGCGCGCGAATTCGCCCAGAACTCCGAGGAGTCCAAGGGCCGCACGATGATCATCATCGGCGCCGGCATCTGCCACTGGTTCCACGCGGACGTCACCTACCGCGCCATCATCGCGCTGCTGATGATGACCGGCTGCATCGGCCGCAACGGCGGCGGGTGGGCGCACTACGTCGGCCAGGAGAAGTGCCGGCCCATGACCGGCTGGTTCAACATGGCCAACGCGCTCGACTGGTCGCGCCCACCGCGCACCATGATCGGCACGGCGTACTGGTACATGCACACCGACCAGTGGCGCACCGACGGCTTCTCGGCGGACCGCATCAAGTCGCCGCTGTCGACCGGCAGCCTCGACGGGACGCACACCGCGGACGCCATCGCCCTGTCGCACCGCCTCGGCTGGATGCCCTTCTACCCGCAGTTCGACCGCAACCCGCTCGAGCTCGCCGACGAGGCCGAGGCCGCCGTCGCACGCGGCGAGTACGCCACGCCGCAGGCCTACGTCGCGGCGCAGCTCAAGTCGGGCGAGCTGAAGAGCGCCGTCGAGGACATCGACGCCCCGGAGAACTGGCCGCGGACGATGATTCTGTGGCGGTCCAACCTGTTCGGGTCGTCGGCCAAGGGCAACGAGTACTTCCTCAAGCACCTCCTCGGCACGCACAACAACGTCATGGAGAACGGCCACGGCGCTGACCAGCGGCCCGAGGTGGTGCGCTGGCACGACGACGCTCCCGAGGGCAAGCTCGACCTCCTCATCACCGCGGACTTCCGCATGACCAGCTCGACGCTGCTCAGCGACATCGTCCTGCCGGCGGCCACGTGGTACGAGAAGTACGACCTCAGCTCCACCGACATGCACCCGTACGTCCACGCGTTCACGCCGGCGATCGACCCGCCGTGGGAGGCCAAGAGCGATTTCGACGTCTTCACCGAACTCGCGCTGAAGCTGTCGCAGCTGGCCAAGGGGCGTCTCGACACGCGCCGCGACCTGGTCGCGGTCGCTCTCCAGCACGACACCCCGGGACAGATCGCGCAGCCGGGCGGGCACGTGCCGGACTGGCGCGGCACGGACCTCGAGGGCGTGCCCGGGAAGAACATGCCGGTGCTGGCCGTCGTCGAGCGCGACTACACGGCGATCGCCGACAAGCTGCTCACCGTTGGCCCGCTGGCGGAGAAGCTCGGCTTCACCGTGAAGAACATCACGTACCAGGTGGGGCACCAGGTGCATCAGCTGGCGCAGAAGCATGGCGTCTACCCGTCGGGGCCGGCCGCTGGGCGGGCCGCCATCAACACGGACCAGCGCATGGCCGAGGCGATCCTGACCTTCTCGGGCACCACCAACGGCGAACTCGCCACGCAGGGCTTCCGGGACCTGGAGCGCAAGACTGGCCGCAAGCTGGCCGACCTGTCGCTGGGCTCGGAGGAGAAGCTCATCACGTTCGCCGCGACGCAGCAGTCGCCGCAGCCGGTCATCACGTCGCCGGAGTGGTCCGGCTCCGAGACCGGTGGCCGCCGCTACGCCGCCTTCACGATCAACACCGAGCGCCTCAAGCCGTGGCACACCCTCTCGGGGCGGATGCACTTCTTCCTCGACCACGACTGGATGACCGACGCCGGCGAACAGTTGCCGACGTTCCGGCCGCCGCTGGACATGACCAAGGCCTACGGGGAGCCGGAGCTCGGGCCGAACGGGGAGAAGGCCATCACGCTGCGCTACCTGACGGTGCACAACAAGTGGTCGATCCACTCCGAGTACCAGGACAACCTGTTCATGCTCAGCCTGGGCCGAGGCGGACCCCAGGCGTGGCTGAGCGTCGCGGACGCCACCAGCATCGGGGTCAAGGACAACGACTGGATCGAGCTCACCAACGCCAACGGCGTCTTCGTGGCGCGCGCCGTCGTCACCCCGAAGCTGCCCGACGGCATCTGCTACGTGCAGCACGCGCAGGAACGCACGATCGACGTGCCGAAGTCGGAGGCCACGGGCCGCCGCGGCGGCATCCACAACTCGGTCACGCGCATCCTGCTGAAACCGACCCACCTCATCGGCGGATACGCGCACCAGGCGTACGCCTTCAACTACATCGGTCCCACCGGCGTGCAGCGCGACATCGTGTCGACGGTGCGGCGCCGTTCCCAGGAGGTGCAGTACTGATGGCCAAGCAGCGGCGCGTCATGGCCCAGGTGGCCATGGTGATGAACCTGGACAAGTGCATCGGGTGCCACACCTGCTCGGTGACGTGTAAGCAGGCCTGGACCAACCGGGCCGGCACCGAATACGTGTGGTTCAACAACGTGGAAACCCGCCCTGGGCAGGGCTACCCGCGCACCTACGAAGACCAGGAGAAGTGGCAGGGCGGCTGGGTCCGGACGAAGTCGGGCCGGCTCAAGCTGCGCTCCGGCGGCCGGTTCAAGAAGCTGCTGAGCATCTTCGCTTCGCCGGTGCAGCCCGAGCTCACCGACTACTACGAGCCGTGGACCTACGACTACGAGAACCTGGTGCAGGCCCCCCTCGGCGACGACTTCCCCGTCGCTCGGCCCAAGTCGCTCATCACGGGCGACAACATGGCGATCAAGGCCTCCGCGAACTGGGACGACGCGCTGGGCGGCATCCACGAGACGGGGCAGGACGACCCGATCGTCAAGAAGCTCCGCGAGGACGCCAACCTGCAGATCAAGTTCGAGTACGAGAAGACGTTCATGTTCTACGTGCCGCGCATCTGCGAGCACTGCCTGAACCCCTCGTGCATGGCGGCCTGCCCCTCCGGCGCGATCTACAAGCGGGCCGAGGACGGCATCGTGCTGGTCGACCAGGACAAGTGCCGCGGCTGGCGCCAGTGCATCACCGGGTGCCCGTACAAGAAGATCTACTTCAACCACCGCTCCGGCAAGGCCGAGAAGTGCACCATGTGCTACCCGCGCCTCGAGGTCGGCCTGCCGACGGTGTGCTCGGAGACCTGCGTGGGCCGCCTGCGCTACATCGGGATCATCCTCTACGACCCCGACATGGTCACCAAGGCCGCACTGGCCGACGACAAGGACCTCTACCAGGCCCAGCTGGACCTCATGCTGGACCCGTCGGATCCCCAGGTCATCGCCGACGCGAAGGCCAACGGCATCCCGAACGACTGGCTGGCCGCCGCCCAGAAGTCGCCGGTGTACGCGCTGATCAAGCACTTCAAGGTCGCGCTGCCGCTGCATCCCGAGTACCGCACCATGCCCATGGTCTGGTACGTGCCTCCGCTGTCGCCCGTGGTGGACCTGCTCAAGGCGCAGGGCCACGACTCCGAGGCCGGCGGCAACCTGTTCGGGGCCATCGACTCGCTGCGGATCCCCGTCGAGTACCTGGCGGAACTCTTCACGGCGGGCGACACCGAGGTGGTCACGCTCGTCCTGCAGAAGCTCGCCGCCATGCGCTCCTACATGCGCGACGTGACGCTGGGCCGCGAGCGGCAGCCGGAGCTGGCGCACGCCGTCGGCATGGAACCGGGCGCGATGGAGCAGATGTACCGGCTCCTGGCGATCGCGAAGTACGACGAGCGCTACGTCATCCCCAAGGCGCACCGCGAGCAGGCGCACAACCTTGAGGAGATGGGCTGCTCCCTGGACTTCGAGGGCGGACCGGGCTCTGGCGGCGACGGCCCGTTCGGCACGTCGTCCGGCCGGGTCGTTCCCGTGGCCATCGAGAGCTTCGCCGACGCGCGGGCGCGGCAGCGCGACGCGAGCGGGGCATGATGTCGGCGGTCGTGTTCCAGGCGGCGGCGCTGCTGCTCAGCTACCCCGAGCAGGAGCTGCTGGACCGTCTCCCTCTCATCGAGGAGGCGGTCGCGGAGGCCGGCGCGGCCCAGGACTTCGCGCCGACGTTCGCCCACCTGCGGAGCCGGCCGCTCATGGAGCTGCAGGGCTGGCACGTCCAGGAGTTCGACCTGTCCCGGCGGCACGCGCTGCATCTGACCTATTGGACCGACGGCGACACCCGCCGGCGCGGCGAGGTGCTGGCCGCCATCAAGCAGACCTACCGGGACTCCGGCCTGGTCGTCGACCTCGACGGGGAGTTGCCCGACTTTCTGCCGATGGTGCTGGAGTTCGCCGCCGTCGGGCACCCGGAGCTCGGCCGGGCGCTGCTGACCACCTATCGGGCCAGCCTCGAGTTGCTGCGCATCGGCCTCGCGGAGGACAAGCTGCCACAGGCCGGCGTCGTCGCGGCGGTGTGCTCCGCCCTCGGGGGCCCGTCTCCGCGCACCCGCTCGGAGGTCCGCGACCTGCTGGGCGGACCGCCCACGGAGGCCGTCGGGCTCGAGCCCACCCTCCTGCCCTACCCACAACTGCAAGGGAGCTAAGCGATGGACGTTCTGCTGTGGGGGATCCTCCCCTACGTGGTGGTGCTGGTGCTCGTGGGCGGGCTCATCTGGCGCTACCGCTTCGACCAGTTCGGCTGGACGACGCGCTCGTCGCAGCTGTACGAATCGAAGCTGCTGAAGATCGGCTCGCCGATCTTCCACTTCGCGCTCATCGCCGTCCTCATGGGACATCTGGTCGGGCTGCTGATCCCCAAAGCGTTCACGGACTGGATCGGCATCGACCAGCACACGTACCACGCCGGCGCGCTGTACGGCGGCGGGCTGGCGGGGCTGGCGCTCATCGTCGGCCTCGCGATGCTCATCTGGCGGCGCCGCTCCACGTCGGCGGTGTTCAAGGCCACGACGTGGAACGACAAGATCATGTACCTGGTGCTGGCCACGGTCATCGGCCTCGGCATGGTGGCCAAGCTGACCGGCGGCACGACGCCCACGGGAGAGGAACACAACTACCGCGAGACAGTCTCGGTATGGTTCCGTTCCCTGTTCGTGTTCCAGCCCGATGTCGAGGCGATGGGCGCAGCGACCTGGCAGTTCAAGGCCCACGTGGTCGTCGGCATGCTGCTGTTCGCGATCATCCCGTTCACCCGACTCGTGCACGCGTTCTCGGCCCCGTTCCACTACCTGTTCCGGCCCTACATCGTCTACCGGTCCCGCGATGCTCAGGGCGCGCGGCGGTCGGCGACCGTTAAGGGCCGCGGATGGGATCTGGTCGGGACTCCCGACAACCAGCGCTCCCGCCGCTGACCCATTGACCCCGCCGTCGGCCCGGCCCAGCCGCGCCGACGGGAGGAACCCTGCCCCGACGACCATGAGGAGACCAGTGAGCAAGCACCTGATCGAGGTGCCCCCCATCCACGAGACGGGCAAGGGCGCCGGCCGGGTCCTGACGATGTCGACCATCGCCTTCACCGTGATGTTCGCGGTGTGGCTGATGTTCGGCATCCTCGGAGTGCCCATCCAGAAGGAACTGGGCCTCACCGACGTTGAGCTGTCGTGGATCTCCGCGGTCGCCGTCCTCAACGGCTCCATGTGGCGGCTGCCCGCCGGCATCATCGCCGACCGCATCGGCGGGCGGCGCGTCACGCTGTTCCTCTTGTTCGCCACCGCGATCCCGGCGTTCCTGGTGTCGAAGGCCGACAGCTACCCGCTGCTGCTCGCGCTTGCGTTCCTCGTCGGCTTCGCCGGGAACCTGTTCTCGGTGGGCACCACCTGGAACGCCGCCTGGTACTCCCGCGAGCGGCAGGGCCTGGCGCTGGGCGTGTTCGGCGCCGGCAACGTCGGGGCGGCGGTGACCAAGTTCATCGGGCCGCCGCTCATCGCCGGCACCGCCGGGGTCACCTATGCGTTCGGCATCGAGGGCGGCTGGCGACTGGTGCCCGTGATCTACGCGGTGCTGCTGCTTGTCGTCGGCGTCATCACGTGGCTCGTGGTGCCGCACGTCGACCGCGCGCCTGGGCGCGGGAAGCCCCTCCGAGAGATGTTGCTGCCGCTCAAGCACATGCGCGTGTGGCGGTTCAGCCTCTACTACGTCGCGGTGTTCGGCGCCTACGTGGCGCTGTCGGCCTGGTTGCCGAAGTACTACGTCGACAACTTCGACGTGTCGCTGACCACCGCCGGCCTTTTGACGGCCACATTCATCTTCCCGGCGTCGCTGCTGCGGCCCGTCGGGGGGTGGCTGTCGGACCGCTACGGGGCGCGGCGCGTCATGTATTGGACCTTCGGACTCATGCTCCTGACCTCCGGTGTCCTCATGATGCCCAACGGGCATATCGTCATCGACCACGCCGACGGGACCCAGACCGAGCATCTCGCCTACAGCCTTAACGTGTGGTTCTTCGCGCTGCTCGTGTTCCTGCTGGGCTGTGCGATGGGTCTGGGCAAGGCTGCGGTGTTCAAGCACATCCCGGAGTACTTCCCCGACAACGTCGGTTCGGTCGGCGGCCTCGTCGGAACGCTCGGCGGCCTGGGCGGGTTCATCCTGCCGCCCCTGTTCGCGTACACGAAGGCGTGGTCCGGGTTCCCGACCAGCACCTTCTTCGTCATCTTCGTCCTGACCGTCATCTGCGCGGCGTGGATGCACCTCACCATCGTCAAGATGCTGCACGACAAGTCCCCCGAACTCGCCGGCACCATCGAACTTCCCCTTGAGGAGGCCAAGTCATGAGCACCAAGCTCGAGACGAAGGGCGACTGGCTCCAGTCCTGGGATCCGGAGGATCCCCAGAAGTGGGACAGCAAGCTCGCCTGGAACACCCTTGCCGTCACCACGTTCACGCTGACGCTGTGCTTCGTGGCGTGGTTCCTCCCCAGCGCCATCGTGCCCAAGCTCAACGCGCTCGGCTTCGACTTCACGAAGGAGCAGCTCTACTGGATGGCGGCCATGCCCGGCCTCTCCGGCGGCCTGCTGCGCCTGGTGTGGATGGTGCTGCCGCCCAAGATCGGCACCCGCAAGTTGGTCACCCTGACCACACTGCTGCTCGTCCTGCCGGTCCTCGGCTGGGGCGTCGAGGTGACCAACCCGGACGTGCCGTACTGGCGCCTCATGGGGCTGGCGTTCCTGTCCGGCATCGGCGGCGGCGCCTTCTCCGGCTTCATGCCCTCCACCTCGTACTTCTTCCCGAAGCGCCTGCAGGGCACCGCCCTCGGGCTCCAGGCCGGCATCGGCAACTTCGGCGTCTCGCTGGTGCAGCTCCTGACGCCCTGGCTCATCACGTTCGGCATGTTCGGTTTCCTGGGCTCGCAGCAGATGACCCTCGCGGGCAAGGAGCCGGTCGTCGTCTGGTACCAGAACTCGGCGCTGGTCTACCTGCCGTTCATCGTCGCGGGCGCGATCTGGGCGTACATCGTCCTGCGGTCGGTGCCGATCAAGGCCAACATCAAGCAGCAGTTCGACATCTTCGGCAACCAGGACACCTGGTGGATGACGATCCTCTACATCATGACCTTCGGCACGTTCTCGGGCCTGGCTGCCCAGTTCGGCCTGCTCATGCTCAACCTCTACGGCGCGGGCAACACCGACATCGTCGAGGGCTCGGGCACCACGGCCACCATCCTCGTCGAGGGCTACTCGCTGCCCGACCCGGTCAAGTTCGTGTTCCTCGGCCCCCTGGTCGGGGCCGGGGCGCGCGTCCTGTTCTCGCCCCTGACCGACCGCATGGGCGGCGCCATCTGGACCCTCATCTCCGGCATCGGCATCCTGGTCTCGATCCTGTTCACCATGCCCGCGCTGACGCCCGACACCTCCAGCGCCGCCGCGCTGCAGGGCGACTTCAACCAGTTCCTGTGGGGCATGCTGCTGATCTTCCTGTTCTCCGGCATCGGCAACGCCTCCACCTTCAAGCAGATGCCGATGATCTTCGAGAAGCGGCAGGCCGGCGGCGTGATCGGGTGGACCGCGGCGATCGCCGCCTTCGGGCCGTTCCTGTTCGGCGTGGGCCTCACCATCATGAGCCCGACGACGTTCTACGCCATCGGAGCGGTCTGGGCCGTGGGGTGCATCGCCATCACGTGGTTCCGCTACGCACGGCCGGGTGCCCCGAAGCCCAGCTGACGGGGTCGCGGGCGCCTGCCCTAACGCCAGGCGCCTGCCCTCACCCGAGGCGCCTGCCCTAACGCTGGACGCCTGCCGTCCGTCCAGCCGCCTGTACTAGAGCGCAGGCTCCCGGTGAGCGCCTGCCTAACGTCGCGGCGCCTGCTCTCTAGCGCAGGCGCCCCGCGCTAAGGCAGGCGCCCCGCGCTACGGCAGGCGTGCCGCTCCAAGGCAGGCGTCCCGCGCTAAGGCAGGCGTCCCGCGCCAAGGCAGGCGTCCCGCGCCAGGGCAGGCGCCGCCGCCCCAGGGCGGTGGACAACAGCCGGATCCACGACGACGACTCGCAGTTAGGCTGGTCAGTGTGAAACAACTCGCAAGGGTGACGGCCGACGACGTCGACGTGGCCGCGCTCACCGCGTTCGTCAGCGACGACCGCGCGGGCGCCGTCGTCACGTTCGGCGGCATCGTGCGCAACCACGACCACGGCGTCGCGGTGACGGGCATCGAGTACGTCGGCCATCCGACGGCGGACGCCGTCCTGCGGGACCTGGTCGCCGAGTTCGCGGACCGGGAGGGCGTGCACGCGATCGCTGCCCAGCACCGCGTCGGCACGCTCGGCATCGGGGGAGTGGCGCTGTTCGTCGCCGTCGCCGCGTCGCACCGGGCGCAGGCGTTCGGCTGCGCATCCGACCTCGTCGAGCTCGTCAAGGAGCGCCTGCCGATCTGGAAGAAGCAGTTCCTCGCCGACGGGACGCACGAGTGGTCGATGTGCCCGTGATGCTGAGCGTCGAGGACTATCTGGACCGGGTGCTCGGCCTCGCCACGGTCCTCCCCGCGGAGGACACGCCCATCGGCGGCGGGTGGGGCCGGGTGCTCGTTGAGGACCTGCCCGCCCGCCTCGCGGTGCCGCCGTTCGACAACTCGGCCATGGACGGCTTCGCTGTCCGCGCCGCGGACTGCGCGCCCGGCGCCCTGCTGCGGGTCGTCGGCGACATCCCCGCGGGCGCCACGGGCACGCCGACGGTGGGGCCTGGCGAGGCGGCCCGGATCATGACGGGCGCCCCGCTGCCCCCCGGCGCCGACGCCGTCGTCCCGGTCGAGCTGACGGACCAACCGATGGGTGCGGCACCGCTCCCGTCGAGTGTCGTCGTCCGGGACTCGACGTCCGCCGGGCGCCATGTGCGGCGCGCCGGGGAGGACGTGCAGGCCGGGGACCCCGTCCTCCGGGCGGGGGCCGTGTGGTCACCCGAGGCGGCCGCGGCCGCCGCGTCGATCGGGTACGGGTCTGTGCCGCTGCGTCGTCGCCCGCGGGTGGCCGTGCTGGCGACCGGCTCCGAGCTGGTCGCGCCGGGAGGGGCCGTGGGCTTCGGCCAGATCCCGGACTCGAACTCACTTCTGGTGGCCGGGCTCGTGGAGCGGTTCGGCGGCGAGGTGGTGCTGTGCCGCGCGGTCGACGACGATCCCGCACGCTTCGCAGCCGCCATGGACGATGCCGTGGCCGCGGACATCGTCGTCACGACCGGCGGGGTCTCCGTCGGGGCGTTTGAGGTCGTGCGCCAGGTGGTCGAGGACCGTATCGAGTTCGTCAAGGTCGCGATGCAGCCGGGCAAGCCCCAGGCGTGCGGGACCCTGCGCGATCCGGACGGCCGTGGCGTGGCGTTCCTGGCCCTCCCCGGCAACCCCGTCAGCGTCTACGTGAGTTCGTACGCGTTCCTCCGCCCCCTCATCGCGGCGTTCCAGGGGCTTCCCCCGTCCTGGCCGAGCGCGGACCTGCCGGTGGCCGAGGGGTGGCGCAGCCCGCCCGGGCGGCGGCAGTACACGCCCGTGCGCGTCGTCGACGGCGCCGTACGGCCGGCGCATCGCCTGGGATCGGGTTCACACCTGGTGGCGTCGCTGCACCTGGCCGACGGGCTCGCCGTCGTCGCCGAGGACGTCGATGGTGTGTCGCCGGGCGACGTCGTCGCGGTGCACCGCACTCGCGCCTGAGCGGGCGCGCCGGGGCTCGACACCCGGCACACCCGGCACGCCCGCACCGGTCAGCCCGCGAGTTCGTCCATCGACTGCCCGGTCTCCAGCAGCGACTTCAGATCCGAGAGCGCCCACGGCCATCCGCCGCCGCCGGTCTGCGGATCGGCCCCGCCGCTGACCTCGGCCAGCAGTTGCGTGTTGTTCGTGACGTCGTGCGTGAGGACCACCTGGGTCAGGCCGCTGGGGTACTCCGTGAGTTCCCAGGTCAGCCGGGTGGCCTCGGCGCCCGGGTACCAGGTCGGCGCCCAGTCCAGGACCAGCCGGCGCGGCTCGTCGATCTCGATGACCCGGCCCTGGACGGCCACGTCGCCCATGCCCATCTGCTTCATTTCCTCGGTACTGAGGCTCCGGTAGTCGCCGCCGGGACGGGGATCGATCTCGACGCTGCCGCCGTAGCCCCAGCGGGAGGTGTCCTCGGGGGTGGTGAGGGCCTTCCAGATCCGCTGGGCGGGGGCCTTGATGTAGATGCTGTAGACGACGGTGTTGCTCATGGTCAGCCTTTCGTGGAGTCGCTCTCGACGACGTGTTTGAGCTGTAACAGGGCCGAGGCGATCCCGGCCCGGTCGGTGTACTTGCCGATCCATCTCTCATGGATCTGCTGGATGGGGACCGGGTTGAGGTGGTGGAGCTTCTCCCGGCCTTGCCTGCGCGTGGTCACGATGCCCGCCTCCTCCAGGATCCGGGGGTGTCTTGGTGAGAGCCTGCGAACCTGACAGGCTGGGCGCATGGAGTTCACGCATCTCGACGCCCGCGGCCAGGCCCGCATGGTCGACGTCACCGCCAAACAGCCCACCGTCAGGTCCGCCACCGCGGTCGCGACGGTCCGGTGCTCGGCCGACGTCGTCGCCGCGCTGCGGGGCGGCACGGTGCCGAAGGGCGATGTGCTGGCCGTCGCCCGCGTCGCCGGCATCGCGGCGACGAAGAAGGTACCGGACCTGCTGCCCCTGGCCCACGTCATCGGGGTCCACGGCGCCGTCGTCGACCTGACCATCGTCGAGGAGGGCGTCGACATCGAGGCGACGGTGCGCACCGCGGACCGCACCGGCGTCGAGATGGAGGCGCTGACCGCGGTGACCGTCGCGGCGCTCGCCGTCGTCGACATGGTCAAGGGCGTGGACCGGTCCGCGGAGATCGTGTCGGCGCGGATCACCGCGAAGAGCGGCGGCCGCTCGGGTGACTGGACGCGCCCGGCGCAGTCCTGACCTCGCCTCAGCCCTGGCTGGCCGGGCGGCTGAGGTCGTGGTCGGCCCCGTCGAGTTGCTGCACGATGTGCACCAGCAGGGGGCCGAGCACCGCGATCGCGTCCCTGGCCCCGCCCCGCGACCCCGGAGCGTTGAACACGAAGGCCCGGTTCCCGTCCTGCTCGATCACCCCGCCCAGGCCCCGCGACAGCCACGACAGCGGCGTGTTGGCCGAGCCGAGGCTGCGGACGGCCTCCGCGACACCCGGAACCTCGTACGTCAGCAAGGGGCGGGTCGCCTCGACGGTGACGTCGCGGGGACCGACCCCGGTGCCGCCCGTGGTGAGCACGACCCGCGCGCCGTCGGCCACCGCCAGCCGGATCTCGGTCGCGATCACCTCGGCCTCGTCGGGGACGATCACGGCCTCCGCGACATCGAAACCCAGCCCGTCGAGGGCCTCACGCAGCACCGGGCCGGAGCGATCCTCATAGACGTTGTCGGCGGCCCGGTCGGAGCAGGTGATGACGGTGGCGCGGTACGGCATGTCGGCCAGCCTAATGTGCGGGTGCCCCCGGCGGAGCCGCGGTGCTAGCGTGCCGCCCATGGCGACGATCGGGCAGCGGGTGGGTGCGCTGGTCGCCGTCGCGGCGCTCGCCGGCTGCGGCCAGCCGGCCCAGGGCGACGCGCCGGTGGTCTTCGCGGCGTCCTCGCTCAGCACCGTGCTGCCCCACCTCGACGACACCGCCCGCTTCAGCTTCGACGGCTCCACCGGCCTGCTCGACCAGCTCCGCTCGGGGGCCGGGGCCGACGTCTTCGTCTCGGCCGACCACGACACCATGCTGGCCGCCGCGGAGGAGGGCCTGCTCGACGGCGAGCCCGTCATGGTCGCCACCAACCGCCTGGTGCTCGTCGTGCCCGCCGACAACCCGGCCAGCGTCACGGGCTTCGACGGCTCGCTCGCGGACACCAGGCTGGTGGTCTGCGCCCCGGAGGTCCCCTGCGGGTCCGGTGCCCGGCGGCTGGCCGAGGCGGCCGGCGTGCGCCTCGACCCGGTCTCGGAGGAGCTCAAGGTCACCGACGTGCTGGGGAAGGTGGCCTCCGGCGAGGCCGACGCCGGGATCGTCTACGCCACCGACGCCGCGCTGGCCAGCGACGCGGTGACCGCCATGGAGATCCCGGGAGCGGCGGCCGACCCCAACACGTACTGGGCGGGCGTCGTCGCACAGGCGCCGCACCCGGAGGGCGCCGAGGCCTTCGTGGCCGCCCTCGCCGGTCCATGGCAGGCGGACCTTCGGGCCGCCGGATTCGGGCCGCCGCGATGACCGACGCCGGCCTGCCGCGCTGGGCGTGGCTCCCGTTCGCGCTGGCGATGGCGCTGCTTGTCATTCCCCTGGCGGGCCTGCTGGCGCGCGCCCCGTGGGCCCGGCTGGGGGAGCTGCTCGCCTCCGACCGGTCCCGCGACGCGCTCCTGCTCAGCCTCGCCACCTGCGCCGCCTCGACCGTCATCTGCCTGGTCTTGGGCGTCCCGACGGCCCTGGTCCTGGCCCGCGCGCGGGGTCGATGGGTGGCGGCCGCCCGGACGCTGCTCACGGTCCCGATGGTGCTGCCTCCGGTGGTGGCGGGCCTGGCCCTGCTCACGACGCTCGGCCGGCGCGGGCTCCTCGGGCAGCCGCTGGCGGTGCTCGGCGTCGAGATCGGGTTCACCACGGCCGCCGTCGTGGCGGCGCAGACATTCGTGGCGCTGCCGTTCCTCGTGGTCTCGCTGGAGGGGGCGCTGCGCACCGCCGGCACCGACATGGAGCGCGCGGCCGCCCGCCTCGGCGCGTCGCCGTCGTACGTGCTCGCCCGGGTGACGGTGCCGCTGGTGGCGCCGGCAATCCTGTCGGGCACCGCGCTGTCCTTCGCGCGGGCGCTCGGGGAGTTCGGCGCAACCCTCACGTTCGCCGGATCCCTGCAGGGCGTGACGCGGACCCTGCCGCTGGAGATCTACCTCCTGCGCGAGTCGGACACGGACCTGGCGCTCGCGCTCGCCATCGTGCTGCTGGGCGTCTCCGCGCTGGTCGTCGCGGCCGCCGCCAGGCTGGGCAGGACCCATGGGTGAGGCCATCCGCGTCCGGGCCAGGCACGCCGCACGCGGCCTCGACGTCGACGTCACGGTCCCCGAGGGCTCCATGCTGGCCGTCGTCGGTCCCAACGGCGCGGGCAAGTCGAGTCTGCTGCAGCTCATCTCCGGCGACCTCGTACCCGACGACGGGGAGGTGACGGTGCACGGGCGCACACTGACCGGGCCCGATGTCCACATCCCCCCGCACCGCCGGGCGGTGGGCTACCTGGAGCAGCGCGCCCTGCTCTTCCCGCACCTCACCGTCGTCGACAACGTCGCGTTCGGCCTCCGGGCGCGCGGGCAGGCCCGCCGCGTGGCGACGGCGAGAGCCGTGGACGAGCTCGCCGCCGTCGGATGCGCCGACCTCGCCGGCAGCCGGCCCCGCGAGCTTTCCGGCGGGCAGCAGCAGCGCGTGGCCCTGGCTCGGGCGTTGGCGACCGACCCCGAGGTCCTCCTGCTCGACGAGCCCCTGGCGGCGCTGGACGCCGCCGCGGCCCCCGAGCTCCGTCGGCTCCTGCGCACCCGGCTGCGCGGGGTCACCAGCGTCATCGCGACCCACGACCTGCTCGACGTCGTGGCGCTGGCCGACCGCATGGTCGAGCTCACCGGCGGACGCGTGACCGCCGAGGGCCACGTCGACGATCTCTGCCAGCGGCCGGCGTCGGCCTTCCTCGCCGGATTCGTCGGCGTCAACCTCCTGCACGGCGACACCCGCGGCGACGCCCGGGTGTGGCTCACGCCGACGATCGCCATCGCCGGCGCCGTGGACGGCGATCTCCCGCCCGGGCCGGCGCGGGCCGTCTTCGCGCCCGCCGCGGTCGCCGTGTACCGCGCGGCAACCCACGGCAGTCCGCGCAACGAACTGCCCGCCGTCGTGGTCGCCGTCGAGGACCGCTGGCCGGTCCAGCGGGTCACGCTCGCGGTGGCAGGGCAGCGCATCGCGGCGGACCTCACGCCGGCGTCGGTGCGGGAATTGGCGCTCGCGCCGGGCGACGACGTGCTCGCCGTGGTGAAGGCCACCCAGGTCGCACTGCACCCCGGCTGAGCGCATCCGGCGAGCGGCCGGATGGGCGGAGGAGGCCGCCCCAGCCGGCAGCAGGTAGAGTCTGGCGCGTGCTCGGCTACGACGGTCCCAAGGAAGAGTGCGGCGTCTTCGGGGTGTGGGCGCCCGACGAGGACGTCGCGCAGCTGACGTTCTTCGGCCTCTTCGCGCTGCAGCACCGCGGCCAGGAGTCCGCCGGCATCGCGGTCAGCGACCAGCAGCGGATCATGGTCTACAAGGACATGGGCCTGGTCAGCCAGGTGTTCAACGAGGCGACGCTGAAGTCGCTGCCGGGACGCCTCGCCATCGGCCACACCCGCTACTCGACCACCGGCGCCAGCATCTGGCACAACGCGCAGCCCACCTTCCGCGCCACCCGCGACGGCGGCCTCGCCCTGGCCCACAACGGCAACCTCACCAACACGCACGAGCTGGAGGCCTGGCTCGCCGACCTCGATCCGACGGAGCGGGTGCCGGAGAAGAAGACGATGGACTCGACCAACGACACGTCGCTGGTCACGGCCCTCATGGCGAGCTTCGGCGACGAGCCGATCGAGTCGGTCGCCATGAAGGTCCTGCCCCGCCTGCAGGGCGCCTTCTGCCTCACCTTCATGACGGAGCGGACCCTCTTCGCCGCCCGCGACCCCCAGGGCATCCGGCCGCTGGTGGTCGGGCGGCTGGCCAACGGCTGGGTCGTGGCGTCCGAGACCGCCGCCCTGGACATCGTGGGGGCCAGCTTCGTCCGCGAGGTCGAGCCCGGCGAGTTCCTCGCCATCGACGAACGCGGCCTGCGCTCCGCCCGGTTCGCGGAGGCGCGCCCCAAGGGCTGCATCTTCGAGTACGTCTACCTCGCCCGCCCGGACACGACGATCGCCGGTCACGGCGTCCACGCCGTCCGGGTGCGCATCGGGCAGCACCTCGCCGAGGAGTACCCCGTCGACGCGGACCTCGTCATCCCCGTGCCGGAGTCCGGCACGCCGTCGGCCATCGGCTACGCGCAGGCCTCCGGCATCCCCTACGGACAGGGCCTGGTCAAGAACGCCTACGTGGGCCGCACCTTCATCCAGCCCAGCCAGACCATCCGGCAGCTGGGCATCCGGCTCAAGCTGAACCCGCTGCGCGAGGTCATCGAGGGCAAGCGGCTGGTCGTCGTCGACGACTCCATCGTCCGCGGCAACACGCAGCGCGCCCTGGTGCGCATGCTGCGCGAGGCCGGCGCCCGCGAGGTGCACGTGCGGATCTCGTCGCCGCCGGTGCAGTGGCCGTGCTTCTACGGCATCGACTTCGCCACCCGCGCCGAGCTCATCGCCCCCGGGCTCACCGTGGAGGAGATCCGCCGCTCGCTCGGCGCCGACTCGCTGGGCTACATCTCGCTCGACGGGCTGACCGCCGCCACCCAGGTGCCGGCCGACCAGCTCTGCCGGGCCTGCTTCGACGGGCAGTATCCCGTCGCCATCCCGCCGGCCCAGGCCGAGCTGCTGAAACTGGAGGAGAGGTCATGAGCGACACGAGCGCCTACGCCGCCGCGGGCGTCGACATCGAGGCCGGCGACCGCGCCGTCGACCTCATGAAGGCCCACGTCGCCGCCACCCGGCGCCCCGAGGTGCTCGGCGGGCTCGGCGGGTTCGCCGGCTTCTTCGACGCGTCGGCGCTCAAGAGCTACCAGCACCCCGTGCTGGCCACGTCCACCGACGGCGTCGGCACCAAGGTGGCCGTGGCGCAGGCCATGGACAAGCACGACACCATCGGCATCGACCTCATCGGCATGCTGGTCGACGACCTCGTGGTCTGCGGCGCCGAGCCGCTGTTCGTCACCGACTACATCGCCTGCGGCAAGGTCGTGCCGGAGCGCATCGCGGACATCGTCAAGGGCATCGCCGACGGCTGCCTCGCGGCAGGCTGCTCGCTCGTCGGCGGCGAAACCGCCGAGCACCCGGGCCTCCTGCAGCCGCACGAGTACGACATCGCCGGCGCGACCACGGGCGTCGTGGAGCGCTCGAAGATCCTCGGCCCCGAGCGGGTCCGCGTCGGTGACGCCGTCGTCGCCATGGCCGCGTCGGGCCTGCACTCCAACGGCTACTCCCTGGTGCGGCACGTCCTGCTGTCGGGCGCCGGCTGGGCGCTGGACCGGCACGTCGACGAGCTCGGCCGCACGCTCGGCGAGGAGCTGCTCGAGCCCACCCGCATCTACGCGCTCGACGTCCTGGACCTCATCGGACAGGTCGAGGTGCACGCCATGAGCCACATCACCGGAGGCGGCCTCGCCAACAACCTCGCCCGGGTCATCCCCGGCGACATGGTCGCGGTGCTGCAGCGCTCCAGCTGGACCCCGCCCGCGATCTTCCAGCTCGTGCAGCGGGTCGGGCGGATCTCGCAGGCCGACATCGACGCCACCCTCAACATGGGCGTCGGCATGGTCGCCATCCTGCCCCAGGACCAGGTGGACGCGGCTCTTGCCCGCCTGGCGGGCCGCGGCGTCGAGTCGTGGGTCCTGGGCCGTATCGAGGCCTCCGAGGGTCCGGGCGACGCAGTCCTCGTCTAGCGGGGGCCGGGGCCGGCGCCGCCGCCCCACTCGTTAGGGTGCAGGTGTCCCCCCCACCGTCGAACGAGGAATCCATGGGCACCATCGCGGAGACGCTCACGGGCGTCATCCCCATCGTCGCGCTGATCGTGCTCGGCGCCGTGCTGCGGCACCTGCGGGTGCTCGACGACGTCGTGGTCGAGGGCTTCAAGCGGCTCATCGTCACCGTCGTGCTCCCCGCCGTGCTGTTCACCGCCTTCCTGTCCATGGAGTTCCAGGCGGCCTACCTCGCGCTCATCGTCGTCGTGCCGCTGGCCTGCGTCGCGCTGCTCGCGCTCGGCGTCGCGGTCGGGCGGCTGCTCCACGCGCCCCGCGTCGCGCCGTTCCTGTTCACCGGATTCGAGTTCGGCATGGTGGGCCTGGCGCTCTACACGGCCGCCTACGGCGTGGCCGAGGTGCCGACCGCCGCCATCGTCGGGCTCGGCCACGAGTTCTTCATCTGGTTCGTGTACGTCACCCTGCTCAAACGCCAGAGCGACGGCGCGGTGTCCCTGTCCGAGACGCTCCTGTCGTTCGTCAAGTCGCCCGTGATCATCGCCATCGCGGCCGGCCTGCTGCTCAACGTGCTCGGGTGGCGCGGGCTGCTGGCCGACAACCCGGTCGGTGGGGGAGTGTTACGCAGCCTCGAGTACCTGGCGGCGGTCATCGTCCCCCTGATCCTCCTCGTGGTCGGCTACGGCACCAGGCTCACGCGTGCGGGTGCGAAGGCCGCCGCGCCGCTGGTCGCCGCGCGGTACGTGACGACGCTCGCCCTGGCCGTGCTGCTGTCGGAGGTCGTCGCGGGACAGTGGCTCGGCCTCGGTCAGCCGGTCCGCGCCGCGGTGTTCATGCTGTTCATCCTGCCGCCGCCGTTCATCGTGCCGATCTTCCTGCCGCGGGAGCGCGCCGTCGAGACCATCTACGCCAACAACGTGCTCAGCCTGTACACCGTGGTGAGTGTGGTGACGTTCGTCGCCTACGTCATGGCGACCGTCGGCTGACGGGCCGCCCGTCGGTCGGAGCAGTTGATTACTCAAGGTAATGACCTAGACTAATCAACTGCTACGGAAGGACTGCATGCCCGACTACGACCCACAACTCCTCGCCCTCGCCAACGACGTCCGCGTCGCGTGCCAGCGCATCTCGCGCCGGGTGCGCTTCGAGAGCACCAGCGACGTCGCCCCACATCAGTTCTCGGTGCTGGTCTACCTGCACTTCGCCGGACCCCAGACCCCCACGCACCTGGCCTCGCGGGACGCCGTCAGCACGCCGTCGATGACCCGGACCGTGAACTGCCTGGCGGACAAGGGCCTGGTGGAACGCTCGCAGCATCCCGACGACGGGCGCCAGATCCTCGTCTCGCTCACCGCCGAGGGCCTGCGGGTGGTCGAGGAGACCATCACCAACCGCGACACCTGGATGCTCGCGCACATCGCGACGCTCTCGCCCGAACAGCTGGACCTGCTCCGCCGGGCCGCCGACCTCCTCATGGAGGTGTCCCATGCGGAGTGAGCGGGGGAAGATGTTCGCGTCGTTCGCCGTGCGCAACTACCGGCTGTTCTTCGCGGGGGCGCTGATCAGCAACCTCGGCACCTGGGTGCAGCGCGTGGGGCAGGACTGGCTGGTCCTCACCGAGCTCACCGAGGGGTCGAGCGCCGCGCTGGGCATCGTCACGGCCCTGCAGTTCCTGGCGATCCCCATCCTGGCCCCGTACGCGGGCGCGGTCGTGGACCGGATGCCGAAGCGGAGAGTGCTGTTCGCCACGCAGGTGCTCCTGGGGGTAACGGCCTTCGCGCTCTGGGGCGTCGTGGCGGCGGGCGTCGTCGAGCTGTGGCACGTCTACCTGTTCGCGTTCCTCCAGGGCGTCATCACGGCCTTCGACAACCCGGCCCGGCAGTCGTTCGTCTCGGAGATCGTCCCCGCGCAGCTGCTGCCGAACGCGGTGGGACTCAACTCGACGTCGTTCAACGGCGCCCGGCTCATCGGGCCCGGGTCCGCGGGCCTGCTCATCGCGGCGTTCGGCGTGGGCCCGACGCTGCTCATCAACGCGGTGAGCTTCGTCTTCATGCTGGCCGCTGTGGTGGCGCTGCGGCCGGCGGAGCTGCACCCGTCGCGCCGGATCAAGGCGCGCGGCGCCACGCGCGACGGGCTGCGCTACCTCGCCGGGCGGCCGGACCTCATCATCCTCATGGTGATCGTCTTCTCGCTCGGCACCTTCGGGATGAACTTCCAGATCTACAACGCGCTGATGGCCACGGAAGTGTTCGGGAAGGGTGCGGAGGAGTACGGCCTGCTCGGCACGGTCATGGCCGTCGGCACCCTCGGCGCGGCGCTGGCCGCCACCCGGCGCATGCGGCCTAGCCTGCGGACGGTCCTGGCGGCGCTCGGCGCCTTCGCCGCCAGCACGGCGCTGCTGGCCGTCACGCCGTCCTACCCCGTGTACGCCCTGCTGCTCGTGCCCGCCGGATTCTTCGCCCTGACCGTGATGACGACGGCGAACGCCGCGGTCCAGCTCGGGACGGCCCCGGAGTTCCGCGGCCGGGTGATGGCCGTCTACGTCGCGATCTTCACCGGCGGGACGCCGATCGGCGCTCCGCTCATCGGGTGGCTGGGCGAGGTGTGGGGGCCTCGCGCCATGGTGCTGACGGGGGCCCTGGCGACGGGGCTGGCCGCCGGCGCGGTGCTGGCGTACCTCATGCTCCACGACGGCGTCCGCCTCGCCGTCGAGCGCGGCTGGCCGCTGCGGCTGCGGGTCTTCGTCGCGCGCAGGGAGGCGGCCGCGGTCGCTGATTGACAGTTCAACGAGACCGGGCGTAGAGTTTTGTTAAACCTTCAACAAAGCTCAGGAGTCTCCATGACCACCGCCCCCGCCACCGCCCCCACGATCGCCGCCCTCTCGGGCCGATACACGATCGATCCGAGCCACACCGAGATCGGCTTCGTCGCCCGCCATGCCATGGTGACCAAGGTCCGTGGGGCCTTCACCGAGTTCGAGGGCTCGGCCACCACGCGCCCCGGCCTGGCGGACGCCGCCATCGCGCTCACCATCCAGGCCAGCTCGGTCGACACCGGCAACGCCGACCGTGACGGGCACCTGCGCTCGGCCGACTTCTTCGACGTCGAGACGCACCCGACGATCACGTTCGTCTCCACGCACATCGCTGAGGCCGCCCCGCATGTCCTGCACGTCGAGGGCCTGCTGACGATGCGCGGCGTGACGCGCCCCGTCGCGATCGACTTCGACTTCGACGGCGCCGCCACCGATCCCTTCGGCAACGAGCGCGTCGGCCTGTCCGGTTCCGTCGTCGTCAACCGCAAGGACTTCGGCCTCGAGTGGAACGCCGCCCTGGAGACCGGTGGTGTCCTCGTGTCGGAGAACGTGACGCTGGTCTTCGAGGTGTCCGCCATCCGCAGCGGCGACGCCCCCGAGGCCGCGCCGGTGGAAGACGAGCAGCCCGCCCCGGCCCGCGCGTCCGCGCCGGCCGCACAGGCCCAGCCCGCCGCCCAGGGCGGCTTCGTGGCGTGGCTGAAGAAGATCTTCGCCTGAGCCCAGCCCCGACCATGCGACGGCGCCGCCCCCGACAGGGGAGCGGCGCCGTCGCCGTCTGGCCGGCTCAGGCCAGGGAGTCGATGATCGCGTTCAGCGTCGCCGACGGTCGCATGACCGCGGTCGCCTTCGCGTCGTCGGGGCGGTAGTAGCCGCCGATGTCGGCGGGGGAGCCCTGGACGCCGAGGAGCTCCGCGACGATCTGGGTCTCGCCGTCGGCCAGCGCCTGCGCCACGGGGGCGAAGACGGCGGCCAGCGCCTGGTCATCGGTCTGCGCGGCCAACTCCTGGGCCCAGTACATCGCCAGGTAATAGTGTGAACCACGGTTGTCGATGCCGCCGAGCTTGCGGGTCGGCGACTTGTCGTTGTCGAGGAACGTGCCGGTCGCGCGGTCCAGTGTCGCGGCGAGGATGGCAGCGCGGGCGTTGTCCTCGGCGCGGGCAAGGTGGTCGAAGGACGCCGCCAGCGCCAGGAACTCGCCGAGCGAGTCCCACCGCAGGTAGTTGTCGGCCACCAGCTGCTGCACGTGCTTGGGTGCCGAGCCGCCGGCGCCGGTCTCGAACAGGCCGCCGCCCGCCATCAGCGGCACGACCGAGAGCATCTTGGCCGACGTGCCGAGCTCCAGGATGGGGAACAGGTCGGTCAGGTAGTCGCGCAGGACGTTGCCGGTCACCGAGATCGTGTCCTCGCCCCGGCGGATCCGCTCGACGCTGAACCGCGTGGCGTCGACCGGGTTCATGATCTCGATCTGGAGGCTGTCGGTGTCGTGGTCCGCGAGGTAGCCGCGCACCTTCTCGATGAGGTTGCGGTCGTGCGCGCGCTCCTCGTCGAGCCAGAACACGGCGGGCGCCCCGGTGACGCGGGCGCGCGTGACGGCGAGCTTGACCCAGTCCTGGACGGGGGCGTCCTTGGTCTGGCAGGCGCGCCAGATGTCGCCCGCGGCCACGTCGTGGCTCATGAGCACGGAGCCGGACGCGTCGACGACCTCGACGACGCCGTCGGACGGGATCTCGAAGGTCTTGTCGTGCGAGCCGTACTCCTCGGCCTTCTGCGCCATGAGGCCCACGTTGGGGACCGAGCCCATGGTGCGCGGGTCGAAGGCCCCGTTCGCCTGGCAGTCCTCGATCACCGCCTGGTAGACGCCGGCGTACGACGAGTCAGGCAGCACCGCGAGCGTGTCGTCCTCCTCGCCGTCGGGGCCCCACATATGGCCGGACTGGCGGATCATCGCGGGCATCGAGGCGTCGACGATGACGTCCGACGGGACGTGCAGGTTGGTGATGCCCTTGTCGGAGTTCACCATCGCAAGCCGCGGGCCGTCCGCGATGCCCTGCTCGATCGCGGCCCGGATGTCGGCGCCGTTGGGGAGGGAATCGAGCCCGGCGAGGATCGCGCCCAGCCCGTCGTTGGGGGAGAGGCCGGCCGCCGCGAGATCGGCGCCGAAGCGCTCGAACACCTCGGGCAGGAACGCCTCGATGACGTGGCCGAAGATGATCGGGTCCGAGACCTTCATCATCGTCGCCTTGAGGTGCACGGAGAACAGCACGCCGCTCTCCTTTGCCGCGGCCACCTGCTCGCGCAGGAACGCGTCCAGGGCGGATGCCCGCATCACCGTGGCGTCGACGACCTCTCCCTCGAGCACCGCCAGCGACTCCTTGAGGACGGTCTCGGTGCCGTCGGCGGCGCGGTGCCGGATGGTCAGCGTGTCGGCGGAGGGGAGGATGACGGACTGTTCGTTGTGCCGGAAGTCATTGGCGTCCATCGTGGCCACGCGGGTGCGGGAGTCGCTCGACCAGGCGCCCATGCGGTGCGGGTTCTTCTTCGCGTAGTTCTTCACCGACTCCGGGGCGCGGCGGTCGGAGTTGCCTTCGCGCAGCACCGGGTTGACCGCGGACCCCTTGACGCGGTCGTAGCGGGCGCGGACCTCGCGCTCCTCGTCGGTCTGCGGATCCTCGGGGTAGTCGGGGAGCTGGAAGCCCTGGCTCTGGAGTTCGGCGACCGCGGCCTTGAGCTGCGGGACGGACGCGGACACGTTGGGCAGCTTGATGATGTTGGCGTCCGGCGTCTTCGCCAGCTCGCCGAGCTCGGTGAGCGCGTCATCGACCCGCTGGTCCTCCGGCAGCCGGTCGGTGAACTGGGCGAGGATGCGGCCCGCGAGCGAGATGTCGCGGGTCTCGACCGCCACCCCGGCCTGGCCGGCGAACGCGTTGATGATGGGGAGGAAGGAATACGTGGCGAGCAGCGGGGCCTCGTCGGTGAGGGTGTAGATGATCTTGCCCATGTTGCTGAAGAACTCCTCTGGGTAGGCTGGCGTCAGCTTATCGCCCGTGCGCTGCGTTCGGCGGGGGCGAACATGGGCCGGCCGGGCGGAGCGTGCTTTGGGGAAACCCGCCGGATTGGGTAGCCTGTACCCCACGAGTATCTGACAGATTCCGCGGCCTGCCGCGAAGGACAAAGCAAGGGGGTCGACCCGTATGGGGCGCGGCCGTGCAAAGGCGAAGCAGACCAAGGTGGCGCGCGATCTGAAGTATCGCTCGATCGACACCGATTTCTCGTCTCTGGAGCGCGAGCTCCGCGGGGGCTCTTTCGTCGAGGAGTCCACCGAGGACGAGATCCCCGATGCGTACGCAGACCTCGTTGAGGGCGCGGGACTGGCAGAAGGCTACGAGGACGACGACGAGTACGAGCGCCGTTCCTCCTGACGCCCAGCGTCAATGGCTGCCCGACACGGAGCTGCCGGGCTATGAACTGCTGCCCATTCCCCTGCCCGACGAGCCCACGTACGCGTTGGAGCCGGAGGGGAGCCTCGTGGCGACGTTGGTACGTCGCTCGCACCCTGTGTCTCGGCGGGCGGTGCTCTACGTCCACGGCTGGAGCGACTACTTCTTCCAACGGCACCTGGCCGACGAGATGGCGGGCCTGGGCTACGACTTCTACGCCGTCGACCTGCGACGCTACGGCCGCTCACTCCGCGACCGGCAACTGGCCGGGTACATCGCCAACCTGAGCGACTACTTCACCGAACTGGACGAGGCGCTGGAAGTCGTGCGTTCCGAGGGGCACGACGACGTGGTCCTCATGGGCCACTCGACCGGCGGACTGACGGCCTCCCTGTGGGCGCACGAGAGGCCCGGCGCGTTCTCCGCTGTGGTGCTCAACGCGCCGTGGCTCGAGTTGCAGGCGAATTCGCTGCTGCGGCCCGCGACACAGCCCGTCCTCAGCGCGGCCCGTGCCGTCGCCCCCACGACCGCGCTACCGCAGCTCGACACCGGCTTCTATCGCCGCTGCATCTCCAGTTCGGAGGAGGGCGAGTGGGACTACAACCTGAACCTCAAGGGCGACCCGGCCTTCCTCATCCGGGTCGGCTGGATGGCGGCCATCCTCGACGGGCACGCGCGGGTCGCGGCCGGGCTCAGCATCGACTGTCCCGTGCTGGTGGCGATCTCGGCGCGCAGCGACTTCCGGCGCTCCTGGGACGAGGGGTTCCGCCTGGCGGACATCGTCCTGGACGTGGACCGCATCGCGTCCCGGGCCCCGAAGCTGGGCGATCTCGTGGTCATCGCCCGGATCCCGGACGCGATGCACGACCTCGTGCTCTCGCGCACCGACGTGCGCGAGCGGGTCTTCTCGGAGTACTCCCGTTTCCTGACTGCCTACGCCCCTGAGGCAGACAGGGCCGCCAACTGAAAAACCCCCGCCACGTGGGGCGAGGGTCATGCGGTGGCCAGGGCCGGGATCGAACCGGCGACCTTTCACTTTTCAGGCGAACGCTGCTACCAGCTGAGCTACCTGGCCAGGTGGCCGGGCGTTTCCGCCGACCTAGCGACCCCGACGGGACTCGAACCCGCGACCTCCGCCGTGACAGGGCGGCGCGCTAACCAACTGCGCTACGGGGCCAATTTCTTGACCTGCTGGCCGTGCCAGCCCGGTAACTATAGCGTGATTCCCGCAGAGATGGGAAATCGGGTGAAATCCCTTGTCGTTACCGGTTTCAAGCCCCTTCCCGAGGGAAGGAACGAGAGCATCCCCAACGGGATTCGAACCCGTGCTGCCGCCGTGAAAGGGCGGAGTCCTAGGCCGCTAGACGATGGGGACCAGCGTGGTGGACAGTCTAGGGAGTAGGCGGCGGCCCGCGCAAACCCCGGGGAACGCAGCGACGGCGCCGCATCGGGGGAATGCGGCGCCGTCGCGTTCAGGGGTGGACCGATCAGCCGTAGGTGTTGATGTGGACGTGGTTGTAATGGTTGGCGTTGTCGCTGCCGCGGTCGGCCATCAGCCGCCATCCCTCGGAGTCACGCGCCACCGACCAGATCTTCTGCGCGAAGATGATGTAGTTGATGTTGTACTCCTTGGCGTGCGCCCGGTAGTAGTTCGCGATCTCCCAGCCGAGGGCCTGGTTGGAGGAGTACGACGGGATCATCACGTCGACGGCGCGGCCGGCCGGATGGTCCGGCGTGACGTCGCGGCGCCAGCCGTACATCGTCTTGATGGCGGGGTAGCGGTTCCAGATGTCGCGCGTGATGGCCTGGACGTTGGCGTTGGTCTGGTCCAGACCGCTCGAGTAGCCGCGGTTCAGGGTGGTGCCGCTGCCGGCTGACGCGGTGCCGTCGGCCGGCTTGGTGGCCGACACGTAGCGTGCGGTGAACCAGCGGACGGCACCGTTGACGACAGCCTGCGCGCGGCCGTTCTCGACGACGCCCGTCACCTGGATCTCGGTGCCCTTCGGGATCTCGCCGACGAAGGAGGTGCCGCTGCTGGCGGTCCAGATGTTCAGCACCGTCGTGGCGTAGCGGGTGGTCGTGGCGGGCGTCGCGGGGACCGTGGGTGCCGGGGTGGCGGCGTCGACGGCCACCAGGTAGCGGGCGTTGACCCAGCGGACGGCGCCGTTGTAGACGATTTGCGCGACGCCGTTGGTGACGACGCCGGTGACGTCGAGGATGGTGCCGCGCGGGACGTCGCCCAGGTTGACGAACGAGGTGGTGTTCGTGGTGCGGATCATCAGGGCCGTCGTGGCGCGGGCCTTACCGGTCACCTTCGGCAGCTCGGAGTAGGCCTGTGCGGCGGTGGCGCTGAGGTAGCGGGTCGCGGCCCAGTAGGTGACGCCCTTGTAGGTGACCTGGGCCCAGGTGCCGCTCACCTTGCCGGTCAGCTGCAGCGCCGTGGCGCGCTGGACGACGACGCCGATGCGGTCGGACGTCGAGGGGCCGGTGCGCAGGTTGAGGTTGGCGGTGGTGTAGACGGCCCCCGTGCTGCCCTGGCTGGTGCCGTTGGTCGTCTCGGACGACGGGCCGGCGGCGGCGGTGCCGCCCTTGAGGTACGCCGAGGCGATGTACGCGGTGCGCCCGTTGTAGGTCACCTTCGTCCAGCCGTTGGCGGAGCCCAGGCTCGGCAGGGACTGGCCGCGGTAGAGGAGCCCCAGCTTGGAGCCGGACGTGGACGGAGCGGTGCGGATGTTCACGGCGGTCGTCGCCGTGACGTCGCCCAGCTGGGCGTCGGCCAGGGGGCCGGCCGCGAGTGTTCCGAGCCCCTGGACGAGGACCGCGATGCCGGCGGCCGATGCCAGCCCGCGAAGGCCCTTCAGTGCTGTTCTCACGTCTCTCCTCATGTGCGAAATCTCTGTGAGGTCGGACGTGCCGCTTCCTCGGGGCTTCGTCGGCCCCCGACACGTCCGGCCACTGCCCCGGACACTAAGAGCCCTAGTCATCGCCCAACAATGGGCACTTGAGGGTTGCCTGAGAGTCCTCGCCGCGACACGCCGGGCGCGGGATCACAATCACATCGGTGTGATTCGAGGGCGGTCGCGGCCAGTTGGTCGGCCCTGACAAGGGGCGATGCGCGATGCTGGGGTGCGGTGTGCAGCCTGAGAGGAGGATGAGAAAGCGGTGGGCGCCTCAGAATCAAGCCAGCTGAAGTCTCACTTGAGGTTCAGGGTGCGTGGTTGAGGTTCACTCAGGCGGTCGTGACCCACGTGCGCGTCGCGGTGCTGGTCCACCGCTCGGCCCGGCCGAAGGCGGCTTCAGGCAGGTAGCCGGCGCGCAGGTCGGCCTCGGTCAGTTCCTCGCCGCCGGTGAGCTCCGCCAGCCGCCGGCGGTCGCGGGCGTCGGCAACCGCGGCGAGCACCGGCAGGCGCAACGCGCGCCGGTTCGCGGCCAGCGTCTGGAGCACCTCGGGGTGCAGAGAGGCGGCCACCACGACCAGGGGATGCTCGGCCGTCGCGGCGCCCAGCGGCGCGAGGAGTTCACGCATGGACGTCACGGCGCCGTCGACCACGAGGATCAGCGGGTCGCGCAGATCGGCCCCCGCGGGCGCGGTGGCGAAGTCCGCGTGGGCGTGGCCGAACCGGAATCCCTCACCGGTCCGAGGCCCGAGGCCGGCGTCGGGGTCGTAGGGGCGGGGTAGGGCGTCGATCTCGTGCTGCGTGACGTAGCGCGGGACGTGGCGGTCGACGTCGGGCATATCGCGGCGCGGGGCGGGGGCGCCGACCCCGGCTGTCCGGCGGCTGGAGCGAAGGTCGGCCGTCGCCGCCAGTGCGAGCAGGCCGACACCGACCGTGAGGGCGATGGCGAACCAGGACCAGGCGGGCATGCGCCCAGCCTGCCACGCGATAGACTGCACGGGCCCCTATAGCTCAGCCGGTAGAGCAGTGGACTTTTAATCCATGGGTCGCGGGTTCGAGCCCCGCTGGGGGCACCGACGGTCGTCCGCGGGTCCCTCAGGCGGTGAACCAGTGGACCGCGTACGGCCGCAGCGTCATCACCCACGGCGTCAGGTCCCACTCGACGTCGTCGAGTAGCTCGTGTCCCGTCTCGCCGAGCGTCTCCGCCAGGCATCCCATCGGCACGGTCACCTCCGTCGGCGAGAAGTTGTACACCTGCACCATGGGGCCCAGCGGGTGGTCGCGCCTGATCGCCAGCACGCGCGGATCCCCCGTCTCCAGGAACTCGGCCTCGCGGGACGCGTGCAAGTGCGGTGTGGCGCGCCGGACGGCCAGCACGTGCCGCAGCCAGGCGTTCACGCGGGCCGCCGGCGACGACGGATTCTCGCCCAGCGCCGCGACCGCAGCCCAGTCCATGACCGGCCGGTGCACCCACCGGTTGTCCTCGGCGTGCGCGGGGTCGCGGGCGAAGTCGTGGTCGTTGAGCATCGCCAACTCGTCGCCCATGTAGATCAGCGGGATGCCTCCCCAGCCCGCGATGACCGCGTGGAGCAGGTTGATCCGCGCCACCGCGAGCTCAACGTCGTACGGCCGCCCCGCCTTCAGTGCCGACTCAAGGCCGGCCAGTGAGGCCAGGGAGCCCGAGATGCGGCGGTCACCCGTCGCGGGATTGGCTTGGAAGACCAGCCCGCGCGCGAAGGACCCGGGGTGCTCGCCGGAGTAGAAGTCGCTCAGGAACCTGCGGTGCGCGGCACCGTTGAGGCCCGCCGTGGCCGCGTCGACGTCGTCGATCGCCCAGCCGATGTCGTCGTGGCAGCGGACATAGGTACCCCACGTCGCCGTGGCGGGCTTCGGTGGGAACGCGCCAAGCGCCCGGCGCAGCAGCGTGGTGTCGTGGGTGGCCAGCGTCGACCACAGCTGCGCCATCAGCGAGTTGTGGTAGGCGATGTCGGAGAGCTTCCCGTGGTGCTCCCCGGTTCCGAAGTACGCGATGAGGTCCTTTGGCCCGACGATCGCCTCCGCCTTGAACGCGACGGCGGGAGCCGCGATCCGCGCCGCCTGGCGCAGAGCCTGCGTGATGGCGTGCACGGGCGGTTCGTTCTGGCAGTCGGTGCCCATCTCCTTCCAGATGAAGGCGATGGCGTCGAGCCGGAACACCTCCACACCCAGGTTGGCCAGGTCGAGGATCAGATCCAGGTACTCGACGAAGACGTCGGGGTTGGCCCAGTTCACGTCCCACTGGTAGTCGTTGAAGGTCGTCCACACCCAGCCGGCGAGGTCGTCGTCCCACGTGAAGTTGCCGGGCGCGAAGTCCGGGAACACCTCCGGCAGGGTCGCCTCGTAGCGGTCCGGCATCTCCCGGTCCGGGAACACCATGAAGTAGTCGCGGTACTTCTGCTCACCGGCGCGCGCCCGGACCGCCCACTCGTGCTCGCGGGCGACGTGGTTGAGCACTAGGTCCACCACCAGCGAGATGCCGTGTCCGCGCAGCTGGCCGGTGAGCGCCTCCAGGTCCGCCATGGTGCCGAGGTCCGGGCGGACGGTGCGGTAGTCGGCCACGGCGTAGCCGCCGTCGTTGGCGCCCTCGCGCGGCTGGAGCAACGGCATGAGGTGCAGGTAGGTCACGCCCAGGTCTTGCAGGTAGTCCACGTGCCCGGTGATCCCGGTCAGCGTGCCGGCGAAGCGCTCCGTGTAGGCGACGTAGCCCACCTGCGAGGGCAGCTGCAGCCAGTCCGGCCGCAGCAGGCGGGCCTCGTCGAGCTCCCGCAGCTCGTCGCTTCGCTGGTCGAACTTCGCGCGAACCAGCTCGCGGACCCGATCGGTCATTTCCCAGGCGCGCTCACCGTAGACGTTCTCCAGCGCGGTGATGAGGTCCGCGCCGTAGCGTTCCCACCTGAGGTCAAAGGTCGTCTTCACGTGCCTCAGCCTAGTCTCACCCCTGTGGCGGCAACGGCATCCACGGCGGATCCCCGGCAGGGGGCACGGGGTGCCGCTCCCACGTGGTCCACCAGGTGTCGGCGCCGTCGGGGAACGGGGTGTCGCGGGCGGCGCGGACCGCGTCGCGGAGCTGGATCTTGGCGCTGCGCAGCGCCAACTTATCCCTGCGCACCGGATCCGGAGACGCGATCACCCGCTCCTCCAGCTGCAGGATGCGCATGCGGAGTTCGATGATCACCCGGTGCAGCGACTCTGTGCTCTCACCCAGCGCCAGGTGACGTTCCGCCGCCCTCAGCCAGCCATAATCCCGGTTGATGGCCAACAGCCCGGGGTGGACCGTCATCGAGTCGTGGACGGCGATCTCCGGGTGGACGACGAACGCGCCCGCCGAGTGTGCGTAGGCCAGCTCGTCCCGGCCGGCCTCGTCGATGAGGATCTCGGTGGAGCGCATGACGACGGTGAACAGGTCCGCGTCCGCCATGCTCGCGCGGCGCGGGATGCCCTGCGACTGCGACGAGATGACGTAGTTGCGGCCCGCGCCCAGATGACCGACGGCGAGCTCGGCCGGCAGGTTCTCGCGCGCCCCGCCGTCGACGTAGGTGAGGTCGCCGATCGGGACGGGGCGGAACACCGCCGGGATGGCGCACGAAGCCAGCACCCCCACGGGCAGGTCGTGGACCTCCGGCCCTACGGGCTGGTCCGTGCGGTCGACCAGCCGGCCGGACTCGGTCATGAAGTGCAGCTCGCCCGTCTCCAGCGCGACCATCGCGATCCGGAGCGTCACCCCGGAGCCGGCGACGCGGCTGGGGTCGAACGTCGCGGGGTCGAGGAGGTCACGGAGCATCGGTCCTGGCCGGTACATGGACCGGGACCGTTCGACCCCGTGCCAGATGGAGTTCAGTTCGCTGCCGATGCGCGGCAGCCTGCCCAGCTGGTTGGCCAGCCCCGACAGCACCGCGAGGGACCAGTCCGACCGGACCGTCTCGTCGTCCGGCGCCAGCGCCAACTCCAGCGGGTCCAGCGCCGCCGGCTCCGGTGGGGTGACAGGGCTCGCGGGGGAGGGGCGGCGGAAGGGCAGGATCCCCGGGCGTATCCACGGCGTCCGCGGAGCCGGTGGCGGGGGAGCCATCACCTGCAACCATGCCGGGCCCTCGTCCTGCAGTCGGCTGAACCACGGGCGGGGCGTGAACATGTCCGTCTGGGAGGTCATGCCCATCCAGATGTCGTCCAGCCGGCGGAGGAACGCGATCTGCCCGTCGCGGGTCGCGGACTGCGCCAGCGTCGCGGCGAGGATGGCACCCGCGGAGGCGCCTACGAACGCGGTGGGGGTGAAGTCGTCGTCGTGGCGGTAGAGATAGTCGAGCGCACCGAGCTGGAAGCTCGCCCGGGATCCGCCCCCGGACAGCGTGCAGGACACGCGTTCGTCGCGTGGGCTCTGCCCGAAGAACGGGAGCCCGAACCAACCCTTGCCAGCCACCCGCCCAGCCTAATCGGGGCCGCAGTGCATCGGCGTCGGACCTGGGTCTGGTCCGCGCCCCACCGCCCCCTGAGGTCGCGCCTGCACCGTTCGCTGAGGTCGCGCCTGCATCGTTCGCTGAGGTCGCGCCTGTCCGTTCGCTGAGGTCGCGCCCGGTGCGCAGCACCCGGGCGAGTCTCGAAGCCGACGCCACCCCGCTCGCTGAGGTCGCGCCCGGTGCATAGCAACCCGGGCGAGTCTCGAAGCCGACGCCTTCCCGTTCTCTGAGGTCGCGCCCGGTGCGTAGCACCCGGGCGAGTCTCGAAGCCGACGCCGCAGGCGTCGATCTCCCAGCCCCGTCCGCTGTTGGTGTGGGGAGCCGTGATCCGTCGCTCGGGCGGCCGTGGTGGCCGGGTGTTCTCTTCAGGTGACCGTCTGGCTGGGGTTGAGTAGTCGAGGCCGCCCGAGCGTCGGCTCCCGTCTCCCCCCACTGGTCCTGCTGTGGCGTGGCCGGGTCCGGGTGCGTGCCGGTGGGGCGGCCCTGGCACGGGTTGGTCTAGGCGGGACGCCAGTTGGGTGATCCTCGGGTTGGGCATCACTGCGCGCAGCCGCCCCACCGTCCCACCCCCTCTCTCGATGGCTGAGGTCGCGCTGCACCGTTCGCTGAGGTCGCGCCCGACGGCGGAGCCGTCCGGGCGAGTCTCGAAGCCGACGCCGCAGGCGTCGATCCCCCGACCCCGTTCGCTGAGGTCGCGCCCGACGGCGCAGCCGTCCGGGCGAGTCTCGAAGCCGACGCCGCAGGCGTCGATCCCCCTGGATGCGGGTCAGGTGCCGTCGCCCCAGATGTGGGCGGAGCGGCGGATGAGGTCGTCCAGGTCCGGCCGGCCAGCGTCGGACGACTCCGTCTCGGGAGGGTCGCCGTCTGGTGGGTCGCCGTCGGCGCCCGGTGGTGCCCCGGCGCGGATCTGTTGGAGTCGGAAGCGGCGGTGTTGCCGCGGGCGTCTGGCGGGATCGATGTGCCGGGGCGGGGTGAACCACGGCAGCCCGGTCACCGGATCCAGATCCACCCGCCACTGCGACTGCTCCGACTGCAGAGGATCCGGTTCCACCAGGCGGTGATGGTGCGGGCAGAGGAGTACCCCGTTCCCAAGCCGGGTCTCACCGCCCTGCCACCAGGGCAAGATGTGATGCGCCTCGCAACACGCGGGGGTTGCCGAGCAGCCGGGGAACGCGCAGCCACCGTCGCGCTGCATCAAAGCAGCCCGCAGGCCGGGAGTGAACGTGCGGTAGGTCCGGCCCACGTCCAGCAGTCGGGATGGTCCGCCGAGGACGACGGGGATGATGCCGGCGTCGCAGGCGAGTCGGCGCACCTCGCCGGGAGGCAGGCCGTCGATGTCGTCGGCACCGATCAGCCCGGCCTTCCCGAGGCCCTGCTTGAGGGTGTCGAGGTCGAGGGTGACGTGGACCTGCGGGCGATCTCCACCATGTCTGGGCAGCGCTCCGGTGTTGGCGGCCTTCTGGGTGAGCAGGACCAACGCATCCGCGCGGCGCGCGTCGCGCGTCGCGGCCTCACCGGCGGAGGTGTAGGTGGAGGCGTCGGGCATCAACGCATCCAACTGTGCGCTGAGGAGGGCTGCGTCGGAGACGGGCAACTGTCCGGTGATGCGCATCGATCCGTGATAGTCCGGCGCGATGCGCAGGAACCTGCCCCGATGCGCAGCCGCTTCCTCCCGCGCCAGGCGCTTCGCGTCATCGGCATCGGCCTGATCCGGGTCGATGATCTCCACCAGACGAGACGCCAACACCCGCAGCTCCGAGGGGCCCAAGGTGTCGACGTGGTGCAGGATCTCCTCCTCGCAGCGCGTCAACTCCGCCCGGGTCAATCGCCCGGGCAGCTTCCGCAAACCGGCGACGATGGCGTCGGCCTGCGCCAACGAAATCGAGCCGTCGTTGAGCGCGGCGCCGATCAGCGGGAATCGGTCGCACAGGTCCTGCGAGAGCCGCAACGATGCGGTGGCCTGCGCGGGGGTGGTGCGCACCGACTGCCGCACCCCGTCGATCACGGCCTCCGCCGCGGCGAGCTTTGCCTCATGCAGCAGGTGGAGGCGTAAACCGGCGAGTTGCGCCTCGGCCTCGGTGACCGCGGTGACCAGTGTGCCCAGACGCTCGGCCGCGGCGCCCGGATCCTGGGCGAGGGAGCGCGCGGCGTCCCAGAGCGCGGCGAGGTGCCGCTGCCCGAGATCCCGCAAGTCGCTCATGTGCACTATTCTTACGGAGGCCACTGACAAAAACGCGTCGCCGTCGACCCGATGCCAGGATCTTCTACGACCCGCCCTAGCATTACCGCCCCGCGCATGGTGACCCCGCCCCCGGTCGTTGTCGGAACACGCGTCACTAGTCTCTCTACGCGTGAGCGACGAACGAACGATTGCGATGGCGACACCCGCCGAGATGGCCAGGCTCGTGCAGGACACCATGCTCTATAAAGCACAAGCGACTGTCCCGCGCACTCTGCTGCTCTCCCTGACCGGCGGCGGCTACATCGCGCTCGGTTTCGTGTTCTATGTGACGACGCAGGTCGGCGCCGAGGCACTCCCGTGGGGCGTGGCCAAGTTGCTGGGTGGCGTTGTGTTCAGCGTCGGACTGATCCTGGTCGTCCTGACCGGAGCGGACCTCTTCACGTCCACCACGATGACGCTGATGCTCAAAGCTTCAGGGCATCTGTCCTGGTGGAAGCTCCTCCGGCACTGGGGCCTGGTGTACCTCGGCAATGCGGCGGGAGCCCTGACCATCGTCGCGCTGATGGTTCTCGGTGGCGTCCAGCACAGCGCCGACGGTGCGTGGGGCCAGGTGGTGCTGACCGCCGCGAGCCATAAGCTCGACCACTCTTTCATTGAGGCACTGGCGCTCGGCGTCGCGTGCAATCTGCTCGTGTGCCTGGCGGTGTGGGCGGCGTTCTCCGGGCGGACGACCACCGACAAGATCATGGCCCTCGTCGGCCCAGTGGCGCTGTTCGTCGCCACGGGATTCGAGCACTCGGTCGCCAACATGTTCCTGGTTCCGCTGGCCATCTTCATCCAGCCGGAGTTGGCGCCGGCGGGGTTCGAGCACCTGGGATGGTGGACGTTCCTCACGGCCAACCTGGTCCCGGTGACGCTGGGCAACATCATCGGGGGCGGCCTGATGATCGGGTTGTTCTACTGGCTGGTCTTCCGCCCGAAGCGCGACGCCGGCCGCTGAGAGCCGGGCCACCGCGAAGAGGAGCGCTCGGAGGGTGGTGTCTGAGTGAACGATGCCTGCGGCATCGGCTTCGAGACTCGCCCGGGTGCTTCGCACCGGGCGCGACCTCAGCGAACGGGGTGGCGTCGGCTTCGAGACTCGCCCGAACGGCTCCGCCGCCGGGCGCGACCTCAGCGAACGGGGTGGCGTCGGCTTCGAGACTCGCCCGGGTGCTGCGCACCGGGCGCGACCTCCGCGAGCGAGACAGGCGCGACCTCAGCGAACGGTGCAGGCGCGACCTCAGCCATCGAGAGAGGGGGCGGGACGGTGGGGCGGCCGCGCGCAGTGATGCTCAACCCGAGGGTCGCCCGGCTGGCGTCCCGCTCAGACAGACCCGTGCCAGGGCCGCCCCACCGGCACGCCCCCGGACCCGGCCACGCCACCGTCGAGACGAGTGGGGGGAGACGGGAGCCGACGGTCGGGCGGCCTCGATCAACCGACCCGCGGCTTACCGTCAAATAGGCAGCCACCTGACCACGACGGCCGCCCGGGCGACGGGTCACGGCTCCCCGCACCTTCAGCTGGTTGGGTCGGGGGATTGACGCCTGCGGCGTCGGCTTCGAGGCTCGCCCGGACGGCTCCGCCGTCGGGCGCGACCTCAGCGAGCGGGGTGGCGTCGGCTTCGAGGCTCGCCCGGGTGCTGCGCACCGGGCGCGACCTCAGCGAGCGGGGTGGCGTCGGCTTCGAGACTCGCCCGGGTGCTCCGCACCGGGCGCGACCTCAGCGAACGGGACGCCGCGACCTTAGCGAACGATGGGGTCGGGGGATCGACGCCTGCGGCGTCGGCTTCGAGACTCGCCCGGGTGCTGCGCACCGGGCGCGACCTCAGCGAACGGGACGCCGCGACCTCAGCGAACGAGTCAGGCGCGACCTCAGCGAGCGAGGCAGGCGCGACCTCAGCGGAGCGACCAGACCCGTCACCCGAGGGCGATGTCCAAAGCCCTCCAGTCGATGCCCGACGGCGCCAGCGACAGGACCGACGCCAGCAGACCCTGACGCGCGGCCCGGACCGCCTGGTCCTCGGCGTTGACCAGGATGTCGGTGAAGAACCGGTCCGCCGCCGCCACCACGTCACCCGTGGCGTCCAGCAAGGCAGGGATCGACTCGTCGGCTGAGCCGGCCGCGACCGCCTCCACGGCCGCGCGCAACTCCGCCTCGGCGGGCTCCGTCAGCAGCGCCGCGTCGTAGCCGACCGCGGTGCCCGCCGGGAGGATCCGGTCGATCCGCACCAGCGTCGACACCAGCGTACGCAGCCGCCCGTCCTCGCGGGCCGCCACCAGCTCCCGCAGCAGGCGCGCGGCCCGGCCCGGGGCGTCGGCAGCGGGCAGGATCGCCGCGACCAGCTCCGCCGGCGTGCCCTCGTCGCGCAGCAGCTGCGCGAACCTGCCGACGGTGAACTCCAGCGCCGCGTCGACCGCGTCCTCGGCCACCGCGACACCCTGCTCAGCGAGCCGGGCGACGGCATCCTCGAGGCCGGCCCGCACGGTGAGGGTCTCCAGCGGCGTGCCGGCGGACTCGCGCAGGATCCGCACCACGCCCAGCGCGGCGCGCCGCAAGCCGAACGGATCGGACGATCCGGTGGGCTTGGCGCCGAGCGCGAACATCGCCGCGAGCAGGTCAAAGCGGTCGCCCAGGGCCAGCAGCGCGCCGGGGGTCGACGCGGGCACCGGGTCGGCCGACGTGTGCGGCTGCTCCATCTCGAACAGCGCGTCCGCCACCGCCGGCGTCTCGCCCTTGCGGACGGCGTACTCGCGGGCGATGAACCCGGCCAGCGAGCTCATCTCCACGACCATCTGCGTGGCGAGGTCGAACTTGGCCAGGCGGCCGGCCCGTTCCAGCGTTGCACGCTCGTCGCCCGCGAGGCCCACTCGGTCGGCCAGGCGGGCCGCGACGTCGGCGATCCGTCGTGCGCGCATGCCCACCGAGCCCAGCCGGTCCTCGAAGGTCAGCTGGTCCAGCCCCGGCACGAACGACTCGACGTCGTCGGCCGTCAGGTCCGCGTTCCAGAAGAACAGCGCGTCCTCGTAACGGGCGCGGATGACGGACTCGTTGCCGGCCCGCACCGTGTCGTCGTCGCACAGCCCGTTGGCCATCGTGACGAAGTGGGGCGCCAGCGCGCCGTCGCGGTAGACCGGCAGGTAGCGCTGGTGCTTGCGCATGACGGTGGTGAGGATCCTGGCCGGCAGGTCGAGGTAGCGCTCGTCGAAGTGGCCCAGCACGCCGCGCGGGTCCTCCACGAGGTTGGTGATCTCGTCGACGACGGCCGCGTCGGCCTCGACGTCGACCGTGCCGCCCACCCCGGCGGCCAGCGCCTCGGCCTGCGCGACGACCGCCGCGCGGCGCTCGGCGGTCGACAGCGTGATGGCTCCGTCGGCGATGGTGCGGGTCAGCTCGTCGGCCGACCCCACCTGGACCCAGCCGACGCGGGCGCCGTCGGGGCGGACCCCGGAGGTGGCCTGGTCCCCGACGGGGCGCTGCAGGTAGGTGCGCCGCCCGGCGGTGAGCCCGGACACGGAGACGGGGACGACGGCGTCGCCCCACAGCGCCACCAGCCAGCGGATGGCGCGGGAGAACGACAGCGAGGCGTCGTTCCAGCGCATGTTCTTCTCGGCGCGCAGCCCGCCGACGATGTCCGCGATGGCCTGGCCCGCGACGTCGAGCACGTGGCGTCCGGCCACGGTCGCAGCGACGGCGGCGTGCTCCTGCCCGCCGATCTCGGCCTTGACCACCTGCGACGCGTCGACGCCCTGGCCCCGCATGAAGCCCTCGAGCGCCTTGGTGGGCTTGCCGTCGGCGTCGAACGCGGCGGCCCACTTCGGGCCCTTGCGCAGCTGCTCGGCGTCCGGCTCGGAGGCTGCGAGGCCCTCGACCACCGCGACGATGCGGCGCGGCGTGCCGTCGACGGTGATGGCCCCGTACCCCAGGCGAGTGGCGGCGAGCTTCGCGGTGAGCGCCTCGCGCACCGCGTCGACCGTCTGCGGCACCACGTGCGGCGGCAGCTCCTCGACGCCGATCTCGAACGCCAGCGTGCGCGGCGAATCGCCGAGCGCGGCCCGATCCACGGACTCCTCGGCGGCGGGCTCGACGGCCTTCGGCTCGCGCAGCAGCGGGAAGCCCAGCTCCTCGCGGCGCTCGATCCACAGGGCCGCGGTGTCGCGCATGAGGCGGCGCATCGTCGCGAACGCCTTCGCCCGCTCGGTGGTGGAGATGGCGCCGCGCGCGTCGAGCACGTTGAAGGCGTGGCTGGACTTGAGGATGTAGCCGTGCGCGGGCACCGGGAGCCGGGCCTCGACCATGCGCGTAGCCTCCGCGACGTAGGTCTCGTACAGCCGCCGGTTGGCCTCGACGTCGGCGTCGTCGAGGTAGTAGCGGCTCATCTCGTACTCCTGCTGGCCGAAGGCCTCGCCGTACGTGACGGGCCGGCCGTCGGAGGCGACGGAGTAGACGATGTCCTTGAAATGCGTGACGCCCTGCTGGGCCATGAGGATGCGCTCGACGCCGTAGGTCAGTTCCACGGGGATCGGGTCGAGGTTCTGGCCGCCCACCTGCTGGAAGTAGGTGAACTGCGTGATCTCCATCCCGTCGAGCCACACCTCCCAGCCCAGGCCCCACGCGCCGATGGCGGGCTGCGCCCAGTTGTCTTCGACGAAGCGCACGTCGTGTTTGGCGAGGTCGATGCCCAGCGCCTCGAGGGAGCCGAGGTACAGCTCCTGCGGGTCGCCCGGCTCGGGCTTGAGGATGACCTGGAACTGCGTGTGCATCTGCAGCCGGTTCGGGTTCTCGCCGTAGCGGGAGTCGTCCGGGCGCACCGACGGCTCGACGTAGGCCACGTCCCACGGCTCAGGGCCCAGGACGCGCAGCACCGTGGCGGGGTTCATCGTCCCCGCGCCGACCTCCGTGTTGAAGGGCTGCCACGTCAGGCACCCCTTCGAGGTCCAGTAGTCGGAGAGGCGGCGGAGGGCGTCTTGCATCGTCAGCACCCCTGCAGGGTACCGAGTCGCGGCCGTGCGGGGCCACCGCCCTGTGCCATGCTGGGGTCACCCGCCGATGGAGGTCAACCACAGCCATGAAGATCCTTGTTCCCGATGCCTACCGCGGAGCGCTGCCGCACATCGACGACGCCGACGTCGTCGTCATCGCGGCGGGGGAGCCGGTGCCCGAGGAGCACGTCGACGCCGAGGTGCTCGTCGTGTGGGGCCAGCCGCTCGACGTCCTCACCGACGCGGCGCGCCGCATGCGCCACCTGAGGCTCGTGCAGGGCCTCCTCGCCGGCCCCGACATCCTCCGAGCCGCCGGATTCGCGCCGGACGTGGCGCTGGCCAGCGGCGTGGGCCTGCACGACGGCCCGGTCGCCGAGCACGCGCTGGCGTTGACGCTGGCGCTGGTGCGCATGCTCCCGCTCGCGATGCGGCGGCAGCGTGAGCACGCGTGGGACGCGGTCCTGGGCGGCGCCATGCTGGAGCGCGCGCACGACGGGCGCGTCATCTCGCTGGAGGGCGCCCAGGTGACGGTGTGGGGGTTCGGCTCCATCGCGTCGCGGCTCGCTCCGCTGCTGCGCGGCATGGGCGCCTGGGTCACCGGCGTCGCCCGCTCGGCCGGGCCACGGCACGGCTTCGACGTCGTTGCCGAGGACTCGCTGCCCGAAGTGCTCGGCCGCACCGACGTCCTCATCATGATCCTGCCCCGCGACGAGTCGACCCACGCCGCCCTCAACGCCAAGCGGCTCGCTCAGCTGAAGCCGTCGGCGCTGGTCGTCAACGTGGGGCGGGGAACCACGGTGGACGAGGACGCGTTGCTGGCGGCGCTGCGGTCCGGCCACGTGGCCGGCGCCGCCCTCGACGTCACGGCGGTCGAGCCGCTGCCCGAGTCGTCACCGCTGTGGGACGAGCCGTCGGTGATCATCACCCCGCACGTCGCCAGCGGGCGGCCGCAACGCGCAGAGCGCCTCATCGAGGCGAACGTCGCGGCGCTGCGCGAGGGCGGGGACATCACCAACCTCATGGCGCGCTGAGCCGGATTGGCCGCCGGGGCGGGGGACAGGCACGATGGAGTCCATGTCCCAGCCCCGCGTCGACCTGACGAAGTTCGCCTGGCTCTCCATCGCGGCCGCGCTGGCGACCATCGCACTGAAGACGGCCGCCTGGTGGGTGACCGGGTCGGTCGGCCTGCTGTCCGACGCGGCCGAATCGGTGGTCAACCTCATCGCGGCCGTGGTGGCGCTGTTCGCGCTGCGGGTGGCGGCCCGCCCGGCTGACAAGAATCACCACTTCGGCCACTCCAAGGCCGAGTACTTCTCGTCTGCCATCGAGGGCGTGATGATCTTCGTGGCCGCCGCGGCCATCGTCGGCTTCGCCATAGAACGCCTCATCGTGCCGCGACCGCTGGAGGAGATCGGCATCGGCCTGGTCATCTCGGTCGTCGCGGCCCTCGTCAACGGCGCCGTCGCCTGGGTGCTGCTGCGCGCGGGGCGCCGCTACAACTCCATCACCCTGCGCGCCGACGCCCACCACCTGTTCACCGACCTCGTCACGTCGGCGGGCGTCGTCGTCGGCGTGGTGCTGGTGGGCGTCACGGGCTGGAACTGGCTGGACCCCGTCGTCGCGCTCCTCGTGGGCATCAACATCCTGTGGACCGGGTGGCGGCTCGTCTCCGAGTCGGCCTCGGGGCTCATGGACGAGTCCCTGCCGAAGGAGGACAACGCCCGGCTGCGGCAGATCCTCACCGACCACGAATCCGACGAGGTGCACTTCCACGCCTTCCGCACCCGCATCTCGGGGGCGCGCGCGTTCATGGAGTTCCACATGCTGGTCCCGGGCGCCTGGTCCGTGCAGCGCGGCCACGACGCGATGGAGGACCTCATCGACCTCATCCGCAGCGAGTACACCGAGCTGCGCGTCATCGGCCACCTCGAACCGATCGAGGATCCTCGCAGCTACGAGGACATCCACATCGACTAGGCCCCCTCGGGCGCGTCCTCGGCCAGGCGGTGCGCATGCTCGTGGATGAGGCGCCATACCGCCTCGTCGCGCAGCGGCCGGAAGTGGCCGCCGACGGCGAGGTCGACGTTGGTGGCGCCGGTCAGGTACGAGCCGTCGGGGATCACCTGGTCCCAGGCCGGGGCCAGTGACACGATGCGCGCGTTGACCGCCAACTCGGCCGCCAGCCCGCCCAAGACCGCGTTCCCCGGTGAAAAGAGGCCCAGCGGCGAGCGGGCCACGAGGCGGTGCAGCCGACGGCCGACGCTCGAGCCGCCGAACGGGGTCGCCACCGCGACCAGCCCGACGGCCAGGTCCTCGTCGCCCTGACGCAGCAGGACCGCCTTCCCGATCAGCCCACCCTTGGAGTGCGCGACCAGAACCACCCGTCGCAGCCCACGCTCCCGCAACACGCCGAGGCAGCGCTCCGCGGACTGGTCGAGGTCTGCGACGTTCCACCCCAGCGTCTCGACGAACTCGACCCGATGCCCGCGCCGCGCGAGCCACCGCGCGAGCGGCGCCAGGTAGCTCCACGGCTCGAGGATGCCGGGCAGCAGCACGACGGTGATGTCGGCGCACGCCGGTCCCGGGTCGCTCGCGGACTCGGGGTGCCAGCGACGGCGCGACCACAGGGCCGCGGCCATGTCCCGCGCCGCGACCGTCCAGTCTCCCGCCGCGTGCCGGGCGCGGCGGAGCTCCGAGGCCAGGCGTGTCGCGCGCGTCGTCGGGAACCCCATGTCGCTCCCGCCCGCTCAGACGCGGTGGGCCGGGGGACCGGGGCGCGTGACCAGCGTCGTCGCCCGCCCGGCGGCGTCGGGGAACTCCGCCAGGTAACGGGCCAGCCAGTCGGCGGCGAAGCCGTCGGCGTCCGCGGTCGGCACCATGGCCCACACGGAGCCGCCGAAGCCGGCGCCGAACCCGGACGCCGCGGGCGCGCCCAGGGCCCGGGCGAGCGCCTGCAGGCGGTTGGTCTCGGGGATCTGGTTGCCGAGGGCCTCGTCGGCGGTGCGGTGGGACAGGTCGGCGGCGGCCCCGAAGGCGGCGACGTCCCCCGAGCGCAGCGCGGCCAGGGCGCGCGGGATGGCGACGGTCGACTCGGTGAGGAACGCGCGCAGCCGGTCGGACCACCACTCGTCGTGTTCCGTGATGGCCTCGAGCGCCAGCATCGCGTCCTCCCCGCTGGCGAGGGCGTCGGCCAGCGTGGCGTCCGAGCGGCCCATGACGTCGTTCCACTCGTCGACGATCTCCCGGGCGAGTGCCGAGGCCTCGTTGTAGGCCTCCAGCGCCGCCCCGGTCTTCTCGGCCAGGACGCCCGATACCGCGACGACGAACGACCAGCCCTCGGGCATCGGGACCGAGCCTCGCTCGACGATGGGACAGAAGGAGAACTCACTGAGCCGGCCCTCCCGGCAGCACAGCATCGCCGTGTGGTCCTCGGAGCCGCCGAAGGTCCCGACGCCGCGGCGGCCCTCCAGCGGGCCGAAGCTCAGCCCGTTCTCCATGGTCGCGAGATACCCGGCCAGGTCGATGTCATCGGCGATGGCGGCGCGCCACTCGTCCCGATCGCGGAGCCCGTTGTGGTCGATCAGCGCCAGCGCGACGGCCACCACCAGCGCCGACGACGAACTCATCCCCGAAGCGAGCGGCAGGTCGGAGTCGACGACCAGGCGCGCCGGGCGCAGCTCGCCGAAGTTGAGGGCCAGGCGGTCGAGCACCGACTGCACGTAGTGTCCCCAATGCCCGGGCGGCAGCGCGGGGGAGGCGCCGGCGGCCAGGCGCAGCTCCCCGGGCAGCGCCGTGGAGGAGGCCGTCACGCCCGAGTCCCCGTCCGACAGACTGACGGTCACCCCGCGGTCGACGGCGGCGAGCAGCGAACTGCCGCCCGCGTAGTCCGTGTGCTTGCCCAGCACCTCCAGCCGGCCGGGCACGAACCACGTCACAGCCGCACCTCGCGGTCCCCGAGGGCCGCCACGACCGACGAGATGTCGCCGCGGCTGGACATGTCGAGGACGCCGACGGCGGCGCGGACCACGCGGTAGGGGTCGCCGTCGGCGATGGCCCGGCGGACGGCGTCGGTGATCTCGTACTCGCCGCGCGCGGACGGCTCGATGGCGCGGGCGGCGGGAAAGATCGCGGGTGAGCAGAGCCAGCAGTTCATCGACACGAGGGCATGGCCGCCGAGCCGGGCGAGCGTGTCGGCGTCCGGCTTCTCGACGAGCTCGGCGAGGTTCCCCTCGTCGTCGACGGTGGCGAGCGCGAACGCGGCGATCCGGTCGGCCGGGATGTTGGACCCGGCCACCAGCGCCGCGCGGTCGAACCCGACCAGCGCCGAGCCGGGAGCGTCGGACAGCAGCCGCAGCGCCTCGGCGGGGTAGTAGTTGTCGGAGTTGATCACCAGGATCCGGTCGTCGCCGGCGAACTCCTCGGCCGCCAGCACCGCGTCGGCCGTGCCGCGGGGCTCGGCCTGGACCGCGTAGTGGATGGTGACACGGGAGGTCTCGAGGCCGTCATAGTAGTCGCGGATCATCCCGTGCTCGGGGCCGATGACGAGGCAGACGTCCGTGAAGCCGGCGTCGGCGAGCGCGGAGATCACGTGGTCGAGGAAGGGCCGGCCCACCGAGATCATGGCCTTGACCCCGGCGTCGGCGGCCCGCGCCTGCGCCGCGTCCAGCGCGACGCCGTCGGCCTCCTTCCGCATGCGGGAGCCCAGACCGCGGGCGAGGATGACTGCCTTACGAGGGGTGTCGACGCTCACGGCGCCAGCGTAGTGCGCCGCGACCCCCGGCGGCCCGGCCGGGGGAGGGCGGCGCGCGAACCGCTCAGCGGACGTGCGTGGCTGCCGTCGTCACGATGATGGCGACGGACACGGCTCCCGGGTCGATGACGCCGACGGACGTGTCCGCCTTCAACGCGGCGCGGCCCCGGCGGGCGACCATGTCGCGGGTGGCGTCGCGGCCGCGCTCGGCGGCGGCGGCGGCCGCCGGCAGCGCTTCGGAGAGGTCCTGGCCAGCCGCGGCGGCGGACTCCAGCGCCCGGACCGCGGGGGCGAGCGCGTCGACCATGGTCTTGTCGCCCTCCCGCGCGCGGCCGCGGATGACGACGGCGTCGAGACCGGCGCGCATGGCGCGCGCGACGCCGGCGGTGGTCACCTGGCTCGGCCAGGCGGCCCCTGTCCGCAGGAAGAAGGTGCCGAACAGCGGGCCCGATGCCCCGCCGACGGTGCTGACCAGGGCCATGCCGACCTTCCGCAGCGCCTCGGCCGCGGTGCGGGTCTCGCTGAGGTCGATGGCGCCGGCCGCCTCGGTCCCGCGGCGCATGTTGGTGCCGTGATCGGCGTCGCCCAGCAGCCGGTCCAGCTCGTCCAACTCATCGGCACGGCGGGCGAACTCGCGCGCGCAGTCGCCCAGCCATGCGGCCACGGCGTTCACTCCACCCATCGGGGTCCTCTCTCGATTCTGGACGACGGCTCAGTCTACGGCCCCGGCGTCGGCGGGGCAGGTGTCCGGGCTGCGCGTCAGCGCAGGCCGCGGAGGAAATCCTCGTCGTCGTCCGGGGCGCTGGGCCCGCGATCCAGCCGCGGGTGGTCCTTGACCGGGCGGCCCAGCAGCAGCCAGGCGACCGGGCCCACGACAGGCACGGCGATGACAGCGAAAGCCCACAGCCAGCGCGGCATCGCACGCACGCGGTAGCCCCGCGACTGCGCCACCTCGACGACGCAGTACACGGTCAGCATCACGATCGCGATGATCAGCAGGACCCGGGCCACTCCGCCATCCTACCCGCGCCGCGCGGTGGCCTAGGGTGGCGACGTGGAGCAGTGGGTGGCGGCGGTGACCGGGATGCTCGCGGGCGGCGACGGCCTGTGGCTGGCCGAGGGGCCGGGCGAGGCCCCGCCCGGCACCGCGGTGGTGGGGACCTCCGGCAGCACGGGGTCGGCCAAACGCGTCATCCTGCCGCGCGGGGCCCTCGCCGCGGCCGCCGACGCCGCCCACCAACGGCTCGGGTTCGCCCCCACCTGGCACCTGGCGCTGAGTCCCCGCTACGTGGCCGGCCTGATGGTGCTGGTCCGCGGGGTGCTGGGCGGCGGGGTGCGCGGCGCCGACCCGTCCCTGGCCGACCTCACGCCGGCCCCCGGCCACAACGCCGTCTCCCTCGTCCCCACCCAGCTGTACCGCGCCCTGGGGGACCCGGAGCGCGCCGCCGTCCTCGCCCGCTTCGACGCCGTGCTCGTCGGCGGGGCCGCGCTGGACCGCGGTCTGCGGGCACGCGCGGAGGCTGTGGGCATCCCCGTCGTCTCGACTTACGGCATGAGCGAGACCTGCGGGGGAGTGGTGTGGGACGGCGTCCCGCTGCCGGGCGTCGACGTCCGCCTCGGCCCGGAGGGCCGGATCGCGATCGCCGGCCCCACCCTGTTCCGCGGCTACCTCGACCGCCCCGATCTCACGGCGGAGGCGCTCGTCGACGGCGCCGTCCTCACCCGCGACCGCGGCCACACCGAGCCGGGCGGCCGGCTTGTCGTCGAGGGTCGGCTCGACGACGTGGTGATCTCGGGCGGCGTCAACGTGGACCTCGCGGCGGTGCGCGGCGCGGTCGCGGGCATCGACCCCGAGACCGAGGTGCTGGCGGTGGCCGACGACGAGTGGGGCGTCCGGCTGGTCCTCTTCGCCCGCGGCGGCGACCTCGCCGGATGGCGCGACCGGCTCCGCGGCGCGCTGCCGGCGGCTGCCCTGCCGCGCCAACTCGTGTGTGTGGACCCGCTGCCGCGCACCGCCGGTGGTAAGCCGGACCGCGAAAAGCTCCTAGAGTTGCTCCGGTCATGAACGAGAAGCTCTCCGTCTGGGTGGCCGGCGCCCGCCCGCGCACCCTGCCCGCCGCCGTCGCGCCCATCCTCGCCGGAGCCGCCGGCGCGGCCGCGGTCGGCCACACCGGATGGGGGCTGGCGGCGCTGTGCCTGCTCGTCGCGCTCGCGCTGCAGGTGGGCGTCAATTACGCCAACGACTACTCCGACGGCGTCCGCGGCACCGACGACCAGCGCGTCGGCCCCACGCGGCTGGTCGCATCGGGCCTGGCCACCCCGGCGGCCGTCAAGCGCGCCGCCTTCCTCGCCTTCGGCGTCGCGGGCGTCGCGGGCCTCGCGGTGGTGGCGCTGAGCGGCCACTGGTGGCTCCTCCTGGTCGGGATCCTGTGCATCCTCGCCGCCTGGCACTACACCGGCGGCAGCCGACCGTACGGCTACCTCGGACTCGGCGAGGTCATGGTCTTCGTGTTCTTCGGGCTGGTGGCCACCGTCGGCACCGGCTACGTCATCGCCGGCGTCGCGCCGGCACACCTCTGGCTGGCCGCGACGGCCGTCGGCGTGCTGGCCAGCGCGATCCTCGTCGCCAACAACCTCCGTGACATCGCCACGGACCGGGTCGCCGGCAAGATGACGCTCCCCGCGCGCCTGGGCGACCGCGCCACCCGCCGGTTCTTCGCGCTGCTGGTCCTGGTCGCGGTGGCGGCCGTGGTCGGCTACGCCGCCCTCACGACGTGGTGGGCGCTCCTCGCGCTCGCGGGCGCCGTCGTGCTGGCCGACCCGCTGCGCCGGGTGCTCGGCGGCGCCACGGGCCGCGAGCTCATCCCCGTCATCCCGGCGACCGGTTTCGCTGAGATCGGCATCGCGGCCGGCCTGCTCGTCGGATCCCTGGTCGGATGACGCCGTTCGTCTACGACATCGCGCTGCGGGTGCCGTTCCGCGGGCTGACGCGGCGCACCGGGATCCTCGTCGAGGGCCCGGCCGGATGGGCCGAGTGGAGCCCCTTCCCCGAGTACGACGACGCCGAGGCCGCAGCCTGGCTGCGCGCCACGCTCGAGGCCGCGGAACTCGGCCACCCGGCTCCGGTGCGCGGCGCGGTCCCCGTCAACGGCATCGTGCCGGCCCTGCCCCCCGCCGAGGCGGCGGCCAGGGCGGTGGCCTCGGGCTGCGGCACCGTCAAGATCAAGGTTGCCGCGCCCGGGCAGGACCTGGCCGACGACGTAGCCCGCGTGGCGGCCGTCCGGGCCGCGCTGCCAGAGGCGCGCCTCCGGGTCGACGCCAACGGCGGCTGGACGCTGGCCGAGGCCCGCGCCGCCATGGCGGCACTCGCACCGTACGGGCTGGAGTACGCGGAGCAGCCGTGCGCCGCCGTCGACGACCTCGCCGCGTTGCGCGCGAGCGGGCTGGGGGTGCCGATCGCCGCCGACGAGTCCATCCGGCGCGCCGACCACCCCCTGCGCGTCCGCGACGCCGGGGCCGCCGACATCGCGATCCTCAAGGTGCAACCCCTCGGCGGCGTGCGCGCCTGCCTGCGGCTGGCCGCCGAACTCGGCCTGCCTGTCGTCGTGTCGAGCGCCGTGGAGACGTCGGTCGGGCTGCGGGCCGGGCTCGCGCTGGCCGCCGCGCTGCCCACGCTCGACCTCGCCTGCGGCCTCGAGACAGCCCGGCTCCTGGCCGGGGACGTCGTGGCCGAGCCCCTCGTCCCCGACGCCGGCGTGCTGCGCGTCCGCGACGTCGCGGTGTCGCCCGACCTGCTGGTCCGCCATGCGGCCGCCCCGGACGTGACGGCCTTCTGGTTGGATCGGTGGCAGCGCGTCAGTCGCCTCGTGGAGGAGGAGCGGTGAGCAGCATCGAACTCGGGTCCGTGGTCGTCGACGCCCTCGTCGGCCTGGGCGTCACCGACGTCGTGCTCGCGCCCGGCTCCCGCAGCGCGGCCCTCGCCCTGGCGGTGGACCGGGCCGACCGCGACGGCCGCCTACGGCTCCACGTCCGGCTCGACGAGCGAGTCGCGGGCTTCACGGCGCTCGGACTCGCCAAGGAGTCCGGGCGGCCGGCCGCCGTCGTGACGACCTCCGGCACGGCCGTGGCCAACCTGGCGCCCGCCGCCATGGAGGCCCGCGCCGCCGGGATTCCCCTCCTCCTCGTCACGGCGGACCGGCCCGCACACCTGGTCGGTACCGGGGCCAATCAGACGGCCGATCAGCTCGGGGCCTTCGGCCCGGCCGCGCTCGGCGTCGTCAGGCTCTCCTCCGAGTCCGGGGACGCCGCCGCGTGGGCCGCCGGCGTGCAACGCGCCGTGACGGCCGCCACCGGGCACCGCACGCGCCAACCCGGCCCGGTCCAGCTCAACCTCGAGTTCGCGGCGCCGCTGGTGGGGCCGCTGCCCGAGCCCGAGGAGCGACGCTTCGACGTGGCCCGCTCGGCCGGCCACAGCGTCGTGGAGTTGGACGGGCGCCGAACGGTCGTCCTGGCCGGCGACGCTCCACCCGCCGTCGGGGCCGAGGCCCGCGCGCTCGCCGAGGTTGCGGGCGCACCCCTGTTGGCCGAACCGTCGTCCAACGCCCGCAGCGGCCCGAATGCCATCGCCGGCTACCGGGACCTCCTGGCCGACCTCGGCGGGGCGATCGAGCGGGTGGTCCTCGTCGGCCATCCCACGTTGTCGCGGCCGGTCACCGCGCTGCTGTCGCGCTCGGACGTCGAGGTGGTCGTGGTCGCGGCGACGGCCACCTGGCCGGACCCGGGACACCGCGCGACCGTGGTCGCGGACCGGGTCCTCCTGGGCGACCAACCAGACTCCTGGCTGCGTACCTGGCGCGACGCCGACCGCAGCGGCGCCGGGCCCGGCTTCACGCGCCGGCACGTCGCCGAACTGGTCCTCGCCGCGCTGGGCCCGGCCGACGACCTCGTGCTGGGGTCCAGCTCGATCATCCGGGCCGCCGACCTGTCGCCGATCCCCGCCGCGTCGCCGCGGGTCTTCGCCAACCGGGGACTGGCCGGCATCGACGGCACCGTCGCGACCGCGACCGGCATCGGGCTCGCCGGCGGCCGCCCCACCACCGTCCTGCTGGGCGACCTCACCCTGCAGCACGACCTCGGCGCCCTCGTCCGCCCTCCGGGCGAGCCGCGGGCGCGCCTGCGGATCGTCGTGGCCGACGACGGCGGGGGCTCGATCTTCCACGGCCTGGAACAGGGCGCGCCCGACTACGCGGACAGCTTCGAACGAGTGTTCGCCACGCCCCAGGGCGTCGACCTCGTGGCCGTGGGCCGAGCGCTGGGGTGGCGCGCCGTCAACGCGGCGTCCGCGGCGGAGTTCACGGCCGCCTGGGCCGGGGACGCCGAGCTCATCGTGGCGCGGGTCCCCCGACCCTGACTCAGGCTCCTGCCTCGTCGAGGCCGGTCAGCCAGCGCCGCACCGCCAAGGTGGCCCGCACGTCGTCCTCGTTGTACTGCAGGACCCGCCGGCGTGCGGCGTCGCGCTGCTCGGCGGTCGCGCCGGCGACGGCCTCGGAGAACCAGGTCTGCGACGCCAGCCCGCCCGGCTCCTCGTCGCGCCACGCGAAGCCCGCCCCGCGCGTCGCCACGATCTTCAAACCGAGGCCGTCCACGCCCACGAAGTTGTCGCGAACGAAGCTGAACAGGTCGACGAAGTGGTCGTGGATCAGGTCGCAGGCCGCCAGCAGGACACCGCTGCCGCTGCGCTCGGCCAGGCGCCTGAGGTGGACCGTCTCGTAGTCGGAGTAGTGGAACACGAGCGCCTCCGGGTGTCGGGACACGACGCCCGCCAGCCAGTCCGCGAACTGCTCGGCCAGCTGCACCTCGCGGCAGCCGCCGCCGGCCTCGAACCGGCTGAACTCGTGGTAGCTCGACTCGCCGTCCACCGTGAGCAGCGCGCCCCACAGGTACACGGTGCCGTCGTCGGAGGTCTCGATGTCCAGGTCCACCTCGACGGCGGAGCGCGGCACGCCGATGGCGTCCACACTCACCCGCTCGAGTTCCACCCCACGGGCAAGCATCCGGGCGCGCGTCGCCGCCTGCCGCAGGCGCTGTTCCGCTCGGTCGCGGTGGCCGGTGTGCGGCAGGTAGCGGGGGAGGAGCGCGTCGACGTCCGCCTCCGCGAGCTGCGCGACCGTGGAGATCCCCAGGCTCAGGAGCGTCTGGAGCTCCCGCACGTCGAGCGGCGCCTTGGAGATCCGCAGCGACAGGTCGTCGTCGTCGATGCGCGGGCGGCACACCTGCCACCACGAGCACCATTCGCACTCCTTGACCCGGATGGGGCGCACGACGGGCGGCGGATCGTCGACGCCGGTGCGCGCGGCCGCCTGCTCCGCCACGTGGACGCGGAAGCGGTGCTCGTGGTCGTAGCGCTCGAACGCCGAGCGCAGCTTGTGCCCGGCGGTCCGGGAGTAGGTGCGGATGAACTTGTGGCTGAGATCCACCCAGGTGGCGGCCGGCGCGCCGTCGGGGCCACGGTCGTCACCGACGACGGCGGCGACCGGCTCTCCCGAGGCGAAGCCGCACGACTCCAGCAGCCGCCAGTGGTGCGCCAGTTCCAGCAGGGCCCCCTCCCGGTAGACCCGGTACCGCTGATCGGGCAAGACGGCGCGGCGCCCCACGTCCTCCAGGGGCGACCAGCTGAGCGTCGTGGCGCCCATCTGCTTCTCCCGGACGCGATAGGGCTTGACCTTCAGCGGGTGGTAGCCGGGGGTCCCGGCGGCGGTGTCGGCGCCACGGACCAGCGCGTCCGGCCGCCCGCTGCGGTGCCCGTCGAGGTCCAGGGGCAGGACCCCGCCGACGACGACCGGCGCCCGGGCGGCCATGGCCGCGAGGCAGGCCTCCTCGCGCTCCTCCCAGGAGGCGCCGGCGGCATGGAGCCCACGCAGGTCCACCGCACCCGGCGTCTCCACCAGCCGCGCGAGCACCTCGTCGCGGAAGTCCGACCCGCCCTGGAACAACTCGCGCAGCGACTCGTCGATGGGCTCCTCCGGCTTGGCCACCGTCGGGTCGAAGGTGTGGAACGTCTTGACCGGGCAGCTGCGAGCCGCGTACGCGTCGAGGACGAAGCCCCCCACCTCAGGCCTTCCGGGCGCGGTGCAGCGCAACGATGCCCCCGGTGAGGTCCCGCCACTCGACGTCGACCCATCCGGCGGCGGTCATGAGCCCGGCGAGGGTCCGCTGGTCCGGCCAGGCCAGGATCGACTCGGCCAGGTACTCGTACGCCGCGCGGTTGCTCGACAGGCGGGCCATCAGCGGCAGCGCCCTGGGGAGATAGGTGGTGTACAGGCTCCGGAAGGCCGGGTGCGTCGGCGTCGAGAACTCGTTGACGACCAGCCGGCCCCCCGGCCTGGTGACGCGCAGCATCTCCCTGAGCGCGGCGGTGGTGTCCTCGATGTTGCGCAGCCCGTAGCTGATCGTCACGGCGTCGAACGTGTCGTCCTCGAACGGCAACGCCATGCCGTCGGCGTTGACGAAGTCCAGGAAGGGGAAGTTGGCCCGGCCCTCGTGCAGCATGCCGTAGGAGAGATCCGCCGCCGTGACCCGCGCCCCGCGTTCAGCGATCGCGGCCGACGACTTCGCAGTCCCGGCGGCCAGATCCAGGACGTGTTCGCCGGGCCGCGGGGCGATGGCGTCGACCGTGGCCCGGCGCCAGGCCCGGTCCTGGCCGAGCGACATGATCGAGTTCATGAGGTCGTAGCGGTGCGCGACGGCGTCGAACATCCGCTGCACGTCCGCCCTCCGCTTGTCCAGCGTGGCCCGGTCATTCTGCATTCCTGCAGCCTAGCGGTGGCCGGCGACGAGATGCCCGGCCCACCGGGCATGATGGGGGCATGACGCACCCCCCGGGCGGCCAGGTCACGCGCTTCGTGCTCGTGCACGGGTCGATGTCGTCGGCGGCCCAGTGGGCCGACTATCCGGCGTTGCTGCGCGGCCGCGACGTCGTGGCGGTCGATCTGCCCGGACACGGGACGCGGCGCCGCGACGCCTTCACGCTCGACCGGGCGGCCGCCGTCCTCGATGAGGCGGGCGCCGGCCGCCCGGACTCGGTCCTCGTCGGCCACAGCCTGGGCGGCTACGTCGCGGCGCGGTACGCGGCCGAGCGGCACGGGCCGGCCGGGCTGGTCCTCATCGGCGCCACCGGCGACCCCGGCGGGATCGTGGCCGGCCCCTACCGCGCGTTCGCCGCCGCGGCCGGACGGATCCCGTCGCGGGCCCTGGTCCGGGTCCGGCTGGCGGTGGCCCGTCGGCTCGGCGTGCGGGAGGCACTGCTGCCCGACGCCGCGGACTACCCGGCGCTGCCGGCCGTGTGGCGCGCGGTCGCGCAGTCCTGTGGGCCCGCCGACGTCGCGCGCGTCGCCTGCCCGATCCTGCTGGTCAACGGCCGGTTCGACCAGATGCGCGTCGATGAGCGGCGCTATCTGAGGCTCGCCCCGACGGCCCGCCTCGCGGTGGTGCCGGGGGCGACGCATCTGGCCCCGCTCACGCACCCGGAGCGGGTCGCGGAGCTGCTGCGCCGGTTCGCCGACGACCTGTCCGGCTGAGCGGCGAACTGCCTCCCGGTGGGGCGGCCCGGACGGGCCGATGTGCCCGCGCTTCGGCAATGGGTCACAATGGCGGGCGTGGCTAAGAAAGACGTCGTGCTCCAGGTCGACAACCTCAAGAAGGCCTACGGGCCGGTGACCATCGTCGAGAACTTCTCGATGAAGGTGCACGCGGGCGAGGCGGTGGCCCTGACCGGGCGCAACGGCGCCGGGAAGTCGACGGTGCTGCGCTGCCTCGTCGGCGCTGAGCGCCCGGATGAGGGCACCGTCACCGTCAACGGCACCAAGGTCACCGAGACCAACCCCGAGATCCGGCGCGCCGTCGCCACCGTCATCGACGATCTCGACTTCTTCCCCGACCTCAGCGTTGTCGAGCACCTCGACCTCCTCGCGCGGGCCCACGGCCTGCACGAGCCGGACGGGCTGGTCGACGAGGTGCTCGAGGAGGTGCAGCTGGTGCCGCAGGCCGGGCAGCTGCCCAGCACGCTGTCGTCGGGTCAGCGCCGCCGCCTGGCTCTGGCCACCGCCTTCGTGCGGCCGCGCCAGCTGCTGGTGTTGGACGAGCCGGAGCAGCGCCTCGACGTCGAGGGCGTTGCCTGGCTGGGGGAGCGCCTCAAGGCCGAACTCGACGGCGGGCTGGCCATCGTGCTGGCGAGCCACGAGCCGGCGCTGCTGCAGGCCATCGGCGCCCGCGAGCTGCGCCTCGAGGGCGCCCGATGACCGACGAGCGGCTCACCGACGTCGGAGTCGTCGACGAGAAGCAGCTCAAGCTGCTCATGCGCGACTGGCGGCGCGGGCGCGCCGACCGGAACCTGTGGCAGGCGCTGTCCGACGGCTACGTCATGGTGTTCTCCATCGTCGTCATCGGCGCGATGCTGGTGTCGTCGATCCTCCAGGCGCAGGAGACGGCGGCCGTGTGTGACACCGACGGGTGCGTCGCGGCGCGCGGCCTGCTGCCGTGGGCCTCGGTGGCGGGCGTGCTGGCGTTCACCCTGGTCGTGTCGCGGCTGTTCGGGCCCGTCGCCGCCTCCGCGGCCGAGGGCTTCTGGCTCATGGACGGGCCCACGGACCGACGCCGCATCCTCGCCGGGCGTCTCTTCGGCGCGATCGGCGCCGCGGGCGCGCTGGGCGCTGCCGCGGGCGCGCTGATCGCCGCGCTGACCGGCTCCGGACCCGTCGAGATCGGGATCTGGGCGCTGGCGGGCGGGTTGGGCGCCGCGGGGCTCATCGCGTTCGCGGCCGCCGAGCAGGGCCTGGATCGGCACTGGATCGTCACCGGCGTGCAGTGGCTCATCGGGGCCGCGGCCATCGGCACCATGGTGCTGCTCGTCAGCGGCGCCGCCGGCTGGATGGACCTCGGCCGGCTCACGCTGCTGGCCGTGGAACTCGCGCTGATCATCGCCGGGGTGGGCCTGCTGCTCGTCGTCGCCGCCGGCTTCCTCGCGTACCGGCGGTTGCGCAACATCAAGCGCCAGCGCCTCACGTCGGGTGGCTCGCTCATCAGCGGACTGCAGGGCGCCGCCTTCGCGCTCGAGTTCGCGCTCATCCGCGACATCCTCGTCGAGGCCAAGGCGCGGCAGCGCGGCCACGTCCGGCCGACGCGCGGCCTCGGACACGGGACGACGGCGCTCGTCATGCGCGACGTCCAGCGCCTGTGGCGCCAGCCCCTGCCGCTGGTCACCCTCGTCGCGACCATCGTCGTGCCCTACGCCGTGCAGGCGCTGGGCCTAGCCATGCTGAACCCGCCCATCTCCGCGCTGGTGCTGCTGGCGGCGCTGGTGCCCTTCATGAACTCCCTGCGCGTCCTGACCCGCACCAAGGGTCTGCAGCGCTGCTTCCCATTCGATCCCGGTCAGCTGCGCACGGCCGCCATGATCGTGCCAGCCGTGCTGGCGCTCCTGTGGACCGTCGGGGCCTTCCCCGCCTTCCTGGGCGTCGCCGGGGGAGTGACGACCGACCCGGTGAGCGCCGCCTCCGCCGCGCTGGTCACCGGCGTGGCCGGCCTCCTCGGCGCGGTGCGCTGGGTGTCGGCCAAACCGGCCGACTACTCCGGCCCCATCGTCTCCACCGGGGTGGGCGCCATGCCGCCGGGCCTCATGTTCTCGCTCCTGCGCGGCATCGACATGGTGGCGCTCATCACGCTGCCGATCGTCTTCAACTGGCCCGCGTGGATCTCGCTGATCATCGCGCTGATCGCCTTCTCCCTGCTGCGCAGCGGCATTGACCGCGACTCGCTCATGGACCAGCAGGCCGAGCAGAAGCGGATGCTCGAGGAGGAGCGGGCGCGTCGCAGCGGTGCGCCCGCCGCGGGCAAGCAGAAGATCCAGGTGCAGCGGAAGCGCTGACCGGGCTCAGTCAATCCTGACCGGGCTCAGTCCAGCCCGAGCGCCTGCAGCATCGGCACGAACTTCGCGGTCGTCTCAGCGAGTTCCGCCTCGGGGGACGAGTCCGCGACGATCCCCGCGCCGGCGAACAGCTGGATCTCCGCCGTGTCGGTCGCACGGACCTGGCCGCCGCGCAGCGCGATGGCCCATTCGCCGTCGCCCTGGGCGTCGACCCAGCCGACCGGCCCGGCGTAGCGGCCACGGTCGAGGGACTCCAGCTCGCTGATGATATCGAGCGCCATATGGGTCGGCGTGCCGCACACGGCGGCGCTGGGGTGCAGGGCCGCGGCCAGCGTCAGCGCGCTGGCCTCCTGGCACACGACGCCGGTGATGTCGGTGGCCAGGTGCATGACGTTGGGGAGCTTCAGCACCGACGGCGCCTCGGGCACGTTCATGGCCTGGCAGTAGGGCGCCAGCGCCGAGGCCACGGACTCGACGGCGAACTCGTGCTCGGAGATGTCCTTCTGCGAGCGCGCCAACTCCGCGGCCTTGGCCAGCGGGTCGGTGCCCTCGGCGTCCTTCCACACGGTCCCGGCCAGCACCCGCGACGTCACGAGCCCGCCCTGGCGCCGCAGCAGGAGCTCGGGCGTGGCGCCCACGAGGCCGTCGACGAGGTAGGCCCACGTCATCGGGTAGCCGGCCAGCAGCCGGCCGAAGAGGTGCCTGAGGTCGAACGGCGCGTCGGAGCGCACCAGCAGGTCGCGCGCCAGGACGACCTTGTGCACCTCCCCGCGGCGGATGAGCTCGACGACCTCGGCGACGATGTCGGTCCAGACGCCCTCGCCCATCGAGCCGCCGAGCACCTCGAGCCCGCCCGGGCGGCGGGTGGGCTCCGCCACCGGGGGCAGCGCCGTCGACCGGTGCGCGGGACCCAGGCGCGTCATCCAGGACAACTCGCCGCGCCGGCCCACGATCACCTCGGGGACGATGAGGACCGAGCGGTCCTCGGACCGGTCGGGGTCGAAGGTGAAGCTGCCGACCGCCAGAGGCCCGGTGCCGAACTCCCCGGGCATCTCGGAGTCGTGGTCGATGTGGTCGGAGATCTCGTCCCACCAGACGTCGGCGGCCTCGAGGGTGTCGGTCTCGAAGCGCGCGACCTCGCCCAGCGCCACGAAGCCGTCGCCGCGGCGCACGAACGCGCATCCGGGTGCCGACTCGGGCAGGAAGCGCTCGAGCGGCCCGGGGTCGGGGATGGCGACGGTGGTCGCACGCATCCTTGCGCTGCCGAAGTCCAGAATCACCTTCGCGAGCATAGCGGCTCGGCGTGATCTGGTCGCGCTGGGCGCGTGCCCGCGGTGGCCGTGGACGGGCCGTCCGCGCCCGGCAAGGGGTGATGGATTACGCAACGTAGTAATGGCGTAAATGGGTCACAGAAGCCCTTGTCAATACCGGGTGTGGGTGTGTCGGACCGTTTGGTCTGACTATCGGCGCACCCCTAGACTGACCCCCGAGATCCGCCCCCAGACAGGAGTCCTGCATGTCGAACGCCAAGCCTGATGGCGCGGCGCCCGCCGACACCCCGACCGAGTCCGACGTCATCGTCGTCGGCGCAGGGCCCGGCGGTTCGACCACCGCCGCCTATCTGGCCCGCCACGGGCTGTCGGTCACGCTGCTGGAGAAGTCCCACTTCCCACGCGAGAAGGTCTGCGGCGACGGTCTCACCCCGCGCGCGACCCGTGCGCTGACGCGGCTGGGCATCGACACGTCCGAGGAGAACGGCTGGCTCCACAACAAGGGGCTGCGCGTCTACGGCGGCCGGACCGAGCCGTTCGAGCTGCCCTGGCCCGAACTGACGGACTTCCCGCCCTACGGCCTCGTGCGGCCGCGCTCGGACTTCGACGACATGCTGGCCCGCCACGCCGTCGCGCAGGGCGCCACGCTGATCGAGGGCGCCAACGTCGACGGCGCGGTGCTCGACGACCGCACGGGCCGGATCACCGGTGTCAGCACCAAGGACGGCCGGACCTTCAGCGCGCCCTACGTCGTCGCCGCCGACGGCAATTCCTCGCGGCTGTCGGTGTCCATGGGCCTCAACAAGCGCGACGACCGCCCCATGGGCGTGGCCGTGCGGACGTACTACACTTCGCCGCGCACGCACGACGACTACCTCGAGTCCTGGCTCGAGCTGTGGGACGGCAAGCCGCACGAGTCGACCCTGATGCCGGGCTACGGCTGGATCTTCGGCATGGGCGACGGCACCTCCAACGTCGGCCTCGGCGTGCTCAACACGTCGAAGAGCTTCGGCAAGACCGACTACCGCGAACTGCTCAAGCGCTGGCTGGACAACACGCCGGAGGAGTGGGGCTTCCGCGATCAGAACATGGTCGGCAAGGTGCAGGGCGCGGCCCTGCCGATGGCGTTCAACCGCCAGCCGCACTACGGCCGCGGCCTCGTCCTGGTCGGTGACGCCGGCGGCATGGTCAACCCCTTCAACGGCGAGGGGATCGCGTACGCGATGGAGTCGGCCGAACTCGCGGCCGCCGCGCTCGCCGAGGCGCTGTCCCGCGGTGCCGGCACCTCCTCGGCGGAGAAGGCCATGCAGGCGTACCCCCAGCAGCTCAAGTCGTCTCTGGGTGGCTACTATCGGCTCGGCACGATCTTCGTCCAGCTCATCGGAGATCCGAGGATCATGCACCTGTGCACCAAGTACGGGCTGCCCCGCAAGACCCTGATGCGCTTCGTCCTGAAGTTGCTGGCCAACCTCACCGACGCGCATGGCGGCGATGCCATGGACCGCATCATCAACGCACTGTGCAAGGCCGCGCCCTCGGCCTGACCGGAAGGAAGTAGCAAGGATGAACCCTTACATCCCGATCGTGGGCATGGTGGCGCTCGCCACCATCTTCGTCGTGATCTCGATGTCGCTCAGCCTCGTCCTCGGTCCGCGGCGGTACAACCGGGCGAAGTACGACAGCTACGAGTGCGGCATCCAGCCCACTCCGCAGCCCGTCGGCGGCGGCCGGTTCCCGGTCAAGTACTACATCACGGCGATGCTGTTCATCGTCTTCGACATCGAGGTCGTCTTCCTGTTCCCCTGGGCGGTCGCCTACCGCCAGCTGGGCACCTTCGCGGTCATCGAGATGATCGTGTTCATCATCACCGTCTTCATCGCGTACTTCTATGTCCTGCGCCGCAAGGGCCTCGACTGGGATTGAGAGGAATCCACCACCAATGGGTATCGAAGATAAGCTCCCCAGCGGCATCCTCCTGACCACGGTCGAGGGTGTCTTCGGCTGGCTCCGGAAGGCCTCGTTCTGGCCCGCCACGATGGGTCTGGCCTGCTGCGCCATCGAGATGATGGCCTACGGCACGCCGCGCTACGACGCCGGCCGATGGGGCCAGGAGGTGTTCCGCGCCTCGCCGCGCCAGGCGGACCTCATGATCGTGTCCGGTCGCGTCTCGCAGAAGATGGCGCCGGTCATCCGTCAGGTCTACGACCAGATGCCGAACCCCAAGTGGGTCATCTCGATGGGCGCCTGCGCGTCATCGGGCGGCATGTTCAACAACTACGCCATCGTGCAGGGATGTGACCACTTCCTGCCGGTCGACATGTACGTCCCCGGCTGCCCGCCGCGGCCCGACATGCTCATCGACGCGATGTTCAAGCTGCGCGAGAAGGTGCAGCACCGCCCCATCGGCCCGAACGAGACCGCCGCGATCGAGGATGCCGAGCGCGCTGCGCTGGTCGCCCCCGCCAAGGTCGAGATGAAGGGACTCATGCGATGAGCGAGACCCAGCCCGAGCAGAACCTTCCGGCCGAGGCCGCCGCCCCGGAGTCGCAGCCCGTGTTCGCCCACCGGGCAGGCATGTGGTCCAGCGGCGCCGGCGACACGTCCGGCTACGGCGGCCTGCGCCGCGACCTGGCGATGCCGGGCCGCTCCGAGGGTCCCTTCGGCGAGCCGCACGACTCGGTCCTCGGCCGCGCGCTGGAGGTCATGCCGGCCCTGCGTGACGCGCGGGTCCTGTTCGACCGCGACGAACTCACCATCTACGTCCCCCGCGAGCAGCTGACCGACGTCGCGCGCCAGTTCCGCGACGACGCGTTCCTGCGTTTCGAGGTGTGCGTGTCCGTCTCCGGCGTGCATTACCCGCAGGAGACAGGCTCCGAGCTGCACGTCGTCTACCACCTGCTGAGCTACACCCACAACCGTCGGGTGCGCCTCGAGGTGACCTGCCCGGAGGAGGATCCGCACGTGCCCTCCGTCGTGGCGACCTACCCGATGGTCGACTACCACGAGCGCGAGACCTGGGACATGTTCGGCGTCATCTTCGACGGCCACCCGTCACTGACCCGCATCCTCATGCCCGACGACTGGAAGGGCCACCCGCAGCGCAAGGACTACCCCCTCGGCGGCGTCGACGTCGAGTTCAAGGGTGCGAAGGTCCCCGCCCCCGATAACCGGAGGAGCTACTCCTGATGAGCACGCACGCAGCGACCGAAGACGCCTTCTCCGGCGCCGACGACGTCCACGCCGACCGGGTGTACCTGGCGCAGGGCGGCGACTGGTCCGACATCGCCTCCGAGCAGGCCGAACGCGGCGATGAGACCATCGTCGTCAACATGGGCCCGCAGCACCCCTCCACGCACGGCGTGCTGCGCCTGATCCTCGAGATGGACGGCGAGACCGTCGAGTCCATCCGGCCGGGCATCGGCTTCCTGCACACGGGCATCGAGAAGAACATGGAGTACAAGACGTGGACCCAGGGCGTGACCTATGTCACGCGCATGGACTACGTCGCGCCGCTGTTCAACGAGGCGGTCTACTGCCTCGCCGTCGAGCGGCTCCTCGGTGTCACCGATGACATCCCCGAGCGCGCCAGCATCATCCGCGTGCTCGTCATGGAGCTCAACCGCATCGCCTCGCACCTGGTGGCCATGGGCACCGGCGGCATGGAGATCGGCGCGCTCACCGTCATGACGGTCGCCTTCCGCGAGCGCGAGATGATCCTGGACTTCCTCGAGGGCCTCTCCGGCCTGCGGATGAACCACGCGTATATCCGCCCGGGCGGCGTGGCCAACGACCTGCCGGAGGACGGGCTCAGCCACCTGCGCACCGTCATCGACTGGCTGAAGAAGCACCTCCCCGAGTACGCGGCGTTCTGCAACGAGAACCCGATCTTCATCGGCCGCCTCTCGAAGGTGGGCGTCATGGACCTCACCGCGGCGACCATGCTCGGCATGTCCGGGCCGCCCCTTCGCGCCACCGGCTACGACTGGGACCTGCGCCGTACCCAGCCGTACTGCGGCTACGAGACCTACGAGTTCGACACCGTCACGTGGGACACCAACGACGCCTACGGCCGCTTCCGCATCCGCCTGGACGAGTGCTGGGAGTCCCTGAAGATCGTCGAGCAGTGCTACGACCGGCTCCAGCGCACCCAGGGTCAGCCCGTCATGGTCGACGACCCGAAGATCGCCTGGCCCGCGCAGCTGTCCCTCGGGCCCGACGGCCAGGGCAACAGCAACGAGCACATCAAGCACATCATGGTCGAGTCCATGGAGGCGCTGATCCACCACTTCAAGATCGTCACGGAGGGCTTCAAGGTCCCGGTCGGTCAGGTGTACCAGGCCATCGAGTCGCCCAAGGGTGAGCTGGGCTGCCACGTCGTGTCCGACGGCGGCACCCGCCCCTACCGGGTCCACTTCCGCGACCCGGGATTCAACCACCTGCAGTCCATCCCGGCGATGTGCGAGGGCGGCATGATGTCCGACGTCGTCGTCGCGATCGCGAGCCTCGACCCCGTCCTTGGAGGTGTGGACCGATGAGCGGCCACTTCACTAGCCATTTCCCCGAGTCGGGTTCCGTCGACTACTCGGATCAGACGAGCAACATCGACGACACCACCGTCGCCGAGCTGCGCGAGCTGGCCGGCCGCTACCCGCAGCCTCGCTCCGCGCTGTTGCCGATGCTGCACCTCGTGCAGTCGGTGGACGGACGCGTCAGCCCCCGCGGCATCGAGGTGTGCGCCGACATCCTCGGCATCACTACCGCGCAGGTCTTCGGCGTCGCGACGTTCTACACCATGTACAAGCGGCGCCCCGCCGGCACGCACCACGTCGGCGTGTGTACGACGGCGCTGTGTGCGGTCATGGGTGGCGACGCGCTGCTGGACCGGGCCAAGAAGCGGCTCGGCATCGACGAGAACCAGACCACGCCGGACGGCCAGGTCTCCTTGGAGCGCCTCGAGTGCAACGCGGCCTGCGACTTCGCCCCGGTGGCGATGGTCAACTGGGAGTTCTTCGACAACATGGACCCCGCCAAGCTCGACGACCTGCTCGACAAGCTGATGGCCGGCGAGGAGGTCGTGTCGCCCCGCGGCGCCACCCTCACGTCGTGGCGCGAGGCCGAGCGCGTGCTGGCGGGCTTCCCGGACGGCCGCGCCGACGAGGGCCCCTCCGCGGGACC